>Ga0194132_10000049_pt1 | contig 198826 bp, 175 predicted proteins | sample TA2KigOf80mmetaG_FD_148612 | JGI IMG/M metagenome (GOLD analysis project Ga0194132, IMG submission 148612) | Freshwater microbial communities from Lake Tanganyika, Tanzania - TA2015054 Kigoma Offshore 80m | ecosystem: Environmental > Aquatic > Freshwater > Lake | place: Tanzania: Lake...
TCTCCACAGCCATGACGATCACCTAACGCGGTTCGATACCGAGCTTCTTCCGGCCCTCTCGCAGTACCTGGGTGAAGTGGGCTTCCAGTTTGCCATTGACCTTTGGGCAGTTCGACACGACCGACTCGGCCCAGTCGAGGTATTCCCGGCGCCGCTCCATGCTCCAATCCGCGGGCGGCGCGTGGGTCACGTCGAGCACGTTGGAAATCTTGTCGCCTAGCTTAATCAGCGCCGCTCCGTCAGAAAGGCTTTTTGCGTGTTCGATTTGGAGCTGCTTACGCTCGCCTTTGGGCAAGCTCTTGTTGTCGCTCACCTCTTCGACAAGGCTACGGATTGTCGCACCGAACACTGCCTGCAACTCTTCCGGTGTGGTGCGGGTGTCCTCGATCGTATCGTGCAGGATCGCGCCGGCCAGCACTTCGGGGTCGGTGACGCCCCCAACGTCCGCCAGCAACAAGGAAACCGCGATGGGATGGTTGATGTAAGGAGAAGCTTCCTCGTCTTTGCGCCGCTGGTTGCGGTGGCGCTCCGCCGCGAAATGGACCGCGCGCAGAATCAGAAGTTCATGCGAGCTATTTTGCTTCATCGCTTAGTGTCCTTCTGAGGCTGAGGTTCGATGCGCTCCATGTCGAGGGCGCCAATAGCTGGCGCTCCACATAGTTCCTGACACCGGCTCTTGGCGTACTGCCAGGCTGAGAATCTGGGTTGTATGTCCGGTGCTGGAGCCACCGGCTTAAGCCATGGATCGTCTCCAAAGGCGGTATACTGTTCATACAATTGATCGCATGTCATGCCGCGCTTGTGCTGCGATCGGAGAGAGCGGTCGACGATATTTTTTGCCTTCTCAACGGCCTCCTCGTACGTCGCGAACTCGCCAAACTCATAGCGGTCCTCAGCGCTGAAGAGTGAATTGAAGTTGTCGTCAACGAAAACTTTGTACGGCATAAAGGGTCTCCGGACCACAGCCTGATACTATCACAATTGCCGGCTGACGTGTCATTGACGTGCCAGCCAACGGCTGTTCGCGTGACTCGCTGCTTGCCAGCCGCAACCCGTTGCGCGGGCGGCTTGGTTTTAAGGCAACTCCGACTAGATTTTAATATTCTTCCGAATGGTTCCCACGTCACGCCCCCGTGCGATGGGCAGCTTGGCGATTTGCTGTGCGTACCAAAAAGCCGACATGTGAGGCCGCCGCTTTTTCTGCGCCCGGTATGCCTTCCGCCATGCCGCGTACATCGCCCGAGTTTCCTGCTTGCGCTCCTCACGCCGGTCGACGCTCGGCGTGTAGGCTGGATCAACTGTCGTGGCGCTATCGACTATGCGGCGGATCGCCTCGGCGTCGACCCCGAATCGCCCGTTCTCGAACGCGACCAGATCCGCGAGCGGTTCCGACTTGTCCCCGGCGACCAGGGCGACTCGCTCGTCCACACGCAGGCATAGCACTTGGCGCTGCTTCTTTCCTTTGAACGTGCCGATGGGGAGCAATGAGTCACCGGCCGGCTTCTGCTCGCTCGGCCGGATTTGCAGGCTCGCAGCGATGAATTCGCCGACCGTGAGCGTATCGCAACGCCATTGTTTCAAAAGATCGTCAGGGATCGCCACCCGGTTAATATCGTCCCGCTTGTCGCACACTACGAACGAGGCCGCCTTCCCGTCGGCGCGGCTGACCGTATGCACCGCCATCGCGCAGGCCCGCTCGCAGCCGGGGCAGACCACCGACTTTGCCGGGCGGGCGCGTGCCAGTAGCTTTTGCTGTTTTAGGGCGGCGACCGGCTGGCTCGGCCAGTCACGCAGCTCTACCTCGCCGACGTACACCTGACCGTCAGGGGCGGCGCCGAGGCGCTCAAGCAACTCGATCACGGCGTCCAGCGGCTTCATCCTTCGGCGGCTTTCCGTTCCTCAACCGCTTCCCGTGGCTCGATTCCAGACGCGGTCAGCATATCCCGCAGCTTGAGATCGATCTCGTCGTACTTGAGCGAACAGGAGTTGGGGTGGGTGATACGGATCGTGACCGACTTGGGCCGGTCGTGGCCGTTGACCGTAACCAGCGCGCCAAGCTCGACCCGGGTGACGTTGTACTGGTGCAAGGGGACCGACTTGGCCAGGTTATCGAGCATACCATGGATCGCCCCCGGATCGTTGACGCCGTCGGCCTCCACTGTGATGCGTTCGCCCCGCGTCACCCTGGAGGACAGGCGCAGCTTTTTGATCGCCACTTCCTGGATGCCGCTGCTTGAATCATAGACGAAGTCGAAGCGCTTGTTTCTCAACGGATTGAGGTCGTAAACCCGGCCGTCCTTGGGATCGCCCGGCAGCTCGGGCAGCTTCAAGATCGCCGTGGCAAACATGCCCTGGAGCGGCTCGACGGCCTTGTTGGCGCCGCGGTAGTTGAGATCGAGGGTGCCGTCTTTTCGCGAGTAAACGAAGATCACTTCAAACGCCGGATTATGCGGCCGGCGGTCGAACTGGCCATCGACCCACTCGACGCCGTTTTGCGAATAGTCTTCCGGGTAGGCAAAAAAATAGTCGAGCTCGCCGCGCCGGTAGGGCTCGACCACGCAGTTGTTGCCGCGCCCGTCGGTGTGGTGGAAATAGGTGCGAATGAGCCCGGCCAGCTCTTTCAGGCTCGCGTCATCCACCGCCGCTGGGACCTTGGGCAAGTTCTTCCGCTTGCGCCAATGGGTCAGCGTGTCAGCGTGATAAAATAGCGCCGCGCCTTTCCAGTAAGCGCGATGTTTCAGGAAAGCGACCATCGCCCGCTCATAGTGGTTGGATAGTCCGGAGAGCTGAGCCACGAGTTCCTCGCGCGCCGCGCGATCGTCGCCAAGATGCCATTCGGCCTCGTCGATGATGGCCCGGAATCCTTTTTCACAGCTCAGCTCAAAAATGTCCCGCAGCTCGGCGTCCATGTCGTTGCGCTGGCTCGCGGGGAGCGCCAGCCAGGCGGTGAATAGCGCGTCCGGCTGGGTCTCTTTCATGGCCGCGAAATCCAGGTCGGTGAAGATTTCGTGGCTGTGAAAGTAGCGGGCCAGGAGCGCATTGGGCATCTGGCGGAAGAAGTCTCTAGTCGAGTAGTGGCGAACCATTGGCCCTCCCAAGACAACACTAGACTTCCCTGGAATATAGGAAAGAACCGGAAGTTTTAGTAGGGGTTGTGGAAAATGTTGGTAAACGCTCTGAGGGCGGCTTGCGGGAGACTCGGCCGCCATGGCGTTCACTCGCTTAAGGGCACGCCAGCACGGCGGTAATTTGCGCTACCCGCTAGGTCTCCTTCAGGCCGCGGTCCCCTACGTCACCGATTGGAGGTGCTTGGATTATATCGAACATCGGTAGTAAAAGGGGCTGTGCAAACCGTAAAAACGGCACTAGTTCCGAGTACTGCCTCAGAGGGGGCCAATTGCGTTGAACGCCGTTGAGATCGAGCAGGCCATCACGGACCTCGCAGAGCAGCCCTTTGACGCCGCGATCTTTCCCTATGCTTTCCTTGAGGCGTTTGGCAACAAGGAGACGACGATCAAGAGGCTTCGCGCTGGGGCGTCGAACAAGTCGGACCTCGGCGGTGTCCTCCAAACCAACAACGTCCACATCCTGACCTGCGACGCGGGCAAAGTGCCGGATTCACTCAAGGCGCTCAAGGATAGCCCCGCGACGGCCAGGGGCAAGGCGAAGTTCATTCTCGCTACCGACGGCACGGATTTCGAGGCCGAAGACCTGAACAGCGGTGAGACGGTTGCCTGCGCCTTCAAGGATTTCCCTGACCACTTCGGCTTCTTCCTGCCGCTGGCGGGGATCAGCACCGTTCGGCAGATCAGCGACAATGCCTTCGACATCCGGGCGACCAGCCGCCTCAACAAACTCTACGTCGAACTTTTGCGGGACAATCCGGAGTGGGGCAAGGCCGCTCGTCGCCACGACATGAACCACTTCATGGCGCGGCTGATCTTCTGCTTTTTCGCCGAGGATACAGACATCTTCGTCGGCAAGGGCAAGTTCACCGAAATGATCGCGCAGATGAGCGCGACCGACTCGTCCAACACGCACGAGGTCGTCAGCACGTTGTTCCTAGCCATGAACACCAAACGGGAGGACCGGTCAGCCGCCAAGATTCCCCGCTGGGCCGACGACTTCCCCTACGTCAACGGCGGGTTGTTCTCTGGCAGCATGGACGTACCGAAGTTCAGCCGGATCGCCCGCTCCTACCTCCTGCACGTCGGCCGCCTCGACTGGACCAAGATCAATCCCGATATCTTCGGGTCGATGATCCAGGCAGTTGCCGAGGACGAGGAGCGCGGCGAGCTAGGGATGCACTACACGAGCGTCCCAAACATCCTCAAGGTGCTGAACCCGCTTTTCCTTGACGACCTGCGGGCGCGGCTTCAGGAAGCGGGCGACAACCCCCGCACCTTACTCAACCTGCGCAAGCGCATGGCGAAGATCAGGGTCTTCGACCCGGCCTGCGGCTCCGGCAATTTCCTGGTCATCGCCTACAAGGAGATGCGCGAGATCGAGGCGGACATCAACAAGCGGCGCGGCGAGCCGGATCGCGCCTCCGAGATCCCGCTCACAAACTTCCGCGGGATTGAGCTGCGCGACTTCCCGGCGGAGATCGCGCGCCTAGCGCTGGTCATCGCCGAGTACCAGTGCGACGTGCTCTATCGCGGGCAGAGGCTGGCTCTGGCCGAGTTCCTGCCCTTGCGCAACGAGAACTGGATCACCTGCGGTAACGCGCTTCGGCTCGACTGGCTGACCATCTGCCCGCCCACCGGCAAGGGCGTGAAGGTGCAGGCGGATGATCTGTTTGGTACACCGCTAGACCAAGCCGAGATCGACTTCGAGAACGAAGGCGGCGAGACCTACATCTGCGGCAATCCGCCGTACCTCGGCAGTCGATGGAGAGAGAAGGATCAGCAGGAAGACTTGGCGGCTCTCTTCTCTGGCCGCGCACCTAGCTTCAAGGACTTGGACTACGTTGCCGCGTGGTACTTGAAGGCTGCGGATTACCTTCACGCTGTGCCCAGTTGTTCCAGTGCGTTTGTCGCCACCAAGTCGATCTGTCAGGGCGAACAAGTCGCTATGCTGTGGCCTCTGGTCTTCGGTCAAGGTCTGGAAATATCCTTCGCTCACCGCCCGTTTCACTGGAGCAACCTGGCAACCGCAAACGCGGGTGTGACCGTGGTCATTGTCGGCATCGCATCCGGGCGTTCGAGCAAGAAGTTTCTCTTTGATGGTGACGAGAAGCGCATCGTTGAGAACATCGGGCCGTACCTGATTCCCGTTGGGAACATCATCGTTCAGAAGGCCCCTCGACCCTTGAATGGCCTGCCTCGGATGGACTATGGAAACAAGCCTACAGATGGCGGCAATCTGATCTTGGATAGAGCCGCGAAGGATGCCCTTGTCGTGGCGCGCCCCGAAGCCACCCGGTTCATCAAGGCTTATGTTGGTTCCACTGAGTTCATCAATGGGGTGCCACGCTTCTGCCTGTGGGTTGAAGATGAGGACGTTGACGAGGCACGTTTGATACCCGACCTTCGTGAACGGTTTGAGAACGTCAGAACGCTCAGAGCTGAAAGCAAGGGGCAGCAGGCGAACGCGAACGCAGACACACCCCATCGGTTTGTCTTCGCACCTCACCGATCCGGGAGTGCGCTGATCGTTCCTCGCGTTTCCTCCGAACGCCGCCCGTACTTGCCCGTAGGACTTGTCGATGATGCGACAGTGATCTCTGATCGGGCTGCGGTGATCTACAGGCCCGAAACATGGTTCCTCTCGATCGTGGCGAGCCGGATGCACTTGGTATGGATCGCCACAGTATGCGTCCGCATGAGAATGGACTTTTCCTACTCGAACACTCTCGGCTGGCATACGTTCCCCGTGCCGACGCTGACGGACAAGAACAAGGCCGACCTCACGCGCTGCGCCGAGGACATCCTCTTGGCGCGCGAGCGTCACTTCCCAGCGACCATCGCCGACCTCTACGATCCCGACGCCATGCCCGCCGACCTGCGCGCGGCGCATGAGCGCAACGACGAAGTGCTGGAGCGCATTTACATCGGTCGCCGCTTCAAGAACGACACCGAGCGGTTGGAAAAACTGTTCGAGCTTTATACAAAAATGACGGCGGAAAGGGCCAAGTCTGCGCCAGCAAAAAGGGACGCGAAAAGGAAGACGGCATGAGCACCGAAAACTCGAAGCCTGTGCGCCTGACCGCGCCGCCCGCAGGCTACGCCGACTGGCTGGCCGAACTGAAAACCCGCATCCACGGCGCCCAGCAGCGCGCCGCGCTGGCGGTCAACCGCGAACTGGTGCTGCTCTACTGGCAAATCGGCCGCGACATTCTAGCGCGGCAGGCTGAGCAGGGCTGGGGCGCGAAAGTCATCGAGCGGCTGTCGCAGGACCTGCGCTCGGCGTTCCCGGAAATGCACGGTTTTTCGCCTCGCAACCTCAAATACATGCGTGCTTTTGCCGAGGCATGGCCGCATCAGCAGTTTGTGCAAGAGGTGCTTGCACAATTGCCCTGGTATCACCAGTTGGCACTGCTGGACAAACTACCCGGCCCGGAAACCCGCCGCTGGTACGCGGCCAAGGCCATCGAGCACAACTGGTCGCGTAATGTGCTGGTGATGCAGATTGAAACCCGCCTGCTGGAACGCAGCGGCAAGGCTATAACCAATTTCCCGGCGACGCTGCCCAAGCCGCAGTCCGATCTGGCGCGCGAATCGCTGAAAGACCCCTACCGTTTCGACTTTCTCGGCCTGACCGACGAAGCACAGGAGCGCGCGGTTGAAGGCGCGCTGGTCAAGCATGTCACAGAATTCCTGCTGGAACTGGGCGCGGGCTTTGCCTTCGTCGGGCGGCAAGTGCTGCTGGATGTGGGAGGCGACGAGTTCTTCATCGACCTGTTGTTCTATCACCTCAAACTGCGCTGCTATGTCGTGGTGGAACTCAAAGGCGGCAAATTCAAGCCCGAACACTTGGGGCAACTGGGTTTTTACCTGACCACCGTGGACAGGCAGGTCAAAAACGCGCATGACAACCCGACCATCGGCCTGCTGCTATGCAAGAGCAAAAACAAGATCGTGGCCGAATACGCCTTGAGCGACAAAACACAACCGATGGGAGTGGCCGAATACAAGTTGCTCGAATCGCTGCCGCCGGAACTGCAAACCAGCCTGCCGAGCATCGAACAGATTGAGCGGGAGTTGGCCGCCGGGGATCCGCTTGGCGATGGGAATGAGGAATGAGTGCATTCCTCGGCCTTCCGAAACGCGCGGTGGTTTGAGATTCTATGAGGCGCTATGGGGTTCTATGAGATTTTATGAGTTGATGTGCGCCGGAAGGTTTTTGATTTCTGGCGGGGCGCGGAGCGCAGGGAAATGAAAATGCTTTATCCGACAACGAATTACAGAATGCATCCGGGCGGTGCGGGAATTGATCGGGTTTTGATCGCCCGTGCACCTGAGCATCCGCTATGAACATCACCGTCCCTTCCGTCTCCGTCACCTACGCACGCAACGGGGCATCGACCAAGGCCAACGCCCTTGGGATGCGGCCCATGCAGGAACGCGCCTACGAGAAGCGCGGCGAGCAATACCTCCTTATCAAGTCGCCGCCCGCGTCGGGCAAGAGCCGCGCGCTCATGTTCGTCGCGCTCGATAAGCTGGCGAACCAAGGCTTGAAGCAGGCCATCGTCGTCGTGCCGGAGAAGGCCATCGGTGCCAGCTTTAACGACGAGCCGTTGTCCGAGTTTGGCTTCTGGTCCGACTGGCATGTCGAGCCGAAATGGAACCTGTGCAACGCGCCCGGCAACGACAACGGCGGCAAGGTAAAGTCGCTCGGCGCGTTCCTTGAAGGAAACGACAAGGTGCTGGTCTGCACTCACGCGACGTTCCGCTTCGCCGTCGATGCCTACGGCGTAGAGAAGTTCGACGACCGGTTGATCACGGTTGATGAGTTCCACCATGTTTCGGCCAATCCCGACAACAAGCTCGGCTTACACTTGGGGCAGTTCATCGCGCGAGGCCGGACGCACATTGTCGCCATGACCGGCTCCTACTTCCGTGGCGACGCCGAAGCCGTGCTTGCCCCATCCGACGAAGCCAAGTTCGATACCGTCACATACACCTATTACGAGCAGCTCAACGGCTACGATTACTTGAAGCAGCTCGACATCGGCTACTTCTTTTACAGCGGGCCTTACGTCGATGACATCCTCGAAGTCCTCGACCCCGCCGAGAAGACCATCATCCACATCCCCAATGTCAATTCACGGGAGAGCACGAAGGACAAGATGCGGGAGGTGGAGCACATCATCGAGGCGCTCGGCGAATGGCAAGGTGTTGATGCTGAGACGGGCTTCCAACTTGTCAAGCGGCCCGACGGCCGGGTGCTGCGCATTGCCGATCTTGTCGATGACGATGCCGCGAAACGCGACCGCGTGTCCGCCGCGCTCAAGGACCCGGCGCAGAAGAACAATCGGGATTACGTGGACATGATCATCGCGCTGGGCATGGCGAAGGAGGGCTTCGATTGGATTTGGTGCGATCACGCACTGACCGTCGGCTATCGCGCCAGCCTGACCGAGATTGTGCAGATCATCGGGCGCGCAACCCGCGACGCGCCGGGCAAGACTCGCGCGAGGTTTACCAACTTGATCGCCGAGCCGGATGCCTCCGAGGAGGCGGTGACCGAGGCCGTCAACGACACCTTGAAAGCCATCGCCGCTAGCCTCCTGATGGAGCAGGTCCTCGCCCCGCGCTTCGACTTCAAGCCCAAGAACCCGGACAGCGGCCCGACGCCTGGGTTCGACTATGGAGAGAACGGCTACGACCCAAACAAGTCCAACATCGGCGTCAACCATCAGACTGGACAGGTGCAGATCGAGATTAAGGGCCTGGTCGAACCCAAGAGCAAGGAGGCGGCGCGTATCTGTCAGGAGGACCTGAACGAGGTGATCGCCAGCTTCATTCAGGACAAGACCGCTATCGAGCGCGGCTTATTCGATGAAGAACTGGTGCCGGAAGAACTGACGGTGGTCCGCATGGGCAAGATCATCAAGGACAAATACCCCGAGCTTGATGCGGAAGATCAAGAAGCCGTGCGCCAGCACGCCATCGCCGCCCTCACGCTGACCCAGCAGGCAAAGCAGCTCGCGACGGTCGGCGAAAGCGACGAGGCGACTCCCAACACCGCGCTGATCGACGGTGTGCGCCGTTTTGCGATGGACGTGCGCGAACTGGGCATCGACCTGATCGACCGCATTAACCCCTTCGGCGAAGCCTACGCCATCCTCGCCAAGACGATGAGCGAGGAAAGCTTGAAGCAGGTCGCGGCGGCTATCTCCGCCAAACGCGCGAACCTGACCCCGGACGAAGCTAAGGAGCTTGCGGGCCGCGCCGTCCAATTCAAGCGGGAGCGCGGGCGTGTGCCCGCGCTCGATTCGCAGGATGCGTGGGAGCGCCGCATGGCCGAAGGTGCCGCCGCCTTCATGCGCTACAGGAAGGAGGGTCGCTATGAGAGACCTTGAACTCGACGAACTGGCGGCGGAACTTTCGGAATTCGCCGCGCCGGAAGTGAAGGGCGGACGCCCGCCGCGCGAGGAGCGCGTCATCGCCGGGTTCGAGGAAATCCAGCGGTTTGTCGAGAAGCATGGTCGCGTTCCGCGACATGGGGAAGATCGCGACATCTTCGAGCGGCTGTACGCCGTGCGTCTCGACCGCCTGCGCATTTTACCGGACTGCCGCGCCCTGGTGGAGCCTCTGGACCATCAGGGATTGCTTGCTGATGAACCGAGAGTCGGCGAGCCACCGGCGGACTACGGCGTGGACCAACTGGCTGCCGAACTGGCGGGCGTGGGCGGCGCTGAGGACATCACCATACTGCGCCATGTCCGCACCAGCGCCGATAAGCGCGCCGCCGAGGAGATCGCCGACCGCAAGCGCTGCGAGGATTTCGAGACATTCAAGCCGCTGTTTGAGCGCGTGCAAGCCGACATCAAAACGGGCCTGCGGCAAGCCCAGCCCATCGAGGCGGGCCGCCGCGCGATTGAAGCCGGCGACTTCTTTGTCCTCGACGGCATCACCCTCTACGTCGCCGAGGTGGGCGAACCGTTGAAGACGACAGCGGGGGAAGTTGATCGCCGCCTGCGGCTGATCTTCGCCAACGGCACCGAGAGCAATTTATTGCTGCGCTCGCTTCAACGCGCGTTCTACAATGACCCCGCCGCGCGGCGGCTGGTCTCGCCGGAGAGCGGGCAACTTTCTTTCGGCGGCGATTGGGAGGCGGAAGATGTCGAGAGCGGCACGATCTACGTCCTGCGCTCGCTGTCCGATCATCCCTATATCACACAGCATCGCGACCTGATCCACAAAATCGGCGTGACCGGCAGCAAGGTCGAAACCCGACTTGCTGACACCGAACACGACGCCACATACCTTCTGGCGAAGGTCGAGGTGGTTGCTACCTACAAACTGGCAGGCATCAACCGCACGCGGATGGAAAATCTGTTTCACAGGCTGTTTGCGTCGGCGCGGTTGAACATCACCATCAACGACCGCTTCGGTCAGCCCGTGCAGCCGCAGGAATGGTTCCTCGTGCCCTTATTCATCATTGACGAAGCCGTCGAGCGCATCAAGGATGGGTCGATTACCAGCTACGTCTACGACCCCAAGGCGGCACGGCTGGTGAAGGCGGTTTCCGCAGCTCGCGCAACGTAGAAGCTGGCCGGCGAGTACTAAGGACAGTGAGGAATTCGATGCGCGCAGGTTAGCCTATGTCTTCTTGAACAGCGGTATCACCTCTGCCCCCGCTTACAGGTTATCCAAATAATCCGCCCAAGATGGTATCATCTTCCGCCACTCCCGCAGGTGCTCGGAAAAATTGGATTTCGGCTATATTTAGGCAGAGATGGCGCGGCTGTAATCCCGCTGCTAATCGGCGGCGACAAGTCAACGCAGGGCAAGGACATACGCACGGCGAAGCGATACTGGGACGACTTCAAAAAAGAAAAGAGATGAACGATGGCACGGCGTAGCAAAGACTGGAATGCTGGTTTGGCCGAAGATTTACGGGATATGAGATTTGCTCGCGAATTTCTCTTGGCCGCTGTCGATGACGGGGTGTCGATCCAGATCGCCATGGGCAAAGTCATCCGGGCTATCGGTATCAAGGAGTTTTCCGCGAAAATCGGTATGGCCGGCCCAAACATCCTGCGGGCGATAAATCCGCGCCACAATCCGACCCAGGACACCCTCAACCGAATGCTAAAGCCATTCAAGCTCAAACTGAGCCTCGTACCCATCGAAGAAACCAACCGCCGCCGTGCGGCTTAGGAAATTTCCAACTACGCCTGCTTGAACAGCGGTATCACGTCCGCCCCAGCCTTCAGCCCGTCCAAATAATCCGCCCAAGCCTGCATCATCTTGCGCCGCTCCGGAAGATGCTCGGCAAAGTTATAAGCCGCGCTGACGGCGTTGCGCTCGGCGTGGGCGAGCTGGCGCTCGATGGCTTGGTGGTTCCAGCCCTGTTCGTGTAGCAGCGTGGAGGCCATGCTGCGGAAGCCGTGACCGGTCATCTCTCCCTTGGTGTAGCCCATGCGCCGCAGGGCGGCGAGGACGGCGTTCTCGCTCATCGGCCGCTCATGGGTTCTCGCGCTGGGGAAAACATATCGCGGCGCATCGGGGCGCGACGGAAAAACCCGGTTGGTCAACGGCTCCAGCTCCCGGAGAATCTCCACCGCCTGGCGGGATAGCGGCACGATATGCTGCTCGCGCATCTTCATGCGCGCGGCGGGCAGGCGCCATTCGCCTTTTACAAGATCCATCTCCGACCACCGGGCATGACGTAACTCTCCCGGCCGGACAAACACCAGCGGCGCCAAGCGTAGGGCGCATTTGGTGGCAAAATAACCCTGGTAACCGTCGATCACGCGCAGCAACTCGGCGATCAGCTTTGGCTCCACGATCGAGGCGTGGTGTTTGACTTTCAAGCGGGGCAAAGAGCCGCGTAAGTCGCCGGTCGGATCGCGTTCCGCCCTACCGGTGGCAACGGCATAGCGAAATACCTGTCCACAGGTCTGCATTGCTCGGTGGGTGGATTCGATAGCGCCGCGACTCTCGATGCGCCGAAGGGCAGCCAGCAGCTCCGGTGCTTTGATGTCGGCAATCGGGCGTTTGCCAAGCCAGGGGAACAAATCTTTTACCAGTCGCCGCAGGATGCGGTCGCTCGTGCTAGACTCCCATCCGGGTGAAAATTTCGCGTGCCACTCGCGCGCGATCGCCTCAAAACTCTCGGCCCCAGCTTGTGCCGCCCTCTCTGCTTTGCGCGCTTCGCCGGGATCGATGCCATCGGCGACTTGCTTGCGGGCAGCGTCACGCCTTTCTCGGGCGGCCTTCAAAGATACATCGGGATAGACCCCAAACGAGAGCCGCTTCTCCTTGCCCGCAAAGCGGTATTTCCAACGCCACCACTTGCCGCCAGCGGGAGCGACCTCAAGGTACAATCCACCGGCGTCAAACAGCTTGAACGTCTTGTCTTTGCCCTTGGCCGAACGAATCGCAGTGTCGGTTAGCGCCATTTTGGGGGCAACTCACTTTCTGTGATACCCAGTTGCCCCCAGAGTTGCCCCCACAATGTGGGCAGCTTGTCCCGGATGGCATCGGATCATCCCGGACACTATATAGCAAAAACTCTTTTAATTACAAATCTTTAATGGATTTCTTTGGACTGCTGCGGAAGAGAGGATGGAGCCACCCGCCGGAATCGAACCGGCGACCTACTGATTACGAATCAGTTGCTCTACCAACTGAGCTAGGGTGGCTTACTCTTGATGGGCGCTTAGCCGTTGTGGCTTTGGCGCCTGGTTGATCTTAATCAACGTGGCTGTGAAAGTTCAAGCGCACTTAGCCTAGCATGATTGCCCGAGGTTTTAAATGATGGCGCGTCGGGCTCATGCGCGATGCTCGTTTCGGCGTCTTCGTTCGCTGCTGCCTAATTTTTGCGCAACCGCCTTTTTTCTAGGCATCCCCAAAATCTTCATTTGCGCCGCGAGACCTGGAAGTAGTTGATTTCTCGCCTTTCCCTTCCCACTACCAAGCTGGTATGCGGGTTGCTCTATTGCTACCGAGCTAACTTGCTGACGTTTTTTTCAGCACCGACCATTGTTGCGATAGAGGGGGGATCCGCCTGTGAAGTTGCGAAAGATAATCTGGGCGATGTTTTTTTTATGGATCGTGGGTATCTCACTTCCTGCTTCAACTACAGCTCAGGCGCCTGAAGCGCCGAAGGCGGCTGCCCCGGAGGCGCCAAAGGATGCCACCGCACCGGCGGCACCGCAGCCGTTTACAGTGAGCCCAGCTCCAGGGGCTGCGCCGGCGACAGCTGTGGCGCAGGCCGGCGCACCGGCCGCTCCCGCGACGGCGGCACCGCAGATCGACAAAGGCGATACCGCGTGGATTCTCACCTCTGCCGCGCTCGTTTTGATGATGACGATCCCCGGTTTGTTTCTTTTCTACGGCGGTATGGTGCGCTCGAAAAATATTCTCGGCACAATCATGCAGAGCTTTGTCGTGACCGCGTTGATTAGCATTCAGTGGGTGTTGTTCGGCTACAGCCTCGCGTTCGGACCCGATATCGGCAAATTTATTGGCAGCTTGGCTTGGGTGGGACTCAGCGGTGTCGGCACCGCGCCCAACCCGAATTATGCCGCGACCATTCCGCATCAAGCTTTCATGATCTACCAAATGATGTTTGCGATCATCACGCCGGCGCTGATCACCGGCGCCATCGCCGAGCGCGCCAAGTTCAGCACGTTCATTGTTTTCGTCCTGCTCTGGGCGACGCTTGTTTATGATCCGCTGGCGCATTGGGTCTGGGGCAAAGGCTGGATCGGGGACATGGGCGCCCTCGATTTCGCCGGCGGAACGGTGGTGCATATCAGCTCAGGCATTTCCGCCCTCGCGGCGATTATGATTTACGGCAAACGCGTCGGCTACGGCCATGAAAACATGACGCCGCATAACTTGCCGTTCACAGTTATCGGTGCGTCGCTACTCTGGGTCGGTTGGTTTGGTTTCAACGCCGGCAGCGCGCTAGCGGCGGACGGTTTGGCAACCACGGCATTTCTCACCACTAATACGGCGGCGGCGGCCGCGGCGCTGTCGTGGATGTTTGCCGAATGGGCGAGCCACGGTAAGCCGACGGCTCTAGGTACTGCCAGCGGCGCCGTAGCCGGCTTGGTGTGCATCACCCCCGGTGCAGGCTTCGTCGGGCCGATCTCCGCGATCATCATCGGCGTGGTGGGCGGCTACATTTGCTACTCCGCGTGTAATCTCAAAGCGAAATTTGGTTACGACGACTCCCTCGACGTGGTCGGCGTGCACGGGGTCGGTGGCACGTGGGGCGCGCTGGCGACCGGCTTATTTGCCTCGAAGGCGATCAACCCCGCCGGCAATGACGGTCTATTTTTCGGCAACCCAAGCCAGCTTTGGGTGCAATTCGTTAGCGTCGCGGCAACGATGGTTTTTGCTTTTGTTGTCACCGCCATTATTCTGAAGATTCTGAAGGCCACCATGGGATTGCGCGTCAGTGAAGAAGAAGAACGCATGGGCCTCGACCTTACCCAACATAACGAGCGCGGCTACGCGTAACGGGTGTTGGCTCTGCAACGGAGAATGTGATAACAGGAGTGACTTTCCAAGAGGTTTGCAGCATTTCAAACAGATAAAGGAGAAAAGCAGATGTCCGTAAAAGACGCCTTAGAGATGGCGAAGAAAAACAAAGCCGAGATTGTCGATTTTAAGTTCATCGACGTTCCCGGCAAGCAGCAGCACTTTTCAATCCCAGCCGCGGAGCTCGATGCCGACAAGTTCGAGCAAGGGCTGGGCTTCGATGGTTCGAGCATTCGCGGTTTCCAGAGCATCAACGAATCTGACATGATCCTGATGCCCGATCCCGACACAGCGATGATGGACCCGTTCACTGAGCACTCGACCATCACCTTTGTCTGCAACGTCCTCGACGCCATCACCCGCGAGCCCTACTCCCGCGACCCGCGCTACATCACGCAAAAAGCGGAGAAATACCTCAAATCTTCCGGCGTCGCAGACATCAGCTACTGGGGTCCGGAAATCGAGTTTTTTATCTTCGACAGCATTCGCTTCGACCAGAACCATCATGAAGGGTACTATCACATCGATTCCAGCGAAGGCTTCTGGAACGCAGGTAAACCCGGTCCCAACCTGGGCAACACGATCCGATACAAAGAGGGTTATTTCCCGCTGCCGCCGATGGACCAATATCAGGACCTGCGCTCCGAGATGGTTTTGAACTTGGAGAAATGCGGCATCAAGGTGGAAGTGCACCACCACGAAGTGGCCACCGGCGGTCAGACCGAAATCGACATGCGCTTCGACACCATGACCAAAATGGCCGACAAGGTGTTGCTCTATAAGTACGTGGTCAAGAACACGGCGGCCAAGCGGGGCAAAGTGGTCACAGTCATGCCCAAGCCGTTGTTCCAAGACAACGGTTCCGGCATGCATTGCCATCAGAGCTTGTGGAAAGCCGGCAAGAATCTGTTCTATGACAAGAAGGGGTATGGGTTGATCAGCGACACGGCACGCTGGTACATCGGCGGGCTGCTCAAACACGCCCATGCGCTGTGCGGGTTCATTGCGCCGACGACCAATTCCTATCGCCGGCTGGTGCCGGGTTACGAAGCGCCGATCAACTTGGTGTACTCGGCGCGAAACAGAAGCGCTTGCGTGCGCATCCCGATGTATTCGACCAGCGAGAAGGCCAAGCGGTTAGAGTTCCGTACTCCCGATCCGAGCTGCAACCCGTACTTTGCGTTCCCAGCGATGTTGATGGCCGGGGTGGACGGTATTCGCAACAAGATCGAGCCGCCGAAACCGATCGACAAGAACTTGTACGAATTGGAGCCGGAAGAAGCTGCCAAAGTGAAGTCGATGCCAGGGTCATTGGACCAGGCGTTGGATGCGTTGGAGAAGGACCACGAGTTCCTGCTCCGAGGCGATGTGTTTACCAAGGACGTGATCGAGACCTGGTTGGAGTACAAGAGGAAGAACGAGGTCGATGCGATTCGGCTGAGGCCCCATCCTTGGGAATTCGCCCTCTATTTCGACATTTAAATCACTTGCTCCCAATGCGGCCGCTCTTGCTTAGAGAGCGGCCTCGCCCCATACTTAGCTCAGGGGGAAACCATGAAAAAGATTGAAGCGATCATCAAGCCTTTCAAACTCGATGAAGTAAAGCAGCGACTGACTTCGGCCGGCATCACCGGTATGACGATCACCGAAGTCAAAGGCTTCGGTCGTCAGAAAGGCCACACGGAACTTTATCGCGGCGCCGAATACACGGTGGATTTCCTGCCTAAAGTGAAAATCGAAATCCTTGCGCCGGACGATATGGCGCAGAAAATCGTCGAGGCGATTCTTGACTCGGCACAAACCGGCAAGATCGGCGACGGGAAGATCTTTGTGTCGACGGTCGAAGAAGTGATTCGCATTCGGACCAACGAAAGAGGAGAAGAGGCGATCAGTTAATCGGCGTACGATTCTTTCGGTCATAGCTAAACCCGGTGTGGGCGAACGTGCCACACCGGGTTTTTTGTTTCAGTGGTCCAAAATCAGTTCCGGCGGAAGACCGGGAGCTTTGCTTTTACTCAGCTCAATAGCAGCGAATTTCTATCTCATTGCCGTCCGGGTCGGCAAAATAGACCGAGGTCGCTTGACCCTGCGCTCCCCAGCGTGACACCGGGCCTTCGCGGATGGCGATTTGACGTTGCGTCAGAAAATCGACGATGCCGGCAAAATCGGCTTTGCCGACGACCATACAGAAGTGATTGAGGTTGTGCCTATTTGATGGCTCGGTCGCGCCGGTCTCTTTCAGCGGAAAGAGATCGATGATCGTGTGTTGGTTGATGCGCACCGATGGGAAGCCAACTTTGCCGGCGCGGAAGGCGGCGAGTCGTTCTGCTGTCAATCCCAACACGTCCATATAAAAACGCAACGCTCGGTCGACGTCGGCGACATTGAGGACGATGTGGTCGAGCTCGGTGATCTGTATTCGTTCCATGGCGCACGCACCCTCCCGGTAAGGAAGCTTACATCGCCGCGACAATCTCTTTCAACTCTTTTAACAGCGAGCGAATTTCTTTGGCCGTGCCAACCGTGATGCGCAGGCAATCTTGCAAGCCTGGCACGTCAAAGTAGCGCACGAGAATATTTTGCTGCTTCAAGCCTTCGTAGACGATTCTTTGGTTGCGCCCGACCTTGCGCGCGAGCACAAAGTTGGTGTGCGACGGGTAGACTTCATAGCCTAGCTTCAGCAGCGCGTTGGTGAGTTGCTGGCGGCTGCGCTTGATGCGCTCGGCGTTGCGTTGCATCCACGCCAAATCCTGCAACGCGCTGCAGGCTGCGACCATGCTCAAACGGTTGAGGTTGTAGGAGTCTTTGACTTTCATCATGCCGGCGATCAGTTCTTCGGCGGCGAAGGCGAGGCCGATGCGCATGCCGGCCAGCGAAAACGACTTGGAAAACGTGCGCAGGACAATCAGGTTCGGCAGTTGGCGAATCAACGGAATCGACGACGCGCCCTCGGTCGAGGCAAAATCGACGTAGGCTTCGTCGACCACCAAAATGCCTTTGACCGTGCGGGCCAAATTGACGATTTCAGTCAGCGGCACCAAGGTTCCGGACGGCGCGTTGGGATTGCAAAGAAACGTCAGCGCGGCATCTTGTGCAGCTAGTCCCTCGGGAACCGAAAAATCAGCCGGAAAAGCTACCGGCGCGCAGCGGCCGTCCTGGATTTCTACCAGGGTTTCGTAGAGCGAGTAGGTTGGCACGGGAAAAGCTACACGATCTTTGGGACCGACAAAGGAGCGCAGCAAGATCGACAAGATTTCATCGGAGCCATTGCCGGCGATGATATTTTCCGGTTGCACTCCGTAGACCTGCGCCGCCACGGCGCGCAGCGTTTGGCTCAGCGGTTCTGGGTAGAGCCTGAGCGACGCGTCGGCAGCGCGCCGCAGCGCCGCGCGCACTTTGGGCGACGGCGGATAGGGATTCTCATTGGTGTTGAGCTTGATAACCGCCGGGTCGCGCGGCTGTTCGCCCGGTGTGTAACCATCCAGGGCTGCGATATTGCTTCGGAAATATGCCGCCATGAGGACGATTCTAACGACCCCATCGGGGCATTTCAATTAAACGCACCATGGCGCACGAGGGTGCTTTTCGGAGTGATAGAGCGGCGTCAAGAAGCGGACGAGGGGGCTCACGGGATTGTTTCGCGAGCCGACTTGTTGCGCGTGAAATTTCACTGTCTAGCTCCGCACCACTTCCGGAAGTGTGTTCAAGTGCCGAAAAAATCCCGCCGATTTCTTCCACGGCAAGAAACGGAATCCGTGGCACGCTTTTAGCACAAGAAGCACACATCTATTTGTGTAGAGACACCCATGAACGCAGAATCGAACACGCCGTCCAGCCCTTCGCCAAACAATCACCCCGCGCTCGCCTTGGTTAGCCGGATCGATATCCTCGACACCAAGCTGCACTTGCTCGAGCTGTATGTCACCGAGGCTCAAGCTGCTGCCGCAGCCGAAAGCAAAAAGCTGCGCGAACAGTTTCAAGCCGAGCTCAACGCCCTGCAAGCCGAGGTCAAACAAAAAGAATCGACCCTGGAAACCCACCAGGCGCTCGCCCAGCAGGCTGACCGCAATCAGCGCAAGCATATTCAAGAGCTGCGCGCCGAACTGCTCGAAGCAAACCGCCTGGCGGAATCGCGGCAGAGCGAGTTGACCGCTAACAAGCTCGCCGCTACGGCGCTGCGCGATCGTATCAATTTTTTGGAAACCGACGCGGAGAAAAACCGCGCCGAAAGCACGCGCCAAATGGCGTCGTTGCTCGAGCACATCAAGCAGCTCGAAAGCGCCAATCAACAAGTCGAAAACCGCATTGCAACGGAACTACAAGCCAAGTTTGAACAGGAATTGACCGCTCTGCGTCAGACGCTAGAGGAAAGAGACGCCGAGCTGCAACTACGTGAGACCAGCGATCGCGACGCCGCGGCGCGCCACGCCAGTGAAATCCAAGCGCTGCAGAACGATATTGCCGCAACGCAACAGCTACTGAAAGAAAATGACCGCGCGCTCGGCGCGGCGACGGCAGAAAATCGCCGCCTGCAGGATCGGATCGCCGCTGTCAACGCGGTGCACGAGCAGGCGATGGCCGATGCGCAGCGCTCCTTCGAGGCACGCAGCCAAGAATATCGCCAGCAGATCACAGTCCTAGAGCGGCGCAATGAGAGCAATACGCGGCGCTTGCGAGAGCACGGCGACGAACTCACTCGGCTGCAAACTCAGCACATGATGCTGCAGCGGGCAGCTGATGAACAGCAGCACCAGACGGCGGCGGCACAAGCGGAAATAGTCAAGCTGGAGAGTCAACAGCAGGGCTTGAAAACCGAGTTGGCGGAAGCGCGCCAGCGCCAACAAGAGCAGGAAGATCTTAGCCACGAGCTGCGCAGGTTGGGCGAGCAGCTAGCAGAAAAACAGGGCATCATTGACAGCGGCGTCCGTGAATTCGCAGCACTGGAAAACCAGGCGAACCAATTGCGCGCGCAGGTCGCGCAATTAGAAGAAGCCAAATGGCTTGCCGGCGAAGAACACGGCGCGACGCTGGGCCGGCTCAACGAGCAGCTGGATCATCTGCAAACCCAGCTTGCAGCCAAAGAGCAAAATATCGCTGGGCGTGAGCAGGAGTGCGCCGCACTGCAGCAGCAGTTGCGACAACTGCGCGAGCATTTGGCCCATCAGGAGCATCGGCAAAATCAGCGAGAAGAAGAACATGGCGCCGCGGTTGCGGCCCTGCAACAGGAGCTGCGCCAGGTTGGCGAGCAGCTCATTGCCACACGGCAGAGCGCCGAGGCGCGGGGCGACGAAGTAAACGAGCTGCACGGACGAGTCCGTCAACTCAATGACCAGATTGCGGCGCTTGAACATGACCGACACCAGGTCGCCGATGGCCATCGCTCCCATATACACAGCCTGGAAGACCAGCTGTGGGAGGTTGGCAAGCAACTTGGCGAAAAGCAGCAACAGCTCGAGGGGCGCGAAGGGGAGATATACAGCTTACAAGATGAGGTTCGCGCACTGCTGCAACAAATTAGCCAGCTGCAGCAAGCACGTGAGCAAGCCGTCAACGAGCATCAAGCGGCGCTCGGCCTTGTACGCGATCAACTCGAAGCGCAGCTCGGCGAAAAACGGCACCAAATCGAAGCCCGCGAGCGTGAAGTCAACGAGCTGCAGAACACTGTACGCGAACTGCACCAGCAGGTTGCGGATCTTCACCAGGTTCGCGAGCAGGTGGCGAGCGAATACGACGCGGCCGTCGACGCGTGGCGTGATCGACAGCATAACTTGGAAGCGCAGCTCGGCGACAAGCAGCAAGTGCTCGAGCTCCGCGAGCGAGAGGTCGCGAACCTCGAAGCGACGGCGCGTCAATTGTCCGAGCGACTCCTAGAGCAGGAAAAGGCACAGCAACAGGCTGCGGCTGAACAGGGCGACAGAATTCACCAGCTCGAAGCCAGTATCGCTGCGCGCGCTCAGGAGTTCGCTGCCGCCTTGGCCGAGCATAGCACAATTGCGGCCGAGAGCAGCGCTGAACTGGAAACTTTGCGGGCGCAAACTCATGGCTTGAACGAGCGGACAAGCCAGCTGCAGAGCTTGTTGCAGCAGTCCGACAGCGAGAAGCATGAGCTCGACGAGCGGCGCGCCGCGCTGCAGCAGCAATTGCACGATCTGCAGCATGCTTTCGAAGAAGCGCAAGCGGCGTTGCAGGGCCAGCAAGCGGAATTTAGCGCCTTGCGCGATCGGCTCGAAGTGGAGCGGCACGCTGTTGCCCAGCGCGCGACCGATTGGGAGCAACGGTTCGGGGCCCAAGAGGCCGACCTGCGGCGCGCCGATGAAGAGAACGCTGCGCTGCACGGAGAACTCCAAACCCGTGAAGCGCTCCATCAGGAGCGGCTACTCGACTTAACGCAAAATTTGGAAAGCACGCGCCGGCAATTTGACGCCGAGCTTGCGGCGCTGCGCGACGAATTACAGCTAAAAGAGGCCGCGCTGCAAGACCGCCGCGCCGAGCTGGCCGCCAGCGAGACGCGTCTAAACGGCAAAGTGCAAGAGCTGACAGCCGAGCTTACACATGAACAACACAGGTGCCGGGACAGCGAACAAGAGTTGGCACAGGCGAGCGCCGAGGTCGAGATTTTGCGCACGCGGGTGGCCGAGCTCGAGACCCTTTCAACGGAAACTGAACACGGTTTAGCCGCCAAGATGGAGCAATTGACCCGTGCACATGGCGCCGAGCTGGCCGATGTGCGGGCGCAGTTGCAGGAGCGCGAGCAAGCTCAAATCGCTAGAGAGCTACACTGGCATGCCAACCAAGAGCGAGCGCGTGCCGAGTTCGCGGCGCTGCGCCAGGAGCACAGCGAACAACAAGGATTGATCGCGCAGCGCGAACAGACCATTGCTGAACTACAGCGCGAAGCGGACAAGCTGACGGACCAGCTCTACGAAGCTGAGGCCAGCTACCACCAAAAGTTAAACGCAAGTCTCACCGAAACCGAACAGCGGTTTACCACCGAGCTCGCCCTGCGCCAAGTGGCCATTCTCCAGCTGCAGAACGAACTGGCGGACAACCAGCGCCATGCCATTGAATTAGAGGAGTCTTTAACCAGCCAGGTCCACGCTTTGCAACAAAGGTTGGCTGACAATGAAACAGTCCTTGGCCAACGCGGCGCCGCTCTCGCTGACGTCAATAGCGAAATCAGCCGGCTGCGCGATCGGCTTGGCGCGCTTCAAGGGACTAACGAAGAACTGGTCAATGAGGGGCGGGAGTCCGATGAAAGATTTCGTCTTCGCTTGGCCGACCTGGAAAACGCCCTAGCCGAAGGAACGGCGCTTGCCGAGCAACGCAGCGCCGAGTTGGAACAAGCCCAGGCCGAAATCTCTGCTCTCAGACAGCATATTCTTATCGCCGAAGAACTTTATCGGCAATCACAAATCGAAGACCGCTCGGTGCGCGCGGCTATGCAAGAGGACCTAAGCCGGGCGCGCCAGGCGTTGGACCAAAAAGCGCAGGACTTCGTCGCCGAGTCGACCTTACTATACGCCGCGCGTGAGCAAGTCGCCGAGGAACTGCGCGCTGTGCAAACTCGTTTGGCGGAACGTGAGGCGTTGCTCGACGCACGCGAGCACGACTGCGCTGCGCTGCGCGCCGAAATTCGGACGTTGACAGCGCAACTCTTCGAAACGGAAACTGCGCAGCAGTCGGCCGAAGCTACGAACGCGGCAATGGCACAGGCGCAGCGCCAGGCAGCTACGCTGCTGGCGGAAAAGGAAGCGTTGCTCAGCGAAAGCCTGGCGGTGCAGCAAGCGCAGGAGATCGAGCTGGGCGGTTTGCGCGAGCAAGCGGTTCGATTGGAAGGACTACAATTCGCAAAACTACACGCCGAAGAAAACTTTAAGCGCGCCGAGCGAGTGTCGTCGGAGCTCGCAGCGCTGAGGGTCGACCTGGCTGAAAAAGAGCGCGGGTTGGCTTTGCACGAAGAGGGCCGTCAAGAGCGGGAACGCTCGCACCAAGAGAGCCTGAATCAACTCCAGATACAGTTGACGCAGCAGCAGTTGCTAGCCGAAAGCCGCGCCCGACAAACCGAAGATCTGCGTTCCCATATCGAAGTATTGCAAGAGCAGCTCAGCGTCCTGGAAAGCAATAGCATCGAGTTTGCGCGCAGACAACAAGAAGAGTTTAGCAAAGCCGAAACCGTGCTGCGCAGCGATATCGACGGGCTCCTCAAAGAGATTGCTGAACAGCGCGACGTCATCGAAGCGCGCACTGGCGAGATCGACTTACTACAGAGCGGAAAGGCGGCGCTGCAAAATGAGATCGAAAGGCTGGCTGCGGCGGGCATGCGGCTGAGCAGCGTTAACGCTGATGGCAACCCCGCAACCTACGGCGATCAATTGATTGAAATAGCTAATCTGCGTGCCGAGATCATCGAAAAACAGCAGCTTTTGGAGGACCGCAATGAGAGGCTTCTCCATGCCAAGGGCGAGCTGGCGGATCTGCAAAAAAGCATGGAGAACATTACCGCACCACGCGACGAGGCCCATCCTGTCATTGCCGCCACCGACAATGAGCTGTTGTGGGAACAACTAGGCCGAAACGACCGCGTTGCGGAGGACTCCGAAGCGGCGGTGGTAAACGAGCGCGAGACCGGCTTTCGGGTCACATTCGACCGCCGACAAAATGACACCCTCGCCATACAGCCCGGCGCGCCCACGAGAGCGGAGCGGCAGGGTGATGCCAGCGCAAGCGCGGCGGTCGGCGATGAGCATGAAGGACTTGAATTTCTCGTACGCCACGGCAAAGGCGACGGTCGCCCTTTACCCAAAAATGGTCATGATCGTCGTTGGCGTTTCAGTTTACGCAGAAAACGCCGATGGAAATCTTGATAGGCCAGAAGCCCACGGCCGCAGGCTGTTGGAAAGCGCCATGCCTTAGCCGGTTTTCGGTTCTCGGATTTGCGCACCAACGGCGGGCCTCACGGGACCGCAATAGGACAGCTCTATGACGCAGACAGAACGCGTACCTACAGGAATTACCGGGCTCGATGCCTTGCTCGAGGGCGGTTTCCCCAAGGGCAGATCGATTCTCGTTACCGGCGAGCCCGGCACCGGCAAGACAATCTTGGCGCTACAGTTTCTGGCCGAAGGTTTGGCGCGCGGCGAGAAGGCAATTTACGTTGCCGCCGACGAAGGCCCGGTCGATATTCTCGAACAAGCCACATCCATCGGTTGGGATCTGGAAAAACATGTTGAACGCAAGGAGATGGCGATCTTGAACGCCGGCACCTATTTGAGCTCGTTGCCCGGTGTTAGCAAAGACCGTCAGATCGATATCCATAAGGCGATCGGCGATCTCGCCAATTTCGTCAATCGTCTCGGCGCGCAGCGGTTGGTGCTCGACCCCGCCGGTCCGTTTGTGTTGATCCGCGATGCCGCCACGCGCATTCAGGATCAGACGCGCCTGCTCATCAAACTGCTGCGGACGTCGATGCAGACCACCAACATTCTCACGTCCTACGCGGTGCCTCGCACCGGCGAGCGCAGCATGCACGGCATCGAAGAGTATCTTGTCGCCGGCTCACTCGTGCTCGAGATGGTGTTAACCGACGATCACCTGGCGCGCACCATGATGATCGAGAAAATGCGCTGCACCAACGTGAAACCCGCCCAGTACGAATTCGACATCGTCAAGGGCCAGGGCGTGGTACTGCAGCCGGCCGAAGAGGCGCAAGCCAAGATCGCACAAGATCCCACAACCTCAGCAGCGGTGAGCGCGTAGAAAAGATTTACTTCACACGAGAAACTAAGGATCTATGAGCAGCAAAACAAACGGGGCGTCTAACGGCGTGCAACGGGTCTCAACGGGGATTACCGGACTCGATACGGTGTTACAGGGTGGCTTTCTGCCGAGCCGGACCTACCTAGTGACCGGCGATGCCGGCACCGGCAAAACTACGGCCTGCATGCAATTTCTTATGGCTGGCTTGCTGGCCAATGAGAAATCGGTCTACGTGACAGTCGACGAACGCCCAACGGAAATTTTGCAATCGGCTTCCTCCCTGGAATGGGACCTCCAGAGCCACGTGCAAGACAAGAACTTGGTGATCCTCGATGCTTCGCCCTACTTCAGTGGCCGCGGCGTTACCTCGGAAAAAGGCATCGATGTCACTAAGTTCGTCACCGATCTTGCCGGTTATGCGAGTAAGCTCGGTGCCGTGCGCCTGGCCATCGATCCGGTGACGCCACTGATCTTGTCGGCCGATTCCGCCTCGCGGGTGCACGAGAACGCGCGCACGTTGATCCATCTACTGCAGACCAATCTGACCACGACCAATTTGCTGACTTCCCACCTGCCGGACCGAGTCGACCACACGCCGACGCAAGGCATCGAAGAATTTCTCGCCGCTGGCGTTCTTGTGCTGAGGGTCAATCAGGGCGGCGACAAACCGCCGCGCACTTTGAGCGTAAAGAAAATGCGCGGCACAGCCGTGGAACCCGGCGAGTACGCTTTTAGCATCGCTAAAGGCAAAGGCATCGTGCTCGGCCAGCAACCGATGACAAGCGCCGCGACGGCACCCGCAGCCGAAGGCAAAAAAGCGATCGTCGTCGAGGACGTCAGTTTCCAAGGGCTGGAATTTTTCGAGCTGCCCAAAGACTAGTCCGTGGTTTTCCGGTAATAGATGGGGCAAGCTGATCCGAGTTGTCTCGGTTAGCGTCGAGCAAAGTGCCGATTTCCCGGCGCATTTTTATTTTCTTGACAGTTTTCTGAACGATGCTTAACTTCCTGGGCGCAGGAGTTAAGTATGCGTCTTGATAAACTAACCACCAAATCTCAAGAAGCGTTGCAGCAGGCGCAAACGCTGGCCGAAAAGCGAAACCATCAGGCCATCGACGTTGAGCACCTGCTCTTTGCCTTGCTTGGTCAAAAAGATGGCGTTGTGCTATCGCTCCTACAAAAACTGGGCGTTGCGGTTGGTTCAATTGTCGAGCGGCTGCAAAAAGGACTCGACAAATTGCCGCAGGTTACCGGTGCGGCCGGCCAGACCTATATTACGCCGCGGTTAAAAAAGGTCATCGAAGGAGCCGAAGCCGAAGCGGAAGCCCTGAAAGACGATTACGTCTCCACCGAGCACCTGCTGCTCGCCATGATCCAAGACAGCGGCGAAACCGGCCGCATGCTCAAAGATTTGGGCACGTCGCGCGATAAAATTCTCAATGCGCTGGTGAGCATCCGCGGCGCCCAGCGCATCACCGATCCCAACCCTGAAGAAAAATATCAATCATTGGAAAAATATGGCCGCGACCTGACCGATCTTGCTCGCAAAGGCAAGCTCGATCCGGTGATCGGCCGCGACGATGAAATTCGCCGCGTCATTCAGGTGCTGTCACGGCGCACGAAGAATAATCCCGTGCTCATCGGCGAGCCCGGCGTCGGCAAGACCGCCATCGTCGAGGGGCTGGCGCTGCGCATCGTCAATGGCGATGTCCCCGAAGGTCTCAAAGACAAAAAGCTCATCGCCCTCGACTTGGGCGCGCTGGTGGCCGGTGCCAAGTTCCGCGGCGAATTCGAAGATCGTTTGAAAGCGGTTCTGAAAGAGGTCACCGAAGCCAGTGGCCAAATCATTCTTTTCATCGATGAGCTGCACACGCTGGTGGGCGCGGGAGCGGCCGAAGGCGCCATGGATGCGTCCAACATGTTGAAGCCGGCGCTGGCGCGCGGCGAGCTGCGCTGCGTCGGTGCGACGACGTTGGATGAGTACCGCAAGCGCGTCGAAAAAGATCCGGCGCTAGAGCGGCGCTTCCAGCAAGTCTACGTCGGCGAACCGTCGGTGGAAGATACCATCGCGATCCTACGCGGCTTGAAAGAGCGCTACGAAGTCCATCACGGCGTACGCATCACCGACCCAGCGATCATCGGCGCCGCGACGCTGTCGCATCGCTATATCAGCGATCGTTTTTTGCCCGACAAGGCGATCGATCTGATCGACGAGGCGGCGTCGCGTTTGCGAATTGAGATCGACAGCATGCCGATCGAGATCGACGAAGTCGAACGCAAGATCATGCAGCTGGAGATCGAGCGGCAGGCACTCAAACGCGAGCAGGACAAAGCTTCGCTGGAGCGTTTGGCGCAGCTCGAGCGGGAAATTGAAAATTTGAAAGAGACTTCCAGCGGCTTGAAAGCGCGCTGGCAGAACGAGAAGAAATCGATCCAGAGCCTTCGCGAACTTAAGGAAAAAATCGAAGCGACCAAGGTCGAAGAGCAGCAAGCGCAGCGCAAGGGCGACTTGAACAAAGCCGCCGAGCTGCGCTACGGCACGCTGACCCAGCTGCAAAAGGAGCTGGAAAACGCCAATGCTAAACTAGCTGAGCTGCAAAAAGATCAAAAGATGCTCAAGGAAGAGGTTGACGCCGAGGACGTCGCTGAAGTGGTGGCCAAGTGGACGGGCATCCCGGTGTCGAAAATGCTCGAAGGCGAAATTCAAAAGCTGCTGCGCATGGAAGATCGCCTGAAAGTGCGAGTGGTCGGCCAAGACAGCGCAATTCACGCGGTCGCCAACGCGGTGCGGCGCGCGCGCGCCGGCTTGCAAGATGAAAATCGCCCGATCGGCTCGTTTATCTTCCTGGGCCCCACCGGCGTCGGCAAAACCGAGTTGTGCCGGGCGCTGGCGGAGTTTCTCTTCGACGACGAGCAAGCGACGGTGCGCCTGGATATGTCCGAGTTTATGGAAAAGCACTCGGTGTCGCGCCTGATCGGCGCCCCTCCGGGATACGTCGGCTACGACGAAGGCGGTTACTTGACCGAAGCCGTGCGGCGCCGGCCCTATTCAGTGGTCTTGTTCGATGAAATCGAAAAAGCCCACCCGGATGTGTTCAACGCACTATTGCAAGTGTTGGAAGACGGCCGCATGACCGACGGCCAAGGCCGCACCGTGGATTTCAAAAACACGGTGATCATCATGACCTCCAACCTGGGCAGCCACCACATTCAAGAATTGGCGCACCGGGACCACAAGGAGATGGAACGGCGCGTCACCGAAGCGCTGCGCGAAGCGTTCAAGCCGGAATTTTTGAACCGCATCGATGAAACGATCATCTTCAACAACTTGGGCCGCGAGGAGATCAAGTTAATCGTCGACCTCCAGTTGAAACGGCTGCGGCACAATTTGGCCGGGCGCAAGATTGCCTTGGCGGTGAGCGAGTCTGCCAAAGCGTTGATTGCCGACAAAGGCTACGATCCGATTTACGGCGCGCGGCCGCTGAAACGAACCATCCAGCGATTAATTCAAGATCCGCTGGCGGTCAAGATTCTTGAAGGAGAATTCAAAGAAGGCGATGTCGTGCGCATCGACAGCGACGGCGAGTCGCTAGAATTTGCGCACGGCACGGCGGATGAGGCAAGCGACAGCGCCGAAGCAAGGACGCTGCATTGAACGCCCGCGTGAAGAAAGTGCCGGTCGGCTTGGCGCGGGTGCGCCGCCGAGCAAGGCATTCAAAGACAAGCATAAGGAGAGCCGCAAACACGCCGAGGAAAGCCTGCGCGCCGAGCTAAAACAATCACCGAAATCGTAGCAAGCAGCTCCGCTTTCAGCTATCTTAGCAGAGGGGGCAGTCGGGCCAACCGACATGCCCCCTCTGCTTTTTTGCATGGCCGATGCCGTTTTAGATGAATGTGAGAACCGATCCTTCGGACAAGCGGCGCTCGCGCTTGATCTTGCTCAGCGTCTGCACCGGTCAAGCGCTGGTCGGCCTCGACCAGCGCTCGATTGCGATTGCGCTGCCCACCCTGGCCAACACTTTCCAGAGTGCTTTTACCACCATCCAATGGACCGTGCTCGTCTACGATCTCGTGCTCATTGGCCTGATCATTACGATGGGCCGCCTGGGCGATCTTTTTGGCCGGCGCCGGTTTTACACCTCGGGTTTCGTTATCTTCGTTGTTGCCGCGGCGATCTGCGGTCAAGCGCAAACCACCGGACAGTTGATTTTCTTTCGCGCCCTGCAAGCGATCGGCGGCGCGATGATTGCGGCCAACGGCCGCGCCATCGTCTCGGTCAATCTGCCGCTGGCGGAACGGGGGCACGCCTTGGGTCTAACTTCCACGGCGTTTCACATTGGCTTTCTAACCGGCCCTTCGCTCGGTGGATTTCTCATCGACACGATCGGTTGGCGCTGGATATTTTACATTAACCTACCATTCAGTTTGTTTGGCGCTTATCTCGCATGGAAAGTGGTGCCGGAGACGCGAGCGGAAGCGAAACCGACCGTCGACGTCGCTGGCGCGCTGCTGCTGCTGTTGACCAACAGTCTGTTCATTTATGCCATCGATCAACTGCCGCGCGTGGGCTGGCGCCATCCGCTGTTCTTGAGCTGCCTAGCATGCGCGTTGGTTTCATTGTTGATTCTCCTGCGCGTGGAAGCCAAAGCGGTATCGCCCATCTTGCACCTGTCGATGTTTCGCGCCCGCAGTTTCTCGGCGGGAATTTTAAGCCTGTTTGTGTTGGCCGCAACGCTTTCGGCGATCAATTTTCTCTTGCCGTTCTACTTGCAAAATTTGCTCGGCTATTCGGCTTCCCAGGCCGGCTGGATCGTGGTGGCGGATTCGGTGATCATCATGATCATGGCGCCCATCGCAGGCGCGCTTTCGGACCGCTTGGGCTCGCGCCTGCTCTGTACCGTGGGCTGTGCGCTGATCGCGGCTGCGCAACTTTTTCTTGCGACCTTGAGCCTGAGCGCGCCGGTATTCGTCATTATTTTGCCGTTGATTCTGTGGGGCATCGGCTGGTCGCTGTTTAACGCGCCCAATCAAAGCTCGATTTTGGGATCCACCGCGCCTGACAAGATGGGCGCCGCGGCCGGCATGATTTCCACCACGGCGCGCACTGGCGGCGCCATCGGCGTGGCGCTTTCCTCGACCTTGTTCGGCTACCTGGTTTCAGCGGCCAGTCTAACCAGCAGCCAATTCAATTCGCCGGAGAGCTGGCGCGCCGCACCGGCGGTTTTCGGCCACGCATTTTCGGTTACCATCGGGGTGCTTGGTTGTTTTACCCTCATTGCGGTTTTGGCTTCGGCCGTGCGACCGGCGCGGCGACACGCATAACAACATTGGCTTGACAGTGGTTGGCGGACTTTCTTACTCTTCGGGCAGCTACTGTCGACGGGAGGCACAATGAGCCTGACACACACTCTATTCGGCTTAATTGCGATGTGGATGATTTTTGCAGAGGGCACGCTGCACTCGGGGCCGATGCACGCGGCCGAAGCGCCGAGCGCGCGCATCGTCTACAACGCGCTCGGCGGTTCGATGGCGCCGCTCTGGCTCGGCCAGGAACTCGGTCCGTTCTCCAAACATGGTCTGCAGCATAGCCTGAACTACCTCTTTCAAAGCGATGGGTAAATTCTGGAAGACTGATAACCGGCAAACCTTGGAAAGCATTTACGACGACGACGGCAGCGCCCTCAGAAAGTACCGTTGATGACCAAGCAGGAGGTTCAAGCGGTGCTGGAAGTCGTGAAGAGTCCGAAAGGGGTGCGCGCCAAGCCGGAGGTGTTTTACGACCATTCGTTTGTGCAGAAGATCGAAGCGTCGGGATTTATCGATGGGCTTTACAAAAAATAGCCTTCGTGACCCGTGCTCGTGACTCGTGCTCGTATTCGGAGCGCAGGCGAGCACGATTAACGAATCACGATCCGGAAACCACGAGCACGAGCCACGAACTCGAGCACCGTCCCCATGCCCTGGTACCTCCACATCGACATGGACGCTTTCTATGCGTCCGTCGAGCAAGTGCTCGATCCGAGCTTGAAAGGCAAGCCGGTGATTGTCGGCGGCCGCAATGGCCGCGGTGTGGTGACCTCGGCGTCCTACGAAGCGCGCAAATTTGGCGTGCACTCCGCGATGCCCGGTTTCCGTGCCAAGGAACTGTGCCCGCAGGGGATATTTTTACCCAATCGCAGAAAGACCTACTCTGAATTTTCGCAGCGGGTTTTTGCCATCCTCGAACAATATTCGCCGAAGGTGCAGGCGATTTCGATCGACGAAGGCATCGTCGATCTTACCGGCACCGAAAAACTCTTCGGCCCGCCGCTGAAGACCGCGGACACGATCATCAAGCGCGTCGAAAAGGAGCTCGGGTTGCCCTCTTCCGGCGGCGTATCGACCCATCGCACGATTGCCAAGATCGCCGCGACGCTGGCAAAACCGCATGGCTTGATCTTCGTGCCCGCTGGAACCGAGAAGGATTTTCTGACACCACTGGAAGTCAAAATGATTCCTGGCATTGGACCGAAGACGCAGGCGAGCCTGCTGCAGCGCGGCATCAAGACGATTGGCGACCTATTTCTGAAACCTGATTTGGCACAGCGATTCTTGAATCTCGATCACGCCGAGGAGCGGCATCGTCATCATGACCATTCGGTCGGCAATGAAACCACATTGGAGAAGCCGCTCAACCAAATTGCCCAGATGGAAGAGGTGCTCTGGGAACTGGTCGAGGAGGTCGGCGGCCGGCTGCGCAAAGACGATTTGTATGCGCGCTGCTTGACGGTAAAGATTCGCTACAGCAATTTTCAAACGATCACCCGCTCGCGCACGCTGGCGGCACCCACCTGCTTCGATCGCGAGATTTTCGCCGTTGTCAGTGAACTGCTGCGCAATAATGTTGCCAAAGGCCGGCCGGTGCGTTTGCTGGGTGTCAGCGCCAGCTCGCTGCAAAGCTCCGGCTGGCAAGAGCCGCTGCTCAATCGCGACAAACGGCAATCGTTGGAGAAGCTGTACCACGGCATCGATGCGCTGCGGCAAAAGTATGGCGAAGATTCGGTGGGCGCGGCGACACCGCGCAAACGTGGTTGATTTTGCGAGCGAAGCTCCGTAGTCTTTCGTTACTCTCCTATGGCAAACCTGGCACCGTCCTCGCATCCGTTCTTAGCTGCCTGTCGCCGTGAACCTACTGCTTACACGCCCGTATGGCTGATGCGCCAAGCAGGGCGCTACATGGAAGAATATCGCAAGCTGCGCGCGCAGTACGGTTTTTTAGAGCTCTGCAAAAAGCCCGAGCTTGCCACTGAGATTACCGTTACGCCGGTGGAACGGCTCAAGGTCGACGCGGCGATTCTCTTTGCCGATATCTTGCTGATTCTTGAACCGATGGGCGTCGGTTTGGAGTATTCTAAGGGCGACGGACCGGTGATTCACCATCCGGTGCGCAGCGGCAAAGACGTCGACGCGCTGAAGGAGTTCAACGTCGAAAAGGAGCTGGCGTACGTCTACGAAGCCGTCAAGCAGATCTGCAAAGAACTCAAGGGTAAAGTGCCGTTGATCGGTTTTGCCGGCGCACCGTTTACGTTGGCGTCGTACTTGATCGAAGGCAGCGGCTCGCGCAATTACATTCATACCAAAAAGCTCTTCTACACGGCGCCTGAAGCCTGGAAGCGTTTGATGGAGCGGCTGGCGCAGGTCATTGGCGATTATTTGAATTGTCAAATCGCCGCCGGTGCGCAGGTCGTTCAACTCTTCGATAGTTGGGCCGGCTGCTTGGCGCCGAGTGACTACGAGCAGTTCGTTATGCCGTATACGAAGATGGTGATCGGCGCAGTGACGCCGGGAATCCCGGTGGTCAACTTTAGCACCGGCACTACCGGTGCGTTGAAACATTTGCGCGCCGCGGGCGGCGATGTCATCGGCCTCGACTGGCGCGTCCACCTCGACGAAGGCTGGGCGATGGTCGGCCATGATGTCGCCGTGCAAGGCAACCTCGATCCCGTGGCACTGTTTGCGCCGCCCAAGGAAATCCGCAGCCGCGTTGGCGAAGTCTTGAAGCGCGCCGGTGGCCGGCCCGGACATATCTTCAATCTCGGTCACGGGGTTTTGCCGGAGACGCCGGTGGAGCATGTGGTCACGATGGTCGAAGCCGTGCATGAGTTGAGCGCAAAGTGAGGATTGGAGCGTTGGAGTAGTGGAGTGATTTTCTCTTACGACGCCATCCTGCTGATCGCCTTTGGCGGCCCCACTTGCCCTGAAGAAATTCGTCCTTTTCTTGCTCGCGTGACTGCCGGGATAGCGATTCCTCCGGCGCGCTTGGAAGAAGTCGCGCACCACTATGAAGCGGTTGGCGGTAAGTCGCCGCTCAATGAAATCACTCTGCGCCAAGCTGCGGCGCTGCAAAAAGAGTTTAGTCAAGAAAAACTCGCGGTCTATGTCGGCATGCGCAACGCGGCGCCATTTTTTGTCGACATATTAAAAGAGATGAAAAATAACGGTGTGCAGCGCGCCCTCGGCTTGATACTCTCTTCCCATCGCAGCGAAGCGAGCTGGGAGCGCTATCAGAAGAATATCGCCGATGCGCAGGCGGAGCTCGACGGCGCGCCGGCAATTGACTACTGCGACGGTTGGCACGATCATCCCTTGTTTATTGATTGTTGGGCGGAATTGATCGGCGCGGCCATGACAGGTGTCGCGCAGCGCGGTGAACCCGCGCTAATTTTCACGGCGCACAGTTTGCCGACGTCCATGGCGGCGCGCTCGCCCTACGTCGAGCAGTTGCAAACCACCGCGCGCTTAGTCGTGGCTAGGCTCGGGATCGCAAACTGGAATCTTGCCTACCAAAGCCGCAGCGGCCGTCCGTCGGACCCCTGGTTGGAGCCGGATGTTGGCGATGTCATTCGGCGACACGCAGCGCAGGGTATCAAACAAGTATTCGTCGCTCCGATCGGCTTTGTATGCGACCATGTCGAAGTGCTTTATGATCTCGATATCGAAGCGAAAAAAATCGCGAATGATTTAGCCATTGAAATGATCCGCGTCAGTTGCCCGAACGATCACCCAACATTCGTCCGAATGATGGCCAGTGTAGTCCGAAGCAATTCCGAGCAGAAAAATAACTGACTATTTTCCATGCGCAAACGGTGGCACGCACATCTATGAAACACATCGTCGTTATCGGCGGGGGCATCGCCGGGCTCGCCGCTGCGCACCACGTAGTCGAACTGCGCAAAGAGCTGTCACTGGATAGTGAGGTGACTTTGCTGGAGGCTTCCGACAGGTTAGGCGGCACGATTGCCACCGAGCGGGTCGGCGAATTCCTCCTCGAAGCGGGTCCGGATTCCTTCATCACGGAGAAGCCGCAGGCGCTCATGCTTTGCCAAAGGCTGGGGCTTACGCCACGTTTGGTTTCGACGATCAGCGACAACCAGAAAATCTACATTGTACGCGGCGGTAAGTTGAAACCTTTGCCGGAGGGCTTTTTCCTGCTGGCGCCGACGCGCTTTCTGCCGTTTCTCAAAACGCCGCTGTTTTCTTGGGGCGGAAAGCTGCGGATGGCGGCAGAACTGTTCTTGCCGCGGCGGCGCGCCGACGGCGACGAGAGTTTAGGTTCGTTCGTGCGCCGGCGTTTCGGCGATGAAGCTTTGGAGCGCGTCGCGCAGCCATTGGTTGGTGGTATTTATGCTTCGGATCCCGACCGTCTTAGCCTGAGCGCCACCATGCCACGGTTCAAAGAAATGGAGCGCGAGCATCGCAGCGTGATCTACGCGATGTGGGCGGCGCAGCGCGCCCGCGCCGGTGCGCGCCAGGCCGGCAGCGGCGCGCGCTGGAGCTTGTTTGTCACGCTCGCCAACGGCCTTGAGGAGCTGGTTGGTGCTTTGGCGCAGCGGCTGCCGGAGAGCGCCGTTCGGTTGCGCAGCGGCGCGAAGAGTCTGACGCGGAACTTTGCCAACACAAACTGGGAGATTACCTTAGAGAACGATGAAGTTCTGAGCGCCGACGCAGTCATTCTCGCTACGCCAGCTTATCGCGCCGGGGAAATCCTGCGGCTCACCTCCAACGATGCGAGCAGAGAGCTAGCGCAGTTGTCCTACGCTTCGACCGCGATCATCAGTCTGGCCTATCGGAGCGCTGACTTTCCCCAGGTTCCCAAGAGCTTCGGTTTCGTGGTGCCCGTCGCGGAGAAACGCAAGATCATGGCTTGCACGTTCAGCAGCCTGAAGTACCCTGGGCGAGCGCCCGCCGATCACATTTTATTGCGCGCGTTTGTCGGCGGCACTTTGCAAGCGGAACTTTACCGGCAGAACGACAGCGCCATCGAAATTGACGTGCGCGATGAAATCGCCAGTCTGCTGCGCGTGACCGCGGTGCCGGTGCTTTCGCGAGTATGGCGCCATCCCAATTCGATGCCGCAGTACAATATCGGCCACGACGAACGGGTAAAAAAAATCGAGGGTGCGCTCGCCAATTTTCCAACGCTGGCCTTAGCGGGAAGCGCTTACCATGGCGTGGGCATCTCCGATTGCGTGCGCACCGGCGAAGAGGCGGCGCAAAAAGTCGTCGAGCAGCTTTCGAAGTCCTGAGTAATCTTGCGCCGCAGCAGTCTTGCTCTTCTTGACGCCGACAGCGCAACCGGATTATCACTGCACTGAATGATCGAGCTTGTGGCGCGTCAAGGAGAAGTTTATGGTCATCATTGATTCCCAAGTGCATATTTGGGCGCCGGAAACGCCGGAAAAGCCTTACGCCAAAGAAAACGCTTCAGCGCCACATCGGGCGATCCCTCTGGGGCACGACGAACTTTTGCGCGAGATGGACGGTGCCGGGGTGTCGCGCTGTATTCTCGTGCCGCCGACCTGGGAAGCTGACCGCAACGACACGTCGCTGGAAGCGGCGCGGCTCCATCCCGATCGTTTCCGCGTCATGGGCAAACTCGCCTTGAACAATCCTAAAGGCCGCGAGCTGATGGCGACCTGGAAACAGCAGCCTTATATGCTCGGCATTCGCATGGTTTTTAACCGCGGCGAGTCGGCCAAGTGGCTGACCGACGGCACCGCGGACTGGTTCTGGCGGGAAGCTGAGCGCTATGACATCCCCGTGATGACTTTGGCGCAAGGACAGGTGCCGAAGCTGGGCGAGATTGCCGAGCGCCATCCCGGCCTGCGCCTCATCGTCGATCACATGGGGTTGAATTCGGTTCTGCGCGGCAAACCGCTCGGCCCATCGGTCGACGACGTCGTCAAACTCGCGCGCCACAAGAACGTTGCTGTAAAAGTTTCGGCGCTGCCCTGCTACGTCGACGAACCCTATCCTTTTCCAACGCTGCATCCGCTGGTCCGCCGCGTCGTCGATGGCTTCGGCCCGCAGCGCTGTTTTTGGGGCACTGACCTGTCGCATCTGCCGTGTCCTTACAAGCAGGTGGTGACTTTGTTTACCGAAGAGATGAAGTCGCTTTCCGTCAGCGAACTGGAATGGATTATGGGCCGGGGTATCGCCGAATGGCTCGGTTGGCCGCTGTAAAATTGAAACTCTCGGCTCCATACGGCCTCTGGGTAACTACCCTTGCAGCGATCGTGCTAGCGCGCGCCCCGCAGGGCATCGCCGCAATCGACGTCGTCGCGAAAGCAGCCATCGTCATGGACGCCGGTAGCGGCAAAGTTCTCTGGCAAAAGAATCACCAACTACCACTGGCTCCGGCGAGCACTGCGAAGGTGTTAACGGCACTAGTTGTCTTAGAGCGAAACCGTCTCGCGGATATCGTCGAGACGCCCAAAGTCGCGACAAAAACCAGCGGCGCTAGAATTCCCCTGGAAGCAGGCGAACGGCTGAGCGTTGAACAATTGTTGTTTGGCATGTTGCTCGGCTCCGGCAACGACGCGGCAATCGCTTTGGCGCAGCACAGCGGCGGCTCGGTCAACAAGTTTGTTGGGTTGATGAACGGTAAGGCAAAAGCGCTCGGTGCGAAGCGGTCCAAGTTTTTCAACCCGACGGGGCTGCCGGAGAAAGGCCAGCTCAGTACGGCGTTCGATCTTGCGCTTATCACCAAGGCGGCGCTGATGAACGGCGATTTCCGCCGCATTGTCGCGACCAAGTCGTTTGCTTGGAAAAGCGCGGACCACCACGGCGAGTTGAAGAACCGTAACCGTTTGCTCGACGATTTTCCCGGCGCCATTGGCGTCAAGACCGGCAGCACGGCGGAGGCCGGCTTCTGTTTGGTGGCCGCCGCTGAGCGAAAGGAACAAAGAATCATTGCCGTGATACTAAAAAGCGGTGAGCACGCGGTATGGCAAGACGCCAAGTTACTACTCGGTCATGGATTTATGCTGACGACACGCTAGCCCGGATTATTCATCGCTGCGACGCGATCGAAGTGAAACTCTTCCGGAGCGAAGGCAACAGATATCCGCTTCGATGCCGCCCTGTAGGGGCGACCGGCGGTCGCCCTTCGACCGAGCTCAGGGCGAACGGACCGGAGGTTGACATCGCTGGGGCAAATCCGTTCATGCTGCCTGGCGAAGCGTGCTTACGAATCTTGCAGAAGTCTGCTCGATCGTTTGTGCAAGAGTTTGGCAAAGTGATAATCAGAAGACGCGAAAAGGAGCGTTACGATGAAGATTGTCAATCGCGATCTCACAACTGAAAAAGATGGCGTGCCAGGTTATCTGGCTCACCCCGACCGCAAAGAGCCGGGGCCCGGCGTGTTGATCGTGCATCACCATTATGGCTGCACGGGTAACATGAAAGTGAACGTTTGTAACTTTGCTAAGCTTGGCTACAGCACCTATGTTCCTGACCTCTACAAAATGTTGAATATCGCCGACGGTGTGCACGAGGCACAGAAGAAAACCACTGATGGGCAGTTTATTGAGATTCTTGGCAAGGCCTGGCGTTATCTGACGACACGTCCCGAGGTCGATGCAAAACGTTGTGCGGTGGTCGGCTATTGCATGGGCGGGCGCATCGGCATTCATTTCGCTGCGGCAACGCCAAGCGTGCGCGGCTTTGTCGGATTCTATCCTTCAGTGCGCGACGAAGGGCCGAGCCAGCTACGGCCGCGCCATCCCAACGACGCCGTCAAAGATTTCAAATGCGCTTCGCAAATTTTTCTTGGCGGCAACGATCACGTCGCGACGATTCCGGTGCAGCAAAAACTGATGGCCGCGTTCCAAGCCAACGGCCAGCCGCTCGACTGGCACTATTTCCACCGCGCCGGTCACGGCTTCGCGATGGCGGATGGCGACTGCTATGACCCGCCCTTGGCGGAGCAGTCGTGGTCGCTGATGGCGAATTTTCTAGCGCGGGAGCTGGGCAGCGAATGAGTGATCGATGCCTATGCCTATGAGGAGACGAAAAAGGAGTACCAGAAACTATTGCTCTGTCAGTTCGATGTTGAAGATCATCCAGGCCGAAAAATGACTAAGTCGACACCAACAACCATCGCCGATCCCTGGGATCATCATGATTGGAGCTCCCAGGCCTACGCCAAAGAGTGGGCGGCGCGTCAGGATGCGAGCCAACCGCACCGCGACGCGGCGTTTGACGTGCTGGCCAAGACTCTACCGTTTGCCAAGAGCGCCAGGATCAAGATCCTCGATATCGGCACGGGTTACGGCGCGCTGGCGGGCTATCTGCTGCGTCACTTCAAGAACGGCCAGGCGGTCTGCCAAGATGGTTCAGCCGAAATGCTGGCGCTCGCCCGCGAGCATCTGGTCCCCTTCGAGGCGCGTGTCAAGTTCGTGCGCAGCGATTTGAGCGGGCCCGGTTGGAGCAAAAAGCTCAAAGCACCTTTCGATGCGGTGGTTTCGTCGATTGCGATCCACAACGTGCGCGCGCACGGCACCATCCAAAGAATCTACGCGGACAGCTTCGCGCTGCTCAAACCGGGCGGCTGCTTTCTCAACCTCGACCGCATGCGGCCGTCGGTGGAAGAGCAGCTCCAATGGCTGCGCGCCGCCGGCTTCGTCGACGTCAAGCGATTCTGGGACGGCGGCAAAAGGGCGCTCGTCGGTGGGTTCAAGCGTTAACGGCCGGCGGCAATTGCAGCTCAGCCCCTCCTTTTGATTGCGCATGTGCTTACGAGCTAAAAGCGTACTTCACTCCTTCCCAATTCCGCCGCCACTCGGCTGAGTAACGACGAACGGCAAAACTAAAGAAGAAAAAGCAGCCCGATTCAATATAAGACGACTAACGAAAAATATCGTTTGCTTTGGAGCAGCCGTAAATCGTCTCGATTTCTGGTGTATAAGGATCGCTCCCAACGAACGCGCAGTCAACGCCAACAGACAATCGTTAGCCAGCGCGGGTAGTTTACTTTTAAGAGCGGGTCGCTCGCGCAGAAGCTGCGCCAATATCAGCCCGGCGTATTTCCAGTGGCTGTGATGCGGGGTGACGATTCGACTGACTTTCTCGAACGGCCGGTACAGGAGTTCAACGCGCGCTTTGCCAGCGGCTGACGGTGCCCCAGCCAGCAGCTCTTGAATTACCACGGAGCTAAAATAAATGCCCGGCGCCGCTTTGGTGTAAAGATCCCGAATGACCGGAAGTGTGGCGCCGCTTTGAATGAGATCGATCTACAAATCTGTATCGATCAGATGTTTCGCCATTAGAAAAGCTTTTCCACTCCGCCTTTACCCGCGACTTTCCCGAGAAACTTGAGAATATCCTCCCTGAAGACGACAAGGTCCAGAGCCGAATCGATGGCCTCGGTTTCGGTCTTGGCCCGTAATATCGAGCGCACCCGGCGAATTTTTTTTTCGTCCAAATAACAATTCTTGCGCTCCAAATGGGTTTTCATTGCTACTCCCGTACAGATCAAAGCTAATTACCTATGTGGGGTTCAACCGAAGACCAAATCACGCTCGATGGACGAAGTGCGACTTATTCTTAACGATCTTGCTCCGCCCGCTGTTTTGCCGTGGCTCGTCAGAGTGGACAGATTAAGACCAAAAACGACGCAGGTCGAAAGACAATTGCTTGTGGTGTTTGATCGCGACCAGATAGATTCTTTTCTTTCTTACCAAATAGAGCAATACGTAATCGTCAAACCCAAACTCGCGCAGATCGTCGCCCGTCGCAAAGTTTTCTCTTGAGTCGGCGAATCAGAACTTGGCTATCCCGCGATCCTTCATGGTGCGCGAAAAACGACATCCCGGACAACGGGAATTGAGACAAGATCGGGCAAATGTCATCGAAGAGCCGTTCGAGAAAACGCTCAAATGCTTGTCGTCGGACCTCCGTCAGGAATGTTTTGATTTCGTCGAGGTTCGCGGTGAAATTTCGCGTCGCGAATATCGAAAAGCTATCGGCCATAGCGGGCTTTGAGCTTCGCCAGACTCAAAACTTTTCCAGCATTCACGTCGTCGATGCCTTTGGCGGCCTCGTTGAGCAAGCTAAGGTGCACGTGTTCGCGCTCCAGCCGATGGTAGTAATCTAGCCGTTCCGCGTCGATGAGCGCCGCGCAACTTTCCCCATTTTTTGTAAGAATTTTCTCCCCATGCTCGCGCTGAACCTGCGCGCACAACTCGGTGAGCTTCGCCCGCGCCTTGGTTAATGAGATGATATCGTTTGAGGAAATCGCCATAAGTACCCCCGATTCGGCAGTCTGGATAATGTACAGAATTCTGTCAATGCAAACGTTTAAAAGGCATCTCTCTGCCACTCGGCCCGGCATCTGGCTTGAGTCAAGTCGTTGGGATGTGAATACCACAGAGGTACTTTGGTTGACGAGCAGGGCCGATCGGCGTTATGGGTCGCGCATGCCGAAGCTGCGCCGACTGACCATCGTTTCGCTGCAGCCAGAACGCCTGGCGCAGTTTTATCAGGAAGTCTTCGAGATGCGGCGAGTGGCAAATCCCAGGGGCGAGGCGATTTATCTGAGTGACGGTTATTTCAACCTGACAATCATTCCCAACCGTGCCGAAGGGAAAGCGAGCGGGTTGAATCACATCGGCTTCGATGTCAGCCCGGCCGAAGCGGCAAGCGTCCTGGGCCGGTTCGAGCATTGGGGCCTTGCGACTCCCGGCTCCCGTGAAGGCGGGCGCTCCTTTGCCGATCTTCGCGGCACCGATCCCGATGGCAACAACATGGATATCTCCACACACGGGTTTCCAACCGGGTAAGCTGATTGGTTCGGCTTTGAGAGCTTTGGAGTTTGTCAACTTAGTCAAGGATGTCCTGGCTGCATGATCCGCGTGTGGATCGCGGCGGGAACCGGCACTTGACCGCAAACGCCGTAGAGTGATTACCGGCGGGAAAGCATTGGCGGACACATGGATCGCATGGTAAATTACATCTGGAAAAAATTGAAACGGAGAGTCGCGCATGCAACTAAATATTCCCCCTGACCTTGAAAAGCTCATCAATAAGAGGCTTTCCAGTGGTGCCTATAGCAATGCCGAAGACGTGCTGCGCCGGGCACTTGAAGCTCAAAATTCTGAGGAAAGTTGGACTGAAGAGGAACGCCGCATCCTATCGGCCCACATTGAGGAAGGTTATATTGAGGCTGCACATGGTGATCTCATCGAAGGCGATCAGGTCCGGCGCGACATCCGCGAAATGAAAGAGAATTGGCGTTCGACTAAGCGATGAGCGATTATGTTCTGACGCCCCTTGCCAAGGCAGACATCTTCGAAATTTGGTCGTACATCGCTCGTGACAACGAAGAAGCCGCTGACCGAGTAGAAAGTGCAATCTACGACGCTTGCGCAGAGGCTGCGCAAGCTCCATTGCGCGGCCATACTCGGCCCGACCTTACGCCCCGCCCGTTCGTTTCTGGACACTCGACCGTTATCCAAACTATGCCGTCGTCTACCGGCCGGGTTATTGGCGTTGGTAGTAGACGACCAGTAGAAATTCGCAGCTGTTGCCCTCTCCGCTTGTTCCCGGGGCCGGCACAGTGGCCGGCGCAACGGACCCGGATGCCTGGCTCCGCCGTAGCAGAAAAAGACACCCTTGAGCCTTGGCCCCACTACAGAGCCTTAGCGTTCGCCTGTTTTCAGGCGGGAGAGGGACCCGGTGATCATGGCGCGCTCGGCGCAGCTAGCCCTGAAGGCATCGCCCGGCGATTCTGACCATGGTCAAGGTAGGCGAAACATTCTTCGAGATGCTGCACGGTGTGGTAGAACCGCCCGGCTTCGCTGTAGCTCGCGAGCAAGCGCTCAACCATTTCAGTCTTTGGTGCTAAGCCGAGCTCTTGCCAGTTTTGATTCCACGGCTCACGTAAGTTCATATCGATCAAGATTTCACACCGCTTGCCCGGCGGCCCAGCCGGACGACCACGCCCATTGGAAGTTAAAACCGCCGAGTTGGCCCGTCACATCGACGACCTCACCGACGAAGTATAATCCCGGGACGAGCTTCGATTCCATGGTTGTCGACGACAGATCGTCGGTGTCGACGCCGCCCAAGGTTACTTCGGCGGTGCGGTAGCCCTCGGCTTCGAGCGGCGTGAATTTCCAGTGCTGTATTTGCTCACAGATGCCGCGCAACTCACTCTGCTGATATTGGCGCAGCGGTCGGCTGCCCAATTCGATTTCGCACAGCCGCTGTGCCAGCCGTTTGGTGAGGAATTCGCCGAGGACGGTTTTCAACTCGGCATCCGGCCTTACTGCTTGGCGCTTTTTCAGCCAATCGTTCGCGTCCGTTAACGGCAAAAAATTCACAATCAACGCATCGCCCGTCTGCCAGTAAGATGATATTTGCAAGATTGCCGGGCCGCTGAGGCCGCGATGGGTGAACAACATTGCGTTGGAAAAACTCCGCCTGCGGCATTCCACTTGAACCGGTACGGAAACCCCAGAGAGGTCGCGGTAACGCACCATATCGTCCGGCCCGAAAACAAGCGGCACAAGCCCGGCGCGGGGCGGCACGATGCGGTGCCCGAATTTTTTCGCCAGCTCGTAACCGTAAGCCGTCGCGCCCATCTTTGGCACTGACAAACCGCCCGTCGCGATGACTAGCGACCCTGTCTGAACCGATCCGCGGGAGGTTTTCAAAGCAAATCCGCCGCCGGCAGGCTCGACATTTGTCACTTTACAATCGGTCATGATCCGCGCGCCGGCTTGGCGGCATTCATCGGTTAACATTTTCACAATGGACTTCGCCGATTGGTCGCAGAACAACTGGCCCAACTCTTTTTCATGGTAGGCGATACCGTGGCGTTCGACCAAGTTAATGAAATCAGCTTGGGTGTAGCGCGCCAGCGCCGACTTGCAGAAATGCGGATTTTTGGAAATGAAGTTTTCTGGCGCGGTGTGCAGATTGGTAAAATTACAACGGCCACCGCCGGATATGAGAATTTTTTTGCCGACTCGATCGCAGTGTTCAATGACCAGCACGCGCCGGGCCCGTTTGCCGGCTTCGAGGGCGCACATCAAGCCGGCGGCGCCGCCGCCGATCACGACCACATTGAATTGACTCATCGAGCCAGAAGCAGCTACTCCGCGCCAAACGGATTATCGATGATAAAGCGCCAGGTGCCGTCGCTTTGCCGGCGGATGACTTCGATGCTGTTGCCGCGCAATTCGACCGGTTTGCCGTCAGCGCCGGTGCCGTTAACCTGCCATTTGCCGCGAATCAGCGCTGTGTCACCCGACTCCATGATAAAGACTGGATCGAGGCGGATAGTCCCTTTGAGCGCGAGAAACTGTTGCAAAGCCGCGCCGACGGCTGCAATGCCGCTAACCGTCACGCCCGGCTGCGGAGCAAAAGTTGCGCTTGGCTCGAACAGAGCAAGAAGCGCTTCGGCATCGCCCGCGTTGAACGCTTCGATGAACCGAGGATACATCTCCGCAGGCCGTGTCACCGTCATAGGCTTCTCTCCGGCACTAAATGATACCTTTCTCCTTCAGCTCGGCGATTTGCAGATCGCTATAACCCAGTGACTTCAGATATTCGGCGTTGTGCTCGCCCAGCTCGGGCGGCGGCAGCGGGTGCGGATTTTTTGTTTCACTATAGATATTCGGAAACGCCACGGTGCGAATGTTCGGCTTGTCTTGGCGCTCCAGCGTGATTTCCAAGCCCATGTGCTTGATCTGCGGATCCTGAAAAACTTCCTGCATGTTGTAGACCGGCGTGTGCGGCACGTCCTCGGCTTCGAGCCGCGCCATCCAGTGGGCGCGCGTGTTTTGTTTGAAGAATTCGCCGAAGGTCTTCGCCAGCTCATCGTAGTTCTTGCGCCGGTTGGGGCGCGTTGAGAAACGCGCATCGTCTATCAGCTCCGGATGGCCCGCAGCATTGCACAACCCTTTCCAGAACTTCTGCGGCGATGATAAGTGAATCGCAAACATGGCGCCGTCCGAAGCGGTAAATGCATAGGTCTGCGACTGCATCGGCCGGGTGTACGGCCCGGGAATTTTGCCGGTGGCGAGAGAGTCAGTAGCCGGCGCAATCAAGAATGCCAAAATCGAACCGGCCATGGTCGTATCGACCTGCTGGCCTCTGCCTGTTTTGGCGCGCGCGGCGATGGCGCCGAGCACGCCGATCGTTGCAAACATGCCGCTCAAGCTATCTGCATAGTTCGGGCCGATGGGCTTGGGATTCTGCGCATCCATCAAAAGACTCAGCATTCCGCCTAAACCTTGGCCGACGGTGTCGTATGCCGGCCGTTTGACGTAAGGGCCGCTCGGCCCGGTGCCGGTGATGGATAGATAGATCACTCCAGGATTGGTTTTGCTCACCGTGTCGCAGTCGATGCCGAGCCGTTTCATGACACCGGGGCGATAGTTGTCGAGCACGACATCCGCCTTGTTGGCGAGCTTCAAAAAGATTTCCTTTCCTTCGGGAGTCTGAAGATTAAGCGTGATGCTGCGCTTGCCGCGGTTGTAGGCCCAAAAATTCGGCTGATCGCCGCCCAAATCCCAACCGCGAAACGGGTCGCCGCCCTTGGGATTCTCGACCTTGATCACCTCCGCACCCATATCGGCGAGCAACATCGCACCGTAAGGCCCGGAAATAAAATTGCCCAACTCCAAAACTTTGATGCCGTCTAAACAACCGTTCATCGTCGTCTCCCGATAGGTAATTAATGCATTGCGAAAAAGTTATGCTGCACCCCGTTTAGTCTCAACCCGCACCATGATACCGGCCTGAGCCAGCATATTGATCAACTTGTCGACGCTAAACAGGCTAATCTCGCCTTTGAGCAAGTACCCTCTCCCCCTTCGGAGGCAGGTGCCGCAATTGTCATTCTGAGCCGAAGGCGAAGAATCTCTCCTTCTTAGGTAGCTGAGAAGGCGAGATTCCTCGGCGGACCTCGGAATGACAACTCCGGTTTTTCCGCATTGCGACACAGTCTCTGTTGGAGAAGGGTTAGATAACGCCCTTCTCTTTGAACTCCGCGATCTTCGCGCCGTCGTACCCGAGCGACTTCAAAAACTCTTCATTGTTCTCGCCCAACTCAGGCGGCGGCAGCGGAAATGCCGAAGGTGTGTCGCTGTAGGTCAGGGGAAACTTCACCGTGCGGATAGTTGGTTTCTCTTTGCGCTCGATCGAGATCTGCATGCCCATGTGCTGCACCTGTGGGTCGTCGAAGACTTCTTTCAAATTATAAACCGGTGTGTGCGGCACGTCGTTGGCCTCGAGCTGCTCAACCCAATGGGCGCGCGGCTTTTCTTTGAAGAACTCGGCAAAGACTCTGTTCAATTCATCGTAATTGGCGCGGCGGTCCGGCCGGGTCTTGAAACGCGGGTCTTCGATCATCTCCGGTCGGCCCACCGACTTGCACAGCCCCTCCCAAAACTTTTGTGGCGAGGATAGATGGATTGCCAACATCGCACCGTCCGAGCAGGCAAACGCATAAGTCTGTGACTGACGCGGCCTGGTGTACGGGCCGGGAATACGCCCGTGCGCCATCGTTTCAGTCGCAGGCGCCGCCAAAAATGCGAGGATCGAACCAACCATCGTTGCGTCAACCTGTTGGCCCTTGCCTGTACGGTTGCGCGCCATCAGCGCGCCGAGAATGCCCAGCGCGGAGAACATGCCGCTCAAGCAATCGGCGTACGCTGGCCCAACCGGTTTGGGATTTTTCGGGTCCATTAACACGCTCATCATGCCGCCCATGCCCTGGCCGACGGTATCATAAGCCGGTCGCTTCACATAGGGACCGGTTGGTCCGGTGCCAGTAATGGAGCAGCAAACAATTTTGGGATTGATCTTACTGAGCGAGTCAAAGTCGATGCCGAGCTTCTTGGTCACTCCGGGGCGGTAGTTGTCCATAACGACATCAGACTTTTTCACCAGCCCGTAAAAAACTTCCTTGCCTTCCGGCGTCTGCAAGTTCAATGTGATGCTCTTTTTGCCTTTGTTATAGGCCCAGAAGTTCGGCTGATCGCCGCCGAAGTCCCAGCCGCGAAATGGATCGCCGCCCTTAGGATTTTCGACTTTGATGACTTCCGCGCCGAGATCGGCCAGCAGCATCGCGCCGTAGGGCCCGGAGATGAAATTGCCCAATTCCAAAACTCGAATGCCTTCTAAACAACCAGCCATTTTTGTTCTCCCCTTTTTGAAATGTGAAATCTGAAATGCCGAGCAACCGCGAGGCTTGCCTATTGCCTTCGTCATCGGATATTTGAACTTTCATATCTCTCAACGCAGAGGAGAACAAGATGTCGACACCGCCGCCGGTAACTGACAAGTTGGCCCGCTTCGTCGCTGCAACCGATTACGCATCGATTCCGGAAAAAACCCTGGCCAATGCCAAAATGCACATTCTCGACACGCTCGGCGTTGCCCTGGCCGGAGTGTCAACACCCGTTGCCGAGATTGCAATCAACTATTGCAAAGGCCTGGGCGTGTCGCAGGAAGCGTCGGTCTGGGGCACTAAAGAGACAGCCTCGGTATCGACCGCGGCGTTCGCCAATGGTCTTCTGTCGCACGCGCTCGATTACGATGACTGGGACGCCTTCATTCACGTCGGCCACCCGAGCAGCATGATCGTCGGTGCGGCGCTGCCACTGGCGGAGCACCTCGGCGCATCGGGAAAAGAGTTTTTGAAAGCCTACGTGGTTGGCATGGAAGTCATTTGCAAAATCAGCGCGAACTCGCCCAATGTCCAAGAGCACGGCTTTCATAGCACGCCGATATTCGGCAGTTTGGGCGCGACCGTCGCATGCGCTAGCTTGCTCAAACTCGACGTCGACAAAATCAAAGCCGCCCTCGGTGTCGCCGCGTCGGGCTGTGGCGGCATCCATCGCCAACAGGGCTCGATGGTCAAGCCTTTTCACGCCGGCAATTCGGCGCGCAACGGCGCCGAAGCGGCGCTGTTAGCGAACAAAGGTTTCACCGCCGACGCGGCGATCTTCGAAGCGCCGCGCGGCTTTTGCGACACGTTTTTCGGCCCCGACACTTGCGACTACAACAAGATGATCGAGAACATCGGCAAGCCCTACTTCTTGGAATCGCCCGGCATCGGTCTTAAATGGCACCCGTGCAGCGCGCCGCAGTTCCTCGCCGCCGACGCAGCGCTGCATTTGAAACACGAACACAAGATCAATTTCGCCGACGTCGCGAAAATAGAAGTCAGCATCCCGCCCAAGCGCTACCAGCGCCACTACGCCGCCGAGGTGAAAACCGGGTTGCGCGGCAAGTTCGCTATCAACTATGTCGTGGCCCTGTGCTTTCTCGACGGCAAACTGGAAATAGCGACATTTACCGATGAGAAAGCCAACCGTCCCGAAGTGCAAGACGCCTTCAGCAGAGTAAAAGTGATCGTCGACGAGTCGATCCCCGAGCCTGGCCCGTACTGTCCAGTAAGCGTCGAATTGAAAAACGGCACGCGCCATAACTACACCGCCAAGATTGCCAAGGGGGACCCGCGCAATCCGATGAGCGAACTGGAAGTCACCAATAAATTTCTTAGTAATGCCAGCATGGCAATCGGCAAACCACGGGCTGAGAATGTAGCAAAAGCGGTGCGCGATTTAGAGAAGTGCGACGACAGCAAGAAACTCGTGAGCCTGCTCGCACCAGTATGATCTCAAGAACGAGGTTTTGGAGATGGCGTATGATGATGACGATATCAAGCGAGAAATAAAGCGGCAGCGAATCAAGAAAGATCGCGCTCCGATGAAGGAAAGGAAAGAAGCGGAGGCGAAAAGACGGCTGGGATCGGATATTCTGCTGCTGATAACTAGGATCGACGACCGCGCATTCTTTCTAAGACAGCTGGAAACGCTTACCGCCCGCTACGGGCTACATATCGGAGAGACGGAGAAGCTGAATGCCCTCCGGATTTACGATCAGTACCGGAAACGGAAGAGGTAGCCTTGGGTTTAGCAAGTTTCGCTGCAACCGACTTGTGAACTCGGTTAAGTCTTTTTCGGCGTTCCTTTTTTGGCAGTTTTTCTAGAAAAGCCCAGAGCGTGTCGGTGATACGACCTGCAGCCTGCTTAGCTCTGTTTGCCGGTTTGGTTTTGATTTCCCTCATACGATTAACTCAGATATCCTAAGTATAGCATTGAATTCAAACTCTACAATGTCGCAACGTTAAGCTAACGATAAACACACGGTTTTCTTATGATCCCAATCACTGCACGCGATGGCCACACGCTTGACGCTTATCTCGCCCATCCTCAGAGCGAGCCACGCGGCGGTATTGTCATTGGCCAGGAGATGTACGGCATTACCAGTTATCTGCGCGATGTGTGTGACTACTACGCCTCACAAGGCTATCTGACCATTGCGCCGGCGCTTTACGACCGGCGCGAGCGCAACCTGGTGCTCGATTACACGCCGGCAGATCACGACCCGGCGCAGAAGATTTACAAAAATTGGAACTGGGAGCACGCGCTCGACGATCTCGATGCGGCGAAAAACATTGTCTCAGAGGCGGGGAAGGTGGCGCTCGTCGGTTTCTGCTGGGGCGGCACGTTAGCGTGGCTCGCCGCGTGCCGGCGCGATTACACCTGTGCGGTCGCCTACTACGGCTCGATGATGCCGGATTTTAGATTGAAATCGGCGTGCTGCCCGGTGATAGCGCATATTGGCACCGACGATGGCACGTTCACACAAGAACGCGTCGACCTATTTCACCAAGCGCAGCCGAAGGTGCCGATCTACATATACGCCGGCGCGGGCCATGGCTTTGATAACCCCAGCCGCGGTAACCGCTACCACGCAGAAGCCTGTAAGCTCGCGCGCGAGCGCACGCTCGAATTTTTGTCCCGGCACCTTGGCTAAAACGACACTCGAACGAATTTCAACCCGGAACACCCTTACTGCCGATAGACTTCCTCCGGCATGTTGAACGCCGCGCCTTCTTTATCGAGCTGTGCTTTGAACATCTGGCGGATGTAAGGGTCTTCGTCGCGGTACTCGATGGTGTTGCCGCCTTCTTTGACGTCGAGGTTCAAGCCGCGCCATTCGACACCCGGTATGCCGGTGACGCGGCGAGGAAAACCGCCGAGAAAGGCGAGCACGCGCAGCGGATCCTTCGAGGCGCCGTAGTGGCCGTGGTACCAACCGGCGGCGCCGGGCGCGGCGCTGACGATGCCGCCGGCTTTGTAGTCTTGTCTGATTACCAAGTCGCCTTTGCCATCTTGCCACGGCGTTGTGCCGGCTTCACCCGGCCAGGTGATCGTGTAGCCTTTGCCGCCCAAACAAACTAGCACCGGGCCGGCTTCATGGTTGTGGCAACGCGAGTAGCGCCCGGGTGCATACTGCGCGATAAAACCCTGGAACGTGTTGCCGGATAAGTTCCAAAAAAACGTGCGGTGGCCGACGCCGCGCTGACCGTCGAGCGGTAGCTCGACGCGATCCGCGTCGGGAATAATATTGCCGTAGTTGCGCGCTCGGCCGTGGCGCGGATCTTTGCCCAACTCCGTGTGGGCTTTGAAATAGTCGGCGCTGCCGTCGTAACGATCTTTGAATTGGTAGGGGTTGTTAAACAGCGAGTCCTGACTTCGATACAGGTGAAAAATCGGCGGCGCGTTGGTTACCCCGAGCAGCAAGGCTGGGCTGGATGTCGCGTTGACAATGCGGTGCCAGGTATTTAACGGCGGCGAAAACAGACTGCCGGCCTGCCATTCGAAGGTTTGTTTCTTATTTGAATCGTCGCTCCAGATCTCCGTCGTGCCGCGCCCTTCGAGCACGTAGAAAATTTCCTCGTACATATGCTTCTCGGCAGTGATGGCGCCCGCGGCAGGTACTTCAATCACATAGATTCCCTGCAGGCCACCGCAGCCGTTGAGTTCAACAAACGCGCCGCGCGCATTCATGCGCGGCCAAGCTGCGAGTGCCAGCTCGCGAATGTCGTAAAAGCCGACCGCGCCGCGATGGATCGGCAGCTTCTGCTCGTCCATGTAAACCTCGTAGGGGCTGGCCGGTCGTATCCAACGTTTGGTGCCGACGAAATCCTCCGCCATGGCTGAAAACCTCCTGTGATCGCTAGATGCTATCACTCAGCGAGCGCTTGAAAGCAAACGATCGCAGCTTAAAGCAGAGCGGCGATACGCTCCGTCGGCGTGGGGTGCGAATAGTGGTAGGCGGAATACCAGGGATGGGGCGTCAAGTTGGAAAGATTTTTAATCGTCAGGTCGACCAGCGCTTCGATCATCGGTTGCGGCGTGTTTAAAGTTTTTTTGGCGAAGGCGTCGGCTTTGTATTCATGCTGGCGCGACAGCCGATTCATTAGCGGCGCCAAGTAGAAAATTAGCGGACCGGTGACGAGACTGAACAACACCAGCGCGGCGTGATTCGATGGCGTCAAACCGAACGCGGCGAAAAACGCCGGACTCTCGCGCAGCAAGCTCAAGACGTAAAGACCGACCAGCAAGAAAATCGTCTGGACGACGAGCATGCGCCGAATATGTTTTAGCTTGTAGTGGCCCATCTCATGGGCGAGCACGGCGAGGCCTTGTTCGCTGGTCATTTGCTCTATCAGCGTATCGAAAAGCACGATGCGCTTAGCTTTGCCTAGGCCGGTGAAGTAGGCGTTGGAATGACCCGACCGTTTCGAGCCGTCCATCGTGAAGATGCCGGTGGTTTTGAAACCGATCTGCTCGGCCAAGCGTAGAATGCGGTCGCGAAATTCGCCTTCTTTGAGCGGCTCGAATTTATTGAACAGCGGTGCGATCAGCGTCGGATAGATCACGATCATGAGCAGCTGAAAGGCGCTGATAAAGGCAAATGCCCAAAGCCACCAATGACTCCCTGTCGCTTGCATGAGCCAGAGAATCACCAACAGAAACGGCACGCCGATGACGAGCCCGACCAGCAAGCCTTTGATTTTATCGGCGACGAATAGCTTGACGGTCATCTTGTTGAAGCCGAAGCGCGCTTCGAGCCGAAAGGTTGAATAGAGCTCGATCGGTAAACCGACGAGTGAAAAGATTGCACCCACGATCAGGCAGAAGGCAATGCCTTGGGCATAGTTAAACAGCGGCAAACGTTCGGTCAGCGCCGCTGCAATCTGGTCGGCCCACGGCAGGATGCCGCTGAAAAGCACGATCAAGGTAACAATGCGGCCGTAGATTTCCGACCAGCGCCCAAAGGCGCCCTTGGCGAGGGTGTACTCGACTGATTTCTGGTATTCGGCGGAGGCGATTTTATCGCGAAAGAAGGAGGGGATTTCTTTGGCCGCCCAGCGGGCGCGCACGTGCCGCAGGTTCAACTCATTGAGGCAAAACTCGACGAAAAACTCGAGCAGAAAAAAGCCGAGAAAGAGCGCGACGATCAGTTGTTCCATGCCAAGAACAACGATTGCGCGGCGCCACTAGGAAAGCAAGTCGCTTTAATGGACCGTCGCGGCTTCGTAATTGAAGACCAGCTTGCCGTCGGCTTCGTCGACTTCGACTTTGCCGCCGTTTTGCAGCCTGCCGAACAGGATCTCGTCCGCCAGCACGCGCTTGATCTCGTTTTGGATCAGCCGCGCCATCGGGCGCGCGCCGAAGGCCGGATCGTAGCCGCGCTCGGCGAACCACTTCTTTGCCTTGGGCGTGAGCTGGAGAAAGACCTTGCGGTCGTTCAGTTGATGATCGAGCTCCATGATGAATTTGTCGACGACGCGCTCGATATTTTCTTGGCTGAGGGAGTTGAAGTTGATGATGGCGTCGAGCCGGTTGCGGAACTCGGGGCTAAACATCCGCTCGATCGCTTCCTTGCCCTTGCCGGCGTTGGATGAGGCGCCGAAGCCGAGCGGCGTGCCGCTCATCTCGCGGGCACCGGCGTTGGTGGTCATGATTAGAATGATATTACGAAAATCTGCTTTCTTGCCGTTGTTGTCGGTCAATGCGGCGTGGTCCATCACTTGGAGCAAGATGTTAAACAGATCGGGATGGGCCTTCTCAATTTCGTCGAGCAACAGCACGGCGTAAGGGTTGCGATTGATCGCATCGGTCAGCAAGCCGCCCTGATCGAAGCCGACATAGCCCGGAGGGGCGCCGATCAGGCGCGACACGGTGTGCTTCTCCATGTATTCGCTCATGTCGAAGCGCAGAAACTCGATGCCCATGATGTGCGCCAACTGCTTGGCAACTTCGGTTTTGCCGACACCCGTCGGCCCGGCGAACAGGAAACAGCCAAGCGGCTTTTCGGGATGGCCCAGGCCGGAGCGCGATAGCTTGATCGTGTTGGCGACCATGTCGACGGCAGAGTCTTGGCCATAGATGACCAATTTTAGGTCTCGTTCGAGGTTTTGCAGCTGTTCCTTATCCGAAGTAGAGACGCTGCGCGGCGGAATCTTGGCGATCTTGGCGACGATTTTTTCGATGTCCTTGGCGCCAATGGTCTTCTTGCGTTTTTCCGCCGGCTGTATTTTCACCGCGGCGCCGACTTCGTCGATGACGTCGATGGCTTTATCAGGCAGCTTGCGGTCGTTGATGTGCTTGGCCGAGAGCTGCACGGCGGCGCGAATGGCGCTACTGCTGTAATGGACGCCGTGATGCTTTTCGTAGTGTGGCTTCAAACCTTCGAGAATTTTAAAAGCCTCTTCCTGGCTCGGCTCCGGCACTTCGATTTTCTGGAAGCGGCGCGCCAAGGCGCGATCTCTTTCGAAATAGCTCTTGTAATCGTGGTAGGTGGTCGAGCCGATGCATTTCAGTTCACCGGAGGCGAGCGCCGGCTTAAGAATATTCGATGCGTCCATCGAACCGCCGCTGGTGGCGCCGGCGCCGACGATGGTATGAATCTCGTCGATGAAAAGAATCGCGTTGGGATGTTTTTTCAGGCCGTTCAACACGCCCTTCAAGCGCGCTTCGAAATCGCCGCGGAACTTGGTGCCGGCGAGCAAGGCCCCCATGTCGAGGGCGTAGATCGCCGCGCTCTTGAGCGCGTCAGGAACTTCGCCTTGGTGGATTTTCAATCCGAGCCCTTCGGCGATGGCGGTTTTGCCGACGCCCGGGTCGCCGACATAGATCGGATTGTTCTTGCGCCGCCGGCAAAGCACATGGATGGTGCGCTCGACCTCGTCGTCGCGGCCGATCAGCGGATCGATGTTTCCGTGCGCGGCTTTCTCGACTAGGTTGACCGTGTAGGCCTCGAGCGGATTGACGCGACGTTGCGACTTCTCCTCGTCGGCGGGCTCCTCTTCGGACTGCGTGGGCTCTTCGGTGGCGCCGGATTTAGAAATACCGTGCGACACGAAATTGACAACGTCGAAACGCGAAATGCCCTGCTCTTCCAAGAGATAAACCGCATAGGAGTCGGGCTCGCGGTACATGGCGATCAGCAGGTTGCCGCCGTTGATCTCTTTTTTCTCTGCCGATTGGGCGTGAATGACGGCGCGCTGCAAGACTCGATGAAAACTTAAAGTCTGCTGCGGTTCTTGATCGTTGCCGGCCGGCAGGGTTTCCAATTGACCGTCAAAAAACTCTTCAAGCGACTTTTTCAGCCGCGTCAAATCACCGCCGCAGCTCGTGATCGCGCTCTTGGCGTCTTTGTCCTGGAGCAAGGCGTACAGTAGGTGCTCCAGGCAAACGTACTCGTGGCGGCGCTGCTTGGCCTCTTTCAGGGCTACGTTCAGTGTGCTCTCTAATTCCTTGCTGATCATTCTTAGGCCTCTTCCATGGTGCAGCGCAGAGGATGTTCATGACGCCGCGCAAGATCCTCTACCAATGTAACTTTGGTTTCGGCGACTTCGTATGTATAGACGCCGGCTACGCCAATTCCTTTTTTGTGCACGTGAAGCATGATTTGAACCGCCTCCGTATGTTCCTTGTGGAAAACATACTGGAGAACCTGCACGACGAACTCCTTGGTTGTATAATCGTCGTTGTGCAGCAAAACTTTGTAGAGAGGGGGCTTTTTAAGCTTCTTCTTGGTTTCTGTGACCACACCGTGGTCAAATTCGTTTTCCCGCCGGCTCATGAAGGGTTGCCTCCCTGATAGCTGTTAGAAATCTAACATGGCCGTAAGCTCACCCGCAATCGTCAAAACCTTGTCGGTTCGAGCGCGCCACTTACCAATGACCGCAGCGATAAACCATCCGTGCACGAAGGTAGCACAGCTATGATATAGTCCACGTGTCTTAGCACTGAACCCGTATCCGCGCATCGTTGCCGGCTTTTTTACTGGGAGGTAACGCCATGCTCTCCAACAAAGTTCACGAAATCATGACGACCCAGCTGACCAGTGCGCCGGTCACCGCGCCGGTGCACGAAGTCTTGCGGCAGATGATCGCCGAAGACGTCGGCCGCATCGTCATCACCGATAACGAAGTGCCAGTCGGGGTCTTTACCGAAAAAGATGTACTCAAGCGCGTGGTTTATCCAGGTCTGAATGGCAAGCAGACCGCGATCAAAAGCGTCATGAGCTCGCCGATCAGAGCCGTGCGGGAAGAGACCCATATCGTCGAGGCATTCAAACGCATGTACCGCGGCAAATACCGCCACCTGCTGGTGCGCGGGCGGCGCGGGAGAATCGTCGGCATTGTTTCCATGCGGCGGATTTTGAAAATTGCCGTGGAGCTAGGGCAGGGCGCCAGTGAAACCCAGACTCTGACAAACATTGCGGCAACGGACGCGGTTTGTGTCGATCCAACGGAATCGGTGGCGGCAACTGTTCAACTTTTGGTGCGTAAAGAGCTGAGCTCGGTCGTGGTCGGCAGCCCGGACGAGCCGCTTGGTATTTTCACCGAGCGCGATGTGCTGAAGCGCGTGGCGCTGGCTGAGTTTGACCGGCGCGCGACAAAGGTCCAAGAGGTCATGACCGCACCGGTGGTGACCCTGCCGGAGACGACACTGATCGGTGATGCCCTCGCCGAAATGTACCGCCGCGATATCCGCAACTTGCCAATGATGGATTCGAATGGACAACTAAGGAGAATCATCTCCATGCCCGATGTACTAAGATATGCCCGTGCTTTTGATGTCGATGAGCAGGTTCGCCGCACCTGGAAAGAGGTTGCCGCCAGCCTCGCTGATGAGGATCAATACACGCCCGGTTAGAAGTGATAATTCTTTGACTTCTAAGGGAGTTATGTTAGCATGGGAGAGTTGCCGAGAAGTCTGAAGGAGGCTGTATTTTGGATACCCCGCTGATAAACGATTTGAGCATCTGCGTTGCCACGGAAAACGGCTCAGGCAGCGCTTCTTCGAACAACATCTTATTCAAAGCGATCTTCAAGATGGGCATCCCTTGCTCGTCAAAAAACATGTTCCCATCAAACATCCAGGGCCTGCCCACCTGGTACCAGATCCGCGCCAATGCCGACGGCTACTTGAGCCGCAAGGACGTGATCGATGTCATGGTCATGTTCAACGACGCCACCGCGGCCAAGGACATCTACCGGGTGCGCGATGGTGGCATCATTCTTTATGACGATTCCACGCCACTTTCGCCGACGCTGAAGCGCGACGGCGTGCAGTACATCGGTTTTCCAGCCAACAAATTGGTTGCCAAGCTGGTTCCAGCCTCGCCATTGCGCGCCAAGCAACGCAACATGGTCTATGTCGGCGCCTTGGCTTACCTGTTCGGCATCGACATGTCGGTGATCAAAGCCGTCCTCGAAGACACTTTTGGCAAGAAGCCGGCGGTTATTGAATCGAACCTAGTTTGCATCGACGCCGGTTATCAATATTGCAAAGAACAAAATTTCAAACAGAACATAGCCCGCCTCGAACCGATCCCCAACGGCAACAAAGGCAAGATTATCACGGAGGGCAACACCGCGGCGGCCATTGGCGCGGTTTACGGCGGCGCTTCGGTGATCTGTTGGTATCCGATCACGCCGTCGAGTTCTCTAGCGGAGTCCATGGAGTACTACCTGCCGCGTTTGCGCAAGCAGGTCGACGGCAAAAAAGCCTATGCCATCGTCCAGGCAGAAGACGAAATCGCTTCGGCAAGCATGATCGTCGGCGCCGGATGGGCGGGCGCGCGCTCGATGACTTCGACTTCGGGCCCGGGCGTTTCGCTCATGAACGAGTCGATCGGTCTGGCCTACTATGCCGAGATTCCCTGTGTGTTTTTCATCATTCAACGCGGCGGCCCGTCGACAGGTTTGCCAACTCGTACACAGCAGGCAGATATCTCGCTCATGTACGGTGCCTCCCACGGTGACACACGCCACATCTTGCTGATTCCCCACGACATGAATTCTTGTTTCGATTTTGCCCGCCAGAGTTTCAACTACGCCGACCGTTTCCAGGCCCCGGTTTTCGTCGCCATGGACCTCGACCTTGGCATGAATCTTTGGTCGTCCGAGCCGCTCAAGTTGAACGCTGAACAGTACGATTGGGGCAAGCGTTTAAGCGCGCAGGACTTGGACGAATGGACCAAAGCCGGCAAGAAGTTCCGCCGCTACTTCGACCAGGACGGCGACGGCATTCCCTATCGCACGGTACCGGGCAACGAAAACCGCCTGGCTTCGTTTTTTACCCGCGGCTCTGGCCATGATGCCGACGCGAAATATTCCGAGGACGAACACGACTACAAGTACATCCTCGACCGATTGAAAAAGAAGCACGACACCGCGCGCAAGTTTGTTCCGAAGCCGATCATCGAAAAAGAGCGGGGCGTCAAGACCGGCATCATTTGCTACGGCTCGAGTTACGAACCCGTCCGTGAGGCGCGCGACCGCTTGAAAGCGCGCGGTTTGAAGACCAACCATATGCTGATCCGCGCGCTGCCGCTGACCAGTGAAGTGCGCGACTTTATCGCCGAGCATGACACGGTCTACCTGGTTGAGCAGAATCGCGATGCGCAAATGGCCGCCATCATCAAAGACGAGATGCCGGAATTGGGCGCCAAACTCACCAGCATTTTGGTTTACAATGGCTTGCCGGTCACCGCAGGCGAAGTGGTGCAGCAGATCTTTGAGGCCGCAAAAACCGCAAAAACCGCTTAGTCAGAATTCATAAGGACAAGACCATGGCAGAAGCAGCAAAAATCAATCGTCTAAACATGACCGAAAAAGAGTACGACGGCGCGCCGTCGACCATGTGCAAAGGCTGCGGCCATGATGCCATCTCGGCGTCGGTGCAGCGCGCGTACTGGGAAAGCAGTATCGACCCGCGCAAGGTCGTCAAGCTGAGCGGCATCGGCTGCTCGTCGAAAACTCCGGCCTATTTCATGAGCCAGTCGTTCGGCTTCAACGCGGTGCACGGCAGAATGTCAGCCGTGGCGACCGGTGCCAACTTGGCCAATCACACGCTGATGCCGATCGGCGTCTCCGGCGACGGCGATACGTCGGCCATCGGTCTCGGCAACTTCTGCCACATGATGCGGCGCAACGTGAACATCACCTACATCATCGAGAACAACGGCGTGTACGGCCTCACGAAGGGGCAGTTCTCGGCCACGGCCGACGTCGGCTCGGTCATGAAAGGTGGCAAGGTCAATGATATTCCGGCCATCGACCTGGCGGAATTGGCGATCACCCTCGGCGCGACTTATATCGCCCGCAGCTTCTCCGGCGACCGCAAACAGCTTGCGCCACTGGTGCAGGGCGCCTTGGCGCATAAAGGCAGCGCGATTTTGGACGTGATCAGCCCCTGCGTGACATTCAACAACCACGAGGGCTCGACCAAGAGCTTGAAGTACGTAAAAGGTCATTTGGATCCGATTCACGACCTCGATTTTGTGCCGCCCTACGAGAATATCGAAGCCGATTACGACGAAGGCACCGACCACGAAGTGAAGATGCACGACGGCTCACGCATCGTTTTGCACAAGCTCGGCAAGGACTACGATCCGACCAACAAAGCCAACGCGATTCAGGCGATTCACGCGTCGATCGCGGAAGGTAAGTTTTTGACCGGCTTGATTTTTTACAATCCTAACCGCAAATCGTTCACCGACGAGCTAGGCCTATGCGATATGCCTCTGGCGGATTTGGGGCAGGACATGTTGCAGCCGCCAGTGGAAGCGCTGGAGCGGATTAACTCGGACTTGATGAAGTAGATTTGTTCTAACCAAAACAAAAAGGCCCGGCAGGAATCATCCTCCGGGCCTTTCTTGTTTATAGGCAACCGAATTCATAGGCCGGGTGCTTTGTCCGGCAAGCTTTTCCAAGTGTCGATGATTTCGTTCGCAGACGCGACCATGCCAAAGTGGCGCCGGATATTATCCAGCGTGCCCAGGTGCAGCTTGGCTTCGTAGGCGGCGGAGCAGTCGTCGATCATCGTTACATAATAGTCGAACATGTAGGCGTCGCGCGCCGTGGTCTCGACGCAGACGTTGGTTGCCACGCCGCAGACCAGCACACTCTGAATGTTGCGGGCTTTTAGGACCGTGTTGAGATCGGTGTTGATAAAGGCGCTGTAGCGGTGTTTGACCACCACCCGCTCGGTGGGCAGCGGCGCGATGCCGTCGTAGAACTCGGCACCCCAGGTCCCCTCGCGGCAGGTGCTGAGCCCGCCTTTTTGTGAGCTGCGATAGATCCACGACGGCGTGTCGGTCCATTCGCTGTGCGTGGTGCGGATGTAGACGATGGTCAGGCCAATGCGCCGGGCTTCGTCGATCAAGCGCGTAAGCGGCGTCATGATCGCCATCGCCGCGCTGACGTCCTCGCCGCGCTTGCCGGCGCTGCCGTTGGGGCTGCAGAAATCGTTCTGCACATCGACGACGATTAGCGCCGCATTTTTCGGATCACAACGCTCTTTCAAAGTGCGTAAGACATCCATACAACCTCGGCTTCAAAATCCGAATTTGACAATTGTCCATTTTCCATTATCCATTTTCAATTGTTCTTAGTGGTCGTGTTTCCGCGCTAACCCGCCATGACCCATCTTCATAATCTCATTGCGGGTGATCTTTTCGCCGGCGATCAGGCGCGGCAGGAGCGCATCGAAGGCAGTAAACGGATCGTGGAGCACGCAGCCGGACAAGCCCATGACCGGCGTGTCGCCGAGATAAGCCATCAAAAACATCGAACCCGGCAACACCGGGAAACCATGGGTTTCCACCTTCGCGCCGCTGCGGCGAATGCCTTCCGGCGTTTTGTCGTCCGGATCGACGGACATACCGCCGCTCACGAGAATAACGTCCGCGCCCGCCTGCTTCGCATCCTTGATATGTCCGGCGATAACGTCCGGATCGTCAGGCGCGAGCTTTACGGATTCAACGCTCGAGCCAAAGTCCCCAACTTTTTTGCTCACCACCGGGCCGAAGCCGTCTTTAATCCTGCCGGTAAAAACCTCGCTGCCAGTAACCACCAGGTGAATTTTCTTCGCCGGCATCGGCATGATCGCAACAATCGGTCTGCCTTTGCAGAGCGCTTCGGCTTTCTGCACCAGCTCTTCTTTTACGACGACGGGAATGGTCCGCGTGCCAGCTACCACGGTTCCTTCACGCACTGGCCGGTCGCCCGGCAATGTTGCGAGCATGAGGTCGCCCAGCGAGTTGAATTGATAGAGCAGCTCGCCGTCCACTTTAAGCAAACCACCCATGGTCGCGACGAGATTGATGCGCCCCTCGCTCGGGTCGGTCAGTTTCAAGTTGGCGCCAGCCGCAGCTTTTGCCAAACGCCGCGCCGCGTCTTCTTCATGCAGCTCATCTTTCTCCAACTCCATGATGTAAATGTTGGCTTTGCCGACGTCTAGCAGCTTCGAGACATCTTCTTGGCGAATGATGTGGCCGCGACGAAACGCGGGGCCTTTGTGCTTGCCGGGGATGATCTCTGTGATGTCGTGGGCCAGCGGCATCCCGACCGCCTGTTCAACGGGAATGACTTTGAGCATTAATGATCTCCGTCGTGAGAATTTCTAAATCTGGTAATCTTGGATTCTATATCACGCCAAATGGTTTTCCAGCACTGCGCCAGCCAAAAATCGGTTGACTCGCTGATACAGCTATTATAGATACTGATACACTTTTTATACCATGAACGCGCCACTGGAAGCACGCTGGCTTTTACTGATTCATCAGCTGCCGCCTAAGCCGGCCTATTTGAGGGTTAAGATTTGGCGCCGTCTGCAGCGGCTCGGCGCTGTGCCGGTGAAAAACGCCGTCTACGCCTTACCCAAAAACGAACAGACCCAAGAAGATTTCCAATGGGTGCTGCGCGAGATCGTTCAAGCCGGCGGCGATGCTTCGCTTTGCGATGCTCGATTTATTGAGGGAATTAGCGACGATCAACTAGAACAGTTGTTCCGTTGCGCAAGGGAGGACGATTTTCAGCAGATTGGCAAGCAAGCCGCGCGCATCGCGGACCGGGTGTCGAAGAAGCGCAAATGGCCGGCTGATCAGAAGCGAGCCCTGGCCGTAGAATTGGAGCGGCTGCAAAAACGGCTGGCGGAAATTGTCGCCATCGATTTCTTTGGCGCTTCGGGACGCGACGCTGCCGAGCGGCAGCTCTTTGCCTTGGGCGCGCGCTTGCATGAGCCTGGCGATGGCGCGACGGCGGCGAAAGCGAAGCGGCCTATCCAAGACTTGAAGCGCCGCACCTGGGTGACGCGTAAAGGCATTCACGTGGACCGCATGGCTAGCGCATGGTTCATTCGGCGTTTTGTCGATACGGAGTCTCAGTTCAAGTTCGTTAACGCCAAAGGGTACCAACCCCAACCCGAAGAGCTGCGCTTCGACATGTATGAGGCGGAATTTACCCATGAGGGGGACCTGTGCACTCTTGAGGTCCTGTTCGATCGCGTCGACGTCAAAGACCCGGCCGTCCGAAAAATCGCCGAGATCGTCCACGACATCGATTTGAAGGATGGCAAGTTCGGCCACGAAGAAACCGCGGGCATCGACCGCCTGATTGCCGGCGTGGCCATGGCGCACAGTGACGACGAGGCGCGCCTGGCCCGCGCCATCGCGCTATTCGACGACTTGTACGAGTATTTTAGACGCAAAAGCAGATGAGAGGAGGAAATCATGCCGTACGAAATCAAACCGCTTTCCTGCGACCCAAAGAATCTCCAGGGCCTGTCGGAAAAACTTGTCCTGAGCCACTACGAAAACAACTACAAAGGCGCGGTCAATCGGCTTAACGCGATCACGGCGCAGCTTGAAACGCTCGATTTCGCCACCGCCCCCGTGTTCGTCATCAACGGCTTAAAGCGCGAAGAGTTGATCGCCAGCAATTCGATGATCCTCCATGAGCTCTACTTCGACAGTCTCGGCGCCGGCGGCGCGCCGGCCAGCGCGTTAAGAAACGCTCTTGCGCAAGATTTCGGAAGCGTCGAGAAATGGACGGCGCAGTTTACCGCAATGGGCAAAGCCCTCGGCGGCGGTTCCGGATGGGTGCTGCTCACCTACTCTCATCGCGATAAGAAACTCCTTAACCAGTGGGCCGCCGATCATTCTTGCAGTTTAGCCGGCGCGACACCCATCCTTGCGCTCGACATGTATGAGCATTCGTATCACATCGATTTCGGCGCCCAGGCGGCTGCCTACGTCGACGCCTTTATGGCCGACATCAACTGGGATAACGTCGCTCGTCTGTACAGCGCGAAAACCAGTTCTTAGATCGAAGGGGTTAAAATATGTCGCTGGCGGAATTGGTTCGTTATTTTCTCTATCTCGGAACCTTTGGCTTTGGCGGACCCGTCGCACTCGTCGGCTTCATGCACCGCGATCTAGTCGACAAACAAAAGCGGATCACCGAGGACACCTACAAATTGTCTTTGGCTTTAGCCCAAATCATGCCTGGTCCGCTCGCAGCGCAAACTGCGATCGCGATTGGTTACTTCGAAGCCGGCATCGTTGGCGCGACGTTGGCGGGAATCGCTTTTATCCTGCCGTCTTTCCTGATGGTCGTAGGTATCTCACTGGCTTATGTTGCCTATGGCGGACTGTGGTGGATGCAGGCGTTGTTCTATGCGATCGGCGCCACCGTGATTGCCATCATTGCCATCTCGGCCTACAAGCTTGCTCGTAGCACCAACAAAAAGGACCCGCTGCTTTGGGGAATTTTTGTTATGTTAGCCGCCGTCACCGTGTGGGCCCAAGCCGAACTGGCCGAGTTTTTCATTCTTGCCGGCTTGGCGATTCTCTTGATACGCGCCTGGCCCGGGTGGAGAAACGCCATCATCGTCACGCTGAGCTGCTTTGCATTGGGTTTGCTTATCTGGTTGATCGGCTCCTCGGTTGCGGCAAGCGGCGCCGCGGGTAAATCGGAAAACCTGCTCGGGCAAATTCTTTGGTTTTTCACCAAGGCCGGGGCGTTTGTCTTCGGCAGCGGCTTGGCGATCGTGCCGTTCTTGCAGCAAGGGGTGGTGCAGCAGTTCGGTTGGCTCAACAATCAGCAATTTCTTGACGCGGTCGCTGTGGCAATGATCACCCCGGGGCCGGTGGTCATTACCGTGGCATTCATCGGTTTTCTGGTGGCCGGCTTGGCGGGATCGATCATGGCCGCCATCGGCATCTTTCTGCCGGTCTACGTTTTTACGATTGTGCCGGCGCCGTGGTTCAAGCGCCACCGTGACAATGCGCAGCTCAAAGCGTTCGTCGACGGCGCCACCGCGGCGGCCACCGGCGCGATCACCGGCGCGGTCATTGTCCTAGCGACGCGCGCGATCATCGACATTCCGACGGCCGTGATCGCGCTCGTCAGTTTAGTTATTTTGTGGAACTACAAGATTCCCGAGCCGGTGATCGTTTCCGTCGCCGCTCTGATCGGATTGGTGCTCTTCCCAATTTTTCATTGAGTGCGTTCATTCCAAATCATACGCCACGCCCAATTCCGTCCCGACGTCGCGGAGTCCTTTGAGCACCGAGCTGTGCAGCGGCACACCGTGCTCGCCGCGCTCGTCGGCGGTTTCGAACTCGATCTCGCCGGCGACGTAGACCCGCTCCTGGCCGGCAATCGGAGTGGTGGATTTCAAATCGCGAATCAATCGATCCATGTCGTTTTTGAATTCGGCCGCAGGGCGGAAAGTATCGACTTTAATGGCGCCGAAGAAGTGGCCGCGCGGGTCCTGGTCGGCGTTCAACGCCGTGATTGTTCCGGACAAAACTCCACACAAGATTTCGACAAGAATGCCGAGACCATAGCCCTTGTGACTGGCGCCCTCGCGCGTGCTGCCGAGTGGCAAGAGCTTGCGGGCTTTCTGCGCGACGCGCGGGTCGTTGGTGTTTTCGGCTTTTTCATCGAGCGCCCAGCCATCGGGAATCGGGTTACCTAACCGAGCGGCCAATTCCAACTTCCCGGCGGCGGCGGTGTTAGTTGCCATGTCGAGCACGAAAGGCCTTTCTCTATTGGTTGGCACGGCGAAGGACATCGGATTAGTGCCAAACTTCGGATCGCGGCCAAAGGTCGGCACGACGAGCCGGCTCGCGTTGGTCATGGCAATGCCGATCATATCGTGCGGCAGTGCCATCATCGAATAGTAGGCTGACATACCGTAGTGGCGAGAATTGCGCACGCTGACCATGGCAACGCCGGACTTCTTGGCTTTGTCGATGGCGATCTCCATCGCCCGATGACCGACGACCATGCCCATGCCTTTGTCGCCGTCGATCAGTGCCGACGACGGGCTTTCGTTAACGATGCGGATATTGGGCTTGGGCGTCATCGATCCTTCTTTGAGCCATTGCACGTACCACGCACTAGGTTGAAAGCGGATGACGCCGTGGGTGTCGACGCCGCGCAGGTCGGAGGCGACCAATACCCTGGCGGCGATCTCTGCATCGGCGGCGGAGACGCCGAGCTTTTCAAAATTGCGGCTGACGAAGCGCGTAAGTTTTTTATGATCGACCCTGGTCATCCCTGTAGTATCGGTTGCCATGAAGTCCTCCGATTGAGTTATGGCTGCACAACTATCGTTGGACCGGTTTGCTGTCAAACTCCCTTGACGGTGTCTGGAGGTTTGCCTATCTTACGCTGGCCTTCGAGATTGACGGAGTGGTGGAGCAATGGAGTATTGGGCCGCACCGAAAGAGGAGTGCTAATGAGAAAAATCTTCGCAATATTGGTCGCGCTGCTGCTGACGCCGGTTTTTGCGTTGGCTCAGCCGCTGGAAAAAATTCGCGTCGCCCGCTCGTCAGACTCGGCGACGGAAGCGGCGCTCTGGTTCGCCAAGGATGCGGGCTTGTACGAGAAACACGGTCTGTCGGTCGAGCTGCTGCGCCTGTCCGGCAGCTCGCTGGTGGTCAGCACGATGCTCTCCGGCGAAATGCCTTTTAGCCAAATCGGCGCCGCTGCGGTGATCGACGCCAATCTCGCCGGCGGCGATTTGGTGATCATCACGACGCTAATCAAGAACTTCGTTTACTACATCTATAGCCGCCCCGAGATTCAGACTGTCGGCGATTTGAAAGGCAAAGCGATCGGCGTCACGCGCTACGGCGCCAATTCCGATTTTGCCGCGCGCTTCGCCGTCACCAAATTTGGCCTGCAGGCCGACAAAGACGTAACGTTCCTGCAGACCGGCGGGCCGGCCGAGAGCGTGGCGGCTTTGAATGGCAATCGCATTCAAGCTGTGCCGCTCACCGCGCCGGCAACTATTCGAGCGCGCCAATTGGGTCTGCGCGAGATTCTCGATGTCTCGAAGCTCGAAGCCAACTTTCCATTTAACGGCATGGTTGCCACGCGTAGCTATCTGCGGACGAATGCTCCCACTGTGCGCAAATTTCTCATGGCGCAGGCCGAAGGTGTGGCCCTCGCCAAACGTGATGCCAACTTTGCGAAGAAGGTAATGGCGAAATATTTTCGCAACGACGATAAGGAACTGCTAGAGGAGAGCTACAACTGGATCGTCAAGCAGAACTACACCTTGCCAAACTATCCAGCCTTGGCTGGGTTGAATACGATTCTGAAGGCCACCGAGGCACGCAACCCCAAGGCGAAAACCGCCAAGCCGGAAGATTTCGTCGATGCGCGCTTCGTGCAGGAGTTGGACAAGAGCGGGTTTTACAAGGAGTTGGAGTCAAGGTGAGCGATGGCGGTGATTTCGAATTAGTCGTCTTCTCGTTGTCGCGGGGAAACGCCAAAACTAGATGCCGGCCTGCGCCGGCATGACGTACAGTGGTTCAGTCAATTAAGTGGAGGCCTGCGAGATGCGTCGAGTCCATTCCAGTCTACCGCTATCGCTGTGCTTGCTGTCCCACTCGCTAGCGGCGTCAATTGCCAGTACCGCCGAACTCCCTGTCGTTCGCATCGCCCACGGCGCCTTCAGTGAGAAAGTCGCCGCTCTTTGGATCGGCGCCGAACAAGATCTTTTTCGCAAACATGGCGTCAATCTTGAGGTCATCAATATTCGCAGCGGAGCGCAGACGATGGCGGCGCTGGTCTCGGGCGACATTCAAATCGCCTACACCATTCCTGGTTCGGTAGTAAGCGCCGTCACCAGCGGCCTCGACGTCGCCTTCTTTGCCGGCATTGTCAATCGCGCCGATGGCGACTTCATTGGCAATCCGAGTATTCGCAACGCCGAAGACCTCAAAGGCAAACGCATCGGCGTGCAAAGCATCGGCGGCGGCGTCTGGTCCATGGCGATGATCATCGTGGGCCGAGTTTTGAAGGGTCGTCGACCGCCCAGATAACTGTGTGAGCATCAACAAGCAGCCTCACCCGTCGTACTCCTTGAATTCGTCGAGCGGAGCATCGAAGTCAGGAGCCATATGGTTCACTGTACCCCTTAAGCTACCGAGCTTTCGTTGTGCTCGCGTCGCCTCGGCAGGAACCAAGCGAGCAACCGGCTGGTTCTTTTCCGTAATTATGATTTCATCGCCGGGCTTAAGCTGGTGGATCAACTCTGAGAGTTTCGCTTTTGCCTCATCAATCGACACAGCATTCATGGTTGCCCCTCTTATTCGGCCGCTCATTTCGGATTCTGCGCCCTCAGCTACCACGCCTGACAATCAGCCAAACATTGATATATATCGTAGGCGCGTTCGGGGCGAATGGCGCCCAATTTCGCGCTCTCCATCACCTGGTCGCTCTCTTTCGATTGGCTCTTGATACCTTTTTTCTTGGCGGAATCTTACCCGCGCTCGATAGCGTGCGTTGTCCTTCCTGCGATAAAGCCGCGCCGTGAAGAGTGTTTGGCGCGCTTACCGCCAGGTGGGTTTTTCATCCGTCAGCAAAATTTGACATCCCTCCCGGTCCTGCGATATAGCTCCGACTCATAGAAGAAAAGGGCGTTTACAAATCCTATCCATTCCGGCGACTTCGGTACAGGAAATCAAAAACCGGCCGCGAACGTTCGTGTAAGCTGGCATGGATCGACTCATCGTCCCTTGCGTCCCCGTAACCGAGCCTGTCATTGACGATGCCCGCAGACTCATCGAAGCGTGGAGCAAATCATAGCCTGCATTTAATGAACAAATCGAAAACCTTTTGAAAGGACCTTTGATAGATGCGAGAGAGAATAACCTACTATAGCGACGGCCTAAAACTGTCCGGCATCCTTAGTACACCTGACAGTTCCGGAGCAAAACGTTTTCCTGGTGTCGTGCTTGTGCCAGGTTTCATGAGCACAGCGGATGCTTTCTTTCCTGGGTTCGCTGAAGAGTTGAAGGCAGGTGGCTTTGTATCCCTGACCATGGATTTCAGAGGATTCGGAGAGAGCGAAGGCGTGCGCGGCGAGGTCATTCCCTACCTGCAGATCTATGACGCCAGCAACGCCATATCCTACCTGCAGTCAAGACCAGAAGTGGACCCAAACAAAATCGCCATATTAGGGGTAAGTCTGGGAGGAGGAGAAGTCGCGTACATCGCAGCTCGAGACCGACGCGTAAAGGCGGTTGCCTCAATGGTCCTGGTCGGTGACGGCGTGCGAAGAATGCGAAAATTTCGAACCGAGGAACAGTGGCAAACTCTCATGCAAAAAGTCCAGGAGGACCGGATCAACCGGGCTGTGACCGGCAAGTCCAAAGAATTCCGCGGGTTTTTGAAGGAGGGAACTGATTCGGTACTAATCATGCCTCCTGATCTGACCTCTTCCTTGAAGGATGCTGAGCAGGTGGAAGACGAAAAAGGCAACAGCACAACTCTCGCAACCGTTGATGGGTGGCTGGCCTACAAGCCCGAAGAGATTATCGACAAGGTGTCTCCCACGCCAATTCTCTTCGTTCAGGCTGAGAAGGACGAGCTCGAGGCTGATGACGCCGATATTTTGTATCGCAAGGCTAAGGAACCGAAGAAGCTCTTCACTCTAAAAGACGGCGTGCACTTCGACGTGTATGGGAAGAGGACAAATGAAGCCATGAACCCGGTCCTTGAATGGTTCAAACAGCACCTTCAATGAATCAAATGAAGAAACCGATCAATCTACAAGTTTGACCGTTCAAACCTAACGAAAAGCGGCAACGAAAAAACGGGACAGCCTACGAATTCTTGAATCGCAGAATTCGTAGGTGATCCCGATGTAATCTCGAATCTCTTTTACCTTATCCCAAGATACTCGTTGTAGATTTTCATGTATCTGTCGTAGCTGCCGTCGGGGCGAACGACGTGCAGGCTGCCGCCCTCCAACACCTGATCGATATCTTTCGACGGACTCTTCACGCCTTTGCGCAATGGGATTTTTCCCGCAGCGGCCAACGCCCGTTGACCTTCGGCGGAAAGATAAAAGTCGATCAATAGCTGGGCAGCCGCCGGGTGTTGGGGGTTTTTCACCATGCCAACGCTGGCAATCGTCGCGAAGGTTTGCGGTGCCGCCACCCAATCCACCGGCGCGTCTTTGCGTTTCATCGCGTCGAGTTTGGAAACTTGCATGAAGCCGGTGAGGGCATACTCGCCGGCGGCCATCAAGTTGACCATGTGATTGAAGTCGCCGATTAAGCGCAAGTCCTGCTGAGCAAACTTCTTGAAGTAGGCTAGCCCTTGCTCTTCGCCGCGCAGCGATACCATACCGGTGAGCGGATAGGGCACGCCGCGGTTGATGGCCATTTGCCCTTTAATCTGTGCGCGCAGGTAGTCGTCGTAACTCTTTGGCACCGCGGCCTTTGACATCAGTCGCGGGTTGAAGCCGGTGACGAGCAAATCAGTCGTGATCCCAGACCAGAAACCGTCAGTGTCCCACGCTCCCTGAAATAGATTCTTAGCTTCCGGCGAGCGATAGGGTCCGACGACGCCTTGTTGTTTGAGATAGACGAGCGTGTCCGGGCTGTTGCCCAAGACGTCGGCCTGGACACCGCCGGCGCGAAACTCTTGCATGACGCGCGCGGTTTGGCGCGACGACGGCAAGGATATGTGGCGCAGGTTGATGCGCGGATATTTCTCTTTGAAGGCCTTGGCGAGGTGCGCGAAATCGGCCACCGACATGGTCGCGTAGAGATTAACTTCGCCTTCCTTCTCGGCCCTGGCGATGAGCTCTTGGCTTTGGGCGAAGCTGACGGTGGGAGCGATCGATAAGAACCATAGCAACAACGGGAGCCTAAATTTCATGACCGACCTCACGAAAGAAATACGGTGCGCACGGCGCACCCTGCGGAAATCCGATTTGGTTTTGCGCCTGATCTTATTTTTTGTTTACCTGCTCGATGAACCCGCTGGCTTGAATCTTCTGCACAATCGAATTGTCATAAAAGTCCTGCGGCTTCATCGTCTTCGCTTTAGGGCTCTTGGCGACGTCGAGCACGGCCTGGACTTCCGCCGCCGTCATCAGCGGCGTGGTCGGAAAGACATCGCGGTATTCGTCATAAACCGAATCGAGAATTTCGCGGTCATTAGTCTTTTGAAAGCGCGACAGCGCTTTCTGGGTTGTCTCTTTGTCCTTGCGAATCACCGCCATCGCTTCGATGTAGGCACGCAGGAACCGCGTCAGCGCTTCGTTCTTCTCCTTCATTACTTTGGGCGACGACAACATGCCGGTGAACAAGAAGGGAATCTTCAGATCGGTGATATTGACGAGCATCTTGGCGCCTCCGGCTTTGGCTTTAATCGACAGCGGCGCGGAGAGAATCCCGGCGGCGATGTTACCCACCAGCAGGGAGTTGAGCACGTTGTTGGTGTCTTGGGCGTACATGATTTTGACGTCTTTGTCGGGCTCGAGGTTGTTTTTCTTAAAGACAATCCGGCTGGCGTAGTCTGTCGACGCTGAGGGTTGTGTCGCGGCGAAGATTTTGCCTTTGAGATCCTGGATCGTTTTGATTTCCGGCCGGGCGTAAATTTGAAAAACAAACGTCGGCAAGCCGCTGGCGACATAGATCAAGTCCGCCCCTTCGAGCTTCGCGTCGATCCCCTGATTGCCGACAAAGCCTACTTCTTCGCCGCCGCCCACCATCGCTTGGACGGCTGACGTCGCTGCCAAGTATTTCAGATCGACGTTGACCCCGTGCTTTTTAAACAGTCCGGCATCGTCCGCGACCCAGATCGGCGCCATGACGCCGCCCAGGGCGTTGTACACGGCACGGAGCGAATGCTCCTGGGCGGCGAGATTCACGGTCGTTAAGATCGCCGAAAAAAAGTACGTCAACAGAGCGCAACCAACTCTTTTCGAACCGGTCATGACGAAGCTCCTTTGGCTTGGTGGCCGTACGTTAACAATGCTTGAGGGAAATTTCTAGGACAAATCACTCGGCGGCGGTCTAAATCCACGAATGGATGCCGGCCTCCACCGGCTGACCTAATGCAGCCAATCCAGCAGGGCGCTTTCGAGGTAGATAATAACCGTGATCACCACGAGCATCTGCAAGATGACCGGCGTGATCTCCTTGATCCACTGCACCGGCGTGTAGCGATCGTCGATATCGCGCTGAATAAAAGCGAAGGCGACCACCGATTGCGCCGAGCCAATGTGGGTCCAGCAGCCGCCCAAGGCGTAGCCGGCGATCTGGGCCATGGCGAATAGATGCAAGATCGCGATGTCCAAGTTCTCCAGAGCGCGCGAGGCGAAGTCGGCGACCACGTTGTTGTCGAGGATGGCCGAAAGAAACGTGCAACCCAAAAACTGCGCAAAGGCCACGTGGGCCGGGCCAAAGGTTTGCACGCCCTGATGAATCAGAGTCTGCAAGTGATCGAAGAAGCCGGCCTTAGTCAAGAGCGTGATCGAGAGAAACAGCGGGAACAAAAAATAGTACTCGGAAAATTCATGTTTGGCGTCGCGCAGAGCCAAGTTGCGCATGCGCGGCAGGTGAAAAATTCCCATCAACGCAACAGCGAATCCCGCGAAAGATGCCAAAAACAACGGCACGCTGTGATCGATGCCATGCCAAATAAGCATGCCGATGAACGGCACTAGGGCGAAGGCGCCGAACTTTTGCGCCACCTCGCGCCGTCGCGCCGTCGCGGCGATCTCGGCGTCCACCCCTTTCTCCGCGTCCAACGCCGCTTCATGTTCGCCTTCGTGCTCTAGCAGATAGTGGCGGTCCAAGGTTTCCGCCAGCTCGTCGCTGACGTAATAGCCGAGCAGTTTTTTGCGCAGCGCTTCGGGGACATCGGCGCGAATAAGCGCGATGCCGAGGGGTTCGCCTTCGCGCAGCGATTGGCGCACGAGATCGGCCCTATCGCCCAATTCGTTTTCGTGGTCCTCGACCAACTCCAACGTCGTCGAGACTTTGCCGTGGCGCTGCGCCTGTAAAAAGCGCACGTCTTCGGCATTGGCGTCAATGACGTCCATCTTGTCGAGCTCGATGCGCTCGCCGCTCAGCCGGCTGCGCAGCTGCCAAGCGATCACCAGATAGCAAGCGATGGCCGCCGGCGCGCAGTAGCGCAGGAAGAATGCGTTATCGATATGCGGATAAAGATTGGCCTTCATGATCAAGTTAGGCGGCTCGCCATAGGCCAGCCAGATGCCGCAGACCGTCGTGACCGTCGTGCAGACCATTACCGCGTAGCGCACCACTGAGATCGGCGCGGCGGCGAGCAGCATGATGATTACTAGCGTGCGGATGGTGAGCCCGATCATCGACACACCGTCGAGAATGCCTGAAGCGAAGGCCACCACGGCAGTAACGGACACCACGGTCGGCACCACCGCGCCGCGAAACTTACGCAACAAAAAGAACGTCAACCCCTCAAGCAGCCGCGTCTGGGCGATCACAGCGACGAAAAGTGTCAGGCCGAGAATAAACAGCATGGTATCGGCATGAACCAGGTCGTTGAGGCCGTGAAACGATAGCAAATTTTGCCGCGCCCAGACCCACCAGCCGTTTTTGGCGATGTCGACATGCCACGCGGACGTGCGCAAGCCGCAAAAGGTTGCGACGATGATGAGCAGCATGCCGTAAGTCAAAGCGTTTTTGTGAATCTGATATCGGAACGATCCGAAGAAGAATAAGCCAAGAATGGTGGCGAAGACTTCAGCGGCCAATAAAGAGGCCGGTAGAGCCGTCGATCGCCCAACCCACAAAAGAATCGCGGCGATCACGGCACAGGCGAGGACAAACCGGCCGCCGGGCAACATGATGACGGCGCCGCTGTCGCTGTGTTCAGTGCTCACGAAAAAATGATCTCCCTGACTTGCCCGTCACTGTACAGGGAGAAAAGGTTAATTCAACAAGAAATTTGCGAAATCAGGCATAGGCCGATGGGCTGGAACGTATGCGCTCAGCCGCCCTGGCAGGTTGGGCAGTTGATGCAGTTGGTGTCTACGAAAAACTCGCCGGCAACGTTGTTCGGATGGGCCATACGCGCGTTAGCCATGCTCGTGCTCCCAGGGTCAGCGAAACAACCCTTTTTGCTCCAGCCGGCGCACGATGCGATCGTCGATGAGGTCTTCGGCGCGCAGCGCGCGAATTTTTTCGTTGCTCTGGCCGAGCAGACGAATCGTGTTGCGCACGCCGTTGACGGTCGGATAGATCTTTCGTTCAAACAACGTTTTCACGTTCTCATAGCCGTCGGCGGTGTCTTCCGGTTTTGCCAAGCGCAGGCCTTTGGCGAGAATGCGCATCACGGCTGCTTTGTTAGTTGGGTCTTGGATGAACGCGATTGCCTCGACGATGCCGGTTAATAGTTTTTCCATTGCATCGGCGTTCTGATTCAAATAACTGCGCCGGGTAAAAACGGTGACGCCCTGATAGGGCACGCCCAGGTCGGGCAGATCGGCGAGCACGCGCGCACCCTGGCGCTTGAGGGGCGCGACCAGCGAATAGGCGGAGAGCTGCGTGGCATCGATCGTCCCATTGGTGATCGCCTGGGCGCGCACGGCGTCGTTGCCGATGACGCGTATCGTGATGTTGTCGCGTTTGACGTCGAGCTTCCAATGCTCCAGCGCAAGCATGGTGAATACCCAATTGCCGCCGCCGATGCTGGTGACGCCGATGGTCTTGCCCTTGAGATCAGCCGGTGAGTTGATATTCGGCGCCGCGATGATCACGCCGCTCAATTTGTTGATCAACCCCGCAACGAAAACTAAATCCAACCCGCCGGCCATGGCGCCAAGAATGGCTCCCGACGCCGATCCGGTGTTGACCTGCGAGTCGCCGTGGGCGATGGACGCCAGGGCAACCGGCGCACTGGGCATGTAGACCAGTTCGACGTCGAGGCCTTGTTTACGAAAGAAGCCTTGGTCGCGTGCCACCAAGAGCGCGCCTTCGCGCTCGCTCAGGGCAGCGTAGCTGATGACCATCTTATGCGGCGCCGAGGCAGCCGCAGCCGGCGTCAAGCAGGACGGATAGGAGAGCACGACGGCGATTAAGAAAAAGCGAGTAAAGTTCATTGTAAGCGGTTGACCGGTTTTGTGTCGGGTTCCGCCAGAGAATTGGTCAAATCATACTGAATCTAGCCCCGCGTCATGTCCGGGGTCAACACTTGACCCAGCCGCGATATTTCGACTAACGTCGCATAAAAATCAACCGCGCGAAATCGAGGAGCAAAACCATGTACGATCTACTACTCAAAGGCGGGCGGGTTTATGACGGGTCGGGGCTGCCGAGCTTCAATGCGGATGTCGGCATCGCTGATGGAAAGATCGTCGATATCGGCCGCTTGAACGGCGCCGCCAAGCGCACCCTCAACGTCGACGGCTTGGCGGTGGCGCCAGGCTTCATCGATCCGCACACCCACCTCGATGGCCAATTGTTCTGGGACCCCTACGGCACTTCTTGCTGCTATCACGGCGTGACTTCCGTGGTCGTCGGCAACTGCGGTTTGAGCCTGGCGCCGGCGAAACCGGAAGATCGCGAAGCGATGATCAAGAGCTTCGTGCGCGTCGAGGCGATCAGCCGCAATGTGCTCGAACAGGGCTTCGAATGGAAGTGGACCACGACGGAAGAATACATGAAAGCGCTGGGCCAGCGCTTGGGCATCAACGCCGCGGTCTTAGTCGGCCACATCGCGGTGCGCCACCACGTCATGGGCGAAGACGCCGTGGAACGCGAAGCGACAGCGGCAGAGATCGAAAAGATGCGCGCGCTGGTGCGCCAGGGCATGGCAGCCGGCGCGGTTGGTTTTTCGACCAACCAGAATCCGCGCCATATTCGTGAAGACAAAAAACCGGTGGCAAGCCGTCTAGCTTCCGACGAGGAGCTGGGTTCGTTGCTCGATGTGCTTGGTGACATGAACAGCGGTGTCGTGCAGCTCAGCGGCGGCGGTGCCGATGCACGCGGGCGCATCGCCTACGCCGCCAACATGGCGCGGCGCACCGGGCGGCCGGTGCTATGGCAGAGCATCAGCCACAGTTGGACCCGGCCGGACCACTGGCGCGGCATGTTGGAAGCGACCGGGAAAGTTTTTCAAGAAGAGGGCTTGCCGATTTACGCCATGACGCAAGCCAAGCCGTTTGAGATGCGTTACACGCTACTCGACGCGCAATGCTTCGACGAGTTTCCTACCTGGAAAGCGGCGATGTTTAGTCCGGTCGAAGCGCGCAAGCAGATGTTCGCCGATAAAGAATGCCGCAAGAAGCTGCGCGCCGAGGCCATCGAAGACAAGTCGGCGTCGGTCTTTCCGCGGCGCTGGGATGTGATCTACGTCGACCAGGCGAAACTCGATGAGAACAGAAAGTACGAGCACAAGACGATTGAGGAATTGGCCCGCGCGCAAAACAAAGACGGCCTCGACGCCTTTCTCGACTTGGCGCTGGAAGAAAATCTCGAAACCCGCTTCGTGCACATTACGACCCAGGGCGATCCCAACGCGGTCTGTGAGATTCTCAAACACCCTGCCGTGATGGTGGGCCAATCCGACGCCGGCGCGCACATGGGCTACGATGCGCGCTTTGGTTACTGCACGACGTTTCTCGGCCGCTGGGTGCGCGATCATAAAATCATGCCGCTGGAACAAGCGGTGGCGAAGTTGACCTTCCAAGTTGCGTCGCTGTTCGGCCTTGGCGACCGCGGTTTGTTGCGGCCGAAGTTCGCTGGCGATATCGTTGTCTTCGATCCTGTGACGATCAACACCTTGGAGCCTGAGTACGTGCAAGACCTGCCGGCTAACGAAACCCGCATGATTCAAAACGCCACCGGTATTCATTACACCGTCGTCAACGGCGCGGTGGCGATCGATCACGGTAAGCCGACCCAGGCGCACACGGGGAAGGTGTTGAGGCCGACGAGTTGGGCAGCATGACGGGTAGTCGGATGGGTCAATTTGCCGGGCGGTTTTGTTTGCTTGCTTCGCTGCTGTTTGTCTTTTGCAGCGATGGGTTCGCGCAGGCCAATTTCTACAACGGCAAAACAATCACCGTCGTGGTCGGCTCGGCGCCGGGCGGGCTCTATGACCTATGGGGCCGGCTGCTCGCGCGCACCATGGGCAAATATCTGCCGGGCAATCCGACCATGCTGGTGCAGAACATGCCGGGCGGCGGTTCGATCGTCGCGGCGAATTATCTTTACGGCATCGCCAAACCCGATGGTTTGACCATCGGCATGTTTCAAACCCATCTCTATTTGGAACAAATGGTCGGACGCTCCGAAGTCAAGTTCGACGTGCGCCGCTTCAACTGGCTGGGCTCTCAAGAGAAAGGCCAGATGATGCTCTACATCCGCGCCGACTCGCCGTACAAATCCATCGACGACATCATCAAAGCAAAAGAACCGCCCAAATGCGGCGGCTCGGGGACCGCGGACCAATCGGCGCTGCTGACGCGGCTGCTTGAAGAAACGGTCGGTGCCAAGTTCACCCGGGTGTTGGGTTACAAAGGCGGCGGTGAAGTCGATCTGGCGATGGAGCGCGGTGAAGTGGTTTGCCGCGCGACCAGAATCACCGTGCATTTCAGCCGCGAGCCGTTTCTCACCTGGGAAAAGAAGGGTTTTGACCGCCACTTGCTGCAAGCCGGCAAGAAGCGCGACGCGCGCCTGCCGGATGTGCCGACGATTTACGAGCTCATGGACAAGTACAAAGCCTCAGAAACCAGCCGCCGCGTCACGCAAATCTTCCTCGCTGGCGACGACCTCGGTCGCCCCATGGTCGCGCCGCCCGGCGTGCCCACTGAGCGCGTGAAGCTGCTGCGCGACGCCTATGCCAAAGCGCTCAAAGACCCCGACTTACTCACCGAGGTCGAAAAATCGCGGCTCGATATGGAACCGTCGACGGGCGAAGAGATTCAAAACGTGATTAAGGAACTGATGAATCAGAAACCGGAAGTGGTCGAGCGGGTGAAGCGGCTGTTGGAAAACTAGCTTGATTCGCTCCTGTCGCACAACGGCAGTCAAATTGCTGACGTGGAAAGAATATCATTTCCTATCCATTTGTACTCCCAACGTTTTACCGTTTAGAGCGCGTGATCTGCTAACCCAAGCTTTTCGCCAGCAAAGCGAACTTGTGAATGAGAAAATTCGCCTCTGGCCGTCGATATATCGACAACGCAACGGCACAACTCTTGCTTTTAGTCAGTGCAGGTTGAATTTCGTCGCCGCTTGCGCGTCTATCGTCTATGCTATGGCTCTCGCCCACCATGCTTCTCTAATGTTAGAGAGTAATCGTGGCATCCCTGATAGCCACCGCGCGCGTTTTCGCTAGGAACCTGCTTGCAAATTGGGTAGGCCTGCTTGCGGATGCTGTCGTCGCTTTCTTTCTGACGCCTTACATTATCAGCAGTTTGGGTTTGGTCGTATACGGCATCTGGAGCCTAATCAATACGCTCATCGGTTACTTTGGTTTAATCGACATGGGCATCCTTGGCAGCGTCGGCCGCTACATCAACTACTATCTCGCGCGAAACGACGACCGCCGGGTCGGCAAAGTTGTTTCAACCTCGCTGGTCTTTCGCGCTCGGCAAAACTCCAATCGACAACTTGTTGAGTTTTGGCGGTGATTTTTTCTTTGGCGCGAAAAGTTCCCACTGAAATCCATTCCTCCACGACCGAATCTGGGACCGTGAGATCGGGGTTGTACTGCTCGCGATAGAGCGGGTAGAAGCGCTCGGCGACGGGCCGCTCGAGCTTCAAAAGTTTTTCTACTAAACCGGCGCTGATCTCGCGCTGGTTCTGCAAAAACAAAATCGCATTGCGCAGGGCGCGCAGCATGCGCACGATTTCGTCGGGCTCTTTGTCGATCTTGCGCATTTCGCCGGGCGGCGGATTCCTATAGAGCTCGCCGAAATGGCCTTGGACCGGACACGATACGTTGGCGGCTAAGCTCGCGGGTGTTGGACGATCGCCCCATTGCTGGTAGCAGCCGCCGCCATAGAAATCGATCGCTGCTTTAAACGACGTGGTTGCCGCAGCGGCAAGGAAGGCAATGCGCCCGCCCATGCAGAAGCCGACAATGCCCAAGCGCGAAACATCGGCGCTGGCGCAGCTTTGAGAAAATTGATCGGCGCGTTGACATCGTTCAACACCTTGACGTCGCGGCGCGATGCCGACATCGCCGGCTTCGGCACAACGTCGAGCCATGTATTGGGTAGATTCCTTAACGCCGTGCTGATTCTGAATGACGATGATCGCCGGCGCCGGGCCGCTCGTATCAAGCTGCGCCAAGGACGTGCCCATCGGACTTTTATCCACCGTGACTTTTTGCTCGCTCCTAAAAAAAGTCTTGCAACTCCTTAGCTTCTTGGTGTCGACCTGTCAACGCGTATTGCTTGCTCACGCAGGCCTGTTAGAAATATACTCCGAAACTCATAGTCAGCCGGCCCACTAAAAGGACCCAAATTCCTATGGCTAGTTCCGCATCGCCAAGCTCATGGTGCGCGCGGCGCACTCGACGATTGGCACAAATGGTTTTTTCTCTCTGTTTAGCGATTTGTTTTGTCCTGGCTTATGCCGAACCCGCAACCAGTGCGGCCGCAAAGAAAAAAGCCGGACGAAACGCGAAGGCGGCGGTGGCTTCAGTCAAGGGAGAAGCAGACAACGGGAAAAAAAACCGGAAAACAGTAGACGAAGCGAAGAAGACCCCGCCTGCTCAGAAGGCCGCGGAACCGAGTCGCTCATTTAATATCCAGTTCCAAGAATTCAAATTGAAAAATGGCCTGCGCGTGATTCTTGCTGAAGACCACCACGCGCCGACCTATTCTATTTGTATGACCTACAATGTCGGTTCGCGCGATGAGCGGCCGGGCCGCACCGGCTTTGCCCATCTCTTCGAGCATATGTTGTTCCAGGGCTCGGAAAACGTCGGCAAAGGCGAGCACTTTATTCTCGTGCAAAATAACGGCGGCAGCGCCAACGGCACGACCAGCGCCGATCGCACCAACTATTTTCAAACCCTGCCGGCGAATCAACTGGAGCTGGGGATTTTTCTCGAAGCCGACCGCATGCGCGCCCCGGCGATCACCCAAGCGAATTTCGACAATCAACGGTTGACGGTGCAGGAGGAGCGGCGCCAAAGCTATGACAATCGCCCCTACGGCAAAACCTATGAAGCGGTGATCGACACTGCCTTCGATGCTTTTGGCTACAAACATTCGACCATCGGTTCGATGGAGGATTTGAACGCCGCGACGGTCGACGATGCCAAGGAGTTTTTTCGCACCTACTACGCGCCCAACAACGCGGTGCTGACGCTGGTCGGCAGTTTCGAAACCGAAGAGGCGCTCAGCTTGATCAAGAAGTATTTCGAAAAAATTCCTGGGCACGCGCCGCCGCCGGCGCCCGAGGTGTCCGAGCCGGTCCAGCAAGCCGAGCGGCGTAGAACCATCGAAGACAATTTCGCCCAAGCAGCGCGCCTCGATATTGTTTTCAAAACCCCGCAGGGGAACACTCCCGACTGGCATGCCCTCAGCGTGTTAGGCGAAGTGCTGTCGAGCGGCGCGTCGTCGCGTCTCTATCAAAAGTTTGTCAAAGAGAAGGAGCTTGCGGTCGATGTCTCGGCCGGTCCCGAAGAGCGGCGCGGACCGACGCTGTTTTGGTTTTCTGTCACGGCGCGCCCGGGAGTTGATCTAGGGATGCTCGAACAACTCATCTACGAAGAAATTGCGCGCGTGCAGACCGAGCCGGTGGCCGACTGGGAGCTTGCTAAAGTTCGCATGCAGCTGCGCCGCCAACGCGCCCAGCAACGCTACAGCACGCGCGCCAGAGCGAACTCGCTGGGCCATTACGCGGTTTTTTACAACGAACCACAGTTGATCAATACCGAATACGAGAAATACAACGCGGTCACCAAGGTCGATATGCAACGTGTGGCGCGGACCTATTTTCAAGAGTCGAATCGGACTGTGGTGACGACATTGCCGAAGAGCGCTAAAGCGGGGGAGCGGTGAGGATGAAACCGATGACCTTAATCTTGAGTCGGGTTTACCCCCCTTTGAAAAAGGGGAGGGGGGATTTTCTTCACACGCAGGGCAGACAAATCCCCCTCAGTCCCCCGCTTTCAAAGAGACTGTGTCGCAATTGTCATTCTGAGCCAAAGGCGAAGAATCTGCTGCATGCAACTGCGCGGAAAAGCAGATCCTTCGCTTACGCTCAGGATGACGAACCCGGGAATTTTGCGCATTGCGACACAGTTTCAAAGGGGGAAGGTCGGAAGCGATCACGAGCAGCGGTTTTTAGAAAACAAGTTGGATTATTGTTGCTAGCGTTTGCGATTCTATCCGGCAATGTGATCTCTGCCCAAGAAACCCTCGAAACACCGACGAGCAAAGTCGAACGCAAAAATCGCGCACCGGTATCGCGCGAAATCCTCCGGGTAAAATTGCCCAAGCCCCAGGAGTCGCGACTGAAAAATGGTCTTACCGTGCTGATCTTAGAGGATCATCGCGCGCCGTTTGTCACGATGCAGCTTAGTATCCGCGGCGCCGGCGCGCTGTTCGAGCCTGCCAATCGCGTTGGCCTGACCAGAGCCACAGCGCAGATGCTGCACGAGGGAACCCCGACCAAAAACAGTTTGCAAATCGCCGAAGCGATCGATCGTCTCGGCGCCTCCGTCAGCGCCGGCTCGGGTTTTGGCTCCTCTGAAACGGTCTTGAGCGCGTCGGGGCTGAGTAACAATCTCGATGCCTGGTTTGGCATCGCCGCGGATATCTTGCTGCAACCGAGTTTTCCCAACGAAGAATTAGAAAAATACAAACAGCGCGAACACGTACAGCTGCGTCAGCAGCGCACCAACGCCAACTTTCTCACCAGCGAGCGCTTCAACCGCGCGGTCTACGGCGATCACCCGGCGGCCAACGTGGCGCCGACGGCGCAATCCATCGATGCGCTGACGCGCGATGCGCTTACGCAGTGGCATCGGGAGCGCTACGCGCCGCAAAACGCTATTCTGGGCGTCGCCGGCGATGTGCGCGCCAAGGAACTATTGCCCAAGCTGGAAAAATGGCTGGCTCCTTGGAAGCGCACGGAGCTAACCACGCCATTGCCGCAAAATCCCGAACCGCTGCGCGCGCGCAAAGTCTATCTTGTCGACCGGCCCAACTCGGTGCAGACCACGGTCGCGCTGGGCAACATTGCCATCGACCGGCGCAGCCCCGATTACATCCCGATGCTGGTGATGAATCAGATCGTCGGCGGCGGCGCCACTGGGCGTTTGTTTCTCAACCTGCGCGAAGAAAAGGGCTACACCTATGGGGTCTATAGCGATTTTTCGGCGCTGCGCTATCCCGGCCCGTGGCGCGCCGGCGGCAACATGCGCACCGAGGTGACCGCGGACGCATTGGCCGAGTTTTACAATGAGATCCGCCGGATTCGCGATGAAAAAGTTCCGGCGGATGAGCTGGAAGCGAGCAAACGGTCGATCGCAGCGCGTTTCGCTTTGTCGCTGGAACAGCCGGCGACTGTGTTGGGCTTGGCTTTGCTGCGCAAGCAATACGGCTTTGCGCCTGACTATTGGGATACCTACCCGAGTAAGATCTTGGCGGTGAGAGCCGAAGACGTGCAGCGGGTGGCGCGCAAGTATCTTCACCCCGATGCCATGCAGTTGGTGGCCGTCGGCGACGCCGGAAAAATCAAAGCTGTCCTGGAAAAATACGGTCGAGTTGAGTTATTCGATAGCGACGGGCGCGCGCTCGGCGGGCCGGCGAGTTGAGCCAATTGCACAGGGAAGGGAAAGCTTTCGATGGCTGCCGATTCAAATACAACAACAGAGAAACCGGGCGCATTGGACAACCTGCGTGTGCTCGACCTCACGAGCCGGCAGGGTGGCTATTGCGGTCTGCTGCTCGCCAATCTCGGCGCCGACGTGATTCTCATGGAACCGCCGAGCGGCGACGCGATGCGCCAGCAAGGGCCGTTCAAAGGCGACACGCCGCACGCCGACGGCAGCTTGTCGTTCGCGGCGTATCACACCAACAAGCGCGGCGTCGTGCTCGATCTCGATAGCGATGCGGGGCGGCAATCGCTGCGTGAACTCGTGCGCAACGCCGATATCCTGATTGAAGACAAGCCGGTCGGGTTTCTCGACAAGCTTGGTTTAGGATATGGGGCCCTCAAAGCCATCAATCCAGCGCTGGTCATGACTTCGATCACCGGCTTCGGCCAGTCGGGCCCTTACCGCGATTTCAAGACTGCGACCATCGTCAGCTTTGCCATGGGCGGTTTGATGAATCTCTGCGGCCATCCAGGGCGTGCGCCTCTGATGGGGCCCAGCGACGTGGCGCCCCATTTGGGTTCGGTGCACGCGGCGTTTGCGACGCTCATTGCGTTGTTCAACCGGCGCATGACCGGTCAAGGCGATCACATCGACGCGTCGCTGCAAGACGTGCTGGTGGCCGATCCGTTTTTGCGCATCATGACGCGCTACAGTGTCGCCGGTGAAATACCCGAGCGCACCGGCCATAGTCAGGGCACTACCGTGGCGGAAACTTACAAGTGCAAAGACGGCTACGCGCGCATCTTCGTCAATCAAGCGGATCATTGGCGGCGTTTTGTCGAATGGCTTGGCAGTCCCGCCGAGCTTACCGATCCGGCGCTGGAAACCGTCACAAAGCGTTTCCCACTGCGGCCCACCATCGACAAATTGGTCGAAGCGCGCACGGTCGATTACACGGCGAAGGGTTTTTTCGAAGAGTTCCAAGGCAAGCGATTAGCTGCCGCGCCGATCAATTCGCCAAGCCAATTTCTCAACGACGAGCAGACGCAGCATCGGCAATACATCACCGAAGTTGAGCACAGTTATTTGGGCCGGCATCGCTTTACCGGCGACCCCTACAAGTTCTCAGCAAGTCCCTATCGCATTGGCCGTGGCGCGCCGCGATTGGGCGAACATCAAGCCTTGGTCAATGGCGCACTGTCAAAGCCGTCGCAGTGGCAAAACAAAAGCAGTGTCATGGAAGCGCAACTATTTTCCAGTGTGCGCGTGATCAGTTTTCCCACCGGCATCGTCGGACCGGCGTTGGCGAGCTTTCTCGCCGACCACGGCGCCGAAGTTATAGCCATCGAAGCGAGCCGCGGTTTGCGCAGCCCGCAGCGCGGTCAGCGTTGGCAAGTGGCGTCGGATTTGGAAAGCAATCACAGCAAGAGACGCATTGTCATCAACATGAAAAACCCCGACGGCGTGGCGCTGACCAAGCAATTGATCGCCAAGTCCGATGTCGTGGCGGAAAACTATAGCGCGCGGGTCATGGCGAGTTGGGGCTTGGACTATCCGCGCATAAAAGAGATTCGCAGCGACATCATCATGGCGAGTCTGCAAGCGTTTGGCCAAACCGGGCCGCGCCGCGATTTCGTCAGCTTTGGACCGATTCTCATGGCTTTCTCAGGCATGACTTACTTGTGGCGCGATCCGGCGATGGAGCGGCCGGGCGCCGGCTGTCAAACCGCATTTCCGGATTTTATCGCGCCTTCCTACGGCGCATTGGCGATTCTCGCCGCGCTGCATCACCGGGCGCGCACCGGGGAAGGGCAGTACATTGACATTTCGCAAGCGGAAACTGCGGCGTCGATGATCGGTCCGGCGTATCTCGATTATTTTATCAACGGCCGCGAGCCCCAGCCGGCGGGCAACGTGGTTTCCTACGCGGTGCCCCATGGCGCCTACCGTTGCAAAGGCGACGACCGTTGGTGTGCGATTGCCGTCGAGACTCAAGACGAGTGGCTCAGGTTTTGTGAGGCGACAGGCCACAAAGAGTGGGCGAGCGATGCGCGCTTCGCCGACCTGGAGGCGCGGGTGGCGAATCGAGAAGCGTTGGACGGACTCGTTGAATCGTGGACCAGCAAGCAGACGGCCCATCAGGTCATGATCGTTTTGCAGCGCGATGGCATCGCCGCCGGCGTAGTGCAAACCGCTGAGGATCTCTACCGCGATCCGCACTTGCGCGAGCGCGGTTTTTGCCGCGAGGTTTTTCACAAAGCGGTTGGTTGGGTGACCCGTGCCGGCGCGCCGGTGCGGATGACGGAATCGAAATTCTCAGGGGACGGCATCGCGCATAGCGCGGGAGATGATAATGAAGCGGTGTTCGGCGAATTGTTGGGCTTGTCCAGTGCGCAGGTAAAGGAGCTGGTCGAGCGTGAGGTTTTGCGTTAACGCGTGTCGAATTCCACTGCTTCCCGCGGTGACCCATAGGAGACATTTATGCTCCAAGGCTATAAGCTCTTCGACGCCGATGCCCACGCGATGATGAGCCCGCGGATGTGGGAAACACTGCCGCAAGAGTACTCAGTGCGCCGGCCGCGGGCGACGCGCGTCCATGATGTCGCCGACATGAACCGTTGGACCAACGGCTGGCTGGTCGAAGGGCAAATCATTCCGCACGCTCTGGGACCTAGCAGCCAGCCCGGCAACGAACCGGCGCGCGTGCTCGAAGAGTTTGGCGCGCAGACGCACACGCCGGAGTTTCCACTGAGCAGCTTCGATTTATCCGATCCGCACGCGCGCATTCGCGGCATGGACTTCATGGGCGTCGATCATCAGATGCTGTATCCCACGACGCTCTATGCGCGCATGACGCAGGATCCGGGATTCGAAGCCGCGCTCATGCGCTCGTACAATCGTTACGTGGGCAAACAATGCGCCGCGGCGCCGAAACGGCTCAAGTGGGCGGGGCTCTTGCCGCTGCGCGATGCCAGGCAGGGATGCGAGGCCGTCACCGAAATGAAAAAACTTGGCGCCACGGCAGCCGTGGTTTACGGCACCGCGGGCGACAAGTTGTTGTGCCATCCGAGTTTTGCGCCGGTGTGGGATGAGCTGCATCGCTCCGGTCTGCCGCTCTGCGTCCACATGGGCATGAGCTATCCGCCGTTCGCCGATGTTTGCAACGGACTGCTCGCCGCCCATGGCATCGGCATGAGTCTGCCCGCCATGATGGCGTTTGTCGCCATTGTCGGCCAGGGCATGCTCGACCGTTATCCCAATTTGAAGGTCGGCTTTCTTGAGTTCGGCGCCGAGTGGATTCTCTACATGGTGCCGCGCCTGGATCACTACCTGCCCATCGACCGCAGCCAGATGCCAATCAAGACCGAGGTGCCCCAGCGTACCATTGAAGACTACGTAAAATCGGGACGGATCTTTCTTGCCGGCGAAGCCGACGACAAGATGCTATCGCAGGAGATTGAGCTGCTCGGCGAAGACCAGTTGCTCTATTCCTCTGACTTGCCGCACGGCGAAGGGCGCCACAACGCCGCTAAAGAAATCATCGCGCGCACCGACATCACCGACACGCAAAAGCGCAAGATTCTCTACGACAACGCGGTCAGGTTTTTTGGCGCGCCGTGAAAAAACTTGCCAACAACAACGGCGCGAATCATTCTCCTCTTGATCGCGCCGTCGTCGATCAAAATATCCGGAAAGCGGAACGGCACTTAGCGAAAGCCGATCCGATCATGAAGCGTTTGATCGCCCAGCATGGCCACTGCCCGCTGGCCGAGCGCGAGTTTCAACCGTTTCACATGCTGGCCAACTCGATCATCAGCCAGCAGCTTTCCACCAAGGCAGCAGCGACGATCAAACAGCGGGTCGGTGCCTTGGTCGGCGTGCCGTTTCAGACCAAGCTCATTCTCTCCCGCTCTCCGGAAGATTTGCGCGGCGCCGGATTGTCGCAGGCCAAGGCCCGCTACATCCGCGAGCTGGCCGCGCGCGTCGATGACGGACGATTGACCTTCGATCAGCTGATCACGCTGGAAGACGAAGCGGTTATCGGGAAACTTGTCGAAGCGCCCGGCATCGGCCGCTGGACCGCCGAGATGTTTTTGCTTTTCGGCTTGAAGCGCATGGACGTGCTCGCTGTGGCCGACGTGGGACTGCAGCGCGCCGCGCGCAATCTTTACGGCAAGAAACGGAGGTCGGCGACACTCCTGCCACGCGTCGCCGAAGCGTGGCGGCCCTATCGCTCGATTGCGTCGTGGTATTTGTGGCGGTCGTTGGGAGGTTAACGAATAATTTCACAGGGATCTGGGTGATCCCGGAATTTGCGCACCGCGCCACACCGCCACAATCCACACGATGTCGCCTTGGATGCGATAGAAAAATCGATACGGAGAAACGATCACCTCACGGTGGGGCAATTCAGGAAACTCGGGTATACGCCGTCCAGATCGCGGAAACCGTTCAAGTCTCTTTAGAGTTTGCCGCGCCTTTGCGTCCTTTGCGTCTTTGCGCGAGTCATCTCTTTTCTTATTCGTACAGCTTCTTGATGAAGCCGCTGTCTTCAATCTCTTTGACGATGCTACTATCGATGAAAGACTTCGGATCGGCGCTGCGCGCTTTCGGATTGTCCCGCGACATGAACTCCAAAACGCTCGCGACCCCTTTAAGCGCCGGATACGGCGCGTTTTCGAAATAGCCGGACGAGTAGAGCGTGTGCGAGCGCTCGAGATATTTCACTTGCGCCGGTCCAGTGCGTAGTTTCTTTTTCATGACTTCGACGGCGTCAACCCGGTTCTTCTTAAAGTAAGCCATGCCCTCGATGTAAGACTTCATAAAGCGGATCGTGACGTCGCGATTGTTGCGCACATAGGCGCGCGTCGCGTCGATCATCGAGTGCAGATAGTAAATATCCATGTCGGCGAGGTCGGCGAGCACGCGGTAGCCTAGGTCTTCGGCGATGAAAAACGTCGGCTCGGTCAGCACCGCCGCGTCGATGGCGTTTTTCTCCAGAGCCGCCATCATGGCCGGCGACGCGTTCAATTGCAGGGTCTGAATATCATTGGGGCTCATGCCCCATTGGCGCAGCATGAGCAGCAAGACCATGTGCGATGACGCACCCAAGCGCGTGACGCCGACCCGCTTGCCGCGCAGATCTTCCGGGCGGCGGATGTCGCCGCGCGCCATGACGCGCTGCACACCTTTGTTGACGATGGAGCCGATGAAAACCACATCGGCGCCGCTCAACCCAGCGTTGATCACCGCGCCGCCGCCGGCGGTGATGAACTGCACGTCGCCGGCAATCAGCGCGCTGACGCCGCCAGCGGACGCGCCGGCGAGCACGATCACTTCCGGATCGATGCCGTGCTTTTTGAAGAACCCTCGTTCTTCAGCGATCCAGATTGCGGCGTTGATCGGCGTGTAGGAGCTGAGGCCGATGCGCAGGCGGTCGGGGGCGGAGGCGGCAAACGTGCCGCTGGCGAGCATGTTAAGAATTGCGGTGACTGTAATGAATTTAGTAATCATGTCATCAAGCCTCTGTCGTTGAGTGAAGCTAGAACAGTTCCCTCGCCCCCTGAGAGAGGGTTAGGGTGAGGGCACATGCGAAGTGTGACAGGATCATGCCACAACGCGCCCTCACCTCAATCCTCTCCCAGAGGGAGAGGAGGTAAGATCGTCGCTCGGTAATCAGTCGTTTCGAAGTTTAATGGGCTTCCAATCGATTCGGAATAACGTTAAACGCCAAATATCTCGCGAAACTCCTTGGCATACTGGTCGATATTGAGTGCGACTTCTATCGGGATACGCCGAATCTTCAACTTAGCGACCAGCGGTGTCACGTCACGCCGGGACGGCACCAGGCTTCTCCTTAATCGTTGAAGAGCGAATTCTTCACCAAATGAACTTGCGTAGATACCAGCCTAAGCTAGCGATGATAATGGCCAAAGCAAGGATACCCGTGAATACGACAGCGGCGCCATCAGGATCCAGATCCTTCTTCTTTCGGAAAGGAGCGATGTACCTGAGGACTAGGTACCCCAATCCTTTGACCAAGCCCTCAAAAACCAACCATGGCAAGAATTCAACAATTGATTGCACTATCTAGAATTATCCGCTGCGCGAAAGACGCTTCTACTTCCGATCCTCCGGTTTCACATACTTCACGGTGCCGCCGCCTTTTTGCGAGTGCAGGTAGCCTTCGACGTCGCTCAGCGGGTTGGTGTAGTAGCGCATTCGGTGTTGGACCAAGTCGTCGGATTGGAGTGCGAGATCGAAGGGCAAATCTCTTTGTAGGTAAGCGGCGATCTTGGCACTTTCTAGTGTGACCGGGTTGCGCGTGCCGAGCTCTTTCGCCAGCGTGTCGACGTAGCTGTCCAATTCTTTTTCGGGAACCACTTGCGAGACCAAGCCGATGCGCTCGGCTTCGATGCCGGTCAAATTTCTCCCGGTGAGCGAGATGAAGAACGCTTTTTTGAACGGAATCGCGCCGTGAAATAGCGACGGGGTGGCGGTGGCGCCGTAGCTGCCGCGGATCACTTCGGGCATGCCGAACATGGCGTTCTCGGCGCTGATCACTAGTTCGTGGCCGTTTATCAGAGCAAGCCCGCCACCCAAGCACCAGCCTCTAACTTTGGCAACTGTTACCTGCGGCATGCGGCGCATGATGTCGACGATCTCGGCGACGCCGGAGAGCTCGCGGTTGCGCCGGCGGTTGTTTTGGTTGCGCATATCGTAGAGATCGCGACCTGACGAGTAAGAGTCGCCGGCGCCGGTGGTGACGACGCATTTGATGTTCTCATTGCCGGCGATTTCGCGCAGCGAGCTGGCGACTTCTGCTAGTAGGGCGATGCTGAGTGCATTTTTTTTCTCTGGACGGCTGAGCGTCAGCGATGCTACGCCCGTCTTTTCGTCGATATCTACTTTGATGAATTTGGTTTGTGCCATGATTTTCTCCTTGGAAAGTATTTTTTAAATTTTTCGGTTATTCAGGTCGTTCAAAAGGTCCCGAGAGCTCAAGAGGGTTTCAACACAAGACAATGTCACCCCTATATCCCCTTTTCAAAGGCGGAAAGATGCAGGTTGACTCCGAGTTCCCCTCTTTGGAAAAGAGGGGTTAGGGGAGATTTCCGGGGTGCCGGTGGAGAGGCTCATGATTTTTCACATCCTCAGATAGATCAAAAGCATTTTCTTGCACGCGGGCCAATCCCCCCTCACCCGCTTTTTCAAAGGGGGGAACCCGGATCAACTTACGCTGCATCACTCTTTATCTGTCGATCAGGCCAACGACAAGCGGTAGAACGCTTTGGCGTTGTCGGCGAGAATGTTTTGCTTGGTCTTGTCGGAAATATCCTTGCGGTTAACCACCTGTGCGACGCTGTGTGGCCACTCCATGTCCCAGTGGGGATAATCGGACGCGTACATCATGCACTTGTCGCCAAATTGCTCGATCACCAGCGGTAACGCTGATTCTTCGCCTTCGCAGGTGAAATAGCAGCGGCCGGCTTTGATGTATTCGCTCGGCAGCATCTTGAGCGGTGTCTCGGATTTTCTGATTAGATATTTCTCGTCGAAGCACTCCATCCAGTACGGCAAGAAGCCGACGCCGGCTTCGAGGAATCCCACTTTTAAATTGGGAAAACGGTCGAGGACACCGCCGGCGATAATCGCGATGACCGAAAGCATTTGCTCGAATGGATGTGAGGTCATGTGCACGCCGATGTACTTGTGAAAGCGCGTGTTGCCGACGGCAACCTGCGCGGCGGCGTGAAAGCCAATCGGCACGCCCAGCTCCTGCGCTTCAGCGTAGATGGGATCGAATTGCGGTTGGCCCAAGTCCAAACCTTGCTGCACGTAGGTGGGCATCATCACACCAACCGCGCCCTTCTCAGTCACGGCGCGGCGGATTTCTTTGACGGATTCTGAAACGACTTGCGGTGCGATCACAGCTGCATACTTCACGCGATTGCCGCTCGTCTTGCAGAAATCATAGGCCCAGTCGTTATAAGCGGTCGCCAGCGCAGGCGCGAGATCGAGCTCGCGCACAAGCCCGATGGCCAGCGCAAAGCTCGGATAGGCGACGGCGTCGCCGATCTTCTCAACGTCCAGGTCTTTGCAATACTCTTCAGGATTTTTCGGATTACGCCCGGTGGTGCCGTTCAAAAAAATGTCCCAGCCAAAGGACGGAAAATAGGGGCCGCTGCGCGCGCGAAATTTCTCTGGCAGATAGGTTTTATAGGCGCCGCCGTCCAAGTGATGGGCGTCCGCGTCGATGATGGTGAAAGCGTGATTCACGACAAATTCTGGTGTCTGGCGTTTAGGGTCTAGCGTCTAGCGTTGTTGGGAGAGAACACTAGACCCCAGACGCTAGACGCCAAACGATTCTAGTCTTGCAACCCGTGCCGCTGGGCGATCTTCAAGAAGATAGAGCCCACGACGACGGTTCCGATCGCAATCACGAGGCTAAACGCAGCGAGCTGGCCGACGTGGCCGTTATCCCACAGTTCCCAAATGGTCACGGCGACAACCTGTGAGCCGGGGGAGTAGAGCAATAGCGCAATGGAAAGCTCCCGGAAGGTGATCAGGAAAATATAGATCCAGCCGGCGAGTAGCGCGGGCATGATCAGCGGCACAACGACGTGACGCACCATCTGAAACCAACTGGCGCCGCTGGCCATGGCGCCCTCTTCGAGTTCTTTGTGCAGGCTCAACAGCGCGGAGTGGCTGAAGCGAATGCCATAGGGCACGTAGCGCGCGATGAAGGCCAGCACCAATATCCAGATGGTGCCGTACACCGGCACCGGCAGCAGGAGATACATCTTCAAGATCGCAATGCCCATCACGATGCCGGGGAACACTAGAGGCAACATCGCCATTTGGTCGAGAATCCAGCGCGCCTTGATGGACGCGCGCACCACCAGCCAGGCGGCGAAGAACGTGATCGCGACGGCGATAGTGGCCGAAGAGATGCTCACCGTGACGCTGTTCATGATCGAGCGGATAATGCCTCTGTCGTTGAAGGCGGAGAAGTAATTGTCCAAGGTCAGAAGCTGCAACGCCTTGGCTGAGGGCGGCTGCGCGAAGGGGAGAAACGACGACCAGGCAATCGCAGCGATGGGCAGGAACTGCAAGAGCGGCAGCACCAACATGAGCAGCCCGCCGACCCAGCGCCATTTACCGAGCGCGACGCGGTGCGGGCGATAGTTTTTGCCGCTGATGGTGGTGAACTTATAGGTCTTGCTGGTGATGCGGTAGTAGGGAATCAAACCGAGGGCGACCAACACGATCAATATGATGGAGTAGGCGCTGGCTTCGCCGTATTTGGGAATCAAGCCGCCTTTGATTTGCAGATATATCTTCGTGGTCAAAACCTCGACGCCGGCGGGAATGCCGATCAGCGCGGGAATTTCAAAAGCTTCCAATGACCGGATGAAAGTCAGGATCAACACCGCCAGCACGCTGGGCACGGCCAAGGGAAAGGTGACGCGGCGAAAAACTTGCCAACCCGTGCTACCCGCCGTTGTGGCGGCTTCCTCGAGCGCCGGGTCCATCGAGCGGAACGGGGTGGACATCAGCAAAAATACGATCGGTATCCAGAGAAAGCTCTCGACGAGAATCATGCCGCCCATGGTGAAGATGTTGAAGATCGGTTGACCGATCAAGGCGTTGCCGAAAGAGTTGAGGATGCCCGCTTTCGGACCCAGCAGCATGATCCAGCCAACAACTTTGATGATGCCCGGAACGGCAAATGAAATGTACGCGCAAGCGTAGGCTACCTTGCGAAAGGGCGCGTCGCTGCGCTCGGCAAGCCAGGCCAGCGTCGTGCCATAGACCAAGGCAAGGCCAGCGCTGCCAACGGAAAAAACCATCGAGTTCCAAAGCAGTATCTTTACGTCGCCCAGCGAGTCGATGATGTTCGCGAAGTGCTGAATGGTAAAAGCGCCCGCTTGAAGGCCGCGGTCGGTAACAAGACTCGTGTGGAGAATGAAGAAGAACGGCGGTAAGACGAGGTAGGCCAAGACGATGGTTGTAAAGACAAACAACATATTAGCTGGATTGCGCATCATCATGGTCAACATGGTATTGCCCTCACGATTGGGGTTTTTGTTCCTGATTATATATCAAAACCGGCCTGGGTAAGTCGAGGCAAGTAAGGAGTGAGGGAGTGAGGGGACTCCTCACTTTTTCACGCCCACGGTCCAATAAACGGCTCACCATTATAAGTATCCGACAGAGGTTCGAGCATTTCCGGCCAATTTTTTGGATCGACCTTGCGGCGCAGTTCTTTCGGTCGCGGTTTACCGTCCCAGCCGACCTGCTCCATATAATAGTAAAGCTCCAGGCAATGGCCGTCGGGGTCAAAGGCGTAGGCGGCATAGTCGATGCCTGGGTGCAGCTCTGGCGGGATAATATCGGTCTCGACGCGCACGCCGTTGTCGCGCAGGAACTTCACTCCGTCCTTGAGCTGTTGGTAGTTCGCGAGCTGCAGGCCGAAGGACATATTCGATGTCTGTTCGCTCAGCCCCAATTTCTTGCGCCATGACTTGGGAAACAGGCTTAGCGAATGGTGCTCGTTGTCACAGCGGAAAAAGCCGCAGCGCTCGCCCTGCCATTCGACCTCTTCGGTGAGCGTAAAACCCATCACTTCGGTATGCCAGCGCTTTAGCTGCTCGTAATCGTCGACGAACAGGTTCACCGGCCCAACTTTGGTGATCTTGAAGGGCTGCGGCAAGAGCAAGCCGTCGACATCATACTTTAGCGGCATGTCGTGCATCCAACGCCGGCCGTCAAGGATGTTGATGCCGTTCTTGAGATCGCGGTTGACGAGTTCGTATTCCGGCAGCTGGGGCTCCGTCGGCGCGACCTGGGTACCGTGGCGCATCGCCACCGGGCGGGCGTAGCCATTCCAACTGATCTGCTCGATGCCGTAATAAAGCTCGAAGACTTGATCGGCCGGGTCCCACACGTAAAGGTGGTACTGCGCACCGCCGCCGCCGGCGCGCCCTTCACGGATCACCTCGACGCCGATGTCGTGGAAATATTTGGTCGCGTCGGCCATTTCGGTGATGCTTTGTACCTGCCAAGTGATCTGGTTGATGTCGTTCTCCTCGCGGAAATGCTTGGCCTTGGCGCCGACGTACTCGCGCTCGTTGAAGCGTTTCTTATCGAATAGAGCAAAGGAATGATGGTCGCCGGCGTGGCGGCCGAAATAGCCCGCGCCGGCCGGCTCGGTGACAAAAAAGCCTAACAGGTCGAAATAGAAACGCCGGCTCGCTTCGAGGTCCGAGGCGTTGAAGCCAAAGTGGCCCAAGCGGCGAATTTTAAACGGCCGGTCCCAGGCGACGCCGCCGACGTTGTACTTTTTCCCCATGTTCGTTTCCTCCTGCCCAACTGCGGATACCATAGCGCCCAGCGTCGTCGCAAGACAAGGAATCGTTCACCACGAAGACGCGAAGGACACGAAGTTCGGAGGGAAGTTTGTCAAACAACTGTACCCCGTCGTTCCGAGGCCTTTGGGTGGTCGAGCCCGTAGGGGCGCGATTCATCGCGCCCGCTCCGCTCCTCGCTGGCACTCGGAATGGCATATGTCAAATCTCATATCTCAGAATATCTCAGCATTGGCGTGGCAAGCGAACCTATACTATGAAAATCTGAGATTTGAAATCTGAGATTCCGAGCGCCAGCGAGGACCCGGTTGTATTTTTTCGCCCGCGGTTGTAATCGATTCTCAACCTAAACTGAAGGAACGAAACATGGCACAAGCGACACAAAACTGGGACTACGAAGCGGATCTGATCATCATCGGCTCGGGACCGGCCGGGATGTCCGCGGCGATCAAAGCCGTGGATGAAGGCGCTTCGGTGATCGTCGTTGAAGCGAACTATGACATCGGCGGCCACGCGATCATCAGCGGAGGTCACATGGCGCTCGGCGGCGGCACCAGCGCGCAGAAGAAATACAACATCCCCGACTCGCCGGACACCGTGTTTGCCGACTTGACCGATTGGTCGGTGGTCCAGCCCAATGGCACGCCAGACTTTCGCTACAACGACCGCGCGCTGATGCGCGCCTTTGCCGATCATTGTGCCATTGCTTTTGAGTTCTTGTTGGAGAACGGCGTGGAGTTCGTGGACAAGGCGCCGGACAACCAGGGCGCTTCGACGCTTGGCAATTCCGCGCTACGGGAAAATCATGCGATCTGGACCAAAGGGGCTGGCCTGGAGAGTCCCAATGCCGCTAATGGCACGGCCGTCATGCGGCCGCTGGAGGCGAGCGCGCGCAAAAAAGGCGTGCGCTTTTTGTTGAACTATTGGATGACCGAGATCGTGCGTGAGCCATCGATGGATGGCTGGCCGGGTCACGTGATCGGCATTAACGCCAAGTACAACCCACGTATTATGCCGGGACAGAGCGAGCCGCTGAAGAGTTTTCGCTCCGAAGGCAATATCGATAATACGAAGCCAATAGTCGCATTGCGCGCCCGCAAGGCGGTCATGATCGCCACTGGTGGCAGCACGAGTCATTTAGAATTTCGCCGCATGTTCGACCCGCGTTTGACCGCCGAGGTGCAGGTCGGCGGCGAACCCTACAGCTATCAAGACGCCAGCGGTGAGCTGGCCGGCATGGCGGTGGGCGGCGCGCTGTGGGGCTTGAACCATCAGGCTTTGGAAAACGGCGCGACCATGCGGGCGCAGCGCGCGCTGGCGACCAAGTACAATTACACGACGTGGAAATTGGAGAGTCCGATTTTTCCGCTGGTCAAGGCGACCGGCTTCAACGTCAAAGACTGGCAAGATCTGATTCTCGTCGACCAGGTTGGGCGGCGCTTCTACGACGAAACCAGGGGCGACCCGCCGCACGGCAACAACGGCCACCAGGTGCCTGAGTACACCCACAACGATCACCGCAACACCGCCAAGCTCGGCTACACGCCGCACAAGTATAATTTCGTCCACGCCGCGCTGCAGATGAACGAATACTCCGAAGCACCCGACTACGCGGCCGGGCCGCAGTGGGCGATCTTCGACGCCGACGCTGTCGAGCGCGAGGGCTGGAAAGTCGTGCCACCCTACGTCGACCCCGACGGCTATTTCTTCAGCGCCAATACGCCGCGCGAGCTGGCTGCCAAGATCAAAAACGAATATCAAGCCAAACCGATGAACGGCGAAATACTCGAAGCGACAGTGGCGCGCTACAATTCCTTCGTCGATAAAGGCGTCGATGAAGACTTCGCCAAGCCGACGCCGAAGTACAAAATCCAAAAGCCGCCGTTCTACGCCGCCTGGGGCACCGTGATCGTGCACGACACCCGCTCCGGCCTGCGCATCGACGCCAAGTGCCGCGTCGTTGATATGCAAGGCAAAGTGATTCCCGGTCTGTACTGCGCCGGCGAATCGGCCGGCGGTTTCAACCAACACGGCATGGGGCGCTGCGTTACGCAGGGGTATATTTGCGGCGCGGATGCGGCGAAACTACCCAAGTACTAAAAACTGTAAGGGGTAAGGCATGAGGGGTGAGGGGTTTCGGAAAAAGACTTGAAAGCGGAAAACGGAAATCGGAAACTCCGGATACGCCTTACCCCTCACCCTTTACCCCTTACGAAACTCGAACTACGCAAAGTTGATGCAATTCGCTTTACGCGAAACAAGTCGAAAGAAGATTAAGATGTCGAAAAACCAGATTCGCTTGGAATGGGAAAGCACGCAGCCCTTTGGCGACGGCAAATCGTTTGGCAAGACCGGGACGTATGAATGGCTGCACGGCATGGTGCACTACGCCATCGATCCCGATGAAAATGACTTGCCGTTCATCTGCGATTTAGAATACGCCCCGCGCAACGCCGACGGTTTGGTTGAGTTCAAGGCTGTCATCGACATGGTCAAGCCGGTTGATGTCAGCAAAGGCAATGGCAAGTTGCTCTTCGATTTTTCCAACCGCGGCGGCAAGGGCGCGTTTACGCGTTTGAACGATGGCGGCGGCGACTACACCAAAGCTGGTGCGGCGGGCAATGGCTTTCTCAACAAGGAAGGCTACACCGTGGTTACTGCCGGATGGCAAGGCGATTTGATTTACAACGGCAACAACGTCGTCGCCTTCGTGCCGGAGGCGCGGCAGAACGGCCAGCCATTGAATGGCAAAGTGCGCCAAGAGTTTATCTCGGACAAAAAAGGTGTGCTGTCGATGCCCGTGAGCGGCGCGGCGAATATCCAATGCTACCCGGTGATCAATCCTGCGACGGCGACCTTGACCATGCGCGAGATGGAAGCCGACCCGCGCGTGCCGGTGCCGAGGAGCGAGTGGGAGTTCGCCAAGGCTGTAGGGGCGAAAGATGTTTCGCCCGTCCTTACGCCGTCCAATGTCGACCTCTACGTCAAAGGCGGCTTCAAGACCGGTTGGATCTACGAGCTGATCTACGAGACCGAAGGCTCGCGCGTCATGGGCCTGGGCTTCCTCGGCCTGCGCGATCTGATTTCATTGTTGCGCCACGGCAGCAAAGATTCCGCCGGCAATGCCAACCCGATCGCCGGTCGCGTTAAAAAAGTCTATGGCTACGGCGCGTCATTGGCTGGCCGCGTCGCGCGCGAGTTTATCTACGAAGGTTGGAACCGCGATGTCCAAGGGCGAAAAGTTTTCGACGCCGTGCAGACCCACACCGGCATCGGCCGGTTGTATTTCAACATGCGCTTCGCCCAGATCGGCCGCTACCCGCGCCAGCACGAAGAGCACTCTTATCCGTCAGAGCGCTATCCGTTTAACTTCGCGTCGATCCCGGACAAGTTCAGCGAGCGCAACGACGGCGTGATGAAGCGCCCCGACACCGATCCGCTGCTGATCCACTGCCACACCGCGAGCGAATACTGGGAACGCCACGGCTCGATGACCCACACCGACCCGCGCGATGCCAGGGACGCGCCGATTCCGCCCAACGTGCGCATGTACATGCTTGCCGGCTCGCCGCACGCCGCGATCGCCGCCGACAACCCACGCTGGGCCGGCCAGTTGCCGCCAAGCAACTTCTCGCCGCAGCCGTTCCTGCGCGCCTGCTTTGTGATCATGGACAAGTGGGCCAGCCAGGGCATCGAGCCGCCGCCCAGCTATCTACCGCGGCGTGACAAAGGCCAGTTGGTTGCGCCGGAAGTAGCGCTGCAAAAATTCCCAAAAATCCCCGGCGTCAATCTACCCAAGACACCAAGCAAACTGCCGCTGTGGAACTACGGCCCCGAGTTCGACACCAAAGGCATCATGAGCATCTTCCCGCCCGAAGCCGTGCCGGGAAAGGAATACATCATCCAGGTGCCCATGGTCGACGACGACGGCAACGATCTGGGCGGCGTTCGCTACCCCGACATGCAAGCGCCGATCGCTACCTACATCGGCTGGGCCCTGCGCAAAGCCGGCTTCGCCGAAGGCGAGCTGATGATGACCAACGGCTGCATCAAAGCGTTTTGCCGAACCAAAGCCGAACGAGAAAAAACCGGCGATCCAAGACTGTCCATCGAAGAGCGCTACCCAACCCACCACGCCTACGTCGACATCGTCAAACGCGCCGTCGGCGACCTGATCAAAGAGGGCTTCATGTTGCCCGAAGACGGCGACGCCTACATCGCGGCGGCCGAGCGGAAGAATCCGTTGGATCCGAATACGGTGATTGAGCCGTTGGTTACGGCGGGGAAGGAAGATTAGATATTAGGGGAACCCCGATTTGCCGTCATCCGCTTGGTGGCCAAATTGCCGGGGTCACAGCGCTATGCTATAAACGCCATATGAGTTCTCCTCGAGAAAACAGCGAGGCGGCCATACTCGATCGCGTGTTTCGACCGAATGCGGCAGATTGGTCACCCGCTGCGGCGGAAGCGATTTTGAAAATCGAGTTTGACTCAAGTGACCGCGAGAAGATGCTCGACCTGCTCGAGAAAGCGAAAGCAGGCGAGCTGACTCAAGAGCAAGCCCAAACGCTTGAACACTACCGTCATGTGGGGCGTTTGCTAGAGCTGATGAAATCCGGCAGCGCGCCGACTGGGGTCATGAGCGACGTGCAGCGAGCGGCTTGCGCGGCGGCAAATACGGGTATCAGTATCAGCGCGACGGCCATGACAGAGACACTGAAGGTTCGGTGGAGACAAGGAATCTTCATGACAGTTTCCCTCCGTGTCTGGCGAGTTTCGGGCTTGCGAACCGCCTGCGCAGCACAAGCTTATTGCTTTGTATTCCCTAGGTTAATGTAGAGATGGCGACCTACTTCGTTCAGTTGACGAAGAGTTCTGCGGCGGTTGATGACCGAGAATCCGCAGTGTCTTTCAATTAAAAGAGGCATGTTTCCGTGGGGAGAGTCCTGCAAGGCAAGGCTCGATCACCAAGTTGGAAGTGACTAGCAGGACAAACTCAAACACGTTGACCCATCCATTCAATCATGCACGCCTGACTTATTTGTAATATGTCGCGCATCCGCGCGGCAGGCGATCAGCCTAAGAAAATCCAAAAGGGGTCGCGTAAAAATCCAAAAGGGATCGCGTATATGGTTAGCTCGTAAGAACAGGCAATAGGGCTACGTCTTTAATGAATGGGTTGAGACGTCAATGGGAATGTGAGCGCAGATGTCGAGGCTTCTATTGCGCTCTCTCGTACAGCCGCGTGATCGGACATGATCGAGGCGACGCAGGCGGTGAGCTGTTTCGCGTAGCCGATGTGCAGGAATTCATTCGGGCCGTGGGCGTTCGACATTGGGCCGAGCACGCCGGTGATCAGGAACTGGGCCTTGGGGAACTTCGCGCCGAGCATGCCCATGAAAGGAATCGATCCACCCTCGCCCATGTAGACGGCTGGCTTGCCGTAATAGGTCTGCGATGCACGCGCGACAGCGTTCTCCAACCATTGCGCCATCTCCGGTGCGTTCCAGCCCGTGCCCGGCGTGCCAGGCTTGAAGGTCACCTTCGCGCCGTAGGGCGGATTCTTTTCGAGCAGCGCCTTGAGCTCGCGCGCCGCTTGCTGGGCGTTTTTCGTCGGCGGCAAGCGCAGCGACACTTTCACCGACGTGCGCGGACGCAGCACGTTGCCGGCGTTGGCGATCGGCGGCAAGCCGTCGGCGCCGATGATCGACAGCGCCGGACGCCAGGTGCGATTCAAGATCATCTCGACATTGTCGGAGCGCATCGTCCTGACGCCGTCGAGGACTGGGAACTTGCGCCAGACATCGTCGCCGAGCACCTTCGCCGTGACCTTTATCTGCGCGAGCCGGTCCTTCGGCACGGTGGCATAGAAGTTCTTCGGGATGATCTGGCCGGTCTCGGGTTTTTCAAGCCGCGATAGAATCGCGCGCAGAATGCGAAAGGAGCTCGGCACGATGCCGCTCGCGTCGCCCGAATGTACGCCCTCGCGCAGCACCTCCACCGAGAGCTCGCCGTCGATAAGACCACGCAGCGAGGTGGTGCCCCAAAGCTGCTCGTAGTTGCCGCAGCCGGAGTCAAGGCAGACGATCAACGACGGCGTGCCGATCTGTTTTCTCAGTAAGTCGACATAGAACGGCAAGTCGGGGCTGCCGGATTCTTCACCAGATTCGATGAGCACGACGCAGCGTGCGTGGGGCACGCCCTGGGCTTGGAGCGCCTCGATGGCGCACAACGACGCGAACGCCGCATAGCCGTCGTCGGCGCCGCCGCGGCCGTAGAGTTTTTCACCCTTGATCACCGGGGTCCACGGACCGAGGCCCTTCGACCAGCCGGCCATTTCGGGCTGCTTGTCGAGGTGACCGTAGAGCAGCACCGTGTCGTCGACCTGCCCCGGGATCTCCATGAAGATCACTGGCGTGCGCTTGCCCTTTTCGATCACCCGGAGCTTGAGCCCCGCGATCTTGCGCGACCGGCACCACTCGGCGATCAGCTCGACCGCGCGAGCCATGTGGCCGTGTTCCTTCCACTCTTGGTCGAAGTGCGGCGACTTGTTAGGGATGGCGATGTACTCGACGAGCCTGGGGACGATACTCTCGGTCCAGACCTTGTCGACATAGCTCTGGGTTTTCTTCGGATCGAGGGAAGCGGTGAGTGTTGGCATCGACCGAGACATAGCGCACGACCGGTAGAGAGGTCAATTCTTCCGTCGGCAACGCTGTTGGGTTGCGAGCGATTGGCAGCTAAGCCCGAGTTTGACAGGTCTATACAAAGGTGCGATGAGTCCCGACAAGCGCTGAAATCTCAGGAGGGTCGACCGATGGCAAATCAAAACGCGAAGAGCGAGCCAATCGTTATCAAACAACCAGGCATGGATCTGACCATCGAACATCGCCAAGGTCTCGGCGGCGAGGACGAGGGGCTGAGCTTTGATGTCACGACCGAGTCCGAGGGAAAACGGATCATTCGCTTCGATTGTTTCTACAAAGATCCGCATTATCACATCGGGACTACGGGCGAGCGGAAAAACTGTAAGATGAAGAACGAGGGCATCACCGACCCGGTGAGTTGGTCCTTGGAGCAGCTAAAGACGCGGCTCCCTTCGTTGGTCAGGCAAGCCGGTTATGAATCCATCGCCGCGACGATCGACCAGCAGTTTGTTGCGGCTCAGCTCAGCCGCTTAGATGCCGACATCCGCGCTAGGTATTGAAATTGGAACCATCTATAGCGTTGTCAGCGAGTCGATTACGGCGCGCCAAAACATTTGGTCGCGTTGTCCCACATCATTTTTCGCAGCTTGTCATCGCCAAGCGACTTCCACGCCAACACTTTGTCGGTTGATTCGGGAAAGCGCGACTCGGCGTGGGGGTAGTCGGAGGAGTACATCAGAACGCCGTCGCCCAAGAACTCACTGACCATCTTCGCCATCTTCTCGCCTTCATGAATGACGACGCTGGCGAAGAAGCGGCCGCCGGTCATGTATTCGCTGGGTTGATGCGCTAGGTTTTTCGGCAGGGCATAGGGCATGTACTCACTTTGATCGTCCATGCGCGCGGCCCAAAAGGGTAGCCAGCCAAAGCCGGATTCTAAAATGCAGTAGCGAATACTCGGGTAGCGATCCATGATGCCGGCGCCGAAGAAGGCGCTGACGGCGCGCATGGCACCCCACGGGTGCGACGCAGTGCGGCCGATGAAAGGGTTGTCCCACAGATCGCGATAGCCAGGATAGCCGGAAGTGAAACTATGATGCGCTACGCAGAGGCCTGCTTCATTGGCGGCGGCCCAGATTGGCTCCAGGCTTGGATGATCGATGGGCACGCCTTCAGCGAGTTGCGGATGGATGCCGGTGGCCCACGACGACTTCGCCCAGGTTTTGATTTCCTGGACCGATGCTTCAACGGCGTTGCTGCTCACGACGATGAGCGATTTCAGTCGGTGCGGATGCTTGCCACAAAAGTCGTTCGTGAAGCGATGGTTGGCGCGGATGAACGCCATCTCGATTTCTCGATCGTCGGTTGCTGGCGGCAGGCCGGGTAACATGAGCTGCACGTCGACGCCTTCTTCGTCCATGTCGCGGATGCGCGCGTCAACGTTGTCGTCCGAACCGCCGGGCGTAGGATAGCGCTTGCCCATAAACGTCGGAAAAACATGTTCGGTTTGCGCGCGCGGCGCAGCTTCGCCAAGAACCCGCAACTCCTCGCGCCAGCCTTCGCGTTTTTTGAAGCGGTAGCGATGGCGAAACGGTGGTTCTAGTTTTTCCCCCGCCCAGCCGATGCGAAAGGGAACTTTGCAGCTCTCCCACTCGGGCAGCCGTTTGCGCACCGCGCCTTCGAAGTAACGCTCCAAGGTTTCCGCCGATGGGGCCAGGTGTGTATCGGAATCGTAGATCTTATAACCGTCGCGCATAAAAACTCCTCGGTACCGGTAGAGCCTATATCGTTTTCCATAGCACGACTAGCAGCAAGGCTTGAAGCCTGGCGTTGGACGAATTTGCCCGAGACCGGTATCATCGGGGTGAGGTAACGATCGCATGCTTTCGAGAGAACACAACGAACTGCTAACGCGAACCGACAGGGGCACGCCGATGGGGGAGCTGATGCGCCGCTATTGGATGCCGGCTTTGCTCTCGGAGGAAATCCCCGTGCCCGATTGTCCGCCCGTGCGGGTGCAGATGCTTGGTGAAAAATTGGTGGCGTTTCGCGATAGCAAAGGCAAAGTCGGTTTGCTCGGTGAAAATTGCGCGCACCGCGGCACGTCGTTGTTCTTTGGCCGCAACGAAGAATGCGGCCTGCGCTGTGTTTACCACGGCTGGAAATTCGACGTCGATGGCAATGTGTTGGAGACGCCGGCCGAGCCGGCGGGCAGCGATTTTAAAAGCAAGCTCAAGCACACCGCCTATCCAACCATTGAAGTTGCCGGGATGGTGCTTGCTTATCTTGGCCCGCGCGACAAGCAGCCGCTGTTTCCCAACTACGAATGGGCCCAGGTGCCGACGGATCAGACCTACGTCACCAAGGCGCTGATGGATTGCAATTACTTGCAGGGCGTCGAGGGTGAGTGTGACTCGTCGCACTTGTCGTTTTTGCACCGTGAGTTCTCCGCCGAGGGGCGGCGCCAGATGTTTGCTCTAGATACCGCGCCTGAGTATGCGACCGAAGAGACCAACTTTGGCATGCGCTTAGTGGCCACGCGCAAGGCCGGGCCAGAAACGCAGTATGTGCGCGTGTCGAGCTTCGTCATGCCGACCTACTGCTGGGTGCGAGCGCGCAATCGCGAAGCGCATATCTATGTCCCCGCCGATGATCGACACTCCTGGCGCTACGATCTAGGTTTTCTGAAAGATCGCAAACCGACTCTGGACGATTGGAATCGCAAGACCCAGATTGGTCCCGGCAACGTGAAGATTAGAAATATTCGGAACAACTATCTGCAGGACCGCGAGATGCAGCGAAGCACGAACTACACCGGCATCGACAACTTTCTGAACCACGATGCCTGCGCGACCGAGACCATGGGGCCGATCTACGATCGCTCACAGGAACACTTGGGCGTGAGCGACAAGGCGGTGATCGGCATGCGTAAGTATTTGATCGACGCCGTGAACGGCTTGCAAGCGGGCAAAGAGCCGCCGCACATCGTGCGCGATCCGGCGCAGAATAGTTTTCCCAACATCGATACCTTCGCGGAGATAATTCCCGCTGGGATTCACTGGCGGGAGCGATTTACCCACCTGAGGTAGTTATGTGGGATATATTGGAGAGGATGACTGCGAGACCAACGGTCTGAACTTGGGTCATAACATGACATACAGTATGAAAACTTTCTCTGCGCTATTCTTTTCGATTGTGTTGTTGTCCGGCTGCAACGCGGCGTTTCGCGCGTCGAGCGCGGTCGCGCTGGGAAGGCAGGAGTTATTCCGAGGACAAAATGCCGAAGCGCTCGAATCTTTTCAAGTCGCCGTGCGCGAGTCTCCGGATTATTCGTTTGGCATCGATCGTCCCGCGGGCGTTCTAAGTTATCTGGGCCGATCGCAGTATCTCAACGGTCACTATTCTCAGGCGCGCCAGACCTTGGAACGTGATCTCGCCCGCGACGAGGGTAACAGTCTATCGCGTTTGTACTTGGGCCTGACGCTGGTTCGGCTGAACGACCGGCAGAACGGACTGTACGCCATTAAGTGGGGCTTAAGTGGAATCCCCTATCACATCAACTACGTCGTTGACGGCGCGGATGCGAAAGATATTCGTCGCTTCTGGGATCGTCACAAGCAGATACGCAACGCAGTCGCTATCGCTCTCAAAATGAGCGAACGCCCGGATCTCAATTGGAACGCGCTTATCTCGCTCAGCGAGAGAATCGCGCTGGCCTGGGAACACGAGCCGGATTTCACGCGCATGTCGCCTGAGATGCAGCGCCCCTACAATCTCAATCCATAGTTCTCGGCAATTCCCCGGGGCATAACCGAGTTGACTCACTCCTTCGGGCTCGTGGAAACTTGAGAGAGCCCTCTTGACCATACAAATCACTAAGCTTAATTTAAATATGTCCGCCTTTTTTAAAGTATGGTAAACAGAGAGCTTAAAATACCAGAAAACAACAGTTTTTCCCTATTTGGCGCCAGAGGAACGGGCAAAACCCATTTGCTGAGGGGGCGCTTCCCAGGTGATAGCGGTCATTACATCGATTTGCTTAACCCGGACCAGAATGAGCTATTCAACCTTAGGCCGAACGCTTTGACAGGGCAGCTCACGGCCCTCAAACCAGATGTCGAGTGGGTTATCATTGATGAGATCCAGAAAGCACCGAAGCTCCTCGACATCGTTCATCAACAGATCGAAACGACACGCATCAAATTTGCCTTGACCGGTTCCAATGCGCGCAAACTACGTCACGGCAGCGCCAACCTACTCGCGGGCCGGGCGTTTGTCTTGCATCTGTTTCCGTTTACCGCACGCGAACTCGCCGACGGTTTTTCGCTCCCCAGCGCACTCGCTTGGGGCACGCTGCCGCGCGCGGTGACGATCGACAACGATGAAGACCGCCGCGACTTTTTGCGCAGCTATGCTCATACCTATTTGCAGGAAGAAATCACCCAGGAGCAGATCGTCCGCCGTCTCGACCCGTTTCGACGTTTCCTTGTCGTGGCGGCACAGATGAGCGGCCAAATCATCAACTTCTCGAAAATTGCTCGCGAGATTGGCTCGTCGTCGGTCACCGTACAATCGTACTTTCAGATTCTCGAAGACACTTTGATCGGCATGTTGGTCGAACCGTTTCACGAATCGGTGCGCCAACGCCAGCGAGGCAACCCGAAGTTTTATTTCTTCGATACCGGCGTGCAACGCGCTCTCAATAACACGCTGCAAGTTGCGCTGGTGCCGCAGACCTACGCGTTCGGAGTTGCCTTTGAGCATTTTATCGTGAACGAAATCCAGCGCCTGCAATCCTACGGCAAAAAAGATTTTCGCATCTCTTATCTGCGCACCAAGGACGGCGTCGAGATCGATCTCATCGTCGAGCGACCGGGGATGAAACGTGCGCTTATCGAGATCAAGTCCACCGAACGCATCACCGATGAGGACATCCGGTCGTTGATCCTATTGGGCAAGGATGTGGCGAACAGTGAAGCGTTTTGCTTATCACGGGATCCCATGGCACGGAGGATCGACGCAGTTACCTGTCTGCCATGGCAAGAAGGCCTCATCCAGCTTGGTTTGTGAGCGGTAGTGCGGCGCGCTCCGAATACTTGCCCCCGAGCAGCTTTGCCGAGCCTCTGCGGCATTGACGGTTTCGTACGACGACATTATCAGCAATAGTATGATGACCCAAGATTGCGTTGGCTTCATTGCGTGAGTAGCTTTTTCATCCTTCCGATGACTTCGGGTGGCTGCACTGTCACCTCCTTCGCCAGGCTTTCCAATTCCACCCATGACAAACCGTTGGCTTCCCACTCGCGCTTTTTTACCTCGGCGAGAAATTCGAGGTCCATCATCGTTTTGGCGAATCCCTCCCGCAGCGCTTTGGTGCGGTCTGGCGCCAAACCCGGCGGGGCGAGAAAAGGCCGCCCAAAGTCGCCGGGCGATAACAGCACCACGGCCAAGCGCCGGATGGCGTCGGGGGTTCTATATTTATCCATGAGCTCGTAGATTGTCGGCGTATCGGCGGCGCGGGCATCGCGCTTCTTGCCGCCCTGGACGAGGATGCGCACGAAATTGTTTTTTACCCAGGTGCGGCCCGGCTCGCGGCCGAAGAACGACGAAAGCGTGCCGGCGCGGCATTGCATCTCGCCTTTTTCCACTGCGAGGTCGATGTCGGCGGCACCCTGATAACCGGTCACAACCGCGAACTTCGCGCCGACGGCGTCTTCCAATAGTTTGGGAAAATAGTAGTCCGTACTGCCGATGCCTACCGCGCCGCACTTCGGTGGGTCGGCGGCTTTGCGCAGGTCTTCGACGCTCTTGAAAGGTGAATCGGAGCGGAGGAAAAGCATTTCGCTGGTGCGCTCCGGCGTGCCGATCCACGTATACTTGCTCCAGTTGAAATTCACCTCTTTGCGCCCGATCAGTTGGTCGAAGTAAAGCGCCGATGAAATCGAACCGATGGTGAGGCCGTCGGGTTTGGCGATGTTCATCAAATAGTTCGCCGCCGATATGGAACCGGCGCCGGGCATATTTTGCACGACGAGATTGGGATTGCCGGGAATGTATTTGCCCAAATACTTGATAATCATGCGTGCCCAGGTGTCGTAGGCCCCGCCGGGTGAGAAGGCGACGACTACACGCAGGGTTTTACCCTGGTAGAACGTTTCAACTTGGGCGCTGGCGCGCCTAGGCGTTGTGAAAGAGACGGCGATAAGACAGAGGAGAAGCAGAATCATTTTTTGGATCATCGCTGCAACATCCCTTCTTTGGCTGCGCGGTCTATATCGAGAGACCGTAAAGCCGTGCCGGGTTACCTTCGAGAATCTTTAGCTTCGCCGATTCGCTGATATCTTTTCTGCCCTTAACTTTCCGGACGACAAAGGCTTCGCGGTCGCCATGCGGCATGTCGGAGCCAAAGACCATATTGTCTTCGCCGACCAGCTCGATGACCTGCGGTAGCAAGACGTCGTCGGCCTCTGTGCTGAAAAATAGATTGCCCTTGCGCACGTAGTCCATGGGCGGCAATTCGTGCTTGGGCGCGGTTTGCGAATGAAACGTCGATAGCTGATTGCGGGTGCGGCGGAAGCGATGCTCCATTCTTTCCAAGACGAAGTGCACCCACTGGCAGCCCGCTTCCAAAAAAGTCACGCGCAGGTTGGGAAAACGATCGAGCACACCGCCGCTGATCAAACCCACCAGACCCATCATCACCGGCACGAGAAAAGCGATCACGCCAGAAGGATAGATATGGCTGTATATGTTGTTCAACGCCGGGCAGCTCCAACCGACGTGAACCGCCAGCGGCAAATTCGCTTCGGCGAGGGCTTCGAAGAATGGCACTAGGGTTGGATGATCAAAAGTGAGATCACCGGCGGTGCCAAGCACCATGACCGCGGCGGCACCGAGCGACTTGGCTTCACGGACTTGCTGCACGGCGGCTTGGACGTCGTCGAGATTGACGATGGCAGCCCACCTGATTCTCTCGTTGCCACCCAATCGATCGCCGAGCCAGCGGTTGTAAGATGAATAGAGCGCTGTCGCCAGTGCGGAATTCGAGGTCAGCGGATAGGCGAGAAACAAGCTCGGATAGACAACCTGAACCGCGATCTCTTCCTCATCCATGGAGCGCAGCCGCGCGTTGATATCGGTCAGCTCCATGCTTTCGATGCTGTCGGGCTTCAGCGCGGTATGGCGCGTTGGCTTGCCGTCGTAGCTCGCCGGCGTGCCGAGATTGTTACAGCCCTTGCCGACACGGCGCGGAAACATCTGCTCGTCGATGACCCAGTAGGCGAGGCCGTCGCGGCCAATGACCGTGGGCCGCAATGGCCGAAACGCCGGATCGAGATATTTGTCGCTGAAAGTAGGCAGGCATTCTTCGACGTGACCATCGGCGTCGATATATTTCATCAGAACCTCCCAGAGCGGCTGGAGACGCTGTTTAGGCTCGCGTCGTGAAGAGGAGAGGGGAAGAGAGGCGCGAACCAGAATGGGGCACACTTCGACTGCGGCGACGCTATCGCAGCCGCTAAACCAGTGTCAAGTCAGCGTAGCGCTAGTCGGTTGACACTAGGCGCGATTCTTTCATACTGTGCGGGCCAGTTTAGGAAATGACTCTTATGAAAAAAGTTTTCGGTTGTTGATCTTGTCGGCGGTTTTGAGTCGCGATTGGGCGTTTGGCGCCGAAGCCAAACCTGCTTGGCGCGTGGAATGGGACAAGACCGTGGCAGCGGCGGAAAAAGAGGGCGCGCTTAGCCTCTATATATTCGAAGCCGGTCCGCTCACGGAGGATACCGTGCACGCGTTTGAGCGCGCCTATCCAAAAATCAAGGTGAACCAACTGCGCGGCCGCGGCAACGATCTCGGGCCGCGCATCCTGGCTGAGCGGCGCGGCGGCAAGTATCTCGTCGACCTATTTGCCGGCGGCAAGGGCACGGCGCTGGGGACGCTTTATCTCGGCAAGATCTTGGACCCGATCAAGCCGCTGTTGCTGCTGCCGGAAGTATTAGACGAAACCAAATGGTATCGCCGCGAGCTTAAGTTTGTCGATCCGGAAAATAAATTCATCTTCGCCTACATTGGCAACGCCGGCGGTGTGGAGATCAACTACAATTCATCACTGGTCAATGCCAAAGAGTTTACCTCTTATTGGGATCTGATTCAGCCCAAGTGGAAGGGCAAGATCACCGCCACCGACCCGCGCACCCGCGGCATGGACAACCCGGTTTTGTTTTTCTACTACCACGCAAAGCTTGGTCCCGATTTTATTCGCAAGCTCTACGGCGACCTGGAAGTAACCATCTCGCGCGACTATCGCCAACCGGTGGATTGGCTGGCGTCGGGGCGCTACGCCTTGTGCATTCCTTGTGTTTCCGACGAGATGGATAAAGCGATGGACCAAAAACTACCGGTGGGGCAGATCCTCAACCTAAAGGAGGGCGGCACCTTGAGCTCTTCCGGCGGGACGCTAACGCTGCTGCAAAACGCGCCCCATCCCAACGCGGCGAAGGTTTTCGTCAACTGGCTGCTGTCACGGGAAGGCCAAACTATCGTGCAAAAAGGCCGCAAAGGCCGTACCCGCACGGCGTCAAATTCACTGCGCATCGATATCCCCAAGCACGATCTGCCAGACGAAGTGCAGCGCCGCGATGGCGTCGATTATTTCGATGCCGACAATGATAACTTTTCCGACCGCCGCCCGGCCGACAAACTGTTCAACGAGATATTTGGCAAGTCCAAGTAAAGGCCGCGAAGCTCGAATGGCCGCAAAAAACGCAAAAGCCAGAAGAACGTTTTCCGGCGTAGCAAGAGGCGGGTTTCAAACCACGCCCTCCGAGTTATGCGTTCAAGTATTACAGTGCAAGCTGAGAGAGGCGCGGGACTAATTCGGAGGTGATCGCATGTCATTGAAGCCGATGAGTCGCTTGATTTGTGTAGCCGCGTCCTTGTCCCTAGCAATCGCCATCGCTGCGGCAGGAGTTGCCGACGGCCAAGATCCGAAGTTGTCCACCCTGCGGCTCGGCGGTGGCAGTTTTACCACTACTGCAGCGCAGGCCAACGGACTCTTCGCCAAATATGGTTTGCGGGTGGAGATTCCGCGTTCCGAGGCCGGCGGGTCGGAGGAAGTGCGTCGCTGGTTGGCCTCGGGAGAAATCGATCTCGCCGACTACGGCGTCGACAACGCGGTAGCCATGGTGGAGAACGCCGGCGCTGACGTGATTGTCGTCGCCGCCACTGACTACACCCCCACCGAGCTCATGGTCCAGCCGGAGATAAAGTCGCTTGCCGATCTAAAAAGTAGAATCGTCATTGTCGACGCACCTAACACGCAGAACGCACTGGCACTGAAAAAGATACTTTCCACGGTCGGCCTGCAGGCCGGCAGCGACTATGAGATGAAAGAGGTCGGCGGCACCGGGGCGCGCATCGCTGCGATGCTGAAGCAGAAAGAATACGCCGCGACCATGGCCTCGGGTCAGACGGCGGCGCAGGCGCGCCACGGTGGGCTGGTCAGTCTCGCGAGCACCGTAAACATTTTCGGTCCGATGCTGCGCTACGGCGTTTTCACGCCGCGTCAATGGGCAAAGGAAAATAGCGATCTTTTGACGCGCTACCTGCGGCACAGATCGAGGCGCAGCGCTGGCTGCTCACTCCGGCTAACAAAGAGAAAGTGATCGATCTCATGTTGAGCCAGCGGAAAATGCCGCGGGCGCTGGCGCAGGGAATCTACGAAATGGATTCTGGACCAAACGGTCTAGCTAAAGACGCGGCGATCGACGTGCCGCGCTTTAACAACGTGCTCAAGTTCAGAGCGGAAGTCGAAGGCAGTTGGGGCGGCAAAGCGCCGGCGCCCGAGCGGTATTATGACTCGTCCTATCACAGCAAAGCGTTGGCACTGGTGAACAGTAAGACGCCGGGTTGATGCTGGCGATGTCATTGGCTACGTTGATCCAGCGAACGACGATGCAAAAGCGCACAAGAGTGACAGCAGGTTTGGTAGCCGGTTTGGCCGCCGCATTGATTCTCGGATGTACGGATGCGCCGGCTCAGACGCTCTTCTACCAAGGCAAAACGATCACGATTATTTCCGGCGTTGCCGCCGGTGGATCGGGCGATGTTAGGATTCGCACGCTGCTGCCCTTCTGGCGCAAGTACATTCCCGGAAATCCGACGCTCGTGGTTGAAAACCAGCCGGGCGCTGGCGGCCGTAGAGCCGCTAATCATCTCTACGGCAACGTCAAAGCCGATGGCTTGACCATCGGTGTGCTTGCGGCGACCGCCATTCCACTCGAAGTGATGAGAGAGAGCGGTGTGCTGTTTGACAGCGCGAAGTTTATCTACCTTGGCGCGACCGAACATGCTTTTCACACAGTCTTTTTTACCCGCAAGGAACTGGGGCTCGGCAGCCTGGAAAAACTCCGCGCGGCATCGGGTTTGCGCGTGGGCGGTTTGTCGGTAGGACACACCAACTACGTAGCCGCGCGCATGTTTGCTTTTCTGCTGGGCATGAAAGATTCAAAATGGGTGACCGGCTACAACGGCACCGGCGATTTAGAAGTTGCGCTGGCGCAGGGCGAGTTGGATGGCAGCGCCAACGGCGCCAGCGCGATTTTGCGGCGCAATCCCGACTGGGTCGAAAAAGGCGGCATGGATTTCCACTCGATTATCGACATGCCCAAAGGAGTCAAGCACGGGCGGATGGGTCACTTGCCCGAGGTCGAAAGCTTTGCTAGGTCTCCACGCGAGGTCAAACTCGTCAACACCTGGCGCACCTTCAGAACCGTCGGTTCTCCCTACGCGATGGTGCCGGGAACACCGAAAGAGCGAGTGGAAATCTTGGAAGAGGCGATGCGCAAAGTACTCAAAGACACCGAGTTTCACCGCGAGTACAGAAAAGTTGTCGGCGACGACGTCGAGCCGGTGACCGCCGAACAGTTGACGAAAGAAATTCGTGAGATGCCGCGCGACCCGGAAGTGATAGATCTCCTCAAAGCGATATCGGGAGGCGGGCCACTGCCAGCGCGCTAAAATTGGGAGTTGTCATGTTGCAAAAGCTGCGAACGATTCTTGTGCTACTTGCGATCTTTGCGCTTACGGCGCCGGGATGGGCCCAAGACAAGCCGCTCAAGAAAATCTATTGGGGTGTTTCGACGCTGTCGCCGACCTTGTGGATACCGTGGGTCGCCAAAGAAGCCAAGATCTTTGAGAAGAACGGACTCGATGTCGAAGCGGTATTGCTCAACGGCTCGGGCCGTACTTCGCAGGCGATGTTATCAGGAAGTCTTTTCGCTGCATCGGTGGCGTTGCCCCAAGTCATGCTTGCCGTAATCAATGGCGCCGATCTAGTCAACGTTGCCCATGGCATCGGCGTGCAGGGTAGCCGCTTGATGGTCAAGCCGGAGATACGGCGGGTCGAAGATCTTAAAGGTAAGAAAATTGGCATATCGAGTTTGGGCTCAGCGGGCGATCTGCTGTTCGGCTATGTGCTGCGGAAATACGGCATCGACACCACGCGCGATCTTTACTGGCTCGCCGTGGGTAATACTGCCGAGCGACTGCAGGCGCTGTACAATGGGTCCATCGATGCCGCCGACCTTTCGTATCCCGCCGACATTCAGGCCGAGCGCAAAGGCTATCGTCCATTGCTCGATGCCAAAAAAGAGATCGTCTATCCGACGGCGTCAGTGGTGACGCGGCGCCGGACGATCAAAGAGGACCGCGACAGCGTGATGCGCTTTGTGCGGTCCTTTGTCGAAGGCATCGCTTATCTGAAACACAACAAAGAACATAGCAAACAAATACTTGCAAAATATCTGCGTAACAACGATCCCGAGTACCTCGAAGGGGCGTATATAATTCACCGGCAGGATTTCATCTCCGCCCCGTATCCGATCACCAAAGGGCTAGAGGCGATTTACGACATCGCAGCGCATCGCCGGCCGGAAGTCCGCTCGCACAAACCGGAAGAGTTTGTCGATACAAGCTTCGTCGCCGATTTGGACAAGAGCGGGTTCATCAAGAAGTTGTACGAGGGGAAATAATTAAACACAAAGGGCACAAAGATCACAAAGATCACAAAGATCACAAAGATCACAGAAGGAAATACTTAGATACGGACTTTTCACCGCAAAGACCGCGGAATACGCAACGCATTTCCATGTGTTTTTTGTGGTTAATTTCTGCCTACGCCCCTCGGCGGCCGGTTTCTTTCAGCAACTTTTCCCAGCGCTCTAACTCCTTCTCATACTTTTCCATCGACATCTCGCGCTCCGGACGCCAGCGTTTGAAGCCGTAATTCTTCGCGGCGTTGCCGTATTGATATTTTTCCAAGATGCCTTGGCCTTCAGGGCCGAGCAGATAATCGGCCAGTAGCAGCGCGCCGTGGGGGTGCGGCGGCTGGGCAGCAACGGCGACGCCGCCGACGTTGGTCGGTACGATGTCCATCGGCACCCACTCGACCGGCGAGCCTTTTTGCTGGGCAACGATCACATGGTTGCGAAAGATCGCCGCGCCGGCGATCAGCTCGCCGGAACCGATCAGCTCAAGCAGCGCCGGCGGGATGATCGTGTGTAACGGGATCTCCTGGCCCTTTAATTTTTTTACAAACTCTGGCCCGCGGGTTTTTAACATCGCACCGATGGATTTGGAACTGGTATCGTCAATGGTCAACCCCATGCGGCCTTTGAGGGCTGGGTGGAGCAGGCCGTCGTAGTTCTTCGGCACAGCGTCTTTGGGGACCAAGTTCTTGTTGTAGCCAAAGCCGATGTAGGACTCGCGCGCAGTGCCCCAAAAGTAAAGGCCGCGCTCGCCTCTTGCTTTGGCCTCCTCGGGATAGGCCGCGAAAAACGGCGAGTGATAGGGGCGCAGCAGGAACGCTTCGCGCTGGAACATCAAGTTCGCTTCGGTGGTCTCGATCGTGTCGACAATGGACCGTCTCGCTTTGGCCTCTTCGACCATGCGGTTGGTGATCTCGCTGCCGTTGGAGCGGTAGGCTTCGATTTTCACGCCGGGGTATTTGCCTTCGAAAGCCTTGATCAAGGCTTTGTAGGAATCCCCGGCGAGCGAGGTGTACCAAGTCACTTTACCTTCGGCCTTGGCGCCGGCAAAGAGCACTTGCTCGCGGTCTTTGCCGTTGTAGGTTACGAGCTCCGAAATGGTCAGGGCTTTGCGTGCTTGGGCGAACAGCTGAAGCGGGAATAAAACTGATAGGGCAAGAAGGACGAATACGAAAAAGTGCATCGTTTACGGGTCTCCTCGGTAACTTTGTACCGACAAGAGACCGCGCTATCAAGCACCTACTGGCTATTGGCCGCGCCGGCTGGTTTCTTTCATAAGCTTTTCCCAGCGCTCCAGTTCTTTCTCGTATTTTTCTAAAACGGCTTGGCCTTCGGGGCCAGGCAGTAGCCGTCGCCGCCGAGCGAAGTGTACCAGGTCACCACGCCTTCGGATAATCCGCCGAATACGAGTTGCTTCATCGGCAGTCTACTTGTTCGCCTCCTCGATAAACTTGCGCAGGAAACTGACAACCTCCTGCGGCACTTGCGAGGCTTGCTTGAACAAACGTTCGCCCGCTTCGCCGACTTCGAAGCGCGGATGGAAGCGCATCGCGGCGATGGCTTCCTGGAGAAAGTCCTGATCGCGCGCGAGGCCGTCGAAGGCTTTGCGCAAAGTCGCGGTCGCTTCTGCCGGCGCTTTGGGCGGCAAAAGCACCATGCGGGTCATGTTGGTGCTCGACATGTTGGCGGCTTTCAAAGCTTCGTATTTGATCCCAGACGGATTCTTGCCGAACGCTTCGCGGTAGAAATAGGTAAAGGGCAGCAGCTCCGGGACGTCGCGGCTCACCAAGATTTCCCCGCTGGGCGCAACCAGATCGGTATAATAGAGGGGCACCACCATACCGGTCTTCACCATCTGCGGCTCCACTTGCGTTCGATAGCCGGGCAGGGTTTCGTCGTGATATTGGGCTTCGTTGCGCTGGACGGCCAGGCGGGCATCGGAACTGCTGTTGTAGCCGGTCACATAATCGTATTTCAGGCCGAGGAGATCGAACGAAAGCCGGAAACGAACGTCCTTCGAACTGCTCACACCGAGCCCGGCGGCGCGAAATCTGGGCAGCTTCAAAAAGTCGGCGGGCTTCTTGACGCCGGGAGGCGTGTCGGCGCGAATGTAGGAAACCGTTACGCCGTGAACGCCGGTGACGAAGCCGAATGTACTCAGATCGACGCGCTGCCCAGGATCTTTGACCTGCTGATGAAACAAGCTGCCGGTGAAGTACGCGCCGGTGAAGCCGTCGGGTTTGGCCACTTCGCCCATATAGTTCACGGCCGTGATGCCGCCGCCGCCACCCATGTTTTGCACTGTCACCGTCGGGTTGCCAGCAATATGCTTCGGCAGATGCTTGGCAAAAATGCGCCCTTCGATGTCGGTAGGACCGCCGGCGGCGAAGTTGATGATCAGATTTAAGGTCCTGCCCTGGTAAAAGGGCGCTTTTTCCGCGGCGAAGGCTGCCACCGTTAGGGCGAAGAAAGCCGCGGTCAGTGATAAACATCGCGCGAGGGTGCGCTCCATAATAATTACTCCTTCCGTTTTGCCCGTTATACAACGATCGATTGCTTTGACCAATTCCTCAATACACCTTTTGTGTAGCGTGAAGCAAAGCTTTTTTTGCATTGACGCCCCTTTGTTATCGGTGGTAATCCTCCCTCACCTACGGTGTCGAGTCTATGCGGAGGGACGTCCTATGAAGCTTGCCGTTTCGATTTTTGCGCCAATGCTTTGGTTTGCGGCTTTCGTGTTGACCTATGCGCAAGGCGCCGAGGCGATTATTGACGCAGCGCGCAAAGAAGGCCAGGTGGTCTTCTATGCTTCGATGGAAGCCGCCTCGGCACAGCGCCTGGCCGCCGCTTTCGAGAAAAAATATCCCGGCATCAAGGTCAACACCACCCGCATCGGGTCCGAGCGCATGGCAACCCGCTTGGTCGCCGAGACCCAGGCGCGCAAAGTCAGCGCCGACGTGGTGCAACAATCGGCGTTCGATTTCTACGGGGTTTTGCAAAAAGGCATCTTCGATAGCTACTTCTCGCCCGAGCGTGCCGCCTATCCCGCCGAGTACCGCGATGAAAAGGGCGTTTGGATGATACCCGCCTCAACCTTGAACGTAATCGCCTACAACAAGAAAATGGTCGCTCCTGCCGATGCGCCGAAGAGTTTTTGGGATCTGGTCGAGCCAAAGTGGAAAGGCCAGCTCCTGATGGACGAGAACGAGAGCAAATGGATGGCCGGTATGATGCAGTACTACGGCGAGGCGAAGACCCTGGATTTGCTGCGCCGGCTGGCGCGTCAGGAGATTCAATTTCGCACCGGCCATACTCTGCTGCAAACCTTATGTGCCGCCGGTGAGCGTCCCATCGTCGTGGTCGCCTTTGCCAACGGCGTCGATCGCTTAAAAAAAGACAACGCGCCCATCGAGTGGGTCGCCGCCGAGCCAGTGATCGGCCTGACCTTCGGTTCGGCGGTTGTAAAAGAAGCGCCCCATCCCAATGCTGGACGGCTGTTCCAAGATTTCATGCTGTCGCGGGAGGGCCAGGAGGTCATGGCCGCCGCCGGCTATCACGTGCCGCGCACCGATGTCAGCTCGCCGATTCTGCGCGAAGCGCCGAAAAACACCAAAGTGATTCCGCTGCCGATGAGTTTAGCGGCGCGCTACAACGAATTTTACAAAACCTATCGCAACGTAATGGGATTGAAATGAGGTAGGGGCGACCGGCTGGTCGCCCTCTCCATCTGAACGACGAGGAGAACCACCATGCCCTACGAAGCCGAAGCGGGAAATTTTTCCATCGCCCTGGGCGGCGACACCATGTTAACGCGAAAATTGACGCCCTTCAAAGAACCCGCGTTCTTAAAACTGCGCGAGGTTCTTCACAGCGCCGACGCTCGTTTCGTCAACCTCGAAGGCACGGTGCATACCTGGGAAGAAGGCACGCCCGGCATCACCCAGGGAACCTTCATGACCACGTTGCCGCCGCTGCTCGAGGATTTAAAATGGCTCGGCGTTAATATAGTTTCCTGCGCCAACAATCATGCCTTCGATTATGGTGAAGACGGCGTGCTCGCTAATATTCGCCATCTCGACGAGGCGGGTATGACCCATGCGGGCACGGGAAAAAATCTCGCCGCGGCGCGCGCGCCGGGATATTTGGACACGCCCAATGGGCGCGTCGGTCTCATAGCGACTACGGCAACATTCCGGCCATGGAACCAAGCCGGCGAGCAGCGTCCCGATCTGCGCGGCCGGCCGGGTATCAGTCCGCTCGGATTTGAAACCACCCACTGCGTCGATGGCGCCGCCTTCGAGCAGTTAAAACGCATCAGCCGCGAGCTCGGCTTCGAGAAAAGCAACGAGCGCGCACGCAAGCACTTTTATAGCGATAAGGAAATCACCAAGGCCGATGCGCCGGAACTAAGCCTACTCGGTCATCGCTATGTGGCGGGCGAAGGTTTCTCCATAACGACGAAAGCCAACGAGCGCGACTTACAAGATAATCTCAAATGGATTCGCGAGGCGCGCCGCCAAGCCGATTGGTTGGTGGTCAGCGCCCACTGTCACGAATTCGGCGGACCAACGTTGCTCTCAGCGGGCACGCGCGCGGAGCTCGAAGAGACCGCAGACTTCTTCACCAAGTTTGCCCATCAAGCGATCGACGAAGGCGCCGACATCTTCGTCGGCCACGGCTCCCATTTTCCGATGGGCATCGAAATCTACAAAGGCAAGCCGATTCTCTACAGCGTCGGCAACTTCGTTTTTCAAAACGAAACCGTCGGTTTTTTCCCCGCCGACGCCTACGAACGATTCGATCTCGATCTCAAAGCGACGCCGACCGATTTCCTCGACGCGCGCACCAACGGCGGCAAGAAAGGCCACCCCAGCGATCGCGCCTACTGGGAAAACATGTTCGCGGTGTGCAAGTTCGAAAAGAAGAAGTTAGCGCGCATCGAAGTCCACGCCATCGATCAAGGCTTCGGCCGGCCGCTGCCGCAAAGAGGCCGCCCCGTGTTAGCCGAAGGGGAAGTTGCCAAGCGCGTGATCGATCGCGTGACGAAACTATCGGCACGCTACGGCACCAAAGTCACCAATCGCGACGGCGTCGGAGTTATTTCACTTTAGATTCGCGTAGGTGATGTAAGAGCCGATTTTTCTGTAGCGCACTTTCCGGTCCCTCCCTTTCGCAGAGCGAGGTTAGTGGGATTTTTCGAAGCTGGGCAGGGTGGGCGGTTCAGTCGACCACGGATCGATCAGGAACCAGCGACCGCTGTAGCCACTGGAATAGTCTCCAGCCGACATGATCCGGCTGCAGCGTAGACGCTGCAAGAGCAGCGGCCTCGTCGGATATCGCCGGCCCATTGGGCGCTTTCACGTGGACCTCGGCCACCCGTTCGGCCATCACGAACCAGCCGATCGCTGACTCCACAGACCGGCCCACCGTAAGCAAGCCGTGGTTGCGCAGGATGCAAAGCTTCTTGTCGCCGAGCGCCGCGGCGATGCGCTTGCCGCCATCGATGGAAAGCACTTCTACTTCCTCATCGTCGAAGAGCGCCTGATCAAAAACGAAAGCACACGCCTCCTGACTGAGCGCGCGGAACGGGGCGACGTTGGCTGACCAAGGCGTGCCGAAGGCCGTATGGGTGTGAGCCGCGCTCACGACGTCGGGACGCGCCGCAAGCAGCGGATGGTGGATGTTGTAGCCCGCCGTGTTGACGGCACCGGTAGCGTTGCCATCGGCATCCATCACTTCACCACCGGGCCCGACCAGAACTAACTTGCCAACGGTCGCCGCGCCAAAAGGAACGCCCCAGTCGAGCAGCCAAAAGTGGTCAGTGAGCTCGGGATCACGCGCCGATATGTGGCCGTCGCCGAGCATCCCCCAGCGCATCGCGCCAAAGATGCGATATCCGAGCGCACTTATCCGCTTGCGGTGCGCCCGTTCATCGGCAATCGAACGGATTGTGCCGTAGGGCTCGACCCCGTCAAACGGTGGATAGGGACTCGCGGCCATGTCAGTCATTGTGCGTCAGACGGTGAAGTCGGATATTTCTACGGGAAATCACAACCGCCAATTTTCTGGGCAGAGAAATATCGCCGCGTCGGCAAGCTGTCAATCATGGGAGAGTTTGGAGTTACGAGGTGATCAGAGGATCGCTCCAACTACCGGTTAGAATACTCCGGGGATCCAGCGTTTTACCGATTTCGTGTAGTCGACGTACGGCTGGCCAAGTCGCGTCACCAGTTTTTTCTCATCACCGACAACGCGTAAGTGGAACCAAATCGCTACCGCGACAGTGATCACAGCGGCGAGAATTGAATTTAACGTTAGGGTCAAACCCGTAAGAAAAATAATATGACCCAGGTACATCGGGTTGCGTGTCCAACCATAGGGGCCGCTTGAAACCAATCGTTCTGGCGGTGTCTCAAGTCCGGGACCGCCGCCGCCGTGTTTGATGCGGTACTGGCCGCAGAGGCGATACTGCAGAAAACCCCAGATCATCAAAGGCAGCGCCCAAAGATTCGCCTCGAGCATTCCTGCTCTTACGAATAGTTCCCAGAGCAGGGTGATCAGAGGATAGATCACAAATGTGCGAACAGGCGTGCGGCGAATAAAGCGCATGAATAAGGTCACTCCTCCGCCAAAACCTCTTTGATCCGCTTGATCACATCCGGCGGCTGGGTCACGGTTACGCCGATTTTTTTCTGCATCTGCTCGCCGGTAAGAAAAGCGGTTCCGTCCCAGTCCAATTGCTTCTTCGCTTCCACCCCAAACTCCGGATCTTTGAGCATGCGCTCGAAGCTCTCGCGGAGAATTTGCAGCCGTTCTTTCAGCATCCCGGGCGGCGCGGCGAAGGGGCGGTCGAATTCGGTATAAGCGAGCACGACGCCCATTAAGTTAACGAAAGGTTTGCCTTCCGGCGGCGCGATTTCCGTGACGGTAGGCACGGGTGGTAGCAGTCGGCTTTTTTCCGGACCTTGCTGAAGGACGAACGTGACAAACTTGTCTTTAACCCACTCGTTCCACGGCGCGCGGATGACGGTAACGTCTGAGGTCGCGCGGCAATCGGCCTCGCCACGTGCCACGCCCAGATCGATCTCGCGGCCCGAGCCGAAGCCGAGGACGTTTTTGATCTTAATGTCGAAGACTTTACTGACAAGATTGGCAAACACGTAGCTGATGCTGCCCGTGCCCGCCTGGCCGAAGCGCGGCGGCGTTTTCGCTGACTTTATCGTCGCGATGCTCTTGTACGGTGTGTCGCTGCGGCAGGCGATCATCATCGGCGATTTGTTGAAACTGCCGACCCAGGAGAACTTGCGGAAGTCGAATCGGACTTCCGGTTTGCCGACCATTTGATCCAGATAGTTGGAGCGCGTCACCGCCACAATGGTCAGGCCGTCGGGTTTGGTGAGATTGTAAATCTGATTGGCCGCCACCAAGCCGCCGGCGCCCGGTAGGTTCTGCACCAACGTGTTGGGATTGCCCGGAATATGTTTGCCGAGGAATCGCCCGACGAGGCGCGCGCCGATATCCGTCGACGCGCCCGGCCCGCTGGCGACGACGATGTTGAGCGTCTTGCCTTCGTAGAAGGGCTTGGCGGTTTGAGCGTGTGCCAGAGAACCCGCCGATAAGAAAGCGACGCTACAGACGACGAGAACCCGTTTGAGGGAGAAACTCTGCTCCACCATCTTTCGCCTTTCGTTGAGGAAGGGTTCCCGCGCACGAGGACTGTTCCGACGCCCGCGCCCATTCCGATGGGTTGGGGTGAGGGCAATCAATCCGCCAAAATCTCTTTGATTCGCTTGAGCACGTCCGCGGGTTGGTTGATCACGCTTTCCATCCGCTTCTGCAGTTGCTCGCCGGTCAGATGAGAAGCGCCGTCCCAGTCGAGCAGAGTTTTCGCCTCCACGGCGAATTCCCTGTCTTGCAGCATCTTTACAAAGCCGTCGCGCAGAAGCTGTAAACGGTCTTTTGGAACGTTAGGCGGCGCAGCGAAGGGGCGGTCAAATTCGGTGTAGGCCAGGATGACGCTCATCAGGTCCACCGTCGGCTTCGCTTCCGGTGGCGCCAACTCGTACACGGTTGGCACGGGTGGAATCAGATCGCTTTTCTCCGGTCCCTGTTGCAAAAAAAACGTAATGTATTTCTCCTTGACCCAGCGGTTCCACGGCGAGCGAATCACCGTGAGATCGGAGGTGGCGCGGCAATCGACCTCGCCTCGTTCCATGCCGAGATCGGTTTCGCGTGCCGATTGGAAGCCGGTGACGTTTCTCAGCTTTACGTCGAAGATCTTGTCGAGCAGCTTGGCAAAAATGTAACTGATACTGCCGGTGCCCGATTGACCGACGCGGGGCGGAGTCTTCGAGGCGCGCACTGCGGCCCAGTTCTTATATGGCGTGTCGCTGCGACAGGCAAACATCATCGGCGCTTTGTTGAAACTGCCGAGCCAGCTAAATTTGCGAAAATCGGCCCTGACCTCCGGCCGGCCGATCATCTGCTCCATGTAATTGGCCCGGCTCACCGTCAGAATCGCCAGGCCATCGGGCTTGGAGATGTTGTAAAGATAGTTCGCCGACACCAAGCCGCCGCCGCCTGGCATGTTGCGCACCAGGATCCCCGGATTGCCGGGGATGTACTTGCCAAGGTAGCGCGAAACTAGCCGCGAGACGATGTCCGTTGTCGCGCCGGTGCCGCTCGACGCGATCAGCTCGATGGTTTTGCCCTCATAGAATGGTTTTGCGCTCTGGCCCTGCGCTGGGGAGCTGCACAAAATCGCCAATAGCAAACCGCAAACGACGCGACGATCGTTAACAATGTTTCGTCGGTTCAAGGGAGCCTCCGCAAGCTTGCGCAGCAAAAGTTCGACCCAAGTGCGCAGCCCTAAGGTTCTGCTTCTAAACCTCGGTTGGAAGATTTGCAATCGCTAATTTCGGTTGAACTTTTTGCCCGAAAGGCATAGGAGCAAAGAGTTGTCGCACAGCCTCCCGCGTGTGACCTTTCTTGCGGGCACCTTCTAACAATAGTGACCACGAACTCGGAGGGACTCATTATGAAGACAGAAAACTACGACGTTGTCGTCGTCGGCTTCGGCAACGCGGCTCAAGCGGCCGCCTGCGCCGCCCATGTTGCGGGCGCGAAAGTTCTCGTCCTGGAAAAAGCGCCGGAGAAAAAGAAAGGCGGCAATACCTGGTTCAGCCACGGCGCGCAGTTTCGCCATGTGCACAATGGCCTCGTCGACGAGCGGCCGCTCCTGCCGCATATTTCGGAGGCGGAGTTCGCCAAAATCGATTTGCCGCCCTACACCGCCGACGATTTTTATTCGGACATCATGCGCGTGACACGCGGCCGCTCGGTTCCTGAATTGGCCGAACTGCTGGTGAGCGAGTCCTATCCAACCGTAAAATGGATGCGCGAGATGGGCATCCAGTGGGAAATTCTCTACAACCTCGGCAAACCCGTCGGCGACCGCTTTCAGTGGCATCACGGCAGCAGCTTTATCAACTCCAAAGACGGCGGCGGCGGTTTGGTCGAAATGTGGCACGCGATTCTAAAAAGGTTGGGCATCGAGATTCGCTTTGAAACCGGCGCGCAGCGGCTCTTGGTCAACGAACAAGGAGGAGTTTACGGCATCATCGCCGAGAGTCCGCAAAACGGACTTACGGAAATTCGCTGCAAAGGCGTCGTCTTGGCCTGCGGTGGATTTTCTGCAAATCCGGCCATGCGCGCGCAATTCCTAGGCGCGGGTTGGGACTTGGCCAAAGTGCGCGGCACGCGCTATAACACCGGCGACGGCATTCAAATGGCGCTCGACATCGGCGCGCAAGCGTTTGGCCACTGGAGCGGCGGACATGCCACGCCAATCGATGCCGACGCGGGTGAATATGAAGGCGGGTTCCTCGATCCAACGAACCGGCGCAATCGCACGCATCGGTATGCTTGGACGATCGGCATCATGGTCAACACCGACGGCCGCCGCTTCATTGACGAAGGCGAAGACTTCCACGCTTACACGTACGCCAAGACCGGCGCTGAGATTTTGAAACAGCCGGGCGGCATCGCCTACCAGATTTTCGATAAGAAATTGGAGGAATGCGTCGCCCGCTACCTGTATGAGGGCGCCACGGCGATCAAAGCCAACTCGATTCGCGAGCTGGCCGAGATGTTGGAAATCAATCCGAATACGCTGGAAAAGACCGTCGATGAGTTCAATAAAGCCGTGCAAGACGACAAACCGTTCAACGAACTGATCCGCGACGGGCGCCACACCGAAGGCATTCATCCGCCGAAAACCAACTGGGCCAACAAGATGGATACACCGCCGTACACTGCGTACGCAGCGACTTGTGGATTGACGTTCACCTACGGCGGGCTGAAGGTGAATCCGAAATGCCAAATTCTGAATAAATTCGACCGGCCGATTTCCGGACTCTACGGCGCCGGTGAATTGACCGCGGGCTTTTTCTTCTACAACTATCCGAGCGGCTCAGGCCTCCTGCGCGGTGCTGTCACCGGAAAAGTCGCCGGCACCAACGCAGCGACGAACGGATAAGCTAACGAGCGAAGCAAGTCCTATGAATATTGTTGTTTGTTGTAAATCCGTCCCTGGTTTGGTGACGGACTTAAAAATTGGCGACGATGCTAAGTCGCTCAACTACCAAGGACAACTCTTGGCGATCAACGAGTGCGATGAATATGCGCTCGAAGAAGCTTTGGTGTTAAAGAAAACCCACGGCGGGACGATCACAGCGATCTCCATGGGCAGTATCAAGTCACAGGACGTTTTGTACTATGCGCTTGCCAAAGGCGCCGACAAGGCCGTGCGCGTCGACTGCGAAACACAGGACCCGCAGGTCGCCAGCAAAGTTCTCGCTGCAGCACTGAAAAAGCTTGAATACGATCTCGTCCTCACCGGCACTCAAGCACGTGATACCTTAGGTGGACAAGTTGGAATCACAGCGGCAAACTTGCTTGATCTACCATTTGCCTACGCCGTCGTCGGTGTCGAAGTGAAGGATCCGAGAACAATCGTCGCACGCAAAGAACTTGGCGGCGGGCGTAACGCTGACGTGGAATTACAGCTCCCGGCGCTCCTCTGCATCCAAACCGGCATCCAACCACTCACCTTCGTGCCACCGGCGCGCCGCGTACGCGCGCGACAACAACCGGTGAAATCGTTCACGATGGCGGATCTCGAGATCAGTGCCGACCAGTTAGCGCCGAAGGGTTACCGCATTTTGGCGGTCAAACCGCCGGAGCGTGCCCATCAAGTCGAGCTCATTCAAGGAAATCCGCTCGATGTCGCTGACGCACTGCTTAGCAAGATTCGGGAGAATCGGTAATGGCACAAAGCATCGTTGTTCTCGTCGAACACGTCGACGGTAAAGTCGATTCCGTAACGTTGCAACTCCTAACTGCCGGACGGCAGTTAGCTTCACAGCTCAACGCGCAGCTCATTGCCCTGGCTCTCGGTCATCAAATTGCCGGTGTGGGCACGGCACTGCAGAACTGCGGCGCGGACAAAGTCGTGCTCGTTGATAACGCAGCTCTCGATTCCGCCGCTGGCGAAGTGCAAGCCAAAGTCGTCGCGCAGGTCGCCAAGCAACTAGACGTCTGCTTTGTATTGGTGGGCTACGGCCTAGTTGGCATGGAGCTGACGCCGGCGATCGCCGCGCAAATGGGTGTCAGCGCTCTGACCAACTGCGTTGACGTGAAGTTTGCCGACGATGCGGTCGTCGTGACTCGCCCCGTGTTCGACAGCACGCTGCATGCGCACGTGGCGCTGGATAACGACGAGCGGGCGGTGATCGCATTACAAAAAGGTTCCTTCGCACCGGCGGAAGCGTCGGCTAATCAAGCACCCATCGAAACTGTAAACGTCGACGTCGCGAGCATTCCCGCGCGCAGTAAAGTTTTAGGCATTTCAGAAGAACCAATAGGCGACGTCGACATCACCAAAGCAGAAATTGTCGTCTCCGTCGGCCGCGGCATTGGCACCGTAGAGAAGATTCCGCTGATCGGAGAATTAGCCGACGCCTTAGGCGGCGTGCTCGCTTGCTCGCGTCCCATCGTCGACGTCGGCTGGCTGCCCCGCGAGCGCCAAGTCGGCGCATCAGGAAGAACGGTCACGCCCAAAATCTACATTGCCTGCGGCATCTCCGGCGCCATCCAACACTTGGCCGGCATGCGCGACGCCAACAAAATCATCGCCATCAACAAAGACGCCAACGCGCCGATCTTCGGCGTGGCGCACATTGGCGTCGTCGGCGATTTGTTCGAAATCGTTCCAGCACTCACCAAAGCGGCGAGAGAAGCGAAGGCGGGCTAATCCTATCCTGAAATGTGAAATCTATAATTTGTAATAGCCGCAGGCCTAAAGCCCTTGCGCCGCTGCGTGCCTTCCCGCCAAGCGCGAGAAAACCACATTGCGTGTTTGCCCTGTGCATGACGGGTAGTTGTGAAAAAACAAGCCGACGATGTCGCCTGAGGCGTAAAGGCCGCGAATCGGGTTTCCTGACGTGTTTAGCACCTGGGCGCTTTCGTTGATCTGCAAGCCGCCGAATGTGAACGTCACGCCGCCGGTGATCGAGTAAGCCCAGTAGGGCGGCTTGTCGATCGGGCTCGACCAGTTGGATTTTTTCGGCGTGATGCCCTCGGTGCATTTGCCGTCCAGCTTTGTTGCATCGAAGGGGATGTCTTTGCGCACGGCGCCATTGAACTCTTGAATTGTGTGCTTGAGAATCGTCGGCTCGATGCCGATCTTGCCGGCTAGTTCGTCGATGCTGTCGGCTTCAATGGGTGTCGAGAACTCATAGCGGTTGCCGAGCAACGGAGTCGTCTTCTGATCGTAAATTTGATAGGCGATGGCGCCCGGTTGATTCAACACCGCCCAGCCGGTTTTTGCGTAGGTGTACGAATGGCGCGCCTCGCCCTCGTCGAAGAAACGCTGGCCGAGTGAGTTGACCGTGATGCTATAGGGATAGCCGTAGCGGTTGGCTTTGCTGCCGATCTCGACGTCGGGGTATGTCGAATCGATCGGTGTCGCGTGCGCGCCTTGCCAATGACCGGCGGCTTTGGCGCCCATGGCGAGCGTCATCATTAGCACTTCGCCGGTGTCGTGCCGACTGCCGCGCACTTTCATCAAGTCGGCGTTGGGGCCGAGATAGCGGGCGCGCATTTCAGCGTTGGCCTGAAAACCTCCGGCACAGAGAACGATCGAGCCGCTCTTGATTTCATATTCTTCGTTGGGGTCGGAAACGACCACGCCCTCGATGCGCCGATCGTTGCCGAGCAATTGCTTCACTTTCGACTCGTAGCGAATCTCAATCCCCATGCCGAGCGCGATGTCACGCCACTGGCCGAGCTGCCCTAGACCGCCGCTCACGCCGCCGACAGGATGAACCACCAGACCTGGTTCGAAGTAGTAACGGCCGTCGATGATTACATGAGAATCGATCTCCCACTTGATGCCGAGCTCGCGCATCCAATGGATCGCCGTGTTGGACTGGCTGACCAAAACGTCAGCGAGTTTTTTGTCGATGCGCCCACGCGTGACGCGCTGTAAGTCGGCGTGAAACATTTCAGACGAATAGGCGGGCAGGTTCAACTTCGCAAACATTTCGTTGCTGAGATCCGGGAGGAACTTGCGAATCTCATCGGCGCCGGAAAACACCCAGCGAAAACCGGTATGCGAATAGCGGGCGTTGCCGCCGAACTCCGGCTCCGGCGCTTTTTCCAACATGACGACTTTGGGTGCGGCCGCCTGCTTGGCGGCGACGGCGGCCTCAAAGGCGGCGCTGCCGCCGCCGACTACGAGCACGGGAATGTTTTCGGTTCTCATAGTTCGATTCTCATCTAGAAACCACAAGTATTTGCATCAAGGCTATTTATCTCAAACCAAGCGGGCGGGTCTTAGACCCGCCCCTACATCGGCCTTCGTTTGCGACGGGCTCGGTATACGCCAGGCTATTTCTTGTAAAGACTTGCAATGAAACCGGAGCTTTCAAGCTTGTTCATGACCGAGTGATCGACCAAGGCCTCGACCTTCACATCGGCGACCTTTGGATTCTGTTGCGCCAGAAGTTTTTGCAAACGCTTCATGCCCTCGATCACGACATGAGGCGCGCGCTCATAGTTCTGAATCACCGCCTGATAGGATTCCTCGACATCGGCTGGATTGGTCAAGCGTAGATTGGAGGCCAGAAGGCGGCTGACCAATTCTTTGTGCGCGGGATCGCTGATCAGAGATATCGCTTCGATGGTTGCCTTCAAGTAGCCTTCTATGACTTGCGGCTTGGCTGCCATGGTGCGTCGCGCTGTGACCAGCATGTTTTGCGGCAGGGTTACACCGGCAGTTTTCAGGTTATAGAGTTGCGTGAACCCCTTGTTGGCGTAGACCTCGCCCATGGAACCGCGCAGCGATGTCGCATCGACACTGCCGCTTTCCATCGCCAAGCGCCGGTTCATTTCGGTGCCGGGTATGGTCAAAAAAGCGATCTTCGATTGAGCTGGATCGATATGCAGACCCTGCAGCGCCAACATCGATACCATGTGCGACGTCGATCCAGGTCCGCTGACCGCGATGCGCTTACCGCGAAGGTCCTCGGGTTTCTTGATTTCGGGGCGCGCGTTCAATCGGTAATCGAGCTTTTGATTGAAGTTGGCGAGGCCGACCAGTTCCGTCGCTCCCCCTAGACCGGCGTTGATCAGATGACCGGGACCGATGATCGCGGCGTCGATCTCCCCGGCAAGCAGCGCAGCGATCGCGAGCGGATTGCGCGGCATCAAGATAAACTGCATGTCGATGCCATATTTCTTGAACAGCCCGCGCTCCCGAGCGACCCAGACATGAGTCATGGTCTCGCTGGTGACGCTCGAAGAGAGATTGGATTTGGTTTGCGCGCTAGTGGGCTTTGGCGCACAGACCGAAACGAAGAAAATCGCGATGGCAAGCAGCGCGGTGCTACGCATGAAATTTTCTCCGTAGGGGCGATTCATGAATCGCCCCTACGTCTGTACTGCGTTATTCCGGCTTTTTCTCGCCGAGCGGAATATTGACCTGAAAACCGTGCTCAGAGATGTCGAAGAAATTGCCGTCGACGTCGGAACCACGGGTTTCCGCATAGGGCCGGCCATTGGGACGTGCCTTGGGCAGCTTATTGGGATTGATTTTTTTCATGCGCTCGACGATCTTTTCGCCGTCCTCCACCTCGAAGCCGAAGTGATAGAGGCCGGGCCGCGATTGCTGATCGTGATTGGGCAATATGGCGAGGTTGAAGTAGCCGTCGGTTAGAAAAATCGCGCCGCCTTCTTCTTTCGCTTTGTGCAGCACCTGCATTTCGAAGACATCGCAATAGAACGACGCGAGCTTGCCGGTGTCTTCGGTGCGAATCGCCAAGTGTTTCAATTTGGGCATGATGGGCTCCTTAAATTTTATTTAGGCTTTGCCTTCGGCGCGGGTAATGCCGATGCCAAACGGCTCCGAACGATTGCCGAACAAAATCATCGGTTCTTTGCTCTTGTTGATGAGCTGGTAGTATTCCTTGGCCGCGAAGAACACGATGTCATTTTTCTTGACCACGCGCTCGCCGCCTTTAAGGTCTTTGATCGAACACTCGCCTTGGACGACTAAGAACGTCTCCGGATTCTGGTGAAAATGCATCGGCGTCTCACCCCCCGGCTCGAAATAGAGCATCCAAGTGCGAAAGTTATCGGTGCCGAAGAAGTGGCTGTTGCGAATGTTATGCGTGCGCGCTTCGTCGATTTTTTTGTCTAGGTTCAAGACTTCCATGATCGCCTCTGCTTGCGGTCACCCGCGTCACTCGCTAACTCTTCTTTTTGTCGCCCACCGCCTCGGCGATCATGAAGCCATGCTCCGAAATATCGAACAGGTTGCCGTCGGGATCGGAGCTGCGGGTTTCGGCGTAAAGCCGATCGGCGGGACGTTGCTTGGGCGCCTTCTTGGGATCGACCTTGCGCAGCCGTTCGGCGATTTTCTCATAGTTCTCCACCTGAAAACCGAAATGATACAGCCCATTGGGGGCGTTTTGCTCATGGTTGGGCAAGATCGCCAGGTTAAGATATCCATCGGTCATATAGATCGCCCCGCCCTCTTCCCTGTCCTTGTTGAGGATCTCCATTTCAAAAACGTCCTTGTAAAAGGAAGCGAGCTTGCCGGTGTCTTCGGTGCGAATCGCCAAATGGCGGATCTTAGGCATAAGTGACCTCCGCAAAAAAAATTAGACTGCCTCACCCTTAATCCCCATTGCTAAGAGTTGTCAAGGTGCGGCGAATACACCTAAGGACCGAGCAAAGCTTGCAGCGGAGAGCTTGGAATCGTGAGGAGGGTGGCGAAGAAGAGGGTGCGCGTTAGTGCAAATCGAGTGGAATCTGATCACGATCCGCGATCATTGGCACCATGGCGTCGCGGATCGCTTTTTCGCTGACTTCGCCGAACTTTTCTTTGAAGCGGTCCACGGGAACAACGGCTTTGGCCATGGCGCGGTGGCCGCCGGCGCTGCCGATATCGTCGTAGAGTCTCTTCACGATGTCGCCGGCGCTCTTGACGTAGCCGACGTTACGCACCGAAATGACGACGCGGTCGTCTACCAGGCCCGACACAACGCTCCAATCGACGCCTTCGATCTGCAGGCAGAACTCGGCCATTTGCGGGATCACGTCTTCGCGGTTCACTTCGCCCAGGTGAATGACCGCAACGCCATTGTCGACGTCCAAGTGGCTCAGCGCCCGACCCATGGACTCTAAATCTTCGCGCGGCAGTGCCGGCCGCTCGATGCGCGTGATCATGGCTTTGTTGGCGATCGGGTAGAGATAGTTGAAAGCGCCCAGGTCGGCCAGATTGCTGCCGCGCTCGAGAAACAGGGTGTCGGTTTTGATGCCGTAAAGCAGGGCTGTGGCCAAGCGCTGCGACGGTTCCATACCGGTGGCGCGCAAATATTCCGTAAAAATCGTCGACGTAGAGCCGTAGCCCGTGCGTAAATCGGCGTAGCGCGCTTTGAACGCCGCGCGCTTAGGATGATGGTCGACGACCAAATCAACCCGCCCCAAGGGCTGCTCGAAGTAAGGCGGCTGGACATCGACCAGAGCCAGGCGCGCGCCCTCCTGGTGCAGATCTTCCGGCGTTATCCGTTCGATCTGAATCTCAAGCAATTGTATCATCGCAAGATTTTCCGGACGGGTCACTTGGCCGAACGTAACAATCGGGGTGGTCGTGCGATTGCGTCCCAGGAGTTCGCGCAGGGCCAGAGCGCTGCCGATGGCGTCAGGGTCGGGATCGTGCTGCAACAGAATGTGAACTTTTTCGCCCTCGGCGAACAGCGAGCGAATGCGCTCAATTTTTTTGACGTTGAGTGTGTCGAGTAGTTGCGTCGCGCAAAACTGCTCGAAGATGTCGGCCAACTGCAGGTGACGGAGCAACGGGTCGGGCGGTTCTTTTTTCTTGCCGTTTTTCTCCGACGTCAACGATACGATCGAGAGGTTTTTGTCGAGGCTGCGCAACAGTTGGCAAACGCGCTGTTGCACCTCCGCGTCACGGACAAAGACGATCGCCTGGTCGACGTGGTGCAGCTTGATCTTTTTGTAGGTCTCTTCTTTGAGAAGGTCGCCCTGCGCCACTTTGCCGCCGCGCCTGCGAACGCCGCGCGCAACGGCGTTGTTCTGCACCAAATAGCGCACCTCGCCTTGTTCGGCGGCCACGTTGCGCATGAACTGAAATAGAAGATCGTCCTCGCAGATAGCTAGATATTGCATAGTAGCCCCCAAAGGGGCCTAACGTGGCAACGGCGACGGGGTCGGAATGGCGCGATGGGCAGTGGTTGACACGGATCGGACTCTATCATCACCCATTTTGCATTTCCAGTGGCGGGAGTTTGAAGCCCAGGAGCGATGCAGTTAAGGTGAGCAAAACTAAAAAACGAGAGTAAGGCCTATGATCAACAGCGGTGAACGTGGTTTTGGTTTACCTAAATTCAGCTTGGCGGAACGCGAGCGGCGCTGGCATCGTGTGCGCGAGTTGATGCGCCAGGAAAAACTCGATGCCCTCATCGGTTTTCCCAACCAAAGCCATTGGGATCAGTTCCAAGCGGACATCCGTTACTTGACGCATATCGGTGGCCACCAAACGGAAGTTGCGGTGGTGTTTCCCCAGTGCGGCGACGTGACCGCGTTCGTGCGTGGCGGCAACGAAGTAGAATGGTGGTCGATTGCCCAGGATTGGGTGTTGGATATCCGCACGTCGCGGCGCGAGTGGAGTCCGCCGGTGATCGCGCGCATGAAGGAATTGAAGCTTGACGGCGCGCGTATCGGGGTTTCCGGTCTGAGCGGTTTGTTGCGCGCCCCCGAAGGAACCGTCGTCACCGGAATGCTCGACAAAGTGCGCGAGGCTTTTCCGAAAGCACGGTTCGAGAACGCGACAGAGCTGTTGCAGGACGCCCGTTCGGTTAAAGGCGGCGAAGAAGTGGCTTGGATCGAGCGCGCCGCGGAAATTCTCGACAAAGTGGTGGCGGCGATTCTCGCTAAGGCGAAGCCCGGCGTGATGGAAAACGATATGGTCGCGACGATCTGGCAAACGATCATCTCCAACGGCGGCGACTATCCCTCGATGACCCACTGGGGCGCCGGCGCCGGAGTGCCGTGGGCGTGCCGCATTGCGCCGCATCGGTCGCTGCAAGCAGGCGACATGATCAACACGGAGTTGGAAGCGAAATATGGCGGTTATATTGCGCAAACCGTTCAAGCCGCGTGCCTGGGCAAGATTGCTCCTGAGCTCAAACGCGGATTCGACGCCAGCGTCAAAGTCTTCAACGAACTAGTAAAGTTCATGAAACCGGGTGTGACGTATCGGGAAGTCATTGCGTTCTACCAAAAGCTCGTGCGCGAAGCCGGACTCATCCCGAAAGGGATGTTGCTGCACGGCCGCGGCATCGGCGAAGACCGCCCGCAGGTGACCGGCGAAGTCGCCGGCGATATGTACACCAGCGCCACCTACACGCAGCACCTCGACATACCGCTCGTCGAAGGCAACGTGTTTGTCCTCAAGCCCGGGGCGATGGCCGCGGATGAGCCCGACTCGATCCGCTGCGGCGATACGGTGGTAATCGAAAAGAATGGCTCGCGCCGTCTCGGTAAACGAGTTTTCGAGTTCCCGGAAATTATTTGAAATTTTTCTCGTGGCGTTTGCAAAATCTGTTGACGACACGGACGGCTTCACATAGTTTGCTGCAAAATCGTTTGGAGGTCATTCATGGTCGCAGAAGTTAAGAACGGCGTCGAGACCATCGATCACATCGCCATTCCGGTGCGCGATCTGCCGGCCAATCAAAACTTCTATGTGGATGTCCTCGATCTCAAGTACAAAACCACGCGCAAAAATCCCGACGGGAGTCCGCGCCAAACCTACGTGCTCGCTGGCGATAATATTATCGGCCTACACTTGCCCGGCGTCAGTGCGGCGGCTTCGGCGAGCGCGGGGCCGCGCATCGGCGTCGGTGTATCCGACGAGAAGTTCGACTGTGTCAAAATCAATCTCGCCAATGCAAACCACCCTTTTCGCGGCCCGGTGGAGCACCCTTTAGATGCCCCATTTGTCAGGTCCATTTATTTCGATGATCCCGACGGCAATCATCTAGAGTTTTGCGTGCGCCGCCGGCCACCGGCATTTGAGTGCATTAGCCATACCGTTTTCGAGACTCGGGATATGAACAAAGCGCTGACTTTTTTCGGTGAGGTGTTAGGCACCGGGTCTCCGATGGCCTGCGGCGACGAGTGGTACATCCCGACCCAAAACGGCCAGATGATCGCGCTCGTCGAAGTAAAAGAACTATCCGAGAGGAGCAAGAAGCACGGCCGCGGCTGCCACATGGCGATGAACGTGCCGCAGGAAGATTTCGACGCCATGGTCGCGCTGGTCGACCGTTACGGCGGCAAATCGCAAGGCGATAAACGGGCCGAAGACGGCCTGCGCCCGGAGGGCGAACGCAGTATCTATCTTTTCGATCCCGACAATAATCGTCTGCAGATCACCGCACTCTCACCTGATCACAAAGATGACGAGCTGCTTTCCGACGAGGAAAAGTGGCGCCGCATCATCGCCGCGCGCAAAGAGCAAGGCAAAGGGCTGACGCGTTGGGAGAGCGGCGGCAAGAAACTGATCTAACCTGCGCACTGCGTTTTTGACTCGCTACCTCGACACGCCACCGGATAAATTGTAAAACCACGCATGCAATTTTCCGTGTGTCGCATTCGACTATCCACGCCAATAGCTGTATTGCTTGTCGCAGCGAATTTATTTTTCGATTGCGCCGGCGCGCAGGAGCGCCGCGAGATAAGAATGGCCTATGTCTCGCCGAGCAACAGCCAGTCGATTTCTTGGATCGCCAAAGAGACCGGCATCTTTGCCAAGAACGGTCTCAACGTCGAGATGATCTACATGTCGGGCGGCCGCTCGACGCAGGCTTTGGTCGCGCAGAGCATTGAATTTTCTTCCAACGCAGGCCCACCGATTGTTCAAGCCGGGTTGGCGGGAACCGACGTGGCGTTGATTATCAGCTCCATTGGCGTGCCGATCTTTTCGGTGATCACCCGGCCGGAAATTCAAAAACCGGAAGACTTTCGCGGCAAAGTGTTTGGCGCCTCCGGGCTCAACAACCTTTCCTATTTTATTGCACGCCGAGTATTAAAAAAGTGGGGATTGGAGCCTGACAAAGACGTCAAGCTGATCGCCGCCCGCGAACGCTTTCCGGCGCTGCAGCAAAATATCATTCAAGGCACGTTACTCTCGCCGCCGGAAAATTTCGCCGCGCAAAAAGCGGGTTTTAAAAGCTTGGCAGAAACCGCCGACATGGGGATCAGCTACTCCTACGCAGGCATTATCACGACCAAGAAACTGATCCGCGAGCAGCCGGACGTGGTTCAGCGTTTCGTCCGCTCCTATGTTGAAGGTTTATCGGTCTATCTCAAAGACATGGAAACCGCGCTGCGTGTTGTCGGCAAGTACGCGCGCATCACCGATCGCAAAGTGCTCGAGGAGGCCTACGCGCCGTTTGCCAAGCACTGGCGTAGAGCGCCGTTGCCCGACCGCGAAGGCATCAAGACCATCTTAGAAGATCTTGTTGCGATGGAGCCTAAAGCGAAGGGCGCCGATCCGGATAGTTTTTTCGATCCCAGCTTCGTGCGCCGATTGGTGCAAGAGGGATTCGTCGACAAGCTTTACGGAGACAAGAAATGAAGTTCAGCCTGCACAGCGTCCACGGCGGCGTCAAAACCATCGATGAAATTCACAAACGCGCGCGCCGCGCCGAGGAGGCGGGCTACGACGGCATCTTTCTTGGCGAAAGCCATCTGAGCACCATCGACTCTTTTCAAACTCTGGCGAGCTGCGCGATGATTACACAGCGTCTGCTGCTTGGCATCGCGGTCACGAATATCGTCTTTCGTCATCCAACGGTGATCGCTGGCGCCGCCGCGTCGCTAAACGAGATAGCCAAAGGCCGCGCGATCATGGGACTCGGCACCGGCGATGGGCCGGTTTACACCCAGGGGCTCAAAGCCACGCCGATGAAAGAGTTCGAAGACGGCGTCAAGCTCATCCGTAACCTGGCGCGCGGCAACGCGGCAACTTTTCCCACCGGCGAGGTCAATATCGGGTTTACGATCCATCAGCCGGCGCCGATCTATGTTTCCGCTGAAGGCCCGAAAGGTTTGCAGCTCGCCGGCCGCTGCGCCGATGGCGTGATCTTAGGCACTGGCTTCGATTTGCAGGTCTACGATTGGGCGAAGCAGAAAATCCGTGAGGGCGCTGCCGAAGCGGGCCGAAAAGAAGGCGACATTAAGATCATCGCCGCTGGCATGCTGTGCGTCGACGAAGACGGCAAGAAAGCGCGCAAAGTAGTGCGTAACCGCATCGCCAACCGCGCCCATCACAATTTTCGCTTCACGTTCGAGACCGTGCCGCCGGCAGAACTGCCGGGAATCAAGAAATTCATGGCCGGCTTCGACGTCATGAAACCGATGGAAGACAGGGTCGACCCCGATCTCGTCAGCGATTACCTGGTGCAGCGTTTTTCGGTGGCCGGCAATCCGTCTGAATGCATCGCACGGATCGAGGAACTCCAAGCTGCCGGCGTCGAACATTTGATGCTGACGCCGGCGCGCAAAGTCTACAGTGAGACGGTGGACATGTTCGCCGCCAAAGTGATTCCACACTTCAAGCACTAGCTGACGTAATCACACCATCTGGGCTCGGGCTACCCGAGCTTCAACACGACCAGCGTCGCGCCCCAGCCGCCGGCCTCCAGAGGCGCGTCTTTGAACGAAGCCACCAGTGGGTGATTTGCGAGCAGCCGCTGGACAATGTTGCGCTGCACGCCAACGCCTTTGCCGTGAATAATGCGCACCTCAGGAAAACCGGCGGTGTGGCATTCGCGCAGATATTCGTCAACGACGCTGGGAATTTCTTTAGGTTGAAACGTATGCAGGTCGAGGGAGTCCTCTAGCGGGAGAACGATCGGCTCCGGAAATGGATCATCGGGGTTGGGGTCGTCAGTAGAGGCCATTCGCGCACCGCTAGGCTGATTTCGCACTGCTGGTGTCGCGCCGCTCGTGCGAAAGTTTTTGCAGAAGCTGAAGCAGGACATCGTATTTGATTGGTTTGGTGACATGCATGTCGAAACCGGCTTCCTTCGACCGATCGCGGTCACGACTCTGACCCCAACCGGTGAACGCGATCAAGATCATCTCTTTGCCCCAGGGCTGAGCGCGAATCCGGCGCGCGGCTTCATAACCGTTCAAGCGCGGCATGGCGATGTCGAGCACCGCGATGTCGGGATGGAATCGCTCCGCCACATGCACGGCTTCCAAGCCATCGTTGGCAGTCTCGACTTGATTGCCACTCTCCACCAAGAGCTTGGCGAGAGTGGTCGCGGATTCGGGGAAATCGTCAGCGATCAATATACGGTGGCCTAGTTGCGGCAGTTTGATTTTGTTGGCCGGCGGTATCGGCAGTGGCATAGGAGCGCACGGCTGCGCCAGCACCGGCAAACGGACGATGAACTCGCTGCCGCGATTGATGCCGTCGCTTTTGGCATCGACGCTACCGCCATGCATCTCGACCAAGCGGCGCACCAGCGTTAGCCCAAGCCCGAGCCCGCCCTCGGCCTGTAGATGCGAACGATCCACCTGGTAGAACATGTCGAACAGGTGCGGCAGGCTTTGCGCGGGGATCCCGGCGCCGTTGTCTCTGACCGAAACTACTACAGTGCCGTCATGATGCTGCTGGTTAATCCAGATGCTGCCGGCGCGCGGCGTATACTTGGCGGCGTTGTGCAACAAGTTCATGAAAACCTGGGTCAAGCGCATCTTGTCGCCGTCGATGTAAACCGGCGCGTCTTTCAGATCGAGCCATAGCTTGTGGTTTTGCTCGTCGATCTGAGTGCGGCAGGTGTCGATCGCCGCTCTGAGAATCTCGCCCAGCTCAAGCCGTTCCTTTTGCAGCTCGATTTTTTCCTGCGTGATGCGGCTGACGTCGAACAGATCGTCGGTCATGCGGGTTAGATAGTCGATTTGTTTTTCGACGATGCGATGGCTGCGCTGCACCTCGGCCGGTGACGCACCCGGGTGCCGCAGCAGGTCGATGACGTTGCGAATCAGCGCCAAGGGGTTGCGCAGCTCGTGGGCGAGGGTGGCGAGAAATTCGTCCTTGCGCCGGTCGGCATCGCGCAAAGCTTCTTCGAGCTGTTTATGTTCTGTGATGTCACGCGCCACCGTCGATAGGTACTCGACTTTGCCGGCAGTGTTGCTATGGGCAAGGACCAGCTGCGACACGCGAACTTCCGTGCCATCGCCCCCCAACAGCGCAGTCTCACCGCGCCATAAGCCGCGGGCGATCGCCTGTGGAATTGCCACCTCCGTGACGACGCGGGCGGCCCAGGGCGGGTGGAAATCAGCGATCGTGGTTCCCGTTATATCGGCACTCTCGCTAATGCCGACCATCTTGCGGCCGGCGCGGTTAAGATAGGTGGCGCGCGCGTTGGTATCTGCGGTGCCGACAAAGTCCGTTGTCTGCTCTAAGATCGCCACCAAGCGGCGCAGCTGTGCCTCGCTTTGGCGCAGCGCGGTGTCGAGGCGGAGTCGCTCAACGGCGAGCCAGGTGCGCTCCGCCACGGCCATCACTAGGGTTACTTCGCTGTCGCGCCACTCGCGCGGCCGTTGCGACGCAACGATCAACGACGAAGTCCAGCGGCCGTTGCTCAGCAGCGGCGCGACAACGTAAGCGCTCACGCCGAGCTTGACATAGTTCTCAGGATGCGCGGCGGTGCGTTGATCGGTCGCAATGTCGTTGACCACCACGCTCCAACCGGCGCGCGCCTCGCTGACGATGTCCGGGCCAAATAGATCTAAACCGTAGGTGCCGCTCAAGGAGCGAGCGTGACGGTGGTAGTCGCGCTGTACGATGAAACAATCGTGATCAGTATCGACTTCGGCGAAACCGGCGCGATCCACATTGAGATGCTCGCCCAACGCCACCGCGACTGCCCAGGGCAGCTCATCCGCTTCCGTGGCCAGCCGGATGCACTCGCCGACGTCGAGCATAAAAAGCGCATCTTGTTCGCTTCGCTTGCGCTGCGTAATGTCGCGTACCGCCACGTTGACGCCGAGCACGCGACCGGTATCGTCTTTCACCGGATAATAACTAGAAACCCAGTAGCGATACTCGTCCGGTTTTGCTGGCGCATGGCCACGCACTTCAACGTCGAGCACCGGCTGTCCCGTCTCGATGGCGCGCCGGTAGCGCGGCTCGACGGTCGCTGCCAAGCGGGGTACCAGCTCGCGAATCGTTTTGCCGATATGTTCTTCGGGTGAGCGGCCGTTTATGGCCGCCAGCGCGTCGTTTACCGTCACATAGCGGAGGTCGCAGTCGACAAAGGCCAGCGCAGCGGGGGCGGAGGCGTACACGCTCTTGAGCTGCGCTAAACGCTCATTGGCCAGCCGTTCGCTTTGGCGCAGCGCGTCCTCGGTTTGTTTGCGCTCGGTGACGTCCTCGCACACGATCAAAGCCTGAAGAACCCCGGTGTCATTCTTGACAATGCGCACCCACTCACGCACCCACAGGAGCGTGCCGTCCTTGCGCAGCTTGCGGAACTCCCACTGGGTCAATTTACCTGGGTATTCGAAAGCCTGGGCAAACTGCGCCGCGACTGTGGCACGGTCGTCCTCGTGGAAGATATCGAACACCGAGCGACCCACAAGCTCACCGGGACTGTAGCCCAATTGGGCAGCGCCAAAATCGTTGACGGAATGAACTAAGCCGCCGCGGTCGACGCTGAAGTACATCGACGGCGTGCCATGATAAAGCGTGCGGTAGCGTTCTTCGCTGTCGCGCAGCTCCTTTTGCGCGCTGCGGTGGCGGAACTCGAGCGCGGTAACGACCCACAACATCGAGACCGCAAAGCAATGGGTGACGATTTGCACCCAGGGTATGACTCCGGGCCGGGTCAGCGAGCCGATGTAAACGGCGACCGTCAACGCGGTGCATAGAGCCGCGAGCACCGCTTTGTCGCGCCCGTTGGGAGCGAGGATGATCAGGACCAACGCCGCCATATAGCAGACCGGCATGCTGATCACCATCGGCAGCCACATGTCGACATAAAACAGCGCCAACACGAAGAATGGCGCGGCATGCCAAAGCCGCGATCTCTTGCGCTCGGCAAACATCAAGTTTAGCGGGGTCGCTACGGTTGGATTGGCGTCTTGCATCGCTTGTCTCTAGCTCACGGCGGAAGCCTCAAAGATGAAAGCGGATATTAACAAACCGAGAAGATTCTATTCAAGAGATCGACTGTCCTATGGCTGCGGCCCTGTAAGCGCCACAACGGCTTGACAATGTGCAGATGGCAGACGATAGATGACGGAGAAACTTTCAGGAGAGTGGCATGGCCAGTTCGAAAAAGTACTACCGGGATTTTCGTGAACATCTTAAAGCGCTCGAAGAGTGCGGGAAATTGGTGCGCATCAAGCGCGAAATCAACAAAGACACAGAGCTGATGCCGTTGGTGCGCTGGCAGTTTCGCGGCTTGGACGAACGGGACCGCAAAGCTTTCATGTTTGAAAACGTCGTCGATTCGAAGGGCCGCGAATATTCGATGCCGGTCACGGTGGGGACGCTGGCCGCAACGACAGAGATCTACGGCATCGGCATGATGTGCGATCCGGACCAAATCCACGTGCGCTGGAATCAAGCCCAGCTCAATCCAAAAGAACCCGTGAAGGTAACTTCGGCTCCAGTGCAGGAGGTGGTTTGGCAAGGAAACGATCTGCAAAACGGCCACGGTTTGGATATGATTCCGGTGCCGATTTCGACGCCGGGCTTTGACAACGCTCCCTATCTCACTTCCGCCAACTGGATTACTAAAGATCCCGACACTGGAATTTACAACATCGGCAACTATCGAAGCCAAATCAAAGCGGGCAATCGCTGCGGCGGCTTTTTCATGGCGCAGCACATGGGGCAGCATTGGAAAAAATGCAAAGCGATGGGCAAACCCCTCGAAGCGTGTATCGCCATCGGTGTTTTGCCGAGCATCGCCTATTCCGCCACCGCGAAGATTCCCTACGACTTCGATGAATATCGCTTGGCGGGCGGGCTGGCCGGCGAGCCGGTCGAAGTGGTGCAGGCTAAGACGGTTAATCTCCTGGTACCGGCTACCGCGGAAATCATCATCGAAGGCAAAATTCCCACTGACACGATCGAACCGGAAGGCCCCTTCGGTGAATATCCCGGCTACATGGGCCATCGCTCGGTATCGCCGTTTTTGGAAGTGTCCTGCATTACCCATCGCAAGGACGCCATCTACACGGCTCTCATGAGCCAGTTCCCGCCCAGCGAATCAAGCAAGATTAAACACACCGGCACGGAAAAAATTATTTTTAAATTGCTGCGCCAGGACAGCGGCAACTCGGCGGTCATCGACGTGGCGCTGCATGACGAAGTGAGCGGCAGCGGCCAGGCCTACTGCGTTATCAAGATGAAAAACGCGACTAAAGCCGAAGCGTGGCGCGCGCTTTGGGCTTCGGCCGGTTTCACCGGCAGCTATGCCAAAGTATGCGTGGCCGTGGATGAGGATATCGACATTCACGATCCGGCGATGATCAACTGGGCGATTTGCTACAACATGCGCCCCGATGAAGACGTCGAAATCGCCAAAGGGAAAATGCCCGGGCTCGATCCGTCGACTTATCCGCCCAGCGGCGAAGGCCAGGCGAGCCAGCGGCAGTCTACTTCGGCGCTGCTGATCAACGCCGTGCGCCCGTGGCCGTACACGCCGGTGTCGCTGCCGAAGAAAGAGTTCATGGAACGCTCGAAACAAATCTGGGAGGAGCTCGAACTGCCGCCGCTCAAACCGCGCATGCCGTGGTATGGCTACAGCCTGGGCGCATGGACCGACGCCGACGACGCTGAGGCGATGCTCGCCACCAAGGGCGATTACTACGAGACCGGCAAGAAACAGGTCGGCCAGCGAAAAAAAACCTAAAAGACTATTAGCGACTAGGAACCGGCCGCTGTCTTTGATGGCGGCGCGGTCGCTTTCCCTGTCCTTTTCTATCTCGGTTCATGGCATTAGATCCAACTCATATCCTGGTCGGTGTCGCCCTTTTGTTCGCGGCGTTCGTCAAGGGCGCCACCGGCCTGGGCTTTCCTCTCATTGCGACGCCGACCGTCGCGCTGCTGTTGGACATTCGCATCGCGGTGACGATTCTTATCCTGCCCAATTTATTAATGGACGTCACGCAGGCGTTTCGCGACGGCTTTCCCCACGCGGTGTTCAAACGCTTCAGATCGATGGTCGGGCTGACCGTCGTCGGTGTGTTCCTCGGCACCATGGTGCTGGTGATGCTGCCGCTATGGGCATTGAATCTGTGCCTTGGAATCATGGTGCTGGTTTTTGTCGCGTCGAATCTCACGAAGTTCGACTTCACGATCACGCCCGCGGCGGAGAAAATACTTTCACCGTTTTTTGGCTTCGTCAGCGGTTTTCTCAATGGCATGACCAATGCCGCCGGGCCGACGCTGGCGATTTACTTTTACAGCTTGAAATTGGAGAAGCGCGACTTCGTCAAATCGATCGCCACGATCTTCGTGATCACCAAAGCCACGCAATTAATCGCCGTCTCGACCTGGAATCTGTTCAACTGGGAGACGATCACGCTGTCGATGCAGGTTTTGCTTTTTACCTTGCTCGGTTTCTTCGCCGGCCTGAAGACCCAAGACCGAGTGAATCAAAAAACCTTCAATCGCGGTCTCCTAGTTTTGCTGACCATCATCGGCGTGATTTTGATTGCGCGGGCGATGCTGCAAACAGCTTAAAGCGCCGGCGCGTAGAGATTGTCCGGCAGGCTGCGAATGTACTCGAGGGCCTCTTTGAGCGGCACCACGTCGGCGTACTTCATGGCCATGTCAAAAAGATTGATCTTGTGCGACGCCTGGCCGCGGTCGAAGACGCATTCTTCGACCACCGAGACTTTCATGTTGTAGGAAAAGGCGTCGATGACGCTGGCACGGACGCAGCCGCTGGTGGTTGTGCCCGTGACGATCAAAGTGTCGGCATGAACTTCGGTCAGCATGCTCATGAGCGGCGTGCCGAAAAAGGCGCTCGGTTTTTGTTTGTGCACGACGATATCGCCCGGTTGCGGCGCGATCTCGGCGACGATTTGATTGGCTTTTTCCCATTGATCGGTCATGTCTTCGGTGCTGCGGCTGCTTTTCGCAGCCCAGCCGCCGATCAGCGTCGTGCTGTTTGAGCGGTTTTCTTCCGCCGTGGTGTAAAACGTCGGCAGATGTTTTTTGCGCGCTTCAGTCAGCAGCTCACGAATGTTATACACGCCGTCCCAGCCCTCTTCGCCGCAGCTGGTGCGAAAGCGCTTGACCGATTCCAAAATCGGCTCGGGCTTGTCACCGGTAAAATTGTAATTGACATCGATGATCAAGAGCGCGGGCCGCTGGCCAAAACCGGCCTTTTTGCCGAAACCTGAAAGCTTGAAAACTTCTTTATCGCGCGGCGTCAGAATGTCGTCCCAACTGGCCATGGCGGATCCTCCCACTCGTTGATGCGCGATGTTCATAACAATCGCCGTGCTTTGTCAAGCTAGTGATTGCGCGCTCTTTTACTGATAGAAACGTTGAACGGTGAGCAAAACATGAAACGGTTATTCATTGTAATTCTAGTTGCATTGACAACCGGCTGCGGCATACCCGTCGCGGTCTGGACAACCGGTGAGGTGCCCTTCGTGCCGACGCCGCCGGAAGTGATCGACCGCATGCTGCAAATGGCTCAGGTAAAGAGCACTGATTCGATCTATGACATCGGCAGCGGCGATGGGGCGATCATTATTTACGCCGCGAAAAAATACGGCGCGCGCGGCGTCGGCATCGAAATCGACCGCGATTTGGTCTTGAAAGCGCGCAACAAAGCGTTTGTCGAAAAAGTGGAACATCTGGTCGAGTTCCGCGAGCAGGACGCTTTTACGGTGGACGTGTCGCCGGCAACCGTCGTGACGCTCTACATGCTACCCGAGTTCAACGCCAAGTTAGCACCCATCTTGGAGCGCCAGCTCAAACCGGGAACTCGAGTGGTCTCGCATGACTACGAGATTCGCGGCTGGGTGCCCGACCGCGTCGAGGACATGCCTGGCCACGTGCTCCACAAGCACACGATCCTGTTGTTTGAAATCCGTTGATCTGGGCAGTCTAGAACTCTGGCAAGTCGTAAAAGCGTGTCGGATTGGTTTCCAAAATCTTGGTTTTCGCCGCGTCGCTGATATCTTTGCGATCCGTCAAAGTTTTTGCGGCGAATCGTTCGCGGTCGCCGTGCGGCATGTCGGAAGCGAACATCAGTTGTGTGTCGCCGACCAAATCGAGAACTTGCGGCAGCAGAATGTCTTCGACTTCGGAGCTGAAATACAGGTTGCCCTTCTTGATGTATTCTTCCGGCGCCAGTTTCTGTATCGGCGCCGTGCGCGAAACGATGTTAGACAGGTTCTTGCCGGAGTGCTGAAAGCGATGGTGCAACCGTTCGAGAATGAAATGCACCCACAGGCAGCCGGCCTCTAGGTAAACAACGCGCAGCTTTGGAAACTTGTCGAAGATGCCGCCGCTCATCATCGACACCATGCCCATCAACACCGGCATCAAAAAGGGAATGACGCCCGAGGGATAGATGTGCGTGTAAAGATTGTTCAGCGACGGACAGGCCCAACCAACATGCACCGCCAGCGGCAAGTTTTCGCTTTCCATCGCTTCATAGAATGGCAGAAGGCTGGCGTCGTCGAGCAGCCGATCGCCGGCGGTGCCGAGAATCATCATGCCGACGGCTCCCAGCTTTTTTGCTTCCTTCACTTGTTTAACCGCTGCGGGAATGTCGTCGAGGTTCGCCACACCCACCCACTTGAGCCGCTCATGGCGGCCCAGCACATCACCCAACCAACGGTTGTACGCGTCGCACATGGCCGAGACATAGGCGGGATTGCTGCTGAGCGGATAGGCAAGAAAAAGCGTCGGGTACATCACTTGGATCGCGATATTTTCTTCATCCATGATCTGTAAGCGTTCACTCAGATTGGTCAGCTCCATGCTGCCGACCGTGTCAGGTTTCCGCTGCGCGTGGCGCACCGGTTTACCGTTATAGCTTGTAGGCGTGCCTAAATTGTTGCAGCCGCGGCCGACGCGGCGCGGCAGGAGCTGCTCATCGATCATCCAATAGGCGAGGCCTTCTTCGGGGCCGGGCACAACGACGGGTCGAAACGGGCGAAACTCGGGGGCGAAATATTTATCGCTGAAAGTGATCGGGTTTTCTTCGACGTGGCCGTCAGCATCGATGACACGCATGGGGAATTCCTCCGCTTGATTTAGCTGTTTTTCTTATAACAAGAGGAGTTTGCGCGATTCAACCACAAAGCGATGTCAGAGTGACGGAGCGCTGAAGCAAGTCAATTGGGGCACGCGGCGATGATTCGCCGCGGGAAAAAGGACCGGGGGGATGGTCCCATAGCGTGAGGAAAAATCCGCCTCGGTCTTTCTTGCAACGCGGGAAGAGAAATTAGTTCCAGCCGTAGAGCCGCTTGGCGTTTTCTCCGAGTATCCGCTTCTTGCTTTGTTCAGATAGATCCTTGCGCTCGCGAATGGTTTTCGTCACATAGGGAAACATGCCGTCCCAGTGCGGGTAGTCTGACGCAAAAATAATCTTATCATCGCCAAGGTGCTCGATCGCAAAGGGCAGGGTTTTCTCCTCGGGCTCGAAGGCGAAGAACCAGTTGCCTTGACTGATATATTCACTGGGTTTGTGTTTGCACAGCGGCGCTTCGACTTTGCCGCGCTTTTCCCACTCTTCGTCCATCCGTTCGATCCAATAGGGCGCCCAGCCGACGCCGCATTCGAGAAACGAGATGCGCAGTTTGGGAAACTTCTCTGGCACGCCAGCATACATCAAGCCGGCAAATTGAATAACGGTCTCCACCGGGCGGCCGATGGTGTGCATAAAGATAAAACTGTCAAAGCGTTTGTCGCCCGCCGGCGTCTCGCGCCGATTGTGCACGCTGAGGGGAACATTTAAGCGCTGCATTTCTTCGTAAAGCGGCCAGAAAGTTTTTGAGCCGAGGTGCTCTTTGGTGCCTTGGGTCGCCACGGCGATGGAGCAAAGGCCAAGCTTAGTCACCGCACGGTTGGCTTCAGCAACTGCCGCCTCGGGATCTTGCAGCGCCACCAGGCCTACCGCTTTCAGACGCGGGCTGTGTTTGCAAACTTCGGCGGCGTAGTCGTTGTAGGCGCGCGCGTAGGCGACTGCGTAGTCGCGCTCCATGAAACCGTTAACGGCGAAGCTGCTGGTCGGAAACAGCACGGCGACGTCGATGCTTTCTTTGGTCATGTCGGTCAGGCGAGTCGGAATGTCAACTTCCTCCAGGCCGCCCACTAAACCGCCCAGATTGGTGTCCAAGCCGTCGGAGGGCAGCAACCTGCCGCCGCGTTTGTTGAAAGGTTCGGTTAAGTATTTTCTGATATCGGAATCTTTTTCGACGATATGGCCGTCGGCATCGATCGTGTTCATGTTCATGGCATGCCTCCCTTGAGTTTCGAGCTTCGCACAAAGCTTAGTCGTTAGCGGTTATTGCTGTCAAATTCTCTCTAGGGCTAGAGAAATCTTCGGAGTCCTTCGACTGGCTCAGGACGAACGGATCAGATGCTGTCAATTGCACACATTGCGGCCTCTTTGGCTCCTTGCGCTTTGCCCTTTGCGCTTGCCTCCCTGCTCCGCGCTCCCTGCCGTGCCGCCTTGCACCCCCAAATGCGATATTGCATATTGACTGTGATGCTCGTCGACACTTTCAAACGCCCGGTGAAAGACCTGCGGATTTCGGTCACCGACCGGTGCAATTTCCGCTGCACCTATTGCATGCCATTGGACGAGTACGAGTGGATCCATAAGAGGGAAATTCTCACTTTTGAGGAGATCACCCGGCTCGCGACCCTGTTTGTCTCTCTCGGTGTCGAGAAAATTCGCCTGACCGGCGGTGAGCCGCTGGTGCGCCAGGACCTACATCAACTGGTGGCCAAGCTCTCTGCCATCGATGGTCTCAAAGACATTTGCTTGACGACCAATGGCGCGCTGCTGGCGGAAAAGATCGCGGCGCTGAAAGACGCCGGTCTTAAGCGCGTCAATATCAGCGTCGATTCGTTGGATCCCGGGAAGTTTCGGCGCATCACCAAACGGGGAGATTTGGACAAGGTGCTCGACGGCGTCTTTGCCGCAAAGCAGCATGGACTTGCGCCGATCAAACTGAACGCGGTAGTAGAGCGCGGCGTCAATGACGATGACATTCTCCCGTTGGTCGAGTTTTGCCGCGAGCATGGGTTCGCCATGCGCTTCATTGAGTACATGGACGTTGGCAATGCCAACAATTGGACTTCGGCCAAGCTGGTTTCCAAAAAAGAAATCATCGAGATCATCCACTCGCGCTATCCGCTCAAAGAAATCGGCCGCGCCGATGGCCACGCGCCGTCGGTGGATTACGAATTTGTCGACGGTAAAGGCGATATCGGCGTCATCGCCTCGGTCACCGAGCCGTTTTGTTCGAGCTGCACGCGGGCGCGCATCACTGCCGATGGCAAGTTTGTGACGTGTCTCTTCTCACAAGTGGGCCACGATCTTAAAGCCAAGCTGCGCAGCGGCGCTTCGGACGATGAACTCTTGCAACTGCTTAGTTCCATCTGGGGCCAACGCACCGATCGCTATTCCGAAGAGCGCCTGCGCGCGATGCGCTCGGCCAACTACGATCCCAAAGAGCATAAGAAGATCGAGATGATTTCTTTGGGCGGTTGATCAAACCCGCGCCCGCGCGTTCTCGCGAACCTCGAACTTTCGCACTGAGCCAACCGCCGCCAAGCTGGCGGCGACCACCGTCACCAGCGCGCCGCCTAGTGCCGTCGACGCGACCGGGCCTATGGCCGACGCCACTGCGCCGGCTTCGAATTGCCCGAGCTGCGGCCCGGTGTTGGTAAACATGCTGTTGACGCTTGTGACGCGTCCACGGATTTCGTCGGGCGTTACCAGTTGATTGATGGTGTTGCGCAGCACAAAGCTCACGGTATTCGCCGCGCCCGCTCCGGCGAGCATGAGAAACGATAGCCAGAAGGAATGCGAGATGCCGAAGAGCGCCGTGAAGATTCCATAGGCAGCGACAGCCATTAGAACCCATATGCCCGCACGCTGCGGGGGCCTGCGCACGCTCATGACCGCGCCCATGACGAGCGCTCCGACCGAATTGGCGGTGTAGAGTAATCCGAGTCCCTGCGGGCCGACGTTTAAGATGTCGCGGGCGTAGACTGGCAGGAGCGCCCGGCCGCTACCGAAAAAATTTTGCGCGAAATCCAACGCCATCATGGCGAGGATCACCGGATGCGCCCAGACAAACTCCACGCCTTCGCGCAGCGCTTTCATGGAGACCGCGCCGCGTCCGCCAGCCGTCTGCACCAGCGGGCGCATCATCGCCAACGCGGCCAACATTGCCAACCATGATAACGCATCGACGACGTAGCACAGCGCGGCGCCGCTGTGGGCAAGCAACAAACCCGCCAAGGAAGGGCCGACGATATTGGCCACCTGCCGTTGGGTGCTGCTCAAGGCCAGCGCGTTGGTGAGATCGCTGCGCGGCACGATGTTGGGAATAATCGCGGTCCGTGCCGGCTGCTCAAGGGCGCTGAACAGGGCGAGAAATAGACTGGCGGCATAGAGCACCCAAGGCGACACTTGCCCCCAAAGGGTTAGCAGCACGAGAACGACCGAGACAATCAATTGGCCGATCTGCGTCGCAATCAAAAGCTGACGCCGATTGACAGCGTCCGCCAGCAAGCCGCCGAACAGTAGCAACACCAACATCGGTGCACCGCGCGCCAAGCCGAGCATGCCCAACTGCAGCGGCGAGTTGGTCAGCTCGTAGATCTGCCACGCCATCGCCACGGTGGTGAACTGGGTGCCGACCAACGATAAAACCGAACCGCCCCAGTAAATGGCAAATTCACGATGCCGCAGCGCGGAGATCGGTGTGCGTCTTTCGTCGGGTCCTTTGACCGAGGCTTTATCGTTCATCGATTTTCCGAGAAGCGCCAGCTTCGCACTGCTCATGCCAATTGTCGAGCCAACAGGTGAATCTGTATGAGAGACACGGTATGACTTAAGTTGGCGTGGCGAAGAATTTCTCCTACCGCAGCAGATTCCAATGACCTTCAAACTATCGCGCGATGGCTGGCTGCTACTTGTCACCTGCGCGGTGCGTTCGTTTGCCTACGGCTTTCTCTCGGTCATTCTCGGTCTGTATCTCGATGCGCTTGGCCTCAGCGCGGCGACAATCGGTTGGATCTTTACCGCCGCGTTGGCCGGCGGCGCGGTGATGACGCTGCTCTTGACCAGCGTCGCCGATACGATGGGGCGAAAATTCCTGCTGGTCGTCGGCGCTTTGTTGATGGCTGCGGCAGGTGTGGCATTCGCTGTCACGAGTAATCCGTGGTTTCTAGCCATCGCGGCAGTTCTCGGCACCATCAGTCCGTCTGGAAAAGACATCGGGCCTTTTCTTTCGATAGAACAAGCGATCCTGCCGCAAACGACCGACGATCGAAATCGAACGACAATATTCTCCGTCTACAACCTTGTGGGGTCATTGGCAGGAGCGCTGGGCGCGCTTGCCGTCGCCGCGCCATCGTTCTTCTTGTTTTCCCAATTGGAAGGCTATCGGTATCTGATCTGGGGATACGTCTGTTGCGCTCTGCTGCTAGCGTTTTTGTTTGGCTTACTTTCACCCAGTGTGGAAGGTGCGAGAAAGCGCGACCCCGCAGCGCCAAGAGCTGGTTTGAATCGTTCGCGCGGTATCGTGATCAAATTGGCTGCGCTCTTTTCACTCGACGCGTTCGCCGGTGCGTTTATCGTGCAGAGCATCATGGCTTACTGGTTCTATCTGCGCTACAACGTCGATCTGAAATCGCTCGGCGGTATCTTCTTCGGCACGAATGTGCTCGCGGCGCTGTCATTTCTTGCTGCGCCAGCCATCGCGCGGCGCTATGGTTTGCTCAACACGATGGTCTTTACTCATCTACCGTCGAATGTGTTGCTCTTATTGGTGCCGCTGATGCCCAGCGTCGAGTGGGCGGTGGCGGTGCTTTTGTTGCGTCATCTGCTATCGCAAATGGACGTGCCGACGCGACAATCCTACACGATGGCGGTCGTCGAACCCGACGAACGCGCCGCGTCCGCCGGCGTGCTCTCCGTCGCACGGAATGTCGGAGCAGCCGTTGCGCCGTTGTTTACAGGAGCGATCCTCGCGGCGCCCGCGCTAGGGTTGCCGTTCTTACTCGCCGGCGGACTGAAGATTGTTTACGATTTGTGGATCTTCGGGGTCTTCCGGCATGTGAAGCCGCCGGAGGAGCAGCGATAATTCTGCCAAGCTTTCGCCAGATAGCAACTGTGGCCGCAGCCAGAAAATGCTTGCTCCATATCGAGCTTGCGCGAGGGCGTGATCGAAAAGGCCTCGCGATTCGGCCGGGCACTCTTCTAAGCGAAGCTATCGTCGATTATCGGCATCACATCGACGTCGTTAGGCGCTTGCTTTGCCGTGACGAACAAATCGGCTGACGTGTCCGGTCCGCAAAGCAAGATCAACAAGGTGAACTAAGCGGCGGCTGCAGACATTGCGCGGTCCTGTTGGTGAGCCGAATCGCTCCAACACCTCGGCCAATGAGCTCGGTGTACGCCAACCACCAAATCACCCTGTGCATGAAATCAAGTAAAGGCATTCGTCTCTTAGCATGCCGACGCTGGAGGATTTCGGTCTACCTCTCGACATCCGAAACAGAGTTCAAGCACGAGGCAACTACAGCCGAAATCGCCGCGCGAAGATTTTCAACTTTCCCTCCCGCGCGGTCCACACCATGAGATACTCACCTGGCTGATCGGTGGCGATAATCTTGCCGGAATAACTCGGGCGATTTTCGTTGGTCAGTTGCAGCACCGGCGCAGAGTTGTTGGACAGATCGCGAACCAAGATCGCGCCGTCGGGACTCGATCGGCCCGAAGTCCAACTGAGGTAGAATCGCCGCTGTTCACGATCGCTGAAAACATGGGGCACAAGGTCAAGATATTGTGAGTTGGGATCAGTTGGAGAAACAACAACGGGCTTCGACCACGTGACTCCGTCGCGTGAGTTGGCCATGACGATTTCCGCTGAGCCGTCTTTGACGTAATCCAACAGCGGCGAGCCGGGACGGTAGCGCGTCCAAACCATGACGCGATCACCGTTCGCGTTTGCCAACACGTGGGGAAAATCATCTTCCTCCGGACTTCTCGTGATTTGCTGGGGCGCAAACCAGTTTTTTCCGTTATCGTGCGACTGAACTGCAAACAATTCGCGATTGCCGGTGCGACCGGACGACCAAACAATCCACAGAACACCCTTGGCATCTTCGTAAACCGTCGGCGCCCAGTCTTTGCCTTCTTTTGTGATGGTCGTCGGTCGGGCCCAGGTGTGACCATCGGATGAGTTGGTATAGAAAATATCACGCCGCCCGCCGGCTCTTTGCAGCCGAAACCATCCTAAATGAAAGGTGCCGTCGCGTGACTGAGTAAGCGATGGATAAAAGTTTTCCCCGGGTCCGTCCGGAATACGCCTTTCGTTGGTCCAAAGTCGTCCATCGCGCGAGCTGCGCATCGTGAGATTGGCCTGGTTGCCTTGCTTTGCCGACCAGACCACATAAAACTGACGGTCGCGTCCCACGATCAGCGTCGGATCTTCGTCGTCATCCGCACTGTGACTCACGCGCACCGGCGCAGATAGGTCAAGATTCGTGATCGGTGAGGTATCGAACGCTTGGCGCGGCGGCGCGCACGCGCTAAGTAGGAAGATCGCCGACAACAGAAAACCTAACATGAACTTGAACATACCAGAGTAGTCGACTCGATGACCAACGAATTGAAGAAAGGCAGTTTTCTTGAAGTTCTGGGCGTCGCCCTGCGCTTGGGACTCACTTCCTTCGGTGGGCCGATCGCACATCTTGGCTACTTTCGCGACGAATACGTGACGCGGCGCAAATGGCTCGATGAGCGCAGCTATGCCGATGTGGTTGCGCTGTGCCAATTTTTGCCGGGGCCGGCGAGCAGCCAAGTGGGCATGGCGATCGGCATCGCGCGCGCGGGATTGCCCGGAGCATTAGCCGCATGGTTGGGATTTACTTTGCCTTCGGCTTTGTTGCTGGTCGCGTTCGCGTTCGGGATTAATGCGCTCGGCGGCGCGGCCGACAGCGGTTGGTTGCATGGACTGAAAGTCGTGGCGGTGGCCGTGGTCGCCCAAGCCGTTTGGGGCATGGCGAAAGGATTGTGTCCCGATCGACAACGGGCAACCATCGGGATCGTCGCGGCGATAATAACGTTAACTTGGCCAACGGCGGCGGGGCAGTTGGCTGCGATCTTCGGCGCAGGAATCGTTGGCTGGCTGCTCTTGCCGCCGACGGCACTGGGCAGCGACTCGCATGCTCGGTTTCCCGTGAGCAAGCAAGTCGGTGTGTTCGCATGGGTAATTTTTTTCGTGTTACTTTTCGGCTTGCCAATATTAACTCAAATTTCCGGGAGCAAATCGCTGCACGTGTTCGACGGCTTTTTTCGCGTCGGTTCGCTAGTCTTCGGCGGCGGCCACGTCGTGCTGCCATTGCTGCAAACAGAGGTCGTTGGCCCCGGTTGGTTGACCAATGAACAGTTCGTCGCCGGCTACGGCGCAACCCAGGCTGTGCCCGGGCCGTTGTTCACTTTTTCGGCTTATATCGGCGCAGTGATGAATGGTTGGACCGGTGCTTTGCTGACGCTAATCGCAATTTTCTTGCCGTCCTTTTTGCTCGTCGTCGGTGCCCTGCCGTTTTGGGATTCGCTCCGCGCCAACGGGAAATTCCAATCGGCATTGAGCGGTATCAATGCCGCTGTCGTAGGGTTGTTGCTGGCTGCGCTCTACAAGCCGGTGTGGACCAGCGCGATCCTCACGCCCGCGGATTTCACTCTCGGGCTGACGGCCTTCGGGTTATTGATGTATTGGAAGTGGCCGCCGTGGGTTGTGGTTGTCTTGAGCGCTGTGAGTGGGGAGATCCTCTCAAACGTCTGATTTTTCCGTGCGATGACGCTGGGACCGAAAGTTTCTTGGTAGCGCTATTGTTCGCATGCACCTCCGAGGATAGACTCGCAGCATACCCACTGTCGTGTTCGCGTTCTGTGGAGGAGTCATCGGAATGTCAGGCGGATAGACCCGTTTGCATCTCTTCGAAAAGAGTCTTGGCACCTGTTCGTCAGTCAGAATTCTTGCGCATAATAGGCGACTACCCCGGCTGCTGTCAAAGTTTTTTCGATTGACGGCAAAGCTTTCGGTAGCTTTAGGGGGAACTTCAGACCAGAGTGGCAGGCAATAGGCGGGTGAACAGCAGGGCAGCACGCCAATCTGCGCCCCAAGCGCGGGCGGAGATTGGCGAGAGGGAAGCAAGAATTAGCGCATCTCAGTAGCTGCCTCTGGTAATGACGATTTCTTTGATCGTTACGTCTTTGACAGGGCGATTGTTAAAGTCACGAGGGACGTTACCAATCGCAACAACCACATCTTGGCCTCTAATCACTTCTCCAAAAACGCTGTGTCTATTGTCCAGATTCGGCGTCGCTACGTGCGTGATGAAGAACTGGCTGCCGTTGGTGTTCGGCCCGGCGTTGGCCATTGAGAGAATGCCGGCCTTGGAATGTTTCAGATCGGGATGAAACTCATCGGCAAAGCGATAGCCCGGCCCGCCGGTGCCGTTGCCGAGCGGGTCGCCGCCCTGAATCATGAAGCCGGGGATAACTCGATGAAAAATCGTGCCGCTGTACAGGGGCTTTTTTACCTTTTCTTGGGTTTTCGGATCGGTCCATTCCTTCGAGCCGTTTGCCAGGCCGACAAAATTAGCGACGGTATTGGGCGCTTTGTCTTCGAAAAGCTGCACGACGATGTCGCCCATGCTGGTTTTGAAAGTCGCGTAGACCGGACCTTTTTTGTCCTGGGCATGGGCGCTGACAATAGCTAGACCTATCGTTAATGCTGCGATCGCGAAAATCTTTTTCACCGGTTCCTCCTGGTTTATTACTTCTGTCCTAGCTCAGCCATGATTTCATTGACGAAACGCAGATCCATATATTCACGGGCCGGCCGCTTCGCTTTGATGTTCAGTGCGGTGGCTTGCCACTGGGCCATTAGCTCGACACCTTTTTCCGTCGGCACCGGCACCAGCGCTTCTTTGACAAGATTGTAAGCGTCGAGGGCGGCGTCGCGGTCCATGCGAAAATGTTTAACCATTGTATGCACCGCATCGTCGCGGTTCTCCCGGGTGTGGAGGACGCCGCGAACGATGGCGCGGGTCATGCGTTTTACCAATTGCGGATTTTCTTTAATGGTCTTGCCGGTGGCGGCAAGACCGCTGAAGGAGGTGTCTTTAAATAGGTCGGCCAGGTTGGCAATGCGCTTGAAGCCGGCTTTGATGGCGACGTAATCGGAGGGCGGCGCCAACAAACCCGCTTGCACGATGCCCTGTTGCATGGCGGCGATCTTCGGTTGACTGCCGGGAATGCTGACGTATTGGACATCTTTCTCGGGGTTCATCTTATAGAGTTCTAACAGCGCCTTGGTGCCGGCAAAGGTCGAACCGCCGAAGCTGACGCCGATTTTTTTGCCCTTGAGGTCGGTGACACTCTTGATGTCCGGCGTGACCATCATCGAAAACGTCGGCCGGCCAACCATTTGCGCGAGCAGAATAATATCGCTGCCCTCCCAAATCGAAGGCATCTGCGGGCCCACCGAGAAGATGAAATGAATTTGATTGCCGATCAGGGCCTGCACCGCGGTGACCGCGTTACGCACAGAAATTAGCTCAGCATCGAGCCCCTCGCGCTTGTAAAAGCCCTTTTCTAGGGCAACGAAAGCCGGTAAGAACTGTACGTTGGCGGACGGGTAGGCGCCGCGCACCGGCTCGGCTCCGGCATGGGTGCAATGGAGCAAAATCGACGCCGCAATGATGCCAATGAACTGCTTCATGGGGCTCCTTTGGACAGAATTTTGCCACAATAGTTTCAGCCAAACGGCATGGTGCTTGGGAATGTCGGGCTTCGGATTATTCCTCCAAGCTAAACAAAGGTCGCACAGGGGTCAAGCAGGGCTACGACTTTTTGACAATAGGGTGGCTGGATGGTATAGCAAACTTGCTCAAACAAAGGACTGACTTCAATGGCATGGTTCGATCGCAATGTCGGCGGTAAAAAGGGTCAAGAGGAAGAGCGCCCGGTGGTGCACGAAGCACCGGCAGCGCCGGTGACAGCGGCTCCGACGCCAACGCCGCCGCCGGTGCAGGCACAAACACCGACGCCGAAGCCGCCCGAGCCTGCGCCAACGGTGGCGAAAGATACTCCGCCGCGGGTGCCCGACCCAGCACCGTCGCTGGTTGCGGCCTTACATAAAGGGAGCAGGGTTAGCGGTCAGCTGATTTTTCAAGGCGCGGCGCGTATCGACGGCAGCGTCGATGGCGAGATCCAGTGCCATGGTAAGCTGACCATCGGCGAAGGCGCCGAAGTTAAGGCCAAGATTTCTGGCCAAATCGTAGTTGTGCAGGGCCGGGTCGAAGGTAACGTCACGGCAAAAGAAAAAGTGGAGCTGCTTGCGCCGGCGCGCTTGTTCGGTAACATCAGTGCGCCGCGCTTGACGATTACAGAGGGCGTGGTTTTTGACGGCGACTGTTCGATGGGGGTAGGTAAGCCAAAGAGCACGGTTGCCGGGTCACAGAGCGCTAGCGCCGAGAAGGCGGGTGCGGCGCAGAAGGTACCAGCCGAGTCATAAACTTTACGACTTCGTTCGCTGTTCGCCTCATCTCTTAGTTCCTACGTTCATTCCTTAGGTTGAAGGTAGGTTTTTTATATTGGGTGGCTCACGGGCCGCCCGAAGGATCACGGCAACCGCTGTGTTGGCCGGCTTGTTGATGGTAACGCTAATCGAAAGCGCATGATTCATTTAGACATAAGCATCCTCTATCAGGTAGTGTTGTTCGTCGTCCTTTGGATGATCCTGAGCAAGCTATTCTTCAAGCCCTACATAAGTTTGCTGGAAGAGCGGGAACGCAAGACCACCGGCGCACAGCTTGATTCCTCCGACCTTGAACACGACGCTGCTCATTTAAAAGCCCAATACGAAGAGCGCATGGCCAAAGCGCAGGCGTCTGCCTATGCCGCCAAAGACGCGCTGCTTCAGGACGCGCGCCAGCAGCGCGAAAAAATTCTCGCCCAAGCCCGAGAAGATGCCGCGAAAAATCTCGACCAGGTGCGCCGCGACGTCGTCGCCGCACTGGCGCAGGAGAAGCAGCTCGCCGACGCGGAGGTTTCCCGCGTCGCCCAGGACATGGTGAGTAAGGTTCTGGGGAGGAGCGTGTCGTGAGCCTGTTGGACCTTCTCGCTCCCGCCCAGGCGTGGGCGGCAGGTGGCGCCGGTCATCATCCGTCGATCGCCGATCTCATCTGGCCGCTCGGCAACTTTCTCATTTACCTGTTCATCATCGTTAAATTCGCACTGCCGTTGGTGCGCGATTTTCTGCGCTCGCGCCGCCAGGAAGTGGTCGAGACGGTGCAATCCGCCTCCGCCAAAAAACAGGCCGCCGAAGCCCTAGTCAGCGAATACAAAGGCAAGATCGCCGGCCTCGACAAAGAAATCCAAACACTCGAAAACACTTTGCGTGACGAAGGTCAGCGCGAAAAGACCAAGCTTGTCGACGAAGCCAACGCGATGGCGACAAAAATTAAAGACGATGCGCGCTTTCTCGCCGACCAAGAAGTTAAGATGGCGCGGCAAAAAGTGCGCGAAGAGATGGCCAATCGCGCCGAAGCGAGCGCGCGCGAGTTGGTCCAGCGCAACCTCTCGGCGGCTGACCAGGGCCGTTTGGTGGACGACTTCATTCAAAGCATTGGACAGGCCCGATGATCGAAGGCAGCCTAGCGAGACGTTATTCCCGCGCGCTTTTCCAGCTGGCCAACGAGGCCCGTCAGGAAGACGGCGTCGGCACGGAGATCGAGCAGTTCAATGCGGCCTATAACAGCTCTGAGCTGCAGCAAGTTCTAACCAACCCGGCCTTCGGCGTCGATGTCCGCAAAAAAATTCTCAGCCAAGTGATGCAGTCGCAGCAGTTTTCGTCGTTGACCGTGCGCTTTCTGTCGCTGCTTTTGGAACGCGATCGGCTGGCGCATCTGGGCGGCATCGTTAGCTGCTATCGTCGATTGTTGAATCAAGCCAAGGGGCGTGTCGAAGCCAAGGTGGTCAGTGCCAGCGCCCTCGATGACGGTATGGTCGAGCGCGTGCGCACGCAGCTGCGGGGCATATCCGGCAAGGAAGTCGTGCTGCAGCAGGAGGTCGATCCTAACCTGCTGGGCGGCCTGCTGGTCGAGTTGGAAGGCAAAGTTTACGACGGCAGCGTGCGCACCCAATTGGAAAAGATGAAGCAGCGCATCGCCCGCGCCTAGTGTGTGAAAAGTAGCAGCTGAAAACGGAACATGCTTCGACAAGCTCGGCATGAGCGGTCAACGGACATACATCCGAGTCCGTTCGTCCTGAGACCTGTCGAAGGACTCCGACAGTGTTTCGTGGAGTTTCTAAGGAGCAAATAGATGGAGATCGGAACAGCGGAAATCAGCCGGATCATAAAAGAACAGATCCGCGACTACGAAAAGACGGTTGAAATCCAAGAAGTCGGCACCGTGCTCTCCACCGGCGACGGTATTGCCCGCGTGCATGGCTTGGACAAAGTCGCCGCCGGTGAGCTGCTCGAATTTCCCCATGGGATCTTCGGCATCGCGCTGAACTTGGAAGAAGACAACGTCGGCGCCGCGCTGTTCGGCGAAACCCATATGATCCGCGAAGGCGACACGGTGAAGCGCACCGGCCGCATCGCGGAAGTGCCGGTCGGCAAAGCCTTGGTTGGCCGCGTGGTCGACGCCCTCGGCGGGCCGATTGACGGCCGCGGTCCGATCGATACCAACGAGCGCCGCCGTATCGAATTGAAAGCGCCGGGCATCGTTGCGCGCCAGCCGGTGAAAGAGCCGCTGCAAACCGGCCTCAAAGCTATCGACGGCATGATCCCGATCGGCCGCGGCCAGCGCGAGCTGATCATCGGCGACCGCCAGACCGGGAAAACCGCCGTAGCCGTCGATGCCATCATTAATCAAAAGGGCGGCAACGTTATCTGCATCTACGTCGCCATCGGCCAGAAGCGTTCCACCGTCGCGCAGGTCGTCGACAAGCTCAGAGAGTCCGGCGCCATGGACTACACCATCGTCGTTGCCGCGACGGCATCGGACTCCGCGCCCTTACAATTTATTGCACCCTATTCGGGCTGCACCATCGGCGAGTTTTTCCGCGACAACGGCGGCCACGCATTGGTGATCTACGACGATCTTTCCAAACACGCCGTGGCCTATCGGCAATTGTCCTTGCTCCTGCGCCGGCCGCCGGGACGTGAAGCGTATCCCGGTGACGTTTTTTATCTGCATTCGCGCCTGCTCGAGCGCGCCGCGAAAATGAGCGCCGATCGCGGCGGCGGTTCGCTGACCGCGTTGCCGATCATTGAAACCCAAGCGGGCGACGTGTCGGCTTACATTCCGACCAACGTCATTTCGATCACCGACGGACAGATCTTTTTGGAAAGCGATCTTTTCTATTCTGGCGTGCGCCCGGCGATCAACGTCGGTATTTCGGTGTCGCGCGTCGGCGGCAACGCGCAAATCAAAGCGATGAAGCAAGTTGCCGGAACCCTGCGTTTGGAATTGGCCCAATACCGCGAAATGGCCGCCTTCGCCCAGTTCGGTTCCGACCTGGATGCGGCGACGCAGAAGCAGTTGAACCGCGGCGCGCGCCTGGTCGAATTGTTGAAGCAGGGCCAATATCAGCCGCAGCGGGTCGAGCAACAGATCGTCATCATCTACGCCGGCACCAACGGCTTTGTCGACGATTTGCCGGTGACATCGCTGAAAAGATACGAGCAAGAGCTGTTCTCGTTCATCGAGTCGCGGCACAAAGACGTCTTCGACGATATTTTGAAAAAGCGCGAGCTCGACGGCGACCTGCGCGGCAAGCTGAACAAAGTTTTGGAAGAGTTCAAAGGGATATTCAAAGCCTAGTTTCGAGTTTTGGGTTTCGAGTTTCGTGTTGAACCCGTAACCCGAAACGCGAAACTCGAAACACCACGAACCCATGGCCACACTCAAAGCCATAAGAAAACGGATCAGCTCGGTAAAGAACACCCAGCAGATCACCAAGGCCATGAAAATGGTCTCGGCGGCCAAGCTGCGGCGCGCCCAGGAGGCCGCCGTGCAAGCGCGGCCCTATGCCGAGAAGATGACCGAGCTGTTGAAAAACGTTTCGACGCGGGTTTCCAGCAGCGCCCATCCGCTGCTCACCAGCCGTGAGGAGAAAAAAGTTCAGCTGGTGCTCTTTACCTCGGATCGCGGCCTGTGCGGCGGCTACAATACAAACATGATCCGTGCCGCCGAAGCGTTTGTACGCCAGCACTCGGGCGACAAAGAGATCGAGTTGACCTTGGTCGGCCGCAAGGGCGCCGATCACTTCCGCCGCCGCGGCGCCAAGATTGCCGATCGCTACGGCGACATTCTTTACAAGGCGCCCGATGAGTTGGCGAGTGAAATCGCCCAAAAGTTAATTGATCGATTCATCAGCGGCGACGCTGACGCGGTTTACATTGTCTATAGCCGCTTCCGTTCGGCGTTATCGCAGGTGCCGACGTTGGAAAAGCTGTTGCCGGTGTCGTTAACGCAAGCTAGCGAAGCGGAAGCGGCGCAGCAGACCGAATATGTTTATGAGCCAGGTGTTGAACAGTTGCTAGCGAGTCTTTTACCCCGGGTCACCGGTGTGGCGGTGCAACGGGCGCTCTTGGAAGCGACCGCCAGCGAACATGGCGCGCGCATGACCGCCATGGAGTCAGCATCGGGCAATGCGGCCAAGATGATCGGCTCGTTGACGCTGCAAATGAACCGCGCGCGCCAAGCCTCGATCACGCGCGAGCTGTTGGAAATCGTCGGCACGGCGGAAGCATTAAAATAAGTTTCGGGTTTCGAGTTTCGGGTTCCGAGTTAACGCGAAACTCGAAACTCGAAACTCGAAACTGTTCCGATTTGGAGGTTTGAACACAATGAGCATGGGTAAACTCACCCAGGTTTTGGGTGCGGTCGTCGACGTTGAGTTCTCCGACGGCGCGCTGCCGCCAATTTATAATGCGCTTAAGATCACCAACCCCGCCATCAGCGATGAGGAATGGAATCTAGTTATCGAAGTGGCGCAACATTTGGGTGAGAACACCGTGCGCGGCGTCGCCATGGATACCACCGAAGGTCTGGTGCGCGGTATGGACGTGATGGATACCGGCGCCGGTATCAGCGTGCCGGTGGGTGAAGGAACCCTCGGCCGAATTATCAACGTCATCGGCGAACCGGTGGACGAAGCCGGTACGATCAAGGCGACCAAGCTCTCGCCGATTCACCGCGCCGCGCCTGAGTTTGTCGATCAAGAAACCAAAGTCCAAGCGCTCGAAACCGGCATTAAAGTCGTCGATTTGCTCGCTCCCTACGCCCGCGGCGGTAAGGTCGGCCTGTTCGGCGGTGCCGGCGTCGGCAAAACCGTTATTTTGATGGAGTTGATCAATAACATCGCCCAGAAGCACGGCGGTTATTCGGTCTTCGGCGGTGTCGGCGAACGGACCCGCGAAGGCAACGATCTCTGGCTGGAAATGAAGGAGTCGGGGGTTATCAACAAAACCTCGCTGGTTTACGGCCAAATGAATGAGCCGCCCGGAGCGCGCGCCCGCGTCGCTTTGACCGCCTTGACCCTCGCGGAATATTTTCGCGACGACGAAGGGCGCGACGTGCTGCTGTTCTTGGACAACATTTTCCGTTTCACCCAGGCGAACTCGGAAGTCTCGACCCTGCTCGGCCGCATGCCCTCCGCCGTCGGCTATCAACCGACCTTGTCGACCGACTTGGGCGAGTTGCAAGAACGCATCACCACCACGCGTAAAGGTTCGATCACTTCGGTGCAAGCGATTTACGTCCCGGCGGACGACTTGACCGACCCAGCGCCGGCGACGACTTTCGCCCATTTGGACGCCACCACCGTTTTGTCGCGTCAGATCGCCGAGCTGGGTATCTACCCGGCGGTGGATCCGCTCGATTCCACCTCGCGTATTCTCGATCCACTGGTAGTCGGCGAGGAACATTACGCGGTCGCCCGCTCGGTGCAGTTGATCCTGCAGCGCTATAAAGACTTGCAGGACATCATCGCGATTCTCGGCATGGACGAATTATCCGAAGACGACAAGTTGACTGTCGCGCGCGCCCGCAAGGTGCAGCGCTTCCTGTCGCAGCCGTTCCACGTCGCCGAGCAGTTTACCGGCACACCCGGGGAATATGTCGAATTGAAGGACACCATCCGCGCCTTCAAAGAAATTGTCGACGGCAAACACGACGATATTCCGGAACAGGCATTTTACATGGTTGGCACCATCGAGCAGGTGGCTGAGAAGGCCAAGAAGATGGCGGCGGCGTAAGAAGGCAACAGGCGAAAGGCAACAGGCAACAGGAAGAGATTCGGAGGCCGGGAGGCCCTGTTGCCTGGGATTTCAGAATGGCAGACAAAATCAGACTGAGAGTGGTGACGCCTAGCCGAATGCTCCTCGACGAGGAGGTCGACGAAGTCACTGGGCCGGGCGAGTTGGGTGAGTTCGGCGTGTTGCCGAACCACATTGCGTTTCTGACCAACTTGGTCCCCGGCGAGATGACTTATCTGCAGGGCGGCACACGTCATGTGCTGTCGGTCAGCGGCGGCTATGCCGAGGTGCTCGACAACGTGATGACCGTTTTGTCGCCTGCGGCCGAGTTCGCCACCGAGATTGACACCGCCCGTGCGCAGCGCGCCAAGGAGCGCGCCGAGAAACGCATGGGCGAGGTGAGCTGGGAAGACGCCGAGTTTGCGGGACTCGAAGAAGCGCAGCGCCGGGCCAACGCGCGGCTGCAGGTTGCTACCCGTCAAGCGAGAAGATAAAAAGAGGCAAGCATAGAAAGAAGGAGAACGCCTTATGGCCGAAGCAGCAAAACAAGAACCCGTCATTACTATGTGGAGTAAGGAATTTACCTACGACCGCTGGATGAAATCGAAGGGCATTCCGATCCACAAGGGTTATTTCATTCCCGATCTGCGCACCATCGAGTTGGAATGGTGGGAAGAACGCGGCGCCAAATCCGCGTTCATTCAGCTGCTGGGCCAAGAGGGTGTCAGCGCCTCGCGCGTCACCGAAGTGCCGCCGGGGAAATCGTTGCCGCCGGTAAAGTTTGCCCTCGACGAGATCATCTATGTCTTAACCGGCCGCGGTTTAACCACGGTTTGGGCCAACGACAACAGACCGAAAAAGAATTTCGAATACCAGGAACATTCGATGTTCTTGGTGCCGCGCAATCACTGGCACGTCTTCAGCAACATGACCGGCGATAAGCCGCTGCGGCTGTTTCATTACAGCTACATGCCGATGGCGATGTCTGCGCTTCCCGAGCCAGACATGTATTTCAACAACCCCTACGAACCGAAAATCACCGCCGATCAAGGCGACTTCTATTCGGAAGCGAAGATGGTTCAAGCGAAAGACGCCGACGAAGGCTTGGGCATGCGCGCCTTCTGGTACGGCAATTTCTTCCCCGACATGCGCGCCTGGAACAAGCTCGACGCCAACGAGCGGCGCGGCGCCGGCGGCAAGAGCGTGTTCATGCAGTTCCCCAATTCTGAATTGACCGCCCACATGTCGGTGTTCGCGCCGAAGACTTATAAAAAGGCGCACCGTCACGGCCCCGGCCGCGCCATCATCATCCCCGCCGGCGAAGGCTATTCGATCATGTGGGAAGAGGGCAAAGAAAAGATCGTCTGCCCGTGGCACGAGTGCAGCATGATCACCCCGCCGGATAAATGGTTCCATCAACATTTTAACGCCGGCGGCGACATGGCACGCTACTTGGCGCTCCATCCGCCGATGCAGTTCCACGGCCATGCGGAAAAAGTCGAAGACCGGGCCAAAGATCAGATCGAGTACCCGAACGAAGATCCGTTCATTCGCAAGAAGTTCGAAGACGAGTTGGGCAAGCGCGGCATCAAGAGCGAAATGCCGGCCGAATGCTACAGCAATCCAGAGTACGAGTGGTCGAAGGCGATGGGCAAACAATAGGCAGAATTACCAATCAACGACAAAAAAGGTCGGTTTGGAATCCCCGCTCCAGCGAGCGGGGATTCCTGTTATTGGCGCCCGAGAATTTTGAGGTGCAGCGAGATTGAGGCACAATCCTTCCGGACCGAAGGCAACAGAGTTGCGCTTACATGCCGCGATGTTGGGGCGACCTACGGATCGCCTGCGCTTTGCGAAGGACAGGGAAAGGGTCGAAAGATTGCACCAAGTGTCGAAGAACAACACGCGAGATTTGCGCTGAGGCCTTCACTCCTCCAGGATTGCACCGCAATCTCGCACTACCCAATCGTAGGAAAATAAAATGGCAGAAAAAATACAGAGGCTACCCATGCACGACGATATTTACGATCACGACCATCCGGATAATTTTATTATCAAAGAAGATGAGATCGTCACCGACATCGAAGGCTTGGAGATGTTCTCGCTTAAAAGCGTGGGCATTGACATCGGCTCTTCGACGTCGCACTTGATCTTTTCTTTGATCACCCTGCGGCGCGAAGGCGCGTCGCTGTCGGGCAAATTCCGGGTGACCAATCGCGAGGTGCTCTATCGCTCGCCGATCATGCTGACGCCCTATCTGTCGCCGACCAAGATCGACACCGACAAGGTCAACGCTTTTATTCAGAACGCCTACAAGGAAGCCGGTTTGACGCCGGAAGACGTCGACACCGGCGCGGTCATCATCACCGGCGAAGCGTTAAAAAAAGAGAACGCCCAGCCGATCGTCGAGAACTTCGCCAAGTACTCGGGCAAGTTCATCTGCGCTGCCGCAGGCCATAATCACGAAGCGCTGCTCGCCGCTTATGGCTGCGGCGCCGTCGATCTGTCGAAGTCGGAACACAAAACCGTGCTCAACGTCGACATGGGTGGCGGGACGACGAAGTTCTCGCTCGTGGAAGACGGGGTGGTGACACAGACCGCGTCGATCAGCATCGGCGCGCGCCTGATCGCCTTCGACGAGAAAGATAAGATCACCCGCGTCGAAGACCCCGGCGGCACGATGATGAAAGAGCTTGGCCATGCGGTTGCGGTCGGTCAGACAATTTCCGATAAAATGAAAGAAGACTTCGGCGCCTACATGGCGAAGATTCTTTTCGAGACTATCGAGCAGGGGCCGACTTCACCAATGGCGAAATCGTTGATGGTCACGGCGCCGTTTGTCAATTACACCGGCTTCAAACAAGTGCAGCACCTGGTCTTCTCAGGTGGCGTGTCGGAGCATGTCTACGATCACGATCCCAAATCCTACGGCGACATTGGCCCAGTGCTCGGCCGCAACGTGCGCGATTATCTGAAAAAACTGCCCAAAGACGTCCTGCGCGAACCGGTGGAAGGCATCCGCGCCACCGTCATCGGCGCCGGTGAATACACCATCCAAGCGAGCGGCAACACCAGCTATGTGTCCAATGAGAAGGCTCTGCCGGTGCATGGTTTGAAAGTCATTCAAGCGCCGGTGCGCGAGGGCGAGTCGGTGGCGGCCGCGCTGCGGCAATCGCTGCGCAAGTTCGACCTGGAACACTTCACTGCCGGCCTTGCGCTGTCGCTCACGGTCGCCGGCGTGCCCGACTATCAATCGGTGCGGCGCATCGCCGAAGGCATTGCCGAGATTCTGAAAGACGCCGACGATGCCAAGTGCCCGCTCTATCTGACGTTGGATCTCGACATCGCCAAATCTCTTGGCGGCATGTTGAAGGATGAGTTGAAAGTCAGCCGCGACATCATCGCCGTCGACGGCATCGAAGTCGGTGACTTGGATTATATCGACATCGGCGAATGTCTCGGCATCACCGAAGTTATTCCGGTCACCGTCAAGTCGCTGATGTTCCCGACCTCAAGCAGCGACTAACAATGTGCCGCTGCGCGAGTCTCAAGAGGCCTCGCTAAACGCGGGGCCTTTTTTTTGCTCATGGCCGAATACTATTCCCTTCAAGCCGCGCTGCTTTTTTCCATCGCGCACATTTTCGTGCGCCGCGGCCTGGTCGGTTCCAATGCCCTGACCGGTTCCGTTATTTCCCTTGGCACCAGCGCAGTGCTTTTCTGCACGATGGCTTTGTTGTGGGTACCGATCGCGCAGCATTGGAGGCCGGAGCTGGGCTATTTCATCGCCGGCGGCTTCTTTGCGCCGGCCATCGGGCAGACGCTCGGTTATATCGGCATGGAGCGCATCGGCGTCGCGCGCGCCTCGCCGATTGTCAATACGTCACCGCTCTTCTCATCGATCTTGGCGGTTTTGCTCCTCGGTGAAATCTGGGTGCAGCAGAACATCGCCGGCACACTGCTGGTGATTCTGGGCGTGGTTATCTTGTCATCGAGCAGCGCAGCCAAAGAGCAATGGCACAAGAAGGATTTGATCTTTCCGATCCTTGCCGCTTTGGCGTTTGGCATTTCTACGACGCTGCGCAAAACCGGATTGACCACGGTGCCGGTGCCGCTGTTGGCGGCGGCGGTGACGGTGGGCACGGCGTTTTTCGTCGTGCTCGGCATCGTCCGGCTGCGCGGCGGCTTCCAAAAACTAAATTTCACCAAGACCAGCAGCGCCTGGATGTTCGCCGGCGCCATCGTCAACTCCGGCGCGATCCTGTCGTTTTTTTCCGCGTTAAGCGTCGGCAGCATCGTGCGGGTGGAGCCGCTGGTGGCTTGCAATCCGCTGCTGACGATGATCTGGGCGTCGATTTTCTTGCGCCAAATCGAAACTCTGTCGAGCCGAAGTGTGCTCGGCGGCTTAGTCACCGTGGCCGGCACGGTACTGGTAGTGATGGTCAAGTAGGCAGGCCCTGGACATCTATTTTTCCTTTCAAGCGGCGCTGTACTTCTCGATCGCCCATATCCTGATTCGGCGCGGGCTGACTGAGTCGAACGCGATGACCGGCGCGTTCATCTCGCTGTCCATGAGCGCCGTCGTGCTCTGGTGCGCGCTGCCGTTTTTCGTGCCGCTTTCGGCACTGGCCGATCCCGCCATATTGATCTTTGTTGCGGCGGGAATTTTTGCACCGGGTATCGGCCGGACTTTGAGCTATGTCGGTATCGAAAGAATCGGCGTGGCGCGCTCGGTGCCGATTGTTAACTCCTCGCCGATCTTCGCATCGGTTTTTGCGGTGATCTTTCTCGCCGAAGCCTGGGTGCTACAAAATATCGTCGGCACCCTGCTGGTGATCGGCGGCATTGTGATACTTTCCATGGCCAAGCCGGCCCAAGGCGAATGGCGCAAGATCGATATCATCTATCCTTTGATCGGCGCGGTCGCGTTCGGCATCTCCACGACGCTGCGTAAGGCCGGGCTCGGTTACATCAATATCCCGCTGCTCGCCGCGGCGATGACGGCGGGTGCCGGCGCGCTGTTCTCGTTGGCGTTGCTCAAGTATCAAGGCGGCAGCAAGGCTTTTAAACTCACGCGCAATAGCGCCGCCTGGCTGTTTCCCGCGGGAGCTTTTAATACCGCGGCGATGCTGTCGGTATTCTTCGCCTTGAGCCACGGCAAAGTCGTCATCGTCGAGCCGCTGGTAAGCTCCAATCCGGTGTTGACGCTGACGCTGACGGCAATTTTCCTACGCGACGTCGAGTCGATCTCGCTGCGGGTCATCATCGGTTCCGCGCTGACGGTGACCGGGACGATCTTGGTGGTGCTGGTGAAATGAGCGCTATGGGATGATAGATTATCAGCTTTGCTGAAAAACCGATCGGGGTCCTTCGACAAGCTCAGGACGAACGGAATTGAAGTCTCAAACATGTCACAAAATCCGTTCATGCTGAGCTTGTCGAAGCATTCTTCGGGGTTTTCAGCAGAATCATTACCTAGATCTACTTTTTGGAGGAAATCATGTCGAAGGCGATGCAGGGCGAGCGAAAAATGTGGAGCAAAGTGTACACCTACGACGAATGGATGGAAGCCCAGGGCGTGCCCATCTATCGCGGCTACTACATCGAGGATCTGCGCACGTTGCAGTTAGGGTGGTGGGATGCGCGGCAGTGCCATTCGGCATTCATTCAATTGGTCGGGCAGGAAGGCGTGACTTCTGCCCGGGTGACCGAGATCCCCGCCGGCAAGACGCTGCCACCGCTCAAGTTCGCTCTCGATGAAATTGTTTACGTTGTCGAAGGCCGCGGCCTGACAACGATTTGGGCAGGAGATAAACGGCCGCGCAAGACCTTTGAGTGGCAAAAGCACAGCATGTTCTTGCTGCCGCACAATTACACCCATCAGTTCACCAATATGCAGGGCGACAAGCCGGTGCGTTTGCTGCACTATAATTACATGCCGCTGACGTTATCAGGCGTGCGCGATGTCAATTTCATCTTCGGCAGCAATTACGAAAGCAACGACATCCAGAACGAGATGGATTTTTACTCCGAAGCCAAGATGGTCTCACAGAACCAGCTCGACGAGACTTGGGGCCGGCGTGCCTACTGGTTCGGCAATTTCTTTCCCGACATGCGCGCCTGGGATAAGCTCGACACCAATGCGCGCCGGGGAGCCGGCGGGCGCAGCGTTTACATTCAATTTCCCGATTCAGAAATGTCGTGCCACATGTCGGTGTTCGACGCGCGGTTGTACAAGAAAGCGCACCGCCACGGCCCCGGCCGCGTCATTGTGATTCCGGTCGGGGAGGGCTACTCGATCATGTGGGAAGAGGGCAAAGAAAAGGTCGTGGTGCCGTGGCACGAAGCCAGCCTCTTCGTGCCGCCGAACAAATGGTTTCATCAACACTTCAACGCCGGCGGCGAACCGGCACGCTACCTGGCGCTTCACCCGCCCATGCAGTTCCACGGCCATGCGGAAAAAGTCGAAGACCGTGCCAAGGATCAGATCGAGTACTGCAACGAAGACAAATGGGTACGCGAAAAATTCGAGGGCGAGCTGGCGAGCCGCGGGCTGACTTCACTAATGCCGCCGGAGGCGTATTCCAATCCCGATTTTGAATGGAACTGGAAGCCGTTTGTGCAGAGCGCGAAATAGGAGCCGCGCACATTTTAGTCGGAAAGCCCCGCTCAACGCGGGGCTTTTTTTGGACGTGGTGAGCGGCTATGCCGCCTTCACCGCGCCGGCCACGGCCCATTCGGCGGCGATCTCGCGCACCTGGGCGGATTTTCCCGGCGCGACTTGGCCGACCAGTTTGCTCAGGTGTGCGAGATCGATCTGCAGCGACTCGTCCATGTGACCAAGATATTGCTCAAAGACTTTGTCGGCTAAGAGCTGACCGTGGCCGAACTTGGTCTTCAACAACTCGATCACTTTGGCCCGGTTGGCTTTGGCATAAACGATGCCCTCGCGATGGGCGGTAACAAAAGCTTTGAAATCGGCGGCCCGGTCCCGGGCAAGCTGCGCTGTGGTTTCGATGGAAATACATAGCGGGTCATCGACGATATCGGGCCAGGCGCTGAGACGGCGACACCCCTTTTCCTCGGCGACGAAGCCATAGGGGCGCGGCACCAGCGCCGCGGTGGCTCTCTTATCCAAGAGACGGTGAAACGCCTCTTGGTCGCTGGCGACGAGGTCGAGTTTGACATCGCTGCCGATGGTCAGACCGCCGATCTGTTGAAATGTTGCGCCGAGCGGCACACCGCGCGCCGGCCCCTCGCGACAGACCACCGTGCCGCCCTTTAGATCCGCAATTTCTTTGATCGCGCCATCGGCGACCAACCAGTAGGGGCAACTGTTCATGGCGCAGCCCAGCAATCGGCTTGCCTTGGTGTCCAGAAAATGCGGCAGCGATGCGCGCGCGACGACGAACGAAATCTGCGCTTCTCCGGTTCCCAGTCGGCGATAACGTTCTTCGGTACCCTGCACGTGGTTCCACGACACTTCGAGCCCGTGCTTGGCGTAGATGCCGGCATCGATGGCCAAGTAACCGGTAATGTCGCGCGCGAACTTTGGCTCAATGCCTTCGAGATGACCGTACATGCAATTGATTTTGGTTATCGACACAGCGTTTCTCCTTCGACGTGTGCGCTCAAACGACAGCCACAAGCACGAGTCACGAACAATGAATTACGACCTTCTATAGTACGCTTGGCTGTGCGGTACAAACTTCGCCTTGACAGAACTTTGACAACGGGACTAGAGTCACGCCGTCTGAAGCACCAACCCCATTTTAGAAGGAGGTTACGATGAAAGTTTTAGACGTGTTGGAAACGTCCAAGGGGCGCAAGAAAGGCCAGCGGCGCATTGATTTATTTCGCCGCGAAAATTTAGAAACGTGGATCTTGATCTTCCCACCCGGCGATGTGCAGCGCATGCACAACCATCCCTCGGACCGGACCTACTATGTGCTCACCGGCAAGGGCATCATGAAAGGGCGCAACGAGACCCATGAGCTGAGGCAGGGGGAAATCATTAGTATCCCTGCGCATGAGTTTTACGAAGGCTCGAACCCGTTCGACGAACCGATGATTTTGCTGGGCAATAGCCACAAGGCGACGGCAGAAGATCTTGCTAAAGCCGGCGGCCAGCGCAATGAAATTGACGATAAGACCGGCAAGCGCGTCATCTTTCAGCATGGCGGCGGTCAGGACATGGGCGTCTTGGCTGACTGGAATTAACAGCGTCGAGTTTTACTCGCACAGGGCCGTTACCTCCAACAACGGGGCTGACGCCAGGCCCAACGCGCGGCTGGGTTACCACCGGTCGCGCGTCCCAGTCTTCATCGATCGCTCCACAAATTCCTCTAAACGATCAAAAATTACGCGGCTCTTTTTCGGTCATCAGCACAAGATCTCGGCGCGCCGACGGCGCCGAAAACGGCGCGCTTTTCGCATAGTTTTTCGCTTCGGTTGTGATATAAGTTCCCTGGCGTAGACCCATGAACGGCAAGTCCATCCCTAGCGAGCTCTCTCAAGTTCGGGCCTCCAAATTTCGCTGGTTTCCCGCATGGCGTGGCCCGATTAGGTGGCGCCGTTGGCTGCTGCTGCTGGCCATTCTGCTCGCCGTTTGCGTTTTCGTCGAGATTCAAACCTCCGTGGTTCAGTCCTGGGTATTCACGCGCACCAATCAAGAAGTGCATTACAAAATTGCGCCGGGCGCCAGTCCAAGCATTGCGTTTCCGCGCGGCGGACCTTTGGATGAGCGGCGCGGTTACACCAAGTTGGGGAATTTTCGCGCACGGCTGGAAAACCAGGGCTACCGGGTTGCGCTGCAAGCGCAGCAATCGGAGATGATGGTATTTCTGCTGAACCGAAACATCTCGCCACCCTATCGCGAACCGGTGGAGACCGGCATGGCGGTCAGCGGCAAAGACGGCACTGCGCTGTTTCGTTACGCGCAGGGCGATTTCTTGTTCAATAAAGCCAGCGATATTCCGCAGCTGGTCACCAAGACACTGCTCTTCCTGGAAAACCGCGACCTCGACCAGCCGGCAACGGATTGGCAGAACCCGGTGATCGAGTGGAATCGCATGTTTAAGGCGATGCTGTATTACATCGGCTCGAAGCTCTATCTGCCGGTGCCGGTACAAGGTGGCAGCACGCTGGCGGTGCAGCTGGAAAAATTTCGCCACTCGCCCAATGGCCGCACCGATACGCCGCTGGAAAAGGTGCGCCAAGTGTTTGGCGCAAGTTTGAAAGCGTATCGCGCTGGAAAAAACACCCGGGAATGGCGCGAGCAGTTGATCGTCGATTATCTCAATTCCGTGCCGTTGGCGGCGGCGCCCGGCTACGGCGAGATCCACGGTCTTGGCGAAGGACTCTACGCCTGGTTCGGCACTTCTTTGAGCGATGCCGTCAAGGCCATCGAGATGCCGGGCATCACAGTGCCCAAAGTGCGGGCTTTCAAGTAGATACTTTCTTTGCTCGTGTCGGTGCGCTCGCCATCGGTGTTTCTCGTTGAGGAGCGTGAGTCGCTGGAAGAAAAAGTCGGGCAGTTTACCCGGCTCATGGCGCGCGAAGGTTTGATCGATTGGGAGTTCGCCACGGTGCTGCAAGAAACACCGGTGCAGTTTCTCGGCAAAGGCCCGGTCTCGCCACAGGCTTCATCGGTCCAGAACAAAGCAGCCAACGCCATTCGCACGTCGATGATGGAATATCTAGGCCTAACAAATCTTTATGATTTGAATCGGCTGCACCTGGACGTCGAGAGCACCATCGATGTGCCGCTGCAGAAAAAGATCACCGATTTTCTCCATACGCTGACACAGCGGGAGGTGATTCGCGCCAACGGGCTCACCGGCAAGTACTTGCTGGAAGATGCCGACCCGCAGAAGGTGGTGTATTCGTTCCTACTGGTCGAGCCTGCCGCCGACGGCAAGAAAATCCGTGTGCAAGCGGACAATCTCGGCAGCCCGCTCGACTTCAACAAAAGTGTCAAGCTCGAGCTCGGCAGCCCCGCCAAACTGCGCACGGTGGCGCACTATATGGAGCTGATGGGCGAACTGCATAAGGATTTATTTCCGCTGGACGCAGAGGGTTTGAGAAATACTGCCGAGCAAGCGCGCGACCCTCTGACCAAATGGGCGGCGGCGGTCCTGCTGCAAAATAAAAAACTTGCGCTCGAGCCGTTTTTGGAGCGCGCCATGAATCGGCGCTACTCCGCGAGCCCGTGGGAACAATTTTATACCGGCGGCGGCATGCACACGTTCGAGAACTTCGACAAAAGCGACAACGAAAGAATCCTGCCGCTGCGCGATGCTTTCCGGAACTCGACCAACTTGGTTTTCATCCGTCTGATGCGCGAGCTGGTTTACTACCATCGCGCCCGGCTCGACTACAACGCCGACGAGCTGCTCGCCAATCCGGAAAACGAGCGGCGCAAAAAAATGCTTCAGGAGTTGGCCGACGAAGATTCGAGCGCGATCCTGCGGCGCGCCTTTCAGAGCTATCGCGGTCAAACCGCAGAGCAGATCGCTGCTCGCCTGTTGGGTACAAAAACCAACGTCGAGCGACATCTGGCGATCTTGTTCTTTGCCTGGAAGCTCGGCAATGACGAAGCCACTTTGGCCGCGTGGTTCAAACAGAATCAAGTGGAACTTGCCGAAGAGGACGTCGGTAAACTCTTTCAAGCCTACGCTAACCCGCGCTTAACGCTGCTCGATTACGCCTATCTCCTTAGCTTCAATCCGCTGGAGTTGTGGTGCGCCGGAGAGTTTCGCCAGCAGCCCAACCTTTCCTGGGAACAACTCTATGGGCGCAGCAGCGAAACCCGCCGTTTAGCGGCGACCTGGCTTTTGAACCCAAACAACCGGCGCGCTCAAGAATCGCGCTTGCGCACGCGTGTGGAAAAGGAAGCGTTCGCTCGCATGACGCCTTACTGGCAGAGATTGGGTTTTCCGTTTAAGACCCTGGTTCCGTCTTACGCCACGGCGATCGGCAGTTCGTCGGACCGGCCCACGGCACTAGCCGAGCTGGTTGGCATCATCGTCAACGACGGCGTGCGCCGCCAGCCGACCAGTCTGACCAACATTCACTTTGCAACTGGCACGCCCTACGAGACCCACTTCGAGCAACAGAAAGAAAAAGGCAGCGTCGTGCTGCTGCCGGAGGTGGCGCGCGCTATCCGTAAAGCGATGGCCGCCGTGGTCGAAGGGGGCACAGCGCGCACCCTGCACGGCGTGTTTAAATCGGCCGACGGCAAGATCATTGCGACTGGCGGCAAGACCGGTTCCGGCGACAACCGTTTTGAAACCTACAATCGCTTCGGTGCCGTAACGTCATCGCGCGCGACCAACCGCACCGCGACCTTTGTCTTTTACATCGGCGATCGCTACTACGGTGTCGTCACCGCTTACGTGCAGGGACGCGAGGCGGCCAACTACAAATTCACCAGTGCATTACCGGTGACCGTGTTGCGCCTGCTGGCGCCAAGCATCATGGAAACCATGAACAGCAATGTTGGCATGATCAATCCCGCCGCTGTCAAAGTGCCGGACAAAACGGCTACGCAAAACGTCGGTCACGCCGGAGCGCCGCGGGACGCCAAGGCGCAAATCTATTAGCCACTTGGCTACGCCGGCTCTAAGTGCCGCGCCGGTTGCCAAACAATTCGATGTGCAGGCGCGGTGTGAAACCGTAGCCGGTTTTTTTGCAGAGCTCGACGATCCAAGCCGATTTCTGGCGCAGTTCGTCTCGCCGGTTGCCTTCGGGCATGAGCAAAACTCGCGTCGGGTCGACGCTTCTTAGCATACGGATCAAAGTGCGGATCTCGCTGAAATCTTCTGCTTGCTGCACGACGAATTTCAATTGGTAGTCATAACCATCGACGAATTGTTGCAAGACCTCTAGGTTACTCCGGCGCGCTTCGTGCATCGCGGCGAATTTTCCCCGCTGTTTTTTCCACGGCGTCGAATTGGCGAGCTTCGGGCTCAGCGAGATCAGGTCGCAATCTACGACTTTGAAGATCGTCGCCGCGGTTTCGATGGTGATATGTTTGCCGCGGCGCTTTAACGCCGCCGTGAGTTTGCCCAGCTCGGGCGCTATAAACGGTTCGCCGCCGGTCACGACCACGTGACGGGCGGGATATTTGCTTATCTCTTTGAGGATTTCACTCAAAGACCACTCTCTGCCCGTCGGACGCCAAGACGTGTAAGGCGTGTCGCACCAAATGCAGCGCAGGTTGCAGCCCGAAGTGCGCACGAACACTGAGGGCACGCCGACCAGTCTCCCTTCGCCCTGGATGGAATAGAAGATCTCCGCGATTCGCATAGTCGCAACTTAACAAGGCGGCGCGGCTGGTGCCACCTGCTTTTGTTTCGCTTGCCGGCTGTGATAAGTGTGTAAGCTTCGCACGGAGCGAAGAGAGACTCAGTAGTAACAGCAGAGCGCGTCATGACCCAGAACGCTATTCATATCCGCGGCGCCAAGCAGAACAATTTGAAAAATCTCGACATCGAGATTCCGCTCAATGCTTTAACCGTGATTACCGGCGTCAGCGGCTCGGGCAAGTCGACGCTCGCCTTCGACATTCTCTATGCCGAGGGACAGCGGCGCTACGTCGAGAGTTTTTCCGCCTATGCGCGGCAATTTCTCGACCGTATGGACAAGCCCGACGTCGAGAGCATCGAAGGCATTCCGCCGACCATCGCCATCGACCAGAGCCGGCCAGTGAAGACCTCGCGCTCGACGGTCGGCACCATGACCGAGCTGCACGACCATTTCAAATTATTATTTTCGAAAATCGCTGTGCTTTACTGCCGCGGCTGCGAGCGCGTGGTTGAACGCGACGGCGCGCCGTCGGTGCTGAAGAAAATATTGAATCTTGCCGAAGGCACACCGATGGTTCTGACGTTTGCGTTGTCGCCGTCGACGCTGCCGTGGGAAGAGGTGCGGTCCAATCTCCAGCGCGCCGGCTTCCACCGCCTGCTCGACGGTGAAACTTTGCGCGATCTTGAACAGCTGAACGAGGCGCCCGCAGGCGCGGAGTTGTTGCAGATCGTCGTCGACCGCTTCGCCTATCGCGCGGAGAATCGCAAACGCATCGCCGATTCGCTGGAACAAGCGTTTCACTACGGCAAAGGCCAGCTGACGCTGCATTTGCCCCAGGACAACTGGCGGCGCGAGCCGTTTAGCAATCATTTGCACTGCCCGCATTGCGATATCGCCTACCGCGATCCGGTGCCGAATATTTTTTCTTTCAATAGCCCGTTAGGCGCATGTGAAGCTTGCCGGGGCTTTGGCCGGGTGATGGACATTGACATGGACCTGGTGATTCCCGACCCGGGCAAATCGCTCGCCGACGGCGCGATCCGGCCGTGGATCAATCGCACACGGCGCACGCGCCGTTTGCTCGACTTTTGCGAGCGCCATCGGGTGCCGACCAAGAAACCCTGGGGCGAACTAACCGACAAGCAAAAACAGTTGGTCGTCGACGGCGACGGCGACTACAAGGGCATCCGCGGCTGGTTTCGCCGGCTCGAGCGTAAAAGCTACCGCATGCATGTGCGCGTCATGCTGGCGCGCTACCGGGCCTATTTAACATGCCCGGATTGCAGCGGCAGCCGCTTGAAACCGGACGCGCTGCACTATCGCATCGACGGCAAGGACATCGCCCAGGTCAACGCCATGAGCGTCGGTGCAGCGGCGCAGTTCTTCAACGATTTGAAACCAGCCGGCGCGCTGGACCAGGTGGCGAGCTTGATCCTCGACGAGATTCGCCGCCGCTTGAACTATTTGCTTGGCGTTGGCTTGGAATATCTCACCCTAGATCGCCAGTCGCGCACGCTTTCCGGCGGCGAGTTGGAGAGGGTGGATTTGACGACCGCCATCGGGTCGTCGTTGGTGAACACGCTTTACGTGCTCGACGAACCTTCGATCGGTCTGCATCCGCGCGACAGCCGGCGCTTGGTCGAGATTCTGCATCGACTGCGCGCCAACAAAAATACCGTCGTGGTTGTCGAGCATGATCCCGAGATCATCAAAGAGTGCGATCACATCATCGACCTCGGCCCGAAAGCCGGCGAGCAGGGCGGCGAGATCATGTTCGCCGGCAGCTACGATGCACTGTTGAAAGACGAAAACTCGTTGACCGCGGCTTATCTCAGCCAGCGCAAAGCGATCCCGATGCCGGCCCGCAGCCGCAAGCCGTTATTTCAACGGGCGATCAAAATCAGGGGTGCCTGCGCCAATAATCTCAAAAATATCGATGTCGAAATTCCGCTCGGCTTGTTCGTTTGCATCACCGGTGTTTCTGGTTCGGGCAAATCCAGCTTTGTCGAAGACGTCCTGCACAAGAATTTGAAAAAACTCAAAGAGGCGCCGACGGCCGGCGTGGTCGATTGCGCGGCCATCGACGGCGTCGACAAGATTTCCGAAGTGGTGATGGTCGATCAGTCGCCGGTGGGCACGACGCCGCGGTCGAATCCGGCGACGTATATGAAAGCTTTCGACGGCATTCGCAAGCTCTTCGCCACCGCCGATCTGTCCAAACTGCGCGGTTACACGCCGTCGACTTTTTCTTTCAACATCGAAGGCGGCCGCTGCGAATCGTGCCGCGGCGAAGGCTACGAGAAAGTCGAGATGCAGTTTCTCTCGGACGTCTACACGACTTGTCCGGAGTGCCATGGCAGCCGCTACCGCGAAGAAATTCTCGAAGTCACTTATCGCAACAAGAACATTCGCGAGGTGCTCGATCTGACGGTCACCGAGGCGTTGGAATTTTTCAAAGACGTCAGCGAAATCAAGGCGGCCATCGAGCCGCTGCGCGCCGTGGGATTGGAATACGTTCGATTGGGGCAGCCGCTGACGACATTGTCCGGCGGCGAGTCGCAGCGTTTGAAACTTGCGGCGCATATGGCGCGCGCTAGAAAGTCGGGCACGCTGTTTATTTTCGACGAGCCAACCACCGGGTTGCACTTCCACGACATCGAACGGCTGCTGTGGGCCTTTAACGAGCTGATCGAGCAAGGCCACTCCATCGTTGTCATCGAACACAACATGGAAGTGGTGAAATGCGCCGATCATATCATCGACCTCGGCCCGGAGGGCGGCGACCGCGGTGGTGAAATCATCGCCACCGGGACGCCGCAGCAAATCGCGGCGGTGAAAGCGTCGCATACCGGTGTCTATCTGCGGTCCTATGTCGATCGAAACAGCGCGTCGCCGTTTGCCGCGACTCTGGAAAAAGCGGCGCAGGAGGCGGACGCCGCGGCGGCGGTGCTCGACGAAAACGCCATCGCCATCGTCGGCGCCAAGGAACACAATCTAAAAAACATCAGCCTGAACATTCCGCGCGACCGCTTTGTCGTGATCACTGGTCTCAGCGGTTCAGGAAAATCGTCACTCGCCTTCGATATCATCTACGCCGAAGGACAGCGGCGTTATATCGACAGCTTGTCTGCTTACGCGCGGCAATTTTTGGAAGTGATGGCGCGGCCCAATGTCGACCTGCTCTCGGGCATTCCGCCGACGGTGGCGATCGAGCAGCGGCTCAGCCAGGGCGGCAAGAAATCGACTGTCGCCACGGTCACGGAGATTTACCATTATCTGCGACTACTCTACTCCAAAGTCGGCAAGCAGCACTGTGTCCAGTGCGGCCGGCAGATTCACTCGCTGACGCGCAGTCAAATTCTTGACCGCGTCGCGCGCTCCTATCGCGGCAAGGAAGTGATGATCTTGAGCCCAATCATCCGCGGCCGCAAAGGTTTTCACAAGGAAGTGATCTCGGGCGCGCGCCGCTTGGGCTATCGGCGCGCGCGCATCGACGGCAAGTTGGTCGACCTGCGTGCGCCCGAGTTAACCAACGGCCTAGAGCGTTTCAAAGAGCACGACATCGACGTCGTCATCGGCAAGGGCAAAGCTGGCAGCCGCGAGGTCGAAGCGATGGTCGATCACGGTCTGCGCTTGGGCAACGGTGTGATTCACCTGATTTCGGAGGGCGGCGAGCAGGTGTTCAATCAGAAACTGTTTTGCTTGCAATGCGGCATCGGCTACGAGCCGCTCGATCCGCGGCTGTTTTCGTTTAACAGCCGCCAGGGAGCATGCGCGCAATGCAGCGGCATGGGTTTTCAGTGGGACTTCGATGCCGATTTGATCCTTGCCGACCCGCGCAAATCGGTGCGCGAAACGCTCGACGTCATCGGCGAATCCTTTAGCTTGAACGCGGCCCATTTGCGGCGCGCCATGGAGCGGCTGAGCGAAAAGCTCGAAGCGCGCTGTGAGATGGACACACCATTCGCCAAGCTGAGCAAAAAAGAACAGGAAGAGGTTCTTCACGGCGGCACCGGCCGCGGCAGCGCGCGCGGCATCATTCCCTTCCTGCGCGAAATTTGGGGCGACGGCGAGGATGAAGCCAATCAAGAACTGAGCGAGCTGCTTTCGGAAACGGCGTGCAGCGCTTGCCAGGGGCTGCGCCTGAACCCACGCGCGCAGGCGGTGCGCGTCGATGGCAAGTCGATCTCGCAGGTGACGGCTTTTTCCGTCGAAGCGGCGAAAGAGTATTTCGATTCTTTAGAGTTGGCGCAGGGCGACAACGGCAGCGCCGAGCGCGACCGCGCCGTCGCCGACAAGATCTTGCGCGAAATTCAGCAGCGGTTGGCGTTTCTCGCCGAAGTCGGCTTGCCTTATCTGACCCTGGACCGGCGCGCCGATACTCTGTCGGGCGGCGAGGCGCAGCGCATTCGTCTGGCGGCGCAGCTGGGCTCGAACCTGCGCGGTGTCTGTTACATCCTCGACGAACCGACCATCGGCTTACATCCGCGCGACAACGACATGCTCTTGCGGACATTGAAACGGCTCGAAGAAGTCGGCAATAGCGTGCTCGTAGTCGAGCATGACGAAGCGACGATGGAATCGGCCGACCTGATCATCGACTTGGGTCCGGGCGCCGGCGTGCGCGGCGGCACGGTGGTTTCCATCGGCACGCCGGAGGAGATTCGCAAGAATCCCAATTCGCTGACGGGCGCCTATCTGCGCGCACAGCACAAACGGCTCGGGCCCGAGCGCGCGTTGAAAAAAGCCAATTGGCTGACCATCAAAGGCGCCAAGGCGAACAATTTGAAGAACGTCGACGTGCGGTTGCCGCTGGGCATGTGGACATGCGTGACGGGAATTTCTGGTTCGGGCAAGAGCACGCTGGTCAAAGAAGTGCTTTACAAAGGGCTCAAGTTGAAGCTCGGCCAATTTGCCGGACGACCCGGCGTTTACAAAGAGATCGTCGGTTGGGAGAAGTTGGAACGTATCGTCGAAGTCGATCAAACCCCGATCGGCAAGACGCCGCGCTCGGTGCCCGCCTCCTACGTCGGATTGCTCGACGAAATCCGCAAGCTCTACACGCTGACGCCGGAAGCGCGGCTGCGCGGCTACACGCCGAGCCGGTTTTCGTTCAACGTCAAAGGCGGCCGCTGCGAGGAGTGCGCCGGGCAGGGGAAGATTCGCAAGGAGATGAACTTTCTCCCCGATGTTTTTATCGACTGCGAAGCCTGCAATGGCCAGCGCTTCAACGAGGAGACATTGAGCATCCGCTTCAACGACAAGAGTATTTCGGATGTTTTTCGCATGACCGTCGAAGAAGCGGTGCCGTTTTTCCAGGCGTTTCCGAAAATCGCCCGGCCGCTGAAAATCCTCGACGACATCGGCATGGGCTACATCACCCTCGGTCAGGCGAGCAACACGCTGTCGGGCGGTGAAGCGCAGCGCATCAAGCTTGCCTATGAGCTGGGGAAGGAATCCCACGGCAAAACGCTCTACGTGTTGGATGAGCCGACCACCGGTTTGCACTTTGCCGACGTGGAAAAGCTGATCCAGATTCTTCACCGCCTGGTCGACATGGGGAATACGGTGGTCACCATCGAGCACAATCTCGACATCGTTAAGGACGCCGATTACCTGGTTGACCTGGGTCCCGAAGGCGGTCAGGACGGCGGCCGCGTGGTCGCTTGCGGCACGCCGGCGGAAATCATCCAGGACGGCAAGCAGTCTTTCACCGCGCGCTTCTTGCGTGACTATCTCAATGGCGGTGCCAAACCCGTCAACTCAAAGAGACGGCGCGAATCGGTGACGGCTTAGTGCTGTGGCGAGTAGAATCGTTTCGTTGCTGAGTTACGCCCTGTGGCTGCGCTGCCCGCGCTGTGGCATCGGCAAGCTTTATGAGAAGCTCTTTCGCATGCGCGCCCGCTGCGCGCGCTGCGACCTCAAGTTTGAAAGAGAGCAGGGCTATTTTGTCGGCGCGATTTACATTAACTACGCGGCCACGGTCGGTGTTGCGGTGCCAGGGTTCTTCCTACTGGACGCTTTCGCGGGCTGGACCATCGATCAGCAGCTGTCGCTCTGGGTGCCCTTTGCCGTCATCTTTCCGGTGATGTTTTTCCACCACTCACGCAGCGTGTGGCTCGCGTTTGATCATTTTTTCGACCCGCCGGACAGGTTGTATCCCGTGCCGCCGAAAAATTAAGGGGTCTGGCGTCTCGCGGCTACTTGCCGCGCCTCTTGTTCCTTTAGGTCTCTTTTGTCGCTTTTTTCCTCTGAGCTTGCACCGCCCGCCGCGCCCACTGGCAAAGCTCGTCGCTATTCTCCAGCACATCCACCGGCACCTGATAGTAGCTTTTTATTGTCTGTCGCGCGTTGGGCCTAAACGGTTTCATCTTGCGCTTGCGGTACTCATCGACCGTCGTCTCGTCTATTTTGAAATAAAGCTTGCCTTTGTTGACGACGGCAAAGCAGGTTTCGGCTTGGTACAAGGCGAAGCTGCCGAACATGCGGCGCGCTTCGACGTCTTCTAGTGCTTGCAGCTGGTCGAGCACGAAATCTCTGAATGATTCGTCTTTCTGGTTCATCCGATGGCCAAAAAAATTAGCCCTAGCACCATGGCGCCGGCCGCGGTTAGCCGGCGCGTGGCATCGCCTTCGGCGAGCAGCCGCGTGCCCATGATCGTGCCGATGAGAATGCTGATCTCACGCGCCGGTGCGACGTAGCTGACCGGCGTAAATTGCATCGCTGTCAAGACGAGAATGTAAGAGAGCGGTATCAGCGCCGCGATGCTGATCGCTTCGTAGCGGTGCTCGCGCCATTCAATCTTTGTCTGCGGCCAAAAGTGAATGGCAAAAGGTGTCAGCATGATCGCCCGTCCGAGGTTGGCGCCCCAATCGAGAGCAAGCGGCGAAAGCGCGAAGCGGCTGACCGCGTGTTTGTCCCACAGTGTATAGGCCGCGATGAACAAACCGGTGATGAGCGCGTACATGATTGCCCGGCGGCTTCCTTGCGCACGAAAGTTCGCGCCGCTGAAACTCAGCAATGCAACACCGGCGAGAATCAGCGCGGTGCCGAGCATGGCTAACCACGACGGCCGCTCGCCGAGAAAAACAATCGCCGCGAGGCTCGATAGCAGCGGTCCTGTGCCGCGCGCCAGCGGATAGACGAGCGACAAATCGCCGACGCGGTAGCCCTGGTTGAGCAGGAGAAAATAGGCCGTGTGCAGTGCCGCGCTGCCGGCCATCAGACCGATCTGCATGAAGCCGATTTCGATCTCCCACACGACGATCATGCCGATCGTCAGTGGCGCGTAGAGCACTGCTGATGCCACCGCAACGATCCAAGTAAACGTCGCGTGGCCGCTCGCTTGTTTGTTCAGCAGGTTCCAGGTCGCGTGGATGAAGGCGGCGACCAGAATGAGAATGAGGGCCCAGAGAGTCACGGCATTAAGCGGAAATAGCTCTATCCATCAAGTGCGATTGAGTCGCCGACGCGAATCACACCGCCGCGGAGTACCTCGGCGCGCAAGCCGCCGCGATGGATTAGGCCGCGCATGACCCCTTTGATGCTGAGTTGTTCCAAGTGCATGCATGGCTCGCACAGGCGCGTGCCACGCAGTACAACCTCGCCAACGCGAAACTCGCGTTCAACGAGATGATTGAGGGCAACGCCGCGCGTTATGAGATTGCGTCGCGAAAGCCCGGGATCGAGAGCGATTTGATACTCGCGCTGCAGCGCTTCGAGCGCCTCGATTTCAATCAACGTCACATCGCGGCCATTGCCGGGATGGTTGGAGTAAGTGCCAAGCTGGGCCGCGTAGCGATCGCCCTCAAGCCCTTTGCCGGGCCAGGCTTGCACGCTGGCAACTGTTTGCATCGGCGCCGCCGCTGTTGGCGCAATGTGGATCGACAGGACTGTGCCCCATCCGTAGCGCGTGTTTTCTGCTGAAAATTCCATTTGACACTAACCTTTGCTTTGTTTCCAGATAAATCACTCTAGGCAGCTTCGCAGCAAAAAGTGGTTTTGCCTGGGAGTTCCAGCGGTTGTCCTGGTGCCCAGTGTGGATGATCATATCTAACATGGATACGACCTTCGACCTCGGCAATCTTCTAGTGCCCACGCCACAAGGTGGGTTGCGTATAGGCAACACACGCGTTTCGCTCGACAGCGTTGTCTACGCCTACCGCGACGGTGCCACCCCAGAAGAAATTTGCCAAGACTACAGAGCGCTGTCCCTTGCCCAAGTCTACGCCACCATCGCCTGCTACCTGAACAACCGCGATCAGGTCGACCGCTATCTCGAAAATTCAGAGCAGTGCGCTGAAGTTATTCGTCAGGATCTCGACAGCCGTCACAAAGAATTCCTTAAAGACCTGCGCCAGCGCCTCGACGTTGCGCGCCAAGCGCCAACGCGCCGCTGGCGCAGTCAAATACCTCTTCGACCAAGACTTCAATGGTCGTATTGTTCAGGGTGTCCATCGAAGGTCGCCGAGCTGCGATACGGTGACCGCACAGGAAGTCGGTCTATCCGAGGCGCCCGACCCGGGATGTGAGAATGGTCAGCAGCTGAAGCGCGACTGGTGGTTTCGCATGACCACCGAACCATGCGAGCGTACGCAGAGGAACGGTTAGGTTCCCAACTACCGATGCGTAGTCTCATCTTAATCCATCAACCGGCTAACGTAGGAGAGGCGATTGACAGCTTGGTGCTGGTCGCCGAAAGCTCTGCCGCCGAAGAATGGGATGTTAAGATCGTGTTCCTGCCGTTTAAGTAGCTGAGCAATCGTTCGCCGATTCGCTCTCATGCTGACGTCTTCTTCTTGCTCACCAACCCGGTGACTTCCGGCGTCTGCATGCCTTCTTTGAGGAGATTGCAGCTGCCTTGCTCGAGAATCTCCTGGGCCAATTTCTTGGCGCCGCTGATCGCGGCTTTTAGAAATCCCGAGCCGTAGCTGACGCGGGCAACGCCGAGGTCCTGCAACTCCTTGACGCCGGGGGATTGCGGCCCGGCGAGAATGCTGATCGGTGCTTTGACTTCTTTGGCGACTCGGCCGATGGTCTCGGCGCCGTGAAGGTTTAAATAGAAAATGCAGTCGCCGCCGGCTGCCGCATAGGCGTTGCCGCGCTTGATCGCCTCGTCAAGAATTTTTTTCGGGTCATCTTTCATGACGTGGAACGCATCGACGCGGGCATTTAAAAAAAACTCACTGCCGAGGTCTTTTTTGGTTGCCATCACCGAACTGATCTTGCGCAGGTGCTGCGCCATCTCGACCAAACCACTGCCGCCTTTGCCGGTGCTGTCTTCGAGGTTCATGCCGGCGACGCCGCGCGCGACCAGCGCGCGCACGGTCTCTTGGACGCCGTGCTCATCGCCATAACCTTTCTCGCCGTCAGCGTTGAACGGAACCGACACAGCCGCTGCGAACTGGCCGGAGGTCTCGACAAAAAGATCGCGGCTCATCACTTCGCCGTCCGGATAGCCGAGCGCTGCGGCGATACCGCCGCTGGTGCCTTGGATCGCTGGGAAACCAAGGTGTTGGAAAAGCAGTGCGCTCAAGACATCGTAGGCACCGGGCATAACCAAAATCTCCGGCGCGCGCACCAGCTCGCGCAGGCGGCGGCTCTTGGCGTTGGCGGCGGCTAAGATCTCGGCAGCTATGGGTTCCATGGGGACACCTCCAGGATCGATGCGGTATCGTATGCCAGCACACCGATGCATCGCAAGCAGGACCAGCAGACTATTTTGCTGCAGAGCTGTAGTGCGCTAGCTCGGCGCGCAGCGACCTCTCGCCCTGCGCCATGGCCCAGCGATGATTCGCAGCAAAGATCGGCTTGAGAATAAACGACAAATAACGCAGCAGCGGCTTGTCAGCGCGAATCTGCCAGTCGTAGCGAATGTTGGCCCAAGCGCCGTCCTGTTTGAATGTCCAGCGACCCGTGCCGACAAAGTCACCCCACGCTTCGAGCGCGAGGCCGTGCGGAAAATTCACCTCGGTGACACGGAACTGCCAGCGCAGCGTGTAAGGTAGCCAGCCGCGCGTGTAGAGATCGACGATTTTGCCAACGCCTTTTTCATTGCCGGGCGAGAGCTCGCGCACATCGAGATAGACCGACGGCCACCAACGTGGCAGGTCGGCGGCGTTGCTGATGATGCGATAAACCTCTTCGATTTTGGCTTCGATGCGCCAATGCGTGACGAAACGATAATCGTTGCTCGCCATCTGTGGTTACGGCTTTTTGTGCCAATTCACCAGATGTTCGCGCTCGTTGATAGACAAAGCGTCTGCGCGGTAATGGCGGTCATAGAAGTCGATATCGAGATGACCGGCCTGGAAACCAAGCACTGTGCGAAATGGCGGCAAGTAGGCAGGGAAGCGGCCGTAGCGGCCATGAATGTATTCACAGTAGGCCACCGTGGCAGCGATGGTAGCAGCGCTGATGTCTGCGACATCATTCGATATCTTTGCCGGATTGCGCCAGGCGCTATTTTGCGCGCCGCCACGAAACAAACCCTGCGCGCCGTACTTCACGTCGATCACCGCTTCAACCGCCGCTTTCATTGTCGGGTAATAGGGCGGGCAATAAGGCTGCAGCAAAACGTTGCCGTCGCGCTCCAAGCCCACCGCATAGGGCACGTGTTGATTGCGCCCAAGTAAAGTCATGACTGCGCGCGTCAGGCGATTGGCGCCAAGATAGTTGCCCACCGGCATTTCGTTCATGCGGAAATCGAGCGCCTGAAACCAGCCGTATTCATGCTCGGCAAAATTGGGAAAGCCGCCGAGTCCCAATGCTTGCGCCATGAGACCGAGGTTTTGCAGCATCATGCCTTGCTCGGCGGTGACGAACTCTGTGACCATCGTCTCCAAGCGTTGCACGGTCAGCACGCGCCCACTGGCCGGATTGTCAATCAGGTGGCCGCCGCGGCTACGACTGAATTGCTTCAATCCCGCCGGTTGGAAATTGGCCCGCTCGTCTACCACAAATGCCCCGGTGTGCTCGTTGAAAACCTCCAGCAAGCCGTTGATGTACATGAAGGTCAGCTCGTTGATCGGCAGAAAATAAGTCGTGCCCGGCGTGTAGAGCGACCACCGATTGACGTTGACGTTGAAAAATGGCACCAGCGGCGGCGCAGCGCGGCCGTGCTTAATCTTGATTCGGCTTTGGCGGTAGAGCTCGGTGTAATTGCCCTGGTGCGCCGCGTCGATCAGTTGGGGAATCGCGCTGGGTAGAAAATCCTGCGGCCGTTTGATCACGTAAGTCGCGTCGTCGTTGGTCACCACCAGCGACACGGTCTGAATCGCATCGCCGCTGGCGATGGTTCGTCCCAACGAGCGCGCGACAATGGCGCCGCCCTGAGCCGCGTCAAAGTTCAGATCGAGCAGCGCGTGGCCGGTGATGCCCGCCGCCGCGAAAACCAGCAGAGCTTCTTCCTCTTCGGTGAGCGGCAGCGGCGCGTGCTGACTGTGAAAAGCCAGCGGCCCGCTCGCCATTTTCATCCCTAGGCTGAAACGGCGGGAGCGGCGTTGGATTAGAGCATCGATGAGAGGATAGGCACGAAGTTCCTTGTTCACTGCGCCAACCGATCTAGCAAAACAAAAACTGCGCCTGGTTGGGGCTCAGCCAGACGCAGTCTCAAGATAGCAAAGAACGCCAGCGGTGCGGTCTCAAGCCACGCCGGTGTCGAGCAGCTGGCAGATCATGTCTTTTAGAGATGGATCGATGGTGTCGAGGCGGCTCACGGCGGGACCACCAGCCAACGATGCGACGATCTCCGGCAGGTCTTCCTTTTTCACGCCGGCGTACCAATTCTTTTGCGGGTGAACAACAACGTTGGGACCGAAGTCGCAGCCGCCAAAGCAGATATATTCCTTCACTTCGGCATCGACACCTTTTGCCGCGACCTGTTCTTTTAGCTCCTTGAGCAAAGCTTCCGAGCCGCGGCTCAGACAATCGACGTTTTGGCACACATAGCAGGTTTGTTTCATTGCTAACTGTCCCCTTGTTCAGATGATTCCAACTATTTATGGAAAAGCCCCGAGGCAGTCAAACGCCCGCAACTTGCTAGCGCGTTATCGTGCATCGATGGCCTGGATGGCGATTTTGAACCCGCTTTCGACATCATCGTATTCCGGCCGGGTAGCGTCGAAATATTTGCGGCCTTCAATTAGTTTATTGTGCAACTGGACGTCGTTTTTGGGGATGTCGATGCGCGCCGAATTGGGCGGCTCGTCGGGGTCGCCGAGTTTCTGCAGCGCCATCTGTCCCTTGCGCGAGAGGAACCAGTTGACGAAAACTTTCGCGGCGTTGGGGTTGGGGCCGTTGCTTGGCAACGTCAGCGTGCCGCCACCCACCGAGAAGCTGGCTCCTTCCTTCCACAGACTGGTGTCGAAGATTTCGATCGGTAAGCCCTGATTCTTCGCCTTGAGTGCGCCGGAGCAGCCAAAGCAGATGGCGAATTTGCTTTGCGCCAACCAGTCGATCATCTGGCGCGAGTCGCGGCTGAGGGTCATGCCCTTGTTGCCGAAGAATTGTTTGAGGAACGCCGGGCCGAGCTCGGGCTGGTAATAGAAAAACTGCATGGTGGAGCCGATTTCCGTCTTCGTTTTCGGATCGAGGCCGACGATTCGGTTGCGCCACTTGGGCGAAAGCAAGTCGTAGTAAGAGCTGAGCTCCTGCGGATTGACCAGTGTGGTGTTGTAATAGAGCTGCGCCGCGCTGGCATTGGCGATATAGGTCACAACGTATTTGCCTTCGGCATCCAGGTAGCGAATCTTGCCGCCATACCATTTCGATGCATCGATAACTTCCGGCAGCATCAAGGCCGGCTGGATCGGCTCCAACGCTTTGGCTTGCTGATGGAGAATTCGATAGTTGGACGAGCCCAGGCCAACCACATCGGCAAGAAATTTTCCCGCGCGCCGCTCAGTCGTGATGCGCGTGACGATCTGCGCGCCGGTGCCAGTGAGAAGGTAAGGGCGAATCTCGGGGAAATCTTTGCGGAACTCATCGAGCACCTTGCCGTAGCGGTACATGTAGATGTTGACCTTGCCCTCTTTCTTGGCGGCCTCGAGGGTGGCTTCCCATTGACGTTGGGCGGGGAATTCTGCCGCATTGGCGGCGAGTGCGATGCCGATTAGGATCAACGCGAGAGTAAGCGCTGTGATGTAAATCCGACGCTCAGCGGTTGGCTGGTGCACAACTACCTCCAACGAATCGGCGGGCTTGATTAGCTACGCTGCCAAATGACGACGCCGTCGTCAAATGGCAGATCGCGATAGAAGATCTTACGAGGGCTTCGATACGAGCACCATGGGACCGGTGGGGGCGGTGGTGGTGCCGGCGGGTTCGAGGGTGACTGCAAAGGTCTCGACGGGTTTGTTGTCGCCCGGGGGGTTGATGTGCAACCCACCACTACCCTTGGCATCGGTTTTGATCGTACCGACGTACCGCGGCGCGGAGTTCTGCGCGATGGTCCAGACCGCATACATGTTTCCTGCGGCCGCGGTCGGCAAATCGCTCGCGAAAATATGCCCCTCGCCGGATGGGTTCCAGAGAAAACGGCCTTTGGCGTTGGGTGTCGGGCCGCTGCCATAGAGGGGATAGTCGCGTGTCGCCGGGTCGCGCAGTAGATCGATGACTTGGCTATAAACCGTATGGCGCGGCTCGTATTGCATTCGGTAATAGCCGCCGCCGATGGCGAGGCCAACGATGCCGGCGGCGATGGTTCCCATCACTTTCAGCCACGGCCTTGGTTGTTTGCCTTGTGCCGGTGCGATTGGCACGACCTTTTCGCTGCCGATTTGCTCCATCAAGTGAGTCTTTACGGTCGGTGGCGGATTTAACTGTCGCAGCGAGCGCGGCAAGAGATTCACCGCCTCGCGGGTTTCCCGCAGGTGGGACTCACAGACGATGCAGTCGGCCGCAAGGTGAGCTTCGAGGTCTTTGAGTTCCGCACCGTCGAGGGCCCCGAGCGCGTAGCTGTCGACGCGCTCGAGCCAGTTATCGTGGTCGCTGACCATTATGCTGCCTGGGTCCCCAACATGTCTCTTAGACGCTGCATGCCGCTGCGCATTCTAGTTTTTACCGTGCCCAAGGGCTCATTTAATTTATCGGCGATCTCCGATTGGCTTAAACCGTCGAAATAGGCCAGCTCCAGCACACGCCGCTGCGCTTCCGGCAGAGTGGCCAGCGCGCTATTCATCGTCAGCTTGGTCTCCGACTCGGACGCGCTCGCTTCCACATTGTCCCCCGACTCCGCCTTTGCGGGATCGTCGGTGAGAACAAAGCTCTTTTCCATTCTACGTATGGAACGGAGCCTATCGATTGCCCGGCTGCGGGCAATGTTGATCAGCCAGGCTTCCGGTGTGCCGCGCTCGCGGCTGTAGTTAGCTGCTTGCCGCCACACTTGCATGAACACTTCCTGTAACAAGTCTTCAGCATCCGATTGGGCGCGCAGCATGCGCAAGGCAAGTGAATAAACTAGAGACGAGTAGCGATCGTAGAATTGACTGAAGGCGTCGCGATCTTGCGTCGCAATTTGTTGGATCAAGACAATCGGCTCAGCGGCGGAGGTGGCCATGACGGTTTCCGTTTTGTCCTTTGTCGGTTCGGCTACTCCAACATGTCGTTATGCATAGTGGTCTTCAGGAGCATCAACGAACCTTCATCGGTGCGGGTGTCAAAGTGATAGCTGTTCGGTTCGGCCCGGTGATAGTCGCCTTTACGCAGCAATCGGCCGCCGCAATAGCAGCTTCCTTCCAGAACCAACAGCTCTTCGGTGTTGGTATGGCGATGATTGGCGTAGCGGGAGCCCGGCACCATGCGGCATAGCGCGGTGACGACGCCGGTTTTTTCGTCGCGGTGCAGCACCTTGACGAAAATCCCCGGTGCCATCTCCGGCCAATCGCCCTCGGCGGCATGGACAAAGAGTAAGCCTGCCTTGTCTGAGCCGATGCGCTCTAAGAGCCGTGCTTTCTGTTTCGATGCTGGGGCTACGGGCGCCAGTGAGGTTGGTAGATGCGCAAGAGCCGCGCTCGATTCCTTGACCGTTTTTTGGCAAAGGGCACAACCTGAGGCAAGATGCCCTTCAAAATCGCGCAGTTCTTCGCCCTCCAAAACCCCCAGAGCAAAGAACTCAGCCTTTTCTTGCCACTCTTCGTGTTCCAAGATTTTCCCTAAAATCAGGTCATTCTAGACCACAGGTTTCCGTGGCGCAAACAAACCCTTTACACACTACGAATGAGGCCTGGTTATCGGATTTCGCGGGCGGATTGTGCGCCAAAATTAACGAAAATTTTTCCTGTCATAAATCCGCGACAAAACCTCCAACGTATTCACGATAGAAACGACGGTGCCATATGCGATGCCTTCACCCTCCCTGAACGGGCTTCCTATACGTCAGCCAGGGTACATTCGTTCGCTTTGAAAGGAGATTCCGTGTGAAAAATAAGCCGAAGGAGATTCAAAACCCTTGGGTTCTATGTAGTTTGTCGATCGCTGTCGTTCTGGCTTTGGCGTTCCCGAAGCCGGCTTCGGCTGTGTTGGTGAATATCAACAGCAGCGCTTTGAACGGCACCGCGGCACGCTTAGACTTCCAGCTGCTCGATGGTGATCTAACAGCGAATAACTCGGCGACGATCGCCGCGCTGAGCACGAACGGAACGTTGCAGGGAAGAGATTGCAGCGTCGGTTGCGCCGGCGGCCCGCCGTTCGTTATCAACGACGCGCTCGGGTTAGGACAATTCATACAAGATCTGCTGTTGAGCACCGTGTTGTCGTTCGATCTTGGGTTAACGAACAACTTTGCCGGCGGGGACGCCGATTTGCTGGTGCTGAACTTGCTCGATCCAAATAATAATTTCAGCCTGATCGATACCGATCTCGATGCCCTAAGCGCGGCGGTGCCCTATCAAGACGCGTTGTTGGTGTTCAATTTTCAGACTGGGCAGTTCTTATTTCCTAATGTTTCGAGCCCGGCGATCAGCGCTGCGCGCGTGGCGGAGCCCAATGGTGCACTGCTGTTTGGCGTCGGCTTGATTGCTTTGGCCACCGTCGTTCGTCGCAGGGCGCATTACTGCGCGGTCGCAGCATCGATCAAAGTAAACAAATAACTTACAGGAGGAGTGTCCGATGAAATCGCTAAAGGAAAGATTTCGCTACCTAGTCTTGTTTCTCGTTGCCTCGCTCACGGTTGGCTCGCCGACGCTGACAGTGTGGGCCGCCAATCACCGCGAGGCGCCGATTACGGCATTGGATCAGAAGGCAGACATTACAGACTGGTTCGCGTTCGTCAGCTACGACGACCCGACCAAAGTGACAATGCTGCTAAACGTCGATCCATTACTCGAACCGGCCAATGGTCCCAACTATTTTCCCTTCGATCCGGAAATTCTTTATGAGATGAAAATCGATAACAATCAGGACGGCAAGGACGACGTAATATTTCAGTTCCGCTTCAATACGGAAATTCGCTTGCCGGGGGTCTTTACCAGTTTTGTCGGAGTCGGAGGAGGTGGTTCAGTCGCGCCAGGCAATTCTCCCGCACCGGTGCCGCCCGGCGCGCTCATCGTGCCGGGAGAAATCACCAAGTTGGACGGTCCTGGTTCAGAAGGGTTGAGCTTGCGCCAGAACTACACGGTGACGATGCTTAAGCGCAATGGTAACGGCAACTCGTGGCAGACCACTAACCTTACGGGAAACCGCAAGCTCTTCGCGGTACCCAGCAACGTCGGCCCGCGCACTATGCCGAGGTACGACGATCTCGCTCGTGAAGGCATTTACAATCTAGGCAATGGAGTCAAAGTCTTCGCCGGCACCGTCGACGATCCGTTTTACATCGATCTCGGCGCGGCATTCGATACGTTTAATTTTCGTCCCAGCGCATTCGGCACGAACGTGCCCGGCGTGCTCACCGATGCTCAGGATGCCGACGACACGCGCAACTTCGCACCTGACGCGGTGGCAGGTTTTAACGTCAATACGATTGCCATCGAGGTGCCGATTACGCTGCTCACGAGCGACGGCGCAATGCACCCGGCCAACAATCCCAAAGCCTTGATCGGGACCTATGGCACCACGTCACGCCCGCGCACCAAGGTTTTGCCGAGCAAGCCTGGTGGCAAACCGGCGTTGTCGGCCAACTATGTGCAAATTCAACGCATGGGCAATGCGCTGATCAACGAACTGATCATCGGCCCCGGCGATAAAGATAAGTTCAGCATGAGCGAGCCCAAAAACGATGCGCAGTTTGCCAATTATTTTCTCGATCCAGTCCTGGCGCGGGTGCTCAACTCCCTCTATGGCGGCGCGGTGCCGATCCCGACGCCACCGCGCGTGAATCCAGCTAACCCAGCTCAAGATCTCGGACCTTTAGCGTTCTATTCGACGCTGCTCTGTCCTGGTTGCCAGAATCTACAGCCGGGACCCATTGCCGACTTCCTGCGCCTGAACACCGGCATTCCTCCGACAGCGAAGGCTAACCGCAAGCGGCTCGGCGCCCTAGCCGGCGACTTTGGCGGCTATCCCAACGGCCGGCGGGTTTCCGACGACGTAACCGACATTTCGGCGCGCGCGGTGGTGGGAGTTTTGGCGGGCGGCGTGTTCGCCAACTTCCCGAACAATCGCATTGGCGATGCGGTCAACAGCAATGACCGGCCGTATCAGGAAACCTTTCCGTACGTGGCGTTCGCCAACAGCGGCCGCAACAGCCGGCACCAAAATCCAGGAACCCCCGGTTGTGCCGACGCGCTGTCGTTTCTGGCGAAGGATTGTCCAGTTGATTGACGTGATAAACCTGGCGAGCTGCCGCACCGACGAAGTGCGGCGGCTCGTTGGAGCAAAGTAAGGCCTGCAATGGTGATGAAACTTACAGCAAGAACTTTAGTCATAGTCGGGGTTTTTGCAGTCATCGTGTGGCCCGGAGTCGGCCGAGCGGCATCATCTGCGACGGACCGGCTCATCGCCCAAGCGCAATATAAGATCCAGCGCAATCCCAACAACGCCCAGGCGTACTACGAGCTGGGCGATGCGCATATTCAGAAAGCTCGTGCGAGCGGCGACATGAGCCAGTTTGATCTCGCCGAGAAAGCGCTGAGAAAGTCGCTCGATATCAATCCAAAACAGAGCGGCGTGTTGCGCCATCTCGCGCACGTGTTGTCGTCGCGCCACGATTTTGCCGGCGCTGCCGTAGAAGCGCAAAAAGCGATTGCCTTGAACGACAAAGATGCCGACGCCTACGCGGTCTTAGGCGACGCCTATCTCGACATGGGCAAGTACGCCGAAGCGGAAGATACTTACAAGAAAATGATCGGCTTGAAGGAAAGCCTGTCGACCTACAGTCGGCTCTCGGGATTGAAGAGTCTAAAAGGCGATAGCGACGGGGCCATCGCCGATCTCAAGAAGGCGATCGCGCTTGGCATCGAGCAAAACCAACCGGCTGAAAGCGTCGCCTGGGCGGAATGGCAGTTGGGCATGGAGCACTTTGCGGTGGGACGCATTCAAGACGCGAAAAAGGCGATGCATGCCGCTTTGGAACGACAGCCAAACTATCATCGCGCAATCGCAGGGCTTGCACAGGTGCGGGCGGCGCAAGGCAAGCACAACGAAGCGATCAGGCTCTATCAAAAAACTTTGGCAGCGATTCCCAACCCCGAACACGCCGCGGCGTTGGGCGACGTGTACAAAAAGCTTGGCCGTAATGCGGACGCCAACAAACAGTACAAACTCGTCGAATACATCGGCAAGCTTAACTCGCTCAATCAGGCGCTGTATAACCGCGAGCTGGCTTACTTCTATGCCGACCGAGACATCAAACTGCCGGAGGCGCTAACACTGGCGCAGAACGAAATGAAAGTGCGTCAGGACGTGCAAGGTTACGATCTACTGGCGTGGAGCCTTTACAAGAACGGCCGCTACGAGGAAGCGAAGACGGCGATCGCCGAAGCGCTGAAGCTCGGTACCCGCGATGCGAAATTATTTTTTCACGCCGGTATGATCCACAAGCGGTTGGGTGAAAACGACAAGGCGCGGGATTTTCTCCAACGCGCGGTGGCGACCAATCCGCAGTTTCATATTTTGCACGCCGACGTGGCGCGCAAGGCGCTGGCCGAGGTAAACGCACTGGTGCGCGCGGCTAAATGAGGCGATTTATGCACTTGAAGCGAAGGCTAAAGAATAGCTTGTTAATCCTATCAGCGTTATTGCTCGCGTTGCCCTTGGTCGCATCGGCCCATCCGCTCGGTAATTTTAGTATCAACCACTATGGCGGCATTCGCATTGAAGCGGAGCGCGTCGAGTTGCGTTATCTGATCGACATGGCGGAGATCCCCGCCTTTCAAGAAATTCAGGAAGGTAAGATCGTTGCCGAAGCGAACCATCCGTCGCTCGCTGGCTATTTAGCTAGCAAGTCAGAAGCGCTCAAACAAAACCTGCAGCTGGAAGTCAACGGCCGACGAGTGGCGCTGCAAGTGGAGAACAAGGAAGTTATTTTTCCTGAAGGCGCCGGCGGCTTGCCGACTTTGAAACTGGCGGTCACCTATAGTGGTCATTTCGCACCGGGCGCCGCTGACCTGCGCCTGCGCTATGTCGATCGCAACTACCCCGATCGTATGGGTTGGAAGGAAGTGATCGTGAAGCCCGGGGTGGGAGTTAATCTGCTGCAAAGCACGGCGCCTGCGAGCGACCGCAGTAATGAGCTGAGCGATTACCCCGCGGATTTACTGAACAGCCCGCCGCAGGATCTCGAAGCGAGTGCGGTTTTTTCCGTTATTGCACCGGTAAAGAGTTTGGCTGGTGCCGAAACGCCAGTTACTCCGGTCGTTCAAGGGAAAAGCGAAATCAAAGTGACGAGCAAACCAGCGGCGACTGTGAGCGCCGCGGAGTCGAGTATTTCGGCAGATAGCATAGCAGCTATGCCGCCCGTCAAAGTCGAATCAAGCATCAAGCCGCCAAAGCCGCTGCAAGCAAGCCGGCAGACGACACCGCGCAACGCTTTCACGGAATTGATGGCAACACCGCAGTGGAGCGTGACGATGCTGCTATTCGCGTTGGTCGTTGCGGCAGGTCTCGGTGCGCTTCATGCGCTGGAGCCGGGTCATGGCAAGACGTTGGTCGCGGCTTATATGGTCGGATCGCGTGGCACGATCAAGCATGCAATGCTGCTCGGCTTGATTGTCACTGTGGCGCATACTGCCGGCGTGTATCTGCTCGGCGCGGTGACGCTCTACGCTTCACAGTATATTGTTCCGGAAAAACTTTATCCGTGGTTGACGCTAACTTCCGGCCTGATGATCTTGGGTTTGGGCTGTGTCTTGTTCCTGCGCCGTTACCGCGGCGACGGCCAGCACCATCACGGGCATTCTCATTCCCATGGCGGGCATCACCACCACCATCACGGGCACTCTCACGGTCACTCGCATGGTCACGACCACGGCCATCATCACCATGATGCCAGCAAAGAAGTTTCGCTGAAGCAGCTGCTGACACTTGGCATCAGCGGCGGCATCGTGCCATGTCCCGCTGCTTTGGTCGTGTTGCTAAGCGCGCTGTCGCTCCACCGTGTTGGCTTTGGCTTATTGCTGATCGTCGCTTTCAGTATCGGCTTGGCCGCAGTGCTGATCGGCATCGGTATGCTCATGGTCTACGCGCAAACTTTCGCCGCGCGTTTCAAAGGCACCGGACCACTGACAACGCGCTGGCTGCCGCTGACTTCGTCGGCGTTTATCGTGCTATTCGGTGTCGCGCTCACTTGGCAGGCGCTGCAGAGCCAGTTCTGAGGGTTGTTTTGCCGATTTGCCGCCAGACCCTAGAGGAAGAAAATCTTCTGTGCGTGCTTAGGTCGGTGAATTGTGCGCCTGAATCTGTACTTCAAATGATCATGATTATTTGAAGCGGCACTTCAAACGATCATAAGTGCCCGAATTGAAATGAAAAAGGCGAGCCGTGAAGCTCGCCTTTTTGTCCAAATCCGGCAGTTTTTGATGTTTTTTACAGTCCGGAAGCTCCCAGATTGTAAAAGCGGCGGGCGTTGCCATGCAGCACGGCGGCTTTGTCGGCGTCGGTAATATCTTTGTTTTCCAAGAGCTCGCTGATCTCGTGTTTGCAGAACTCATTGTTCACTTCGTGCGGGTAGTCACTCGAGTAGACCCAGGGTTTGTTGCCGAAGCGTTTGATCGCGTAAGCCATGTCCGGTTCCTCGCCCTCGCAGCCGACGAAGACTCTTCCGGCGTCGATGTGGCGGGCGACGTATTCACACACTTTTTCTTTGGGCTTTAAGTCAAGAAATCTTTTGCGCGGATCGTGTTGGATGTGGGTCTCCCAAGAACGGTCGAAGCGCTCCAAGCACAGGAACGTCCAGGCAACGCCGCCTTCCATGAAGCCAAATTTGACGTTGGGGTATCTGTCAAACACGCCGTTGAAGACGATGCCGGCGAAGGAAACCATCTGGCCGAACGGGTGGCCCAACGCGTGCACGGGAGCGTAGGGCGTCAGGTCATCGAGGCCGAGGTTTTCATGGGCGCCGCCGTGGATGCCGATGGCGCAGCCGTGCTTGTTGGCTTCTTCGTAGATCGGCCAATAGCGCGAATCACCCAGATGCGCTTGAATCCCGGTGGAGGGCAGCATGACGCCGCACATGCCCAGATCTTTCACACATCTGCGCAGCTCCGCTACCGCCTCCGATGGCTCTTGGAGCGGCACCAAGCCCATCGCCTGAAAGCGCGGGTTGAACTTCATGTAGGTGTTGTAGATCCAGTCGTTGTAGCCGCGCGCGACATCGATGGCCCAGTCGCGGCTGACGATCTTGCCGAAGGCCAGGCCCAGTGTCGTATAGAGCACGGTTTTCTCGATGCCGACATCTTCGAGAAAATCGACCCAACCCGCGGGCCCGACTTTGTTAAACGCGCCGGGAGGAAAGTCGTGCATGTTGGCGGAGTGCAGATGGTCGAGGGGCGGAAACGGGTTGAAGAATGGATGAGTGTCGAATTTGTCGCGGTATTTCTGCGGCATGTAGTTGATGATTGCTTTGGTGTCTTCGATCACGTGGCCGTCGCCGTCGATGATTGTATAGCCTTTGAAGGGCATGGCTTTTCCTCCCGGGGATTTTCGCTTAGGTCATCAAGCGGAGCAGTCTTTGTCAAGACTGCTCTGTTTCGCGTTATAGGGAACTGGGCCTACAGCTCTGGACTCTGCATTAACCCAAAACCCGAAACACTACGACTCGTTCGGATTATTTTGAGGCGGGCAAAAAGGAAAAATCGGTGTGCTTCATCGGGTCGTAGTCCGCTGCAATCGGCCGCTCCTGGCGCAGGATGTCGAGATAGCCGCGCGCGATCTTGGGGTTCATGCGGGCGTCTTTGTTCATGATGCCGATCAACGTCGCGTAGGTGCCTTCGGCTTCCTGCTGATTCACTTTGAACTTGTCGACGATCATCTTGACGCTCTCGGCGCGGTTGGCGCGCAACCAGGCCAATGATTCGACGATGGCAGTGACGGTGCGCCGCACCGATTCCCGATTGGTTTTGATTTCGTTCTGCGAAGTGATCAGTCCGACGTAAGGGATGTCGGCCAACTCGCCCAGCGCCATGAACTTCTTGTAGCCGAGCGATACCGCCTTGTCGTCGAAGGGCGGCGTGACGACGGTGGCGACGACGCGGTTGCTGGTTAGCGCGCGAAAGCTATCGGCGGTGCCGCCGGTGTTGATGACGTTAATGTCTTTGTCTTTGATCTCATGCTTCTTGAGAAACGCCTGGAAGAAATAGTAGGGCGAGGTGCGTATGCCCGAGAGCGCCACGGTCTTGCCGATGAGATCCTGCGGTTTGTTGATGTCTTTGTTAGTCAACAGCACCCAGGGTGAGATGTCGCTGAAATTGGCCAAGACGACCATCGGCAAGCCGGACACCGCCGCGGAAAGCGCCGTCGAAACCGAGGTGAGATAGTTGATGTTACCGTTGACCAGCGCCTGGGGCTGGATCGAGCTGGTCATCTGAATATATTCGGACTCAATGTTGTATTTTTTGTAAATGCCTTTCTCGGCGGCGACGTAGTAGGGCATGTAGGAGAACGCGAGCGAGGGGAAGCCGATGCGGATTTTGTAGGGGGTTTCGGCGGCCGAGAGGACGGCTGCGAAGAGCAATGCCGAGAGAAAGCTTGCAACTCTTGTGATAGTGACGGTTCGGTTGATACCAGTGCGCCGAAGCCGTTCTTTGTATGTCATTCTGAGCCGAAGGCGAAGAATCTCGTCTTGACTCGCAGTGCCGAAGACGAGATCCCTCGCTGCGCTCGGGATGACACCGCCGCTACTTTGTGATCGCGTCCCTATCATGTTGTCTCCTCACGCATTCGCTGCTTTGGCTTGCCCATTCCAACTCTGCCGCGCAATTTTCAACGCGTTGGGCTGCGGTAAGTTTTTCAGCTTGAAAAACTCGATGGCGGTTTTGTTAAAAAGTTTTTCTTTTTGCGCGAAGGACAGATCTTTGCTGTCGACGGCGTCTTTGACCGAGTAAGGAAAGTGGCAATCCCAATGGCAATAGTCGGAGGCGTACATGACGGTGTTCTCGCCGTTGGCGGCAAAGACGCGGTCTAAGCCTGTTTCTTCGGACTCACACGTCAACGTTATCTGCTCGCCGCGGATGATGTCGCTTGGTTTTCTCTTCAAGTCCGGCATCTGCGGTGCGAGCTTCTCGATGTGCTCGTCGAAGCGCTCGGCCCAGAAGGGCAGCCAGCCGGCGCCGCCTTCCATGAAGCCGACGCGCAGCTTTGGATAACGGTCGAAGACCCCTTCGCCGATCATGTGCATCATCGCGAGCATGAGCTCGAACGGAAACGCGGTCATGTGCACGTAGACATATTTGTTTAAGCGCTCGCTGCCGGCGCCCATGACGCCGGACACGCCGAGCACGCCATCGTGGCCGGTCTGTGGGTGGACGCTGAGCGGCATTCCTAAAGACTGCGCGCAATCGTAGATCGGGTCGAACATGCGGTCGCCCATGTTGTTCAAGCCGTAAACGTTGGTTGGCAGCATGGCGGTTACTGCGCCGGCTTTGGCGAGATACTCCAATTCTTTGACTGCCGCAGGCGGGTTTTGGCAGGGAATCAAGCCAACCCCGAGCAAACGTTTCTTGTCGGCCGAGCAGTATTCCATGAGCCAGTCGTTGACCGCGTGGCAGAGCACGGCTGACAATTCTTTGTTCATCAATCCGTTCACCGTCAGCGCGATCTGGGTACCGAAGAGAATCGCGGCGTCGATGCCTTCGGCGTCCATGTCTTTGAGCCGCGCGTTAGGGTCGACCATGCCTTCGCGAAAGCCGCGGGCTTTTTCGGTCATCGGTCCGGAGACGCCGGGACCAAGGCCCTGCGACGCTGACCACATGCGCCCTTCGAGCAGCATGCGCGAGTTGCCTTCGTTATCCTTCATGCGAATAGGCGCCTGCGAACGCCATTTCTCCGGCATGCGCGGCCGCAGGTCGATGTTGCCCTCGTATACATGGCCGTCGGCGTCGATGACTAGAACATTGTCGAAGTTATCCATGATACCGTCCTCCGATCAGTGGCTTGAACACTCCCCTAGCACAGCGAAACTCTCCAGGGCAACCGCCGTTTGAAACCGCCATGGCGATCTTATATTCAAACAGAGTCGATGAAACGTCTTCTCAAAGAGTGCCGAGAGGGAAAGAAGCTCGAACGTGCCGATGCCATTGCTCTTGCGCGCGTCGAACCCGACGAGCTGCGTGAGTTATTAGATGTCGCGGCGCTCGTGCGCGACCGGTGCAAAGGCCGCGTAGTCACGTTTTCGCCGAAGGTTTTTGTGCCGCTGACGAACCTGTGCCGCGATTTTTGCGGCTACTGCACGTTTCGCAAAGCACCAGAGGAGTCGGGTGCCAAGACCATGTCCCTCGAAGAGGTGTTGCAGGTCGTGCGCCAAGGCAAGTTAATGGGCTGCACGGAAATCTTGTTTAGCCTGGGCGACAAGCCCGAGGCGATCTATCCGGAGATGAAGCAGTTTTTGAACGAGCGCGGTCATCAACGCACGCTCGATTATCTTTTCGCGGCCTGCAACGTCGTGCTTGACGAAACTGGCTTGTTGCCGCACGCCAATGCCGGAGTAATGGGCAAGGGCGATCTGCAGCGCTTGAAAAGCGTCAACGCGAGCATGGGACTGATGCTCGAAAGTGTGAGTGAGCGTTTGATGCAGGCCGGTGGCGCCCATGACAACGCGCCGGATAAAAAGCCCGCGGTGCGGTTGCGCACATTGGAATTGGCCGGCGAGCTGCGCATTCCTTTTACCACGGGGATATTGATCGGCATCGGTGAGACCTGGGAAGAACGCATCGATTCGCTGCTGGCGATTCGCGAGCTGCATGAACGCTACGGCCACATTCAAGAAGTGATCGTGCAAAACTTTCGCGCCAAGCCGACTATCCCGATGCACGACCATCCCGACGCGACGCGCGACGACATGGCGAAAACCATTGCGATCGCACGTTTAATCCTTGGCGGCGACATGAACATCCAGGCGCCGCCCAATCTGACGCCGGACGGATTTGAGTCTTATCTCGACGCCGGCATCAACGACTGGGGCGGCGTGTCGCCGCTGACACCGGATTTCATCAATCCCGAAGCGCCCTGGCCGGCGCTGCAATTGCTCCAAGAAAAGAGCGCGCAAGCTGGCTTCGCATTGAAAGCGCGCTTGCCGATCTATCCCGAGTACATTCGTGAGGCATTTGTCCATGCCGATGTCCTATCGGTCATAGAAAAGCTTTGCGATGCCAATGGCCTGGTCAAGAACGGCGGCCCGCTGGCGCAGCTTCCTTCACTCCAACACTCCGGTACTCCCTCCGCCCAGGTCTTTCGCCGATGATCGCGGTTCTGACCGGCGGAACCGGCGGCGCCAAGCTGATTGAGGGCTTGGCGGCGGAGGTCGATCCATCCGAGTTAACAATCATCTGCAACACCGGCGACGATTGTGTGTTCCACGGGCTAAACATCTCGCCCGACATCGATACGATTCTCTACACGTTGGCCGGCCTGGCCGATACCGAAAAAGGCTGGGGTGTCAAAGGCGATACTTTTACGGCGTTAGAACAGCTTCGGCGTCTCGGCAATGACGCTTGGTTTAACCTCGGCGATAAAGACTTGGCGATGCACATCACGCGCACCAAGCTGCTGCGCGAAGGATTGCCGCTATCGGCCGTAACCGAGCGCTTGTGCTTGGCGCTTGGCGTGCGAGCAATGCTTGTGCCGATGTCAGACCAAACGATCGAGAGCCGGGTCACAACACCGCGGGGGGAAATTTCCTTTCAAGAATTTTTTGTGAAAGGTCGTTGGGCCGCCGAGGTGACGGCGGTGCGCTTTGCCGGTGCCGAGCAGAGCCGTCCGGCGCCGGGTGTTATCGAAGCGATCCAGAGCGTGAGCGGCATAATCATTTGCCCGAGCAATCCGATCACCAGCATCGGTCCGATCTTGGCAGTGCCGGGAATACGCGCTGCGCTCGAGCAAGTAACAGTGCCGGTGGTGGCGGTGAGTCCACTGATTGGCAAGGCGGCGATTTCTGGACCGGCGCACAAGCTGATGACCGCGTGCGGCTTCGAGGCGACGGCGCTGGGCGTGGCACAAAAGTACCGGGGATTGCTCAAAACGCTGCTGATAGACCACGCAGATCGAAAACTTGCCGCAGGCATCGAAGAGCTCGGAGTCGACCTCGGCGTTACCGATATCCGCATGCCAACGCTTGCGGACAAGCGTCGGCTTGCGCGCGAGGTCTTGGCTGAGGTGCGCAAATAGTGATAAGAAAATTCTTTCTACTCCCCCATGAACGTCGTCGCTCTGATACCGGTTAAAGGCTTCCGCAATGCCAAGCAGCGCTTGAGCCCGCTGCTCGGCGCGGCCGATCGCGAAGTGCTCGCGGAGACCATGTTCCGCGATGTGTTGCGCGCGGTTGTCCGCGCGCGCGGTTTGGCTGGCACTTATGTCGTTACCGGCAACGATCAAGTGGCGGCGATAACAACCGAGCTGGGCGCGGAAGTCATTCGCGAAGCCGTGGAGACCGGCGAGACCGGCGCGGTGGATTTTGCGCGGCTCGAGTTGAAAAAACGCGGCTGCGAAGCGGCGCTGATTATTCCCGGCGACATGCCGCTGGTACGCGCTCGGGATATCGAACAGGTACTCGCTCAGGTTCCCACAGATGCTAGAGCGCCTTACGCGCTGCTCGTGCCGTCGCATGATCGCCTGGGCACGAACGCATTAGTTTTGGCGCCGCCGGATTTGATCAAGCTGCGTTTTGGCTACGACAGCTTCACGTTTCACATGAGCCAGGTAACTTCGCAGGGCTTGCCGATGCGCTTTGTCGAGAACGAGGCGATTGCCCTCGATATCGATGACCCCAAAGATCTCGAATGTTTCTTAAGTCATAATCTCGCCGACGGTGATTCGACAGGCGTGGCGCGGGCCATGTTGAGCGAACGACAAGCTGAGAGCCGCCGTTCCGGTGGCGCATGAAGAAAATCGAGCTGCTCGGGGTCGAAGGGCTCGGCGAGATTCGCGCCGGGGACGCGGTTGGCAAGATCATTGCCGAGGCTTGCAGGAACGCAGGTATCGCTTTGACCGACGCCGACGTGGTTGTCATTGCGCAAAAGATCGTGTCCAAGGCCGAAGGACGCATGGTACGGCTGGCCGACATCGAACCGTCGGCGCGCGCGCAGGAAATCGGCCGCGAGCTGGACAAAGATCCAGTGTTGACCGAAGTGATTCTGCGTGAAAGCCGCGGCGTGGTGCGCAAGGGCGGGCGCGCCTTGATCGTCGAGACCCAGCACGGTTTTGTCTGCGCCAACGCCGGTGTCGATTGCTCTAACGTCGGGCTCGGGCAAGCCGCGTTGTTACCGAAAGACCCCGATGCGTCGGCGCGGCGCGTTCGCACGGAAATTGAAGCGCAGTGCGGCTGCGCACCGGCGGTGATTATCACGGACAGCTTCGGCCGGGCGTGGCGCGTGGGGACGGTGGACGTGGCCATCGGCGTGGCGGGCATGAAGGCGATCAAAGACGAGCGCGGCACGAAGGATCGTTACGGTTATGAGCTGCATGCGGCGGTGGCAGCGGTGGCGGACGAGTTGGCGGCGGCGGCAGAGTTGGTGATGGGCAAGAAGGATGGGGTGCCGGTGGTAATTGTGCGAGGTTATCAGTTCGAAAAAAAGGAGGATGGATCGGTGCGAGAGCTGCTCCGGCCCCAGGCCGAGGATCTCTTTCGCTAAGGTTCGAGAAGTACAATGGACAATTTGAGTGTGGCAATTGTCGGCGGCACGGGAAATCTCGGCAGTGCGTTAGCGCTGCGCTTGGGCGCGCCGGGGGTGAAGATCATCATCGGCTCGCGCGACGCCGAAAAGGCCAAAAAGGCCGTGGACACGTTGAAGCCCAACCTGCGCGCCGGCGAGATGGTCGGCATGACTAATCAGGATGCGGTCAAGGACGCCAACTTCGTCGTTATCGCAGTGCCGTACGAAGGCCAAGCGCAAATGATTCAAGATTTGAAGGGCCAAGTAGCGGGCAAGATCATCATCGACACGGTGGTGCCATTGAACAAGGTAAAGCCCTTCGTGCCGCCGGCGGGTTCGGCGCTGCAGGAAGCGCAGCAGATTCTCGGCGACGAAGCGCCGGTGATCGGCGCGCTGCACAATATTTCCGCAGTCGATTTGGGCGACGTCGATTCGCCACTGGGCGACGTGCTCGTGGTCGGTGACAACGCCGAGGCGAAGAATAGGGTGATGGAGATCATCACCCGCATCGGCGCGCGTGCCTTCGACGGTGGCCCGGCGAGCAATGCTTACGTAGTCGAAGGGCTCACGGGCGTTATCATCGCGCTGAACCGCAAATACAAATCCAAACACGGCAGCATCAAAATCACCGGCATCGGCGATCACTAGTAAGTTCGTTCTCCGCTTGCGCGGTGCGAGCCCAGCAAAACCCTTCCGGAGCGAAGGCAAAACAGTCTGCTCCTAAGAATGGTATATGACTGAGAAAAGGCTGTGCTGATGCCTTCGCTCCTCCAGGGTTTCGCCGGGCTCGCAGTTTTCCCCAACAAGTACCAGTCCAAACACGGCAGCATCAAGAAATAAGCTTGTCTACGCTTGCGCGGTGCGAGCCCAGCAAAACCCTTCCGGAGCGAAGGCAAAACAGTCTGCTCCTAAGAATGGAATATGACTGAGAAAAGGCTGTGCTGATGCCTTCGCTCCTCCAGGGTTTCGCCGGGCTCGCAGTTTTCCCCAACAAGTACCAGTCCAAACACGGCAGCATCAAGAAATAAGCTTGTCTACGCTTGCGC
>Ga0194132_10000050_pt1 | contig 198429 bp, 192 predicted proteins | sample TA2KigOf80mmetaG_FD_148612 | JGI IMG/M metagenome (GOLD analysis project Ga0194132, IMG submission 148612) | Freshwater microbial communities from Lake Tanganyika, Tanzania - TA2015054 Kigoma Offshore 80m | ecosystem: Environmental > Aquatic > Freshwater > Lake | place: Tanzania: Lake...
CGGCGCGGGTGCCGCATCGCGGCGGGCCAGGGCCTCGCTCGCCTCGCGCGGCTGCTGCGCGGTCGTCACCGGCTGCTGCCGCGGACGGGCGCCGTAGATCTTCTCGCTGCATTCGTTGTTGCGCATCTGGCAGGCTTCGATGCAGCGCTCCTGGAATGACTTCACCGTCTTCGACACGCAGGCGTCGATGCAGGAGACGTAGGTGTTGTTGCAGGAGTTCTGCTGGCTCAATGCCGCGCCGGGCTGGAACGCCACAAGAGCGGCCGCGGCGGCGAGCGCCATGGTGATCGACTTCATCGCGTGGTCCTCACTACGCCCCCTCAAAGCGCCGCACGCTTTTCTGGTAAGGCCGCAAACTATGGGGGATGACCCGCGATTGCATCCGGAAACGGCCCGGATGGTTAAATCCGGCGGGCCGGCGGTTCCCCGCAAATCCCGGCAGGACGTGCCCTCGAAGCGGGTCCGCCGGGCGCCCTGCCGCCGATCCGCGCGTCATATGCGCCATACGCGGCGCAGCCTGCCCGCGCCCCCGCGCGCGTGGTAACCAAACCGGGCACCGGAGACAGGACGTGACCGCGACCGGCGGCGCAGAACAGCCCCAGCACCGGCGGACCCGCGAGGAGCGCATCCCGCTCGGCATCCTCTACATGCTGGGCGCGACGGTGATGTTTTCCAGCACCAGCGCGGCGGCCAAGTGGCTGGTCGCGGATTATCCGCCGGGCGAGGTGCTGTTCGTCCGGCAGACCATGTCGCTGCTGGTGTGTGCGCTCATCGTCCTGCCGGTCACGGGCCTCGCGGTGTTCCGGACCGCGCGGCTGCGCCACCACAGCGTGCGGTCCGGCATCCAGGGCACGGCGCAGCTTTGCCTCCTGATTGCCTTCACCGTCATGCCGCTCGCCAGCGCCATGGCGATCAACTTCTCCTCGCCGCTGTTCGCAACGCTGCTGTCGGCGATCTTCCTGCGCGAAGCGGTGGGATTGGCGCGCGCGGCGGCCCTCGCGGCGGGATTCACCGGCGTGCTGATCATCACCGAACCGGGCGGCGGCACGTTCCAGATCGCGGCCTTGTTCGCGCTCGCGAACGCGGTGATGTACGGCAGCATCGCCACCGTGGTCCGCGGCATGTCCGCGACCGAAAGCACCGAAACGCTGATCATGTATCAAATGGTGCTGCTGACCGCGATGTTCGCACCGCTGCTGCTGTTCGGTTTCGTCATGCCGACGCCCGGCGATGCGGCGCTCATGCTCGGCTCGGGTGTGGTCAACGGGATCGGGCAGTATCTGTGGACGCGCGCGATTACGCTGGCGCCGACGTCCGCGGTGACGCCGTTCTACTACTTCTCGCTGGTCTGGGCGATGATCCTGGGCTTCGCGGTGTGGGGCGACGTGCCGACCGCGGCGCTGCTCGCCGGCTCCACGATCGTGGTCGGCTCGGGCCTGTTCCTGCTGTGGCGGGAGTCCGCCAAAACGCCCGGCGCGGCGAAGTAGCGTCTCAGGAGTCGAGCTCCGGATAGCGTCGAAAGATGCCCCATTCATTGAACGGAATTCGCCGTTCCGATTTGAGATAGGCCGCGATACGCGGACGCCGGGCCACGCGGTCGTGCAACGCTGCAAGGCGCGGCAGCGAGCGCTCCAGCCGCCGCATCCGCTTTGGGAAGGCATAGCGCAGCCCCGCGACGATCTGGAACAGACTCAAATCGACGTAGCACACACGGCGTCCGAACACATATGGCCCGCCGCTCTGGGCGACCACGCGCTCGAAGTAGCCCAGCATCTTCGGCGCGCGATGGCGCCAGAACGCCTCGGTGTAGCGTTTGGCGGCCGGCTTCTGATCCTCGTAGTAGAGCGCGCTCGAAATCGGGTGATGGGTGTCGTGAATCTCTTTAACAAAGTCGGTGACCGTCAGCTGGAGCTGGTGCGCCCACAGGCGATCGGCCTCGCCGCGTGGACACAGGCCCAAACGCGGACCGAGAAACTGAAGGATCAACGCGGTCTGCGCGATCGTGAACCTGCCCGCCTTCAGGATCGGCGGCGCATAGGCTGACCGCACGCCGCGCTCCATGACCGCGGTCATCGCCTTAACGCCTCGCGTCCGCGCAACGTCGACGTAGTCGGCGCCGCCCTCCTCCAGCGCGAGACGGACGAATTCCCCGCGGCCCTGAATCTCCGGCCAGTAGTAAAGCTCGTAGCGCATTGCCGACCTCCGTCCGTTTGCGAGTCCGTAGTCTAGCCCGCTCCGCTGTTCGGCGGTTCAGGGCTTTGACTTGAATCAATGCTGCGGCGGCGCAGTCCGCTGACTCTCGGTGCTGCATCGAGGGATGACCATGACCGACGCAGGCACCGTCGACCGCATCGTCGCAGGCCTGCTGCTGATCGCTTTCGCGATCCCGATCGGCTTTTCGGCGACCGGCTGGAAATGGATCGGCCGGATCGGGATTGCGCCCTTGCTCACCGCACTGATTGGCTATTGTCCGGCGTGTACTTTATTTGGCGTATCGACCTGCCCGATTCGCGAACGGACCTGACATGCCGAAAGCCCGGACGGTGCTGAAAATCGCGGCACTCGCGCTCGCCGCCGCTGTGCAAGTGCTGCCCGCACATGCGCTGACCGAGCAAGAGCAGCGCGGCCGCACGCTGGCCGCCGGCCTGTGCGGCGGCTGCCACGCCGTCGGCAAGGCTGGCGCGAGTCCCCGGCCCGCCGCCCCGGCGTTCCGCGACCTGGACCGGCAATTGGATCTCGATAAGTTCACCCAGCGGCTGCGCGAAGGCCTGCTCGGCACCCACGAAGACATGCCGATGTTCCGGTTCAGCCGCGACGACGCCACCGCGCTCGTTTCGTATCTGCGGACCGTACAGGGTCCATGACGCGGGCTAGCGCCGGACGAACTCCGCGCCGATCGTCGAACCGCGGCGCCACTTCACTTGGCACGGACGGCCCGGCACCGCATCGCGCGACAATAGGAGGCTGAAGCGGTTGGCGACATCGCGCGGCGCATCCACCTCGATGCGGACGCCGGCTTCCGAGACGTCCACCACCCGGCACGGCCGCACCGAAAATCCGTCGTCGACCCGAATCCAGGCGCGCGCGCCGAGCTTCCTGCGCGGGGTCTTTCTGCTGTCCTTTCGCATGGCAACCAATCCTCGATGGCAAGTTCGGCGCCATCGTGCCCGCCGGCGCTTGGCTCCATCCGCCTGCGCCGCAGTGGTTGTTCTAACCGGTAGAAATTGAGAGAAATTGCGCGCGACCCCGGAAACGCGGACCCGCAAATTAAGCGTTCGGACACCATCCAAACGGGCCTGTCGCGAGGATTTCCGGCAAACATTGCGAGCGCTGCGGCGTAAGCCCGGGGCATGCGCGCGAAGAGCTTTCGGCATTCCGCTTTAACGCTGCCTCACGATTTGCAGGCGTGCTAACGGTTTCGGCACGACTGACCGATCCAACAGCGACCGCCCCGCCGTGACCGCCACCAGCAGCGTCGAACGACCGACGCCCAAACCGCCGGCGCGCCAGGAGCGGATTCCGATCGCCATCGCCTACATGGTGAGCGCGGGCGCGATCTTTTCGTTCTCCAGCGCGATTTCGAAGTGGCTGGTCGAATTCTACCCGGTCGGCGAAGTGCTGTTCACGCGCGCCTTCACTTCGCTGCTGCTGTTTGCCGCTTTTGTGATTCCCACCGCGGGCTTCGCCGTGTTCCGCACGCGGCGCCCGGGCGCGCACCTGCTGCGCGGCGTCTCGCAGTCCGGCTCGCAGACACTGCTGCTGATCGCCTTCAGCCTGATGCCGCTCGCGAGCGCGACCGCGATCAACTTTTCGGCGCCGCTGTTTGCGACGCTGGCGTCGTTGTATTTCCTGAAGGAGCCGGTCGGCGCGGCGCGCTGGACCGCGCTTGCGGTCGGATTCCTCGGCGTGCTGATCATCACCCAGCCGGGCGCGGGCACGTTCCAAATCGGCGCGCTGTTCGCGCTCGCCAACGCCGTCCTGTTCGGCACCGTGACGGCCGGCGTGCGCGGCATGACCTCGACGGAATCGAGCGAGACGCTGACGATGTATCAGCTCATCTTCCTGTCGAGCGTGTTCGCCATGTCGCTGCCGTTCGCATTCACGGTGCCGACGTGGAAACATGCGCCGCTGATTTTCATCAACGGCGCAACCAATCTGCTCGGCCAGTATTGGTGGACGCGCGCGATTCACCTCGCCCCGACCTCGGCGGTTGTGCCGTTCCAGTACCTGTCGCTGCTGTGGGCAATGCTGCTCGGCTTTGCGATCTGGGGCGACGTGCCGACCGCGGCGCTGCTGTTCGGCTCGGCGATCGTGGTCGGGTCGGGCCTGTTCCTGCTCTGGCGCGAAACGCGCAAGCGCCCGGTCTGACGCGTCAGCTCGAATGCGCGAGCCGCACGGAAGCCGAGCCGGGGGCCAGCAGGTCGCCGACGACGCGGTTCCGGCCTGCCGCCTTGGCTTGGTAGAGCCGCCGGTCGGCGACCTGGAACAGCGCATCGTAGCTGAAGTCCCGCTCCGAACAGGTCGCGATCCCGACGCTGACCGTGACGTGCGACGACGTTCCATCGCCGGTCATCGCGATCTCGCGCCGGATACGCTCGCCGAGTGACAATGCGGGGCCGGCCGCGAGCCCCTCGCAGATCACCACGAATTCCTCGCCGCCGAAGCGGAACACCATGTCGGTGGCGCGGACCGTGGCCATGATTTCGCGCGCGATCTGCTTGAGCACCGCGTCGCCCGCGGCGTGGCCGAAGCGGTCGTTGAAGCTCTTGAAATGATCGATGTCGATCAGAAGGAGGCTCACCGGCCGGCCGGCGTCGACGGCGTCGGCGATGGCGCGGCGGCCCTCTGTTTCCAGCCGGCCGCGGTCGAGCGCGCCGGTGAGCGCATCGCGGCCGGTGCGCGCCAGCAGATCCTCGTAACGCTCGCGGTAGGTGAGCAGGTCGAACACATCGGAGATGCGCGGTGCGGCGGCATGTCGGCCAGCCGGGCGTTCGAGCCAGAACAGGTAGGCGCCGACCAGCACGCTGTAGATCGCGACCGCACCCATCTTGGCAATCCAGCCGCCGACCAGCACAGACGCCGGCGCGCCGGTCAGCACGTGCAGTCCGGCATAGAACGCAAGCTGGTCGAAGCTGAGCACCGCAGCGCCCGACAACGCCAGCCGCAGGAACACCTTGTCGCCAAGCCAAGCGCGCGAACGCTCATAGAGCAGGATGATCAGGATGCAGTCGAAAAACAGGACCGCCGTGCCCCAGACCATCAGCGCGCCCATCTGGTCGAGGAAGCCGAAGTCCGGCGCGCGGCCCGCGGCGAACGTGACCAGTTCGTGATGGCGCATGACGGCCGCCAGCGCGACCATCAGCAGATTGCCGATCAGAAGGCCGTAGATCGGCTGCCGCACAACTTTTGCGTCCTCGCGGATATAGACCAGCAGCAGCATCATCAGCTTGCCGGTGAACAGCACGCTCGAACCCGGGGAGGTCACGACGCCCGCCGGCAGCGCGATGTAGAACGCACTCGCCAGATAGGTCTCGATGAAATGCATCACGCCGAGCGCGCAGAAGAACGCACCGATACCGAGCCGGTGCCGCGCCCGGAACAGCCCCGCCAATACGGCGAAATAAAGCAGCGCGTCGCCGGCCAGCAGCAGCAGGTTGTTGACTTCCGTCATCGGACAAACGCCCCGCGCGGTTCAAAAACGCGTCGCCCCCGCGTGAATTCCCGAATCAACCGATAGAGAATGCCGGTTAAGATTTCCGCGCACCAGTCCTTAACATTGCGGTCATCATGGCGCCTGCACAAACGAAAGGCGGCGGCCCGAAGGCCGCCGCCCCGCTCCGTCCGGCGTGTCTCGCCGCAGCCTAAAGTCCGGCCAACGCCTTGTCGTAATAGGACATATCGAAATACTTGCCCGGCGCGGGCGGATTGCCGCCCCACTGCCCTTCGATCTCCGCCCGCAGTTTGAGGACGTTCCGGAAACCCTCCAGGTCGAATTTTGCGTCCCTGACGATACCATCCGCCGCATCGGTCGCGGCCGCGTAGGACTGTGCGGCCACCTTGGGCGAAAGCTTCAGGCGATCCGCCAGCAGCTTGGTCACCTCGTCCTTGTTCTTTGGATCGAGCGCCCAGCGCCGGCCTTCGACATAGGCCTTGATGTAGCGGATCACCGTGTCGCCGTTGGCTTTCGCCCACGGGCGCATGACGAACAGCGTGTCCGACTGGTAGGCCCCGATGGCGCGCGCGGCCGAGCCCATGTCCTTCAGTCCCTTCTCGACCGCCGCAAACGAACTCGGCGGGTTCATGATGCCGGCCGCTGCGTTGGCCTTGTCTTCGAGCATCGCCTTGAGGCGTGCGGGCGTGCCGCCGACCGGCTTGACCGTGTAGTCGCCCTTGTTGAGGCCGGCGTCCTTGAGCACCTTGTAAAGCAGCAGCGCGAACGCGGTATTCGGCGCGTCGACCACGACCGTCTTGCCGCGCAGGTCGGCGTACGACTTGATCTCGGGCTGCACGATCACGCGGTTGAGCCCGTTGTCGCCGCCCATCGCGAGGATCACGTCGGCCTTGGCGATCTCCACCATGGCCACGGCGTTGTCGCAGGCTGCGTGGCCGAGATGATAGTCGCCCTTGGCGATCCCGTTGCGGAGCACGCCCGAGTTCGGCGTGTTGATCAACTCGATCTCCAGCCCGTGCTTCTTGAACAAGCCGCGATGCTGCGCGGCAAAGATCGAGAGATTGCTCAGGCCGGGGAATACGATGACCTTGAGCGCCGTGGCGCCCTGCGCAAGCGCCGGACGCGCCAGTCCGCCGAACGCAACGGTTGCGGCGGCGCCGGCCACGACACTGCGGCGGGTGGGCTTGATTGTCATGTTCTCTCTCCTTGCATGTCGCACATGAATGGCTAGGCGCGTTTGAGCTGCGGCAACAGGCGCATGGCGTTGCCGCTTTCGATTGCCGCGACATCCGCGGCCGACAGTCCGAGCTTGGTCAGGTCTTTATTCTGGTCGAAGGGGAAATAGGGATAGTCGGTTCCGTAGGTCACCTGCGACACCGGCACGAGCTTGAGCAGTGCCGCCATTGCCGGCGCCGAGGTGGCGTTGGCGGTGTCGTAGTGCAGCCGCGCCAGTTCGCCGAAGATCCCCTCCGGCGCGAACTCCTTCAGATTCGGCCGCTTGCCGTAGAACGAGTCGATGCGGCCCGCCATCATCGGGATCGTGCCGCCGGCGTGCGAGAATATCCATTTAATGTCGCGGTAGCGGGCGAACGATCCGCTCAACAGCAGGCTTGTGACGGTACGGGTCGTGTCGTGCGGCACCTCGATCACCGCGGGATGCGTGCCGACGCTGAGCCTGGTACAGCAGGCCGCCACCAGCGGATGGACATAGACCACCGCCCGGCGCCGGTTCAGCTCTTCGAGCACCGGCCGGTAAACGGCGTCGCCGAGCCATTTGTCGCTGTAGTTGGTCTGCAGGTTGACGCCGTCGGCCTTGAGCGTGTCGAAGGCGTATTCGATCTCCTTCAGCGTCGCGTCGACGTTGAGCATCGACAGCGGCGCGAAGATGCCGAAACGGCCCGGATGATTGCGGCGCATCTCGGCCTGGAAGTCGTGACAGATGCGAACGATCTTGGAGGCCGCTTCGGCGCCGGCGTCGAACCAGAGCCCCGGCGTGGACTGACACGACAGCACGCCGGTCTGAATGCCGTTCTGGTCCATCAGTTCGAGGGTCTTGCTCACGGTCCAGCCGTGGACCGCCGGGTTGTGCGGAATTTTCCGCGCCGCTTCCCACGTCTTCATCATCGCCAGGTAGGGTGGCGGGAAGAAATGCAGATGCGTGTCGATCACCGTCCGCTTGGCCTGCGCTTGCACGGCGGGCGCGGGCAGCGCGGCGGCCGCACCGGCGGCGCCGAGCCCTGCGATAAATCCGCGGCGGGACAATCCGGGCCCGTCACATTCGGCACAACGATGAAACAGCATGCGCGACCTCCCCATATTGCGAGCGGCCGCTCGTTTGGTCTTGTGGTCACGGGCCGATGCCGACGGCGCCCGTGACGGCCGCTTGGCCGATCCTATCCCGCCCCGCAACACCCGGAAAGAAACCTGTCCGGGTTGACGACGGCGCCTGCGCTTGGCCTATAGGGCCCGCTCAAGACCGCGCCATGCCGAAAATCACCTATATCGACCAGGATGGAGCCGCCCGCACGGTAGAGGCCGAAATCGGCTCGACCGTGATGGAAACCGCGGTCCAGAACGACATTCCCGGGATTCTCGCAACCTGCGGCGGCTCGTGCTCCTGCGCGACCTGTCACGTTTATGTGGACGAGGACTGGATCGACCGGCTGAAACCGCCGGAGATCGAAGAGTCCGACATGCTCGACACCGCCCACGACCTGAAAGAGAACTCGCGACTGTCGTGCCAGATTGCGGTGACGGAAGAACTCGACGGTCTGATCGTGACCACGCCGCCACGGCAAATCTGACCGGCCGTTTCATAGCGTTTTCGAGCGAAGTGGGTATCGGCTCGCGTAAAGAAAACGCGTCAAAACAAAAAGCTACCGCCGTGACGGCAATTCCAGCGGCGTGCAATTGCGGCGGCCGGCGGCAATGCAATCGTCGGCCTTGCGCGCGGCGAGCATCGCATCGACCAGCCAGAAGCCGCCGCCGATCACGATCACGGCCCCGACCAGCAAGACGATATTGGCGAGGCGGCGGTCGCGTGCCTCCTCTTCCCGGGTCGGCGGCGGTTCGCGTTGCTCGTTCGACATGAGCGGAGATTAGCGCAAGCCCGGCGGATCCGCCTCAAGGCTTCAGCAGCACTTTGCCGATCGCTTGCCGCGCTTCCAGCATCTCATGCGCGCGGCGGGCGTCCTTGAGCGGCAACCGGGCGTGGATCAGCGGACGGATCGCGCCGTCGGCGAGACGCGCGATCAGGTATCGCATCGATTCCGCACGCAGATCGGGACGACCGTCGAGGGTGTGCATGGTGAAGACCCGCACCGCCGTGCTGTTCAGATAACCCGGCCCGCGGTCGAGCGCCGCAGCAAGGTTGGCTTCCAGCGGACCGACGAGCTTGCCGTAGGACACCGCAAGTCCGAACGGCGCCAGCATGGCGAGCAGCGACGCAAACTTCGCGCCACCCGCCGCATCGAGGATCAGGTCGACGCCCTCCACGTCCGTCACCGCCTTGACGCGCTCCGCCACGTCCTCGCGGCTCGCATCGATGACGTGGTCGGCGCCAAATGCTTGCAGCGCGGGCACCTTGGCCGGCGCGCCGACGATGGCGATCGTCGTCATCCCCGCGATCTTCGCAAGCTGCACCGCGGCGCTGCCGAGGCCGCCGGCCGCGCCGTCGATCAGCACCGAGCGCCCCGGCGCGCCGCGCGTCGCGGTGTGAAGAAGGTGGTAGGCCACCTGGTAGTTGGACAGGCACGCCGCCGCTTCGAGGTTTGCGCTCGCGTCGAGCCGGAACAGCGCCCGCGCCGGCACCGCGATATATTCGGCGTAGCAGCCCGCCCGCTGAGGCAGTTCGCGCGCGCTGACGTAGACCTTGTCGCCGACCGCATAGCCCGGCGCGCCAGCCCCCAGCTCCGCGACCGCGCCGGCCATCTCGATGCCGGGAATCGCGGGAAGCTTCGGCATCCAGGCGTAGGTCCCGTTGCGCACCAGAAGTTCGGGACGGCTCACGCCGATGGTGTCGGCCTTGACCAGCACTTCGCCGGGACCGGGCTGCGGCGTCGACATGTCGACGTATTCGAGCACGGACGGATCGCCGGTGCGGGTGAGCAGAATGGCTTTCATGAACAGGACGCGGTTCGTGACGACGGGCCGCGCTTGATAGCGCGGACGGCAAGATCTGGCGAGGCGGCAACGCGCACCCAACGGGGTTGACGCCGCGGGCGGCCTTCTATATTTAACTATTTGGTTATTTAACCAATATGGACATTAATATGCCGCTCGACCCGCTCAGCGCCAAGTTCGCGGCGCTCGCCGATCCGACCCGGCGGGCGATCCTGGCGCGGCTCGCGCTCGGCGAAACCTCGGTGTCGAAGCTGGCCGAACCGTTCGACATGAGCATGCCGGCGGTGTCCAAACACCTGAAGGTGCTGGAGCGCGCCGGCCTGATCGCGCGCGGCCGCGAGGCGCAGTGGCGGCCGTGCCGGATCGAACCGGAGGCACTGAAGGGCGTTGACGATTGGCTCGAACGCTACCGCAAGCTTTGGAGCGAGCGCCTCGACCGGCTCGAGGTTTACCTGCACGAGCTTCAGGCCAGGGAATCGAAAGCCGGCGGCAAACCGCCGAAACCGCGATCGGAGGAGCACAAGCGTGACCGTAGAAAGTAGCGTCGACCTCGATCGCGATCCAACGACCATCGTCACTTCGCGCGTCATCGCGGCGCCGCGCGACCTTGTGTTCGAGGCATTCACCGACCCGAAGCACCTGGCGCACTGGTGGGGTCCGGTGGGCTTCACCACCACGACCAGCGCATTCGAGATGAAGCCCGGCGGCGGGTGGCGCTTCGTCATGCACGGCCCGGACGGCCGCGACTACGAGAACCGCATCACCTTCGATGAGATCGTGCGGCCGGAGCGCATCCGCTACCACCACGGCGGCGGAGACGAAGTCGAGCCGGTGCAGTTTCGCACCGTCGTGACGTTTGAGGACCTGGGCGGCAATCGCACGCGCCTGACGTTGCACGCCACCTTCCCGTCGACCCAAGCGCGCGACCATGTGATCAAGAACTACGGCGCCGACAAGGGCGCAGCGGAGACGCTGGCGCGGCTCGACGACTACGTGCGGACGATGATGCGCTAGCGGCTGGTGCGCGGCGCAGCGCGGCTAATCAAGGGAGTGATCATCATGCAAGTGCAGGCCTATCTGTTCTTCGACGGACGCTGCGAAGAGGCGATCGAGTTCTACAAGACGAACCTCGGCGCCAAGGTCGAGATGCTGATGCGCTTCAAGGAGGCGCCCGAGAAGCCGCCGGCCGATTGCGCGCCGGCCTCCGAGAACGCGATCATGCACGCCACCATTCGGATCGGCGACACGGCCGTCATGGCCTCCGACGGAATGGGCAAAGGCAAGCCGGAGTTCAAGGGCTTCTGCCTTTCGCTCGACGCCAGGAACGAGGCCGAGGCTGACCGGCTGTTCAATGCGCTGGCCAACGGCGGACAGGTCCAGATGCCGCTCGGCAAGACCTTTTTCTCGCCGCGGTTCGGCATGGTCGCCGACAAGTTCGGCGTCGGCTGGATGGTGATCGTGCCGCAGCCCGGCATGTAGGGCCGCACAATCCGGAATGCTGGCGCACCAATGCCGCTCAAACTTTACAGCCATCCGCTGGCGTCGTTCTGCCACAAGGCGCTGATCGCCCTGTATGAAGGCGGCGTGGCGTTCGAGCCGGTGCTGGTCGATTTCGGCGACGCGCGTTCCGTGGCAGCGTTCAAGGCGGTCTGGCCAATGGCGAAGATGCCGGTGCTGCACGACGAGCAACGCGGCCGCACGGTCGCAGAATCGACGGCGGTGATCGAATATCTCGACGCCTTCTATCCAGGCGCCCACCGCCTGTTGCCCGCCGACCCCGACCGCGCCTGGCAGGCGCGGATGTGGGACCGCTTCTACGACCACTATGTGCACGAGCCGATGCAGAAGATCGTCACCGACCGCCTGCGCCCGCAGGGCGCGAAAGACGGCTTTGGAGTCGATCAGGCGCACGCCCTGATCGGCGTGGCCTATGCGGTCGCCGACCGCGCACTCGAAGGCAAAACCTGGATGCTGGGCGACGACTTCACCCTGGCGGACTGCGCCGCGGCCCCCGCCCTGTTCTACGCCGACCTCGTCGCGCCGCTCGGCGCGCACCAGCATCTGAGCGGCTACCTCGACCGGCTGATGGCCCGGCCGTCCTATGCGCGCGTGTTGGCGGAAGCCGAGCCGTATTTCGGAATGTTCCCGATGGACAACAAGCCGAAGCGCGTCCGGTCCGGCGCTGCACCGGCATAGCCAATCCTGGAGAGAGACAACATATGATCAAGGCCGTTCTCGTCACCCTGGCCGTCGCGGCCGTCGCCATCGTCGCGGTCCTTGCCTATGCTGCGACCATGCCGGACACGTTTCGCGTCCAGCGCTCCGCGAGCGTCAAGGCGGCGCCGGAGAAAATTCATCCGTTGATCGCCGGGTTCGACCGCTGGCCTGAATGGTCGCCTTACGAGCATCGCGATCCGCAGATGAAGCGCACCCGCAGCGGCCCGAAGATCGGCAAGGGCGCAATCTACGAATGGGACGGCAACAACAACGTCGGCAAGGGCCGGATGGAGATTCTGGACACGTCACCGGGAAAAATCGTCATCAAGCTCGATTTCCTCCGGCCGTTCGAAGCCAGCAACACCGCCATCTTCACGCTCGAACCCGCAAGCGACGGCACCCGCGTGACGTGGGCGATGGAGGGGCCGAGCCAGTTCATTGGCAAGGTGATGAGCGTATTCATCGACATGGACAAGATGGTCGGCAAGGACTTCGAAACCGGCCTCGCCAGCATGAAGGCCGCCGCCGAGAAATAGCGCCGCTCAAGTCGGTCCGCACAACCGCAGCGATAGTCTCGCGGCGATCGGCCGCGACCGCGCACGGCTAGGCGCATGCGCGGTCCATGAATTATCATCGCGGCAGGCGCGCCGCCCGTCATGCCGGCGCAATCGAATCGATTCCTGGGGAGGGACCGGCCATGATCGCACCGCGGACGATGACCTTGCTCGCCTTTGCCTCGGCGCTTGCGCTGCTCGGCGTTTCGGGTGCATCCGCGCAGAACTATCCGACGCAGACGATCCGGATCGTGGTGCCGCAAAGCCCCGGCGGCCTGATCGACACCACCGCGAGGCTGATCCAGCCGCATCTCGAAAGGTCGCTGAAACAGACAGTGATCGTCGAAAACCGGACCGGGGCCGCAGGAGTCCTTGGCACCGACGCGGTCGCCAAGGCCGCGCCCGACGGGCACACGCTGCTGGTCGTCGCGGGCTCGTTATCGGTGCTGCCGGCGACCAATCCGAACCTGCCCTACGACACCGAGCGCGATCTCGCGCCGGTCGCGCTGCTCAGCAAGTACGCGTTCCTGTTCGTCGTCAATTCCCAGGTGCCGGCCAAGACGCTGCCGGAGTTCGTCGCGCTCGCGAAAAAGGATCCCGGCAAGTACAACTACGCCACCACCGGAATGGCGGCGCTCAATCACCTCGCAACCGAGCGGCTCGCGGCGCTGGCCGGCATCAAACTCCTCCACATCCCCTATCGCGGCGGCGCGCCATCGGTGATGGCCGTGGTCAAGGGCGAGGCGCACCTGCTCGCGATCTCGCCGCAGGTGACCATGCCGCATATCGAGGCCGGCAGCATCCGCGCCATCGCGACCGGCGGAGCGAGCCGCGACAAGCTGCTGCCGAACGTTCCGACTGTGGCGGAGGCGGGTTACCCCGGCTACGAGGCGGTGTCTTGGGTCGGCCTGCTGGCGCCCGGCAAGACGCCGAAGCCGATCGTCGACCGGATCAACGCTGCGGTGAACGAAGCCATGCGCGTACCGGAAGTGGCCGACCGGATCGCCAAGACCGGCAGCGAGGTCGGCGGCGGCACGCCGGAAGCATTTCGCGCGATGATCTCGCGCGAGATCAAGGAGTGGACCGAGGTCGCGCGCGCGGCCAACATCACCACCAAGTAGCCGCATCGAGACATGACGGCGCAGCGCCGCATCGGCATTCTCGACACGGCCGCGCCCGACCCGGCGCGGCTCGCGCTATGGGAGCTGTTCGAGCAGCGGCTGCGCGAGCTCGGTCATGCGTCCGCCGGCTTGCGCCTGGAATTCCGCTTCGCAGAAGGCCGCAAGGAGCGGCTCGCGCCGGCCGCGGCCGAGCTCGTCGCGCTCGGCGCCGGTGCACTCGTGACCGCGGGCACTCCCGCCGCCGACGCCGCCGCCCGCACAACGCGCACCATCCCGATTGTGATGGCGACCGGCACGGCGCTCGAAGCCGATTTCGCGAAAAGCCCGGACCAGCGCGTGGACAATCTCACCGGCCTCACCGACCTGCCGCCGGGCTTGAGCGAAGCGCGGCTGAAGCTGCTCATGGAGGCGCTGCCGCAGGCGTGCGCGTTCTCGATCCTCGCCGACCGCGGCAATCCGTCGTCGCCGCCTGCGGTGCGCGAAACGCACGAGGCCGGACGCAGGCTCGGCGTTGCGACAAAGGACTATTGGATTTCCGGTCCCGGCGAATTCGACAGCGCATTCGCGGCGATGCGCGCCGACGGCCTTTCAGGTTTTGCGGTCGCGCCGGGTGCGATGTTTTTTGCGGCGCGTACGGCGCTCGCCGAAACCGCACTGCGCCACCGGCTCGCCGCCATGACCGTCCGCCGCGACTATTGCGAGGCGGGCGCGTTGATATCCTACGGCGCGCCGATCGAGGACAACTACCGCCGCGCGGCGGAATACGTGGATCGGATATTGCGCGGCGCGAAGCCGTCCGAACTTGAGCTCGCGCCAGTCAGCACGTTCGAGCTGTTCGTCAATCGCGCGACGGCGCGCGCGCTGGGATTGGAACTTCCAAAGGAGCTGCTGGCACGCGCACACAACGCCGGCGGCTGATCCGCGGCTAACGCCCTACCCCTTCATCGTCTCCTTCACCTGCGCCACCAGCTGCTTGAGCGTGAAGGGCTTCGGCAGGAATGCGAACTGCTCGCCCGCGGGCAGGCTCTTCTCGAACGCCTCCTCGGCGTAGCCCGAAACGAAGATGATCTTGGTGTCCGGATGGGCCTTGCGGAGCTCTTTGAGCAACGTCGGCCCGTCCATCTCTGGCATGACCACGTCGGACACGACAAGGTCGACCTTGCCCCCGTGCTTGGCCAGCGCGTCGATCGCTTCGACGCCGTTGCCGGCCTCCAGCACGGTGTATCCGCGCGACTTGAGCCCGCGGGCGTTGAGCGCACGCAGGCCCTCCTCGTCTTCGACCAGCAGGATCGTGCCCTGCCCGGTCAGGTCGGGCGCGGCTTCCGCCGCCGGAGCCTCGGCCACGCCGGGCGCCGCGGCCTGCGGGAATGCCATGTCCTCGGCGACCGGCACGTGGCGCGGCAGGAAAATGCGGAAGGTCGTGCCCTTGCCCGGTTCGGAGTCCGTATAGATGAAGCCGCCGGTCTGCTTGACGATGCCGTAAACCGTCGACAGCCCGAGCCCGGTGCCCTTGCCAACCTCCTTGGTGGAGAAGAACGGCTCGAAGATCTTGTCGATGATCTCCGGCGGAATACCGGTGCCGGAGTCGGACACTTCGACCAGCACGTAATCGGCGGACGGCAGGCCCTTGTAGGCGTAGGTCGCGCAATCGGCCGCCACGACGTTGCCGGTGCGAAGCGTGAGCCGGCCGCCGTCGGGCATGGCGTCCCGCGCATTGACCGCGAGATTGACGATCACCTGCTCGAACTGGGACAGGTCGGCCTTCACCGGCCACAGATCGCGGCCGTGCTTGACGTCGAGCGTCACCTTCTCGCCGATCAGGCGGCCGAGCATGATCCGCAAGTCTTCCAGGCGCTCTCCGAGGTCGAGCACCTGCGGCCGCATGGTCTGGCGGCGCGAAAACGCCAGCAGCTGGCGCACCAGCGCCGCCGCCCGGTTGGCGTTCTGCTTGATCTGCATGATGTCCTGGAACGACGGATCGGTCGGCTTGTGCGAACCGAGGAGAAAGTCGGTCGCCAGGATGATGGCGTTGAGGACGTTGTTGAAGTCGTGTGCGATGCCGCCGGCAAGCTGGCCGACCGACTCCATGCGGGCGCGCTGGTTGATCTGGTTCTCCAGGTTGCGCTGGCCCGTCGTCTCCAGGACATAAACAATGGCGGCTTCGCCGTCGCGCTCCTCCTCCTCGACCGGCGACGCGTAGAACCGGCCCCAGCGCTCGCCGCTGCCGGAGAACGCAGCATCGACCGGCGCGACATCGCCCTGCCCTTCGGCGGCATTCTTGATCGCGGCTTCCAGCGCCCCTCGATCGCGCTCGGCGACCGCGGCGAGGATCGAGCGCGGCTCGCCCGCGACTGCCGAGGCGTCGTATTGCGCGTTCTGAAACATGCGGGCGAACAGCGCATTGGTGCGCGCAACGACGCCCGCCTTGTCGACGGTCGCAATCGCCATCGGCGTGGACTGGAAGAACCGCATGAAGCGCACTTCGGCCGCGCGCTGCGGATCTTCGCCTTCGCCCCGGCCGCGGTTGAGCACCAGAGTGCGCGACGAGCCGGGCGCGCCGTCGGCGCCATACGCGACCTTGTGGAACAGCCGGACCGGCAGGTTGCGGCCGCCGCGGGTCTTGAAGTCGATATCGAACACCTCGGTCCGGACCTCGCCGGGCGCGGCGGCGATCGCGGTGAGCAGCGCCGCGCCGTTGCCCGAGACGATGTCGGTCAGCTTCAGCCCGCCGGAACCGACCTGCGCGAGATCGTGGTCGAGCCAGGCCGCAAGCGTAGCGTTGAGGTAGCCCACGTCGCCGTTGGCATCGACCGAGAAGAAGCCGGCCGGCGCATGGTCGAGATAGTCGATAGCGTGCTGCAGCTCCTGGAAGATGTTCTCCTGGCGCTCGCGGTCGCGCGTCACGTCGGTGACGGTCCACAGCGTCGTCTTCGAGCCCCGCCCGCCGTCGCCCAGCGGCCGCACGCGCAGCCTGAGCCAGCTCGCGGGCCGCCCCATCAATCCGGCGACGCGGACCTCCTCCTGCGACCGGCGCCCCTCGCGCGCCGCCTTGAGCAGCCGATACACCGCCTCGGAGACGTCGGGATCGCCGATGAACACCCGCTCGACCGGGCGCACGTCGTCGGCGTCGCGCGCCTCCACCATCGCGAGATAGGCGGCGTTGGCGTAGATCACCCGGCCGCGCGCGTCGGTGACCAGAAGGCCGTCGACCGCCTCGTCGACCACCGCCTTCAGCACCGGATTGGACGCATCCTTGCCGCCGAGCCGCAGGATTCCGGTCGCGAGCGCAAACAGCGAGAACACGCCGACCGTCGCCAGCACCGCCAGCAGGATCAGAATGTAGGGTCCGGCGCTGCCACGCCCGACCACCAGGAGCCCGACCGCAGCCCCGACCAGCGCCAGCGCGATCAGCAGCACCATGCCGATGCTGCCGCCGCGCGCGCCGGGGTCGCTGCGGTCGACGACGGCTGGCCTTTGGCCTTCGGTCAGGTCCTGTGTCGTCATGCGCGGAGCCGGTTTGGACATTATCGCGCTCGGTCCCGGACGATACGACGCAAAGGCTCGCCCCTGGTTCCCAGCACGGTTTTCGACGCAAGGATTAGCTGATTCCGGGCGCGGCCGTCAGCAATTGCGGCGGCGAGCCAGCGCGAAATCGGCCTTGCGCCGGCACACCGCGGTCAGGCCCGCCCGATCCCGCGCTGCATTTTCATCACATAACCGATGATTTCGGCCACTGCCTTGTAGTGTTCCGGTGGAACTTCGTCTTCGACATCGACCGCGGCATGCAGCGCGCGGGCCAACGGCGGGTTCTCGACCACCGGGACCGAATGCTCCTTGGCGACGTCGCGAATCCTGAGCGCGAGAGCGTCCACGCCCTTGGCAACGCAGAGCGGCGCGTTCATGCCGCGCTCGTACTTCAGTGCGACGGCGTAGTGCGTCGGGTTGGTGATGACGACCGAGGCGTTCGGCACTTCCGCCATCATGCGCTTGCGCATGCGGCTCTGGCGCAGTTGCCGGATCTTGCCCTTGACCAGCGGGTCGCCTTCGGTCTGCTTGAACTCCTCCTTGATCTCGCGCATCGACATCTTCTGCCGCTCGAACCACTGGCGGTACTGGAACAGGTAGTCGCCGGCGGCAACCAGAGCCAGGATCGCGATGACCGCGAGCATGAGATCGACCGCCAGCGAGCGGGTCAGCGACAGCGAACCGAGAATGTCCGTCGCCACCAGCGTTTCGAGCCGGTGCCGCTGCGGCCATAGCAGCGCCGTCATCACCGCGCCGATCACCACGAGTTTGACCAGGCCCTTGGCGAAATTTGCGAGTGCCTGTTTCGAAAACATCCGCTTCAGGCCAGCGAGCGGCGAAATCTTGCTCAACTTCGGCTTGAGCGACTCGCCGGACCAGACCAGGCGATGCTGCACGATATTGCCGAACGCCGCCGCGATCATCAGCAACAGCAGCGGAACGCCAAGGACCGCCAGCACTTCGAGTTCCAGCCGGCCCGCAATGGCGATCAACGAACGCCCGTCGACCGGGATTTGATACGAGTTGGACAACAGGCCGCGGAACGTGGTGTTGAGCCCGCCGCCCATGGAGCCCGAGAACGCCGCAATCACAAGCGCGCCGCCCGCCAACACGAACCAGGTCGACACCTCCTGGCTCTTGACCACATCGCCGCGGTTGTGCGCGTCCTCAAGGCGTTTCTGGGTCGGATCCTCTGTGCGGTCGGTATCGTTCTGGTCGTTGTCGGCCATGGTGGCGCCCGCTGCCCCTCACCGCCCCGGCGCCAGCGTCGACAGAACGCCTTCGACATGGCCGAGATACACGGTCATCATCGCGCCCAGCACCATGAGCAGGATGAGGAAACCGACCAGGATCGAAGCCGGCATGCCGACGAAATAGACCGGCATCTGAGGCATCAGCCGCGACAGCACACCGAGGCCGAGGTTGAACAAGAGGCCGAACACCAGAAACGGCGCGGCGAGTTGCACGCCGATGCGGAACGCCGCCGTCACCGTGGTGGTCACGAGGCTTGCCACGTCTCCGACGACCGGCATTTCACCGGGTCTGAAAAGCAGATAGCTGTCGTGCAACGCGGCGATCACAAGGTGGTGCAGATCGGTCGCGAAGATCAGCGTGATGCCGAGCACGCCGAGGAAGTTACCGAGGATGATCCCTTGTTGGCCCTGCGTCGGGTCGACCGCCATGACGAAGCCGAGACCCATCTGGTTGGCCATCACGGTTCCCGCGACCTGCAAGGCCGAGACCGTCAAGCGCGCCACCATGCCGAGCATCGCGCCGATCAGCATTTCCTGACCGAGCATGACCATCACGGGGCCAAACGCCCTGAAGTCGATCTGATATTGCGGCCGATGCAGCGGCAGGATGACGGCGGTGAGCACCAGAGCGATCGTCAGCCGCACACGTGGCGAGAGCGTCAGTTCGCCGAGGCCGGGCAGCAGCATGACCATCGTGCCGATTCGCGCGAACGCCAGCATGAAGGCGGCGGCGAAGGCCGGAACGAACGAGATGTCGATCCGCATCGTTGTGACCCGCCCGTTGCAGACCTTGTTCGCGCGCCGCGACCGCGGATGCGCCGCGGGCTAGCCGCCAATGATCTTCGATGCAAGCCGCGCCATATGGCCCTGCATGGCGTCCGCCATGAACGGCAGGACCAGCAGCATGGCCGCGAACATCGCCAGGATCTTCGGCACGAATACCAGAGTCATTTCCTGAATCTGGGTCAGCGCCTGAAACAACGAGATCATCACGCCGACCGCGAGCCCGACCAGCATCAGCGGCGCCGCCACCAGCACAAGGGTCATGATGGCGTCGCGTGCGACGTCGAGAACTTCCGGTCCCGTCATGGCACTTTCCATTCCTTCCGTCAGGACGCTCAGATCGGCATCCGCATGATTTCTTCATAGGCGTGGATCACCCGGTCGCGCACCGAAACGAGCGTATCGATGGCGACCTCGGTCTCGGCCACGGCCGTGACCACATCGACGAGATTTGACTTGCCGGACGCGAGCGCGTGGGTCTGCACATCGGTCTTGCGCGATGTCTCGGTGAACGAAGTGACCGCGTTCTGCAGCATGTCCCCGAAGCTCGATCCGGGGGCCGCAGGCGTCAGACCCTTGGCAGCGCCGGCCGCATCGGTCAGACGCGCGAGACTGGCGTAGGCATTCGCGGCAAGGCTCGGGGTCGACATGAGGGCTCTCCGAATCAGGATTTGAGGATGTCGAGAGTTTTCTGGATCATGCGGCGCGAGGCTGTGATGATGTTGACGTTGGCCTCGTAGGATCGCTGCGCCTCGCGCAGGTCGGCCATTTCGACCAGCGCGTTGACGTTCGGATATTTGACATTGCCGTTGGCGTCCGCGGACGGATGGCCGGGTTCGTGCTTGGTCCGGAACTCCGCGGCGTCGTTCACGGGTTTGCCGATCTTGACCAGCGGCGCCTCGAGCGTGCGGTCGATTTCGGTGCGGAACGTCGCGATCTTGCGGCGGTACGGATCGGTGCCCGGATTCGGTGCGACGGAATCCGCATTGGCGATGTTCTCGGAGATGATGCGCATGCGGCCGGATTGCGCGCGCAGGCCTGACGCTGCGATCGCGATCGATCTCAGGAAGTCCATCGCCGCTCTCCTGTCATCGGTTCAAGGTCCCGGCTCGCCGCGTCAGCGCTTGCCGACCGCGGTTTTCAGCAGGCCGATGCTGCGCTGGTAGAGCGAGGCGGCGGCCTGATAATCCATCTGGTTCTGCGCGACCTTCATCATCTCGTCTTCCAGTACGACCGAGTTGCCGGTGGGTCGCGCCTCGTAGGCGCCCGTGTGGTCGGGACGGAACCGGGTCCCCGCCGAGACCGAGGCGGCCATGTGGCCGGACGCGGTCCGTTCGAGGCCAAGACTCGCCGTCACCGCCTGGGTGCGCTCGAATTTCGGCGGAGCAAGATCGCGCGGCCGGTAGTTCGGGCTGCTGGCATTGGCGACGTTTTCGGCCAGCAGGCGCTGGCGTTCCTGATGCCAGTGCATGCGCGTCTTCAGCATGGAGAACAGCGAAAGGTTGGTGACGGACATGGGCGCCCTCGGGCTCGCCGGGGCCATGTCGCGGCGCCGGTGGGCAGACTTTGCCGGGCGTATGGTTAACGGCCGGTTAAATCTGCCGTTTTGGCCCTGCCGCCATCAATATGCCGTTTACCAAGCGAATCGTTTTAGATCGGCGAAGTTGAGCCGCATCGGCCCTTGGCGTTAGTTTTTTGTTAAGATTCTTGGCGGCAAATGTTGCCGACGGCGTTAACCATGGGCCGGACCCACAGGCGGGCCGGAATGCGCCGGACGCGCCAAGGGATACCATCAGATGAGCAGTCTCTTCGGCATGGAACTCCCGACCCCGGTGAATTTCGTCATCGCCTTTGTCGTCGTGCTCGCGCTGATCGGCGGTCTCGCGTGGCTGGTCCGCCGGTTCGGGGCGACGCGGCTTGACGCCGCCACCCGCAGCCGTCAGCCCCGTCTTGCGGTCATCGACGCCGCGGCGGTCGACGGCCGCCGCAAGCTTGTCATCATCCGCCGCGACAACGTCGAGCATCTGCTGATGATCGGCGGCCCGACCGACGTCGTGGTCGAGACCAACATCGTGCGCGCCGCCGTCGGCGTGACACGCGATGCGCCGGCCGCCCGTAACGGCGGCGCGGACAGTCTGCCCCGCGCCATGCCGCTGCCCGATCCGACGCCCTGGCCGCTGCAACCGGAGCCTTCGCAAACGCCGATTCAGCCGGTCCGCATGCCGCGCGCCATTGCCGACGACGCTGGACAATGGCAGACCGGCGGCGAGCCCGCCGCTCCGCGCGCAGCGCGCGCCACCGATTCAATGGCGGGACCCGCGGTTGATTTCACCCGGCCGGCCCACGAGCCGGTCGCATCGCCGCGCATTGTGCATCCCGAGCCGGCGCAACCGGTGGCCTCCGCCGCGGCGCCGCAGATTCCGCCGCCCGACCAGAGCCTCGCCGAAATGGCACAACGCTTTGAAGCCGCATTGCGGCGTCCGATGGCGCAGAGCCCCGCCGCCAAGCCCGCCGCCGAAACCGGAGGCGCCCGCGTCGTGGTCGCAGCCGAGCACAAGGCAGCCCAGCGCGCGGAATCCAAGCCCGCTGTGCAAGCCAAGGGCGGGGGCGCCCCGCCCAAGCCACAATCGGCGAGCGGCGGCAGCCTCGAACAGGAGATGGCCAGCTTGCTGAGCCGTCCGGGGAAGACGTGACGATCGGCAGGCTCGCCGCCTGCGTCCGTCTCACGACGGCGGCGGCGATGGTGGTTGCGACAATCGCGTTCCCGATAGCACCTGCCTTCGCGCAGGACATCAGCATCAATTTCGGCCAGGGCACCGGGCTCACCGAGCGCGTGATCCAGCTTGTCGCGCTGCTCACGGTGCTGTCGCTTGCGCCGTCGATCCTGGTGATGATGACGTCGTTCACGCGGATCGTCGTCGTGCTGTCGTTGCTTCGCACGGCGCTCGGCACTGCCACCGCGCCGCCAAACGCGGTGATCATCTCGCTCGCGCTGTTTCTGACCGCGTTTGTGATGGGTCCGGCGTTCCAGAACGCCTACGACCGTGGCGTGAAACCGCTGGTCGCGAACGAAATCACCGTCGAGCAGGCGTTCCAGCGCGCCTCGGAGCCTTTCAGGGCCTTCATGCTGAAGAACGTGCGCGACAAGGACCTCAAGCTGTTCAGCGATATGTCGAAGGAGCCGGCGCCGGCCAAGGTCGAGGACATGTCGCTGCGGATTCTCATTCCGGCCTTCATGATCTCCGAGCTCAAGCGCGCATTCGAGATCGGATTCCTGCTGTTCCTGCCCTTCCTCATCATCGACCTGGTGGTGGCCTCGGTCCTGATGTCGATGGGCATGATGATGCTGCCGCCGGTCGTCGTCTCGCTGCCGTTCAAGCTGATCTTCTTCGTGCTGGTGGACGGCTGGAGCCTGGTCGCGGGCTCGCTGGTACAGAGCTACGGCGGCGGGTAGCGCGAGGGCATGATCCCGAAATGGAGTCCAATTCAACGCGGTTGAATCGGACTCCAGGCGTCAGCGCAAGACGGTCGCGGCCTGCTGCATGGCCGACCGCGCCGTCGAGCCGGTTGGCGACATGTCGGCGCGGGTGCCGGGCGGCGGGCCGGCCTGGGGCTGGCCGGGCAGGCTCGGCGAACCGGTGCTCATCTCCGGATAGCGCGCACGCAACTCGCGCATGAAGCCCGACAGCGTGTCCGCCGCGGCGACGGCGCGCGCCACCGCACGGAACTCCGCACTGTTGACGCCGATGCCGCTGGTCATCACCTCGAAACCGCGCCGGTCGGGGCCCTCGGCCATCTTGGCGGCGTACTTGTCGCGGATGCGCGCGATGCCGAGCCTGTCCTCCGCCAGCGCATAGCCCATGGCGGCGCGCAGAACGTCGGAACGCTCGGCGTCGGAAAACGGCTCGAAACCCTTCCAGCGGTCGCCGTACAGCAGCTCGATGTGCTCGGCGGCCTTCTGCCAGCGCCGCGCCGACCAGTGGATGTCGGAGCGCAGCCGGAGCGCTTCGCGCCCTTCGACGCCCTCGATCACCTCCAGCGCGAAGTCGTGACGGCCGAGGTCGGACAGCGCCCGCGCCTCGATGAGCAGGCGCGGCACGCGGATCTCGTTGGCGAGATCGGCGGTGCGGGTGGCGCGCAGCGTGGCCTGAGCGCGGTCGGGCTTGTGATTGAGCAGATAGATCACGGCAAGCCGGGTCGCGACCTGGGCGCGCGCTGCGCCCTGCAAGCGGTTGTCGACCTGGTGCTGGAGCAGTTCCGCCGCCTGATCGAGCAGGTCGACCGAGACCAGCCGGTCGGCCAGCCGCCGGATCATCTCGTCGCCGCGCCGGCCGATCGGGGTGAGGTCGCGGTAGTCGTAGAACAGGCTCAGCGCCTCAACCGCGGGCAATGCGTCGCCCTTGCCCGCCAGGAACAGCGAGTCGAAATTCTTCGCGGCTTCGTCCTGGATCGCGCGCGTCAGGACCGAATTCGGATGCACCGCGATCGCGACGCGCATGACGTGGAAAGCGTCGCGGAACCGGTTCTCTTCGGTGTAGAGGCGCGCCAGAACCTGCAGCGCCTCGACCTCGGTCTCGTCGCCGCGCCACGCGGTGGTGAGGGCTTCCAGCTCCTTGATGGCGTCCGGCTTGGCCATCTTGCTTTGCGCGTAGAGCATCGCGATCTCGCGCAGCCTCCCTTGCGCGGCCGCCTGCCGGTTTGCAGACGCACCCGCGGCGCGAAACGCGGCCAAGGCATCCTCATTGCGGCCGAGGCCCAGCGCAAGGCGCCCGGTCAGCACCGAAATCTCGGGCGCGAGGTCGGCCGTAACGCCGATGGTTTCGAAGTCGTTGAGCCGGCTGACGGCCGACGCGTAGTCGCCGACCTCGATCGAGGCGCGCAGCGCGTCCTTCAGCGCCCTGCGCTGCAGTTCCAGCGGCAACGCGGCCAGCGCGCCCTCGACGGTCCGGAATCCTTCGCGCGCGTCCGCCCATTTGCCCTGGCGCGCGTGGATCATAGCGCGCCATAACTGCGCATCGTGCTGGTTACCGACGGTCGGATGCGACAGATCCTTGAGCGCGGCATCGAGGCGGCCGATCATGATGTTGGCGATCGCGCGCAGCACCAGGACGCTGGGATCGTCGGCCGTCGGACTCTCCTCGGCGAGCGCCGTGTCCAGCACGGCCTTGGCCTCGGGATAGAGCTCGCGCGAAAGATAGAAGCGCGCCAGATTCATCCGGTGCGCGGACCGCTTGGTGAACGGCGCCTCCGCGGCGGTGCGGATCAGCTCCGACTGCCGCTCGGCGAACTCGGCGTCGCGGTCGACATTCCAGGCCTTGGTATCGAAGGTCATCGCGCGCACGGGCCGCGCCGGCCCAGATGCCTGCGCGGTCTCCGACAGCGTCAATCCGTTCGGCCGCGTGATCAGAATCTTGTCCGACGAAAGCTCGGCCTTCAAATCGTCGGCGTAAGGCTGGACGGCGATTCCGTGGGCCGTGGCGAGCGCGCGGAAGTCGACGAAGTCCTGGGTTTTGACCAGGGCGCGCGCAGGACCGAGCGCCGTCACGACCAGAATACGGTCGCCTGCGTCGTCGTCGCCGAGCCAATGGAGCTTGCGCGGATCGTCGAACGGAATGGAGATGCTGGTGCGCCCCGGCCCGACAATGCTGCGCGAAATGCTGAGGGCGGCCGTCGTTCCGGTGTTGGATTCGCCGATGCTCACCAGCCAGCCGTTGCCCTGCTGCTCCATGCTGACCAATCGCGGACGTTCGAGCTTCAGGCGAACGATCTGGGCGCCGTCGGCCTGGACCGCGTTGAAGCTGCGGACCGTGCGGCTGGAATCGCTCGCAAGGACTCCGGCGTCGATTTTGGTTTCCGTGTCGAACACCAGCCACAAGGTGTCTGCGCGCTGAAAAACGGCGGCAGGCGTCGGCGCCTTGAACGGGACGAGCAGGCGCAGGTTATCGCCCTGCCGGCGCATTTCTACAGTGATCGGGCGGCTCGGATCGGCCGGCCCCGTGTCCGGTGCCGGCTGCTCCACGACCCGCTCGGCGGCTGCAGGCGCGGGTACGGGCGCAGTCTGCTGCGGCGCAGGTTCCGGCGGCGGCGTTGCAGGTCCGGCAGTTTTGCCGGCGGACGGCGGCTGCGCCGGCGTCGTCTGCGGCGGCTCAAGACCGGCGAGCGGCCCGCCGGGCGCGGTGCGCGACGCCTTCATCTCGATCGGACTGACGTCGACGACGAAATGGGCGTCCTCGCGGAACGTGCGGATGTCGACCTGGCGCTGGAACGCAAAGCGCACGGTGGCGGTGCCGCGGTCGCTCTTGGCGTCGATCGATTCGAGTGTCTCAGGCAGCGTCAACTTCGCGTCGGCAAGATCGAAGCTGAGCGGCCGCGCAAATTTCAGAGTCAAACCGTCGCTCGCGCGCTCGCTGGCGACGCCGATCAGTTCGGGAAGCTCGAACACATAGCGGGTGAACGTGGACTGGTTGGCGACGCGAACCCGGATCGGTTTGGCGCTGAGCTGCCGCTCATGCTCCATCCGCTCGCGCACCATGCGCTCGGCATCCTGCGCGCGACGCGCCAAGTCTTCGATCACGCTGCGCGGCAGGCTCGGCGGCTCGGCGGTCCAGCTGTCCGGCAACAGGTCGACGTACAGCCGCTCGGCCGCGGGCGTGGTGCTCAGGCGCACCTTGCGCGCAAGCGCAAACCGCAGCGCTTTGCCGTCGGGATCTCGGCGCGCGGCGGCAATGTAGTCGGTCACGCCCGCGGTGATTCGATCCACCGGCACGTCGACCGGCTGCTTGAACTGAATGACCAGCACGCCGCCGGACAGACGGACCTGCGATTCGACCTCGTGCGGGAAACGGATCTGAAGGCGGCCGTAGCCACCGTCGGTGGTGACGGTTGCCTCGCCCCGCACCGGCTGCTGCGCGGACGCCGGCAGCACGGCCAGCGTGGCCGGCGCGGCCGCCGTCAGGGCGGCCACAGCGGTCCACCGGGCGGCAAACGCTGAAACGCTACGAAGGGAACTCGCCATACACACGCGCCGTACAAAGACGGCTAACCCTAAGCCAGCGTGTTTAACGGCGCGTTAACCCTGACAAATTGAGTCTAATTTCTCGTCGGGCGCCCTTCGATCTTGGGCAGATCGTTGGGATTGGGAGCGGCGGTCACGCCGCTCGCGCGCGCGGCCAATTCAACCGTGAGCCGCTCGGCGGCCTCCGGCGACATTTGCGACAGGATTTCCGACATGCGCCGCGGGTTGATCTGCGTCGCCATCTCCAGAAGCACTTTGATGTCGAGCCGTTCGAAAATCTTGGCGGCGTCCTTGGGCTTCATCGACTCGTAGATGGTCACGAGGCTCTTGTAGCGCGCCGCGGCGTCCTCCTTGCGCGCAGCCGGGTCGGCCTTGGCGTCGGGGGCCTTGGTCTCATGCAAACGGGGATCGAGCTTCTGCTCGGCCTCCTTGAGCAGGCTCTCGCGCGCATCCAGCTCGCGGGCGCGCGATTCCAGCTCCTGGCGGCGCTCCTGCAGGCGTTCGAGAATGGCGCGCTCGGCGCGCGACAATTGCCGCGGCGGCTCGGCGGGCACGACCTTGCGTTCGGGAAACACCGGCGGTTCGCCCTTGGGCGGCTCCGGCTTGGCCGCGGCGTCCTTCTTGGGCTCTTCTTTCGCCGCAGGTTTGGGCGGATTGACCGAGCCGGTGATGATCGTGTCCCGGGGATCGCTGGCGGCCGATGCGGCAGTCCGGTCGCCTTTGTCGAAAAACATTTCCTGGAGCCATGGCCGCTGCACCGGCGACGGCCGGCCGGCAACCTCCAGGGGCACCGACGGCGAGCGCAGCTCCGTCGACGGCGGGCGCATGGTGGTGATCAAGTTTTCCGTCTGGCCGCTCAGGCGCTGGCCGAGCGTGTAGCCGCCGTCAAACACGATCCCGATGGATTTCAGCACGAACAGGCCGACGACCGCGATCAACACGATCGGGACCAGCCTGAAGTCGCGCATCCATCGGTTCATTCCGCCAAACCTTTACGTCGATAAGCCCTTACATCGGCAAGCGCCTATGCAGCCAAGCCTTTGACCCGTGCCCGCGCGCGGTCGGCCACCGCCTGCGCCGCCTGCATGATGGCCTTCGGACTCGGTGCGTTCGACTGGGGCTCGGGCGCGGGCGCGACGCCAAGCAGCCACGGGCGGGCGCCCGCGATCTGCGTCAAGCGGTCGAGCACTTCGGCGCCGGCCTCGGTGGTCTTGACGATGTCTTCGGAGAATTTCTCGGCTTCGCGCAACCGCGCGCCCAGCGATTCATCGGCCTCGCGCACCGTCGCCTTCAGGCCTGCGATGGCGCGCTCGGCCTTCTCGGTCGCGGCGATGAGCTCGCCGATCGTAGCTTTCATCGCGCTCTCGTCCGCCTTCAGACGCGTGAGCTGGCCGTTGAGCCTGACGCAATAAAGGATCGTGAACAGCAGCAGGATCGCCACCATGCTCTCAATCGTCAGGGGAAGGATCGTGCTCACTGCGCCTCCATGCGGGTCTTCGACTCGTCGGCCTTCTCGAACATGGCGTAGGTGGTTTGCGGCTTGCGCAGGGGCTTCGTCACGCGCACGGCGACCCGGTCGGCGACGCGGCCCATACGCCCTTCGCTGAGGATGACGTCGCCGCAGCGGACCTTGACCATGGCGTCGGGCTTGAGCTCCAGCATGAGCGTGTCGCCGACGTCGAGCGCCATCATCTTGCGCAGCGGCAGCCGATCCTCGTAGAGAACGGCGTCCACCGCGATTTCCGCCTGTCCGATCTCGGTCGCGAGATGGCCTTCCCAGATCGGGTCGCGGCCGAACTTCTCGCCCATGAACATCTGCAGCAGCACTTCGCGGATCGGCTCGATCGTCGCGTAAGGCAGCAGCAGTTCGAGTTCCCCGCCGCGATCCTCCATGTCGATGCGCAGGCGCACCAGGATCGCGGCGTTGGCCGGACGGGTAATGGCGGCGAACCGGGGATTGGTCTCCATCCGGTCGATGTTGAACTTCACCGGCGAGAGCGGCTTGAACGCAAGCTCCGCGTCCGCCAGGACGACCTCGACCATGCGCTTGACGAGATTGGACTCGATGGTCGTGTAGGGCCGCCCCTCGACGCGCACCGTCGCCTGGCCGCGACGGCCGCCGAGCAGCACGTCGATGATCGAGTAGATCAGGCCCGAGTTGATCGTCATGAAACCGTAGTTGTCCCACTCCTCGGCCTTGAACACGGCGAGGATCGCGGGCAACGGGATCGAATTCAGGTAGTCGCCGAAGCGCACCGAGGTGATGCGGTCGAGCGAGACTTCCACGTTGTCTGACGTGAAGTTGCGCAAGGACGTCGTCATCAGCCGGACCAGCCGGTCGAAGACGATTTCCAGCATCGGCAGGCGCTCGTAGGAGACCATCGCAGAATCGATGATCGCGCGAATGCCGGAATTGTCGTTGAGCGAAACGTCGGTGATGCTGAAGCCCAGGAGGCTGTCGATCTCGTCCTGACTCAGCACGCGCTCGGTGCCAGCCTTCAGGCCGCCAGAAGCCTGTTTGGTCGGCTCCTCGCTCCATTGCACGACCGGGCGGCCGGTGGCATCGAAGGCCGGACCGACCGGCGCCGCGGCCAGCGCGTTGGCGGAATCGGCATCGAGCGCCAGGCCCCATTCGGCGGCCAGCGCGTCCTGGTCGATCTTGTCTTTGGACTGGTCGCTCATTGCACCACGATTTCCTTGAACAGCACGGCGTTGATCCGGCCGGGCGCGATCGCCGCGTTGACCCGCCTCGTCAGCTCCTCTTTCAGCCGGTACAGTCCGGCGGAGCCGTCGAGGTCGTTCGGGCGCAGTTCGCGCAGATAGGTCTGAAAGGCGTCCATTACGCGCGGCATGATCGGCTGAATCTTCTCGACCATCTTCTGCTCGGGCAGTTCGAGCACGATCTTGATCTTCAGGTATTGCGTGCGCTCGCTGCCGGAGTTGGCGAGATTGACCACGACTTCAGGCAGATCGACGAACACCGCGGGCTTGGCGATCGGCGCTTCGGCTTTGGGCTTGGGCTTGCCGGCGGCAAAGAAGTAATAGCCGCCCCCGGCCACGCCCAGCAGCAGCACAATTCCGGCGCTTCCGACAATCAGCAGCTTGGTGGGCGGAAGCGCGACGAGCGAAAGCAGCGATTTCTTGGACTGGCCGGCGGACGCCTCGGCGTCCGCATCGGGTTCGTTTTCGATCGCAGCCGTATTGGAATTCGCCGCCATGTTTTTTTGCACTCCCGATCGTGTCGAAACAGGGCGCCGGACGCCGGCCAATGTGCGAGGGACGGGTCGCGGGCGCCGGCACCGGGCACCCGCTGGAACGGTAGGTCGGTATGGTTAACGGATTCTTTCCCGCATCTCCGAACTGGGAACATTTTGCCGGTCTGGACCGGCAAGAAGCTCAATTTTCCCGGTCCAGAATCTGCCCAAAAAACATCTAAATATCTGTTTTATTTATATTATTTCGATTGGCACAGGCCCTGCAAAGCATTCCCCGAGCCGCAGCTTGGGAGAGCCAGCGGCATGATCGACGGACGGTCGCCTGGGAGGGCGGCCGACCGCCGCGCCGGGGAGCCAGGAATGGACAACACCCTCCTTATCAGTCTGTCGCGGCAGACCGCGCTGCGGCGCGAGCTCGACATCGTCGCCAACAACATCGCCAACCTCAACACGACCGGATTCAAGTCGGACGGCGCCATCTTCAGCGAATACATGTCCGACTCGCAGCCGGACCAAATCACCTCACCCAACCGGCGGATGAGCTTCGTGCAGGACCGGATGTCCTGGCACGACATGAGCCAGGGAACGTTCAAGCAGACCGGCAACCCCCTCGACATCGCGATCGACGGCGACGGCATGCTGGTCGTGGATACGCCGCGCGGCGAGCGCTATACGCGCGCCGGATCGCTGCAGATCAACGCCGACGGCGAACTCGTGACCGCAAGCGGCGACCGCGTGCTCGGCGACGGCGGTCCGATCATTTTCCAACGCAACGACCGCGACATCATCATCACCAAGCAAGGACGCATCAGGGTCCGCGAGGGCCAGAGTCTGAACTCGGATACGACCCGCGGCACGCTGCGGCTGGTCTGGTTCGCGAACACGCAGCAGCTTCAGAAAGACGGCGCCAGCACATTCCGGCTTCCGGAAGGAGCGCGGGCCGAGGATACAACCAGCGCGAAAATCATTCAGGGCTCGATCGAACTGTCCAACGTGCGCTCGGTGATCGAAATGACGCGCATGATCGAACTGACGCGCGCCTATTCCGAGGTCGCCAATCTGATGAACCAGCAGAACGACATGCGGCGCAATTCGATCCAGCAGCTCGCCGACGTTCCGGTCTAGCCATGACGCCGCAACACGACAGCCGCCTTTCAAACGCGCTCACACGACAAGGGCACCGGGAGACCTGACACATGCGCGCGCTTCACACCGCAGCCACCGGGATGAGGGCCCAGGAGGTCAACGTCCAGGTGATCTCCAACAACATCGCAAACATGCGCACGACCGGCTACAAGCGCCAGCGTGCCGAGTTCCAGGACCTGCTCTACGAACACGTACGCCGGGTTGGCACCCAGGCGTCGACGCAAGGCAACATCCTGCCGGTCGGCATCGATCTCGGCGGCGGCGTCAAGACCGTCGGCACGCCGCGGCTGATGATGCAGGGCACGATCTCTCAGGTCGGCGGCGAACTCAATCTGGCGATCCGCGGCGAGGGATTCTTCAAGATTTTGATGCCGGACGGCTCTTTCGGTTACACCCGCGACGGCTCGTTCCAGATGGATGCGCAAGGCCGTATCGTCACCTCGAACGGCAACGTCGTGCAGCCCGCCATCGCGATCCCCGGCAACGCACAGGCGATTGCGATCAATCCGCAGGGCCAGGTATCCGCGACGCTGCCTGGGCAAACCACGCCCACGGTGATGGGTCAGATCCAATTGACCCGTTTCGTCAACAAGGCCGGCCTGCAGGCGATCGGCGACAACCTGTTCGTCGAGACGCCGGCGTCCGGCCCGCCGCAGGACGGTCTGGCAACCGCCAACGGCTACGGCGACATCCACCAGGGCGGCCTCGAGCAGGCCAACGTCGAGGCGGTGACCGAGATTTCCGACCTGATCGCCGCGCAGCGCGCCTACGAGATGAACGCCAAGGTCATCACCGCCGCCGATCAGATGCTCACCGCCACGTCGAGCCTGATGCGCTGAGGAGCTTCGCGATGATCCGCACCCTGATTGCATCGGCTTTGGCTTTCACGCTGGCCGGCGAGGCCGCCGCGCAATCCGAGCCGGCGCGGCTGGCGCCGCGGCTGAAGGAGCTTGTCAGCATCGACTCCGAATTCGTCCGGGCCGGCGATCTGGTCCAGAACGCCGGCGCGCTTGCCTCGGTCGCGGTGTTCCGCGCACCCGACCTCGGCCACACCGGCAGCGTACCCGCCGAGCGGGTCGTCGAGGCGCTTCGCTCCCACGGCATCACCGGAATCGACGCTGGCCACTTCGCCGAGGTGGTGGTGACGCGGCCGAGCCGCACCATCACACGCGCCGAGATCACGGAACGGATCACGCAGGCGCTCGCCGGCAAATTCGGCCTCGGCGACGCCGCCAGCCTCTCGGTCAATCTCGACCGCGAGCTGCGCACGATGCACGTGGAGGCTTCCGCGACCTCCGATCTCGTCGTCACGCGGCTGCAGGTCGAGCCCCGGAGCGGCCGCTTCGATGCCTCGTTCGAACTGCCCGGCAGCCGCCTGGCGCGCAGGCTTCCGCTGCGCTTTACCGGCACCGTCACCGAGACGGTCGAAGCGACCACGCTGGTGCGCGCGCTGCGCAACGGCGAGGTCATCAAGCCGGACGACGTTCGGATCGAGCGGCGCCCCAAGTCGGAGGTGGGAACCGACACGGTCGACGACCGCCATGCGGTCGGACTGTCGGCGGCGCGTCCGATGCGCGCCGGCCAGATCCTGCGCACCGCCGACCTGACCAAGCCGCAACTCGTGCAACGCAACGAAATCGTGACCATCCACTACAGCGTGCCCGGCGTCGCACTGACCGTGCGCGGCAAGGCCACCGAAGGCGGCGCCGCGGGCGACATCATCGGCGTGCTCAACGCGCAATCCAACCGCACCATTCAGGCGACGGTCGCCGGACCGGGTCAGGTCGTCGTGACCGCCACCCAGCCGTTCGTCGCAGCCGCCTCGCCGTCCGTGGACAACCCAGCGCAGCCCCGCATTCAGTGAGCGTCATGAAGCAACATTCGCGTCTCGTTTCCGCCGTGGCCGTCACGTTCGGCGCCGCACTCCTCACCGGTTGCTCGACGCTTGAGCGCATCGGCATGATCGGCGAAGCGCCGCCGCTGACGGCGATCGAGAACCCGACGACACAGCCGGGCTACAAGCCGGTGCATATGCCGATGCCGACCCCGCAGCCCGCCTCGTACAGCCCGAACTCGCTGTGGCGGAACGGATCGCGCGCCTTCTTCAAGGATCAGCGCGCGCATCAGGTCGGCGACATCCTGACCGTGAAGGTCAACCTCAACGACAAGGCCACGATCGACAACCAGACCACGCGCACGCGCCAAAACAGCGAGGATTCGGGCGTCGACTCGTTCTTCGGCAAGACCAAGTTGCCGATTATGAACACCCCGGTGCCGACCAAGATCTTCACCGGCGAATCCAACTCCTCCAGCGACGGCAAGGGATCGATCAACCGCGCCGAGGCTCTGCAGACCAACGTCGCCGCAGTGGTCACGCAAATCCTGCCGAACGGTAATCTGGTCGTCGAAGGCAAGCAGGAGGTGCGGGTCAACTTCGAGGTCCGCGAGTTGATCGTCGCCGGCATCGTGCGGCCGGAGGACATCGAAAGCGACAACACCATCGATTCGACCAAGATCGCCCAGGCGCGGATCGCCTACGGCGGCCGCGGCCAGATCTCCGACGTGCAGCAGCCGCGCTACGGCCAGCAGGTGCTCGACATCCTGTTGCCGTTCTGACGCGCATGGCGCGCCGACGACGTAGAGTTGGTATTTCCACAGTCGATTGCGTTCGAGCTCCCCCGCCGCTTCGCATCGCGCGAGCGGGCGGCGGTCACAGCGGCCTCCGGCTCCTCCCCGCCGGAGGCCGTTTACTTTTCGCGGCCGTTGCTGCGGCATTAGCGCCGCGCCATCATCGCGGCTCGGTCGATCGGAGCCTGGCAGTGTCACGTCCCGGCCACGCGGAAATCGTCGGCGCCGGCTTCGGCGGCCTCGTGGCGGCGATCGCGCTTTCCGCGCGCGGCTGGAGCGTCCGCGTCCACGAGCGCCGCCCTTCGCTGCGCGGAGAAGGCTACGGCATCGCGATTCACAACAACATGGCGCGCATGTTCGCGGAGTTCGGCATCCTCGACGCGGTGCTGGCCGGCGGCATGCGCATCGACCGGCGCGACTCGCTCGACCGGAACGGCCGCGTGGTGATGACGCGGAAGACCGAGCGCAGTCCCTACCGCATCGACCGCCAGCACATCGTTGCGCTGCTCGCCGAGCGCGCATTGGCCGGCGGCGCCGAAATCCGATTCGGCTCCGAAGTCGCGGATGCGGCGCCTGAAGGCGCGGTCGTCCTAAGCGACGGCAACCGCCTGCCTGCCGATCTGGTGGTTGCCGCCGACGGAATCAATTCGACGGTGCGCGACCGCCTGGGCTTGCTTAAGCGCCGCATCTTCGGGCGCGATCGCGGCGTCCGCATCAACATTCCGCGGCGGCCCGCGGAGATTGCATCCGACGCCGCCGAAGGCACGGCGATGATCGAGGCGTGGTCCGACAAGCGGCGGGTTCTGTTCTGCCCGGTGACGCGATCCGAGTTCTACGTGCTGCTCACCTGCACCGTCGGCGACCGCGCTGCCGCGACTTCACCGATCGACCCGGACGAATGGGCGCGCTCGTTTCCGACGCTGCGCGAACTGTTCGTTCGCATGCGCGACGAAGCCGACTGGCCGCAATCGCACTGGGCGCATTTTCAGACTGTCAGGCTCAGGCGCTGGTCGAAGGGGCGCGTGGCGGTGCTGGGCGATGCCGCGCATGCGATGGCGCCTTATCTCGCGCAAGGCGCCGGCCACGCCATGATGAATGCGCTCGGCCTCGCCGCCGCCGTGCAGGACGCGCCGACAATTGAAGGTGGATTGGCGCAATGGGAACGCCGCGAACGGCCTCTAACGGAACACACCCAGCGCTGGACGCGCATCTACGGCACGACCATGTTTCTGCCCGCGCCGCTGAAGGCGATTTCGATTCTGGTCGAAAAGCTGCCATGGGTCGCGGCGCAATATGTGCGCGCCGCCAATCACGTCCCGACCGGCTGCGACCCGCAATGGCGGCGGCCGTTGTGAACGGTCGCCGCCATGGCCCGAGATGCACTGCAACGCCAGGGTCGATGGCCCCGCGAATATATTCAATTTGATCTAAGTTATAGTAGTTCTTAAGTATTCCTAAATGCACCACGCGGTATCTTTACACCTCGCGCGCCTGTGAACGCTTGGCAGAAGCCGGGCATCCAGTGAGCGCGAGGGGATACGCTCATGTTGCAGGTCTCTATTGTCGGCGGCGCGCATGCGCGTCCCGAGGAACTGCGAAAGCGGCTCGGCGGCCATTTCGACATTGCGTTTACGCGCCTGGAAGAGATCGAAGGATCGGTACCGGGCCAGTACATCCTGTTCGATGTCGATCTCAGCGACCCGTCGCTGATCATCAAGATCAAGGACTGGCTCAAGGGCAAGCCCGGCGACGCGCGGGTCGTGTTTGCGACCGACAAGTCGTCGCGCCTCCAGAATACCCGTGCCTACGCGCTCGGCGCGACCGACGTGATCTCGCGCCCGGTCGACGTCCGCGGCCTCGCGCAGGCGCTCGGCTGCAACCAGACCGAACCCAAGGACGAATTCGCCGCGCTTGCGAACGGATCGCCGGATTTCGCCGCGAAGGCCGCGCCCGGAGTCAAGGCCGCAGTCGAAGGCCTGCAGGACATCTTCTCGTCGGCCTTTGCCGGCAAGCCGGTCGAGCCCGAAGCGGTCGCCGCCGCGGGTGAGGCGATCGTGCATGACGTCGAAGCTCACGGTCTCTCGACCTGGATTCAACTCGTCCGGGCGCACCACAGCCAGACTTATCAGCATTGTTTGCTGGTGACCGGGGTCGTCGTCGGCTTCGGACAGCAGATCGGGTTGTCGCAGGCCGACCGCAAGCGCCTATCTTTTGCCGGGATGCTGCACGACATCGGCAAGGCGCGCATTCCGCTGGAGATTCTGGAAAAGCCCGGCCCGCTCAATAACGAGGAGCGCGAGGTGATGAAGCGCCACCCGCAATACGGGATCGACGCACTCAACGAGGCCAGAAACGTACCGCAGGATATGCTCGACCTCGTTCTACACCACCACGAACTGCTGGACGGCACCGGCTATCCGCACGGTCTGAGCGGCGGCGAAATTCCGGACCTGGTCCGGATCATGACCATCTCCGATATTTTCGGCGCGCTGATCGAGCGGCGCTCGTACAAGCCGCCGATGTCGGGCGACGCCGCCTACAAGATCCTGCTCGACATGGGCGCCAAGCTGGACAAGGACCTGGTGCGTGCTTTCAGCCCGGTCGCGCTCGGACGCGCCGCGGCTTGACAACGAAACGGCCGGCGCAACGCGCCGGCCGGGTTTCAAGAATCTCGACAAGACCGGGCGGCGGCGTCAGTCGTCGCGGTAGATGCGCTCGCGCCGCCGGTCTTTGCGATTGAGCGGCGCGCCGGAGCGGCTTCAGTCGTCGCGGTAGATGCGCTCGCGCCGCTCGTGGCGCTCCTGCGCCTCGACCGACAGAGTTGCGATCGGGCGCGCTTCGAGCCGCTTGATCGCGATCGGCTCGCCGGTCTCTTCGCAATAGCCGTAGGTGCCGTCGTCGATCCGGTTCAGCGCGGCGTCGATCTTGGCGATCAGCTTGCGCTGCCGGTCGCGGGCGCGCAGCTCGATGGCACGGTCGGTTTCCGAGGAGGCACGGTCGGCGAGATCGGGGTGGTTCTGGTTTTCGTCCTGGAGGTGCTGGAGGGTTTCCTTGGCCTCTTTCAGGATGTCTTCGCGCCAATTCATCAACCGGCCGCGGAAATAATCCCGCTGGCGCTCGTTCATGAAGGGCTCTTTGTCGGACGGCCGATAGTTCTTGTCTTTGCTCTTGTCCGAGCCATTGGACCCGTTCGGACCGTGTACGCCATTGATCCCATTCTTCTTTTTCATGCGACCCCACCGTACTGCCGCGAGCCTCCCTGCTCGCGGGGCGAGCTTATAGTGGCCGCGCCCGCCCTCGACAAGCACGTAATCAAGGCGTCGGGTTTTGGGGCAGGAACGCCGGGTTTTGGGGTCAGGACACGCCGTTTCGGGGCGTGAGCTTGGCGATTTCGACTTCCAGGCGCAGCTCGATCTCGCCCAGAACGGCGTCGAGCCCGGTATCGCCGGTCGGGTCCCGGAGTTCGGCTGTCGCGGCCTTCAGGCGGTGCAGGGTGGTGGTCCCGATCGTTCCGGCCAGGACTCCGACCTTCAATTCGTCGAGCGCGTCGAGCGCGATGCGGCCCCGCTTCACCGCCCGCCGCCGGCGCTCGCCCGGATCGTCCTGACCCTGCAGCGCCAACAGCGCATCGATTCCGCCTATGGTGCGCAGCGAAGCCGCCGCCGCCGTCTGCCGCGGCGCGTCGTCTTCCGGCACTGAAAATGCGCCACCGGGCGCGCGGCGCGGCTGCGAGACATTGGCCACCCTGGCGGGTGCGTTGGTGCCGAGAATGCGCATCGCGAAGGCCTTGGGTGCCGGACGGCCAATCCATCCCGGATTACCGCAAAGGGTGTGCCGGTTTGTTAATCCCCGGTAAACGGGCGGCAAATTTTGCCTCCCGCCCGGCAGCCCGCGCCGGTCCGCAGCCCAGCGCCGCTGGTGGCTGCAAAGCATTCCATCGACAAATCAAACACTTCCGAATTGGCCGCCGATGGCACGGGGTTCGCAAGGCTCATGCCGGTCCGACCTCATCGGGGAGCTTTGGATGACGAGGACGCCAAAGATCTGGTTCGCCGCAGCTGGCGTCGCGGCGCTGATGCTGATTTGCCATGCCGCGCCCGCCGCAGCCGATGGGCCGTTTCGCTCGTCGTCAACGTCGCGCATCAAGGATCTCGCCAGCGTCGAGGGCGTGCGCCAAAATCAATTGATCGGTTACGGCTTGGTGGTCGGTCTCAACGGCACCGGCGACACGCTCAACAACATTCCGTTCACCCGGCAGTCGCTGCAAGCGATGCTCGAGCGGCTCGGCGTCAACGTCCGCGGCCAGACGCTGCGCACCGGCAACGTCGCCGCCGTCATGGTGACGGGAAACCTGCCCGCCTTCGCGACCCAAGGCACGCGCATCGATATCACCGTCTCGGCGCTCGGCGATTCCAAGAGCCTGCAAGGCGGCACGCTGCTGGTCACGCCGCTGCTCGGCGCCGACGGCAACGTCTACGCCGTGGCGCAGGGCTCGCTCGCGATCTCCGGTTTCCAGGCCGACGGCGAAGCCGCCAAGATCGTGCGCGGCGTTCCGACGGTCGGCCGCATCGTCAACGGCGCGATCATCGAACGCGAGATCGACTTCGCGCTCAACCGCCTCAACCAGGTGCGGCTGGCGCTGCGCAACGCCGACTTCACCACCGCCAAGCGCGTTGCCGCCGCGATCAACGACTTCATCGGCACCAACACCGCCGAACCGCTGGATTCCTCCACGGTGCAGGTCAATGTACCCAAGCAGTTCACCGGCAATGTCGTCTCGCTGCTGACCGAAATCGAGCAGCTGCAGATCGAGCCCGATCTCACCGCGCGCATCGTCATCGACGAGCGCTCCGGCATCATCGTGATGGGCCGCGATGTGCGCGTGTCGACGGTCGCGGTGGCGCAAGGCAACCTGACCGTCACGATCACCGAGACGCCGCAGGTGAGCCAGCCAAACGCATTCTCGCGCGGCGGCACCACCGTCACTGTGCCGCGCACGCGGGTCGGCGTTCAGGAGGACGGCAAGAAATTCGGGATCGTGCGCGAAGGCGTGTCGCTGCAGCAGCTCGTCGACGGGCTGAACGCACTCGGCATCGGTCCGCGCGACCTGATCTCGATCCTCCAGGCGATCAAGGCGTCCGGAGCGATCCAGGCCGACATCGAGGTGATGTGATGGCGGCCTCCCTCGTCGCAGGACTCAATCCTGCCGCGGCAGCGCCCATGCTCAACGCGAAGGCAGCGGCCGGCGTTGCCGGCAAGGCGCGCGCCACCGCCGAGGAATTCGAGACGGTGTTTCTCAACAGCATGCTGCAACAGATGTTCTCCGACGTCGGAACGGGCCCGTTCAGCGGCGGCCCGGGCGCAGGCATGTGGCGGTCGTTCCTGACCGACGAATACGCCAAGTCGATCGTCAAGTCGGGCGGCATCGGCATCGCCGACCACGTCGAGCGTTCGCTGCTCGCCCTGCAGGAGCAACCATGAGCGAAGCCGCGACCGTTCCGAACCCGCCTCCCCCGCGTCCGGTGTCGAGTCACGCGGAGGCCGAGTTTCTGATCAAGCACCTGCTCGACGTGATGGACGCGCTGCTCGGCACGGTCGAGGAGGAAACCCAGCTCGTGCGCGCCGGCAAGCTGAACGACGCCGCCGCCCTCGAAGCCTCCAAGGCCGATCTGTCGCGGCTCTACATCGCCGACACGCTGCGGGTGCGGGTGAGCCAGGACTACCTCATGAAGACGGTGCCGGACACGCTCGATCGCCTGCGCAAGCGGCACGAGGAATTCCGCGCCGTCCTGCAGATCAATCTCACGGTGCTCGCGACCGCGCACGCAGTGTCGGAAAGCATCATGCGCGGGGTGTCTGACGAGATGGCCCGCAAGGCCACGCCGCAGGGCTATGGCGCTACGGGCCGGGCGGCAGCGCCGACCGCGGCGGCCCAGCAGCCGCTCGCGGTCAGCCGCGCGTTGTAGCGGCAATACACTCTAAGGTTGCAGCACGCCGGGAATGTTCACTTGGCGTTAGTACGCAAACGGTAGGGTAGAAGGAGTCACGACAGGGACTGTTCGGTTGGGTTTGCGTGCCCGGAAGGGCCGCAGGGAGAACCCGCATGGACAACAGTTTGTCGATCAGGCCCGGCGCCGCGATCCGCGGCCCCTATGCCTCGCGCGATCCGCTGCCGGTTCGGCAGGTCGCGGAATCCGAACTCGACCCTTCCAAGACCGTCGCCGCTGTCGACCCGGACCGGCGCCGTCAGCCCGGCAACGGGGGCGGCGACCCCGGCCGGCAAGAAGGGCACCAAAATCCCGACCACCCCAACCTTGATGTGGTCGTCGATCCCGAAACCCAGGACCGCCTGTTCCGCGAACGCGACGTCCGCACCGCGCCGCAAGAGCATCCGGACCAGGCGATGCTGCGCCAGCGCGCTTACGGCCACAGCCCGTCCGCTGGCGGCCCCCGGCCCCACGCCGATATCGAAGCCTGAACCGACGCCTTCATTCGCCCATCGGGCCCGGCTCCGGCGCGCCGCTTATGGTTAGCGGCCGGTTTATTTTCATGGTTACTTGAACGTGAAAGATTTCGCGGGTTGCCGCGAATGCAAATACTTGCCGCCTTAACTCGTTAACCACGTTCTTTTACGTGCCATTACAAGCAGCCATGCGATGACCACGGCCGATCTCTTGGGGGATCGAGACGTAACCGCCAAGTATTGGCAACACGACCAGAAAGGTTCGTACCATGGCTTCCAATATCACCCTGTCGGCCAGCGTCCGACAGAACCTGCTGGCTCTGCAGAACACTGCAGACCTGATGAGCGCGACGCAGAACAAGCTCGCGACCGGCAAGAAGGTCAACTCGGCCCTCGACAATCCGGGCAGCTTCTTCACCTCGCAGGCGCTGTCCAACCGCGCCACCGACCTGAACTCGCTGCTCGACTCGATCGGGCAAGCGCAGCAGGTGTTGAAGGCCGCCGACACCGGCCTTGGCTCGCTGACCAAGCTGGTCGAATCCGCGAAGTCGATCGCGAAGCAGGCGCAGCAGGCTCCGCAGGCCGGCTCGACGACCTACAATGCGTTCGCCGTCACCGGCGACCCGACCAACGAAACGCTCGCCAGCCACGACGGCGGCGCCGTCACGATCGCCAACACCACGGCCTATTCGTTCGACATCAACATCAACGGCCTGGGCGCCCGCACCATCAACTACACCTCGGACGCCGACGCGACCGAAGCCGAAATCGTGGCCGGCCTGCAGGCCGACCTCGCCACCGAACTCGCCGCCGCGGTCGGCGGTTCGAGCTTCACCGGCCGTGTCACGATCGCCACGGGCGCCGGCGGCGACGACCTCGTGGTCAGCGCAGTCGATGCGGACATCGACTTCGTGATCGCCAACGCCACCGCCAACACCGGCCTCACCAACAACACCTACAACTCCACGAGCCTGCTCGACAACATCGGCTCGTCGGGTCAGACCCTGTCGGTGCAGGTCAACGGCGGCGCCAACCAGATCCTCACCTTCGGCACCGGCGCGGGCCAGATCTCCACGCTCGCCGAGTTGAACACCGCGATCGGCGGCATCGCCGGCGTTACGGGCTCTGCCAACAACGCCGCGTTCACGCTGAACGTCGCCTCCACGACCAGCGCCCAGAACAGCCTCGTTCTGGCCGCCTCCAACGCCAACCTGGCCACCGCGCTCGGGATCGCGCAGAACAGCACGACGCAGGGCACGGTCACGATCGGCGCGCCGAACGCGACCCGCACCAGCTTGGAGCAGGACTACAACAACGTCATGTCGCAACTCGATGCACTGGTGAGGGACTCGTCCTACAACGGCATCAACCTGCTGAACGGCGACGACTTCAAGGTGCTGTTCAACGAGACCGGCACCAGCTTTCTGACCATCCCCGGGGTGACGTTCGATGCGACCGGTCTTGGCCTCAACGCAATCGGCGTCGGCCACTTCCAGGCCGACGGCAACATCGAGACCGAAATCGGCAAGCTCGACACCGCGCTCAGCTCGCTTCGCAACCAGGCGTCCAAGTTCGGCTCGACGCTGACCACCGTCCAAATCCGCCAGGACTTCACCAAGAACCTGATCAACACCCTGGAAACCGGCGCCGACAACCTCGTACTGGCCGACACCAACGCCGAAGGCGCGAACCTTCTGGCCCTGCAGACCCGCCAGCAGCTCTCGACCACGGCGCTGTCGCTGTCCGCCCAAGCCGACCAGGCGGTGCTGAGGCTGTTCGGATAGGCCGCCATCCGGCGGACGAACCGGGGCGGGGCCAAAACCCCGCCCTTATTTTTTGTCTATGGGTTAGACCGGATTGCCGGGCGATTCGCGGACGAGGGACGGGCCATGCCCCTGAAGGTCGAATTGAAGCCGAACGAGCGGATCATCATCGGCGAAAGCCTGCTGATCAACGGCGACCAGCGGACCCGGTTCACGATCAAAGGGACCGCGCCGATCCTGCGGGAAAAGGACATCCTGCTCCCCGAACAGGCCGATACCCCGGCCAGGCGCGTCTATCTGGCGGTCCAGCTGATGTACACGTCCCGGGATCCGGGGGAGCATCACGACGTCTATTTTTCCCTGGTCCGGGACATCGTCCAGGCCGCCCCCAGCATGTGGCCCTACATCGAGGCGATCAATAATCAAATCTTAACGGGCAATCTCTATAAGGCCTTGAAAGAAGGCCGAAAATTGATCGGGTACGAGTCGGAGTTGATCAACGATGCAAAGCGCGGCGCAGGCGTACGGAAGCGTGGCAAAGCAATCATCCAGCCCGCGCGAGCTTGAAGCCAATCTTCTGTTGCAGGCTGCCTCCCGGCTGCAGTCCATAAAGGACGGCTGGGACGCCAAGAAGTCCCAGCTCGAAGCTGCGCTCCTCTACAACCGCAAGCTCTGGTCGGTGTTTCTCAGCACCGCGACCAGCGGCAACAACCCGCTGCCGCCGGAAATCAGGCAGAACATCGCCAACATTGGCATCTTCGTGATGAATCACAAGCTGGAGACGAGCTTCGATCCGAAGCCTGAGAAGCTTGCCCCGCTGATCCAGATCAACCGCGAACTCGCCGCGGGCCTTCTCGGCCGCGCCTGAGACCCGGACGGCTGTCCGAATTGAAACGCCCCGCGGCTTGGCCGCGGGGCGTCTTGCTTGGCGGCCGGGCACCGCGCGATCAGATGTAATTCAGGAGCGTCGTACGCAGCAGCAGCGCCGTGGTCTGCAAGGTGGCCTGCAGGCTCGTCTGCAGGGCCAGGATCTTGGCCGCGACCTCTTCGGTCGGGATGCCCTCGACACTTTGCAGGAGGCTGTCCAATGCGCTCCCGGTCTGCCGGTGCCGGTCGGCGGAGGATTTCAGCGCAACCTGCGCGCCGGCGATCTCGCCTTGAATGGCGGTGATCTGCTGTTCGCCGGGGGGGGCCGATCAAGGCCGCACCGACGCGCTCCTGCAGCGCGCTAAAGCGCCCCGCGTCGTTCGGATTGAGCTCCGAATAGGTCGCCGCCGCGAACACCGCCAGATTTTGAACGGTGCGGCGCAGCGCCTGCTCGTTGGCGCGCGCACCGTAAGAAACGGATAACGAATGATCGGCGCGCGCGACGGCGGTCGCGCGCGGATCGCCGACGCTATCGTCGCCCAGATACCAGCCCACGGTGTTGGCGTCGGTTCCGTCCACCAGCGCCGTCGCGCTCTCAAACGGGGGGCCCGCGACCCGCTGCGGCGGGTTGGCGGCGTCGGTGTTGAAGAAGTCATTACCTGCCGCCACCGCCGAAGCCGCCGCAAGCTTGGTCGCCGCGAGCCTCGTCAGCCCCTGGTTAAGGGCGGCGCTGAAGTTCGTCGCCGTCGCATCGGCGTCTGCTCCGATGGTGAACTGTCCCGGCTGCGGCGGCGAGGAGGCCGTGGCGGTCAAGGTCAGGTCGGCGCTGGTGCCGTCCGGCAGATCGAAAGTGATATTCAGCGTTTGGCCTTCGCTGGGCAGCGGAGGGGAGAATTCAACGCTGAAGGTCGCGGGCGAGCCGGCCGGTCCGGTGACCGTCGCGCCGGTCAAATTCGACGTCACCCCGGAAATCTTGAAGCCGAACGGCGAAACCGCGTCCTCGGTCAGCGACACTTCGTCCGTGTCAGGCGCACCAATCGTGAGCCGCCCGAGGCCGCTTGCACCAAGATCAGCGAGCCGCCGCTCGGCCGTGACCTGAATGAGACCGGCGCGACCGCCTTCGCCGTTGAGAATATGGTCGACGGTTTCCGCCGCCGGCCGATCGACGGCGCGGCCCGAAAAGATGTAACGCCCGTCGGCCGCCGTGTTGAGCAGCGTCAGCGCCTGATCGAGCTGCGACCGTGCTTCAAGCTGCGACTGCGTCTGGGAGCTGCCCTGCAAGTCGAAATTGGACTGCACGACGGTGTTCTTGCCGGCGCGCGTCACCGAGTCGTACTGCGCCAGCGACGCCTGCATCAGGCTCAACCGCACGCCGACCTGCGTGATGGTCTGCTGATAGCCGTCGATTGCCGACAGTTGCGAGCGCAGGCCCACTGTCAGGCCGCGGCCGAGACCGAGACCTGCGTAGGAAATGCTTTTCTTGCCGGTGCCGAACTGGCGCTGCAGATCGTCGATCGTGCCGCGCATATCGACCGCGGACTGAATCGCGACAGACATGGTCATGCCGATTCCGCTGACGCTCATGGCGACCTCACGCTCTCAGCAACGTGTCGAGCATCTGCTGGATGACGGCCAGCACCCGCGCGTTCGCGCCGTAGGCGGTTTGAAGCGCAATGAGATTGGCCATCTCCCGGTCGATGTCGACGCCGGCCGAGTCATCGAAGCGCTGCCTGAGCGCATTCACCACAACGCCTTGGCCCGCTGCCAGTCCTTCGGCGGTCGCCGCGGCCTCGCCCTGCGAACTGAGAACCTGGCGCAGATATGCCGGCAGGCTGCCGTTGAACGGCGATTCGGAAGAGCCTATCCCAGTGTTCGATGAATATCCGAATGCGGCCTGCGTCAGCCTGTCGTAGATGAAGTTCGGCCGTGTCGGATCGCCGGACATTGCATTGCCGTCGAATGCGACGAGCTTGGCCGGATCGGCGATCAACGCCAGATTGACGGCGATGCGGCCGGCAAAGCCGATGCGCTGATGTCCGGACGAAGTGACCGAGCCCGAATAGAAGCCGCCGCCGTCGGTAAACAGCGGAAGCGCCGGACCGCCACCGGTGAGCGCGGTTGCGGTTTTGGTCGCCGAGAACGCGGTCACGTCGGTCCGATTGGGAGTGCCGTCATCCAGCACCTGCAAGGTCGTGCCGGCAGGATTGGCAAACGTCAGGCGGCCGTCGAATAAGGTATTGAGCTGCGATACGACCGAAGCAAGACCGCCGCTGAAATCGAGCCCGATGACCTTGTCGTCCGGCTCGATGGTGAACGAATCGCTCAGCGGCAATGCCGTCGGATCGTCGACCCGAACGATCGTGTAGCGATGCTCCTGATTGGTCATCCGGTCGAAAAACGTCAGCGACAAACTGTTGCCCGACAGCATTCCGGCGGTGTCGACCTCAAAGCCGGCCTGCGGACCGGACGTCGCCGGCGTGCCGGCGGTGGTCGTATCTGACAGCGCGCTCGCCATCGCCGCCGCCAGCGCGTCGAGCTGGTTCTGCGCTTCGACCAGGATCTCGTCGCGCATTTCAAGATAGGCCGCGATCTCGCCGGATCGGATGCCCTTGGTGGCGATCAGGTCGATCGACGATCCGCTGGGCGACACCAGCATCAGCGTGCCGGCGGTGTTCTTCGATTGATCGTGGCTCCATTGCGTCGACGGCATCATGGTGCCGGTCGGCGTCAAGACGAGGCGCGAAGGATCGGCGCCGACCAGTTGAATGCCGGACGTCGTGAAGACGTTGAGCTGATTATTGTCGCCGGAGATGACGCGGATATCCATCAATTCCGCGAGTTGGCTGATGTAGAAGTCGCGCTGATCCAAAAGCGCAGCCTCGCCGGCGTTGCGCGCCGTGGCGTCCATCAACTGCCCGTTGATCGAGGCGATCTTTTCGATCGCAATATTGGCGGCGCCGACTGCGTCGGCGATGCCGCCCTCTGCGTCGGCACGCAGCCCCTGAATGTCGGTGGTCATGCCGTTCAGATTCTGGGCCAGGACCTGCGCGGCGCTGAGTACGCCGCTGCGCGCGGACGACGACTCCGGGCTGGTGATCAAGGTCTGCACGGCGTTCGTAAAGTTGTTGAACAGCGTTTCGAGCGAACTGTCCGAACCGGGCTGGCCGAACAGCGACTGCAGCCGCTGATAGAAGTCCGCGCGCACCTGGGCAAAGGAGCCGCCCGACAGCTCGACCCGCAACTGGCGCTGGACGTAAAGGTCGAGCTCCCGGTTGATCGCGACCACCCGGACGCCGCCGCCGGTGTCGCCGGCCGACGTCGCCTGATACGAGACCGATTTCCGGATATAGCCCGGCGTCTGCGCATTGGAGACGTTGGCGGCCGTGATCGCGAGCGCGGTCTGCGTGGTGCGCAGACCGGACATCGCGTTGTTGAGCGCCAATCCGATGCTCATGAGCGGCGACCTTTACTCCGAACTGCGGGCCGTTACCGCAGCATGTTCAAGAGATCCTGAACCATCTGGCTGCTGGTCGAGATCACGCGTGTATTTGCCGAATAGGCCTGCTGCGTCACAATCAGCTTGGTGAACTCGTCGGCGATGTCGGTGTTCGAGCTTTCGAGCGAGGAGCCGACGATCTTGCCGGGCGCGCCGTAGGTCGGCGTGCCTGAGGCGTCGGTTGCGATGAAGGCGCCGCCGTCGATGCGCTTGAGGCCGTTGGTTCCGTTGAAGCTCGCGAGCGTGATTTCGGCGAGGTCGATGGTGCGGCTGTTCGAATAGGTGCCGACCACGCGGCCCTTGTCGTTCACCGACACCGACTGGAGCGTGCCGGCGGCGTAGCCGTTCTGCTGCAGCAGGTTGACCTGCACGTTGCCGTTCGGATCGGAGAACTGGGTGATGCCGCCCGCGCCGTGGACCAGGTTGACGGTGCCGAGCAGCACGCCATCGACGGTCACGTTCGGCAGCGACAGCGTGGCGACCAACGGACTCATCTGGCCGTTGGGCCCGAAGGTGTAGTTGATACCGACATTCTGCCAAGCGGGCTCGATGCCCGTCGCCTGCGAGTCGATTTGATAGAACAGGTTCCAGGTGTCGGTGCCGCCATAGAGCTTGCTGTCGACCTTGGCCCAGCGCAGCTGGATATTCACCGGAGAGCCCGCGGTGTCGTAAGCGGTGATGGCGCCGCCGCCGATCGACTGCTTGACGAACGTGGTCAGGTCGTTGGCGATGACGGTGCCGTTTGACGGGACCGCCGAGGTCGTGCGGATACCGAACGTCACCGGGTTGACGTTGCCGCCGATCGTGATCGTGTCGTCCGGCGACATGCCCCCAGCGACGATGGTGATGTTGCCCGCGTTCGCACCGGTCGTGATGACGCTCGCCGTGCCGGCCGTGAGAGTGCCCAGCTCGGTTGCCAGTTCCGATAGCGTCGACACCTGACCAACGCCGTATCCGAACGTGATGACCAGGAGCGGATTCGGTGGATTGGCTCCGGACTGGATTTCCAGCGTCTGGGTCGCGGTGACGGCGCTTTGCGTCAGCAGGTTCGTGGGATTGCTGGTCCCCACCGAAAGCCCGAGTTCGTTGAGCACCGCCGCGGTGCTGGTGCCGCCGATCTGGATCGACGTATCGGGGTTGATGCTGGTCAGCCGCAGCCGATTGCTGACGATCGACGCGCCCACGCCGGTCGTACCCGTCTCGGCATCGATTGCCGCCTCCACGGCAGCCGCATTCATGCCGGCGGTGATGATGATGTCGGTGGTCCCGATCCGCAGCGTACCGCCGACAGAGCTGAGCGTGGAAATGTCCTGTGTGCCGGTGACCAAGGCGGGGGCGTCCGGCAAGAGAGTTGCACCGATACCCGTGATCGTTGCGGGCGATGGCGGGCCCGCCACGGGATTGGCCTGGAAGTTGGCCGGCTGCAGCAGTTCGGACATCGGCAGATTGGGATCGCTGTCCGGGGTCAGCGGATAGCTCGCGAGGTTGGCCTTGTATTCGACCTGAGTCGTCGCCTGCGCCGGCAGGAATCCGCTGTCGAATTGCAGCAGCGTTGGCACGCTGCCGACCAGGTTGCCCGTGGTCGGATCGACCGGGATGCCCATGAGGTAATAGCCGGCGCTGTTGACCAGATAGCCGTTCTTGTCGGGCGCAAAGTCGCCGCGGCGGGTGTAGAGGTCGACGCCGTCGAACACCGGGCGGTTGTCGACGAAGCTCGACGGCTTGGCCACCACGAAGAAGCCCTGGCCGTTGATGGCCATGTAGGTGCCGACCTGCGAGTTCTGGATGTCGCCCTGCACGCTGTTGGTCGAGCGCGAACTCGCCACCACGTTGCCGGACAATTGCTTGGACGGCAGGTTGTCGGGGATCAGGTCCTCGAAGCTCGTGTCCACGCGTTTGAACGCGATGGTCTGCGAATTGGCGATGTTGCCGGAGATGTTCTCAAGCGCGTACGACTGCGCACGCATGCCGCTGACGGCGGTGGTCAGCGCTCCGAAAATTCCCATAACCCGTCTCCACTTGCGATACGCACGCGCACCTACGACGCGCACGCCACGGTCCCGGCGGTCGTGATGCAAGCGACGGGCCATTGAAATTATCAAATGATATCAATTACTTAATTGAAACGCCGTTGCCTCTTGGCCCGGCAGGATGCGACGCTGGCCGGCAAGAATTTCCCACTTCGATGGCCGGTCAGGCGGACGCCAGCGACGGCACAAACCCCAGCGCCACACCGTTGATGCAGTAGCGCTGCCCGGTCGGCGGCGGTCCGTCGGGGAACACGTGGCCGAGATGGCCGCCGCAACGCCGGCAGTGCACTTCGGTGCGCGCCAGAAACAGGGTACGGTCGGTCGCGGTGCCGATCGCATTGGCCAGCGGACGGTAGAAGCTTGGCCAGCCGGTGCCGCTGTCGTATTTCGTGTCGGAAGCGAACAGCGGCAGGTCGCAGCCGGCGCAGACGAAGGTGCCGGTGCGCTTTTCGTGATTGAGCGGGCTCGAATGCGGCCGCTCGGTGCCGTGCTGGCGCAGCACGCGATACGCCGCGGGCTTGAGGATGCGGCGCCATTCGTCGTCGGCCTTCTCGATCTCGAAGAGACCGGCGCGCACCGGATCGTCGCGCAACCACCAGACTGCGGCGAGCGCAGCGATCGAGGCGCCGCCGACCGTGAACGCGCGGCGACTCATGCCCTCGATCGCAGCCGACTTCGGCCCGGCAAACGGCTCGGACACGGCGCGCGGCCTTTTAGCTGCTCTTGTCCGGCGCGCCCCAGAGGTCTTTGAGGCGCTGATCGCGGCCGCAATTGAAACGGTACAAATTGTAACGGACCGGATTCTTCTTGTAGTAGTCTTGGTGATACTCCTCAGCCTTGTAGAACGTCGTGGCCTGGGTCACCTCGGTGTGCACGATGCGCGGCGCGAACTTCATCTGCACCGTCTTCCTGGTTTCCTCGGCAAGCTTCTTCTGCTCGTCGTCACGATAGAAGATGCCGGCGCGGTACTGCTCGCCCGCGTCGCAGAACTGCCGGTTCTTGGCCAGCGGATCGTGGTTGCGCCAGAACACGTCCAGCAGCTTGGCGAACGTCACCTTGGACGGGTCGTAGACGATCTCCACCGCCTCGGTGTGGCCGGTGGTGCCGGAAACCACCTGGTTGTAGGTCGGGTTGGCGGCCCGGCCGCCGATGTAGCCGGACGTGGTGCTGATGACGCCGTTGACCTTGTCGAAGTCGGCCTCCACGCACCAGAAGCAGCCGCCGGCGAAGATCGCGGACGCCTGCGGTGGCGTGCCGCCGGACTGCGCGGATGCGATGCCAGCGGCGGCCAGCAGAGCGGCGAAGACGGCAGCGGAGATGCTCGGCAATCGTTTCATGGGCACGTTTCCCCTCGGGCAGGCTTTGCGGACGCCGGACTTTCAAGACGCCAGCCGACTTTCTCCATAGCGCCGGGGCACGGGGAAGTACGCTCAATTCCGCTCACGATCCCGCGACCGCACCGTGGCCATCGGTGAGGCGGGCGCTTGCCCGGCGCTTTGGCCATGGCCTATAGCGTTTTCGAGCGAAGTGGGTACCGGTTCGCGTCAAGAAAGCGCGTCAAAACAAAAAGCTAGAGCCCGGCATTGATTCCATCAAAGCCGGAAAGGCTCTAGGGTGAATTTGTGCACTGCAAGGAGACTCCATGCGTTTCGAAGGCACCCGCGGCTATGTCGCCACCGACGATCTGAAGGTTGCGGTGAACGCCGCGATCACGCTCGAACGGCCGCTGCTGGTGAAGGGCGAACCCGGCACCGGCAAGACCGTGCTGGCGTTGGAGATCGCCAAGGCGCTCAATGCGCCGTTGATCGAATGGCACGTCAAGTCCACCACCAAGGCGCTGCAGGGCCTCTACGAATACGACGCGGTGTCGCGGCTGCGCGACAGCCAGCTCGGCGACGAGCGCGTGCAGGACATCCGCAACTACATCAAGCGCGGCAAGCTGTGGGACGCCTTCGTGTCCGACGAGCGGCCGGTGCTGCTGATCGACGAGATCGACAAGGCCGACATCGAGTTTCCGAACGACCTGCTGCTCGAACTCGACCGCATGGAGTTCTACGTCTACGAGACCTCGGAAACGGTGAAGGCGCGGCGGCGTCCGATCGTCATCATCACCTCGAACAACGAGAAGGAGCTGCCGGATGCGTTCCTGCGCCGCTGCTTCTTCCACTACATCCGCTTCCCCGATCCCGACACCATGACGGCAATCGTCGAGGTGCATTTCCCCGGCATAAAGCAGCGCCTGGTCGCGGAGGCGCTGCGGCTGTTCTACGAGGTGCGCGACGTGCCGGGCATCAAGAAGAAGCCCTCGACCTCGGAGCTGCTGGACTGGCTCAAGCTCCTGATGTCGGAGGACATCGGGCCGGAAACGCTGCGCGAGCGCGATCCGAAGAAGCTGATCCCGCCGCTGCACGGCGCGCTGCTCAAGAACGAGCAGGACGTGCATCTGTTCGAGCGGCTGGCGTTTATGGCGCGTAGAGAAGGCCGCTGACGCGGCCTATGGCGCGGCGCGAGGGGCGCTGAGTTGGCCATTGGCCCAGCGCGAGAGGCGTTGAGGCAACGACTCAGCTGGGCTTGCTGCCGGACACGAACTCGACCTCGGGAAGCTTCGGCGTTTCCGCCGGCGCAGGCGCGGCAAATGCGGGCGCAGCGGCAACAGGCACAGTTGCAGCCTTCTCCACCGCCAATCGCTTGCGCTCGGCGTCGTGGCGCGCCGCGGCATCGCGCTTGTGCGCGCGCGGCACCGCCACCCGCTCGCGTGTGCGATGCGTCCAGTAATAGGCCTGCGCCGCCACGCGCCCGAAGAGACCGCCGGCCCACACCAGCTCGAACGGCAGGAATTGCCGCCAGGTCTTGTCGTCCTCGACGATGGCGCGGGCGATCAGCTCGCCGGCCATCGCGGTGGTGTTGAGACCGTGGCCGCCGAAGCCGCCGAGCAGCCAGAGCCCCGGCGACAGCTCGCCGATCTGCGGCATGCGGTGCACGGTGAGGCCCAGGGTCCCGGTCCAGGCGTATTCGACCGAAACCCGGCCGAGCTGCGGATAGGTACGCGCCAGGTCGTGCGTTAGCGACGCGGCATGGCGCTGCGGATCGCCGGGCCAGACCGTGCTGCGGCCGGACCACATCAGGCGGTCGCCGTCGACGACCCGGTAGTGGTTGTCGGCAAGATCGGTGTCGCTGACCGCGCCGGGGAAGGCGATGGCCTCGCCGAGCCGCTCGCCGAGCGGCGACGTGGTGAGCACGTAGGTCGAGACCGGCAGCAGCGTCGAGGCCACCTGCGGCATCAGCTTGCGCATGTCGACATTGCCCGCCAGCACGACATGCGCCGCGCGCACCCGCGCGTTCGGCGTCACGACGCGCTTGCGCACGCCCGCGGGATCGATTTCCAGCGCCGGCGTCTCTTCGCAGATGCGCGCGCCCGCGGCTTCGGCGGCGGTTGCAAGGCCCAGCGCGTAATTGAGCGGATGGATGCTGAAAGCGCGCGGATAGAACAGCGCGCCGAAATAGTGCGGGGACTTGAGCACGGACTGCACGCGCCCCGCGCTCCAGGCCTCGACCTCGGCGCCGAACTCGCCCGCAAGGACATCCACGGCGTCCCGCGGCGGAAACGCTGCGTCGGTCTTGGACACATGCAGCCAGCCGCCCTCGGACAGTTCCACGCCCGGCATTGCGGTTTCGGCGATGGTGTTGCGGATATATTGCACGCCGGCGTCCGACAGCGCCCACAGCGACCGGGCGCCGTCGCGGCCGACGCGCGCAACGACGGTGCCGGGATCGGCGGCAAAGCCCGGCAGCACGAAGCCGGTGTTGCGGCCCGACGCGCCGCTCGCCACGCGCCTGGCCTCCAGGACCACCACCGACCAGCCGCGCCGCGCGATCTCGCGCGCTGCGGTGAGGCCCGCAAGCCCCGCACCCACCACGCAGACATCGACGTCGAGTTCGACCGCCAGCCGGCCGCGCGGCGGGCTTGCCACCGCGGTCGCGGCATACCAACTTGACCCGTAGGCCTTCGGATCGGCGGTCGGCATCGCGCCTCTCTGGGCGGGCGCGCCGGACCGGCTCCGGCGCGTCTGGACGTCAACAGCTAACGGCAAATCGACCGCAGGAAAAGCCGGGAAGGCCTCACATGCGTCGTCTCTTGCTCTTGCGCCATGCCAAAGCGGAACGCGCCAGACCGGGCGAGCGCGACCATGACCGCATTCTGGCCGACCGCGGCCGCGCCGACACCCCGAAAATCGCCCACTACATGGCGCGCCACGGTCTGGTGCCCGACGCCGCCGTCGTTTCGACCGCGGCGCGCACACGCGAAACCTGGGCCTTGTGCGAACCGGTATTTGAACGCGCGCCTCCCGTGGTTTTCGAAAGCCGCATCTACGAAGCCACGCCGCAGGCCATCATGGGCGTCATCGCGGAGACGGCGCCCGGCGTGGGCACCCTGCTGGTCATCGGCCACAATCCCGGCCTGCAGGAGCTCGCGGCGCTGCTCATTGCATCCGGCGACGTGGACGCCCGGCAGCGAATGAACGAGGGCTTCCCGACCTCGGCGCTCGCCGTGATCGGCTTCGCGTTCGAAGACTGGAGCGGCGTGCATCCCCACGCCGGCCGGCTCGAACATTTCGTCACGCCGCGCGCGCTCGAACCCGAAAGCGATTAGGGCATGATCCCGAAAAGTGGGGATCGGTTTTCGGAAAAGATCATGCCCAATCAAAAAAGAAGAGCCTAGAGTCTGATTCAACGCAGTTGGATCAGACACTACCCCGGACGGACGCCACGATTTGTGGCAGGATTGACGCAATCGGCGCAAAGGAGCCCGCGATGTACAAGAAAATTCTCGTCCCGGTCGACCTTGCCGACCCCAATCTCGCCAAGCCTGCGCTCGACACCGCCGTGACGATCGCCAACGCCGAGGGCGGCGACATCCGTCTGATCAACGTGCTGCCGCTGACGCCGGTCATGCTGGCCGAGTATGTGCCGCCGGATTTCGATGCGCAGCAGCGGCGCTCCGCGGAGGAAGCGCTGACCATCGTCGCCAAGGAAATCGGCCTTGGCGAAGGCCGCTCGACCTGGGTGGTCCGTCAGGGCGGCATCTATCAGGAGATCCTGGAAGAGGCCAAGGAATGTGACGCCGACCTGATTGTGATGAGCTCGCACCGCGTCGGCGTCCGCACCTATTTCCTCGGCTCGGTCGCGGGCCACGTGGTGCGCTACGCGAATTGCTCGGTGATGGTGGTGCGGCGCTAAAGTCTTTTTGGTTTGGGCATGATCTGTTCCGAAAACCGGTTCCCACTTTTCGGGATCATGCCCTAACCCGCCCTGCGGAACCGGGCCAAGCCGGCATTCGGGTTCGGCAACACGTTCTCCGGGATCGCGTCCGGCCGGTAGCGCAGCGGCCGGTTGCGGCGCAGGAAATTGCCGATTTGCCAGCCGAACAGCACCACCAGACCGGCCATCACCGCAGCCCCGATCCAGTCGCCCTGAATGAGGCCGCGGCCACCCACGAACAGCATAATCGCCAGGATTCCGGCGAGCAGGACGACGCCCATCCAGTACACCGGCACCGGCGACCCGGCTGCGAACTGCGCGCCGGTATCGGCCGCATCGAGCCTGCGGTGCAGCTCCTTGACGAACGCCACATACTCCACGTCGTGGCGCTGCTGCTCGACCAGGTTGCGCCAGGAGGTCGAAGCGATGCGCAGCTTCGGGCCGTCGCTCGACCAGATTTCGGTGAGGAAGCGATACGACTGCATGGTCATCGGCCGGAACGACAGCCGCACGCGCTGGATGCGGTCGTAGCGGATCGTTCCGTTGCGACGGCCAAACTGCCATTCCAGCCCGCGCTCGCGCAGCGCGAACTCCCACGGCGCGCCCAGCATCGCCGGCTTGTAGGCGTAGTACGGATCGCCCGCCCCGCCGTCTTGAGCGACTGCAACGTCGCGCTGGTCGTCGTTTGTCACGTTAGTCCGATGCCGCTGTGCTGGAGAAAAGGCGATGATAGCCACCGCCGCGCGGCGGGGCTACGACGCAAGAATCGGGCTCCGCCCGTCATGGCTTGCGGCCCTGGATCGAGTCGATGCGCGCGATTTCGGGGAACAGCCGCATCCATAACGCCGCTATCAGCACCGCGCCAATGCCACCCGCCAGCACCGACGTGAACGCCCCGAACATCGCCGCCACCGCACCGGCGCGGAACTCGCCGAGCGTGCCGGAGGTGCCGGTGAACATCGCATTCACGGCCGTGACGCGGCCCAGCATCTCGTTGGGCGTCTGCGTCTGCACCAGCGTATGGCGGATCACCACGCTCACCGCGTCGGCCGCGCCATAGACCGCAAGCGCCGCGATCGACACGGCGAGCGACGTCGACAACGCGAATGCAATCGCAGCCAGGCCGAAGGCCGCGACCGAGGCGAACAGCACGTGTCCGACGCGGTGCTCCAGGGCGCGGCGCGCCAGCAGGATCGACACCGCGAGCGCCCCGATGGCGGGCGCCGAGCGCAGCACGCCGAGCCCCCAGGGTCCGGTTTCCAGGATGTCCTTGGCGTAGATCGGCAACAGCGCGGTGACGCCGCCGAGCAGGACCGCGAACAGGTCGAGCGAGATCGCGCCCAGCACCACGCGGTTGCTCAGGATGTAGCGGAAGCCCGCGAGGATGGTATCGAGCGTCACCGGCCGCTTTTGCGGCGGCGGTCCCTGCAGGCGGACCAGGCTCACCAGCGCGCCCGCCAGCACGAACACGACCGTGCAGACGGTGTACACGGTGTTCGCACCGAACATATAGAGAATCCCGCCGAGCGCGGGGCCGCCGATGATCGCGGTCTGGTTGGCGGTCGCGGCAGCCGCGATCGCGCGCGGCAGCAGCACCGGCGGCACGATCACCGGTATCAGCGCATGCATGGTCGGCGTCTCGAACGCGCGCGCCGTGGCGCTGACGAACAGGATCGCGAGCATGGCGTCGCGCGTCAGCCAGCCGCCGAGCGTGCCGGCGACGAACGCGGCCGCGGCCAGCGCCTTGAGCACTTGGGCGAATGCGATCACCCGGCGGCGGTCGTAGCGGTCGGCGATCTGGCCGACGACGAGACCCAGCACGACCACCGGAACGAACTGCACCAGCCCAACCAAACCGAGGTCGAATGCGCTCCCGGTCAGGTCGTAGATCTGCCAGCCGACTGCGACCGCCTGCATCATGTAGGCGGCGTTCGACGACGTGCGCGCGAACCAATAGAAGACGAACGAGCGATGCCGGCGCAGCTCGGCGGGCGGATGGACGAAGCTGTCGGAGGGTGCTGACATTGAAAAGCGCCGGCGGCGGGCGCGCCTACATAGCGCGTCCGCCGCCGGTCACCAATGCGCTGTCCACCGCCACAGCGGCGGAAACCGAAAACGTCAGTTCAGCTTGACGCCCGCGTCCTTGATCACCTTGCCCCAGAGTTCGGTCTCCTTCTTGAAGAAGGCCGCCTCCTCAGCAAGCGTGCCGCCGACCACCTCAGCGTTGAGGTTGCCCAGCCGCTGCCGCACCGTCGCGTCGCGCAGCGCCTCGCGAATGTCGGTGTTGAGCTTCTGCACGATCACCTGCGGTGTCTTGGGCGGCGCGACGATGGCGAACCACGTCACCGCGACGAAGCCCGGGACGGTTTCCTGGATTGTCGGAACGTCCGGCAGCGACGGCACCCGCTTCTCGGAGGCTACGCCGAGAATCCGGATCTTGCCGCCCTTGATCAGCGACATGGCGGCGCCAATGTTGTCGAACGCGACATCGACCGTGCCCGCGACCAGGTCCTGAACCGCAGGTGCCGAGCCGCGGTAGTGCACGTGCTGGAACTTGACCTTGGCCATGGTCTGGAACCATTCCGACGTCAGGTGCGCGGTGGTGCCCACGCCCTGCGTGCCGGAATTGAGCACGCCCGGATTCTTCTGTGCGAAATCGATCACGTCCTTGACGGTCTTGGCGTCCTTCAGCCGCGGCGAATTGGTGAGCAGCGAGTTCGGCACCTTGCCCATCGTCGCAATCGGGATGAACTGCGTCGGATCGAACGGCAGCTTCGGATTGAGGATGTGGTTGTAGACCAGCGGCGGCGGCGGCGCGGAGAACAGCGTGTAGCCGTCCGGGTCGGAACGGAACGCCGCTTCCGCGCCGACATTGCCGCCCGCACCGGCGCGGTTCTCGACGATGACCGGCTGGTTCCACTTCTTGGACAGGAAGTCCGCAACGATGCGCGGCATCGCGTCTGCGGTGCCGCCGGCCGGGAACGGCACGATGATCTTCACCGCGCGCGTCGGATAGTCCTGCGCTGCGGCAGATGCAGTCAGCGCAGCCGTTACTGCCAATGCACCGGCCAGCGCGATAAGTTTTCGAGACATGCCTCACTCCCTTGGATGCCGAAGATTCAACGGACGTTAGTCCGTTGCAGCCGGCGTTTCCAGCGCCGGACCGGCGCGGATCGCCGCAGCCGCGGGCACGGACGGGCGATCATCCAAAGAAGCGGCTCAAATAAGCGGCGAGGCCTTGCCCCGCGGCGGCGGCCCCCGTGTAGCCGACATAGCCGTCGGGCCTGACGAGGATCAGGCCATCGCCGTAGATGCGATGGGCTTCGCCGCCGGGATCGGTTAAGGCACCCTCGCCCATGGCTTCGCCCATTCGAGCCACGCGGATTGCGCGCACCGCATCGCGATAACGCGGATCGAGCGCGGGCAGGATTGAGCCACCGAAAGCCAAAAGCGTGAAATGCGGTCCGCGAAGGATGTCGAACAGCCGCACCGGCGCGCCCGACGCGTCGGCGAGCCGCGCATCCGGAGCACGGTCGCCTGCGCACGTGCCGCCCTCACCCACCGCCGGGCGCTCGTTGACCGACAGCGGCCCGCCGCGATAATTGAGCGAAAGCTGCATGTGCTCGCCCTTGCGCGGCTCCTCCTTGTCTTTCGCCTTGCCGAGCCAGTCCTTGTGCATCTGCACGACGAATTCGAGCAGGTTCGCCGCGACCGGTAGCCGCTCCGCCTCGTAACTGTCGAGCAGCGCATCCGGCGCGCCGTGGCGCAGCACCTGGCCGAGCTTCCAGCCGAGATTGTAGGCGTCCTGCACCGCCGTGTTCATGCCTTGCCCGCCCGCCGGCGGATGGACATGCGCGGCGTCGCCTGCCAGGAACGCGCGGCCGGCGCGGAAGTGCCGCGCCATGCCGCTGCGCGATCCGAAGTGCGAGGCGAACAGCACTTCGCGCAAAACGAAGTCCGGGCGTTGCGTGCGCTCAACGATAAGCTTGCGCAGCGCATCGAACGACAGGTCCGGCTCCTCGTTCTCGAACTTGGCGTAGAGCTGAAATGCATTGCTCTTGACCAGCGGCCCGAGCCACAGCGCGCCGCCGGGCGCGTTGTCCCACATGTGCCAGTGCTCGCGATCGAGATCGCCGTCGATCACGACGTCTGCCGTGATCATCGGATGCGGGTCGATGGTTTCGCTTGCGAACTCGACGCCGGTCGCCGCCCGCACGACGCCGCGCGCGCCGTCGCAGCCGGCGATGTAGCGCGCGCGAACGGTCTCCGCGGGAGCACCGGCGCGCTGGAGCGTCGCCGCGACACCGTCCGCAGCCTGCTCGAAATGTAAAAGCCGCGTGCCGAACTCGACCGCGGCCCCGAAGCCCTCGAGCCGCTCCCGCAACATCTCCAGCGCGCGCGGCTGCGGCAGCATCCACATGCTGGGATAAGGCACGTCCGGCGTCGGCGCCCGCCGCTCGATGCGGTGGAATTTCGCCAAGCCCGCGGGCTTCGGCCCGTCCCAGGCCAGCGCCGGCGAATACGGCCCGCCCGCCTCGTGCACCGCATCGACAATGCCGAGGTCGTCGTAGATTTCCAGCGTGCGCGGCTGGATGCCCTTGCCGCGCGAGCCGGAGCGGTGGTCGGGCGGCATGGGGCTCGCCTCGACGATCCGGATGCTCACACCGCGCCGCGCCAGATCGCAGGCCAGCACAAGGCCCGCGGGACCGGCGCCAGCGATCAGAACGTCGATATCGGCCACGACCTCGGCCTCCTCGGAAAGTCCGCGGCAGATTAGTCGCGTCGCCGGAGATCATCCATTGTCCGTGACGTTTGACAGCAATGCCCCCAGGCGACACCTTCGAGCCTTGGTTTCTTGACGCTCCAAAAGGCAGGCCATGACCGGCTTCTTCGTCCCGCACGACCTCAAGACACCGCTCAAGGGCGCGGACAATGGCCCGCTCGCAGGCCTTACCGTCGCGGTGAAGGACATGTACGCCATCGCGGGCGAACGCGCGGGCGCAGGCAATCCCGACTGGCTCGCCCAGGCGCAGCCTGCGGCCGCGCACGCCTCGGCCATCGAGAAGCTGCTCGCCGCCGGCGCGACCGTCATCGGCAAGACGATCTGCGACGAATTCTTCTACAGCGTCGCCGGCATGAACGCGCACTACGGCACGCCCGCAAACGTCCGTGCACCGGGCCGCATTCCGGGCGGCTCGTCGAGCGGATCGGCGGCGGCGGCCGCTGCCGGCGCCTGCGATTTCGCGCTCGGCTCCGACACCGGCGGTTCGGTGCGCATTCCGGCGTCGCTCTGCGGGCTCTACGGCATTCGCACGACGCTCGGACGAGTCGACACGCGCGGCGCGATGGACATGTCGCCGTCGTTCGACACCGTCGGCTGGCTCGCGCCGACCGCCGGTGTGTTCCGCAAGGTCGGGCTTGTGTTGCTCGGCGGCGAGCGCATCGGCGCGTCCGTTTCCGAACTGCTGATCGCCGACGATGGCTTTGCCGAGTCCGATCCTGCGGTCGCTGCGCTGCTGGGCGACGCGCTCGCCGCGATGAAAGGCGCCCTGCCCCGCCCACGCAACATCCGCATCGCGCCGGACGGCCTCGATCCATGGCGCGACGCCGTCCGCATCGTCCAGGCCCACGAAATCTGGCAGGTGTACGGGCGATTCGTCACGGAGAAGGAGCCGCGCTTCGGCCCCGGCGTCGCCGAGCGCATGCAGGCGGCATCGCAAATCACGGCAGCGCAAGCCGACGCCGCGCGCAAGGTCCATGCCGCGGCGCGCGAGCAGATCCGTTCCGTGGTGAAGCCCGGCACGATCCTGGCGCTGCCCGGCGCGCCATGCATCGCGCCAAGGCTCGACACGCCGCCCGACGGCCTCGACTCCTACCGCACGCGCGTCATGCGGCTGACCTGCATCGCGGGGCTCGGCGGGTTGCCGCAGGTGTCGATCCCCGCAGGCACGCTCGACGGCTGTCCTGTGGGACTGTCGTTCGTGGGATGGGCGGGCGGCGACGAGGCGCTGCTCGATCTCAGCGTGTCGGTGTCGCGGTATTGCGGTATCGCACGCTGAACGCGCGCGGGAGTCAGACGGTGAAATCCCAGGTCGGCCGCGCGAGATAGTACACGCCGACCTTGTCGCCGTCGCGCCAGCTGACCTTGCAGCGGCGGCGCACCCGCCCGTCGCGCGACAGTGCGATCTGGAATTCCTCGGGCAACCTCATGTCCGGCGCGACGGCAAGCCGCGCACCGCTCGACGACACGTCCGAGATGACGCACGGCCGGTTCAGAACGCCCGCGCCGAGATCGATCCAGGCGATGCAATGGACCTCTTCACGCGGCGCGGCGCGGCGGTCGAGGACCGCCAGGGTCTCGCCGTCGGATTCGCAATCGTGATCGAGACTCAAATGGCGCTCCCGGCGGATCGGAGAGCCGCCGCAAAACCGGCGGATGCCCTGCGATCGCTCGGAGGCTAGCGGATGCGCTTTACCGAACGGCCCGTTCCTTCGGTCGGATTTTCGGGCAGATCGATTCAAATTTGAACGATTCCGGAAACGCTTCGGTGGCAATGAAAATCCGGCCGGCCAAGGGCCGCGAAGCGGACTTCGCGCCAATGGCCGGCCGGTGAACTGCGAGCTGGGCGGTCAGAGCGCCGATCAGCGCCGCTTGCCCTTGCGCGGCTTCTTGCCTTCCCACTCGGGGTGCTTGTCGTAGGCCGCATTGACCAGCTTCGCCCCGATAAACGGCAGGATGCAATCCGCGATCAGGACGTGGCCTTCGCGCATGGTGAGCGGACGGTTGACGACCGCGGTCGCAACCATCGGCGACAGCGCCGTGCAGCCGATCGTGGTCAGGGCAAACGCACCGCCGCTGCCGATCGGCCCGCCTTTGCCTTTCCAGTCGGTCATCGCGAAATAGGCGACCGTCATGCCCGCGCCCACGCCGATACCGACATGCTTCACGGTGCGGTCGATGCCCTTGCCGTGCTTGCGGCCGCCTGCATCCGCGGACTGGCACGTCAGCGCCAGAGCCGCGGCGATGACCGTGAGTGCGACTGACAGCTTCCTCATCGTTCCAACCCCTCAACTGATTGAGCCCCGAACCCTGTCTGCGGCGCACAATTCACGAAGTCGAGTTCTTTGTGCCCCGCGCCGAAGTTTTGCACGCATTTTCCGGCACGGCTACGCTACGGGTTGCCGCGGAAAAGGAGAAGGGCCGCCCGCAAGGGCGGCCCTTCCATTGTCAGGCCGTGGTCCGGCACCAGACGCGCAAGAGTTGCGCGCCCGGGCGTGACCGTGACGGTTCACGTCACGCGGCGTCCACCTCGGCTGAGGCGACGATCCAGCTCATGGATGCCGGCGACCGCGGCGATAGACAATGAGACACTGGATCACCTCCTTTCGGTTGTTGAACGATGAGGCAAAGCTAACACGGAAAATTCGATTCGAAAGTGGTGGCAGCCGTTTCTCACCGGTCTGTGGCGTGCGTGCATCAGCGGTGAAATTCCAAGCCAATCCCCCGGTTGAAACCGTGCATTACGGCGCCGCGGCGGCGCGCTTGAGCCGCACGATGGCGCGGTCGAGCGCGGAGAGAAAGGCGGAACGGTCGCGCGGCGCGAACGGCTTCGGCCCGCCGGTGACTTCGCCCGCGCCGCGCAACTCGTGCAGCAGGTTTCGGGTCGCAAGCGCCATGCCGATGGAATCGCCGTCGAACGGCTTGCCGTTCGGCGCGATGACCGCCGCGCCGGATTTCACGCAGCGCGCGGCGAGGGGAACGTCCGCGGTCATGACGACGTCGCTGCGTGTCGCGCGCTCCGCGATCCAGTCGTCGGCCGCGTCCATACCCCCGCCGACAACCACGCGCTCGATCCACGGCTCGCGCGGCACCATGATCGGGCTGTTGGACACGACGAAGACGTGCAGCCCGTGGCGATTGGCGACGCGATAGACCTCGTCTTTCACCGGGCAGGCGTCGGCGTCGACGAAGATGCGGATGGGCATGGTCATCGCCATCTCTTAGCGGTGTTTCAAACCGGATGCAGCACGAAGCGCGACGGCGCGCGGCGCCCTGCCGCCGCCCGGCAAGCCACCTTGGTCGGGCCGTGAGCAGGTGCTATCTTTAGTAGATGAACGACTCGAAGCCCCTGGGAACTCTTCTTGAGCGCGCGGAATCCTGGCCGGACGAAGCGCAGGCGGAGCTTGTGCGCTTCATGATCGACATGGAAGCCAAGCATTTCGGGGTTTATCGGCTGAGCGACGAAGACCGTGCCCGCATCGAACGAAGCCTTGCTGCCGCCAAGCGCGGCGAGTTCGCGACCGACGAAGAGGTCGCGGCGCTGTTTAATCGCTATCGCAAGTGAGCGTCCGTTATACTCGGGACGCGCTTCACGACCTCGATCAGATTTCGTCCTATATCGCCCAGCACAATACGCGCGCCGCGGCAGCCGTTTTGGAAGCCGTCGAAACGGTCGCTCGCCGTCTCGGACGCTTCCCCTATTCCGCCCAGGCCACGGAAATGCCCGGCATTCGGGCAACTCCGATTGCCCGCTTTCCCTATGTCGTTTTCTATTCGGTCGAAGGCAGCGATGTGGTCATTCACTATGTCAGGCATGCGTCCCGCCTGCGGCCGTGGGAGAGCCCAAAGGATGAAAACGAATAAGAACATGGGCCATATCGACCGCAGCGAGACATTCGACGAATTCCTCGCCAAGGACGGCCTGCTTGCCGAGACCGAGGAGTCGGCCATCAAGGAAATCATCGCCGACCGGATCAGGGACGCGATGAACAAGCAGGGCCTGAGCAAGACGGAGATGGCCGCGCGCATGAAGACCAGCCGGCGGCAGCTCGACCGGCTGCTCCATCCCGAGAACGGCTCGGTGACGCTTGCGACGCTGCGGAGGGCGGCCAGCGCGGTGGGGTGGAATTTGCGGGTGGAGTTGGAGTGAGTAACGACTCGTGTTCGCTAGGCGTGCCTTCTGATCCAAGCTTCGATTTGCTCCTTATCTTTATAATCTAGGCGGTACACGTCCTGCTTCACCCAATCCAATGCGCCTCTTGTTAAATGACTGGTCGTAACCAACACGCCCTTGGTCGCACCTGATTTTTGAAGCACGCCCGAAAGCTCTCGTACGGCAGAAAGCTGAACCTTTTTGTTTTCACCGTACTTCTTTGCCTGCCAAATTGATCTCAGCTTCCCAATACTCGGATCATCCTTCGATGCATAGAGATCAATTCCACCGTCCTTCGACGGCCTCGTCAGATCGACATACCAGCCTTCACGCTCAAGGACTTCGCCGATGACTTCTTCGAATTGACGCCAAATGAGCTCGGACAACAGCTTGCCCCGCTTTAACAATTCCGCCGCCAAAATAAGATTGGATGGCGCGCGCACCAACCACTTTGGGCCACCCTCAGCGCTAGCATCCCAATGACGTGACTCCGTTGGCCTGATTTCAGAAAGGACGCGGTAGGGAACAAGATCGGCGGCAATCCATTCGTTCGTTTGAGCCCACTGGCGAGAAAGATCGCGAAGCTCTTCGAAGATTGAATCTTCAACCTGAGCACTGGGATATCCAAATCCAAGTAGCCCAGGGTCTATCAGCTGCGTTGCAATCTCTTCATCAAAAAGGGGATTCGTCAGAATGAAATCATCGAGTTCGTCATCCGTTGGCTGCCCCGTGGGACGAACGTAACTTTCATCCTGCACCTGCCGTGAGGATCGATGCCATTCAATAGTCGAAGCCAGTTCCTGTTCGATAATTGCACGTAGCTCTAATTTTGATATTCGCTTCTTGCCATCTTGCATTGAGCAGCTCCAAGAAAGCGCAAATCACCTCACCAACTCCCGCATCGCGCGATCCAGCCCCTCCAGCGTCAGCGGAAACATCCGCTCCCCCATGATCTGCTTCATCAGCTTGATCGAATAGATGTGCTCCCACTCCCCTTCCGGCACCGGGTTGAGCCACACGCACGCCGGATAGGTCCGCGTCACGCGCTCCATCCACACATGGCCCGGCTCCTCGTTGTAGTGCTCGACCGACCCACCGGCGGCCGAAATCTCGTAGGGGCTCATCGAGGCGTCGCCGACGAACACCGCCTTGTAGTCGTGCGGATAGGTGTGCAGCACCTGCCAGGTCGGCGTGGTCTCCTGGTAGCGGCGGCGGTTCTCCTTCCAGACGCGCTCGTAGACGCAATTGTGAAAGTAATAGTGCTCCATGTGCTTGAACTCGGAGCGCGCCGCCGAGAACAACTCCTCCGTCGCCTTGACGTGCCAGTCCATCGAGCCGCCGATGTCGAAAAACAGCAGCACCTTCACCGAATTGTGCCGCTCCGGCCGCATCAGGATGTCGAGATAACCCTTGTGCGCGGTCTCCTTGATCGTGCCGTCGAGGTCCAGCTCGTCCGGCGCGCCGGTGCGCGCGAACTTGCGCAGCCGCCGCAGCGCCACCTTGATGTTGCGGGTGCCGAGTTCCACGTCGCCGTCGAGGTCCTTGAACTCGCGCTTGTCCCAGACCTTCACCGCGCGGCGGTGCGTGCTCTCGCCGCCGATCCGGATGCCCTCGGGGTTGTAGCCGGCATTACCGAAAGGAGATGTGCCGCCGGTGCCGATCCATTTCTTGCCGCCTTGGTGGCGGCCTCTCTGCTCGGCCATGCGCTGCTTCAGCGTCTCAAGCAGCTTCTCAAGCCCGCCCATGGCCTCGATCTGCTTCTTCTCCTCCTCGGTGAGATACTTGTCCGCGAGCTTCTTCAGCCACTCCGCCGGGATTTCGGCGTCGAGCGCCTGTTCCATCAGGTCGAGGCCCTTGAACACGTGGCCGAACACCCGGTCGAACTTGTCGAGGTTGCGCTCGTCCTTCACCAGCGCGGCGCGCGACAGATAATAGAAATCCTCGACGCGGCGCCCGGCGAGGTCGGCCTCCATGGCCTGCATCAGGGTCAGGTATTCGCGCAGCGTCACCGGGACGCCTGCGGCCTTCAATTCATGGAAGAAGGAGACGAACATGGCGGCTCCCGTTTACCCCCGTTGCGCGTCCGGCGGAAGCGGGCGTCACCGGAGTGCGGCCAAAGCGGCATAGTATGCGGCATCGCCCTGCCGATTCGGATCGCCAAAGCGACACGTCACCATGTCCCACGCGGTGCCAACGCCACAGCATGCCGGACGCCCGGGCGCGCCCGCGGTCTACAGCTACCGCCGCCACGCCTTCGGCAACGAATCCGGCTGGACGCTCGGCCCCGCCGCTCTGGTGCGCGCGGAAGCCGGCGCGCCGGCGCGGCAGATCGCCTACGCCGACGTGGAGGAGTTGCGCCTGTCCTTCGACCCGACGCGCTTCGACCGCAACCGCTATCGCTGCGATGTCCGGGCGAAGAACGGCGCGCGGCTGACCATCCTGTCGACCAGCTACATTTCGGTCGGGAACTTCGAGGATCGCGGCGGCCGCTACGCGCCGTTCGTGCGCGGACTGGTCGCGCGCGTGGCGCAGGCCTCGCCCCACTGCCGGTTCCGCTCCGGCAAGACGCCGGTGGCCTACTGGCTGCAGCACATCGTCCTGCTGGCGGCGTTGATTCTGCTCGCCTCCGCACTGGCGGTCGTCGGCGGGCTGCCGCCCATGGTCGCGATCGCGGTGAAACTGGCTGTGATCGCGTTCTACATTCCGCTCGCGCTGCGCTACGCTAGGCGGAATTTCCCGCGCGGCTTTACGGCCGACCGGATTCCGCCTGAAATGCTGCCCTGACGGCCATAGCGATTTCGAGCGAAGTGAGTACCGGTTCGCGTAAAGAAAACGCGTTGGAACAAGAAGCCAACGTTCATCTTTAACCGTGAATAAAGCATGTTCCGCCGCGCGCGCGACGTTCCGTCGCAACCCCGCGCAGCATAACCCAATCTAAAGCCACGCAGCCGATACAAGCTCGACCGAGGAGGAAAGCGCCTTGCCTTTGACCGCCGCCATCGCGGGCGATCTCGGCCTGATCGCCGATACGCTGTGGAGCGCCACCGCCGCACTCAGCGAGAGCGTGCGCCAGCGCTACGCCGCGCGCACCGCCGACGTCACGGTTGCGGAAGGCGCCGACGCCGTGGCCCTTGCGGAACCGGCTTGGCGCACGCTGGAAGCCCAAGGCGGCGCAGCGACGCCGTTCCAGGCCTTCGCCGTCGCCGCGCGCGCGGCCGAGGCGCATCTGAAGCTTCGCGAAGTTCCCCGCATCGTCACGGTCAGCGAGAGCGGACGGCCCATGGTGGTGTTCCCGACCGTGCTGGGGCGTTACGGCGGACGGCCTGCGGCGCGGTTCCTGGGCGATCCGCTGATCCAGTACGGCGACATCATTGCTTCGCCAGACGCGACGCCGTCGCACTTCGAAGCCGCATGGCGCGTCGCCGCCGACCCCGCGGCCGTGGGCTTCGTGCATTTGCGCAAGGTCCGCGCCGATGCGCGCATCGCACCGTTTCTCGTGCGCAACGCCAGTGTCGTCGGCCAGTACGAAGCCCCTTATGTCGACCTGCGCGCGCCCGCCGCCATCGGCTCGCGCGACGCGCGCGAACTGCGCCGATTCCGCCGCCGCCTGGCCGACCACGGCGAACTGCGCTTCGAGATTCTCGGCGGCGGCGCCGCACTTCCCGCCGTGCGGGAAGCGCTCGCGATCAAGCGAGCGTGGATAGCCGAGCGCGGGCTGCCAAGCTCCGTGATCGGCAAGGCCGTCTGGGAGGCCGCCCTGTGCGCGCTCGCGGCTCCGGGCCCCTCCCCGCTACGTGCGGCCCGGCTGTCGGCCGGCGGCCGCATCGTCGCGGTCGAGATCGGCTTTGTGAGCGGCGGCACCTGGAGCGCCTATCTCGGCGCGACCGCACCGTTTGCGGCCAAGGCCGGGCCGGGGCACGTGCAGATGGCCGAACTGATCGAACGCTCGCGCGCCGATGGACTCGGCACCTACGATCTGCAGGCGCCCGCCGACGCCTACAAGCGCACCATCGCGCACGGCGCGGTGACCGTCCGCGACTATGCCTTGCCGGTGTCGATGCGGGGCTGGCTCGGCATGGTGTCCACGCGCGCCATGCCCGCGGTCAAGGAGGCGATCGCCCGCCTGCCGCTCGGGATTCGCCAGACCATCGTCCGGCTGCGCGGTTAGCGTCCGCGCGACCGGCCCGTGCGCTTGCCTGGGCGCTTGCCTGGGCGCTTCCGCCCCATATTTCCGCCGCACCGCCGATGCTACAAAGTCCGGCCCGCAACCGGACCGTCATGCGCGTTATTGCCTTCGCAGCCCTTGCCGTTGCAGCGCTCGCCGCGCCGCAGGCCCCCGCCTCCGCTCAACCGTTCACGCCCGAGCACCTGGTGCCGGAGCCCGCGGCCGCCACGCCGTTCCAGATCGTCTGGGAAGTCCGCAACCGCTTCCGCCTGTTCCGCAACGAGGCCGACTTCCGCCGCCATGTGGAAGCCCATCGCGCCGGCGGCGTGCTGGACGCCGAGCGCAAGCTCGCGCTCGAAACCGGCGGCCGCGGCTGGGCCAGGGATATGATCGGCAATCTCTGCGTCGACATCGCCGGCGCCTGGCTCGACACCTGTCCGCGCGACGGCGCACGCGAAAACTACCTGGCGCCCGCCGACCATGCGATCGCCGTCCGGCTCGGCGGCGAACCGCCGGCCGACGCGGTCTGCAACTGGCGCTTTGAGGACGGCGACGGCGAACCGCAGCAGGCAAGCACGCCATGCCGTGAGGACGTCCGGCTGCGCGTGCGGCACGGCAAGCCGACCGTTGCAGCCGTCGGCGTCGTCCGCCCCGACGGCGGCATCGACAGCGCGACGGCCGAGATCAAGGTGCGCGACGTCCTGATCGCGGGGCTTGGCGACTCGGTGGCCGCAGGCGAAGGCAATCCGGACGTGCCGGTCGCGCTCGCCGACGACGGCTTTTGCTTCCGGCGCTTTCTGGGCACCGTTGCGAGCGAATATTTCCGGCCGAGCCGCGCGGGCTTCGCAGGCGACCGCGCCTGCGGCGACGATGCGGCGGGTCCGGGCGCGGCCGTCACCGCCGAATGGGCCAGGCACGGCGCGCGCTGGCTTTCGGCGGCGTGCCACCGCTCGCTCTACGGCTACCAGATGCGCACGGCGCTCGCGCTTGCGGTGGAGAACCCGCAGATCGCCGTCACGTTCCTGCCGCTCGCCTGCACCGGCGCCGAGATCGAGGCCGGACTGTTCGCCTCGCAGGGCGCGAGCGAATGCCCGCCGCGCGGCGCCTGCGCGGGCAGCGTGCCGGCGCAACTCACCGTGCTGCGCAACGCGCTCGCCGCAGCCCGCAAGCTTAGGCCGGACCGCGCGCTCGATCTTGTGCTGCTGACGGTCGGAGCCAACGACATCAAGTTCTCCGGCCTTGTCGCCGACGTCATCATCACCTCGGGCGTCGAACGCCTGCTGTTCAACCAGGGCGGCCTGATCGCCTCGCTGCCGCAGGCGCAACGCCTGCTCGACCGCGACCTGCCGTCGTCGTTCGCGAAGCTTCGCACGGCGCTCAAGCCGATGGTCGGCGGCAATCTCGCCCGTGTCGTCTACGTGCCCTACGGCAATCCCGCCATGCAGGACGGAACGCCCTGCCCCGGCGGGCGCAGCGGGCTCGACGTGCATCCGGCATTCAGCGCCGACGGCGCAAAGCTCCGGCAGGTGGGCGCGTTCGTCTCGAGCCAGTTCCTGCCGCGGCTCAGGGCGCTGGCGCGCTGCGAGGCCGGGGTCAACTGCCGCACGCCCGACACCGATCGCATGACCTTTGCCGACCTGCACCAGGACGCATTCACGCGCCACGGCTTCTGCGTGCGCGCCGACACCGATCCGGAATTCGATCGCGCCTGCTTCTCCGAGAAGGGCGAGAGCTTCGATGCCGACCCGGTCAGCGCGGCGAATTCGCCGCTCGCGTGTCCGCGCCGCCCGAGCGAGTTCCGTCCATATGCCTCCCGTGCGCGCTGGATCCGCACCGCCAACGACAGCTATTTCGCGGCCATGACGTTCCCACGCGCGCTGCCCGTGACCATGCAGCCGAGCAACATCCACGACGCAAGCTGGGGCGCGCTGTCGGCGGTCTATGGCGGGGCGATCCATCCGACCGCGGAGGGCCACGCGGTCATGGCCGACGCCGCCCTGACCGCGGTGCGCGAGGTGCTCGGATTGAAGGCCCCGCCCGAAATCGTCTCAAAGCCCCTGCCGCCGCCGGTGCAGTGATCGCCGGACGCGAGGCCGCGTCACGCCACGCCGAGCTTCTTTTGCAGGCTGGTCGATGACGTCGTGTACTGGAACGTCAGCTTCTTCTCCGGGTGCACGTAGCGGTGCGCCTTCTGCGACATCAACGCGACCTCGTGGAAGCCGGAGAGAATGAGCTTGAGCTTGCCCGGATAGGTGTTGATGTCGCCGATGGCGAAGATGCCGGGCTCGCTGGTTTCGAACGTCGACGTGTCGACCGGGATCAATTCGCCGTCGAGCTTGATGCCCCAATTCGCGACCGGACCGAGCTTCATGGTCAGGCCGAAGAACGGCAGCATGGCGTCGCATTCGATCGGCGCCACCGTGTTGTCGTTGCGCTTGACAGTCGCCGCGCGCAGCACGCCGTCCGCGCCCTCCAGGCCCGTGACCTGACCGAGCACGAAGTCAATCTTCTTCTCTTCGACCAGCGCCATCATCTTGTTGACGCTGTCGGGCGCAGCGCGAAAGTCGGCGCGGCGGTGCAACAGCGTCAGGCGCGAGGCGATCGGCGCAAGGTTCAGCGTCCAGTCGAGCGCGCTGTCGCCGCCGCCGACGATCAGCAGCCTCTTGCCCTTGAACGCGTCCATCTTGCGCACGGCATAATGGACCGACTTCTCCTCGTAGGCCTCGATGCCCGGGATCGGCGGGCGCTTGGGCTGGAACGAGCCGCCGCCGGCCGCGATCACCACCACCTTGCATTCGAACACCTTGCCGGTGTCGGTCGTGACGCGGAACGCCGGATCGCCGATGCGCTCGATCTTCTCCACCATCTCGCTCAGGTGGAACGCCGGGCCGAACGGCTTGATCTGTTCCATCAGCGCGTCGACCAGGCCCTGCGCCGAAATCTTCGGGATCGCCGGGATGTCGTAGATCGGCTTCTCGGGATAGAGCTCGGCGCACTGGCCGCCGGCCTTGTCGAGGATGTCGACGAGGTGCGCCTTGATGTCGAGCAGCCCCAGTTCGAAAACGGCGAACAGCCCGACGGGGCCTGCCCCGACGATCACCACGTCGGTCTTGATCGGATCACTCATTAGAAACGGTCTTGATTGTTGAGGGATGACTGCCGGCGTCTGTCTAACGGGCGAGGGCGATTGCGAAAAGGGGAAATTAATGGACAATCGAACATAGCCGCCAACCGCGGTCCCTCCCCCGATCGCAGGATGGGCGTTCTACCGCCAACGGGCCGCACCGAAGGAAATTTCCGTGAACCACCAGCCCTCCCCGCGCCCGCCGCGCCCCGCCCCGCAGATCGAGCACTATCCGCATCGGGTTGCCGAGATCGTCCGGTTCGGCGACCTCGATCCGCAGGGCCACGTCAACCAAGCGGTGTTTCTCACCTATTTCGAGAGCGGCCGCGTCGCCATGTTCCGCAATCCCGACCTTGGCATCGGCGTGCCGGGCATCACCTACGTCATGGTCCGGATGGAAGTGGATTACGTCAGCGAGTTGCACTGGCCCGCCAACATCGAGATCGGCACCGGCGTCGCGGAATTCGGCCGTTCCTCGTTCAAGGTGGCGCAGGCGATCTTCCGCGACGGCGTCTGCTGCGCCATCGGCCGCGCCACGCTGGCCTGCATGGACCTGCAAACGCGGCGCGCCACGCCGCTGCCCGAAGAGGCGATCGCGAAACTGAGCTGTTGGAAGTATGCAGGATCCTGAAGCCTTGACCCTGCGCCCTACGCCTGGCGCTCTGGAACGCGCACCACGAGCCCGTCGAGCGCCTCGCTGACCTTGATCTGGCACGACAGCCGCGAGTTCTCCCGCACGTCGTAGCCGAAATCGAGCATGTCCTCCTCCATCGGGGACGGCTCGCCGGTGGCCGCGCGCCACTCCTCCTCGACATAGACATGACAGGTCGCGCAGGCGCAGGCGCCGCCGCATTCGGCCTCGATGCCGGCGACGTCGTTCTTGATCGCAGTCTCCATCACGGTCGCGCCGACCTCGGCCTCGACCGTGCGGGATGCCCCTGTGGAATCGATGAAGGTGATCTTGACCATGGACCGTGCGCCGCCGGGAGAGCCCGGGCCGGACGGCCGGGCGGCCCTTATCTAACGGCTCGGCCTAGCCAGCGCCAGTGTCGAGCGCGGCCGCAGGGCAGGTCCGCGTCAACAGGTCCGCGTCAATGCGACCGGAGCAGGCTCGCGATGGCGGTCTTGGCGTCGGCGACCGCGGCGCCGAGCGCTTCGACGGCTGCGGCAAGCTCGGGCGTATCGCTGTCCTGGGCCTGCTCGACCGCCTCCGCGGTGCGGGCGACCCGCCAGGCGCCAATGCCGCGCGCCGAACCCTTCAACGTGTGGGCCGCGGCCGCAACCACCGCGGGCCGGCCGTCGCGGATCCGCGGCATCAGGATTTCCACCTGCCGGTCGAACAGCGCCAGCACCTCGCGCTCGAGGCTGCGCTCGCCGAGCGTCATCCGCGACAGGTGATGCAGGTCGATCGCCGCATCCGCCACGGCCGGAGCCGGTCCCGAAACCCGTTCCACGACACCCATCAGTGCGGCCACGGTTGCGCCCCTCGTTCTTGAAACCTGAGCCGCGATACTGCCCTTGCCGGGGCCAAGGACAGGTAAAGGATGGCCTCCCGGACGGCCTTTGGAGGGCCGGTTCTGGCGCGATGGTTAACGACGGCTTGTATCGTTAACCCCACGCCTCACGGCAGCCGCAATGGGCGCGCCAAAATTGAGGCGGGCTCTGGCTTCGCGGCAGGCCCGCGAAACGCCAAGCCACTGCAATTAACGATGATTAAAAAAGCCTTACGCGTGGCGTTTCTTTTGATGTGCCAAGCCGATAGGATGGGTGACCAACTAGCGGGAGTCCTGTGGACATTTCTGTGCGGTGTTGCAGAAATCGTCAGGATTGAGGGTGGAAATGCGGCCCACCTTCCGGCTGGGGAGCCGGTTTGAGGGGTTTCGGAAACGACGCGAGCGCGATCCGGGTTGAACGCCACCTCCGTTCCGGCCGCGCCGACAGTCCAGAGTAACGAACGCGAGGCGACGGCGGACATGGCGAATTATCCCAAGACCAAGAAGGACCCGACTGAATCGGCCCTCACGGCGATCCAGGAGGTCCTGAACACCTCCGATCAGCCCGCCGGCCGTTCCAGCGCGCCGGCCGACACCACGCCCCCCCGCGACACAGCCCGCCGCAGCGTCCGCGCGCCGGCCACGCCGGAAGAGAGCGATCTGTTCGGGGACGGGGCCGCCGTCTCCGACGAGCCGCGCGCCTCCCGCCGGGCCGCCAACGACGACCGCCAGTCGATCGGCCAGATTCTCCAGACCCTGCAGCGCCGTCCGGCGCGCACGTCCTACATCGTCGCCACCGTGTTCGCCTTCGCCTGGGTGGTCGGCGGACTGCTGCTTGCTGCGCTGTTCCTGCCCGACCTGCAGTCCGCAGTGACGCAGGGCACGGCCGGGATTCCGGCGCTGATCGGGCTTGCCGGATTCGTTCTGGCGCCGATCGTGTTCTTCTACATGCTGGCCTACATGGTGTGGCGCGCCCAGGAGCTGCGCCTGATCGCGCAGGCCATGGCCGGCGTCGCCATGCGCCTCTCGGAGCCTGAAGAGGTCGCCCGCGAGTCCATCGTGACCGTCGGCCAGGCGATCCGCCGCGAGGTCGCGGCCATGGGCGACGGCGTCGAGCGTGCGCTGGCGCGCGCGGCCGAGCTTGAGGCCCTGGTCGCCAAAGAGGTGTCCGCGCTCGAGCGCGCCTACAACGACAACGAAGTCCGCATCCGCGGCCTGCTGGAAACCCTCGCCCATCAGCGCGACACGCTGGTCGGCCAGGCCGAGAAGGTGCGCAACGCCATCACCGGCGTGCATCTCGACCTGTCGCACGACATTTCGTCGGTTTCCGACCACGTCGCCGAAAAGGTCAACGAAAGCGCGCAGCGGATCGCGGGAGCGCTCACCGAGAAGGGCGAGCACATCACGCTCGCGCTCGGCCGCGCCGGCGACAGCATGATCGGCGCGCTCGGCGAGCGCGGCGGCGACCTGCTGGAGCGCCTCGAACGCGCCAGCCAGGAGACGTCGCACGCCATCGCGAATGCTTCCGACCGGCTCACGTCGAGCCTGAACTTCAAGACCGACCACGTCACCGAGGAATTCGCCGAACTGACGACAAACCTCGCGCAGATGATGGAAGGCCGACTTGAGGACGTGACGCAGACCTTCGCGCAGAAGTCGGCGGCCGTGGTCGAACTGATGGAAGAGCGCACCCAGCAGCTCACCGAGACCATGGTCGACACATCGAGCCGGCTCGCCGAGTCGATCGCGACCAGCGGCGACGAGGTCAATTCGACGCTCAAGTCCACCGGCGACTCGCTGGTGCTCGACCTCAGCCTGCGCGGCGGCGACGTCGTCTCCAAGCTGGAGCAGACCGGCGCGCGCATCACCGAGACCATCGTGACCCGCGGCGACAAGGTCGCCGAGACCTTCCGCGAAAACGCCGAGCACCTCGCCTCGACCGTTGCCACGCAGGGCGACGCGGTCCGCGAAATGCTCGCGGCGCGCCTGCAGGCATTCGAGGAAATGTTCTCGCACGGCGGCTCCGAGCTTGCCGAGAAGATCACCCGCGACTCCTCGACCCTTGGCAACCTGATCACCCGCCATCTCGCCGAGTTCGACCGCACCGTGAAGACCTACGGCGGCGAGCTAGTCGAACGTCTCGGCCAGCGCACCACCGAGGTCGGCGACGCCATGCGCTCCTACGTCGACGGTTTCGACGGCAAGGTTTCGACCAAGGCGACCGAAGTCACCGCCACGCTCGACCAGCGGCTCGCACGCTTCCAGGAAGCGCTCGACAGCCGCACCCAGACCCTCAACGACGCGCTGTCTTCGCGCGTCATGGACATCGCCAAGACGCTGGCCGAAGGCGGCAAGGAGGTCGTCACCGCCCTCGACAACCGCATCAGCGACGTCACCGGCATCATCAACACCCGCGGCTCGCGGCTGGCGGAGTCGATCGGCGAGAAGATCGAAGAGATCGATCGCGCGCTCGGCACCCGCGCCATGGAGGTCGCCAACAACCTCGACACCCGGATCGGGCGCTTCGAGCAGTTGCTGGTCGGCCGCGCCGAACACGTCACCGAGCAGATCGAGGTTCGCACCAAGTCCGCCGCCGACGCGCTCAACGCGCGCATGGAGCAGCTCGCCAATACGATCAAGACCAATTCGGGCGACGCCGCGCACGCTCTCACCCACGCCAGCAGCGAGGCATCGCAGGCCCTGAACAAGGCCAGCATGGAGGCCACGCAGGCGCTCAACCACACCAGCGGGATCGTCACGCAGACGCTCAATCAGGCGCGCAGCGCGGCGACCGACGCCATGGGCCAGGCCAGCGCCGAGGCGCAGCGCACGCTCGCGCAGGTCACCACCGCAGCCGAGCGCACCATCACCAACGTCTCGGGCGAGACCGAGCGCGCGCTGGGCCAGGTCATCGGCCGGTTCGAAAGCCTGTGGGTCGGCCGCATCGACGCGATCAACGAACACGTCGATACGCGCACCAAGGCGGTCGCCGACGCGCTCGACACGCGCATGACCGATCTTGCCGAGACCCTCAAGACCAATTCGGCCGACGCCGTGCAGGCGATCGGCCGCGCCAGCACCGAGGCCGAGCGGGCCGTCGGCAACGTCTCCGGCGTCGCCGAGCGCTCGATCAACACGGTCACCCAGGGCGCCGCCAACGTGCTCAAGCAGAACACGTCCGAGGTCGAGCGCGCCCTCAACGCGGTGTCCACCGCGGTCACGACGCAGATCAAGCAGAACGCCACCGAGGTCGAGCGCCAGCTTTCGTCGGTGTCGTCGGGCGTCACCAACGTGCTCAAGCAGAACGCCAGCGACGTGGAGCGCACCCTGCTCGGCGTCAGCGCCGAAGTGGCGCGCAGCTTCGTCGGCAAGGCCGACGAGATCAGTCAGCAGGTCACGGCGCGCGCCGCCGAGATGACCCGCATCCTCGACTCGAACTCCTCGACGCTGCTCTCCGCGCTCAGCGCCAAGAGCAAGGAGTTCTCTACTGAGGTCATCAAGGCGACCGACCACGCGGTCAAGTCCATCGAGGCCCAGGGCTTCACCTTCACCCGGACCATGATGGACAACAGCGAGCAGATCGCCCGCCTCGTCAACGAGGCGAGCCAGACCGCCACCACCACGGTCAACCGCACGCTCAAGGACCTGCAGGAGACCACCACGGCGGCGATCGAGCACTCCAAGCAGACCGCGACGGCCAGCGTCGCGGAGATGCTGGAGACCCACAACATGCTGCGCGCCGACACCACGACGCTGTTCGAGCGTCTGCGCGAGGCCAACATCCTCCTCCAGGAGGTGCTGAGCGGCGCGCACGAGAATATGAGCGCGCTGGAGAACACGCTCGTCACCCGCGTGTCCGAGTTCGTGGCCACCATGAATGAGGTCGCGGAGAAGAGCGGCGCCACCAGCACCCAGATGGATCAGCACATCAACGCGTTCCAAAACATCACCAGCAAGTCGCTGACGGAACTCGGCGGTCTGGCCTCGCAGTTCGAGAACCACGGCCGTTCGCTGGTTCAGGCGGTCGAGCTGATCGACAAGAGCAACCGGCAGACCAGCGAAACGCTCTCCGAGCGCAAGGCTTCGATGGAATCGCTGGCCCAGGCGCTCGATGTACGCACCGATGACATCGAGCAGCGCCTCAAGCGCTTCACGAGCCTGCTCGACGAGTCGCTGGAAGGCGCCACCGGCCGCGCCCGCGAGATCGCCCGCATCATCGCGGAGTCGAGTTCCGAAGGCGCCCGCGCGCTCGAAGAGGAACGCCGTCGCGCCAGCGAGCTGCTGCACGGCATCTACACCCAGCACAGCGGCGAGACCCACGAGCTGTTCGCGACCACGACCCAGCGCTTCACCGACACGCTGCAGGGCATGCGCCAGATGGCGGCCGAGATGCAGCGCGAGCTGGAGTCCACCCGCAACGAGCTGCGCCGCGGCATCCTGGAACTGCCGCAGGAGACCGCCGACAGCGCGGCCCAGATGCGCCGCGTGATCGTCGACCAGATCGAGGCGCTGGCCGAGCTCAACCGCATCGTCGCCCGTCACGGCCGCGGCATGGACGCCGTCGAGCCGGGCCGCCGCGGCCAGCAGGAGCCGGTGCTCGCGACCGCGGGCGCCCGCATGGAGGCGGCCCCGCGCATGGAGCCGCCGCGTCCGACCGCTCCGCCGATGCCGGCGATGCCCCCGCAGCGCGGCGACATCACTTCGGTCGCACCGATGCCGCAGCGCCGCTCTGAATCGCCGTCCCTGACCCCCGGTCAGGCGCCCGGCAACGGCCGCGGCAGCGGCTGGCTGTCGGAACTCCTCCACCGCGCCTCGCGGCCGGAGGACGGCGCTCCCGAAGACCGTGCGGCCGCGCCCGCCGCACGCGGTGGCGACGACCGCCCCGCGCGCCATACACTGGAGTCGCTCGACTCGCTGTCGGTCGACATCGCGCGCATGATCGACCATGACGCCGCCGCCGAGCTTTGGGACCGCTACAAGCGCGGCGAGCGCAACGTCTTCACCCGGCGCCTCTACACCATGCAGGGCCAGAAGACGTTCGACGAGATCCGCAAGAAGTACCGCGCCGACCGCGAGTTCAAGCAGACGGTCGACCGCTACATCGGCGAGTTCGAGCGCCTGCTCGAAGAGGTTTCGCGCGACGACCGCGGCCAGGTGGTGGCGCGCACCTACCTGACCTCGGAGACGGGCAAGGTCTACACCATGCTCGCCCACGCCGCCGGCCGCTTCGGCGAATAGCCGGGGCAAGCCAAGCCAACCGCAGCGGGCGCGCTTGATCGGCGCGCCCGTTGTGCTTTAGGCAGCCCCATGCCCCCTGCTCTATCCCTCACCGTCCGCACCGAGACCTGGCCGATCGCAGGTTCGTTCTCGATCAGCCGCGGCGCCAAGACGGAAGCCGCGGTCGTCGTCGCCGAACTCTCCGACGGCCGCCACCGCGGTCGCGGCGAATGCGTGCCCTATGCGCGCTACGGCGAGACGGTCGAGGGCGTGGCGCAGGCGCTGGAAGCAATGGGCGAGGCCATCGCATCCGGCCTCGACCGCACCGCGCTGCAATCGGCGATGCCCGCGGGCCCGGCGCGCAACGCGCTCGACTGCGCGTTCTGGGACTACGAGGCCAAGCGCGCCGGCAGGCCCGCGCATGCGCTCGCAGGCCTGCCCGCGCCGCGTCCGCTCGTCACCGCCTACACGGTCTCGCTCGGCGCGCCGGAAGCGATGGCCGAGGCCGCGCGCGCCGCTGCTGCGCGAAAGCTCCTCAAGGTCAAGCTGGGCGGCCAGGGCGATCCCGAGCGCATCGCTGCAGTGCGTGCGGCGGCGCCAGCGAGCGAGCTGATCGTCGACGCCAACGAGGGCTGGACCGAAGCCAACCTCGCCGAGAACCTCGCGGCCTGCGCCGCGGCATCCGTCGCGCTGGTCGAGCAGCCGCTGCCCGCCGGCGACGATGCGGCACTCGGCCGCATCGCTCGGCCGATCCCGGTCTGCGCCGACGAGAGCGTGCACGGTCGCGCAAGCCTTGCCGCGCTCGTGGGCCGCTACGACGCCGTCAACGTCAAACTCGACAAGACCGGCGGTCTGACCGAGGCGCTGGCGATGGCGGCGGAGGCGGAACGGCTCGGCTTTGCGCTGATGGCCGGTTGCATGGTCGCCACTTCGCTTGCGATGGCGCCGGCCATGCTGCTCGCGCAGCGTGCGCGGACAGTCGATCTCGACGGACCGCTGCTGCTGGCGAAGGACCGTCCCGGCGGGCTACGCTACGAGGAGAGTCTGGTTTATCCGGCGGAGCCGGCGCTGTGGGGGTGACCATGATATCGCGACGAATTCTGGCGTTGAGCCTGTTCGCGTCCGCGCTGGCGTGGCCCGCCGCAGCGCAAGACTTCCCGTCCCGCCCGATCAAGATGGTCACGCCATTCACGCCGGGCTCGCCGGTCGACGTCTCGGCGCGGCTGCTGGCCCAACACCTGACGACACAGATCGGCCAGACCGTCGTGGTCGAGAACCGGCCCGGCGGCGGGACCACCATCGGAATGAAAGCCGCAAGCGGAGCCGAGCCGGACGGCTATACGCTGCTGTTCCAAAGCTCGAGCTTCGTGGTCGCGCCCGCGATGTACAAGAAGCTGGACTTCGATCCGGCCAAGGCTTTCGTTCCGGTCGCCAACGTCGCGTTCGGCTCGTGGGTGACGATTGTGCCGCCGTCGTTGCCGGTCAAGACGCCGCAGGAGCTGGTCGCCTATGCCCGCGCCAATCCGGGCAAGCTGAACTTCGGTTTCGGCCAGGGCACTGCGCCGCAGCTCGTCGGCGAGTGGTTCCACAAGTCGAACGGGCTCAACATCGCGAGCGTGCCCTACAAGGGCGGCGCCAACGCGGTGACCGACCTGCTTGGCGGCACGATCCACGTCAACATCGGCACGCTCTCGACGCTGCTGCCGCTGATCAGGGAGGGCAAGGTGCGCGCGATCGGCAACTGGAGCGACAAGCGCTCGCCCGACCTGCCGGACGTTCCGACCATGATCGAGAGCGGGTTCCCCGGCCTCGCAGTGGGCTTCTGGGTCGGCCTGTGGGCGCCCGTGGGCACGCCGGAACCGATCGTCGCGAGACTCAACGGCGCGACCAACCGGGCGCTGGCCTCGCCGGAGATGAAGGCCGCCATGCATCGCCTTGGATTCGAGGGCCGGCCGGGCAAGCCCAAGGAGTTCGGCGACTTCGTGGCCCGCGAGGCGCCAAGGTGGGCGGAGTTCGTGCGGGTCAGCGGCGTCACGGTGAACTAGCCAGGGCGCGCCGATCGAAGGCCGCGCGCAAACACGAAAATCCACGCGAGATAGGTCACAACCATCACGCGTTGCAGAAGCCCGGCCAGATCGATGAGCAGGCCGGCCTCGCCGAAAATCCGGTGCTGGCCAGCTTCCTGAAGCAGTGCAGCCGCGACGATGACGGCGCATGCGGCAAACGTAGGGCCCGCAAACCACTGCCAGCCTGTATCGTCTCGAAAGTGACGATAGCAGATGTAGCAGCTGACGGGCATCAGGACGAATGCAACCGTCGCGGCGGCAACGTGGACCGCGCCCTGCCAGCTTGTCTGGTCCGACAGTTCCGCGCCGGGATCGACCTTGAACGCACCGGACAAGATGACGCAGACGGCGATGATGGCGATCAGCGGCGCTGCGGATTTCGGCGCCTTGGGTTTTTTGAACGCGTCGGCCACCCCGCACGCAAATACGAGCAGCAGAAACCCGAGCACGACGAAGTTTGCGGTCTGTATCCATCCGCGCGGGCCGTGCGAAAGTTCGCTGATGAACATCGACAGCGCGTCGTAGTCCGCGCGCAACCAGCCCGCAATTGTGAACACAGTCACAAACAGAACCGGGGCGGTCATCCCCGCCCATGCCGCAACAGTACGCAGACCGGCCATGCGCACTCACGCCACATTGATCGAAACGGCCCAACTCCGGCCGAAACCGTAGCCAAATTCCCCGCCGTCCGGCTAGGATAGTCCGCAAGCGGCGACCGAAGCCGCGCTCCGGCAATACACCGAAGGGAGGACTTCATGATCGGCAGACGATTGCTGCTTGTGGCCGCGGCTGCGAGCCTGGGCTTGGCCGCGCAGGCGCAAACGCAAGCTCAGGCGCAAGCCTGGCCCGACAAGCCGATCAAGATGGTCGTGCCGTTCCCGCCGGGCGGGCCGATCGACACCATGGCGCGCCTCGCGGGCAAGTTCATCACCGACGGCGTCGGCCAGCAAGTCGTGATCGAGAACCGGCCGGGCGCGGGCTCCACCATCGGCTCGAAGGCTGTCGCGTCGTCGCCTCCGGACGGCTACACGCTGCTGTTCGGATCGTCGGGCTCGCTCGCGGTCGCGCCGTCGCTCTACCTCAAGGCCGGCATCGATCCGGTCAAGATGTTCGCGCCGATCGCGAGCTTCTCGCTGCTGCCCCACGTCATGGTCGTGAACCCGCAGGTACCGGCCAAGACGCTCAAGGAATTCATTGCGCACGCCAAGGCCAATCCCGGCAAGCTCAACTACGGCGCGGGGCTGGGCACGCCGCCGTACCTGCTGAGCACGCTGTTCGTGCGCAAGGCGGGGCTCGACATCGCCTATATTCCCTATCAGGGCGCGGCGCCCGCGATCACCGATCTGCTCGCGGGCCGCACGCAGTTCACCATCGACGGCACCGTGGCGCTGCTGCCGCACGTGCGCGCGGGCAAGCTTCGCGCCATCGCGATGGCGCGCGGCGAGCGCTGGCCTGAGATCCCGGACGTGCCGACGCTGGTGGAGAGCGGATTCCCCGACTTCACGCTCGATGCCTGGACCGGCCTCGTGGCGCCGGCCGGAACGCCCGCACCGATCCTCGAAAAGCTCAACGCCGCCATCAACGCCGGACTCAAGACCCCGGAGGCGAAGACCGCGCTCGACCGCTTCAGCTCGATCGCCAAGACCAGCACGCCGAAGGAGTTCGGCGCCTTCGTTGTCGACCAGGCCAAACGCTGGGGCGAACTGGTGAAGGTCACTGGCGCCAAGGTCGAATAGCGGGCGCAAGGGCACAGTTGTCCACATCCCGAGCGGCGGATGGGTACCCCGATCCGCCGCTCGTGCTTTTTGCCGATGGCCGAAGTCGGTTGTTTCATTTTGCGTCAACCGTTCACGCAGAGTTCCGCGGTGCGCGCCAACGGAACTCACAGCAGCGCATATTTTCGCTTCCGCCTGGCATGGTTAACGTTTACAAAGGTTAACAGAGCGGCGCCTTTTGGGTGGGGAGTTCGGGGTCATGCGTTGGTTGCGCACGGCTTGGGCCGTCGTCGCTTGCTCGGCTTTTCTCCTGTCTTTCTCATTGCCCCAGGCGTCCGCCACCATGCGGATCAGCGACGACGTGGGCGGCCGTATCGGCGCCTATGTCGACCAGTATTCGGCGGTGCGGAATTCCGGACAGCGGGTGGTGATCGACGGCGTGTGCCTGTCGGCCTGCACGCTCGTGCTCGGCATCGTGCCGCGCGAGCGCATCTGCGTGACGAACCGCGCCAACCTCGGCTTCCACGCCGCCTGGATGCCCGGCCCCGAGGGCCGGCCGATCCCGAGCCCCGCGGGGACGCAGGCGCTGTGGGACATGTATCCGGCGAACGTGAAGCGCTGGCTCAATTCCAAGGGCGGTCTCAACGCCAAGATGAAATTCCTGCGCGGCCGCGAGCTGATGGCGATGTATCCGCAATGCGACAGGGACGCCTGGGTCCGCTGATTGCCTGAGGGTGCCCAAAAACCGCGTCCCGTGATTTAGATCAAGGCGCCGTTCCTGGAGCCGTCGCATGTGACGAGCATGGAATGGCAATCCATATCGTCAGCCCCGTTCACGCGCGACCTCGAACTCGCCGTCATCGACCGTGACGGCACGCACGCTCTGGCGTTTCCTTGCCAGCGGGCGCTGTGCGGCTGGATCAACGCCGAAACCAAAAAGCTGCTCGACGTCCGGCCGACGCACTGGCGCGAGTGGCAGCCGCAACACTAACCCCGATTTTCCCGAGCGGCCGGCCGCTTCGACAGCGCGGCGAGCTTCGCCTCCTCCTCCGCGAGAAGGCGAAGAATGGTTTGCCGTTTGGCGTCGTCGCACTCTTCGGCCAGCAGCTTGCGATAGTGCTCGATATTCAGTCGTGCAATGGCGCTGTCCATGCGGTCACCTGTCGCCCGGACATATAGGGTCTATACAATATGTTACCGTATGCTGACGGTCCCGCAACAATCCAGTGCGCGACCCATCGATGCAGGACAAGCAACACGGCAATCCTGTAAAATTTTCTTGGGCCGCCCGCCTGACGGGCCGCAGTTCAATCCCGCGAACGCGCCCCCGCATAGGCCACGCTCAGAACGCCCGCGAGCGCCATTCCCGCCATCACGAGATAGGCCAGACTGCCTGATGCGGCGAACACCGCGCCCGACGCCGCCGTTGCCGACGCTGTGACCACGCCGCCGAGCGTCGCCACGTAGCCCTGTGCGGTTGCGGCCAGTTCCTTCGGCACCGCGCGCGCGAGATAGGCCATCGTGCCGAGATGCGTCGCCCCGAATGAGGCGGCGTGGAGCAGTTGCAAGAGCGGCAGCAGCGCCGCGGGCGGATCGAACGCCATGACGGTCCAGCGCAGGATTGCGCCCGTGCCGCCGATGGCGATCAGCGCGAACGGACCGAGCCAGCCCGGCAGGCGCGCCGACAATGCGAACAGCACGATCTCGGCCGCGACGCCGAGGCCCCACAACAGGCCGATCGTGGTGCCGTCGATTCCCGCCGCGCGCCATTGCAGCGTCGAGAACCCGTAATAGAGCGCGTGGCTGCCCTGGATCGTGCAGGCGGCGAAGACCACCGCGACGAATGCCGGATTGCGCAACAGCGCCAGGCCCGACGCCCGCGGCGCGTCCTTGGCCGGGCGCGCATCGCCGAGCGGCGTGAGCGCGAACGCCGCCGCGACCAGCGCCAGCAGCGAAGCCACGATCAGCCAGATCAGGTTGCCCGGCGCGATGGCTTCGAGCACGAGGCCAGCCCCGACGTTGCCCGCGATGAAGGCGACCGAGCCCCACAGCCGCACCGGCCCGTAGGCGCGCCCGCGCGCCCCCAGGCCGGTCAGCGCATAGGCGTCCGACAGCGACAGCATCGGCGCCAGCGCCGCCATCGCCAGCGCAAACGCAATCAGGATCGGGACTGCGCCCTGCACCAGCCCGACCGCGATCATGGCGAGCGTGCCCGCGACCGAGCACACAGCCAGCGTCGCCTTCAGCGCGCGATGCCGGTCGGCCTGGTGGGCGATGACCGGGGTGATGAAGATGCGCACGATCATCGGCACCGCGATGACGATGCCGATGGTCTTGGGGTCGAGACCCCGCGCTTCCAGCCACAGCGGGAAAAACGGCAGATGGATGCCGCCGAACAGGAAATAGGCGGCGTAGAACAGCCCCAATTTCAGGGCGAAGTGATCGGTGGAGAACTGGGGCGGTTGCGCGCCCGATCCGTTTGCGCTCCGTGACCGATCGTGCAGATTGAGGTGATTCGCGTCGGCGGGGCGGTCTCGAGGCGGTTCGCGCATGTCCAACGAGCTCATGTTCAGCGAGGCCCTGCTCCGGCCTGCGCCCGCGCGCAGCGCCGATGCGGAACTTGCGCTCGCCGCCATCGAGCGCCTGGACGCCGCGGCGCGCGGCGATCGTACCGCGCTGGAGCGCCTGCGAACCGAGCTTGCCGCCGCCGCACGCGCGGTGTCGGAGGCCAAGGCCGCGTTGCAGGCGCTGGCGATCAAGCCCGATGGCGATGCGGACGGCAAGGCCGCCGACCCGAAGACTGCCGAACTCGGCGCGCTGCTCGACGAGTTGGAACACCGTATCGACGCCATGACCGAGGCTGCGGGCGGAGAAAGCCGCACCGCGCAAGCCCGCGCGCCGGCGCCGCCGCCCCGTTCCGAGCCCGCCGCGCCGCCCGAATCGGCGGCGCCGCCAAAATCTGCCTCGCTGCCCGAGTCTGCCGCACCGCTCGAGCCTGCCGCCACGTCGGGCGGCGAGACGGCGGCCGAGCCGGTGACGTCATCCCCGTCCACGCCTTTGCCGGCGCTTTCCATCGATCGCGTGCCGACGGTGTCCGCGGTGGTATCGCAGCTCGGCCGCGCCGCCGATGCGGAGGACCCCGCCCGCGCGTCGGCCCTGGACGCTCCGCCGCTGCGGACCGCGGCGGAACGCGGCATTCCGACCGTGTCCATGCTGGAGGCGCTGGTCGAGGCACTGACCGCACCCGGCAAGGATCAGGCGACCGAGCCCGCCGGTCAGGAAGCCGAGGCGGTGGACTCCATCCTGCCCGCCATGGAGCTCGGTCCGCGCGACGCCGCCAGCGCATCGGACGGCGTGGGCATGCCGGACCTGATCGAGGAACGCGCGCAGGAGATTTCGCAGAGCTTCGCGCCGGACGGCGATACGCAGGCCGCCGACGAAGCCGCTCAAACCGCCGCGCTGGAGACGGGCGGCTTTGCCGATTCCGGGCACGAAGAGACGGCCGCGCTCGACGGCGTCGGCTTGGCCGGCCTCGACGGGCAGGCGCCGGAGCAAGACGGCCAAGTTCCCGCCGAGGGCGAGCCTGCCGCGGGCGAACTCGCTATCGCCGACCTTGCGGCGGGCGATGGTGCGCAGGACGGCGCTCAAGACAGCGTTGAAGTCGGCGCGGCCGCATTCGAAGCATCCGGCGCCCTGGAGTCCCTGCCCGACACCATATCCGAACCTGTTTCGGAACCGATGCCGGAGCCGCCGCAGCCAGGCGAGGACCTGCTGAACTCCTTCGCGCGCACGGAAGAGTTCTCCTACATGCCGCCGGACGACATCGGCACCGCGGTGATCTTCTCCGCGCCGTCGGACCTTCCGGCGGCGGAGGCACAAGACGTCGCCGGGCTTTCCGGCGCCGGCGTTGAAGATGGCGCGCCGGGAACCGCCGAAGTGCCGGCCCAGAAAATCGGACAGGACAACGCGCAGGACATCGCCCAGGGAATCGCCGAGGACATCGCTCCGGACGTCTCCGCAGACGCGCCGCAAGACGAGCCTGCGCCGGCCGCCGGTTTCGCGGAGCCTGCACCGGACACCGCCGAATTCGAAGCCGGCGATGCCAATACTGTCGTCGATCAAGCCGGCGCTACGGACGAAACGCCGGTTGACGCAGATCAGTTTGCGGCCGCGCCCGCCGATGGCGAAGCGCCGCCTGTCAACTGGCCGCTGGCCGAAGCCAAAGCGTTCGACGCCGCTCTGCAGGACATGAGCCCGTATGCGCCAGACGCAAATGCGCAAGCGCAAGACCCGAACACCCAAGACCCAAACGCCCAAGACCTGAACGCTCAAGACCTGAACGCTCAAGACCTGAACGCTCGAGATTTGCCAACCTATTCTACCGCGCCCTATCCCGCGCCGCTCGCCGCCGAACCGGAGCGCCGCTTTCCGCGGATGCCGCAGGCCAAGCCGTTCGATCCGCTCGCCCCGCTCAAGACCATGAGCGAAGAGGAGAAGATCGCGCTGTTCAGTTGAAGCACGATCCCGAAAAAGCCTGTCCCGGACTGGAAACCGGTTTTCGGAAAAGATCCTGCTCAAACAAAAAACGATCGCTACGCCGCGATCAGCCGGTTGAACAGGTCGGCGTCGACGTTGCCGCCGGACAGGACCGCGACCACCGTGCGCCCCTTCACCTCCGGGCGCCCTGCGAGCAGCGCCGCAAGCCCGATCGCGCCGCCGGGCTCGACCACGAGCTTCAATTCGCGGAACGCAAACGCGACCGCGCGGCCGACCTCCTCGTCGGTCGCGGTGACGCCCTCGCCGACCAGCCGCCGGTTGATCTCGAAGGTGATCGCGCCCGGCGTGTTGGTCATCAGCGCGTCGCAGATCGTGCCGCTCATGCGCGGGTTCTTCTCGCGATGACCGCTTTTGAACGAGCGTGCGGTGTCGTCGAAGCCGTCGGGCTCTGCGGTATAGAACTTCGCGCCCGGCACGCGCGCCTTGACCGCGAGCGCAATACCCGCGCAAAGCCCGCCGCCCGAGGCGCCGACGATCACCACGTCGGGCTTGAGCCCCAGCGCATCGAGGTCCTCGCTGATTTCGCGCCCCGCGGTGCCCTGCCCCGCGATCACGAACGGATCGTCGAACGGCGGCACCAGCGTCGCGCCGCGCTGGCCGGCGATCTCGCGTGCGATCGCGGCGCGGTCCTCACGCTCGCGGTCGTAGAGCACGACTTCGGCGCCGAGCGCGGCGGTCCGCTCGCGCTTGGCGCGCGGCGCGTCCGACGGCATCACGATCACGGCCGGCATGTTGCAGAGCTGCGCCGCATGCGCCACGCCCTGCGCGTGATTGCCGGACGAATAGGCCACCACGCCGCCGGCGCGCCTGTCCTGAGGGATCGACATCAGCTTGTTGTAGGCGCCGCGAAACTTGAACGACCCGGTGCGCTGGAGCGTTTCGGCCTTCAAGAACACCCGTGCGCCGAGCCTGGCGTCGAGCACCGGTGAATTGAGCAGCGGCGTGCGCAGCGCCACGCCCTTGAGCTTCTCGGCTGCGGCTTCGACGTCGGCGGCGGTCGGCGGGGCGATGGTCTGGGTGTCTGTGGCCATGGCGGAAACTACCGCCGCAATCGGGGCGCGGGCAAGGCGGGGCAGCAATCGCCCGCCGGGAGCCGGTAGCCCGGATGGAGCGAAGCGAAATCCGGGACAATCTCCGTTCTTGCCCTGCATTCCGCTTCGCGTCATGCGGGCTACAAGGGCGAGCCCGCCCCAATGGCGCCGCAGTCGAAGCCGACAAGCGCCGCGCAGCTTCTAAGGGGCGGCGCACAGCCATGATGTCACGAACGATCCTTTTCGTCGCCTTCGGCCTTGCCATCGCCGGCTGCCAGACAGTCGGTCCGAGCGCCGCCCAGCGCGACGAAGAACGCTGTGCCGCGGCCGGCCACAAACCCAACACCGACGCGTTCAAGAGCTGCCTGCTCGATCAGGAGACTGCCCGCACCGTGCGCCGCGACTCGCGCCACCGCGAGATGCTGGAGCGCTCGGCCAATCCGCTGCCGCGATAGACTGCGCCCGCCGGCGGACTTCTGCCCATCGACACGCAGAACGAGAACGCGTCCCGCCTGCGGATCGGGAGCCTATGACGTGCGCGCAGGTTGGCTGCGGCGGCGGGGCAGGCGCGGGTCGCCCTCCCCTGACCAAAAGGGCGTTCACGCCCGTCTTCGGCGGGCTATGGGAAGGTGACGCGTGCGCGTTGCCCCGCCGTGTGCAATATCTTCCCCCGCCCAACACGGAGGAAACCCGCATGGATCTTGGAATCGCCGGCCGCAAGGCCATCGTCTGCGCGTCGAGCCGGGGCCTCGGCCGCGCCTGCGCCTTCCGCCTGGCGGAAGCAGGCTGCGAGGTCGTCGTCAACGGGCTCGATCCGGCGCGGCTGGAGCAGACCGCGGCCGAAATCCGCGCCAAGACCGGCGCCGAGGTTCACGCGGTCGCGGCCAATGTCGCCACCAAGGAGGGCCAGGACGCGCTGTTCAAGGCCTGTCCGGAGCCCGACATCCTGATCGGCAACAACGCCGGCCCCCCGTTCCGCGATTTCCGCGAGCTCGACCGCGAAAAGATGATCGCGGGCGTGATCGGCAATTTCATCGCGCCGGTGGAGCTGATCCAGCGCGCCATTGAGCCGATGACGAAGAAAAAATTCGGCCGGATCGTCAACATCACGTCCGGCTCGGTGAAGATGCCGCTGGTCGGCCTCGACCTGTCGTCGGGCGCGCGCGCGGGACTGACCGCGTTTCTCGCCGGCGTCGCGCGCTCGGTCGCGCAGCACAACATCACCATCAATTTCGTCCTTCCCGGCCAGTTCCTGACCGACCGGCTGCGCTCCAACAACGAGCTGACCGCGAAGAAAGCCGGCGTGCCGGTCGAGCAGATCGAGACGCAGAAGAAGAACGCGATCCCCGCGAAACGCTTCGGCGATCCGGACGAGTTCGGCGCCGCCTGCGCGTTCCTGTGCTCGTCGCAGGCCGGTTTCATCACCGGGCAGAACCTGCTGATCGACGGCGGAATTTTCCCGGGAGCGTTTTGAAGGCGGGGCGGCCGTGTCCCGGGCGCAGCGCAACACGAAGTGGTGCGCTGCAGACCCGGGACCCCGGTTAAGTTCTTTTCGTGGAGAGCAAGCGAGGTCCCGGATCAGCGGTGCACCGTTCGCTTCACTCACGCTGCATCGCATCCGGGACACGCCGCCCTACCTCGGCTGAATCCCCGCCTTGGTCACGACGTCCTTGTTGAACGCCACCTCGCGCGCGACGCGGGCGGCCAGCACCTCCGGCCCGCCGCCGATCGGCTGAAACCCGGCCTTGCGCACCTTCGCAATCGTCTCCGGATTGGCCATGACATCCTTCACGGCCTTGGCAAGCCGGTCGACGACCGCCTGCGGCGTGCCAGCGGGTGCGAACATGCCGGCGAAGGTGTCGGTGACGAAACCGGGATAGCCGCTCTCGATCAGCGTTGGCACGCTGGGGAGCGACGGCCAGCGCTTCTCCCCGCTGACCGCGAGCGCGCGGATCTTGCCCTCGCGCGCGAGCGATTCCGCAGTCGGCACCGCGTTGCCGACCAGTTGCACCGTGCCGGTCAGGAGCGCCTGGACCGCGGGCGGCCCGCCGCTGAACGGCACATGCGTGATGTCGATCCCCGCGCGCAGCTTGAGCAGTTCGACCGTGAGCTGCGCCTGAGTGCCGAGACCCGGACTCGAATAGTTGTACTTGCCCGGCGCGGCCTTGGCCTTGGTAATGAATTCGGCGAGCGACGAGGCGAAATCCGGCATGGTCGAAATGAGCTGCGAAGAGATCGCTAGGTCCGAAATCGGCGCAAAGCTTTTGACCGGGTCGAACGGGATCGACTTGTAGAGCGACGGGTTGATGACGATCGCGCTGGTGGTGACGAGCAGCGTGTAGCCGTCGGGCTCGGCGCGCGCGGCAAGCCCGATGCCGATGTTGGCGCCGCCGCCGGGCCGGTTTTCGACGATCAGCGACTGCCCGAGCGGCTGATAGAGCGCGTCTGCGACAATCCGCGCGATGATGTCGCTCGGCCCGCCCGGCGCGAACGGCACGATCACGCGAATCGACCGGCTGGGATACGCGCCCTGCGCCACGGCCGGCCGGGCGATGCCGAACGCGACCGCCGCAAGCCCGCCCGCAACGATGCGCCGGCGATCGATGACGGCGCTCCGGCCGCACTTTGTGACGTTCATGCCCATCTCCGTCCGCTTGTGGCTGTGCGGCAGTGTCGGGCCGGACGGGCGCGCAATGCAAGACGCGCCGGCGCGGAATCGCCATGCAGCCGCTTGCCGCCGCAGCCCCGCCAACGCATGATGGCCCCACACAACCGGCCACCGGTTCACGTCAGTCAGTCAGGGGAAACTCAATGAAGCTCGTCCGCTACGGCGCCGCCGGCAAGGAAAAGCCCGGCATCATCGACAAGAACGGCAAGATCCGGGACCTGTCGAAGATCGTCAAAGACATCGACGGCGCGGCGCTCTCCCCCGCGGGACTCGCCAGGATCAGGAAGGCCAACGTCGACAAGCTGCCGCTGGTGAAGGGCAATCCCCGGCTCGGCGCCTGCGTCGCGAGGCCCGGCAACTTCATTGCCATCGGGCTGAACTACGCCGACCACGCAGCGGAAGCCGGCATGCCGATCCCGCCCGAGCCGATCATCTTCAACAAGGCACCGTCCTGCGTCTGCGGGCCGAACGACAACACCATCATGCCGCGCGGCTCCACCAAGCTCGATTGGGAGATCGAGCTCGGCATCGTGATCGGTAGTCGCGGGCGCTATCTCTCCAAAGACAAGGCGATGAGCGTAGTCGCGGGCTATTGCCTGTCGAACGACGTGTCGGAGCGCGTGTTCCAGATCGAGCGCGCCGGCCAGTGGACCAAGGGCAAGGGCTGCGAAAGCTTCGGTCCGCTCGGTCCGTGGATGGTGACGAAGGACGAGATCAAGGACCCGCAGAACCTCAACATGTTGCTGACGGTCAACGGCCAGGTGCGCCAGAAGGGCAACACCAAGACCATGATCTTCGACTGCGCGCACCTCGTTTGGGCGTGCTCGCAGTATTTCATCCTGGAGCCGGGTGACGTCATCATCACCGGCACGCCGCCGGGCGTGGGCCTCGGCATGAAGCCGACGCCGCAGTTCCTGAAAGTGGGCGACGTCGTGCACCTGAAGATGGACGGGCTCGGCGAGCAGAAGCAGAAGGTGGTCAAGGCGCGCTGAGCATCCGAACGAGAAGTCCTGTCGCGCCGCGCGCAGCAAAATCTTTGTTGCACGGCGGTTGAATACACCCCCTACCCCGCCCTGCCCTCCAGCACCGCCTGCATCGAAATCCTCGACCACGCCCCCACCCGGTCGCGGAACGCCACGTACGAGTCGTGCACCTTCCGCGCCACCGCGCTCCGCCCGGCGAGCTCCCCCAGCACATCCCGGCTCAGCCCCCGCGCCGCGCTCACCACGTCCGCCGGAAACGCCTTGAGCTGCACCTTGTGCTGCCCGGTCAGCGCGGCGAGCGCCTCCACGTTCAGCCGCTCCATCTCGGCCAGCGCAAAGTTCGCCTCCGCGGCGCAGGCGTGCGAAAGCGCGGCCTTCGACGCCGCGTCGAGGCCCTCCCACACCCGCGAATTCACCAGCGCCTCGCCGGTGCCGTTCGGCTTGTTGAAGCCCGGGTAGTAGTAGAACGGCGCCACGCGATAGAGCCCGAGCGCGATGTCGGTGCCGGGGCCGACGAACTCCACCGCGTCGATGACGCCCGATTGCAGCGAGGTGAGGATTTCCGGCGGCGGCGTGGTCTGCGGCGTCGCGCCCATGCGGCGGTAGAGTTCCCCGCCGAGGCCGAGCGAGCGGATTTTGACGCCCGCGAGGTCCGCGCGGCTGCCGATCTCGCGGCGGAACCAGCCGCCCATGCAGACGCCGGTGTTGCCGCCCATCAGCGGCTTGACGCCGAACGGCGCGTAAAGCTCGTCCCACAGCGCCTGCCCGCCGCCGGCCTCGACCCAGGCGACGTGCTCCGAAGGCGTCAGCCCGAACGGCACGGTGGTGAAGAACACGGAAGCGGGCATCTTGCCCTGCCAGAAGAACGACGCGGTGTGGCCGAGGTCCGCCGTGCCCTGGCCGACGGCGTCGAGCACTTCGAACGCCGGCACCACCTCGCCCGCGGCGTGCACGGCGATGTCGAGGCGGCCGGCGGTCAGCGCGCGCACGCGCTCGGCGATGCGCTCGGCGGACATGCCGGGGCCGGGCAGGCGGCGCGGCCAGGAGGTGACCATGCGCAGGCGGCGGGTTTGCGCGGTGGCGAGCGCGGGGGCTGCGAGCGAGGCCGTGCCTGCGGCTGCGGCGGCCATCATTCGTCGGCGCGTGATCTTCGGCGTGAGCTTGGTCATGGCATCCTCCTTGAATTCCCGTGGCGTCCGCCTTTTCATCCTCACGCTCACCACCAGCGGTGAAAATGATGCACGGGCCCATGACCCGTGCCGATCGACAGCCGGTCGGCGGCCCCGATCGCGACCGTGATGTAATCCTTGGCGGCGCGCACCGCATTTTCGAGCGCCAAGCCGTTCGCGACCCGCGCGGCGATGGCGGACGACAGCGTGCAACCCGTTCCGTGGGTGTTGCGTGTCTCGAAGCGAGGCGCTGCAAGCCGCGTCGTGCGCCCGCGCTCAACCAGCAGATCGACGGCGTCCGCGTCTTTAGCATGGCCGCCCTTTATCAGCACCGCGCGCGCACCGTTGGCAAGCAGTCGTTCGGCCTGCTCGCGCATTTCGGATTCGTTGCGCGCCGGCGCGCAACCGAGCAGCGCGGCGGCTTCGGGCAGGTTCGGCGTGATCACGAGTGCGCGCGGGATCAGGAACTTTCGCAGCGCTCCGACCGCATCCGGGTTGATGAGGCGGTCGCCGGAGGTCGCGACCATGACCGGATCGAGGACAATGTTGGTCTGCTTGTGGCGGTCGAGTCCGTTAGCGACGGCTTCGATGGTCTCCGCGCGCGACAGCATGCCGATCTTCACCGCGCCAACCTTGAGATCGGAGAACACCGCGTCGATCTGCGCCGCGACGAACTCCGGCGGCACATCGTGGATGCCGGTCACGCCTTTGGTGTTCTGCGCCGTCAGCGCGGTGATGACGCTCGCGCCATAGACGCCGAGCGCCGAGAAGGTCTTGAGATCGGCCTGGATGCCCGCGCCGCCGCCGGAGTCGGAACCCGCGATGGTGACGGCGATGGCCGTTCCTTGGGCAGTCATCGCGCGCCCCGCTTCGCCAGCGCCGCGTCGACCGCGCGCAGCAGTTCGCGCGCCGCGGCCGCCGGATCCTTGGCCATCGACAGCGCCGAAATCACCGACACGCCGTCGGCGCCGGCCTCAATCACCGGCGCCGCGTTGCTTGCGTTGATGCCGGCGATGCCGCAGGCGAGGAAGCCGGGCTTGCGCCTCCGAAGCGCCGCGATCGTGCGCGCCATGCCGTCGACGCCGATGGGCTTGTTTTTGGTCTGCTTCGACGTGGTGCCGTAAACGCCGCCGATGCCGGCGTAGTCGATCAGCGAAAGATCGGTCGCGTCGGCGCGTTCGGGGCTGTTGATGGTGAGCCCGATAATCGCATCGGGCCCGAGCAGGCGGCGCGCGTCGGCCGGCGCCATATCGTCCCAGCCGATGTGCACGCCTTCGCAACCCACCGCGAGCGCCACGTCGACGCGGTCGTTGATCAGCAACGGCACCTTGCCGAGCGCAGCCTTGACGGCGCGGGCGCGCTCGACGAACACGCGCGTATCGGAGAGCTTGTCGCGCAGCTGCACCAGCGTCGCGCCGCCGGCGGCCAGAATGCGGCAAAGGTCCGGCAGCTCGTGGCCGCCGGAAACCTCCGGATCGACAATGGCGTAGGCGCGCAGATCGACCCGCATCATGACACCTTTGCTTTGGCGAGCAGCGTGCGGCGATTGAGGCCGTGCACGGCGTCGAGGATTTCGACGGCGAAGCTGCCGGGGCCGCGCGCGCGTTTCGCCGCCAACTCGCCCGCGACGCCCATGACGATCAGCGCCGACGCGGTGGCGCGGAACGCGTCGGGCTCGACTGCGAGACACGCCGCGACCATCGCCGAGCCGGCGCAGCCCATGGCGGTCACCTTCGTCATCAGCGGATGGCCGTTGTCGATGGCCGCCGTGCGTGTGGCGTCACGCACGAAATCGCGCGCGCCCGTGAGGCCGATTGCGGTGCGGCGCGACTTCGCAAAGCGCGCCAGCGCCGCCGCGTCGAACGTTCCGCCCGACAGGGTTTCGAATTCGGCGCGGTTGAGCCGCACCGCCTGTGGCCTCTTGGCCAGCAGCTTGCGCGCGAAGGCCGCGCGCGGTGGCGAACGGTCGATGAACACCGGATCGAGCACCCAGGGCCGGCCGGTCTTCTGCACCGCCGGGATCGCTGTGAGCGCAGCCTTCTGCCGCTCCGGATCGAAGGTGCCGAGATTGACCAGCAGCGCATCGGCGCGGGCCGCGAAGGCGCGGACCTCGCGCGCGGCGATGGTCATCGACGGCACGGCGCCGGCGGAGAGCAGCATGTTGGCTGTCAGCGTCTGCGCCACCGCGTTGGTGATGCAATGCACGCGCGGGCGGCGCGCGCGAATGCGCTCCAGAATATCCGCGGCAATGGTCGGCAAGTCGCTGTGCGGCGCCCGCATCTCTCCCTCCGCCGGCATGACCCGGATCAGGTTCGATGGGTTGGCTTTCGCCTCTCGGCCCGGCGTTTGACGATCGAAGCGCAGCTTCGCTCGCCCGAGGCGCCAGGCACCCCATGAGATTGCTTTTCAATAGGTAGCGCGCGCCGCGAGGCCGATCAAGGGGCACCGGTGGCGGTCCAGCGCCGCGCACCGGGCAGCCCGGCCGACCTTGGCCAGGCTGCATACGCATAAAAATCTGTCGCTGAGACTGGCGCACCCGATCTCCGCTCGTCCTCAATATCGGAGCGAAAGCGGTCATCGATTCATGTCGGCTAAGGGCCACATGCGACGAGCCGCAGCCTTGCCATAAGCTTGACAGATTTGGACGGATGTCCTACTTATTTGGACAATCGTCCAACAGGCTAAGTGCCGCATTCCCGGAGTTCGAAATGTCCGCCCTTATCGATGTGTACCTTTGGGCCACCCCCAACAGCTGGAAAGTCACCATAGCGCTCGAGGAAATGGGCCTGCCCTACAATGCAAAGCCAGTGGCGATCATCAAAGGTGAACAGTTCAAGCCCGAATTTCTGGCGTTGTCGCCGAATAACCGCATTCCGGCGATCATCGATCCCCAGGGACCGGACGGCGCACCGGTGTCCGTGTTCGAGTCCGGCGCCATTCTGAGCTATCTCGGCCGCAAGACAGGCCAATTCTATCCGACCGACGAACGCAGCCGCACCGAAGTCGAACAATGGCTGTTCTGGCAGATGGCCGGCGTCGGCCCAATGTTCGGTCAGGCCAGCCACTTCCGCAACTATGCGCCTTCGCTGGTCGACGACCCGGCCAGGATTGAATACTCGACCAGACGCTACGACAACGAGGTGAGCCGGCTCCTCGGAGTGCTCGACGGGCGGCTGTCCGGCCGCAGATTCGTAGCGGGCGACTATTCGATCGCCGACATGGCCATCTATCCATGGGCGGCTTACGCCGGCCATCTCGGCCAGGATCTCGGCGCCTTTCCGCACGTGCAGGTTTGGCTCAAACGAGTCGGCACTCGCCCGGCGGTGATTCGTGGCATGGCGGTCGGCTCCGATCTCCAACGCTCGACGCCGCCGGCCGGCAGCCCCGAGCAACGCGAATTCGTCAAAGCGCTATTCGGCCAGAACGCGCAGAGCGTAGCCTCCGCACGCGCTCAGCAAAGCCCGTCAAGCTGAGGTGAGCAATATGAGCGACAAGTCGACCCGCGACCACATTGTCGAAGCTGCCGATCAGCTATTCTATCACAATGGTTTTGAGCACACCTCGTTCTCGGACATCGCCGACGCGGTGAAGATTTCTCGCGGTAACTTCTATTATTACTTCAAAACCAAGGACGACATTCTCGAAGCAGTGATTGACGTACGGCTGGCGAAGACGCGCGCGATGCTCGATCAATGGGAGCGCGATGGCCGGACGCCGGCCGAGCGCATCCGCAGCTTCATCCATATTCTAATTACCAATCGCGCCGACATTAAACAGTATGGCTGTCCGGTCGGAACGCTGAACGCCGAACTCGCCAAGCTCGACCACGGTTCGCGCCCGGAAGCCGCCGCACTGTTCATGCTGTTCCGGAACTGGTTGTGCAAACAGTTTGCATTGCTGGGTCGTAAGCGGGACGCTGATGCGCTGGCGATGCATGTGCTCGCCATGAGTCAGGGCGTTGCTACGCTCGCAAATACCTTCCAGGACGACAGGTTCATCCAGCGCGAGGTGCAGCAGATGGACGACTGGCTCGCCTTGATTGCCGATGGCGAGGTTCCGACTTCGCGCCCCGCCCGCGTCAACTGACGGCGAGCAACCCGAATGTTCATCGTGCTGCTTCGATTTGTCGGCGACAAAGCCAAAGCCGGTCAGTTCATGGACGGCCACAATGCCTGGATTAAGCGCAACTTCGACCGCGGCGTGTTTCTGCTAGTCGGTACACTAAAGCCTGCGCTCGGTGGCGCCATCCTCGCGCACAACGCGACGCGCGCAGAGCTTGAGCGTCTCGTCGGCGACGATCCCTTTGTCGTAGAGGGAGTGGTGAACGCTGAAATCCTCGAAATCGCGCCTGGCAAGGCGGACGAGCGCCTGTCGTTTCTGCTTGGCCAGCCGACAGCGGCGCGCAACGAGCCGCCTCGCTGTTAGCACCGCCCCATGGCAACAACGAAAAGCAGAACAGTCAATGGTCCCGACGGCAAGCCGCGCTGCCGCTGGTGCGCGGCGGCGCCGGAGTTCTTTGCCTATCATGACGGCGAATGGGGGTTTCCGGTCGCCGACGACCACCGCCTGTTCGAGAAGCTCTGTCTGGAAGGCTTTCAGTCCGGATTGAGCTGGCGCACTATTCTGGCGAAGCGCGAGAATTTTCGGGCGGCGTTCCACAACTTCGATTTTGAAAAGATCGCGCGCTTCACACCGCACGACGTCGCCCGTCTCTTAAAAGACGCCGGAATCGTCCGCCACCGCGGCAAGATCGAAGCCGTGATCAACAATGCCAAGCGGGCGCGCGAAATGATCCAACAGGAAGGTTCGCTCGCCGCCTTCATATGGCGCTACGAGCCGGGTGCCAACCAACTCGCAAATCCGCAGACCGCTTCAACCTCGGCGGCGTCGCTCGCACTGTCGAAGGAACTGAAGAAGCGCGGCTGGACCTTTGTCGGCCCCACTACCATCTATGCCTTCATGCAGGCGATGGGGCTGATCAATGATCACGTCGCGGGCTGCGTAATCCGCCCGAAAGCTGGGCACGCCCGCAAGACATTCAAGCGCCCCGACAAGCGCTAGACTACGGCCTGGGCCTCATGCCGCCGTCCGAGATGACACCCCTGCTCAACCTAAGTTGTCAGTCGTCGCGAGTAAACACGCCGGACATTGCACCTGTGGCAAAGCGACGATCAAGTCACCGACAAAAGTGGCCCAATCCAAACGCAACGCGCGCTAGTTCGCCCTCTCCGCCGCGGGCGCTGCGACCTTTGCGGCCTTCTCGATCTCGCTGCGCAGGAACGCGGCGAACTCCTCGGGCGTGGTCGGTGTCACCTCCATGCCGACGGTGCGGATGCGGCGCACAACTTCGGGGTCCTTCAGCGCGGCCACAATCGCCGCGTTGAGCTTGGTCACGATGTCGCGCGGCGTCGCGGCGGGCGCCGCGATGCCGAACCAGCCAGTGACATCGAAATCCTTCAGCCCCATCTCATGGAAGCTCGCAGCGTTGGGAAACACTGCATAGCGATTGCGCGACGTCACCCCAATCAGCTTGAGCTTGCCCTCGCCGATGGCGCCCATCGAGGGCGGCGGATCGGCGATGGCGAGCGGGACGTGACCCGCGATCGCGTCGGTCACGGCCGGCGCGGTTCCACGATAAGGCACGAGATTGATCTTCACGTCGGCAGCGGCGGCGAAGGCCAAGGCCGCAAGGTGCATGGCGGTGCCGTTGCCGCCATGCCCGATCGACAGCTTGTTCGGTTCGGCCTTGGCAAGCTTGATCGCGTCGGCGACCGTGTCGGCCTTCAGCGACGGATGCGCCACCAGCATGAAGGGGGACGCTGCCGCACGGCTGATCAGCACCAGGTCCTTGAGCGGATCGTAGGGCCGCTTGATCCGCTCGCCGATGTTGACGCCGAGCGCGCCCGCGCCCGCGATACCGATGGTGTAGCCGTCGGGCGCGGCCTTGGCGACCGCGTCGACGCCGAGCATGCCGCCGGCGCCGGCCCGGTTCTCCACGACCACGCTCTGGCCGAGGATTTTCTCCAGCGCAGGCTGCATCGCGCGCGCCACCGCATCGGTGCTGCCGCCCCCAGGGAACGGCACGAAGAAACGGATCGGCTTGCTCGGCCAGGTCTGAGCCCAGGCCGGGAACGGCAGGCTCGCGGCAAGGCCGACACCTACGACAAAGGCTGCGAACAGCCGAAGCAATTTCGTCACCACACGCTCCTCCCCAACGGCATTTTCGCCGAATCTTACATGCGGGCGCGCGGGCCCGATAGCGGGCGGAACGGCCGTGTCCCGAGCGCAGAATGAGGCTTGCGCCGATAGGCCGGGGGCGCGGGCACGCCCGCCTTGCCAGCCCGCCGGGTTTTTGCTGGATTGGGCCTCAAGGCCCGCGGATCGCGCGGCCGGAGGTCCCATGGTTCCGTTCTTCGTCCAGATCAAATGCCAGCTCGGCAAGTCCTACGAGGTGGCCAACCGCCTCGCCGACGCCGAGATCGCTTCGGAAATCTACTCGACCGCGGGCGAGTTCGATCTGCTGGTGAAGGTCTATGTCGACGGCGGCACCGACATCGGACACTTCGTCAACGAGAAGATCCAGGTCATTCCCGGGATTCAGGACACCCGGACGATCATCACGTTCAAGGCGTTTTGAGCGCTGATCCTGCGCACGGCAAATTCGCCGGAGCGCCGCCTATTGCCCCGCCATAACAAGTGAAATCGCTCCGACCGGCGTTGCGCGGCCTTTGAGTCGCGGGCATCATTTGCGCGAGGCAGCCCAGGAGCCCCTCCCATGCACGACATCGTCATCCGCGGCGGCACCATCGTCGACGGCAGCGGCAAAGCGCCGTTCTCGGGCGACATCGCGATTTCCGGCGGCCGCATCGCCGCGGTCGGCGGCAAGCTCGGACCGGGCAAGCGCGAGATCGACGCCACGGGGCTCTTGGTGACGCCCGGCTGGGTCGACGTGCACACCCACTACGACGGCCAGGCAATGTGGGACCCGCTGATTGCGCCGTCGTCGTGGCACGGCGTCACCACCGCGATGTTCGGCAACTGCGGCGTGGGCTTCGCGCCGGTGAAGAAGGAGCACCGCGGCGCGCTGATGGACCTGATGGAGGGCGTCGAGGAAATCCCCAATCCGGTGCTGGCCGCTGGCCTGAACTGGGAGTGGGAGAGCTTCCCGCAATACATGGACGAGCTGGAGCGCAGGCCGCGCGCGATCGACATCGCAGCGCAGATCGCGCACCTGCCGCTGCGGGTCTATGTGATGGGCGACCGCGCAGTGCGCCGCGAGCCCGCGACCGCCGACGACATCGCCAAGATGCGCGACCTCACGGTCGAGGCGCTGCGCTGCGGCGCATTCGGATTTACCACCTCGCGCACCGACTCGCACAAGACGCCGGACGGCGATCTGGTGCCCTCGCGCGACGCCGAGGACCACGAGCTGATCGGCATCGGATCGGCGCTCGGCGTGACGCGCTCCGGCGCCTTCGGCATGAATTCGGACTTCGATGACGAGGACTACGAACTGCGCTGGATGCGCAAGGTGGCGCGCGAGACCGGCCGGCCGGTGTGGTTCCTGCTCACCGACCGCTATTCCGATCCGCAGCGGTGGCGGCGGCTGATCAAGGCGGTTCACGAGGCGCGCGCCGACGGCCTGCCGCTGATGGCGCAGATGGCGGGCCGGCCGATCGGCGTGATGATGGGCATCGGCACCGCGCTCAATCCGTTCACGGTGCGGCCGAGCTACAAGGCGCTGGAGCACCTGCCGATCGAGGAGCAGCGCAAGCGGCTGCGCGATCCCGAGACGCGGCGGCGCATCCTCGCCGACACGCCTTCGGACGCCGAGATCGAGAAGCTCGCGCAGTTCCGCCAGGTGGTGGCGAAGAAGTTCGACAAGTTCTTCGTCATGGGCAATCCGCCGGACTACGAGCCGGGACCGGAGAAGAGCGTCGCCGCCATCGCCGCGCGCGAGGAGAGGACGCCGGAGGAAGTGGCCTACGACTACATGCTCGAAGACGGCCAGTATCTCTATTTCCCGGTGGTGAACTACGTCACCGGCGACCACGGCCCGATCTTCGAAATGCTGAACGATCCGGGCTGCCTCCTGGGCTTGAGCGACGGCGGTGCGCACTGCACCTCCATCGTCGACGCCGGCGTGCCGACCTACATGTTGACGCATTGGGCGCGCGACCGGCAGCGCGGTCCGAAGCTTCCGGTCGAAAAGCTGGTCAAGCGCCAGACCAGCGAGACGGCGGAGTTCTTCGGATTGAACGACCGCGGGCGGCTCGCGCCCGGGCTGCGCGCCGACATCAACCTGATCGACCTCGACCGGCTGCAGGTGCAAAAGCCCGAGATCGTCCACGACATGCCGGCGAACGGGCGGCGCTTCATCCAGCGCGTCGACGGCTACGAGATGACGATCTGCGCAGGCCAGCCGATCTACGAGCGCGGCCAGTACACCGGCGCGCTGCCGGGCAAGCTGGTGCGCGACGGCCACGGCGCGCAGGCGATCGCTGCGGAGTAACGATGTATGCCGTTCGTCCCCGCGAAAGCGGGGACCCAGAAAATTCCAATGAATTGGCTCCCGCTTGCGCGGGAGCGGGCGGTGCTTCGTTTTACTGCGGGCGCTTGGGCCCCTGCACCGTGGGCAGCGACTTGATGTAGTGCGCCATCGCCGCGCGGTCCTCGGCGCTGAGCTGGCGCAGGTTTGAAACCACCTTGCCCATTTCGCCGCTGACCGAGTCGCCGTCCGGCAGCTCGCCTGTGCGCAGGAGCTTCGCGATGTCCTCCTCGCTCCAGCTCATGCCGGTGATGTTCGGCACCCAGCCGGAGCCGCCCTCGGGATCGGGCCCGCCGGCGAAGCGCTGCGTGGTCACGAGGCCGCCGAGCAGATTGCGCGGCGAATGGCATTCCGCGCAATGGCCCGGACCGTTGACGAGATAGGCGCCGCGATTCCACTGCGACGTCTTCGATATATCGTGCTGGAAGGCCTGGCCGTCGAGGAACAGGAACTTCCAGCCCCCGAGCGAGCGGCGGATGTTGAAGGTAAACGGCACGTCGTGGCCGCGCGACCTGCCCTGCACCGCGGGCAGCGTCTTGATGAAGGCGAACATGTCGCGGATGTCGTTGTGACTCATCCGCTGGTACGACGGATAGGGAAACGCCGGAAAGTAGTGCCGTCCGTCCGGCGACGTGCCCTTCACCATCGCGGTGACGAAATCGGCCTCGCTCCACTTGCCGATGCCGTCGTTCGGATCGGGCGAGATGTTCGGCGCGTAGAACGTGCCGAACGGCGACTTCAGGCCGTGACCGCCGCCGAGCCTGGTCTTGTCGTCCTGCTCCGGCGTCGCGTGACAGGACGCGCAGCCGCCGGCGTGGAACATGGTCTTGCCGTTTTCGAGATCGGCGGTGCGCGGCGCGAGCGCACTCGCGGGGACCGTCGCGGGGATCGTGACGAACCAGAACACGCCAAGGCCTGCGACAGCGGCGATGAGAGCCAGAACGATCAGCTTGCGCAACACCGGAAGTCCTCCGCCCTTAATCTTAGGCTGCCCGCTGCTTCACGAAAAGCCGCGGGGCCGCGCACCATCCCGGCACGCAGCCCCGCAATGTCATGGCGCCGGCCCAAGCCGGCGTTTGCGCCCGGTCAGGACTTGGCGCGCCAGGCGTTGTGGCAACCGCCGCAGTTCTTGCCGACCTCGCCCAACGCAGCCTTCAGCGTGTCGAGGTCCTTCACCTTGGCCTCGGCGTCCTTGGCGTCTTTGCCGAACTTCGCGATGGCCGCATTGAAATCGGCCTTCTTTTCCCAGATCACGGGAAGCGCCTTGGTGTTGCCGCCGGTCTTGGAATTGTCGGGGAACAGGCCGCTAAACTTGTTTGCCCCATCGGCCATGCTGGCGAATGCCTTCTTGGCCGCCGCCGCGTCGAACGGCCGCTTACCTTCGGCCATCTCGCGCACGGTGCGGGCCTGGGCGCTGTTGTCCTTCATGACGGCCTGGCGAGCGGCGATCGGATCGCCCTGCGCGATGACCGCGGTGGCGGCGATTGCAAGCGCACCGATTGCGACAACGACATGTTTGACCATGGTCTCCCCTCTTTTCTGGAAGCGCCCCCGACACTTATCGGCAGAAGACCCCCGGGGCATGGGGGCAGCGAGTGTGGAACACCTCTCATATTCCGATATTCCTTTGGCGCGACATCGTGGCGAATGGGGGTCACGATTCCGTGAGTGGGAAAACGCGGTGTCGGCCCATAACCTTCTATAAATAAGGAGGATTTTTCGACAGCCGCCGGGGCCGCGACGACCGCGCCGTGCGGCCCTCAGAGCCCGACCCGGAAACGCGCCATGATGACAACGGTCAGGATCTGCATGACGCCCTGGGCCGCGGCCAGGAAAAAGTAACGCCGCATCCAGCGCCCGACCTTGGCCATGTCGGGGTCGGGCTTATGCAGCTCGATGCAGACCAGGACGTTGGTCGGCGTCAGAAAGCCCAGCCCCACCACGGTCATCAGCCCGAGCAGCACCAGCGCCGCCGCGACCCAGCCGTACTGCGGCCACGGCATGGCGTTGAGGCCCATCTGGTCCGCCAGGAACCAGCCGGTCGTGCCGGCGACGATCGACACCGTCGGCATCAGGAACATGGTGCGCGGCGTGAGCTTTGCAGCGATCGCCTTGCGCGTCGGCAAGTCGAGCGTGCGCATGATCGGGCCTAGCACGAAGCCGAGGAACAGGTCGATGCCGGTCCAGAGCAGGCCGGTGAAAACGTGCATGAAGTTCAAGAGCCACAGATCGCCGCCGACGATGGCGACGACCATGAGTGCAAGGGCTGCCGCGGCATACCAGAGGTAGTGCCACGGAATCTGCATGCCCGTGCCGCCGCCGTTTGTCATGCTTCCCCCTTGCGATTTCCAGGTTAGCGTACCCCGGAGCCGGTCAGCGGGGAAATCCGCAAGACGCAGCCGAGGGCCGCAACAAGGCCCATCAACAGACCAACGGGAGGATCGCATGACAGTCGCCAAGCACGCGTTCGCCGCCGCCCTGCTCGCGGCCTTGCCGCTGTCCGCTCCGGCCGGCGCGCAAAGCTATCCCGAGCGGTCCGTCGACGTCGTGCTGCCCTATCCGGCGGGTGGCGGCATCGACCTGCTGGTGCGGGTGATGGCGGAAAGCTACTCGGCGCAGTTCAAGCAGCCGTTCGTGGTGTCCAACCGCACCGGCGCGGGCGGCGCCATCGGCATCGGCTATGTCGCACGGGCGGCGGCAGACGGCTACACGCTGCTGTTCGCACCCGCGCTCGCCTATTCGGTGCTGCCGCTGCTTCAAACCAACGTCGGCTACAACGACAAGTCGTTCGCGCCGATCTGTCAGGCGTTCGAGAACCAGATGGCGCTGATCGTACGCCTGGATTCGCCGTACAAGACCGCGCGGCATATAGTGGAGGCCGCAAAGACAAAGCCGCCGGCCTTCGCCGCGACCGCGCCCGGCACGATCACCCACCTCGCGGGCGCGGCACTCGCCGAAACCGCCAAGGTCCAGTTCAACCACGTGCCGTTCCGCGGCGACGCCGAATTGATGGGCCAGTTGATCGGTGGCCACGTCGAGTTCGCAACCACGACGCTGGCTTCCGCGGCGGCGGCAGGGCAGAACGTCCGGGTGCTGGCGATCTTCGCCGAGCGTCGCAATCCGTCGCTGCCGGATACGCCCACCGTGAAGGAACAGGGCTACGACGTGGCGCCGACGAGCTTCGGCGGGCTGTTCGCACCGGCACGCGTGCCGGCCGACGTTACGGCCAAGCTTGCCGCGGGCTGCAAGACTGCGGTCGAAACGCCGGGCTACGTCGCCCTCGCCAAGCGCCTGCACCAGGGCACCGGCTATTACGCCGACGCGGCGGCCTTCACGAAGCGGATCGCGGCCGACGTGGTCGAGAAGCGGCAGCTGCTGCAGCGCCTGGGCCTCGTCAAATAGTCACTCGGCCGGCTGCACGGCCGGGCGCTTGCGGGCGGCGCGCTCCGCGACCCAGCGGCACACGACGTAGAACGCAGGCGTGAAGATCAGCCCGAACACCGTCACGCCGATCATGCCGGAGAACACCGTGGTGCCGAGCGTCTGGCGCAGCTCCGCGCCGGCCCCGACCGACCAGACCATCGGCGTGACGCCGAGGATGAAGGCGAGCGACGTCATCAGGATCGGCCGCAAGCGCAGCCGCGCCGCCTCGGCGGCCGCCGCCACGCGGTCCACGCCGCGGTCCTGAAGCTGCTTGGCGAATTCCACGATCAGGATCGCGTTCTTGGCGGCAAGCCCGATTAGCACGATGAAGCCGACCTGGGTGAGGATGTTGTTGTCCATGCCGCGCAGCACCACGCCGGTGATCGACGCAATCAGGCACATCGGCACGATCAGGATCACGGCAATGGGCAGCGAGATGCTTTCGAACTGCGCCGCCAGAACGAGGAACACGAACACCACCGCGAGCACGAAGGCGAACATCGCGGTGTTGCCGGCGCGCTGCTGCTGGAACGCGAGCGTCGTCCATTCATAGGCGAAGCCTTCGGGCAGCATTTCGGTGGCGAGCCGGTGCATGATCTGCATCGCCTGGCCCTGGCTGAAGCCGGGGGCCGCGCCGCCGTCGAGCTCGGCCGCGGGATAGAGGTTGTAGCGCGGCACGCGGTACGGCCCGGAGATGTTCTGCACGGTGGTGAACGAGCCGAGCGGCACGGTGTCGCCCGATGAGTTGCGCACGCGGATTTTGAGCACGTCGTCCGGCTGCAGGCGCGCGTCGGACTGCGCCTGTGCGGTGACGCGGAAGGTGCGGCCGAACAGGTTGAAGTCGTTGACGTAGGACGAGCCGAGGAAAATCTGCAGCGCCGAGAACACGTCGCGCACATCGACGCCGAGCAATTGCGCCTTGGTGCGGTCGATGTCGAGATAGAGCTGTGGCGTCGACACTTCGAACAGCGCGAACGCCTGCGCGATCCCGGGCGTCTGGTTGGCGCGCGCCATCAGGCCGAACGTCGCCTGCTGTAGCGCCGCAGCCCCCCGTCCGGCGCGATCCTCGACCATCATGCGGAAGCCACCGGCGTTGCCGATGCCTGCGACCGGCGGCGGCAGCACGACCAGCACCAGCGCCTCCTGGATCGACGCCAGTTCGCGGAACAGCGCGCGCTGGATGCCCTGCGCCGACTGGTTCGGGTCTTTGGCGCGGCTGTCGAAGGAATCGAGCACGAGGAACGCCGCGCCCGCGTTCGGCGCATTGGTGAAAGTGGCGCCGGAGAAGCCGACAATGTTCACTGCGCCCTTGACGCCCGGAACCTTCAACGCGATGTCGACGATGCGCCGCTGCACTTCGTCGGTGCGCGACAGCGACGAGCCCGGCGGCAGCTGGCTCACCACGATCAGGTAGCCGCGGTCGAGCGACGGGATGAAGCCGATCGGCGTCTTCCTGAACTCGTTCAGGCCGAAGGCGATGATGCCGGCGTAGAGCACCAGCATGATCGCGGTGTAGCGCACCGCGCGCGCCGTGAGCCAGCCGTAGCCGGCCGCCAGCCGGTCGAAGCCCCAGTTGAACGCGCCGAAGAAGCGCTGGATCGGCCGCGCCCAGACCGGCGTCACGCGGCCGTGGCGGGGCTTGAGCAGCAGCGCGCACAGCGCGGGCGACAAGGTGAGCGAGACGATCAGCGAGATTACCGTCGCGCCCGCGATGGTCAACGCGAACTGCCGGTAGAATTGGCCCGAGATGCCGGTGATGAAGGCCGACGGTACGAACACCGCGCACAGCACCAGCGCGATCGCGATCAGCGCCGCGCCGACCTCGTCCATGCTGCGAATCGCCGCATCGCGGGGACTAAGCCCATTCTCGATGTTGCGCTCGACGTTCTCGACCACGACAATGGCGTCGTCGACCACGATGCCGACCGCGAGCACCATTCCGAACAGGGTCAGGTTGTTGAGCGTGAAGCCGAACGACGCCATCAGGAAGAACGTGCCGATCAGCGACACCGGGATGGCGACCAGCGGGATGATCGCCGCGCGCCAGGTCTGCAGGAACAGCACGATCACCAGCACGACCAGCAGAATCGCCTCCAGGATGGTCTCCTGCACGGCGGAGACCGATTCCTGAATGAACTGCGTGGGGTCGTAGACGATGGTGTGCTTCAGACCGGGCGGAAACCGCTGCGCCAGCACGTCCATCGTTTGACGGATCGCTTTGGCGGTGGCGAGCGCGTTCGAGCCGGGCCGCTGGAACACCGCGAGCGCCACCGCGGGATCGCGGTCGAGGTACGAATTCGACGAATAGTCCTGCGCGGCCAGTTCGACGCGGGCGACGTCTTTCAGCCGCACCACCGCGTTCGGAGTCTGTTTCACCACCACGTTGGCGAACTGCTCGGGATCGGCAAGGCGCCCGAGCGTCTGCACAGCGATCTGGAACGCGCCCGGCTGCTCGACCGGCGGCTGGTTGAGAACGCCGGAAGCGACCTGCAGGTTCTGCGCCTGCAATGCCGCCGTCACGTCGGTCGCGGTCAGGCCGAGCGACTGCAGGCGCGCGGGATCGAGCCAGACCCGCATGGAATAGTCGCGGCTGCCGAATACCGTGATCGAGCCCACGCCGTCGACGCGGGTCAGCGCGTCCTTGATTTCGATGGTGGCGTAGTTCGAGATGAAAAGCTGGTCGCGCGAGCGGTCCGGCGAAATCAGGTGCACGACCATCATCAGGTCGGGCGACGCTTTGTTGACAGTTACGCCGATGTTGCGCACGTCGGCGGGCAGCCGCGGCAGCGCGGTCGCAACACGGTTCTGCACCTGCACCTGCGCGGTGTCGAGGTTGGTGCCGATGTCGAAGGTCACGCCGATGGAGAAGCGCCCGTCGCCGCTCGAATTCGACGACACGTAGAGCATATTCTCCACGCCGTTGATCTGCTCCTCGATCGGAGCGACCACGGTCGTGGCCACGGTCTCTGCGCTGGCGCCGGGATACTGCCCGGTGACGTTGATGACCGGCGGCGCGATCTCCGGGTATTGCGCGATGGGGAGCCGTGCGAACGCCACCGCGCCCAAGATCACGAATACAACCGACACCACCGTTGCGAAGATCGGCCGGTCGATGAAGAAATGCGATATCCGCATGTGCGCGGCCTATTTCGCCTGCGCCTGTCGCCCCGCGGGGGCTTGGTGTCCCTGCGGGGCCTGAGCCGCTGGCTGCGCCTGCGGCGTGACCTTCTGGCCCGGACGCACGCGCATCAGTCCGTTGACCACGATACGGTCGTCGGCGGTCAGGCCGTCCTTGATGACGCGAAGTCCGCCGTTGAGAGAACCGAGCGTGACGTACCGGATCGCGGCAGTGTCATCCGGTCCGACGACATAGACGAACTTGCGCACCTGCTCGGAGCCAACCGCCGAGTCAGGCACCAGCACGGCCACGTAGCTCGGCGAGCCCGGCACGCGGATGCGGCCGAACATACCGGGAATGAACACGCCATTCGGATTGGAGAACACCGCCCGGCCGCGGATGGTGCCCGAGGTGCGGTCGATGACGTTGTCGACGAAGTCCATGTAGCCGCTGTGGTCGAACTTCGGCTCGTCGATCAGCTTGAGCGCCACGTTCACGCCGCCCTCGCGGCCGGTCACTTCCTTGCCGCTGCGCGAGAAGCGCTCGTAGCGCAGATACGACGCCTCGTCGAAGGTGAACTCGAAGCGGATCGGATCGAGCGACACGATGCTGGCGAGCAGCGTGGTCGTGCCGCTGGTGCCGCCGGTGACGAGATTGCCGGGCGACACGCGGCGGTCGCCGATGCGGCCGGACACCGGCGCGCGCAGTTCGGTGAACTGCATATCGAGCTCGGCCTGGCGCACCGACGCCTCGTTCGCGGTGACCGAAGCGGTGGCGCTGGCGTAGGCCTGCTTGCGCTGCTCGAACGCCTGCTCGGTCATGGTGCGGTCGCGCACCAGGAGTTCGCCGCGCTTGTAGTCGGCCTCGGCAAAGGTCTGGTTGGCGCGCGACTGCGCGAGGTTGGCGCGCGCCTGATCGAGCGCATTCTGGAACGGCCGTCTGTCGATGCTGAACAGCAGATCGCCTTCCTTGACCATCTGGCCGTCGCGGAAGTGGATTTTCTCCAGATAGCCGGACACCCGCGCGCGCACCTCGACTGAGTCGATTGCGACGAAGCGGCCGACGTATTCGTCATGGTCGACGACGCCGCGCTGCACCGGCTTGGCGACAGTGACAGTAGGCGGCGGCGGCGCGTTCGCCTGCGGCGGATTCTGGCCGCACGCGGCCAATGCCGCGGCCAGTAGCAGCGGCGCGACGGACGCGACTCGGCGGCTCTGTGTCATGGAACCTTGGTGGCAGCGTTTCGCGGATGTTGCAATGCGGCAAGATAGGGGTGCAAAGAGCCAAACGCAAAGCGAGCCGAGGCCCGGATCGCGCAAAGGTGAAACGCCGGTCATTCCCGTGTCATGTCGCGGGGAACGGTGCCCGATTCGGGCCTGCGATCGCGGCCTTTGATGAATTCCATCAAGAACCGCGAAGCCTTGCTGTTAACAATCGGCGATCACTTAGGATCGCGGCCGGCGGGCGGACCGGCCGGCCGCGTCAACCGCGCCGCCAGCATCGCCCGCAACTGGCCGCGGAACAGCAGCAGGACGGCGCCCCCGTAAACTGCCGCACCCACAAGCACGAGCAACAGCAGCGCCGTCTCGTCGCGCAGCCGGGTCCAGTCCGCAAGCAGGAGGGACGCCCCGCGCTCTGCGGCAAACAGAGCGATCACCAGCACCGCGCCCGCGACCGCAAGCTTTCCCGCAGTGCGGCGCAGCCGCGCATCGACGGTGATGAGCTTCTGGCGGCGCGCGAACCACAGCAGCAGCGCCAGATTGACCCAGGCGCCGGCCGAGGTCGCAAGCGCCAGCCCGACCTGCGCCAGATCGATCAGCAATATCTTCAGCGCGACGTTGACCGCGACCGCCGCCGCCAGCGCCTTGACCGGCGTGATCGTGTCGCCGCGCGACAAGAACGTCACCGTCGCGCTGCGCATCAGCACGAACGGCAAGAGACCGATGGCATAGGCCGCAAGCGTGTGGGCCGCGGCCTGTGCATTCGCGGCGGTGAAGGCGCCGCGCCCGAACAGCGCGTGCATGATCAGCTCGGGCACCAGCAGGAACGCCACCATGCACGGGATTGCCAGCAGCAGCGTCAGCTCGACGGCGCGGTTCTGGGCGTCGCGCGCACCGGCCTCGTCACCGCCCGCAATCCGCCGCGCCATCTCCGGCAGCAGCACCGTGCCCGCGGCGATGCCGATCACGCCGATCGGCAACTGGTTCAGCCGGTCGGCGTAGTACAGCGCCGACAGCGCGCCGGCGGCGAGGAAGCTCGCGATGATGGTGTCGGCGAACAGCGCGATCTGGGTTTCGGCCGAGCCGATGGTCGCCGGCCCAAAGCGCTTGAGGAAGTTTTTCACTTCGATGTCGAAGCGCGGCCAGCGCAACTTCGGCAACGCACCCTGTCGCCAGGCGTTGCCGCCGACCAGCAGCACCTCCAGCACGCCCGCGATCAGTACGCCCCAGGCCGCGGCGTGGCCCGCGGTCGGGAAGAACACCGCGAGCGACAGCGCCATGATCATCGACAGGTTGAGCAGGATCGGCGCGGCAGCGACCGACGCAAAGCGATCCAGCGCATTGAGGATGCCGCCGTAGAGCGTCACGAGGCTCACCAGCAACAGGTACGGGAATGTGATGCGGGTCAACTCGACGGCAAGCCCGAACCGCTGCGGATCGCCGGCAAAGCCCGGCGCCAACAGCCTGATGACGCCCGGCGTGAACAGCAGCGCGGCAGCCAGCAGCACCAGCTGCATCGCCAGCAGCAGCGTGAAGATGCGGTCGCCGAACAGCCGCGCCGGCGCCGCGCCGCCGGTCGTGTGGACTCGCGCATAGGCCGGCACGAACGCGGCATTGAATGCGCCTTCGGCAAAGATCGCGCGGAAGTGGTTCGGCAGCCGCAACGCGACGAAGAACGCATCGGCGATCGGACCCGCGCCCAGAACAGCCGCCAGCACGATGTCGCGCGCAAAGCCTGTGATGCGCGACAACAGTGTCATTCCGCCGACGGTGAGGATACGGTCGATCATGTCGGACTTCGGCCACCGGCGCTGAGGCTTGTGTTTGGTCGCATTTTCTGCGGCGAAACGGTTTCCACTTCGCCGAAAAACGCTCCAGCGGCGCGCCGATTCGCGTGCCGCGGCAACAGTCTGGCTATCGCGCCGGGTTTTTGGAATAGTCCGGGCGCATGACGCGGATTGTCCCCATTCTTCTCGCCGGCGGCACCGGAACACGGCTCTGGCCGGTGTCCCGGGACGCCCTGCCAAAGCAATTCCTGCCGCTGGTCGGCGAGCGCTCGACCTATCAGGAGACGCTGCTGCGGGTCGCCGATCCGGCGCTGTTTACGCCGCCGATCGTGATCACCGGCAGCGATTTCCGGTTCTTCGCGCGACGCCAGGCGGAGGATGTCGGCGTCGAGGCGACGGTCGCGATCGAGCCGATACGGCGCGATTCCGGGCCCGCGGTCGCGGCGGCAACCGCGCTGGCGCGAAGCCGGGACCCGGACGCCGTCGTGCTGGCGCTCGCGGCCGACCACGTCATCCTCGATCCGGTGGAGTTCCGCTCAACCTGCGCCGCCGGGGTGAAGGCGGCGCAGGACGGCCGCATTGTCACGTTCGGAATCGTGCCGACCGCGCCGAAGACCAGCTACGGCTATATCCGCCGCGGCAAGGTCACGGGCGTGCCGGAGGTCTTCGCGGTCGACGCGTTCGTGGAGAAGCCCGACGCCGAAACCGCCGCGCGCTACGTCGCGGGCGGATACCTGTGGAACTCCGGAAACTTTCTCTATCGCGCCGAGACGCTGCTGTCCGAACTCAAGCGTTTCGAGCCCGGCATGCTCGCGGCCGCGGAGGCCGCGGTGGCAAGGGCCACCACCGATCTCGGCTTCGTGCGGCTCGACCCGGAATCGTTTGCGGCGGCGCCGCAGAAGTCGATCGACTACGCGGTGATGGAAAAGACCGACCGCGCCGCCGTGGTGGCCGGCCAATTCCGCTGGTCGGACATCGGCTCGTGGGACGCGATTTTCGACGTCGCCGAGCGCGACGCCGCGGGCAATGCGGTGCACGGCACCGCCGTGACGCTCGACGCGCACAATTGCGTCATCCACTCGACGGACCGGCTGACCGCGGTCGTCGGCCTGCGCGACGTCGTCGTGGTGTCGACGCCCGACGCGGTGCTGGTCGTGCCACGCGAGCGCGCCCAGGAGGTGCGGGAACTCGTCGCCAAGCTCAAGAGCGCCAGGCGTACCGAGGCGACCGACCATCGCCGCGTGCACCGGCCGTGGGGCTATTACGACTCGGTCGACTCGGGCGAACGTTTCCAAGTCAAGCGCATCGTGGTGCAGCCGGCCGGCACCTTGTCGCTGCAGAAACACCATCACCGCGCCGAGCACTGGGTCGTGGTGCGCGGCACCGCCGAGGTGACGCTTGGCCAGGACGTGCGCGAGGTGCACGAGAACGAGTCGATCTACATTCCAATCGGCGCGGTCCACCGGCTCGCCAACCGCGGAAAGATTCCGCTGGAACTGATCGAGGTGCAGACCGGCAGCTACCTCGGCGAGGACGACATCGTGCGGATCGAGGACGTGTATCGGCGCAACTGATGCGGCGCGATCACTGAACCCGGCCCGCCTCGGAAGCCCAGTCGAACGGCGCGTACGATTGCAGCTCGCAGTGATCGAGCACCACCGACAGCCGCGACGACACGATCCGGCTATGCTGGAATTCGATCGCGTAGTGGCGCGGCACCGGCCAGTGACTGGACTTCACGCAGACGATCCAGGCCGGACCTTTCAGCGACGGAAACCGCCGCGGCTGTGTGATCTGCAATGCGCCGGCTCGCTCCGGATTGCCCATGATGCTGCTGAGGCTGACGGCGATAATGGCGCGATAGGCCGCAGGCTCCGGACCCGCGATCCCGGAGGGCGACAGGTCGGGCAGGCTCGGCAGCGGCGGCGGCGCGGGCGGGCCCGGCGGTCCGCTCATGCTCGTGCAGCCGCCCAGCGCCATGGCCAGGGCCAGCAGGATGGTCAGCGTCGTCGCCCGCATTCGCTCCTCGACCGGCCGGGCTGCTCGTCGGCGCTTAACATACTGGGCTGGAATTAAGAAATCAGCGCGGCCCGCACCGCCTGGATCACGCGATCTTGCGTGGGCGCGTCGAGATACGGGTGCATCGGCAGGCTGATGACCTCACCGGCCAGACGATCGGTCACGGGGATGCCGTTATCCACCACCGGGAAGCGCTTGTAAGCCTCGAGCCGGTGCAGCGGCTTCGGATAGTAGACCGCGGTGGGAATGCCCTCGGCCTTAAGCTTTAAGGCAAGGCCGTCGCGCAGGCTGGGCTTGAGGCGGATGGTGTACTGCGCCCACACCGAGGTGAGGCCGTCGGGGACCGAGGGAATGCCGGCGACGCCGTCCAAACCTTGGGCATAGCGGCGCGCGATGCGCTCGCGCGCCTCGATCTCGTCGGGGAATATCTTGAGCTTCTCGATCAGCACCGCGGCCTGGATGGTGTCGAGGCGGCTGGTCATGCCGATGCGCACGTTGTCGTACTTGTCGGCGCCCTGGCCGTGCACGCGCAGGCTCTTGAGCAGCGAGACCAGCTCTTCGTCGTCGGTCAGCACCGCGCCGCCGTCGCCGTAGCAGCCGAGCGGCTTCGCCGGGAAGAAGCTGGTTGCGGTGGCGGGCGCGAGCGCGCCGAGCTTGCGGCCCATGTAAGTCGCGCCGAACGACTGCGCGGCGTCGTCGAGCACATAGAGGCCTTCGGCCTTGGCGACTTCGGCAATAGCGTCGTGGTCGGCGGGCAGCCCGAACAGATCGACCGGGATCACGGCCTTGGGCTTAAGCCCGTGCCGCCGTGCGGTGAGAACCGCGCGCTTCACGCTCGCCGCATCGAGATTGAACGTGTCCTCGATGACGTCGGCAAACACCGGCGTCGCCCCCGCGAGCACCACCACCTCGGCGGTGGCGCAGAACGTGAATGCCGGACAGATCACCGCATCGCCCGGCCCGATGCCGCGCGCCATCAGCACCAGCAGCAGCGCGTCGGTACCGCTGGCGCAGCCGACCGCGTAGCGCGCGCCGCAGAACCGCGCCAGGTCCGCCTCGAACTGCGCGACCTCGGGTCCGCCGATGAACTGGCAATGGTCGTTGACGCGCGCGATGGCGTCGTCGACGGCGCGGCCGAGCCGGCGGCGTTGTGCGGCGAGGTCGATAAACGGGATCGGGATGCCCGGGGCGCGAACAGGCTGGTTCATCGAAGGGTCAGTCCTGCAAAAAGGCTTGTCTGCAATCGGCCTTGCGGCTCAGCCGGCGGCGCGCCGGACCCCGGCTTTCTCGGGCGCCGCAGTCTTCGCCGGCCTGCCCTCCAGGCAGCGGGCGGCGATTTCGAGGCTTGCCACGCCCTCCTCGCCCGTGACCGCGGCGGGCTTGCCGTCGCGGACCGACGCGATGAACGACAGCAGCTCCGCGCGCAGCGGCTCCTCGTGTCCGACCGAAACGTGCCGCATGGAATAGGCGCCGTCGGGCTGGAAGCCGAAGCACTCGGTGACCTGGCGCGTCAGCAGATCGCCCATGACGTACTTGCCGCGCGTGGCGACGGTGACGTTGCGCGCCTTGAACGGGGTGAGCCAGTTGGTGTTGATGTGGGCCAGCACGCCCGAGGCGGTGCGGAACTGCAGGAGCGCGATGTCCTCGCGCTCGGCCACCGCGCTGGAGAGCTGCGGCTGCACCTCGACGATGTCGGAATCGGTGAACCAGCGGATCAGGTCGATGTCGTGAACGGCGAGATCGATCACCACGCCGACGTTGGACATGCGCGGCGGGAACGGACCGACGCGGGTGATGGCGATGGAGAGGATGTCCTCGCCGCGGATCGCCTCCTTGATGGCGATGACCGCCGGATTGAAGCGCTCGACGTGGCCCACCATCAGCGTGACCCCGGCCTTGCGCGCAGCAGCGATGATCTCGCGGCCCTCCTCGACCGTCGACGCGATCGGCTTCTCGACCAGGACGTGAATGCCCCGCTGGATGCAGGCCAGCGCGATGTCGTGGTGCAGATGCGTCGGAGCCGCGATGGTGACCGCCTCGACGCCGAACTGGAACAGCGCATCGATATCGCTGACCGCGGGACAACCGAGCACGCGCGTCACCAGATCGCGCTGGCCGCGGTCTGGATCGACCACCCCCACCAGATCGGTGCCCGAGAGGCCGGCCAGCACACGGGCGTGGTTGGCGCCCATGATTCCTGCGCCGATCACGCCCATCCGCAGCGGCGTGCTGCTTTTAACGGCCTGCACCATGGCCCGATATTGCCCCCGAAATTCGGTGTTCGTTGTAGCCCGTCCCTCCCCTAGCACGGCCTTATGCGGCTGGCGACGCAAACCTGCCGGCGCTGGTAAACACGTTTTGAGTCAGAGCGTTACAGGGATAAATGCGGTGTAAACGCTATTCCGCCGCGGCCTTGCCCGGAACCTGCAACGTCAAGCCTGCAGACAGCGCATCCTCCCGGAACGCGCGCACCGCCGCGAGCGACAGTTCGGCCCCGCTCATGGTGCCGAGCGCCGGCAATTTTTTGAGCACGTCGGCCGGCGCGGTGATGATGTGGCAGCCCATCTCGTCGGCTTCCAGCACGTTGAACACCTCTCGGGTGGAGGCCCAGATGATCTCCACGTTCTTCGTCTTGCGGGCGCGCGCCACGGCGTCCCGCATGATCGGCCGGTAGTCGACGCCGAGGTCGGCAAGGCGGCCGGCGAACACCGACACGATGGCCGGCGCGCCGCCGTCGAGCGCGTCGACCGCGCGCGCCACCTGCTCCGACGTGAAGATCGCCGTCATGTTGATCTTGATGCCGTCGCGAGACATCGCGCGCACGGCGTCGTAAAGCGCCTCGCCGCGGGTGTTGGTCACCGGCAGCTTGACGTGAACGTTCCTGCCCCAGGTGGCGATGACGCGGCCCTGCGCCACCATTTCGGGGATGTCGTCGGAAAACACTTCGAACGAGATGTGGCGGTCCGGCACCGCCGCGACGAGGTCGCGGCCGTAGGACTCGTAGTCCTTCACGCCGGCCTTCTTGAGCAACGACGGATTGGTGGTGAAGCCCGCGATCCAGGGCTGCCTGGCCATCTCCAGAATCTGCGCCTTGTCGGCGCCGTCGGTGAACAACTTGACCTTGAGATCGGACAGGCGCGGCATCGTCAGTGACCCTCGGTTCGATTGGACGGCCCGGAACGGCGCCGCGGGCGGCGGCGGCGCATCGGGAGCGTCGCAGACATCCGAATTATGCGCCGGCGACACGCGCCTGACCAATCCGGAACGGCGGATTTTTGCATTTGGCAACAAATAATGATTGTTAGTGCCGGTTCCACCGGCGTGAGACGCCCGACCCCTTCAAAGCCTTCGGCCCCATGCGGCGACTTGCCCTCATCGCGGTAAAGCTGGCCGTCTCGGTCGCACTTCTATGCGTCGCCATGAGCGGACTGAACTTCGCCGCCATCGGCGAACGGCTAAGCCAGCTCGATTTAGGCTGGATCGTTGCAGCGTTCATGGTCGCGCTGCTGCAGGTGCCACTGGTCGCAATGCGCTGGCGCAGAGTAGCGGCGGCCTGCGGCGCGGAGCTGCCACTGCACGAGGCGTTGCGTTTCAACCTGATTGCGGTGTTCTTCAACCAGGTTCTGCCGTCAACCGTCGGCGGCGACGCCGCGCGCATCTGGCTGCTGGCCCGCTTCGGCGCAGGTTGGTCGAAGGCCACCTATTCGGTATTGATCGACCGCTTTGTCGGCGTGCTGGTGTTGTCAGCCACGGTGACCGCCGGGCTCTACTGGTCGTTTCAACTGATCCAGAATCCGGTCGGGCGCATTGCGCTGCTGATTGTCGGGCTCGGCAGCCTTACGGCCGCGGCGGTGTTTCTGGTCAGCGCGAACTGGACCTGGTTCCGTGACTGGCGGCCGACACGGCATCTCGCGAAAATGTCGGCGGTAGCGCGCGACGTACTGTTTTCTCGCGTCTCGGGCGCTTCGGTCGCCGCGATCTCGCTGCTGGTGCACATGCTGACGGCAGTGCTGGCCTGGAGCCTCGCGCGCGCGGTCGCTGCGCCGCTCGAGCTATGGCACGCATTCCTTCTGGTGCTGCCGGTGATGCTGATCGCGACCGTCCCGATTTCGATCGCCGGCTGGGGCGTGCGCGAAAGCGCGCTGGTGCTGGCGTTTTCCTACGCCGGCCTGCCCGAAAGCGACGGGCTGATCGTGTCGGTGCTGTTGGGTGCCGCGATGATCGCGGTCGGGATCGTCGGCGGCGCGGTGTGGCTGCTCAGCCCGGAAAGCCCGCGCCTGACGACCGCGTGGACGCTGACGACGCCCGGACCCGAACGATAGCCGGATGGCCGCAGCGGCGGCTCAGCGACCGCCTTAAGATGCGCCGCCGGCCTTGCCGACGATGCGCGGGTGGATCGCGGTCCGCGGGACGTTGGAAACGTCGAACGTGAAAAACGCCAGAACCAGCTGAAATCCGACGATGATCGGCAAGGCCGCGACCATGACCGTGCCGGCGCTTGCCAGGGCGCCGCTGCGGACATGCGCAATCCACTCGGTCAACCCGAAGATCAGCCCGAACAGCAGAATCGGCAAACCGCACAGCAGGTAGATCGAGCCGATCGAAAAATCCCGCACGAAATAGGAATAGATGACCCGCTTGCAGAAGTTGCGCGTCAGATACCAGAGGAACGGCATCGCCTCGCGGCGGGCCCGGAGGTTGCTCGTCTCGCCGGCGTAGGTCGCGCGCAGCGGAATATCGACGACGTTGGCGCGCACGAGGTTGAGCCTGAACAACAGATCGGACTCAAAGAAGAAACGCGACGCCAGCTTGTCCTTCGGGATCAGATCGAATACGGCGGCATGCACGGCGAGAAAGCCGTTAGCTGGATCGAACACCGACCAGTAGCCCGACGACAGCTTGGCCGCGAACGACAGCAAGCCGTTGCCGATCACGCGGGCCGTCGGCATGCCGCGCAGATATTCCGGCGCGAAAAAACGATTGCCCTTGGTGTAGTCGGCCTCCCCCACGACGATCGGTGCGACGAAATTCGGGATCAGCGCGGGATCCATCTGGCCGTCGCCGTCGATCTTGACCAGAACGTCCGCGCCGTCCGCGGCCGCGGCCGTCATCCCGGTGAGGGTCGCGGCACCGACGCCGCCGTTTTGCTCGTGGCGGATCACGCGCACGCGCGGGTCGCGGACCTCCCGCTCGACGAGGTCGCCGGTGCGTTCGGGACAGGCATCGTCGACGACGTAGATCGCGCCGACCTCCGGACCGATGCGCGCGATCACGCCGAGCACCATGCCCTGGACCTTGTAGCAGGGGATGACGACGGCGATCTTCGGTGCGGCGATCTTCGGTGCGGTCATGGGCATCGGCGTTTCGTGGTCACGACCCCGGCGATGCCGGACAGGCGCCGGCGCGATGCTGCGGATAGCGTTCGGCGAGATATGGACACAACGCCTCCGCCGTCAGCCGCCCCACCGCATCGGCACCCGCAACGGTGAAGTGGACCATGTCGTAGAACATTCTGGAGTCGTCGGGAAGGAGCCGCGCGAGATCGATCAGCAGGACCTTGTGGTGTTCCGCGGCCATCCGGGTCTCGACGTTATAGAGATCGAGCTCATGCCAGAACATCGGAGCACGCCGGCCCTCCGCGGGCCGCGCCAGCGACGGCTGCGTCATCAGGACGGGCTCGATGCCGCTGGCCTTGGCCGTCGTGACGATGCGATCCAGCCGCTGGCGATAGCCCGTCAGACTGTCCTTATGTGCCGCGGCGGCGGCGGCAATTTCGGCATCCGTCGGAATATCCCGGCGGCGCATGGCCTCGACGTCCCCGAACTCATGGGTGACCTTGAAATTGCGCGCCTGCCAGGCCCGATACACCGCCATCGCCAGCCCGACCACCTCGCTTCGATTTGCGACCGAATAAACGAAGGTTCGCGGGTTCGTCAGGCTCAGACTGCCGCCGATGTTGCGCAGGTCGGGCACCGCCGCCTCGCGGCGCGCCCGGTCGTTGGTTCCGACCAGAAACAGCGCGACCTTCGGCTTGAGCTTGACGAGGTAGTCCTCGAGCAGAACGATGTGTCCGAAAGTCGAGTGGCCGTCCAGCCCCGCGTTATTGACCCACAGATCGCGGAATGCGGGACCAAGCCGCGCCGCAAGGCTGTCGGGCCATGTCTGGCCATCGGACAAGTAGAAGCATTCGGTCGTGCTGCCACCCACCGCGACGATCGAAAGACGCTCCGAGAGGTCCGAGGGCGGCTCCTGACCGCGCATGCCGAGGCTGTTCTTGGTGTGCGTGAAGGTGCGATCCAGCCCCGGCACGGCTTCGGCGAAGCTGCCGGAATAGACCATGTTGATGGGCAGGACGATGCGGTTGCCTTTGACGCGATATTGAAAGGGATTCCAGATTTGAAGAATGAGTTCGATCGCCAGCAGCGCGACCGCGAGCGAGGCCAGCACCAGGCCGGAATTGACGGCAAACTGTGCGATGCGACTCTTCATTGTTTTCCCGTTCGCAACCGCCGGTCCTGCGCAATGCCGGACGCCTGGTCTATAGTGACTGCGCTGCACCCGGCACCACCGGACCACGATGGATGCGCTTCGAACCTGTCCAGACCGACGACGACCGGCTGAACGCCTACGTAGCGCTGTTTCGCATCTGCTTCCCGGACGCGCAGCAATACAACCTGCCGTTCCTGCGCTGGATGTATCGCGAGAATCCCGAAGGCCATGCCTTTGGCTTCGACGCCGTCGCGAACGGCCGGATCGCCGCGCATTTCGTGGGCCTTCCCGCCCGCACGATGACGGCGGGCGCCGAGCGAAGGGCGCTGCTCATTCTCAACGTCGCGACCCATCCGGATCACCGCCGCAAGGGCCTGTTCGCGGAACTCGCCAACCGGACGCGCACCGCCGCGGCGCAAGCCGGATTCGATCTGCTGTTCGGCGTCGCCAACGCGCAGACCATTCCCGGCTACCGCCTCAAGCTCGGCTATCAGGACGTGGGCGGCCTCGATGCGCGCCTGGGGGTCGGCAGGGTGCCACCGATCGACTGGCCCGCGGCGCTGGCCGCGGCCCGCTTCTTTCGCGTGTGGACTCCGCAGGCGCTGCAATGGCGGCTGCGCAACCCCGCGAATCCGGTCGACGCCTGGACGCTCGGCGATGGCGTCACGGCGTTCGCGGCGGCCACGCACTATCCCGGCATCCGCGCCTACGCAGAGCGCGGCGACGCGGGGCACGTCACGAGCGCGACGCAACCGGGGCGGGCGTCGTTCGCACGGGTCTTTGTCGGCGCGGTGCCGACGGGCGCGCGCCGCCCGGGACTGTCGGTCGCAATCCCGCACGCGCTGCGGCCCTCGCCGCTGCGGCTGATTTTTCTCGACCTGCATCGGCCCGAGTATCGCCTGAACGGCGACGAAGTGTTGTTCTCGTTTCTCGACTTCGACGCCTTCTAGGTGGCGCCGGTCGCGTCGAGAAAACGCCCGATCCGCGCGCCAAAGCTTTCGAACGTCCCGCCACGCATGCGCTCGTAGAGAAGCGGCCCCGGATGCGGCCTTTCGCGCAGGCGCACGGGATCGATGCGCTGCAAATCCTGCGTCCCTCGTATCGCGTAGTGGCTGGCGATGAACGGCATCAGGCCGGTCATCGATTTCAGCTGGCTGCGATACGTCAGGCACAGACGCAGGTAGCGCACGCGGCGCGACGCCGGGATCGGCGTCGAGTCGACGGGACCGTTCTCGGAAATGGGCGCCAGCACACGATACGGCCAAAGTTTTCGGCCTCCCGCGGTGTAGAGCGGAAACTGGCGCAGCTTGTCCGCCATGCGCCAGCGCTGCGCCGCGACGACCGCGAGCGCGCAAGCGGCATCGTGATCCTCATGCCCGCCTTCCCAGGCCGGCACCTGGATCGATTCCATCGCTCCCAGTGCCGCGGCCACTTCGAGCACTCTCGGCAGAGCATCGCCCAGCTGTTCGGCCAGACCGCCGTCGGGCACCCGGAAGCGGCTGCCGAGAAAATGAATGTCCGCTTCGGCAACGCCAAGCGCCGTGAGGACCTTGCGGCTCTCCGCGTCCCGGACCTGCGGATCGGCGCCGGCAAGGCTTCCGTCGGTTAGATAGATACAGACCGGACGGTGGCCCCGCTCCACGGCGCGCTCCAGAAGATGGAACACGCCGTACTCGTCGTCCTGATGCGGCAGCAGGAAGAGGTGGACCGGCGGCATCTGCCTGCGGCGATCGCCGTCCCCTTAAGCGCGGCCCGCGAGGACAATGCCTGCTACGATCAGCGCGACGCCGAGCAGATAGGACAGCCCGACCTTCTCCCCCAAAATCGCAACCGACGCCGCGGGAACGAGAATGTAAGTCGCCGCAATAAACGGGTAGGCGCGCGACAGATCGATTTCCCGCAGCAGCATCACCCAGAGAATCGTCACCACGCCATAGAGCGCCACCGCCGACCAGAACACCGGCGACAGCATAATTTCCACCGCTCCGCCGCGTCCGGCGGCGAGCTTGAACAGGATCTGACCGGACGACATGCCCAGCACGACCGCGACGGTGAGCCCGATTGCAGACCAGCTCATGGGCGCCGGCCTCCGACCAGTCTGGCCATACGCCGCAACAGCCAGGCGGCGGGCGCGGCCGCGACGATCACAAGGAATGGCTCCATCGGAAACCGATAGCGCAACGATCCGATGGTGACCATGTGCACCGCGGTCAGGAAGCCAATAAATAGCGCGATCGGCACCAACTGGCGCCAATGTCGGCGCGCGCCGCCGATGGCGCCCGCGACCGCCAGCGCCAGGACCGGCAGGTAGCTTGCCGCCGCAACCGTCGCCATCGCGGAGCCGGAATAGTCTGCCGCGTGGGGCCACGGCTTCCAGAGCCGAACGAACTTCAGGCCCGCCAGTTCGGCGAAACGCCGCGGGCTTTCGGCGATAAAGCGCCACGCAGCATCGCGCAGCAGGCGATCCCGCTCCATCGGGCCTTTGGCTTCGTAGTAGCCCGGCACGTCGATGCTGACGTCGACGCCGCCGCCGTCGCGATTTCCAGGGTGGTTGCCCGAGTACAGGACCAGTCCGCCGCCCAGATTCAGCCGAACGAATTGGCCGTAGAGCTGATAGTTGTGCCACCACCACGGCGACATCAGCGCGACGTAGATCGCAGCAAGCAACCCAAGGTGCCGGAGGGCGCGGCCGACGCTCTGGCGGTGCACGAGCAGCGCGAAACAGAGCACCAGAATCGGCGCGAGCAGTTCGACCGCGGGACGGGTGAGAATGGCGGCGACCATCGCGACGCTGCCCCAAGAATAATGCGCCCGCTGGTAGCCGTAGAATCCGAGCAGCACCAGCGTGACGAACAGCGTCTCGGTCAGTCCCACGACGGCGTAGAAGATCGACATCGGATAGACGGCCCAGATCGCCGCGGCGACCAAGCCGGACAGCGCATCCCCGGTCAGGTCCCGCGCCATGCGCGCGACGCACCAGACGCTCAGCACCGAGAGCGCGACGTCCGCCAGGAGTTGCCCCAAGCCTCCGCCGCCGGACAGGAGCACGACGATCGGATAGCCCGGCATCGCCGCGTGATTGGTAATCCTCCCGCTGGCCAGCAGCTCTTCGGCGATCGTGCGGTAGGACAGCACGTCGGGCAGATAACCGAGCTTGGACGCGACAACCGGCGCCATCGCCAGCCGGACCGCCGCCGCCGCAATCAGGATCGCCAGAAGCGCACGGCGTTCCAGCGCCGGATCGATTCGGCCGAGGGCTTCGGCCAAGCTCCGCATCAGCGGCGTTTTCGTGGAGTGCGATACGGTCATGAGCCCTGGTATCGCCGGAACCAGTCGACGAAGCGCTGGATGCCGACACCGATCGGCGTGTTCGGCCGGAAGCCCACGTCGCGCATCAGGTCGTCCACGTCGGCAAATGTCTCAGGCACGTCACCCGGCTGCATCGGCAGGAGTTCGCGCCTGGCCTGCTTGCCGAGCGCCTGCTCAATCAACCGCACCACGTCGAGCACTTCGACCGGGTTGTTGTTGCCGATGTTGTAGATGCGCCAGGGCGCGCTGCTGCTCGCGGGATCGGGTGCGGCGCCCGACCACGACGGCGCGGGCGCGGCCGGCCGGTCGACGAGGCGCACCACCGACTCGACCACGTCGTCGATGAAGGTGAAGTCGCGCCGCATCTGCCCGTGGTTGAACAGCCTGATCGGCTCGCCTGCAAGAATAGCCTTGGTGAAGATCCACATCGCCATGTCGGGCCGGCCCCAGGGACCGTAGACAGTGAAGAACCGCAATCCCGTCGCCGGCAGGCCGAACAGATGGGCGTAGGAATGAGCCATCAGTTCGTTGGCCTTCTTGGTCGCGCCGTAGAGGCTGATCGGGTGATCGACATTGTCCGTGGTACGGAACGGCACGCGGGTGTTGGTGCCATAGACCGACGACGACGAGGCGAAGAGGAGATGCCGGCAGCCGTTGTGGCGGCAGCCCTCCAGCACATTGGCGAAGCCGGTGAGGTTGGCGTCGATATAGGCCATCGGCTCGATCAGCGAGTAGCGCACGCCGGCCTGCGCCGCGAGATGAACGACGTAAGGAAAGCGATGCCGGGCGAACAGCTCCCGCATCCCGTCGCGGTCCTTCAGGTCGAGCCGTGCCGCCGAGAAGCCCGGCAGCTTCTGCAATTCGGCCAGCCGGGCTTCCTTTATCTTCGGATCGTAATAGGCGTTGAGGTTGTCGAGTCCGACCACCGTGCGCCCGCTCTCAAGCAGGCGGCGCGCGACGTGAAAGCCGATGAAACCCGCAGCGCCGGTAACGAGGATCGGTGTGTCCGCCATGATGTCCCGTGTGCGATCCCGGTTACCGCCTGATCAGAGCCGCCAAAGCTCGACGCCGGAGGGCTTGGCGCGGCGGTCGAGCTTGTGTTTGACGTCGAGCACCACGCCACCGCCGCCGTTGAGCAGGCCGCGAACCATCGGCCAGCCGCCGCGGATGTAGTCGTCGTGCGCCACCGCGAGGATCACGGCGTCGGCGGGCTTCAACGCCTCGAAATCCGCAAGCTCGATCCCGTACTCACGCCACGCATCGTCCACATGCGCCAGCGGATCGTGCACCTGCACCGCGACGCCGCCCGCGCGCAGTTCGTTCACGATGTCCGCGACTTTGGAGTTGCGCGTGTCCGGCACGTTCTCCTTGAACGTCAGGCCGAGCACGGTCACGGTCGGCGCGCGCCTGTCCTTGGCTTCCAGGATGCGCAGGCACTCCCTGGCGATCCTCCGGCCGACATCGTCGTTAATGCGGCGGCCCGCGAGGATAACCTCGGGACTGTAGCCCGCCCTGATCGCGCGGTGGGTGAGGTAATAAGGATCGACGCCGATACAGTGTCCGCCAACGAGACCCGGATAGAACTTCAGGAAATTCCATTTGGTCTCGGCCGCGGCCAGCACATCGCCGATGTCAATGTCCATCTTGCGGAAGATTTCGGACAGTTCGTTCATGAACGCGATGTTGAGGTCGCGCTGCGTGTTCTCGATCACCTTGGCTGCCTCGGCGACCTTGATCGAAGGCGCGCGATGGATGCCGGCCTTCACCACGGACCCATAGACTGAGGCGACGATATCGAGCGTGCGCTCGTCCTGCGCCGAAACCACCTTGACGATGGTCTCGAAGCGGTGCGCCTTGTCGCCGGGGTTGATCCGCTCCGGCGAATAGCCGAGGTTGAAATCGCGTCCCGCCTTGAGCCCGGACGCGCGTTCCAAAACCGGCGCGCAATCTTCCTCGACCGCGCCGGGATAGACCGTCGACTCGTAGACCACAATGTCGCCCGGCTTGAGCGCGCCGCCGACGGTTTTCGACGCAGCAAGCACCGCGCCGAGGTCGGGACAGCGGTCGTCGTCGATCGGGGTCGGCACGGTGACGATGAAGAAATCGGCTTCCCGCAGATCGTCGGGATCGTGCGAACAGCGCAGTCCCGGCAGTTCGAGGTCCGCCGTGTCCACCTCGCGGGTGCGGTCGCGGCCGGCGCGAAGCTCGGCGACGCGCCCGGCGTCGATATCGAATCCGATCACCGGCGCGCCCGAGCGCGCGAACGCCACGGCGACGGGCAGCCCGACGTAGCCGAGGCCAATGACGGCAATTTTCCTGGAATGAGCGACCATGAAGCTCTGTGCCGAAGCGTTCCGGACTTAGCCGGGCCCGCCCTGCTCCGCAAGCGCCGCGTAGAGGCGCTCATAGGCGTCAACGGCCTTTGCGAGACTGAAATTCTCGACGATCCGTGTCCGCGCTCGCGCGCCGCGCGCCGCGCGCTCGGCGGGCGTAAGCGCCGCTTCCGCGGCAATCGCCGCCGCAAGCGCCGCGGGATCCACGGGCGGCACGACCCGTCCGGAGTCGCCCACGATCCGGCGGGCATCGCCGACGTCGGTCGCGATCGGTACGAGGCCAGCGCCCATGCCTTCGGCAATCGCGTTGGAGAAGCCTTCGCCGAAGGCCGACGTCGAGATCACAATATCGCCCATGGCGAGCAGCCGCGCGACGTCGTGCCGAAGCCCCATGGCGCGCACGTTCGGAGGCGTCCGCAGGCTGCCGGTGCGGCCGCCGACCATGACGCCGACGACGCCCGAAGTCGCGGCCATGGCCGCGAGAAACGTCGCATGATCCTTCATCGGATCGACGCGCGCCACATGGATGACAACGACTGCATCCTGCGGAATGCCGAGTTCCGTGCGCAACGCCTGCCGTGCAGCCGGATCGGGCGCGAAGCGATCGACGTCGATGCCGTTCGCGATCACGAGCGAACGCCGCGGTCGAAAGCCCCGGCTTGCGTGAAACTCCGCGCCCGCCTCCGAGTTGGCGATCACGACCTCGGGCCAGGCGGAGAGCGCCGCGCCGCACCGGATGACGCGGCCGTATCGGGCGGCGTCCATGTTGGAGGCGCGCAGATTCCAGAGCAGGTGGCGGCCGGCCCGGCCGGGCGCAAACCGATGCGCCAGCGCCGCCGCCAGGTTGCCGTGATACATCCAGCCCTGGACGATCTGCGGCCGAAGCCGGCGCAGCACACCCGTCAGGCGCGCGACGGCGGCCGGCGCCTGGAGCGTGGACGCCACATTCAACGCCGTAAGACCCACACCGGCATCGCGCAACTCGCTTCCGTGAACGCCTTCGTCGCCGATGCTGACCACATGTTGCGGCATGCCCCGTTGCTGAAGCGCGCGCGCCAGATTGGCGAGGCTCGACTCGGCGCCGCCCGCGCCGAGGCCCGAGATCACATGCAGGACCGCCGTCACGACGGCGGCCCGGCGACCAGCGCGAGCTGCGTGAACAGCCCGGTATCGTCGTAGCGCTCGCGCCACCAGGGATGGATTGCGCCGCGATACGTCGCCTTGGCGTCGCGTGAGGCGATCGCGCGTGCCGCGATGCCGCGGCTTTCGAACAGCTTTGCGACATCCGGCATCCGCAGCAGGTTGATCGCCTTGCCGCGCCCCGCGATGTAGTCCTCCGGCGGCTGCTCGTAGAGACCGTCGAACGGATTGCCGGTCGGATAATGATTGCCGAAATCCACCAGGTGAAGGAACCGGGTCGCGGGGCCCTGAATAGCTTTGAGTTTGTCGACCGTGGCCTCAAGCGGGAATACATGCTCCAGGCAGGACTGCGACAGCACGACATCGATCGGCCCCTCGATCGCGGCGCGCTCGAATCCCGCGCGATGGATCGCCATCCGTTCCGCCAGCGCAGCCACGAACGCATCGAAATCCATGCGCGGGCCGTACAGCGCGGTGAGATCGGCGTGGAACGTCCGCAGATAGGTGTCGCGGACCCGAACGCTGGAGAACAGCTCCGCGTCCCACTCCGGTTCGGCGCTCTGGAACGTGGCCGCGCCGCAGAAAATCGCAAGCGGTCCGAACCCGCCGAGCGGCCCGCAGCCGATCTCGACCACACGCCGCCCCTCGAAGTTAAGCGGTTCCCAGGGCATGTGGCAGCGGACGACGGCCTCCTGCCGCAGCAACAGCTCGGCAAAGCGGATGCCGCGGCCGTGCTTGCCCGAGGACAGCAGTTCGTCCGCAGTCCACGCTGGACCGTTGCGCAGCAGCGGCAGCCTGCGGCGAACGAGCCGCCAGGTTTCCAGCGGCGTCAGCGTCAGGAGGTATGACAGGCGCGGCATGTCAGGCGCGGCATGTCAGGCGGCCAGCATCGCAGCGAAGGCGGCGGAGGCGCGGTCCATGCGATAGCGATCAGGCAGGAGCGAGGGACTGAGGCCGGCGTCTCCGCGCGGCGCGCAAGCCGACATGGCCGCAACGAAGGCGGAACCGCAAGGCACGAGCGTCACCGCACCGGGCGCAGCTTCGCCAGCGATTTCGACGATCCCACCGGCCTCGGGCGAGGCGATGACGGACGTGCCGCAGGCCAGCGCTTCGAGCGCGACATTGGGCAGGCCCTCCCAGCGCGACGGCAGGAGCAGCGCATCGGCGCCCGCAAGCCACGGGGCGGGCTCCGGCTCGAAGCCCGCAAGCGCCACCCTGCCCGTCAGACCGAGATGTTCGACCTTGCCCTGCAACACCGGCAACTCCTCGCCTTCCCCGAAAATCGTCAGCTGCGAGTCCTGCGGCATTTGCGCGAAGTCGTCCAGCAGCCGGTCGTAGCCCTTCTGCGCGGTCAGCCGGCCGACGCAGACGAAACGACGGCCCGGCCCCGGCGCGCGGCGCGGCACGGCGGCAGAGGTGCGCAACGCCGCCTCGTCGACCGGATTGGGCAGCACGACGATGCGGCCAGGCGCGACGCCGCCGGCAACCAATTCGTCGCGGAGATAGTTCGCCGGACATACGACCGTATCGGCGCCGCGGTAGAGGAAGCGGTATCCCAGCCGGTAGAGCCATTGCCCGGGCGCGGACCTGGCATGGCGCTTGGGTGTATTAGCCTCGCGAACGACGACCCGCGGCCGCCCGGCGAGCCACGGCTTGAGCAGCAGGACGCCGAGGTTGAGATAGCCGATGGTCGAAACGACGATGGCGGGACGCTCAATGCGAAGCACGCGCAACAGCGCCGGCAGCGCGGTGCGCAGCCGCGGCTTGTCCAGCGAGACGACCCGCAGGCCTTCCGGCACCAGCGCCCGCCATGGGCCGACCGGCTCCAGCACGATCACCACCGGCGCGAACGCAGCACGGTCGAGCTGCGCCGCAAACGCCAGCAGCACCTTCTGCGCCCCGCCGCCCGCGAACGACGGCAGCACGAAGGCCACGGGCGTCGGCCGATCGCGCAGGCTCGCGGACCCGGCGTCGGAGACGGGGGTCAGGAGCCGCTCCCTTGACCCCATGTGCCGCCCACTCTAGACGGGCTGATCTGGAACACGGCACGCATGTCCTACAAAGGCAAGAAGGTCCTGGTTACCGGCGCCGACGGCTTTATCGGCTCCCACCTCGCCGAAGCGCTGGCGCGCGACGGCGCGCGCGTGACCGCACTTGCGCTCTACACCGGCCTCGACCGCCACGGCTGGCTCGACGAGATCGACGCCGACTTGCGCGGCGCAATGCGGCTGGTGCGCGGCGATGTGCGTGACGCCGCGATGATGCTTCGCCTCGCCGAAGGCCACGACGTCGTGTTTCATCTCGCCGCCCTGATCGCCATTCCGTATTCCTACGACGCGCCGCATTCGTACATCGGCGTCAACGTCACCGGCACCGCCAACATCCTCGAAGCCGCGCGCACGCACGGCATCGGGCGCGTCGTGCACACCTCGACCAGCGAGGTCTACGGCACGGCGCAGACCGTGCCGATCGCGGAAACGCACCCGCTGGTCGCACAGTCGCCTTACGCCGCGAGCAAAATCGCCGCCGACAAGCTCGCGGAGTCCTACGCGCTGTCGTTCGATCTCCCTGTCTATGTGTTGCGGCCGTTCAACACTTACGGCCCGCGTCAAAGCGAGCGGGCGGTGATCTCGAGCGTGATCCGGCAGGCGCTGGATCCGAAGTGCGACGCCATCCGGGTCGGCGACGTGACGCCGGTGCGCGACTTCAATTACGTCGCCGACACGGTGTCGGCGTTCCTCGCCATCGGCAGTTCCAACGCGGTCGAGCATGGCCGGCCCTACAATTCCGGCACCGGCACGGGCGTCTCGATCGCCGAGATGATCGACGCGGTGCGGGCCGTCACCGGCGCCAACAAACCGGTCGTCAGCGAGGAGCAGCGAGCGCGGCCCGAAAAGTCCGAAGTCCGCAAGCTCGTCGCGGATGCGAGCCTGCTTGCGGCGGCGGCGGGATGGAAGCCGCGTTTCGATTTGCGCAACGGCATCGCGGAAACCGCCGCCTGGTGGCGCGATCGCGTCGCCAGCGGGCGGACCCGCGCCGACGCGAGCTATTTGCTGTGAGTTAACCACCGGCTTTGTGCACGATGCACTGCCGCTCCAGTTCCTGGTCGACAAAGTCGCGGCGCTCCTCGACAAACCGCCGCAGGCGTTCCTCGGGCGGCTGCGCTGGCGACTGCCACCAGAACGGGTGCGTCAACAATTGCAGGGCGCGCCCTTCCCTGACGGCCGCGTGTTCAGTGGGAAGACCACGATGCCAGGCGCCGCGCGAGTCCGAGCAATAACCCATCTCGCGCACGAAGCGCGGCCCGTAGGCGTTCAGGAGGCCGCCGATCCGCTCCCCTTCGCCGATGCGGTCCGCCGCGGGACGGTGAAAGCTCATCAGCGTGACCACGCGCCCGAGCGCCACGCCGAGCAGCTTCGCCTCACGGTCGACCGCGGCGTCCACCACGTCCGAAGTGGACGGATAGAGCGAGCCGTCGAAATGCAGGCCGATGCTGTGGCCGAAGTCGGCGATCTTGCGCAACGCCGCAAGCCCGGCATTCGAAAAGACGTTGTAGAACTCGGTGCGGAGAAGAACGAAATAGGTCGATGCGTGGCCGAGGCGGCACTCCAGCTCCGCCATGCTGGCGGCGGCCTCTAGCGAGAAGTCGACGTCATGCCGCAGGATCAGGTGGCGCTGCGCAGGATCGGCGTCCTCGAAATTGCGCGCCTCGTAACCCAGATCCCGCATGGCTCCGAGTAGCGCCGTATAGCCGGCGGGCGAGAATTCGTAACTCATGCCGCGCGCTCCGCCACCGCGGCCTGCCAGACGGCGAAAAGGTCGCGGGCCCGGTCCGGCCCATTGCAGAGCGCCGCCACGCGGCGCGACGCATTTTCGCCGAGCCTGCGCCGCAGGACGGGATCGGCATGCATCGTCTGGAAAACGCCGGCCATCGCCGCGACGTCATAGCTTGGCAACAGGTATCCCGTCTCGCCGCTTTCGACGAAGCGGTTGTAGTGCCCAATCGAAACCACGGGACGCGCGGCGGCGAGCCCTTCGATGATATCCCTGCCCCATGGATTGTTCGCCCGTGTCGGCTTGAACAGCACGTCGCAGCCTATGAGCACCCGTTCGGGGTCGCTGACGTGGCCCATGAACAGGATCATGTCGGCCACGCCCTGCACCTCGGCATAGTCGGCCAGCGTGCGGCCGCGGAACGCGGCCAGCGCGCCGGGCAGCGTTCCCCTCAGACGCGGGTCGCCCGCCACCACGAACATCACGTTGCAGTCGCCGCGCCGCTTCAGCTCGGCCGCCACCTCCACCACGCGGTCGATGCCGCGCTGCCAGTCGTAGTTCGACAGCACCGCCACCTTCAGGCGGCCATCCGGCGGAATGGCCGGATGCGGCTCGATCCCGGGCGCAGGCGGCATGGCGACGTTGTAGATCACGGCGCCATCGGCCGCGCGTCCAGCGAGGGCTTCAATATTGGCCTTCTCGTTCTCGGTGATGAAAACCAGCCGGTCGTTTGCGGCGATCAGGCAACGCGCCTGCATGCGCGAAAACAGGTTGTGCGCCACGACCGTACGGATGTGCGTGGTCTGCGCCTTGGCGTGATGACGGCGCAGCCAGCCGGCCAAGCCGAACAGGCTCTCGTGGTTGAAATGCACGAGATCGAACCGCTCCGTCACCGCGCGCAGCAATTCCTCCCGTCCCGCGCGTGTCCTGACGAAATCCAGAACCCAGCGCGAATAGCCGTAAACGTTGCGCGACAACCGGCGCAGCGTATTCATCCGCGGCAGCTCGGGCGCCACGCGGCAGGGAAGGTTCAGCGCCTCGTAGCGTGACCGGATCGGACCGTCTTTCATGCACCAGACTTCGGGCTGGACCGCGGCGCGGTCCATGAAGCTCAGCGACTCGAACAGGCTACGCGAGGAGCCGCCGAAGCCGCCCTCGATGTCGAGACAGAGCACGCGGATCGGAGCGGTCACAGACGGCCCGAGCCTCCGGCAACCAGCTCGGCCGTGCGATCGAAGCCGATCCTGAACAAAGCATCGACGATCGACAGGCCTGGAATGAATTCGTGGCCTTGCTCATATCGCGGATGATCGAACTCGTTGTAGGTCAGGTGGATACCGGCCCGCTCCATCTTCTCGGCGCTCTGGTATCCGCTGCCGCCCTTGCCCGAAAGGTAGACGACGTCGCGCCCGAAGTGCGACAGGATCGAGATCAGGCGATCGTCCGAGACCGCCGATCCGACGTCGAACTCGGACGAGCTCCGGAACGCACAGCGCAGGCCAAGCCGCCGCGCCACCGCCTCGACGACGGCGCGGTTGGCGGAGCCCAGACCCCGCGCCGCATCGAGGGCCGCGAACACGCCACCAAGCCAGTCCCGCACCTCGCCATAGGCCGGCGCTCCGGAATAGAACGTTTGCAGCGTCGACAGATGCGCCTGCGTCCAGCCGGGCTCGGCGCAATGCACCGTGCGGATCGCATCGCCGAAGCGATAGCTGACCGGCACCGTGAGCCATCGCGCCGCGCCGCCGCCGTCGATCTGCACGCGGTTGATGTAGCTGTTCTTGGAAAACTGCACGTCGTCGAGAAACACGAACACGTCGCATCTGGCCATTTTCGAGAAATAGCCCAGCCACGGAAGATAGTTCGGCTGATGGACCGCGACGATCATGAGCGCGCGGCGGCATCCGCCTGACGCCGGGAGAGCCAGTCGGCCCGGAACATCGCAAAGCAGATCACGTCGCTGCGCGTGCCGTCCTGCAACAGCCGGTGGTCGCGCAATACGCCCTCGATCCCGAAATGCTGGCTCTGGTAGTTGTAGACGGCCGCGACGTTGCGCGCATACGGCGTTCCGGCGACCTTGAGCATATCCATCGGCCCGAACAGAAAATCGAGGATCGCCGCGCGCGTTTCGTTGACGACGCGCTTCTTCCACCAAGCCCGGTCCCCGATCATGACGTTGATCTGCGCGACGCGGTGCACCGAATCGCAGCCGAACGAATAGTTCCCGATGTGATCGCCGCCCTCCTTGGCGAAAATGCCGAGGTGGAACGATGTCCTGTTGTCGTGGCGGGCGACGTAGGCCTCGACGTCGGCCCTGGTGCGGCGGAGCCCGCCCGAATAGAGAAACCGCGTGACCTCGGGATCGTCCAGCCAGGCGAGATAGCGATCCGTCACGTCGTCCGCGCCGAGGCTGCGCAGCACGAAGCGCTCGCTCTCAAGGCGAAGCGGGGCGCCCGGAGTCCAGGCAGGCGGCGACGACGCAGTCATTGTCCGATCAGCCGGCCGATTGCGGCCAGATCGACCGCCGCGAGAACCTCTTCGGTCTCCAGCGCGCGGCCGAGGCGCGCCTCGATAGCGGCGACGATCCGCATGTGACCGAGGCTGTCCCAGGCCTCGAAGTTCTCGATCGAGGCGTCGTCGGGAATCTCCTCGCAACGAAGCTCGAACGCTTCGGCCACCAGCTCCTTGGCGGCGCTCACGGCTTGTCTCCCCGGACGAGGCGCGCGACGTCGTCGCGGTTGACCTTGCCCCGGTCGTTCCTGGGAATTTGCGGAACGATGTGCCAGGAGGTCGGAATCTTTTCGGGCACCATGTGCTGTACGGCCCAGGCGCGCAGCGCCTTCGCGTCCGCTGCCGGGTTCTTCACCACCACCGCCACGCCGACGCTTTCGCCTGCGATCGCATCCGGGATTCCGAAGCTGCAAGCTTCGACGACGTCGGGATGCCGCTCCAGAAGCGCATCCACGTCCTCGGGGTGGACCTTGAGGCCGGCGCGATTGATCTCGTGTTTGCGGCGTCCGGTGAGACGAACGATCCCGGTTTCGTCAATCGAGCCGACATCGCCGGTCGCGAGCCAGCCACCGCTCAGCGCGTCCCTCGTCAGGTCATCGCGCTTGAAGTAGCCCGTCATCAGGCTCGGCGTCTGCACCACGAGGTCGCCGTCGCCGGACCGTGCCAGCGACCCGTCGCCGCGGCGCACGGCGGCGGCCCCGCCCCACATGCGGCCGACCAGCCCATCTTCGAAGCCCATTTCGGCCGCCGGCGCCCCGGCGATCCAGTTCGCGGCCTCGGTCATTCCGTACATGTTGAGCACCGCGTCGGTCCCGCTCCATTCCGCGACCGCCCGCCACAGCTCGCCGGACAGCGGCGCGGAGCCGATGTGGACGCGGCGCAGCGCCGCCTTTTGCGGCCGCTTCGCCGCCTTAAGCGCGATCTTCCAGAACGCCGGAACCGAGCTCAGGAAGCCAATATCGTATCGATCCACCACCTCTCCGAGCCGAGCGACCGATTTGAGGTCGCCGCCGGAGGCGAGCACCAGATCGCGCCCGGCGAGAAGCGGGGTCAGGCAATTCCCGATCAGCCCGTGACCGAAATGCGTCGGCAGGACGCACAAAGTTCTGGCTAGCGCCGCGTCGCCGATGTGGGCGCGGTTGAGCGCCGCGCGCGCGAGCAAGGCGCGATAGCCGAGCACGACGCCCTTCGGCGCGCCGGTCGAACCGGACGTGAACAGCACCAGCGCCGGATCGTCGAGCGACGCACCGGCGAGCGGATGCTCCCTGAGCGCGGCTTTCGCGAGATTGAGAACCGGACGGCCGAGCACGCTGCCGTCGCCGTCGCCATCCGTGAGCACAGCGACCGGGTTCACGAAATCGACGATGGTGTCGAGCTCGCTCGGCGTCGTGGCCGGATTGATACAGGCCGCGGCCGCACCCGCCGTCCAGACGGACAGCAGGTCCGCGAAGAACCGCGGCGTCCCGCCGTGCCGGATGACCACCACCGCGCCGGGCCCCGTGCCGAGCGAAGCCAGATGCATCGCGCGGGCGCGAATGTCGGCGGACGCAACGCGCAGGTCGAGTCGGGCGCCGGTTTCGGCATGGGTGATCGTGCCTGCGGGAAAGAACATGGCTACGCAACTTCGGGCAGAAGCGCTTCGATCCAGTTCCAGAGCCGCGGATCGCTCTGGCCGGTGTGCAGCAGAATGGTGAAGGTTCCGCCGAATTCGCGGCAGACGCCGCGCGCCCATAGCGAGTCCGCAAGCACCTTGCTCACCGGATGGTCGAAATAGCGCCCTCCGATCAGCCCGAACTCCATCACCGCGGTGGAAATCTGTTTGAGCGGCAGCGCGCGGCGCGCAACCAGGTCATAGGCCCGGTGCGGTCGGCAGGTGCCCGACCGGAAGCCCACCACCTCCGGATAGGCCAGCGTGCAATCGAGCGTCATGCCGGCATCCGACCAGATCCGGGGCGTGGCCTCGGCGTCGTAGCGAAGCGTGTGCTGCCTGCCTTCCGTCACCGGCATGCTGATGACGGTTTCGAGTCCGTCCTTCTGCCGGCGCCACTCGTCCGCATCCGCCGGCGTGCGCGCGCCGGGATGGAAGCCGACCACGTGGCCGCGCTCCCTGATTTCCCCGGTGAGCGCCCGGAGCAGGTCCGGCATCGACAGCACATAGGGGCTGTCGCGCGTATCCTCGCTGGGCCCCATGAAGTAGAAATGGCTCGCGATCCCGTGCCGCTCCGACAGGTCCATCAGCCGCCGCGCGGAGCGCCACGGCTCGCCGTTTAAGTACGACTTTTTCAGCCGCGACAGGGCCGCACGCGGATTCCCGCGCTTGAGCAAGTCGCCCGCCGCGTTGCGGATCGGCTCGAAGGGCCGGTGATAGCCGCGCAGGCGATCGACGTCGTGCGTGAACTTCACAGCATAGTGCGTGCGGGAGGCCGGACGAGGCTCGCCCGTGATCGCCGCGGCCAGATCGCGCGCCGCACGGTCGGCCCAGGGGTAAAGCCGCCCATCGTCCGGCGCGATCAGCGCGGCGCCGACGGGAAAACGGCCATAGCGGTCGTGCTCGCGGCTGCGGGCCGGATGGCCGCGCTCCTCCAGCCGCGACAGCAGCAGAACGATCAGCCCGATCGCGTCGTAGCGCAGCGGCGACGAGGCGTCGCCTTGCGGCGGCAGCAATCCGGCCTCTTTCAGTGCAACCAGCCGGGCCAGCGCCTCACGCTCGGGATGCAATCCATCCGCATCCACCTGTACGCCTTCGGGGAACAGCGCCGCCGGCACCGTAACCGCGCCGGCGGGCGCGTTCGGACCGTAGTGCAGAACGCGCGCGCCATCCGGCGCGCGCACGACGAAATGGCTGAGGTCGAGAAAGTCGCAGGCAAATTCGATCTCCGGCCGGAACCGATCGAGTTCCGGCGCCACCGACAGCCGGTAGGCGACCTCAGACATGGCCCGCGATTCCGAAGTGCCGCATCCAGGCGTCATGGGTCAGAAGCTGGCGAAGGAGCTTGGTGTGCTTGATTCCGCCCTCCAGATGCTCGTCGATGCAAATCCTGAGCGCGGCGGCATCGAGCAAGCCGAACGTCAAAGCGTCGAGCCGCGTCTTGATGTCCGCGAAGCGAGCGCGGTGCGCGGGCCCGTCGCTGTAGAGGCCGCGCACGTTCTGCCACGATCCCGCCGAATGCAGCGAGCTCGGCACGTCCGGCCGGCGCAGGATTCCGAGCCGCCGGAGCGCGCCGCGCCCGACCAGCGCCGCCACATCGAGCCACGGCTCGCGATCCGCCGCGAAGTGCGTGTTGGCGTTCTCCAGGCGCGCAAGTTCGGGCGACAGCACGCGCAAAGCAGCGATGACCGGCCGCGCCGAGCAGCGCCACGCCGGCTTCATCCGCAGATAGACGTCGAACACTTCGGCGTCATAGGCGGGCATGCGTAGATTGGCGAAGGCGCGGACGCTCATCATGCCGGTATAGGCGTAGTGCTTGCTGACGGCATGAAGAATGAACGCATCCCAGGCGTTGTACGGGTCGTCGGATTCCAGCCACGGCGCAAGCACGTCCTGCATCGTGCTTTCCTGCGAGCGCCACCAGCGCTCCGTCCAGGGGGCGGCGATCAGGCGCCGCAAGGTCGACGCCGGCGGCCCCTGCCGCAAATTGTAGAGGACGTCCGCGCCGGTCGGCCTTGCCGGGATCGGCCGCAGCATCGGCAGGCGGGTGTGCGAGCCGCCGATATCGAGGAAGCGCGCAGGAAGGTAATAGCCGCGCAAGGTGTAATCGAGGCCGTGGCCGCTGAGCACGGTGTCGCACTCGCTTGCGACGCGCGGCATGAAGGCCGAAAACTGCGGCGACGCCGGAAAAAGGCCGTTGCCGTCGATCACCGCGTCGTCGTGGGCCGAAAGTGTGTCTTCGGGATCGACGATCGCGGTCCGATGCGGCGCGCCGCAGATCGCCGCCGCCTCGCGCGCGAGCGCAAGTTCCGGATTGTCCGGAAAGCTAGCCGTGGTCCAGCAGCTCAAGGCGCCGCGCGGCGTGGCGCCCAGCACCCAGCGGCTGTCGATACCGCCGGACAGCAGCAGGCCGACGCGCTTGCCGCCCGATTGCCGCTCGACCGCCGAACGGAACGCCCGGTCGAGCTCCGGTCCGGCGTCGCGCTCGGAAAAATCCGGAGCGCGCCAACGCAGCTCCCAGTAGCGCCGCTCGCGCACGCCCTCGCGGTCGATCTCCCAGATGCAGGCCGCGGGCAGCGCATCGACCCCCGCGACCGACGTGAACCGGCCGACCGTGCGCTGCATGGTGAAGAGCTGCGCCAGCGCATCCGGATTGGCCTTGCGCGGCACCCGCTCGCAGCCGAGCAGCACGTAGATCGACGTTCCGAAGACCGTCTCCTCGCCGCTCCGCCAGACATGCAACGGAAACAGCGCATGGCGGTCGGTCACCAGCGTCAGCCTGTGCCGGCCGGGATCGTAGACCGCCGCGCAGAACTGTCCGTTCGCTTCGGCCAGCCGGTCGAGCCGGCCGTTGCAGTAGAGATCGAGAACCACCGGCGCCGGATCGTGGCGCGGATCGGGCTCGCCGAGGAACGCCTCGGTGTTGAAGATCTCGCCCAGCGCCACCACCACGATGCCCGTGCCGGCGTCGGCAAGAACGCCGTGGCCGTTGTCGTGCCGATGGGCGGCGCGGCCGATCGAGCAGCCCGCGGCCTGCGGCGCGTGAACGCCATAGCCTGCGCGAACCCGCCGGACCAACGGGGCCAAATCGACCGGTGCGCCGCTGTCGCGCCGATGAATGCCGAACAATCCGATCATGACGGGGCTAGCGGAACCGTTCGCGCGGCAGCGCCATGAAATTGTTCCGGGGGCCGACAAACACGTCGTACTCGTAAGGCGCTAGTTCGTCGCGCAGGATGCCGGCGATGCGGCGGCCGCCGCGCGAATACCATCCGGCGGCGCGAATGCGCGGGCGCAGGCGCGTCAGCGCGTCCTTCGCGCCCTGCAGCGCCTCGACCTCGGCGCCGTTGAGCGTCAGGCTGACCATGTCGAGCCGCGACAGCGCGTGCTCGCTCACGATCCTGTCGATGGAGATCGTCTTGACCTTCTCGTGCGTCTCGCCGCGCTGCACCTCGGCGACCAGCGTGTTGCCCTGGGCGTAGGATTTCTCCAGGGTGAATTCCGATTCCGCGTTCCAGATGGCGCGGTGCAGCGGCGTCACCGTCCGCGCGCCGTTGACATCGACATTCCTTTGCAGCAACGCGTGACAATCGCTGCTGGCCTCGACCGCGATCACGCGACCCTCCGGCGTGTCGCGCGACATGCGGATCGAGCCAAATCCAAGAAACGCGCCGCAATCGACGATGACGTCGGCCGGGCTCGGCCGGAATGCGCGCGCCAGCCGGTCGCGCGCCGCCGGATCGTCGATGCTGGCGATATTGTCCTTATGCTGGCCGTGCAGCCCGTGGAGCCGGTCGAGCGGATAGCCCTGCGGTCCCAGATCGGGCCGCATGTGCGGATAGATCCAGCGCGTCACGAAGTCCTTGGCCAGCCGGAAGGATTCCTTGCGCACCGCCGGCGGCAGGGCCGGCTTCAGAATGTCGTAAAGCTCGGCATTTTTCGGCTCGGTGCCGAATCCGAACAGCTTCACGTTCGCCTCGCTGGAGGCAATCCACGGCACGCCGCCGTCCGCGCCGAACCGCAGATGCGGAGCGGCCGCCCGGATGGCGTCGAGCAGCGCGGCGTGACGATCGAGCAGCCGCTGCCGGTAACCGGGAACAACCAGCTTCAGGCCGACTGGAACAAATGCAAACACCGATTCACCCGTCACTCGGTTGCGCGCGGCTGGTAGGACTTCAGATAGTCGATCCGGTCGATCGCGGACGCAGGCAGGCGCTCCCGAAAGCGATCGAAGGTCCGCACGTCCTCAGCCGTAACCCTGGTCGGCATCCGTCCGCTTTCGCTGTTGGTGTTCATGGCCGGCACGGGGGTAAGCGAATCGAATTCCAGGCCGAGCGCGCGCAGATGCCCGGCCATCCGCTCGTTGTCGGTCAGGTCGTCGGTCCGGATCACGGCCGAATGCGTGACCTGCGGCATTTCCCGCATGGCGAGAAAGCGCAGGTAAAGCTCGCACCAAGCCCAGAGATACAATTCTCCCTTCTCCAGCCGCGCCGGATCGAGACATAGTTGGTTGCGGGCCGAATCGAGCGGGCCGTTGTCCTTGTAGAAGTTCTTGTCGCGATTGAGAAAGCTCCGCATGTTTTTCAGCGGATCGCGGACCAATAGAACCAGCCCGAACTTCGGAGTGCATCGGCCGTAGCCGATATGCAGCCCGCGCGCGAAGAACTTGCTGACGTCGACGAAGGCCGACTTGCCCATGCCTGCGATCTGCCGCTGAATCTGGCCGAGCCGACGCCGCGCGACCCGTTCGATGTAGTCGTCGTCACCGGAGGCGAAGGCCTGCAACACCCTGCCCCGGCCGAGCAATTCGTCGGTCTCGACAAACCGCCGGCGGAAATGCCGCTCGGCGTCGCCGAGAACGCCCGGCAGAACCGGCCGCACCTGGGGCTCCTCGAAGGCAGCGTAAGCGTTCGGCACATGCCGGTTGATCAATTCCGCAAAGGACGCCTGGCCGCAACGGCCGGTCGCTACGGTGAAGACAAAGCGCGCGCTCATCCCTGGGGCTTGTCCGCGTCGGCGTGCAGCATGCGCTCCCGCTCCGCCCGCCACAGGTCGGCATAGCCGCAATTTCTGAAGCTCTCGAAGTACGGGCCGCCTTCCGTGAAGTGGATGTTGGACAGTTCGGACACCGGCAGTTCCGGATCGTAGTCCACCAGATGATTCCAGCGGTGCGGTATCTCGCCAATCAGGCCGTCGTTATCGATCCACTTGAAGCGGTGCAGTTCGAGGCCGGTCGCCGAATTGACGTAGTCCGCGGTCAGCGCAGTGCAGCGCGCGCAATTGAACAGCATCACGCTCGACCAGTTTTTCCGCTCGTACTGCGTCTGCGGCTGGTTGAGGAACTTCACGCTCTCCTTCGGAACATGATCGTGCTTCACGACCATGATCGCGAAGCGGTCGTCGCGCAGCGCCCACAATTTTGCGACATCGTCGAGGGTCAGCATGTCGCAATCCATGAAGATCGCCCAGCCCTTAAAGCCACACAGGCTCGGAACCAGGAAGCGGGAGAACGAGAAATCGGTCGATTGCAGAGAGTGCCGCTCCCGCCACATCTCCCGTTTCAACTGGCCGAGCGCCAACGGCGTGATCGAGACCGGCCGCGACGCCCGCGCGTGAATGCTGTGCGACAACACATGAAAGGCCACAGCCTCCTTGGGGTCGTAGCCGATGAAGAACCGAATCAGGTCTTCGCTCACTGGATTGTTCCGTTCGATGTTGGACAGGGCCGGTTCATTGCGCCGCCGCCGGGTGGCGCGTACCAGAGGCGATCAGCGAGCGGACGGCTCGCGCGGCCCTGCGGCCTGCGCCGGGACCGCCCGTCGACACGAACCGTTCGACGAATGCCGCACGGTCGCGCACCTTCTCGGCGTAGAGCCTCTCGATGTCCTCGACCGGCTGCGACAGGAAGTCCTTCAGATTCCGGTGGAATCCGGGAGCGCCGGCGTCGAACACGAACACAGCGCGCTCGAATGCGGCCCGCGCCTCGGGCCGGAGCGGCGTCTGCTGCGGAATATCGATGTAGACCATCGGCCTGCCGGACATGATGCACCAGCTCGGTGTGCTGAAGCTGCGGGACGTTACGATGACGCGTGCGGCGCTCATCACGTAACGCAGATCGGCACGCTCCTCGTACAGCGACACGTTGGGAGCGGCGCGTGCCGTCTCGATGATCGGGTCCGGGTCGATATAACGGAAGGCGGGATAGGGCTTGTAGAACACGCGGTGCGGCAATCGCGCGAGCACGCGGTCGATCATCGCGATCTCGTAGTCCGCCTTGTCGGCGTCGGAGACGCCCTCGAACAGCAGCCCGCGATTGCCGAGATAGAGGGCGGTCGCGACATACCAGATCGGCGCCGCGTCTTGCCTCGCCCGGCGGCGGCCGGTGCGCCGGTAGTCCTGCGGCAGGCCGGCGGCCATCGCGCCGCCACTGCGGAACGGATTGGCGCGCGACAGGCGGGCGCCTTCTTCATTGAACATGATCGCAAAGTCCGTGGCGCTGTTCTCGTAGGTCAGCCGGTAGTCCACGGCCGCGGCATTGATCTCGACGGTGACGCCGTGCTGGAAGCCGACCAGCGGGATTTTCCGTTCCTGCAGAACCTTGTGCAGTCCCACGGCCTCCGGCGCGGCTACGATGTTGCTCAAGACCGCCTTCGGCCGAAGAACCTGCAATTCATCGAGCCGTTCCCTCCAGGCCGACAGGCTTGCGCGGTACTTCGCAATCTGGGTCGCGACGATCCGCGAAAACGCCTGCGCCAGCGCCCGGCGCGGGCGGGACTCGACGCGGCCCGCGAGCCCGCCGTCGACGATCCGCTCGACGACGCCCGACACGGCGGCGACGTCGTCCGGCCTCGCCTCGGTGTCGGCAGCGCGCGGATCCTTGAGGCTGTGAACGGCATATCCCGAAAGCGCCAGCGCGACCGCCGTTTCCTTCACCAGCTCGTTCTCGCGCAGCACCAGGACGCTGCCGCGCGGGCCAGAGAGCCTGCTCTTGCGTCCGAACCAGTCCAGTGCGCGATAGGCGAGCGACGTCGCGCCGGAAAACGCCAGGCGTGCACGCAAGCCCGCCGACGGCGGACGCGGATCGGGAGCGGCCGCAATGTCCTGCACCGGCACGCGCACAATCCGGAACTCAGGATGACCGGCAAGTAGCTCGGCCAGCACCGGCGCATAGGTCGCCTCGAACACGCTGTCGCCGCCTGAAAAGTCGATCAGCGTGACCGGACGATCATAGTCGGCGTCGGTCAGGGCCGCGGCCTTCAGCAGCAGGATGTGCAGTTTGGCATAGGCGCTGCGTCCGGCCGCGATCCCGAGATGATGGTCGCCGCCGTTCGCCGGATCGGCGAAGTGCCGATAGAGGTCCTCTCCCATCGCCACCGCTGCCGCATTCAGCTCCGCAATGGCGGTGGGCGTGAGCGCGGCATCGGCGCGCAAGGCGTCAAAACGGCGGTCGCGCAGCAGCCCAGGCGACCAGGTCCGCAGCTCGAAGCGACCCGGCAGGCCGAGGCCGCGTGCCTGCTCCAGCGCCTCCGCGGAATCGGCAAAGACCAGCATGGTCTTCGTCCCGGCGCCGGTGTCGGCGCCCGCAACCGGGCTTTTCGTCGCCGCGTCCATGGCGTCAGTGCCGTACCGGCAGGCCATGCGCCGCGAGATGGCGCTTGGCCTCCAAGGGAGTCTGCTCGGTGAAATGAAAGATGCTGGCGGCGGCCACCGCCGAGGCGCCGCCCTCGCACAGCACCGATACCATGTGGCCGTAGTTGCCGGCGCCGCCGGAGGCGATCACGGGAATGCCGACGGCCTGCGTCATCGCCTTGACCAGTTCCACGTCGTAGCCCTGCATCGTGCCGTCCCGGTCGATGGAGGTCAGTAGAACCTCGCCGGCGCCGTCGGCCTCGGCGCGGCGCGCAAGCGCGATGGGATCGAGACCCGTCGGCTTGGTCCCCGCATGGGTGAAGACTTCGTTGCGGCCGTCCGCGTGGCGGCGTACGTCGATCGAAACCACGCAGCACTGGCTGCCGAAGCGGCCCGCGATCTCGCCGACCAGTGCCGGGCGCTCGACCGCCGCGGTGTTGATCGCGACCTTGTCGGCGCCGACCATCAGCAGCCGGCGAACCTCATCGATAGAGCGAATGCCGCCGCCGACGGTCATCGGCATGAAGCACTCGTCGGCCAGTTCGTCGATCAGATCGTAGTCCGGCTGGCGCCCGTCGCGCGTCGCCGAGATGTCGAGGAACACCAGTTCGTCAACCTCGCGCATATTGTAGACCTTGACCGCCTGCATGGCCGCGCCGACACGCCGCCACGAGTTGAACGCCACGCCCTTTACCAGCGTGAAGTCCTTGTAGAGCAGTGTCGGCATGACGCGGACCTTGAGCATGCGGGCGTCGTTTAGATGGCCAGAAAGTTGCGCAGCAGCCGAAGACCGCTCTTCTGGCTTTTTTCGGGGTGGAACTGCGTGCCGAACACGCGGCCGCTCTGCACGACGCTGACGAAGCCGCCGCAGTAAGGCGTGCGCGCGACGACGCTGCCGCCGACGGCGCAATCGACATGGTAGGAGTGCACGAAATAGAAGTCGCGGCCCGACTCGATGCCGTCGGTCAATGGCGAGGGTCGCTCGTGCACCACCTCATTCCAGCCGATATGGGGAATCCGCTCGCCATCGACCGGAACGAGCCGTTTTACGTTGGCGTGAAGCAAACCCAGCCCCTCGGTCGGCTCGCCTTCGGTGCCGCAGGACGCGAGCAATTGCATGCCGAGACAGATGCCCAACAGCGGAATGCCGGCCCCCACCCGCTCGCGGATGGCCCGGTCGAGCCCCTGCGCCCTGAGATTGCGCATGGCGTCGGGGAACGCGCCGACGCCCGGAAGGATCATCCGCTCGGCTGCGGCAACGTCGGCGGGACGGTCCGTCACCACTGGATCGCCGCCGCACTCCTCCACCGTCCGGCGGATGGAGTCTAGGTTGCACAGGCCGTAGTCGACGATGGCGGTGCGCGCCATGAGCCTCAGCCGGCGTTGTCGTAGTTGATCTTGGTCAGGTTGCCGTCCTTGTCACGGATCGGCTTGCCCTGGTTGTCGACCACGAACAGCTTCTTGTTGGTGAAGCGCTCGCAGATGCGCAGGAACTCGTCCATCTCCATCTCGATGTCGCCAAGAATCTCCTCGAGGCGAACGCCGAGATAGGTCGAAGGAAAGCGCCCGTCGTACCGGCGGCAGATCGCGATGGCGTCCTTGCGCTGCAACCGGTCGCGCCGGATGTGCATGGAGGCGTTGTCGCTGGCGCGGCCGTAGCCGTACTTCAGGAACTTGAAGTGGTCGTGGATGCCCATGTGGGCGTTGTCGAGGTTCTCATAGTTGATGAAGGCGTTCTCGATCGCATGCGGCCAGGTCTCGAAGCCGTGCGCCTGGGCGATCAGCGCGTTCTGAAAGCCGTCCCAGGGCACGAAGTAGCCGAGGAACAGGCCGGTGACGCCGACGCGCTTGAGCGCAGCATCGGTCGGATAGGTGTAGGGCACGAGATGATGCTGCTCGATGCCGTCTTGGCCGATCAGGTCGCTGACGCGAAGCCCGAGCAGTCCGCCAAACTCTTCGAGCCAGCGGCGATCGAGGGTGTTGCCCTCGACTGCGGCCGCCGGGCCGCCGTACTCGTTCTGAGGGTTCTCGCCCCAGACGATCAGCGGGATTTCATACTGCACCGCGACCCGGACCGGCACTGTGAAGATCGTCAGGTGTTCGGGCCAGGCGATGTCGCCCACCTGGCGGAGCGCCAGCCGGTTGATGCGGCGGCGGATCACCGGATTGGTCTTGAACTCCAGCACGTCGACGCCGAGCTTGCTGAGATTGTCGAGATTGCGCCGACCGACCGACGTCAGCTTGTCGGTGTGGGCGGTCACGCACAGCGGATTGGCGCCGAGGTCCAACACCTTCAGAACCTGGAACGTGCTGTCTTTGCCGCCGGACACCGGTATGACGCAATCCCAGTTGCCGCGGTCTTTGGAGCGGTAGCGATCGAAGATGCCGCCGAGCTCGCGCCAGCGCGCGTCCCAGTCGACAGCCGTGCGCCGCTCGTAGTTGCGGCAGGCATTGCAAACGCCCGCATCGTCGATGTGCAGGTCGGGCTTGGTTTCCGGCAGCACGCATCGCCGGCAATAGCGGATCATGACGAAGCATCCTCGATCATATCGAATTGCAGCGGTTCGCCGCGGCGCAGCGCGCGGCGCGCCCGGCGGCCCAGGACTTCGGGCCAATGCTTCGGCGGCAGTCCGAAGCCCGGACGAATGGAGCGGACGTTCTCTTCGGTCAGCACGCCGTCTACGGGAATGTCCTTGACGACGTAGAGCGAGCGGCGGAATTGCACATTGGCCTGTTCGCTCGGCTTGCGCTCAAAGCCGGCGCGGCCCAGCGCAAGCGCGGCCGCGCGAACCCCGCGAACCATCTGTGCGAGTTCGGCGGGCTCCAGCGAGAACGCCGCGTCCGGCCCGCCAGCGGAGCGGTCCAGCGTGACGTGCTTTTCGATCGCGACCGCGCCGAGCGCAACCGCCGCGATCGGCACCTCGATGCCGAGCGTATGGTCGGAAAGCCCGACCGCGGCGCCGAAGCGCTTCGACAATTCGCCGATGGTATGGAGGTTCGCCTCCTCGACCGGCGTCGGATACCCGCTCACGCAATGCAGCAGCAACAGCTCACGGCAGCCACCGTCGCGCGCCGCCGCCAGCGCCTCGCCGATCTCGACGTCGTCGGCCATCCCGGTCGAGACGATCAACGGCTTACCAGTCGCGGCGGCCTTCCGGATCAGCGGCAGGTCGACGGCTTCGAAGCTAGCGATCTTGTAGGCAGGCGCGCCGAGCGTTTCGAGAAAGTCGACGGCGGTGAAATCGAAGGGCGACGAAAACACCGCGACGCCGAGCTTGCGCCCTTCCTCGAACAGCGCGGCATGCCACTCCCACGGGGTGTGCGCCTCGCGATAAAGCTCGTGCAGGGTGCGTCCGTTCCAAAGCCCGCCCTCGATGCGGAAGCCCGGCCCGTCGTGGTCGATGGTGATGGTGTCGGCGGTGTAGGTCTGAAGCTTGACGGCGTCCGCGCCAGCCGCCGCCGCCGCGCGCAGGATCTCAATGGCGCGGCCGAGTTGGCCGTTGTGATTGCCTGAGAGCTCGGCGATCACGTAGGGCGGTTCGCCCGGTCCGATCTTGCGGCCGGCGATGGTGACAGCGGTTTCCGTCATGAGGCGCTCATACGGTGCGGCATCGCGGCCGCAAGCGGATCGCTTTTCAGCCAATGGCCGGCGGCCGGAACGTAGCCCGCGCCGCGAAACAAAGCGGCGGACGCAGCGTTGCCGGGCAGAACCTCCGCCCACAGCGAAACGTCCGGCAACAGCCGGCGGCCGAGCGCAAGCGCCGCTTTGCCGAGCCCCAGGCCATGGCGTGCATCGTCGATCAAAATGGAAACCTGAAACGACAAGCCGTCGTCGCGCCGGTCGAACCGCAGCACGCCGGCAGGCGCATCGCCGTGCGTCACCACGTTGAAGACGCAGTACGGATCCGCGAGCTTGGCCTCCAGCCACGCAAAGTGCGACTTGGGATCGGGCGGCTCCGGATTGTGCGCGAAGCGGCGCGCACCGGGCTTGCCTTGCCATTCCAGCATGATCGGACCGTCGTCGCTTCGTGCCGGGCGCAGGCGCACAGGCTTGCCGTCGCGCGCCAGCGGCGGATCGAGCTCCATGACGCAGCGCCGGGCGCCGAGGCCGTCGCAGATGCGGCTTGCGGCGGCGGCCATGCGGGCAAGCGCCTGGCGGTCCGAACAGACATCGCGCAGCGCCTGCGCAACCGCTTCCGCCGATGGCGTGCCGCCGTTCAGCAACAACGCCGCGCCGCTTTCGGCGAGCGCGGTCGCGTTGTCGCGCTGGTTTTCGGCGGTCACGACCAGCAGCGTCGGTACGCCGAGGCAGCAGCGCTCCCACGCGCTGGTGCCCGCGGCGCCGATCGCAAGGTCCGCATCCGCGAGGAGCGCGGCCGGGTCCGGATGGTCGACGTACAGGCTCATGTCATGCTTTGCGCACAGCGCTCTCAGTCCGTTCAAATGCGGCGTTGACCCGCCGATCATGATGTGGGTGCGCAGCGGCAGGCCGCTCTCCGCGATCCCTTCCACGATCATGGCCGTGATGTTGTCGGGGTCGGTGCCGCCGACGCTGACCGTGACATTCGCAGGCGCCGGCCCGGCGCGGCGCACGGCATGCGATTGGCGGAGCGCCGCGAACTCAGGCCGTAGCAGCGCAAACCCGGACCCCAGCAGCAGCCGGCATGGGCCCGGCACGCGGCCCGCATAGCTTTCGGCGCGGCGACCCAGCGTCTGGTCGAGAAGAAGGTCGGCATCGTGCGGACGGTCCGCGAGATCGTCGAGCACCAGAATGCGCCGCGCCCAACCGCGGCATTTCGACTCGAAGGTGACGTCGCGGCCGTAGTGATCGACGACGAGAAGGTCGACGCTCCCAGGCCTGCGGGCCACCAGATCGTCATGCTCCCTAGCCGAGGCGAGCAATCGTTCAACAGCCCAGCCATCAGCGACAAGCTCGGGAATGGTCGCTTCGGTCTCGGCGCCCACGGCGAACACGCACTCCCAGCCGTCGCGCTCAAGCTCAGCGGCTAGCGCCAGGCAACGGCGTAGGTGCCCGCTGCCGATGGCCGGTGAAGCGTCCGCGCGAAACAGAGCCACTCGCGGCATTTTTGGTCCGCGGTCCTTATTTCCGCGGCACACGTGCCACGGCCACAAGACTGTCAGACATGTCAGCCGCCGCTAGCGCCGCGTCGTAGCACGCGGAAAGCTGTTCGCTATCGAGAAAGTCCCAGATGACATGGCCGTTCGGTTTCCCGTGCCGCAGCCAATAGAGATGATTAGCCAAACTGAACCGCTGATGCGACGTCACCGCCTCCACTACCAGTCCCGCGCGCCTGATCGCCGTCATCAGGCTGTTGCGGCTGAAATAGTGCAGATGGTTGAGGAAGAAATGGAACCTTTGAGCTTCCGGCTGCGCGTAGAGCGACACCAGCGCGTCGTTAACGTTAGGCAATTCGAGAAAGATGGTCCCATTCGGCGTCAGCAACCGGTTCAAGCGGGACAGCATCTCCACCGGCTCCGGCACGTGCTCGAAAACGTGGAACGAATAGATGACGTCGTAGGGGCCCCTGCACTCAGACACGTCGGACTTGATGTCGAAGCCTCGGCCAGCCAGATCAAGCCGGAACGTCTGGGTCGGCTCGACGCCCTCAATCGACTTCGTCAGCGGGGCCACCATTTCAAGCAACTGGCCGTTCCCACAGCCGAAATCGAGAACGCGCTTGTTCGTCACCATCTGTGCGATGCGCTTGGTGCGCAGTTCGTTCTCATGGCGATAGTGCCTCCGCCGCTCATCAGGGTTCGAGGCAAACGGCTTGTTCAAGAGAATTGCACCGGATTCGTAGTAGCCGGTCGTGACGTGCGAGAAATTGTCTAGGAAGACATGGCTGCACATGCGGCATTCGAGCACGCCGATCCTGTCCGAATCGCGCAGCCGCTCCGGTCGACAGATCAGGTCCGTCGCCGTGCAGATCGGGCAACTTTTCATTCGTAATCCTCGATAGCGTGGTTTTTTGCAAGAGCAAGAGCGCGCACCGCCGCCGCAGCAGCGGCCGGCTCGCTCCATGCTTTCCGGTAGTCACCGCTCGCGATTGCCTGCGCCAGACGCTCTACCGTCGGAGTTCCGTCCGGCCAGCGGAACTTGCCGATCTCGTCGTCGGTCAGCGGCCGCCCGGCATGTGCGTCGAGGATCGCGGCGATCATCGGCCGCAAATCCTCCACCCGTTCGACCGTATAGACGGCGGAGCGGTCGTCGCGCGTAGGCAACGCGGTCCGGCCCTTGAGGTGCCGATAGCGCCGCGTGCCGCCCCACAGGAGCACCGGCTTACGCGCATGCAGCGCCTGCATGATCGTCGTCGACATACTGCAGACCAAAAGGTCCGCCTTGCGCAAGTCATCCTCAAACGGCTCGTCGCTGCGCCAGTGTAGCGTCCAGTGCTTTTCCGGCGGAACCAAAGCCAGCAGATCGCGCTCCGGCATTTCGCCGCGACGCTTCTTTAAGCGGACCGTGAGGTGGGTGTTGGGAACTTCTTTCATCGCCGCAATGAAATCAATCAACCCATCCAGAAACTCATCAAAAGTTTCAAACATCCATGGGTGAAAGGTCAGCCAGCGCTGCGGGTTGGTGGCGTGCAACACAGATCGCATGCCGCTGGTTTTCGGAGCGGCCTCGGCATCCTCAAGCCCTGGCCTGACAATAGGCCTAATATTCGTCCACCGCGTCTCTGGAACATAAGTGCGCGCGGCTTCCGCTGCCTTCGGCGTCCAGACGATGAACTCGTCGGTCAGATCCAGCGGATGCTGGATGGTGAAGAAATGCGACATTGACAGGCTATCTGTAGCCGATAGTGGGGGAGAGTGGGAGTTATGGTTCATCACCAGCCGCGGCAATTTTGCCTCGCCGCTGGCCTCGGCCAGCGCGGCCGCGAATCCGTCAGCGATCTCATAGGCAACAAGAGCGTGAGGTCGAATTAGACGCACGATCCGCCCCATATCGTTGACCAGTCCGTCCACAAGCTGCGCGGTGCGAAACATGTCGTCGCGAACCAGCGCAACAGCGCGGCCAATGATCGGATCGTCAATCGCAGCAATGGCGCGTTCGAAGGCGTCATCCGACAGCCGCGGGGACGACACCGCCCGCAGCTGGATGAGATCGCGACCCAAAAGTGCTTTTGCGCCTTCCCGGAAAACGCGAAGATACTCTTTCCAGCCAGCTTCCGTCCGTGTCACGTGGTATCGACGAACGCCATGCTTGGCGAGCAGCTCGTGGAACCCAAACGGATGACTGGCGCGCTGCGTGACTATTGACGGCCCCGATCTTAGAAATAGCCTAAAAATCGTGTCGCGCAAAATCTGAAAGAGCTTGGGCAGCGGCACCGGGTGATAGGAATGCCATTGCAGAACGAACGAAAATCGATTTAGAAGATGTCTGAGGATCCTTTCTTCCGCCTCCTGCTTTTCCCGAAAAACTGAGAAAGTATCGCCGTGCGGCAGCAGCCAGGGCCCGCTGTCACCGAGCGTCACTGCGACCCGGCAGGCGGCGTTTGCGATCGCGTGATAACCGTACACCATGATCCATGCCGCAGCCGGACCGATGCTGCGGTCCCTGCGGAATGTAGAGACCATGCGATCCAGGCCGGCGTGAATCCGGGCCATTTCGTCAGCGTAGGCTTGATCTGTGAGTCGGGAACGCGGATTCACGATGTCGATTTCGGGAAAGACGCTACGCGCTGCGAGCCGGGCTGAAGGGGACAATGGCAACAGCCGCTGAAACCCGACGTCGGCTTTCAACAAAACGCGAACGTCCTCGTCGTGAAGAACCACGGCAGTCAAAGAAGAGGTATCGGTCGACATCGACGAATCTGGTCCTCTCATCAGGACTCGGCTACCCCGACTATCGAGTCATTGCGCTAGATTGATTGCGCTTGCTGGGCCCGAACTCCCGGCCGCGCGGGCAGCAGCCTTTTCCGCAAGCCCTTGGAGATGAACCGACTTGTCGATGACGCTCCGCACAAAGGTCCACGGCAATGCCTCGGCCGGCATGGGCAGCACATCGAACAAGGCCCGCAAAAACGTGAAATCATCCGCATGATCTAGCGTCCAGCGGCAGTCTGCCGACGCCGGCTCGTCGTTGTGGAGCGTGACGCGCGCCACGTCCGGCTGTCGGCGCATCCAGGGCGAGACGTGCTCACGGTCATAGGCCCAGACAGCATCGGCCGCAGCGCGTTCGAGCAGTTCACGGCTGAAGACCTCACAATCAAGACCGTGCGGAAACGTGCGCGGCGAATTGTTGTCGCAGAAATCCGCCCGGTGCGCGACACGATGACGGATCACCTCGCCGCAGACCGCGGGATCGATCAGCGGGCAATCGGACGTCACGCGCAGCACCGCGTCCGCTCCGACCGCGCGCGCCGCCTCGCGATAACGGCCCAAAACGTCGCGGACCGACCCGCGAAACACTTCGCATCCGAGTGCGCCAGCGGCCGCAGCCACGACGTCGTCTTCGGGACCGGTCGTGGTCGCACAGACCACGACATCGGCCCCGGCGACGGCGCGGCAGCGGGTCAGCACGTGATCCAGGACGGTTCGTCCGCGCAGCGACTTCATCACCTTGCCCGGCAACCGCGTCGAACCCATGCGGGCCTGAACGATGACCGCGGTCCGGGGCATCTCAACCGGCGTTCACGAGCCGCGTCAGCGCGTCGACCACGCGGTTGACGCCGTCGTCGTCGAGCCCCGGGAACAGCGGCAGGCTGAGTGTCGAGGCATAATAGGCCTCTGCGCCCGGCAGCGACCGGCGGCCGTAGCGCTCCCGGTAATAGGGCTGCATGTGCACCGGAAGATAGTGGACCTGCGTGCCAACGCCGGCGGCGCGCAACTCCTGCATGACGGCCGCGCGGTCGCGCTTCAGCGCGGCGAAGTCGATGCGCACCGGATAAAGATGCAGCACGGGATCGCACCACGGCACATGCGCTAGCGGGCGGACGACCGGGGACAAGGGCGCGAGCGCGCGATCGTAGGCGGCCGCGATCTCGCGCCGCCGAGCGGCAAAACGCTCGAACTTGCGAAGCTGGCTCATCCCCAGCGCGCAATTGATGTCGCTGACCCGGTAGTTGAAGCCGACTTCGGGCATCTCATAGTACCAGGGATTCGGCGCGCCGCTTGGCGCGCGTGCCAGGTCGGCGTCGAGCATCGCGGCCGGTTCGCGATGCATGCCGTGGCTGCGCAACAGAGCAAGTCGCTCCGCAAGCCCGGCGTCGTTGGTCGTCACCGCGCCGCCCTCGCCCATGGCGATCATCTTCACGGGATGAAACGAGAAGATCGCCATGTCGCTCCAGCGGCAATCGCCGACCGTTCCGCCGCCGCCCGCACGGGCGCGATACGTCGTGCCGAGCGCGTGGCAGGCGTCCTCGACGACCCGCAAACCGCGCGCGCGGGCCAGTTCGCCGACCGATTCCATGTCGCAGCACTGACCGGCGTAGTGCACCGGGAACAGGGCGCGCGCCTGCGCCGCCTCCGGCCGTTCGAGCGCCGTGGCGAAGTCCTCCGGACGGCACAGCCCGGTCTCCGGATCGACGTCGGCGAACACCACCTCGGCGCCGACGTAGCGCGCGGCGTTCGCGGTGGCGAGAAACGTCATCGTCGGGACGACCGCAACGTCGCCGGGGCCGAGCTTCAGGGCCAAAGCCGTAAGATGCAGCGCCGCGGTGCCGTTCGTGCAGGCAACCACATGCCGCGCGTCGACCCGCGAGCCCAGCGCCGACTCGAAGGCCGCCACCGCCGGCCCCTGCGTCAGCCAGTCACCGCGCAGAACCTCGACCACGGCGGCGATGTCGTCCTCGTCGACGCTTTGGCGCCCGTAAGGCAGAACGAAATTCTTCTCGGCCATATCGCTCAGCCCGCGCCTCACCGATCCGCTAGTCCCGCGGCTCCGACAACAGGCGCTTGAGGGCCGCCGGATCGAGCCACTGCGTATTGCCGTCGCTGGTGTAGTCGAAATCTTCCGGGGTCCGCTTCGCGCCGTCCGCAAGATGGGTCTCCTCGGACCAGAAATGAAAGGCCGGGGCAATCACATAGCGGTCGTGCAATTCGTAGGTGCTGCGCGCCTCGTCGCGGGTGATCAGGGTCTCGTGCAGTTTCTCGCCCGGCCGGATGCCGACAACCCGGATTTTCATGCCGGGCGCCATCGCCTCGACCATGTCGACGATCTTCATGCTGGCGATCTTCGGAACGAAAATCTCCCCGCCCTGCATCATCGCCAGCGACGACAGGACGAAGTCGACGCCGTGCTGCAGCGTGATCCAGAAGCGAGTCATGCGGGGATCGGTGACCGGCAGGTGATCGGCCTTCTCGGCGATCCAGCGCTCGAACAGCGGAACGACGCTACCGCGCGAGCCGACGACATTGCCGTAGCGCACGACCGAGAACCGGGTGTCCGATCCGGCGCTCAGGTTGTTGGCGGCGACGAAAATCTTGTCGGAGGCGAGCTTGCTCGCTCCATAGAGGTTGACCGGATTGGCGGCCTTGTCGGTCGACAACGCCACGATGCGGCGGACCCCGGTGCGCAGCGCCGCGGTCACGACATTTTCGGCGCCATGAACGTTGGTCCGGATGCATTCGAACGGATTGTACTCGGCGGTCGGAACGTGCTTCAGCGCAGCGGCATGAACGACGTAGTCGATGCCGCGCATCGCCATTTCCAGCCGTGCGCCGTCGCGCACGTCGCCGATGAAGTAACGCAGCGCCGGGTGCTGGAAACGCCGGTCGTTCGCCATCTCGTACTGCTTCTGCTCGTCGCGCGAGAACACGATCAGGCGTTCGGGCTTGTAGCGTTCGAGTACGGTGCGGATGAACCGGCGGCCGAACGATCCCGTACCTCCGGTCACCAGGATGGAGGCGCCGTCGAGATTCGGCGAATTTTTGGCTGTCGTCGTCATTGCGTCCTTTGCCGTTATGAGGTCGCGGCCGCAACCTGGCCGGCGGGCGCCGGGTCGGAGTGCTGCTTGCGATGGGCTTCGGCGTACCAGCCCGGCCGCGCCAGCAGCTCGTTGTGGGTGCCGACGTCGGTGACCTTGCCATCCTGCAGGACGACGATCTGGTCGGCCTCGCGAATGGTCGAAAGCCGGTGTCCGATGATGATGATGGTGGTGGCGGTCTCGTCCCGGATGCGCCGCAGCGCCTTGCGGAAATCGTCCTCCGCGTCCGCGTCGAGATTGCTGGTCGGCTCGTCCAGGATCAGGATCGGCGCCTGCCGCACCAACGCACGCGCCAGATCGAGGCGCTGGCGCTGCCCGCCGGACAGGATGGTTCCGCCCTCGCCGAGCGGCGTGCCGTAGCCATGCGGCAGCCGGCCGATGATTTCATGTGCACCGGCAAGCCGCGCCGCGCGCTCGACCTCGGCATCCGTCGCGTCCGCCTTGCCGTAGCGGATATGCTGCGCGGCGGTGACGTCGAAGATCTGAGGCGACTGCGGCGCGTAAGAGATGCCACGCCGAAGGCTCGCGCGTGAGAACTCGGCAACGCTTCGGCCGTCGAACAGCACTTTGCCCGCCTGCGGCTCGCGCAGCCGCGGCAGAATGTCGACGAGTGTCGACTTGCCGCTTCCGGAGGGACCGACCAGACCGGTCATCCGCGCCGCGGGAATTTCGACGCCGATGTCGTTGAGCGCCGGCACGGCGGCGCCTTCGCTGTACTGGAACGTTACGTTGCGCAGCGCGATGCCTTGCCGCAACCCGGCGAACTCGACGCCGCCGCCCGGCGCTTCCGCCTCGGCGGTCATTTGGTCGAACATCTGCACGATGGTCCGCAGGCTCGCGAGATTGGCGACGAAGCTCTGCCAGGTCAGGATGCCGGTCTTGATGATCGGAATGAGCCGGAGCAGGATGACCAGAAACAGCCCGAGTTCCGGCAGCCCCATGCCGAACACCGCGTAGCCGGCGAACAGCAGTGCGAGCCCCATCCCGATCGCCGCCGGCTCGGTCAGAGACTCCGCCAACGCAGTCAGCCGCGCCAATCCCACCATGCTGTCCCGTTGCCGTGCGGTCAGCCGCCGCAGGCCGTCCAGTTCCGCGCTTTCCATCCCTGACAGCTTGACCAGACGGACAGTCTTCAGGTGTTCGACAAGGTAACTCGACATCGCCTGATTGGCCGCCGTGATCTCGCGCCCGGTCATTTCGCTCCGGCGAAGCAAGCCGTGCACCATGAACAGTCCGGACACTGCGACCGCGCAGACCGACAACGTCATCGCTGGCGACAACACGAACAGGATCGTTCCGTACGCCAGCGCATGGAAGCTGTAGTTGGCGATCGCAACGCCGGACATGATGCAGCCGACCGCGGAGCCGAGTTCAGTGGTCAGATTGTTGACCACCCGGCCGGGCGACGTCCGGTCGATGTAGCCGATATTGGCATTATAGAAGTGCAGCAGGCCCTCGTTGCGAACATTTCGGACGACAGTGTGCTGGATGCTCGCTGTCAACACTGCCCGCGCATAGACGAAGCTCTGGCGAACCAGCATGAGGACGAAGCACGTGATGAGCAGGGTCCCGAACGATACCTGCAGACCGACTGTCGCATAGCCCGCGGCAAGCCATTGCCAAAGCCGCGACGTGGCGATCAACGAGACCGCATCGCCGCCGCTGGTCATGAGCTGGGCGATCGGCAGCAGCATCGCCAAGCCCAGCCCTTCGAACAGCGTGCTTAACAGATTCAGAACGAGCAGCAGAATCAAGTTCCGGCGCCGCATCCCCATGCGGTCGGAGTGCCAAAGGAAATCCTTGAAGCTCACTGGGCAGCTCCGATGGACCCGCGGCCGATGGGCGTCGGCGCCGACGCGCGGCAGCTAGCTGCGGGCACGATAGTCATCCTCAGCCGCTTCCAGATCGCCTGGCTGTCCGACGTCGCGCCAATATTCGTGTACGGGGAATACGCCGATCCGCAGCCCAATGCCGTGCGCACGGTTGAGCAGGTCCGGCATGTCCAACCGGGCGCCGGGATTGACCAACGCCACGACCTGCGGCGACAGGACGTAGATGCCGGCGGCAACAAAGGCCGTCTGCTTTGGCTTCTCCTCAATCCCCGCAAACAGCCCGTCGGCATTGTGCCGGACCACGCCATAGGGAATCCTGACTTCGAACGTCGCAACAGTTATGGTCGCGTCGTAGCCGCGCCGCTCATGAAAGTCGGAGAGCAGCCGGAAGTTCGTGTCTGTGAGCAGGTCGGCGTTGATCACCAGCAAATTACCGCCGGTATCCGCCGGAATTGCACCGATCGAGCCCGCCGTGCCGAGCGGGTTGCTCTCGTGGATGATCGAAACATCCGCAATACTCCGTCTGCACGCGACAAACTGCTCAATCTGCTTGTGCAGATAATGAACGGCGACGAAGATGCGGCCGACGCCCGCCGCTTCGAGCCGCGCGAGAATGTGTTCGAGAATCGGCCGGCCTCCGACTTCCAATAGCGGCTTCGGGGTATTCTCCGTCCTGCTGCCGAGCCGCTTGCCAAAGCCGCCCGCCATGACAAGGGCCGAACCGAGCGCATCGCGCCACCCCATCGAAACGAGGACCGCGCGCAGAACGCCGCTGTCGTCGATCAGCGGCAGGAACGGATCGTCGATCGCAACGTCACGCAGCCGAACTCGATTCTCGATCTCCGCCCCAATTCGACCGGTGATCGGATTGCCATGCATAACCGCGCCGGCGCTTCCATCGAGTGCGACGTTTCGCAAGAGGGCCCGCCGGATGTCGCCGTCGGTGATCGTGCCGACCAGTCGGCCGTCCGCATCGACGACCAACAAGAACGGATGCGGCAGCGCGACGACCTTGGTAAATCCGTTCAGTCGCTCCATCACCGTGCGGATCGAAGCATCAGGACGGCATACGAACGGTTCAAGATCGGTCAGGGTGTGCAGGTCCATCTCAGGCCGTCCGCTTGCCGACCGGCGACTGCGCAGCGCCACGCGCTACGGCAAAATCGAAAAATGCGCGCAGGAGGGCGAGCCCGTCCGCGCCGCTCTTCTCAGGATGAAACTGACATCCGACGATTGCGTCCTCTCTGACGATTGCCGCAACGGCTTGGCCGTTCACGTCGACGGTGGCCATGATATGATGTGCGTTGCTTGGCCGATGCGCGTAGGAATGGACGAAATAGTACATCGCGCCATCCGCTCCGGGCCCGATCGCAGCACCCGGCGTGCCGGTCACGCGGCGCCAGCCGACATTCGGAATACGAATCGAATGCGCGCTCCCATCGCCCTCCGGCAGGCGGGACACCACCCCCGGAACGATGTCGAGACCAGCATGGTTGCCAAACTCCTCGCCGCGGGTGGCCAGAAGCTGCATGCCTAGGCATATGCCGAGCAATGGAACGCCACGGCGGGCGGCGTTCCGGATAGGCTCGACGAGTCCGCACCGCCACAACCCGTCCATGGCGTCTCCGAACGCCCCGACACCGGGCAGGATCAGGCATTCGGCGTCACGCACATCGTCCGGCCGATCGGTCAAACGGAAGGAGACCCCAACGTGATCGAGCGCGCGTCCCAGGCTGAACAGGTTGCCGCGACCATAGTCAATGATGGTCACACGCACCGCCGCACCTCGATGCCGGCACGCTGCAGCTCCGACTTGAGCTGAGGCACGGGACAAATCTCGTATTGAAAGATGTGGGCGCATGCAATTGCATCGGCACAATGCCGGGTAGCCACCGCGGCAGCATGATCGGGGCCGCCGCATCCCCCGCTGGCGATAACTGGAATGCGGACGCGCGCGTGGATTTCCGACAGCAACTCCAAGTCAAATCCTCGCGCGGTTCCTTCTCGATCAACCGATGTCACCAACAGTTCACCCGCACCGAGACGTTGAGCCTGCTCCGCCCAGGCCACCGCATCGATGCCGGTGCGTTCCCGACCGTTGTCTGTCAACGCTTCCCAGCCAGGCCGGCCGTCCGGCCAGCGCTTCGCCTCAATCGAAACGACGATGCATTGGCTGCCGAACGCCCTACCGGCCTCGGCGATGAGATCCGGGCGCCGTATGGCCGCTGTATTGATCGCGACTTTGTCGGCACCGCTGCGCAGCGCCTCCACGATATCGTCGATGCTGCGCAACCCTCCGCCCACAGTCAAAGGCACGAATACGTCGCGCGTCGCCTCACGCACGATGGACAAGATATTGTTGCGGCCATAGAGCGACGCGACGATGTCCATATATATGATCTCGTCGATGCCCTGCTCGTAATAGCGGCGCGCCATCTCCCCAGGATGCCCGACGACCCGAAGACCCTCGAGATGAACGCCTTTGACGACATTGGGCCCCTTGATGTCGAGCCTGGAAATAATGCGGAGCGGCGGCATCAAGCCATCTGAAATTGCCGGCCCAGGATTTGATTCAGCCTTTCAGCCGCGCGTTTCTTGAAGAGCAAACGGTTTCCTGGGATGAGCAGAAAGTCGAGGTCCGACAATGCGACCGTGCGCGCCGCATCGGCCACGGTATAGTTCATCGGCTCCCCATGCAGATTGAGGGAGGTATTAAGCAGCGCCGGAATCCCGGTCAGCCGGCGAAAGGCTTCGATCAACGCCCAATAGTCCGGATTGGACTGCCGATCGACGAATTGTGGACGGGCGCTATAGTCGGCGGCATGCAAAGCGCCCACGATGTCGCGGCGCCGGTCCGGCTTCGAACCAAAGCCGATCGTCATGAAGGGCGACGATACTTCCTTCGGGTTGTCGACGAATTCGTCGGCGTGTTCGCGCAGTATCGACGGCGTAAACGGCATCCAGAAGTCGCGATTCTTGATCGCGTGATTGATGATCTTGACGTTCTCCGGGTTGCCCGGATTGGCGAGGATCGACCGGTTGCCCAACGCCCGCGCGCCGAACTCCGATCTGCCCACGCAGCGCGCCACGATGCAATCGGCCGCCAGAAGCTTCGCCGCCGCCGCCGCATCGATGTCTTCGCGGACCTCGAAGTCATTGGCACTGCATCCCGTGTCGCCAAGACGCAGCGACCAGTCGCTCTCGATCGCAGCAGCGTCGTCGCCAAGATAGGCATGGTCCATCGGGGCGATGCGCTGGCGTTCGCCGCCCGACGCGGCGGCCGAGAAGCACGCTCCGGCGCAGAGCGATTCGTCGCCGCCGGAAGCCGGCACGCTCAGGTAGTCCACCTCCGGCAATCGCAGCAGCTCGCCGTTGGTCTTGATATTCATCGACAGCCCGCCGGAGAAGCACAGCGTGCGCCTCCCGGATTTACGAAGCCAGTGCTGCGCCCAGGCGCATGTCAGCCGCGTCGACCAGCTCTGCACTGCTGCCGCGATGTTGTCGAAGCGGTGGCCCTCCAGACGCTCCTTCAGGTCGAAATAGGAGTCGACGAGGGGACGGTCGCTGACAAAGCGGCCATCGCGGAAGTCCAACGCTTCGAGGAATATACGTTCGGTAGGCTCGATATGACGGCGGGACTGCGTATAGGCCGACAAACCCATGACCTTGTATTCGTGCTCATTCGGCTTCATGCCGAGAATTAATGTGACGAACTTGTAGATGCGGGCGACTTTGTGATCGGAGCCGGCCGCGATCCGTTCGAGGCCACCGTCCGCCGTCGTTACCGACACGCTCCAGTTGAGGTCGTCGCCCCACCCGTCGGCCGTCAGCACCAGCGCGTCGCGCCGCTGCGCTTCAGTCAGCCGGCCGCCATACACCGCATACCAAGTATGGCATTCATGGTGGTCGATGAGATCGATAGGGCCATTGTATTGGTAGTGGCGGCGAAGCGTTTCGGGCCTGACCGTTAAGCTGAAATGCTGCGTCGCTTGGTCGAACGACATGTCGCGCAAGAATGAAAAGTCGTAATTATGGTCGCGATTGAGATGTCGACCTGCCGCGAACTCGTTCTTCCAGTAGCGCCCTTCGATATCCCGCCGTCCGTGGAAATAGGGCCACCAGTATTCGTGCATCTCGCGAACGTGGTCGAGAACCTCGAAGTCCGAGTACCGGTCGAGCGCACTGAAAAAAGGTTCGGAAATCTTGGTACCGAACACAACTCGGTCGATGCGGGCGAAGTTGCCGCCGAGGTGCTCCTGCACCAGTCGCTCGATGGCCCGAAGCGGCAGCGCCACCTGGTTCTTGCGCTTGGTCAATCGCTCTTCTTGGATAATCCCCACGATCATTCCATCGATCATGAGGGCTGCCGCGGAGTTGTGCTCTGAGCAGATGCCGAGAATGACCACCTAACGAATTCCCTTTATTGGCTCTGCAGGATTTGAACTTCGGTCGATCGCAGCGTGTGCAGCCGCTTGCACGTTACCGGCGTCATGACTCGTTCGACGAGGCGCCATGCTGCCTTGCCGCCTGCCGGCCGTCGCAACGACGTACCGCACAACATCATGTTCGTCTGCCGGTGTCACGTCGGTCCGCTCGCCCCTTCAAACACTGTCTGCCGCAGCTTCCAGCCTTCGTTGGTCCACATCCACAGGTGTGGCGAGCGGAATCGATCGGCCAATCGATCGAAATATTCCCGATCGAATATCGGCCGCTCGAAATTTTTCGCCGCGATGGGGAACTCTCTTTCCGGCAGCGAAAGATAGCGAAAAATCTCGTCCGCGAAGCGCTCCGGGAATTCCCCGTCAAAGCGCCGAACCAGTGCGACGCCTTCCTCGCGGGTGATGTCACGAGAGCGAATCTCCTGCGCCGCGTCGTAGGTCGCCCTGCCGATGCCGAACTTGATCCAGGTCGTGTAATAGTGAAAGTCATCGATTCGATCGTCGATCGAATTGTATTTCGAATAGGTTCCCGGTGTGCGTTCAGGGCTGGCTTCAAAACCGCCGTTTTCGACGGCGTAGTAGTAACACGACTGCGGGTGCCACTTGAGATAGTAGCCGAGGTAGTGCACCTCCGTCCCGATCTGACGGAGCGCATTGGGATTGGCCGGAAGATACGGTTCGAAATCGACGGCTTCCATCCCATAATGGGATTTGAGGTCCGACATGGCCTCCCCGCCCAGAAAGATGTTTTCTGGATCCTGTAATGCAAAATAGTCCCACTGCCGCTGCGCCGTGGCTGTGTCCTGAATAGGATTTCCGTATTCGGCCTCGTTCTCTCCGTAGAACACCAGCGGGATCCTATGGAGGACCGACATTTTCGGCGCGAGTTGCTTCTGGCCGAGGATGAACGGCTGGAATGGATGAAACAGGTTCTCGACCGCGAGACGCGTCAGCAGCCGGTGAACTCGGCCGTTTGGCGTGCACAGATAGTTATCAAATCCGGCGTGAATCCACGATTGGAAATTTCGCCAGCCCCAGTTCGTATAGACATGGGGCGCCCACGTAACCGTGAGCGGATGCATTCCATACTGATACTTGAGGACGTGCGCAGCATAGAAACTATCCTTGCCGCCCGAGCCCGGCACAACGCAGTCATAGAAACCGTTGCGGCTGCGGTAACGATCGCATAAATCCGACAGTGAACGCTCGCGCGCCGTCCAATCGATGTCCTGCAGCTTCTGCTCTGCCAGGCGACATGCATCGCAGACTCCGTCCTGATCAAAGGCTATCGTCGCCTTCCTGCTTTCCTTGGTGTGTGCGAACTCGATAGCCGAATTGGGTCGCTGATTGGAGATTACGCATGACCGGCAGAATCTGATCTCGCGCGGCAGCCCGTATTTCGTCTCCGGATTCGGATTCTCGACGCGGAACCGATCGCGGTCGACAGGTTCCGGGCGGGGGTGGCGATACTTCATCGTTCAGTCCCTGCTGACCTCGCCCATCCTCCGCGCCTCGACAAGAAGACGAACGAGATCGAGGTCGAACGGCTCATCGATATCCAGCGATCGTTCGGGCGGCATCAAGTAACCGGCTGCGTTGTCGAAGAACGAGCGGTCGGCGTCAAGATCGCCCGCAGAGATTACGTAGATGGCCCCGTTCGGGACTACGAGCTCCGGAAGGTCCTGCCGCCGTACCGGAACTTGCGTCTCGAGCGGAGCGCGGCGCAGCAAACGCCCGTCGTCGCCCATGCTGAACATCCACGCGGGGTTCGCCTTGGTTCTCGTGACGCTGACAACCGGACAGCCTCGTTCGTTGTGAAGCGCGAGACAGGCCCGGATGTCAGCCGCGGTGCGCAGAGGCGAGGTAGGTTGCAGGACGACGACCGTGTCAACCTGGAAGCCCCCGGATCTGAGCGCCGAGACTGCGTGGCACACGACGGAAAGCATTGCCGCAGTGTCGCTCGACAACTCCGCGGGACGGACAAACGGAGCTTCCGCGCCATAGGCGACTGCAGTTTCGATGATCCCACTGTCATCCGACGACACAACAATCCGGTCCAGGGAAGCGCACGCCAGTGCCGCGTCGATTGTCCAAGCAATCAGCGGCTTTCCGCCAACCGTCGCAAGGTTCTTGTGCGGAATGCCCTTCGATCCGCCACGAGCCGGAATCAGCCCCAAGATCAATTTCGGGCCTCGTGGATTCCGCGACCACAGCGCGCGTCAGCGAATAAGCGATCTTGCATCCGCACGTCCGATGCTTCGCGCCGGCACGCCCACGACGGTGCTTCCAGACTCGACGTTCGAAACCACAGCAGCACCCGCCCCCACGACGACCTCGTCGCCGATGCGCCTGCCCTGAATCACGCTTGCGCCGCTGCCGATATGGCTCACCGCACCGACGATCACATCGCCGGATAGCGCCGCGCCCGGTCCGACATGGACGTGATCGCCCAGGCATGTGTCATGATCGACGATCGCGCCGGTGTTGACGATCGAATTGGCCCCGATCCGGACGCCCGTCTGCACGACTGCACCAGCCATGATCTGCGCACCCTCTCCCATCGACACGTGCGACGCCACGATGGCGCGGGGATGAACGATCGAAGCGAACGAAAATCCGGCAGACTTGAACTTCACAAACACATCGCGCCGCGCGTGCGGCGACCCCGTCGAACCGACGCCGTTGACCAGAACAAAGTCTCGCGGATTGCGCGCCAACAAGTCCTTGTCATCGCCGATCCGCTCGATCCCTTCCAGCACGCCGAAGGCCCGCTCGATCTCCGGCGTGACAAAGCCCGTGAGCAACACGCCACACGCCTGCATCGCATCTGCGACAACCCGCGCATGCCCGCCCGCTCCGATGATCACCACTTGCGGCACCGCATGGCCCTCAAATATCAGGCGATATCCTCGGCCAGGATCGGCTGATCGACGTCACGCGATCTTCGGAGCCGGCGCCCGACCGGATCGACATCGGGGGCAAGCCCCGTAGCCGGCCGCTTCAGAACGACGTCGGCCGGTGTCAGCACCTTGCCGGCCTCCAAAGGTCTCGCCGCGTGCCAACTCCGGCGCACCAGCCGCGCGGTTTCGATCTCTGCGGCCACAGGCTGCTTGACGCCATCGCCCAAGGCAGCCTCGACCGCCCGGATTTTTTCAATCATGGACTTCAATTCGGACGGTTCGAGCGACGCGCGGTGGTCAGGCCCTGGCAGCCGACGGTCGAGCGTGAAATGCTTTTCAATCATAACAGCGCCGAGCGCAACAGCGGCGATGGCGATATGATCGCCGACGCTATGATCGGAATATCCGACCGGAAGCCGTAGGGAATCGCGCATCGTCGTCATCGCCCGCAAATTGACCGCGTCGACGGGCGCAGGATACAGCGAAGTGCAATGAAGGACGGTGATTTCGCTCGCGCCGGCTGTCTTTAGTGCCAACACCGCCTTCTGCACTTCTTCCAAGGTGCCCATTCCGGTCGACAGCGCAACCGGCACACCGAGCGCCCCGGCTCGGCGCAGCATCGGGAGATTGGTCAACTCGCCGGACGGTATCTTGATCAGTCGCATACCCTCGTCGATCAACGGCTCAAGCCACTCCACGTCGAAGACCGTGCACAGAAAACCCACTCCGTAATCGCGGCATGTACATGCGAGCCCGCGGAAGTCGAGAAGACGAAGCTCAAGACTGTTGAGCAGCGCGATCTGATCGGTCTCCCCGGTGTTGGCGTTCTGGTAAGCCGCAGTGGAAGTCCCGCGCGCCACAAGACTCTTGGCCGAGAACGCCTGAAACTTGACGATGTCTGCGCCGGCATTGGCGGCCGCAGCGATCATCTCCCGTGCACGGCCTACATCGCCGTTGTGGTTCACACCTGCCTCGGCGATGACGACAGTCATCGTCACGCTGCCTTTACGTCGACGAACCGCTTTATGAGAAGCGCTCGCGGGTCGGGCAATCCTGCGAGCACCTCGACGACTCGCTCAGCAGCGTGGCCGTCGCCGTACGGATTGACGGAGGGCCGCCGCCCGCGCGCCAGCGCCGTCTCAATGGCTTCAAGGATGGCAGCGCGCGCGGCCCGGCAATTGATCACGGAGTCCGCTCTGAGCCGGCCCTTTTGGCGGTTTCCGATATCGACCGTGGGAATCCCGAAGCTGGGCGCCTCAAGAAGGCCACTCGACGAGTTGCCGACGATCACATCCATATGGGTGAGCGCGGAGAAGTATCTTTCCGCACCCAGAGTATCGACGACCCTTGCCATCGGATGACCAGCTGCAAACGCTTCGATTCGCTCGTCGATTTGACGAGCGTTCGGATCTGCGTTGGAACCGGTGAACAGTATCGCGATATCAGGGCCCAGCGAACTTAGGGCGGCAAGCAACTCGTTCAGATCGGCCAGCGTGTCCGCCGCAAGGGTCTCGGGGTGAAAGCTGACGACCAGATTTGCCGCCCTCGGCGAGATGCCGACTGCCTCAAAGAACGCATCGCGTGACAACACGGGCGTAATGCGGATGAGATCGATACCGGGGCTGCCCGTGACGTGAATGCGCTCGTTTTCCTCTCCCAATTGCCGCAGCCGCTGGGCCGAATTCGCGTTGGTCGGGAAGTGGACGTGCGCCATCTTCGAAATCGAGTGCCTGAACGCGTCATCGAAGGCACCTTCGGTGACGTCGCCACCAGCGATATGCGCGATCGGAAGGCGCGCGATCGTTGCCGCAAGCGCGGCTGCCATAATCTCATAACGGTCGCCAAGCACCAGAACGATATCCGGTTTCAAACGAACGAAGACATCGGCCATTCCGTCCAGCGCGCGCGCAACGCTCCGGATTATCGACGCAGAATCGTCACGACCGATAGCCATGTCGATTTCGGCGGCCACGTCAAAGCCATCGCCGCGAACACGCGCCGCCGTTCCCTTGACCCCCAGTGCGAGATGCTGCCCGGTCAGGACAAGCTGCAACCGAAAACGCGGATCGCCACGAAGCAATCGCAGCACCGGTACAAGCAGTCCGTAGTCCGCTCGCCCTCCCGACACCACGCAAACGGACAGGGGCCGAGTCATGCGGACGCCAGGAATGGGCTCGACGGCAGACAGACGATGCGCTGTGCAAGACTTTCGGTCACGGGCAGCGGCGCCGTTGGATTGTCGGCATACATCGGAAGCTGGTGGAGCGGAGTCCACGCGGGACGGGTCTTCAGGCCGGCGTCATTGGTTGCCGAAAGGATCGGTTCGAGCATGGGCTCGTTGCCGCGATCCAGGATCAGCGCGATCAGCCAGCGGTTGCTGTCCGCAAAGCTCGCATCCGAAAAGATGCGAGCCCCGCCCAATCCAGAAAATGCATCGGCATAGCGCCGCCAAAGCCGCTTCTTTGCGTCCAACATCGGTGCCAGACGCTCAAGCTGGGCCAGGCCAAGCGCGGCGTTGACGTTGGGAAGACGATAGTTCCAACCGATCTCATCATGATTGAAGGCCCAACGGTGGGGCAGCTTCGCCGTGGTTGTCAGATGATGGGTGCGTCGCGCGATCTCCCGATCGCCGGTCAGAATTGCCCCGCCGCCGCCCGACGTAACGATCTTGTTGCCATTGAAGCTGAGCGTCGCGACCGGCGCGAGCGATCCACACGCCTTTTCCTTGTAACGACTGCCAAGCGCTTCGGTGGCGTCCTCCACGACGAAAAGGCCATATCGCTTTGCAACATCGAGCATCGGATCGAAATCCACCGGATGGCCGAACACGTGAACCGGCAGCAGTCCGAAGATTCGGCGACCGGATTCGCGATTGATCAGCTCGCCCGCGCGCCGGTCCGCAATGCGCGCGAGGTGAGCGTCCAAGGCCGCGGGATCGATGCCAAGCGTTGTTTCGTCGACATCGACAAAATGCGGAACGCCGCCTGCGTGGACGACGGCATTTGCACTGGCCACGAATGTCAGTGCGGGAAGAATCACCTCTTCACCGGGCTTCAGTCCCGAGACCACCAGCGCGACCTGCAGCGCTACGGTGCCACTGCAAACCGCGACCGCATAGGGAACGTCGCAAGCTCGCGCGAGCCGCTGCTCAAACCGCTCGACATAGGCACCGGCATAGGACACCCAGCCCGTATCGATGCAGTCGACGAGATACTCGCGCTCACGGCCGGTGAAGCTGGGCTCGTGAAGGGCGGCACCGGTCGTTCCCGGCGGCAAGGCGCGGCAGATCCGGTCCACCACCTCCAACGCGTAGGCGTTGGGCCTTGCCGACTCGACGGAAGCAGATTGAAGCGGCGTCGTCATACGTTTTCCGATCGCTGTCCGTCAGCCGCGGCCAATCAAACCGCCCGTTCAAGGCCGGTGGCGGGGCGCTCTACCGCAAGATTCGCAACCAGCCGTTCGGCCGCGTCGTCCACCACCGTCTGCTCGACCACGTCCGGCTTGTTGAAATCGAACGATCCCATGTCGAAAGAATTGTCGATGATCGCCTGCAACAGGCGTGCCGCGTCCGCCTTCGCCTTCACGCTATCGACGCCGTCGATCAGGACGCGACGCAGCGCCGTCGCAAGGTCCTCCTCGCGTTCGATCACCGTGACATGGGGCAAGACGTTGTACAGGTTGTGCCGACCGAAACTGATCACCGGCTTGCCCATGATCGCGGCTTCGAGACCGGCCGTTCCGGTGATGGTGGCGACGGCATCCGCCTTGCGAACCACCTCGGGCCCAAGCTCCAGAAGGTCGAGCAGGACAACGTTCTTGAACTCGCGAATCTGGTCGTAGAAATTGTCCGGTCGCCGCCCCTGGGTCTGATAGGTCTCCTTGACCGCCAGCGTGTAACCGGCCGGCAGATCGCGGGCGAGCGAAGCGATCGCCCAGAGCTGCGAAAAATACTCCGGCGAAGCGGTTTGCAGCGACGACTCCGGCTCGGCGTGAAGCGGAAAGAACACGAACGGCCGGCCTTCCAAATCGGAGAGCCTAGAAACGCGCGGTCCCGTCAGATCGCGCGTGCTCTTCCAGCGCCGCCAATAGAACAGCATCTCTTCGGTCATGTAGTAGCCTTTGGCCTTCTCGTAGCCTCGCAAGCGCCAATAGGCGTGCTTGGCCACCATCCGGCCCATGTCGTAGAGCGCCCGCGGCAGCCCCATCTCGCGCATGAACGTGACGCGATACTGCATGTGGGAGTCGTAGGGTGCGACGACATCGCGGAGCGGAGCTGTTGCGATCGAGCGGTAGGCGCGGGCAATGGCCTCGGACTCGAAATACTCGTTCTCACACCAGTAGTGATAGTGCTTGTAGCGCGAACCGATGATCGCCCGAGAAGAAATGCCGTGCAGCCGCGCGACCGACTGCGATTCCTTGTTGCCGTTGAGATTGAGCGTAATGCTCTTCTCCCTGAACTCGCGCTCCCAGAACGCAAACCTCATGTTGTAGGCGTGCAGCAGTTGGGTTGCGGTCGAGTTTTCCGAATATCGCGAGCGCGGGTGCCGAAAGCCGCCAAGCGAAAAACCGCGGCCGAAATGCCGGTTGGTCAGGACGAACGTGCCGTAGGTCGTGCCGAGACGCGCCTCGTTGCGCCGGGCCTCTTCGAGAATTTCGCGGGATTCGGAAACTGGGGCGGTGGCGACATTCATCAAATCGCGAAGGCTGGTCACCGTGTCGAACAGGCCCGTCCCGCGTGAGGAATAGTATTCGCGCACCTGTTCGGTCGAACAATACAGATGCAGCGTGCTGCCGTGCTTTTCCTTCAACACGCGCGCCAAGCCGAGCAGCAGGCCGCGAAATTCGGAGCGGGCGTTGAAGGCGATGGATTTCATACGCTCGTTCAACTCGACGGCGTTGGGCGGTCGGTGATATGTTTCCGGCCGCGGACGCGTACGGTAGTACGCGGGCGGCAACGATCCGACGAGCGCTCCGCGGCAACCGACCAGTGTCCAAGAACGCCATCTTCTTTCTGATTGACGCCCTGCGATACGACACGGTCGCGGATCTCGCGGCGGCGCGCGATCTGATTCCCAATATCGCCGCACTTGCGGAGCGGGGCATCGTGCGACGGGCCGTGGCCAACGCGCAATCGACGCAGATGGTCATGCCTGCGATCTACAGTCTCACCTACCCGCTCGACTACGACGGCTACAACACCGGCATCCGCAACCGCCCCAAGAGTTTCGTCGAAGTCCTGCGCGAAGCCGGCTACGACACGCATCTCGCGGCGTCCTGCAACCAGCTCGGCGTGACCCACGGCTACGATCGGGGCTTTGCACATCGGCACACCAGTGTCGATTGCCGCCACATCCTCGAATATCTCATCAACAAGGTGTTGAGTTACGAGCTCGATCTGTGGCGGAGCGGCGAACGAAGCGAAGCGGACACCATCGCGGTGCTGCAACGAGAGCTGAGCCTGCTGCTCGACGCCGTCGCCGAGCTTGCGGCGGGCCGCGAGGCCAGGATCTGGTCGCCGCGCCTGCGCCGCATCAACGGAAGACTTGCCGCCGGATGCCCGGCGGAGAAGGATCTGCTGATGCGCTCCCCCCAGGCGGTCCTGCGCAAGCTCACGCGAATCCCGGCAGGTCTGTACTGGCGCTACCTTGGACGCACCGATACCCGCGGACTGCTGCTCGCCCGCGCCGCCGAAAGCGTGCGCTGGCGCACCCGCACCTGGATTGCGCCGACGCGGTTCCCGTTCCTGCTGATGAGCTACTACGAGACCAAGGCCGACGCGGTCATCGCCGGCGTCCGCGCCATCGTCCGTCAGGCTCCGCGGCCGTGGTATGTCCATCTGCATGTCATGGACGTGCACGACTGCCGTTCGCTGAGCCGGCCTCTCTTCGTCCTGAAGTCGCTGCGCTTTCTGCCGCGCTGGCTGCGCGCCCGGAGCGCCGGAAAAACCAGCCGCCATTTCACCTACGATCTCGCCCTGATGGCGGTCGACCACGAGTTCGGAAAGCTCGTCGACGAGTTGAAGCGCAACGGACAGGTCGACGACACCGTGATCCTCATCACCGGCGACCACGGATCGTCTTGGGCCGAAAGCCCCCGCGCCAAGCAGCCCATCGCGGGCCGCACGCACTACGAGGACATCGAGGTTCCGATCGTGGTCTTCGGCGACGGCCGCCGCCCGAGCGACCAGGGCATGATCGACAGCATGGGCATTTCCGCAACGCTTCTCGACACCCTCGGCCTGCCGCCGCACGCGAGCTTCAAGGGCCGCTCGATGTTCGGTCCCGGCCGCAAGGCTGTCATCACCGAGACCGCCGGTGCGGGCAACGCCGATCTGGAGCGGCGCGACCTGCATTTCACCGTGACCGGGCCGACGCACAAGCTGATGGCCGTCCTGAAAGGCAACCGCCTTTCGGCGCGCGCACTTTACGACCTCGTCGCGGACCCCAAGGAATTGCGCAACGTCGCCGAGGACCCCGCCAATTCGCCGATCGTGGACTCTCTGATGCGTCATCTTCGGGAGGAGCGCTTCGAACTGTTCAAGATGCGCGGCCTGGATATGCAGCGGGAAGCCGTCAGTTGATCCAGCCGTAGCGCTTCATGAGTTCGCCCGCCTTCAAACGCAGGAACTGCGTGAGCGGGAAATGTGTCGGGTCGGCGCGGAACGGATCGAGGTGCTCGTGGTCGGAAATGATCTCGGGCTGCGCCAGCGAATGCTTGATGTGGAAGGTGACCAGCCGGTTGGTCGCGATCAGCTGGAGATGCCCGATCCACTCGTTCTCACCGTCATTCAATAGGCCGGCCAACCGCACGTTGGTGACGCTCTCCGGATCGATCTTGGCGCGGAGTTCCCGGTCGTCGTGCGTGACAATCTTGGCCCGAATGGCCTTCTTGTAGGGATTGATCAGCGTCAGCGTCTCCCCGAGATCGCGCTTGCGGTCGAGGTGGATGACCGGATACGCGTCCACGTACTTCCCGAATGCGGCGATCTGGTCGATGGTCGGGGGCGAGCCGTAGCGGAACGCGTTGTCCGAGAAGAACGACTTCTTCCCGGGCTTGCTGTAGATCGCATAGAAGCTGATGACGCCCGTATCCGTGAAGACGGCCTTGCCGTCGCCCGACCGGAAACTCACTTCGGCGAAACCCGCAGCGCCGTTCCACTCCTCGCCGTGATCCGGCCAGACGAACTGCGGCAATTCCTTCACCGCCTTGCCGCCGGCAATCTTGATGTCGTGCTCCTCCGTGTGCAGCACCTGGCCGTTGCAGTAGACCTTGATTGTGCAGTGAATGTCGGCGTCGCCGGCGACACGATTGACGATCCGCGCGGTCGGGATCGATATCCGGCAGTCGTAGCCCGGCGGCAGCGACGAAATCGACGGGAAGATGAAGGCGGACAACATGTGACGCCCCTACATGTGGTCGATGGAAATGCGATCGAGCTGCGGCGTGGTGCAAATGCCCCACAGCTTGTGAGTGGTTTCGGCTTTCCACGACACGGTGACGGCATTCGATCCGATCGCCTGCGCGGCCGGCGCCGGAAGCGAAAGCTGGTGCAGGACGGTCCCGTGCGCCGGAACCGCAACGTCGTGGACGACCGGCTCGATGCCCGGAACGTCCATGGGATAGGAAATCTTGACCGTCTGGCCGCGCTCAGAGCCGTTCAGCACGGCAAAATACATGCGCTCGTCTGCGGGCCGGTTCAGGCAACTGAACCAGAACCGGCCTGGCCCCGACATGGCCTGCCCATGGACCGCGCAGGCTGCGCCCGCCGTCACGATCTCGATCTGCGGCCGCGTGGTACCGCGAATTCCGGCTGAAGCGCCGATGCGCTGAATTTCGACCGATCCGCCGTAGAGCCGCCCGGGCTCCAGGTCGGAATACCTTTCTGCGAGGCAAGAGCTGACGTTACAGCGCCAGCTCGATTCCGCCGTCACGTCCTGGCGAAACGTCCGGACCGTGCGCCCTTCACGATCGCGCACGATCAGCGCCATCTTCATCATCGGCGCGCATACGTTGCCCTCGAACAGCATCGAGCGGTTGGTAATCCAGACGAACTGCTCGATGTCGCGCCCGAACAGCACCGGCACGGTGTTGGACAGCGGGAACACCACCATCGGCGAAATCCGGTCGAGCCAGCGATAGAGCTTTCGCTTGAAGCTTATCTCGCGTTCGGCCGGCTCTTCGTCCCCGGTCCGCACGACCGGGCCAGTGTTCGGATCGCGCTGCGCTTCGACGAAGTGATACTCGAGATCGAGCAGACAGGCGGTGCATTTGGTGCCGGCGCCCGTTTCGGCAATCAGAGTCTCAAAGGACATCGCGGGATTGACGGCAATGCGCCGGCGCAGCGCCGCGAGCGACAACTGCGTGCAGCCGCAAATGACGGTGTCCTCCGCGCTGCCCGGAGCTTCACGCAGCAGGTCCTGGGTGTCAGTCATGGCCAACTCCCAACTTGCGCGGATTCGACGAAGCACCGGCGCGGCGCCAGTTCAACGTTTCCGCCAGATCGCCCACGACGTGGGTCTGGAGCAAATTCATGCGGTTGCCGGAGCGCGGATAGGCGATCCCGGTGACCAGCACCATGTCCTCGTCGGCGATCTTGCCCATGCGCCAGAGCGCCTCGAGACAATGGATGATGTGGTCCGTGCTGGTGCGGGAGAACCGAAGGTCCAGATGCACGCCCTCGACGCCGGCCAGAAGATTGAAGCTACGGGCGCCGAACAGATCGTCGCTCACCGCGAGGATCGGCTGCGCCGGACGGCGCGCGGCGATCGTCCGCGCCGCGTAGCCCGAGCGCGTGACCGCCACGATCTTCGTGATCGGAAGCGAGTGGCACATCAGCGCGATGGCCTCCGCCATCACGTGTGGAACGTGCGCCCGGCCTGCGCCGTTCCGGGGATCCGGATGGATATAGGTCGCGGCGGCGTCGGCCACGCGACGCATGGTCCGCACCGCCTCGAACGGAAACTCACCGATCGCCGTCTCGCCCGACAGCATCGTGGCGGCGCAGCCGTCCAGCACCGCGTTGGAAATGTCGCTCACCTCCGCCTTGGTCGGCACCGGATTGGCGATCATGGTGTGCAGCATTTCGGTCGCGACGATCACAGGCTTCGCCGCCTGTTCGGCTGCCGCGATGATGCGCTTCTGGAACAGCGACAGATTTTCCAGATTGGTCTCGACCGAGAGATCGCCACGGTCGATCATCACGGCGTCGGTCGCCACGATGACCTCCTCCATGTGATCGAGCCCGCCCTGATTCTCGATCTTCGAGACAATCCGCGGCCAGTCGCCCCCGGCAAGCTCCCGGATCGTCTCGACGTGGGCGGCGGACTCCACAAAGCTGATGCCCACGAAATCGACGCCGTGCTCGCGCACGAAGCCCATCATCTGCTGGTCGCGTTCGGTGATCAGGGCGTTTTGCAGCTTCACGAAGGGCACATTGATGCCCTTGCGGCTTTTAAGCTGGCCGGCGGTTTCCGCGCGGCAATGGATGTCCTGCCCGTCCAGGCGCTCCACCGTGAATCTCAGCGTGCCATCGTCGGCGAGGATGGTGTGCCCCGCGCGCAGGTCCTCGTGCAGGCGGGCATAATTCACGGGCACCTTGCGGCTGCCGTCGTGGCTCGTGTCGGTGGTGAGCACGATGACTTCGCCGGCCTTGAAGGTGGGCTCATGCGCGAGCCCGTGGGTCCTGATCTTTCGGCCGGGAATGTCGAGCAGGATCGGGACATGCGGCGCGACCTTGCGGATACGGGCGATGGTCGCCGCGTGCCATTCGAGGGTGTTGTGGGACCCGTTCAGCCGCGCGACATCCATGCCTGCTTCGATCAACGTACGGATGCCGTCCTCGGTATCCGTCCGAGGACCGATGGTGCAGATGATCTTCGTGCGCTTCATTCGGTCACGTCGATGAACAGTTGCATCCCGCGCACCGCGTCGAGCACCTCGGGCCGGAACAGGCGCGGGTCCGGTTTGGCGCCGCCGAGCAGCGTGGCGCGGATATCGGTGCCGCTGATGTGGCGCACCGCGTGCGGGGCCGTGGTCTCGTGCGGGCAGGTCCGCTCGGTCGCAATGCCGTCGCAGATCGAGCAATAGTAGGGACCGGCGAGCCTGAGGACGTCGATCCCGAGCTCGTCGCCGAAGGTCTCGACCATCCGGTGCGCGTCGTACAGGCCGTAGTAGTTGCCGACGCCGGCATGGTCGCGCCCGACGATAAAATGTGTGCAGCCGTAGTTGCGCCGGATGATGGCGTGGAACACCGCCTCGCGCGGACCCGCGTAGCGCATGTTGGTGGTCAGCGCTCCGAGCAGCACGCGGGCGGCGGGGAGAAACCGGCCGATCAGGGTCCGGTATCCGGCGATGATGGCCGCGGGCGTGTAGTCGCCCTTCTTCTTACGGCCGATCAGCGGCTGAATGAACAATCCGTCGGCGACTTCCAGCGCGACCCGCTGAAGATACTCGTGGGCGCGATGCGGGACGTTGCGCGTCTGGAATCCCACCACCGTTTTCCAGCCGCGCCGCGCGAATTCGGCCCGCGTTTCCGCCGGCGTCATCTCGTCCTTGTTGACGTCGAGTTCGACCCGGCGCGTCAGCATCACCGGACCGCCGACAAAATGATCGCCGCCCCTGTAGAAGAACTCGACGCCCGGATGCGCGGAGTCGTCGGTGCCGAAAACCTGCCGCGCGACGCTGTCCTTGTCGCAGGTGAAGATGCTTTCCGGAGCCACGCGCCCGACCTCTTCGCCTTCATAGGTCAGTGTGACCGCCGGACGTCCGCGCATGCGGGCCGCGGTCTCGGCATCGACGTCGAGCACCACCGGCAGCGGAAACGGCGCGCCGTCGGGCAACCGCATCCGGGACACCACGCCGCGAAACTCGTCCTCATTCATAAACCCGGGCAGCGGCTGGAAAACGCCGAGCGCGAGCTTCTCCAACTCCAGATACTGGCTGCGGCTGAGCGCGAATTCGCTCATGCCCGTTCCAGATATGACGCGGTCATTGCCGGTGGCAGGGAACGCAGGACCTGTTGAGCCAGGACGTCGGGCGCGGGCGCCGAAGCCGCGTCTATGGTCAGGTCGGGCGTCCGCGGCGCGTGCCAGGGAATGTCGATGCCGACGACGTTCGGCATCTCGCCGCGCCGCGCCTTGGCATAAAGGCCTTTCGAATCGCGCGCCGCCAGAAGATCGAGGCCGGCATCGACGTAAATTTCGAAATAACCCGGCAGATTTGCGCGATTCCAGGCCAGCAAATCGGGATGCGAATAAAGAGCCGCGACCAGCACGACCATGCCCTGCCGCGCCAACACATGGGACAGCCCCTGGATTCGCCGGATCTGGCGCTGCCGATCCGTTTCGGCGTGACCCAGGTCGTCCCCGAATGCAGCTCGGACCTCATCGCCGTCAAGCTTCACCAGCTGCGGCAGGGTCGGTTTAAGCTGCCGGTAAAGCGCATCGCAGAGCGTGCTCTTGCCGCTCCCGGACAGGCCGGTGATCCAGATGACCATGGAAAAAGGAGTGCCGAAGACGTCGCAGGCTCAGGCGCCGAAGGGTAGCTCGCCCTGACGGGCGGATGTCCTCTATAGCTACCGCAGAGCGGGTGAAAATCCGCTCGCTGGCTGGCCTCGGCGCAATATGTTCAGCGTTTGAACGCCCTGTCAATTATGGCGTTCACGATACGAACATTGTTTGTAAACGCCCGGCTTCCTTGCTCGATACCGTCTGCCGCAACAAAAACGGCTCGATCAACCGCGCGGCCAGGGTTCCGGCCACCGGCAACCGCGCCAGGTTCCCAAGAACCTGCCGCAACCCGCGCGGACCGTCGTAGTAGTCGAACCGCACCAGATTGAGCAGCCGTTCGCGGGTCAGGTCGCGGCTCTCGGCGTAGTGGGCGGCAAGCTGCCGACGATGGAACCAGGGCCACCGCAAGAACAGGTGGTGATCGAGAAAGGATTGCTGCGACGCCGGCGTAACGACGCGAAGAAGCGCCCGCGACAGGCTGTGCGGCAGATAGTGAATCAGCCAGGTCCGCGTGTGCGAGTCGTAGGGCACGAGGCGGTGCGGCACGGTGAAATAGGCGATGCCGTCCGGCTTCAACACGCGCGCACCGTTGGCATAGTACGCGTCGATGGCGGACGGCGGCACATGCTCGACCACCTCCTCGCTCGTCACCAGATCGAACAGGCCGCTCTCGAACGGCAGATTGATGCCGTCGTAAGTGAAGAAGCGCTGCTCGGCGATCCCGAACTCCTCGAGCAGAAGCCGGTTCCAGCCTTCATGGCCGCCGTCGATGTCGACGCCATGTATCCCTCGGTAGCCGAGCGCGAGCATGTAAAGCAGCGTGCTGGCGCCGCCACAGCCGTAGTCCAGAATCCGAATGTCCGCGGCCGGCCGCTGCGCCGAGAGCCGGTCGAGAATCCGCAGCGGCATTTCGAGGTGATAGGGCGGCTTCTGCCGCGTCGCGAGCACCGCGTCCCGGTACTGCGCCCACGTGCGCGAAAACGGCGCGCCGCCGTTTCGTGCGGTGGCCAATTCCTTATAGCTCGCCTGGATTTCGGGCCAGCCCACGACCGCGCTCCGCGCTTGAAGACCGGCTATGCCGGCACCACGGCGTGAATGGGAACCTGAACGACCACCTGGCGTCCAAGCATCGACAGCAGCGCGACGACGCGATCCTCGTCACGCTCCGCCTGGAAGATCGCCTCCATGCCGGCAAACGCACCGATGTCGATGCGGATCGGCGAGCCCGGCTTGAGACCCAGTCCGCGCGCCAGCACGACAAAGCCTTCGGCATCGCGCCGACGTTTGATCTCCTCGATCGCCTCATCCGGCACCGGGACCGGATCGACGCCGGCGCGCACCAGGTCGACGACGCCGCGGGTCGAACGGATCACGCGCCACATCGGATTTTCGATTTCGAGCTGAACGAACAGGTAGCGCGGGAACAGCGGCGCGGGCACCAGATCGACCTTGCGCGCATGGCTGCGCCGCTTGAGATAGCAGGGCAGGAACGGCTCGAAGCCCTGGCGCTTGAGGTGCGCGCACGCCTGCGCCTCTTCGCGCGGATGGGTGTGCACGGCGTACCAAAGCTTCATGGGCCGACCTGCTGTTCCGGCTCGGACGAGGCCGCCTGCTGCAAGGCGACCCGAAGCAGCGCCGGGACCTGGATGCGGTCGGGTTCGATGGCGTCGGCCAGCGCGCGGTAGGCTTCGTACGGCGCCGAAAGGTGGGTGATGATCACCGCATCGACCGGCCCGCATTCGTCGAGCGTCGCCCTCACCTTCGTCCCGCAAAAGTGCTTGCCAGCCTGCTCGGGATCGACCACGCCTGCGACCGTTACCGGAAACTCCAGGGCGCAGATCATCGCTACTTCGGCGAGGTCGGAGACACCCGCAAAGGCGATCCGCTTCGCGCCGCGCCGCGCGCAATCCTCGATGAGTTCGGAAATCTGGCCGCGGGCTTTTCGAAAGAAGGTAAACGACGCCGAAAAGTATTGCGTGGCGAGCCGGGTCTTTTCCGAAAACCCCTGCGGCGTCAGATAGTAAGCGTAACGGCGGCGGGGCACCTGCTGGATCTTGATCCAGCCCTTGCGGACGCAGCGCTTGAAATAGGCGTTGGCGAGACCGAGCGCGACGTTCAATTCCCGCGAAATCGTGCGTTGCGACACCTGCGAGTCGCGCTCGACTGCGGACAACACGCCAAGCATGATCTGATCCTGGCCGACGAATTTGTCGGATTCATCGGCCGGACTGGTCGCAGGCTTGGGCATCCACCACCAAACATCGAAAAAAGCCGCAAAATCTGCCGGAAGGCTTGCGGTGTTCATACCATGAACTTTAGTGTAAGTCATCCCCTGCCGGGAGCGGGCGATCCCGTCGCGCTTCAGGAACTGGGGCTGGGCGGGCCGATTGCGACCCGAACGACGTTTCGATCTGAGGCTGCAGGCGAAGCGCCGCGCACGCCGGAGCCGATTGCCGCATGAAGACATTCGCCCTCATCGGTGCCGCAGGGTATATCGCCCCGCGCCACATGCGCGCCATCAAGGACATCGGGGGCGACATCAAGCTCGCGCTCGATCCCAACGACTCCGTCGGCGTCATCGACCGCTATTTCCCGAACGCGCGCTTCTTCGTCGAGTTCGAGCGCTTCGATCGCCAGATCGACAAGATGCGCCGCGCCGGGGAAGCCATCGACTTCATCTCGATCTGCTCGCCCAACTACCTGCACGACGCCCATGTCCGGTTCGCGCTGCGATCGGATTCCGACGCGATCTGCGAGAAGCCGCTGGTGCTGAACCCCTGGAACCTGGACGGCCTTGCCGAACTCGCCGAACGCACCGGGCGCAAGGTCAATACGATCCTGCAGCTTCGGCTGCATCCGGCGATCCGGGCACTGCGCGAGCAGGTCGCACAAGGTCAGAACCGCAAATACGACGTCGATCTCACCTACATCACGTCGCGCGGGCCCTGGTATCACGTGTCCTGGAAGGGCGACGACGGCAAGGCCGGCGGCATCGCCACGAACATTGGCGTGCATTTCTTCGACATGCTGGTCGATGTGTTCGGCCCGGCGGAAACGAACCTGCTGCACTTGCGCACGGCGTCGCGCGCGGCGGGCTATCTGGAACTGCAGCGCGCCCGTGTGCGCTGGTTCCTATCCATCGACGCCGCAGACCTGCCGCAGGCCGCGGGCAAGGACCAGACCACATGGCGCTCGATCACTGTCGACGGTGCCGAGATCGAGTTTTCCGGCGGATTCACCGACCTGCATACGGAGAGCTACCGCAAAATCCTGGACGGGCGCGGCTACGGCATCGATGCGGTCCGGCCTTCGATCGAGATCGTGTCGGCACAGCGTAAGCAGCCCGTCAATTTCAATCGCGGAGAGCGGCATCCGATGGCGCGTGCAGACATGACATGAGACGGGATCGATGGCACGCCGATCCATGGCCGGCACAGGATCGTAGTGCCCGCGGCGTCGCGACCCTGCGGCGGGTGCGGGCGAGATGAGAGAACCGATGAGTTCGCTCCGCAACGACCCGCGCTTTCCCGACGCCACGATTCACGAAAGCGCCTATGTCGACGAGAACGTGACCATCGGACCGGGAAGCCGGATCTGGCATTTCTGCCATGTGCTCCCCGGAACGACGCTCGGGCGCAACGTCGTCCTGGGCCAGAACGTCATGGCCGGCCCGAACGTCGCAATCGGCGACGGCTGCAAGCTCCAAAACAACGTGACGGTCTACGAAGGCGTCACGCTCGAACCGGACGTCTTTTGCGGTCCAAGTTGCGTTTTCACCAATGTCTTCAATCCGCGGGCGGCGATCAGCCGGATGTCGGAATTGCGCAAGACGCTGGTCCGGCGGGGCGCAACCATCGGCGCCAACGCCACGGTCGTTTGCGGCGTCACGATCGGCGAATATGCGTTCGTGGCCGCGGGCGCCACGGTGACGCGCGACGTTCCGGCTTATGCCATGATGATGGGCGTGCCGGCGCGCCGCGTCGGCTGGGTCAGCCGGTCGGGTGAGAAGCTCGGCGGCGATCTCGTTTGTCCCCGAACCGGCGAACGGTACCGCGAGGTGGCGGCCGATCGGCTGGAACTGGCGACCTGAGGAGCCCGTCTGGAACAATGAACACCGCGAACGAAACCTCACCAGTTGCGTCGGCGCTGCGGACGCTGCGCTCCTACCAGGATGGCGTCAACGCGCTCGCCGACCTGATGCGCGGGGAGCTGGCCGTGCCCTTCAAGGCGGCGACCGACCTGCTTCTCGCCAGCCCCGGCCGCTTGATCGTAAGCGGCATGGGCAAGTCCGGACATATCGGCCGCAAGATCGCAGCGACCTTCGCGTCGACCGGAAAGCCCGCCTATTTCGTTCACCCCAGCGAGGCAAGCCACGGCGATCTCGGCATGATTGCGCCGCAGGACGCGATCCTCGCGCTGTCATGGTCGGGCGAAACCGCCGAGCTCGGCGACCTGATCGCCTACTCCAAACGATTCCGCATCGCGCTGATATCCGTCACCTCGAACACCAACAGCACGCTGGCCAAGGCGTCCGATGTCGTGCTCGCCCTGCCGAAGGTCGTCGAGGCCTGCCCGCACAATCTCGCGCCGACGACCTCATCGATGCTGCAACTGGCCATCGGCGATGCGCTCGCGGTCGCGCTGCTGGAGGGCTGCGGTTTCAGCCCGGTGGACTTCGGGAACCTTCATCCGGGCGGCAGGCTTGGTGCTGCGCTCAAATTCGTGCGTGACGTGATGCATCCACGCGCTGAAACGCCGATCATTGCGAAGGGCACGGGGATGTCGGCCGCGATCGTGGAAATGTCTTCGAAGGGATTCGGCTGCGTCGGAATCGTCGACGCCGCCGGGGCGCTTGTCGGCATCGTCACCGACGGCGACCTGCGCCGGCATATGGACGCCAACCTGCTCGGCCGCACCGTCGACGACATCATGACCCGAAACCCGAAGACGATCCGCTCGGATGTACTCGCCAGCGAAGCCCTTCGCGTGCTGAACACGTCGAAGGTCGGCGCGCTGATCGTAGTGGACGCGGACAAGCCGATCGGGATCATCCGGCTGCACGACATCCTGCGCGCCGGTATCGCTTGAAGACGCATCCGGCTCGCCTGTATTCGCACGCGCAGTTGGCTTGCGGATGACCCGAAATCAGCTGTCGAAGGAAAATCCCCTGCGCACCATCCAGCGCAGCCAAACGCCGCTGAACAGCGACGTCACGATGGAGGCCAGCACGAGCGTTACGAAGAAGCTCTCCGTTATGATGTTGAAGGCCAGCGCGAGCGAAGCCAGGACGATCCCCGGTCCGCCACGGGTGTTCATCGCGACTCCATAGTTCACCGCTGTGAGAACGGGCTTTCCGATCAGGGCCAGCGTCAGCGCGACCGCCAGGAACTTCAAGGCCGACGAAATCAGGATAAAGATCGCGGCCATGGTCCAATCGAGCTGATTGGGCAGATCGATCATCAGTCCGACAATCGCGAAATAAATCGGCACGAAGAACCAAAGCGCCACGTCGGAAATGCGCTGCTTGACCTCGGCAAGTTTGTCGTGCGGCAGCGCCCCGATCACGACCCCGGCCATCAACGCACCGAACACGACGTTGATTTGCAGCAGGCTCGCAGCCGCCGTCAGCGCAAAGCATACCAGCAGGACGTAGCCGACCAGCGGCGCCGTCTCCATCCGCAGCGGCAACCGGCGCCCCAGCCATTTCAGCAACGCGGGGCCGAGCGCGAGCGAGATAGCAATGAAGAGCAGCGTCGTAACCGCCACGGTCACGATTTTCGTGCCGTCCACCGTCGGCGCGGCGTTCAATCCGGTCGCAATGGCCAGCAGCGTCCACAGAACGAGATCCTGGATCGTGGCCGTGGCGAGGATGACTTTCGCAAAGCGCGTCTGGATGAGTTTCAGGTCGATGAATATCCGCGAAATCACGGGGATCGACGTCACGGCGGTTCCGATCGCCAGCACCAGGTAAAACGAGGTCTTATTGGCCCCCTGGTGCATCATTGTCGCGGCGTCGATCAGCGCGACGATCAGGAGGCTTCCAATCAGCGGGAATACGAGGCTCGCCGCCAGGATGGCGCCGACCAGCATACGATCCTCGCGCGACAATTCGCGCTGGACGCGGAACCCGGCGACGAACATCAGAAGGATCAGACCGATCCAGTAGAACGCCGCCAGCAACGCCTGCTGCGTCGGAAATGCCCGGAACAACCACGCGTGCAATTCCGGATAGACGTAGCCCAGCACGGTCGGCCCAAGCAGCAGCCCGCCGACGATCTCACCGATCACCAGCGGCATGGCCAGGCGCTCGAACAATCGGCCAAAGAAGAGCGCCACGACCAGCAGGCTGACCAGCGCCACAAGCAACCGGCCGAGTTCGACGTCGGTCAAAGTCTGGTTCCCCTCATGAGATCGGCGGTGCCGCGCAACACCACGCCCCCTGCCACGCCGACGCCGATCACATAGCCCCAGCCGTGGGTGAAATCGAACAGGTGCGAATTGAAAAGCGAGCCGATGAAATTCTGACTGACCACGAGCAGCCCGGCCCAGGCCGCGAGACTCGAACCGATGAACAGCCGCAAATGCGCGATCCAAAGCGCAAACAGCACAGCCACGCCGAGCAGGCCCAGTTGAAGGGCCACTGCCAACATCTGGTTATGAGGATTGGCGGACACCATCCCCGCCATGCCGCTGTGGCCTTCGGCGCGGACGCGGAACTGCTCGCGAATCGAGCCGGTTCCGTGGCCGATCAGCGGTGCGTCCTGGACGATCCCGACAGACTTGCGCCAGAATTCGAGGCGCTCCCCAGCGCGCGTGCCATCGGCTTCAGGTTTGAACTCCCGAACTTCGGTCACGATACTACTGACGTTGTTCCGGACGTAAGGATCCGCGGACCACACCAGGGCTGTCGCAGCTGCGCCGGCGATCAACAGACCCGTCGCCCATCGCAGGCGCAATTGCGTGAACGCAAACAAGACAAACAGAAACGGCAGTGCGACCAGCGCCGTCCGGCTCGTCGTCACGATCAGAACATTCAACAAGAAAACGATGGAGAGGACGATGAGCAAGACTGCACGCGCGCCTCGGGTCGGCCAGTCGCGTACCGCAAGGGCCGCCAGCAAGAACGCGGCGAACGTCAGCTCGGCGCTCTGCGCAATGTAGTCTTTGACGGGGACTGCCGCGATCCCGCTGCCATCGCGCCTGAACCCCAGTTGGGCCATCAGGCCCCACGACACCGCGGCCAGCGCAGTGCATGACGCGAGGAAACCGACAAGCACCCAATGGCCGCGTTCCGAACGCTCAAAATGCGCGATCAGCAGCGGAATGAAGAGAAATTTGTGAAAGGAACTCAATCCGTTGAGCCGCTCGTCGAACGGAATGCCCGTGGCCCACAGCACCCCGGCCAGTCCAAGCGCCCAGAACACAACCGGCAGACCGCCAGCGGGAGTGAGCAACACCCGTCGCACCGCCGCCGGCTCCAGAGTCGGCAGGACCGCAATCAACCATGCCGCCGCAAGAATTCCGGTCGCGGATGTGGACCAGGGCAGCGACACCGCCAGTGCTGCCGCAAGGCCGTCGGCGGCCAGAATTAAGCGGAGGCGAAGCGGCGAATCGCCGTGCAGCGTCTTGAACACCGCAAACCTTCGCTCGACCTCTGTCATGGCGGCGGCACTATAGTGGCGCGGCCTGCGAAATCATACAGCCATCGCCGGCCGGTTCGCGCACGGACGTTTGGTCCGCATCGTTCGCGGTGATATCGTTCCGCCATGCATGCACATGCCAAGGCCGGACGACTCGCCGCCACGCGCCCGCCCATGCCGGCGTGCCGGGCCTGAACCATGTGCGGCATTGCCGGCCTCATGGCGCTTGAATCGCGGGCGCGGGACGGCGATCCCGCCTCGACTGCGCAGCGCATGGCTGCGGCCATCGCGCACCGCGGTCCCGACGGCGACGGCGCCTGGGGCGACGCCGAGGCCGGCATCGGCTTCGGTCACCGGCGGCTCGCCATTATCGATCTGACGCCGAGCGGCGCGCAGCCGATGCAGTCGGCAGACGGCCGCTACGTCATCGCCTACAACGGCGAGGTCTACAATTTCCTTGAACTGCGCCACGAACTGAAAGCGCTCGGCCACACCTTCCGGGGCACGTCCGACACCGAAGTCATGCTCGCGGCCTGCGTCCAGTGGGGACCGGAGGCGGCGGTGTCGCGTTTCGTCGGCATGTTCGCCATCGCGCTGTTCGACCGCGGGACACGCACGCTCCGGCTCATCCGCGACCGGCTTGGCGTCAAGCCGCTGTACTGGACTGTCATGGACGGCACACTGCTGTTCGGCTCGGAACTGCGCGCACTGATGAGTCATCCGGCGTTCCGCCGCGACGTCGACCGCGAGGCGGTCGCGGCCGTGGTGCGCTACAGCTACGTGCCCGCGCCGGCGACAATCTTTCGCGGCGTGTTCAAGCTGCCGGCGGGCTCGGTCCTGACGGTGCGTCCCGGCTGCGAGCCATCGATCGCCAGTTATTGGCGGCTGCCGGAGATCGCGGCACGTGAGGGTCTACGGATCGCCCCGGCCGAGGCGCTGGACCGCCTCGACGCATTGATTCGCGACGCCGTGCGGTTGCGCATGATCTCCGACGTGCCGATCGGCGCGTTCCTGTCCGGCGGGACGGATTCGTCGGCGGTCGTCGCCCTGATGCAGTCGGTCAGCAGCCGCCCAGTGAGAACCTTTACCGTCGGCTTCCAGGACGAAGCCTACGACGAGGCCAAGTTCGCACGCAACGTCGCGCGCCACCTCGCCACCAACCACACCGAAGTCACGCTCGGACCGAAAGCCGTGCTCGATCTCGTCGCCGATATCGCCAATTGGTTCGACGAGCCGTTCGCTGACTCGTCGCAACTGCCGACCTATCTCGTCGCCAGCACGACGCGCCGCCACGTGACCGTGTCGCTGTCCGGCGATGGCGGCGACGAGTTGTTCGGCGGCTATCCGAAGTACGCCATGCTGGAAAGCCTGTGGCGCCGCGCGGGATTCGTACCGCATTCGCTGCGTGCTACACTTGGCAAGCTGCTCGGAGCTCTGCCCGAGCGCGTGCTTCGGGCCGTCGCCGCCGCCTCACTAGAAACCGGACGCGCCGAACGCATCGGCGAAAAGGCGCGCCGGCTTGGCGAGGCGCTCGCCGCAGCAAGCCCCGACGCGGCGGCGCTGGCCGTCGCCACGGTCGGACTCGATCCGCGCGGCATCGTCCGCGGCGTTGGAGCGGCAACCGCGCCCGATCCGGCGCCCGACCTCGACGGCCATGTGAGCGACCTCAAGCTGCGAATGCAAATTCGCGACATGATGACCTATCTACCCGACGACATTCTGACCAAGGTCGACCGCTGCTCGATGGCGGTTGCGCTCGAAGCGCGCGAGCCGCTGCTCGACCATCGGCTGGTCGAGTTCGTGCTGTCGCTGCCAGCGGATATCCGGCGCGGCGACGGCCGGCCCAAGGCACTGCTGCGGCAGGTGCTGGATCGCTACGTGCCGCGCGCCATGACTGACCGGCCCAAGCGCGGCTTCTCGGTGCCGCTCGGCGAATGGCTGAAGGGCCCGCTGCGCGGCTGGGCGGGCGATCTCCTGGCTCCCGAGGCGATGAAGCGAGAGAATCTGTTCGATGCGCAGCGCGTGCAGTCGCTGTGGCAGCGCCACCTGTCCGGCACCGAGAACAACGCCACCGGGCTATGGAACATCCTCATGGTCCGCGCCTGGACCGAGCGCTGGCAGACCGGTGGTCTTCAGTAATGGCGGCAGCGCCCGGGCCCCGGACGGCGAACGGAATTCGCGACTTTTATTCGAAACAGAACTGGAATTGAGGGCGGCTGGCTGGGGCGCCAGGATTCGAACCTGGGAATGGCGGAATCAAAATCCGCTGCCTTACCACTTGGCTACGCCCCAAATGCCGCCTGCGGCGCGCTCCGTATAGCGGCGCGCCCCGCGCTTCGCAACGAAGCCGCCGCAATGCCCTGCGACGGGCCGCGGCCGCAGCCAACCGAGCGGCGGGCCGCAAGCCCCAATGCCTTACCTCCCTCGCTCGCCGATGCGTGTTTCTGTGCGGCTCCTTCAAGTGACTTGAATTGACTGGCCGCCGCCGGGCATGCTTGTTGCGTACCCGCCTACCCCGCAATCCAAGCGAAACCGCGCCCATGCCCAAACTTTATGAAGCCCTCGCCGAAGCGTTTCTGGCAGAGGGGGTCGACACGCAGTTCGTCCTGATGGGCGACGGCAACATGCACTGGTCCACGGCCTTTTCCAAACTGCCGGGCGTGCATTCCTGCCACGTTAGGCATGAGCACTCCACGGTCGCCGCGGCGACGGCCTACAACGTCGCCACCAACAAGGTCGCCGTCGCTTCCGTCACCTGCGGCCCCGGCGTGACCCAGTTGATGACGGCGCTGCCGGCCGCGGTCCGCGCCCGCCTGCCGATGGTGGTGTTCGCGGGCGAATCGCCGATCAACGCGAAGTACTACAACCAGGCCATCGACCAGGCACCGCTGGTGACGGCGACCGGCGCGCGCTACATCGCCGCCCACAGCGTGCCGCGCATGATGGACTACGTGCGCGAGGCCTTCCACATCGCCAAGACCGAGCGGCAGCCGGTGGTGCTCGGCATCCCCTACGACCTGCAGAAGGTCGAGCACATGGCGAACCAGCCCTACGAAACCTCGGAGATGTATCAGCCCAAGGCCGGGCGGATGCATCCCGATCCCGACCTCATCGCCGAAGCGGTCGAGAAGCTCGCCGCGGCCAAGCGGCCGATCGTGCTGGGCGGCCGCGGCGTGATGTATTCCGGCGCGCGCGAGGCGGTGATTGCGCTTGCCGACCGCTGCGGCGCGCTCCTCTCCAACACCCTGCCCGCGCGCGGCCTGTTCCACGACCACCCGTACGGGCTCGGCATCACCGGCAGCTATTTCACGTCGCTCGGCCGGGAGATCTACGAGACCGCGGACGTCGTGCTCGCGGTCGGCACCAGCCTGTCCTACTACGTCGGCGGCGGTCACTTCTGGCCCAAGGCCTACAAGATCCAGCTCGACGACGCCCCGCGCGGCCTGCGCGACGGCATGAAGGCCGCCGACCTCTACGTCAAAGCGGACGCGCGCGTCGGCGTCGAAGCGATCCTCGCTGGCATCGACAAGAAGCTCGGCGCAGGTAAGCCGACGGCGGCTACGATCCGCACGAAAGAACTGGCGCATCGCATCGCGACCGAGCCCGCGGACTCGATGGAGTTCGACGTCGCGCCCGGCGTGCTCGATCCGCGCAAGGCCATCGAGGCCATCGACGCGGTGGTGCCGAAGGACTGGGACATCGTCGTCGGCGGCGGCCATCAGGCCTATTTCAACGCCCAGATGCGCGGCCGGCCCGCGGAGCGCTACACGACCGTGCGCGAGTTCGGCGCGGTCGGCAACGGGCTGTCCTACGCGCTCGGCGTCGCGGCCGCGCGCCGGCAGGGCCCGGGCGGCAAAGTCGTGTTGTTCGAAGGCGACGGCGGGCTCCTGTTCAACATCCAGGAGCTCGAGACCATCAAGCGCCAGGGCTATCGCATCCTGATCTGCGCGATGAACGACGGCGGCTACGGCTCGGAGTTCCACAAGCTGCGCGCCGACGGCCTCGACGACAGCCTGGCGATCTTCGGCCGGCCCGCGTTCGAGAACATCGCGCGCGGCTTCGGCCTGCGCGGCAACGAGGTGCGGGATGTGGCGGCGATCCCGAAGCTGTTCGCGGATTTCGAGAGTCAGGGCGAGACGGAAATTTGGAATATTCAGATTTCGGACAGGATTATCGCGCCGGTGATGCGCCAGACCGTCAAGCGCGGGCACGGGAATATGTGAGTGACTGAAGCCCGGGCACCACTGCTGAGTGGTAGCCCGGCCGGGCTTTATCCTCGGATCGTCCAGCGCTACCGTATGTCAAACGACGTACGGGAGGTTGGACCATGCGCTTCAAGCTCGCCCTGCTGCTCGCTTTGCTCGCGCTCCCGCTGCCCGCCGCCGCCCAATCGTCGCAAAAGCCGCTTCAACTGATCGTGCCGTTCCCGCCGGGCGGCTCGGCCGACGGCATCGGCCGCATTCTCGCGGCCGAGCTCGGCGCGCGGCTGTCGCGTCAGGTGGTGGTCGAGAACAAGCCGGGCGCCGGCGGCACCATCGGGCTAATGGCCGCGGCGAAATCCGCGCCCGACGGCGACACGCTCACGCTCGGCGCGACCGGCGGGCTCGTCATCAATCCGCACGTCCAGACCGATCATTCGTTCGACCCGCTGCGCGAACTCGCCCCGATCGCCAAGCTGATCGACATCCCGATCGTGCTGGCGACCAACGCCAAGACCGGCGCGAAGTCCGTCAAGGAACTGATCGAGCGCTCAAAGGCGACGCCGAGCGGGCTCAACTACGGAACGACGGGCGTCAATTCGAGCCAGCACCTCGCGGTCGAACTGTTCAAGCGGATGACCGGAGCGAACCTGGTGCACATCCCCTACCGCGGTAGCAATCCCGCCGTGATGGCCGTGATCGCGGACCAGGTGCCGCTGGTCTCGTCGGACCTCACTTCCGCGCATCCGCAGATCAAGGGCGGGCTCCTGAAAGCCATCGGCATCACCGCCGCGCGGCGGGCCAAGACCGCGCCGGAAATCCCGACCGTCGCCGAGGGGGGCGTGCCGGGCTACGACGGCTCGTCGGGCTACATCGGCATCTTCGCGCCGGCCGGCACGCCCGCCAATCGCGTCAAGCAGTTGTCCGGCCACATCGCCGCGATTCTGGCGAAGGAGGACGTGCAGGCCCGGATCGCGCTCCTTTCGGTCGAACCAGCCTACGCGGACGACGCAGCGTTCGGAAAGTTTCTCGCGACCGAGTCCGCCAAATGGCGGGACGTATTGAAGCCGCGCGCGGCCGTACGCTAGCAGGTTGCTGAAAACTTTCGTTCGAAAACGCTTCAGGCCGCCGCGGGCCGCCACAGCCGGTTGGCGCCGATCCCGGCTGCGACGACGACGGCACCGACCGCCGTCAGGCGCATGTCTGGCGTGATCATGCACAGCGCGCCGGCCGTCACCACCAGTCGCGCCCACCATGAATGGCACCACGCGGAATGCCGTTCGATCGCCGCCGCAATTACGATCAGCGCGATTGCCGCGCTGCCGAAGGTGACCGCCGTCTTCCACAGCGGCCCCTTCCAGAGCAGCTCCGGCCCGAACACGAACACGAACGGCACCACGAAGGCGGCGAGCGACAGCTTCACCGCATGCGCCGCGATGGTGATCGGATTGTCCTCGGCAATGGACGCCGCGGCATAGGCCGCGACCGCGACCGGCGGCGTCACCGCAGACATGACCGCGAAGTAGAGCAGGAACAGCTGCCCCGCCAGCACGTCGACGCCGAGCTGGTTCATCAGCGGGCCCATCAGCACGGCGGCGAGGATGTAGGCCGACGGCGTCGGCATGCCGCAACCGAGAATGAGCGTCAGCATCCCGCCGACGACGAGCGTGAAGAAGTGATTGGCGGAGGTGATGGCGTAGACGACGTGGGCGAACTTGGACGCGAGCCCGGTCATGGTGATGCCGGCGATCACGAGACCCGCCGCCGCGGTCGCACCCGCGACCGGCACCATGCGGAACGTGGTCTCGGCGAGCGCCCGCCACAGTTCGACAGGACCGAGCCGCGTATCGCGCCGGAACCAGGACACGATCACGACCGCGATCGCACCGAAGATCGCGACCATGGTCGCGGTGTAACCGTAGACCAGCGCAACGGTCAGAACAACGAGCGGCACGAAGAATGTCGCGCCCTGCTTCATCGCGGCGGTGAATTTCGGAATCTGCGCCGGGTCGAGACCCGGCAGCTTGAGCCGCACCGCGCGGAAGTGCACCTGCGCGTAGATGCAGATGTAGTACAGCAGCGCCGGCAGAAGCGCTGCGATGGCGATGTCGCGGTAGGAGATGCCGGTGTATTCCGCCATCAGGAACGCAGCCGACCCCATCACCGGCGGCATGATGCTGCCGCCGGTCGAGGCCGCGGTTTCCACGGCGCCCGCCACCGCCGGGCTGTAGCCGAGCCGTTTCATCGCGGGGATCGTGACCGACCCGGTGGTGACGACGTCGGCAGTCGGGCTGCCGGAGATCATTCCGTACATGCCCGAAGACACCACCGCGACTTTGGCCGGCCCGCCGGCCCGGCCACCGGAGATCGAGGCCGCCAGATCGAAAAAGAAGTCCGCACCTTTGGCGTAGTACAGCACCACGCCGAACATCACGAACATGAACGCGTAGGTCGCCGCCACCCGCGCCGGCAGGCCCATGATGCCGTCGGTGGTGTAGACCATGATGTCGATGAAGTGATTGGCGTCGATGTAGCCGTGCTGCAGCACGCCGCCGAGCAGATGCCCGAAGAAATTGTAGGCGACGAAAATCAGCACGACGACGGTCAGGCCGAGCCCGGTGGTGCGCCGCGTGATTTCCAGCGTCAGCAGCACCATCAAAATCCCGAAGACAAATTCGACGGTGCTGAGCGGGTTGAGCAGCGCGATGCGGTCGACGAAACCCTGCGAATTGACCGCGAAATAGACCAGCATCGCGAAGCTTGCGAGCGCGAATGCGTAGTCGAGAACGCTCGGACTTTCGGGATCGGAATTCGGCGTCGCGCCCACGCCGAGGAACGCCAGCCCGACGATGCCGCAAAGGAATATCGCGGTCAGTTCCCACGGCGCGACGATCAGCACCGTGGCGGCGACGATGACATAGACGGCGAGCGCCACCGCGAGCGGCGTGACCACGAATTTCAGCCAGCCGGTCGGCTTTCGCCGCACGCCGACCGAAAACCAGGTAGCGGGATCGAGAAAGACGTTGCGCGCCATCGACGAGGGTCCGCGAAGCGCCGCGCGGCGAACGGACCGCGCGGCCTCGGCCGGGTCGGTCTGCTACTTACGCAGGCCCTTCTCGCGGAGGTACTTTTCGGCGGCCAGATGGAACGGGACCTGTCCGGCTTCGGCAAGGCTCGCCGGGGTCACGGCCTTTTGCAACAGCCGGTGCGCCGCCCGGTACTTGTCGATCTGCTCGAACACGCCCTTGGTCACGTCATAAGCCGTCTTCTCGTCCAGGTCGGCGCGCACCACGACCGACATGCCGACGCAGACCGACGACGTGTCGGGGGCCGCAAACTTGTACTCGCCCGCCTTGATCGAGCAGGGCTTGCCGCCAAGCTGGTCGGAGACCTTCTTTGCGGCCGGCTCGTCGATCGTCAGCAGCACCAACTCGAGGCCATTGGCCATTTCCTGGATGCGGGCGTGATTGATCGAAATGCCGAAGCTCGCGATGTCGAGACGACGGTCGAGCATCAGGGAGGTCATTTCCTGCGACGCCGCGCGCACCAATTGGCCGCCCGCGCTCTTGATGCTGTCCGCGGTTATTCCATAGGCGGACAGCACACCGAGGCTCACATCGCCATCGAGATTGCCAGGCCGGTTCACCGCGATCCGCATCGCAGGCTTCTTCTTGGCGATGTCGGCGACGCTCGTGATGCCGTGCTTCTCGGCCCAGGCCTTATTGGCAAGGAAGTGCGTCGCCTGGAATCGCGATCCCGGCGAATACGGATTGAACAGAACCCGGAGGTCCGCGATCTTGCGGTTGATCGGCGGCCTGCCGTTGACGGCGACGGAAAGTTCGGTGTCGGAGATGAAGGCCAGCGGCACCTTCTTCTGGTCGAGCGCCACCGCGTTTGCGAGCCCACCGCTCGACGTCTGATAGGTCAGCGTCGAACCGGGATAGGCCGCAGCGAGCGCCGCATCGAGCCCTGCGCCGACCGTGGACACCAGTCCGCCGGGGCTGTAGCCGGCGATGGTGAGATTGTATTTCTGCGCCATGGCCGGCTGCGCCATGGCAACCGTTCCGGCCGTCGCGGCCAGCAAGATGATGCGCATTGTCGTCCTCCCTCAGGATGATCCTGTGCGTTCCGGTTCGACGGCAGACCGATCCCGCAACGACCGCCGACATCCCGAATTCGATTTGGCCCACGGTAGCGGCTGGGCCATCCATTGCCTATCGTAACTTTGCCGCAGGCCGCTTCGGGACTAGGATCGCGCCAAGGATACATTCATGACCTATCGCGCACCGGTCGCCGACATTGCATTCACGCTCACGCAGGGACCGGGACTTGCACGGGCATTGGCCCACGGCGGCGAACTTGGCAAAGAGGACGTCGGAGCGGTTCTGGCGGAGGCCGGGCGCTATGCGTCGGAGGTTCTGGCGCCGCTCAACGCTGCCGGCGACAAGCATGGCACGCCGTTCAAGGACGGCTCGATTGCCATGCCGCCGGGCTGGAAGGAAGCCTACCGCGGCTGGTGGACCGCCGGATGGAACGCGGTCTCCCTGCCCGACCGCTGGGGCGGCCAGGCGCTCCCGCACGCGCTGAACGCCGCCTGCATCGAAATGTGGAACTCGGGCTCGATGGCGTTCGGCATCGGACCGGTGCTGACCATGGGCGCGGCCGAGGCGCTCGACGTCTACGGCACGGACGAACTCAAGCGCGCCTATCTGCCGAAGCTCGTTTCCGGCGAATGGATGGGCACGATGCAACTCACCGAGCCGCAAGCCGGCTCCGACGTCGGCGCGCTACGCACCAAGGCCGAGCGCGCCGGCGACGGCACGTACCGCATCACCGGCAGCAAGATCTTCATCACCTACGGCGAACACGATCTCACCGACAACATTATCCATTTCGTGCTGGCGCGCTTGTCCGATGCACCGCCGGGCAACCGCGGCATCTCGCTGTTTTTGGTTCCGAAGTTTCTGCTCAACGCCGATGGCTCGCTCGGCGCCCGCAACGACCTCCGCGCGCATTCCATCGAGCACAAGCTCGGTATTCACGCCTCGCCGACCTGCACCATGGTGTACGGCGACAGTGGCGGGGCGACCGGATACCTCGTCGGCGAGGAGAACCGCGGCCTCGCCTGCATGTTCACAATGATGAACCTCGCCCGCCTCGCGGTCGGATTGCAGGGCGTCGGCGTCGCCGAACTTGCCACCCAGCAGGCGCTGCAATATGCGCGCGAGCGCAAGCAAGGCCGCGCGGTCGGCTCGGCGTCGAAAGAATCGAGTCCGATCGCCGAGCATCCCGACGTCAAGCGCATGCTGCTGACGATGCGCGCGCTGACCCGCGCCGCGCGCGCGATCTGCTACGCCACCGCGGGCGCGATCGACGAAAGCCGCGGCGAAGGCGACGCCGCCAAGGCCGCCGACGCGCGCGCGGCATTGCTCACGCCGATCGCCAAGGCGTTTTCCACGGACATCGGCATCGAGGTCGCCTCGCTCGGCGTGCAGGTGCACGGCGGCATGGGCTTCATCGAGGAGACCGGCGCTGCGCAGCATCTGCGCGACGCCAGGATCGCCGCGATCTACGAGGGCACCAACGGCATTCAGGCGCTCGATCTCGTCATCCGCAAGGTGCCGCTCGAAGGCGGCGCGGCGGTGCGCGCCTACCTCGACGAATTACGCACGACGGTGAAGGCGGTGCAGGCGGCGAACGATCCGGCCTTCGGCGCAACCGGCGCAAGGCTTGCCGAAGCCGTCGACAGCCTCGACCGCGCGACGCAATGGCTGCGGGGAAAGATCGAAAAGGAGCCGCAGGCGGCGCTTGCAGGCGCAACGCCCTATCTGCGCCTGTTCGGCAACGCCGCCGGCGGCTGCATGCTGGCCGCCGAGGCGCTCGCGGCGCTACGCCTGTCCGAAGGCGAGCCCGCGGCCCGCGTCGCCATCGCGCGGTTCTTCGCCGAGAACATCGCGGTTCAGGCGTCCGGCCTCGAACGCGCGGTGACGGAAGGTGCCGACAGCGTCAACGCCGGCGACGCCGCGTTGGCCTGACCGGACGGACTGCCGCTCACAAATCTGGGTTCGGCGCCGACGCGCTTGGCTTCGACACCGTCATCATCCAGCAATAGACCTCGATGCGATTGCCGTCCGGATCGAGGAAATAGAACGCGTGGCTGCCGCTGCCGCCGATGAAGCTGAGCGGTCCGGTCGACTCGTGGCCGTGCACGCAGGGGCCGGCGACAATCTCAACCCCGCAGTTCTTCACATGGTCGATGGCGAGCAGCCATTCTTCGCGCGAATCCATCTCGAAGGCGACATGATCGATGCCGACCGCGGGGCGTCCGGTGGAATCGGCCTTGTCGAGGCTGTTGCGGTCGACGTTCGGCGGAAGTTCGAACAGCACGACGTCGTGGTGCTTTTCGCCGATCCGCATGAAGGCGATGGGCGTCCGGAACTCCGGCGGTCCCCATTTGCCGGTGAGCTTGAGCCCGAGCAGCTTGCGGTAGAACGCGATCGAACGGTCGAGATCGCTGACACGAAGCCCGATGTGACCAAGACGATCCAGGCGCATTCCACCCTCCCACGATATTGTCGCGACGACTGCCGCGCCCGCCCGGGACGATCTTAAGTGCCCGCCAGCCGCGCGAAAAGCGTCAAAGTTGCCGCGACCGTCGCCGAACCAACATGCGCACCGGCGAAATCGGCGATAGGATGATGGACGTCACTTTCGCTTTCGCCGAACGGTCGCCGCCATCACGAGGAACGATATGTCGCTTGCCGGCAAGACGCTGTTCATCACCGGGGCCTCGCGCGGCATCGGGCTCGCCATTGCGCTGCGGGCCGCGCGCGATGGCGCCAACGTCGCGATAGCGGCCAAGACCGTCGATCCGCATCCCAAGCTCGAAGGCACGATCTTCACGGCCGCGGAGGAAATCGAAAAGGCGGGAGGCCGCGCGCTGCCGCTCGCGGTCGACGTGCGCGACGAGGAGGCGGTGAAATCCGCCATCGCCAAGACGGTCGATACCTTCGGCGGGCTCGACATCGTGGTGAACAACGCCAGCGCCGTGTCGCGCACGCCGGTCGCCGAGACCGATATGAAGCGCTACGACCTGATGCAGGCGATCAACACCCGCGGCACTTTCATGGTGTCGAAATATGCCATCCCTCACCTGCTCAAAGCGGAGAACCCGCACATTCTGATGAATTCGCCGCCGCTCGACATGCGCGAGGAATGGTTCTCGGGCACCACCGGCTACAGCATCGCAAAGTTCGGCATGAGCATGGTGACGCTGGGCCTCGCCGGCGAGTTGCGCGGCAAGGTCGCCGTGAACGCGCTGTGGCCGCGCGTCACCATCGCCACCGCCGCGATCAAGAACCTGCTGGGCGGCGACCGGGTTATGCACATGTCGCGGACGCCCGACATCATGGCGGACGCGGCTTACGCGATCTTCCACAAGCCCGCGAAGAGCTTCACAGGTCATTTCCTGATCGACGACACGTTCCTTTATTCGGAGGGCATGACGGACTTCGAGAAGTACCGCGCGGCACCGGGACAGCCACTGACCGGGGTGTTTTTCGTGCCCGACAGTCCGCCGCCTCCGCCCGGCGTCGAAGTGACGGGGAAAAGATGGGAATGAGCGCTTTCGCCGGACCGTTCGAGAGCCTAAGTGTCAGATAGGCCGCAGCGCCGGACCGCACCATGACGACGCTCTACATCACCCATCCTTCGTCTTACGAGCACGTCAACCCGCCGGGTCATCCCGAGCGGACCGATCGGCTGCGCGCCATCGAGGCCGTGCTCGAAGACGAAAAATTCCAGCCGCTGGCCCGAGTCCAGGCGCCGGACGTCCCGCTGGAGACGATCGCGCTCTGCCACCCGATGGAATACGTCGAGGAGGTGCGCGACGCCTCGCCAAAGGACGGCTGGGTGCGGCTCGACGCCGACACCACCATGTCGCCCGGCACCTTCGAGGCCGCGGTGCGCGCGGTCGGCGGCGCTGTGTACGCGATCGACGAGGTCCTCGGCAAGCGCGCCACCAACGCCTTCTGCGCCCTGCGTCCACCCGGGCACCATGCCGAGACCGTGCGGCCGATGGGCTTTTGCATCTTCAACCAGGCCGCCATTGCCGCGCGCCATGCGCAGCGGAAGCACGGCGTCGGGCGAATCGCAGTTGTGGATTTCGACGTCCACCACGGCAACGGCACCCAGGAGATATTCTGGTCCGATCCGGCGCTGATGTACTGCTCGACCCACGAGATGCCGCTCTACCCCGGCACCGGCGCAGAGGGCGAGCGCGGCGACCACGACAACATCGTCAACGCGCCGCTGCGCGCGGGCGACGGCGGCGACAAGTTCAAGGCGGCGATGGACCGGCGCATCCTGCCGCGGCTCAAAGCCTTCGCGCCGGAGCTGATCATCATCTCCGCGGGCTTCGATGCGCATATGCGCGACCCGCTCGCCAATCTTCAGTTCACGGAAGCCGATTTCGGCTGGGCGACGCGCGCGATCATGGATGTGGCCGACCAAACTGCCCAAGGCCGCGTGATCTCGGTGCTAGAGGGTGGCTACGACCTGGAGGGCCTGTCCAAATCGGTCGCCGCCCACGTGATCGCATTGATGCGCGGCTGAGGTTAGGATGGTGGGGCCGACTCAATCACCAATCGCAAATGCAACGCGGCGGACATTCGATGGCCGACACCAAGGGCGCTGACGTCAAGAAGCTCACGTTCGAGCAGGCGATCGAGGAACTGGAATCGATCGTCAGCAAGCTCGAGGGCGGCAAGGTACCGCTCGAAGAGTCCGTGGCGATCTACGAGCGTGGCGAGGCGCTCAAGCGGCGCTGCGAGGAGCTGCTTAGCCAGGCCGAGGCCCGGGTGGAAAAGATCACCCTGGACGCCTCCGGCAAGCCGACCGGAACCGAACCCCTGGACGTGAATTGACCTTGATTGTGGACCGGCGGGAATGCCGCATGGCGGCCTTTCCCGACCGGTCCAGTCGGTCCCTGCCCTCGCAACGCCCCGGTCGGGGCGTCTGGGTGGGGTCATGGCCTGTCGGCACAGGTGCCGGGGCCGCAATCGGGAGGCAAAGTTCCACCATCGGCTGCCCTGGCCACCGATCAAAATCCGGAGGTCTTTAGATACCGGCAAATCCCGGGAATCTCGCCTATCGGGTTGAATTGCGTAGGGTTCCCAAACTAGTGTAAGGCTCACGGAAAGCCGGTCCCCGGGGCGGGCGGTCGCCGGCAACCCAGTCTTGTCGTGGAGATTTTGGTGTCACAGCAATCCAAAACGCCCTTGCTCGACCTCGTTCATACCCCAGACGATCTCCGGCGGCTCGACGAAAGCCAGCTTCGGCAGGTTGCCGACGAATTGCGGACCGAGACCATCGATGCCGTCGCAGTCACCGGCGGGCACCTCGGTGCAGGCCTGGGCGTGGTGGAACTGACCGTCGCCCTGCATTACGTGTTCGACACGCCCAGAGACCGGCTGGTCTGGGACGTCGGCCATCAGGCCTATCCCCACAAGATTATGACAGGCCGCCGCGACCGCATCCGCACGCTGCGCCAGGGCAACGGGCTGTCCGGCTTCACCAAGCGCGCCGAGAGCGAATACGACCCGTTCGGCGCAGCGCATTCCTCGACCTCGATCTCGTCCGCTCTCGGCATGACCGTGGCGCGCGACCTGTCGGGCGGGAAGAACAACGCGATTGCGGTGATCGGCGACGGTGCGCTGTCGGCCGGCATGGCCTACGAGGCCATGAACAACGCCGGCGCGATGGACTCGCGCCTGATCGTCATTCTCAACGACAACGACATGTCGATCGCGCCGCCGGTCGGCGCCATGTCGGCCTATCTGTCGCGGCTGCTGTCGGGCAAGACCTATCTGAAGCTGCGCGACATCGGCAAACAGCTCGCGCACAAGTTCCCGAAGTTCATGGAAGAGCGCGCGCTGCGCGTCGAGGAATACGCCCGCGGCTTCCTCACCGGCGGCACGCTGTTCGAGGAGCTCGGCTTCTACTATGTCGGCCCGATCGACGGCCATAACCTCGATCACCTGCTGCCGGTCCTGAAGAATGTCCGCGACGCCAAAGAAGGGCCGATCCTGGTCCACGTGGTGACGCAGAAGGGCAAGGGCTACGCGCCTGCAGAGAATTCCGCCGACAAGTACCATGGCGTGGTCAAGTTCGACGTCGTCACGGGCGTCCAGGCCAAGGCTAAGTCGAACGCGCCCGCCTACCAGAAGGTGTTCGGCGAGAGCCTCGTCAAGGAAGCCAGGAAGGACAACAAGATCGTCGGCATCACCGCCGCGATGCCGTCCGGAACCGGTATCGACTTGTTCCAGAAGGTGTTCCCGGAGCGGACCTTCGACGTCGGGATCGCGGAGCAGCACGCGGTGACCTTTGCCGCCGGCCTTGCGACGGAAGGCTACAAGCCGTTCTGCGCGATCTATTCGACGTTCCTGCAGCGCGCCTACGACCAGGTTGTGCACGACGTCGCGATCCAATCGCTGCCGGTGCGTTTCGCCATGGATCGCGCCGGCTTGGTCGGCGCCGACGGGCCGACGCACGCCGGCTCGTTCGACATCGCCTATCTCGGCTGCCTGCCGGGCTTCGTCATCATGGCCGCAGCCGACGAGGCGGACCTGGTGCACATGGTTGCGACGCAGGTCGCCATCGACGATCGCCCCTCCGCACTGCGCTATCCGCGCGGCGACGGCGTCGGCGTCGAAATGCCGTCGGAAGGCAAGCCGCTAGAGATCGGCAAGGGCCGCGTGGTGCGCGAGGGCACCAAGATCGCGCTGTTCTCGTTCGGAACGCGGCTTGCCGAGTGCGTCAAGGCGGCCGAGGAACTCGCCGCCTATGGCCTGTCCACGACGGTTGCCGACGCGCGTTTCGCCAAGCCTCTCGACACCAACCTGCTGCTGCGGCTCGCCAACGAGCACGAGGTGCTGATCACCATCGAGGAAGGCTCGATCGGCGGTTTCGGCGCCCAGGTGTTCCAGGCTCTCGCCGAGCACGGCGCGCTCGACCGCGGGCTGAAGATCCGCGCGATGATCCTGCCCGACACGTTCATCGACCAGGATTCGCCTGCGGTCATGTACGCCAAGGCCGGCCTCGATGCGAAGGGCATCGTCAAGAAGGCGTTCGAGGCGCTCGGCAAAGACGCCGCAGCCGTCAGCGCGGGCCGCCTCGCCTGAGCCTCCACCGGCGGCGATCGATCATCGCCGCCGATCGCACACATCAGCACAATCGATGCGCGGGCCGTCATGTGGCCGGCGCGCCGCACCGTGCGGCATTTGGCGATCCTAATTCGCCTGCCGCCTTCTCAATTCCTCCACGATCCGCCATTAGTCCGCGCCTGCGCGGAAACGGCGCCACGTTCAAGCCGAACGACCGAACCATGACGATGCCGGGGCAAGCCCTCGCGGCCGCGGGAACTGCGGTTGCGGGCCAAAAAATATGGCGCGACGAACTGATCGAGACGGTCAAGCTCGCGCTGCCCATCGCGCTGACCCAGCTCGGTCAGGTCGCGATGATGACGACCGACCTAGCGCTGCTGGGCCGGCTTGGCGACCGCGTGGTCGCTGCGTCGGCACTGGCGCATACCGTGCTGTTCGCCGCATTCGTGGTCGGCATGGGAGTCGTCTCGGCGGTGTCGCCGCTGGCCTCACAGGCGTTCGGCGCGCGCGACCCGCGCATGGTGCGGCGCGCGTTGCGTGTCGGACTCTGGGCCGCGACGCTGATCGGCATACCGCTCAGTCTGTCGCAGTTCTACGGCGAGGAGATCCTGATTGCCCTCGGTCAGGCCCCGGAGGCGGCCACACTGGCCGCGCGCTATCTCGAAGGGCTCGCATGGTGCCTTGTGCCGGCGTGGTGGTTCATCGCGCTGCGCGGGTTCATGCAGTCGGTGAACCGGCCGGAACCAGGCCTGTGGATCACGCTGGTCGCCATACCTGCCAACGCGCTGCTTGCCTATGCGCTGATCTACGGCGCCTTCGGCCTGCCGCGGCTGGAGCTGTTCGGCGCTGGACTGGCGACCACCATCGTCAATGTGGGCATGTGCGCAGCGGGCGTTTGGGTCTGCTACGCCTGCCAGCCGTTCAAGAAGTACCGCATCCTCGGCGGCTTCTGGCGCGCCGACTGGCCGCTGTTCGCGAGGCTGTTCGTCATCGGCGCGCCGATCTCCGGCACTATGCTGCTGGAGTACGGCGTATTTGCCGCCGCTGCACTGCTGATGGGCTGGCTCGGCACGGCCGAACTCGCAGCGCACCAAATCGCAATCATGACCGCCTCCATCGTGTTCATGGTGCCGTTCGGCGTCTCTATGGCCGCGACCGTGCGCGTCGGACACGCCGTCGGCAGGCGCGACGCCGCCGCCACGCGGCGCGCCGGCATGACCGCGCTTGCGCTTGGCGCCGCCTTCATGGCCGCCATGGTCTTGATCGTTGTGGCAGCGCGGAACGTCATTCCGGTCCTCTACCTCGGCAGCGCGGATGCCGCCAACACGATGTCGCTCGCCGCAATGCTGCTTGCGGTGGGCTCGACGTTCTTCATCGCCGACGGCGTACAGACCGTCGCGGCTGGTGCACTTCGTGGCCTGAACGACACGCGCGTCCCTCTGCTCTACGCGGCGATCTGCTTCTGGGCGATCGGATTCACAGTCTGCTACGCGCTCGGTTTCCCGCTGGGTTACGGCGCGGCCGGCATCTGGGTCGGCCTGTCGCTCGGGCTCGCGTTCTATGCCTTGCTGCTGATCTGGCGCTTCCATGCGCTCACCCACCGCGGCTATCTTCCAGAGATCGCCACGCCCGTCTGATGGCGCACCCGCGACCCCCTGGAGCGCGATGACCGAGCGGCTCGTCATCACCCGCCTCGCCCACCGCGGCGACGGCGTCGCCGAAATGCCGGGCGGGCCGCTCTACGTGCCCTATACGCTGCCCGGCGAAACGGTGGAGACCGAGCGCGTTCCCGGCCATCCGGACCGGCGTCGTCTGCTGCGAGTCATCGAAGCAAGCCCCGAGCGCATCGCCCCGATTTGCCAGCACTTCGGCATCTGCGGCGGCTGCGCCGCCCAGCACTGGACCGCCGAACGTTATCGCGAATGGAAGCGCGACCTGGTCGCCGCGGCGCTCGCGCAAGCAGGCCTCGACACGCCTGTCGCCGAATTGATCGACGCCCATGGCGAGGGCCGGCGGCGAGCGACGTTTCACGCCCGCAGCGGCGCGAACGACACGGTCGAGGTCGGTTTCGCAGCGCTGCGCGCCCACACCATCGTAGGCATCGACCGCTGCCCGGTGCTCGCGCCCGCGCTCGACGGCGCGGTCTCCGCGGCGTGGGCCATCGGCGAGGCGCTGGAACTGCATCGAAAGCCGCTCGACATTCAGGCGACCGCGTCGGACGCCGGAATCGACGTCGACGTGCGCGGTTCAGGTCCGCTCGCGCCCCCCCAGATGGCGAATCTCGCGCGCGTCGCCGAGAGCCATCGTCTCGCCCGCCTCACCCGGCACGGCGAACTGATCGTGCAGCGCGCGACACCCACGGTCACAATAGGAAAGGCGCGCGTGGCGCTGCCACCCGGCGCCTTCCTGCAGGCGACTGCCAAAGGCGAAGAAACGTTGGCGCGGCTCGTTGTCGAGCATGTGGCCGACGCCAGAATCGTGGCCGATCTGTTCTGCGGGCTTGGACCGTTCGCGCTGCGGGTTGCAGAACGCGCGCGCGTGCGCACCGCCGACAGCGACATGGCCGCCATCGCCGCGCTCAAGCAGGCGGTGGGAACCACACCGGGTCTCAAACCCATTGACGTCGAGATACGCGACCTGTTCCGGCGGCCGGTGCTGGCGGCAGAATTGAAGACGACCGACGCCGCCGTGTTCGATCCGCCGCGCCAGGGCGCCGAGGCCCAAGCGCGCGAGCTTGCGAAGAGCGCCGTGCCGGTCGTTGTCGCGGTGTCGTGCAATCCGGCGACATTCGCGCGCGACGCCCGCATTCTCGCGGACGGCGGCTACCGGCTCGTGCAGGCGACGCCGGTCGACCAGTTCCGCTACTCGCCGCACGTCGAGATCGTGGCGCGCTTCGAGCGCTAATCCAACTACGCCATTGAGGGGGAATGCGACGATGTTGACCGTTCACACGCTCAGCGATCAAATCTGCGCCCATTCGGGCAATGCCGCGCACGGCATGGAAATTTCGCCCAACGCTCGGCTCCTGTTCTGCAACGGACAGGTTGGCGCACGCCCGGACGGCACGGTGCCCGATGACCCAGCGGAACAGATTGAGGTCATTTTCGAGCGAATCCGGATCATTCTCGCCGCCGCTCGCATGACATGTAGGGACATTGTGAAATTCAGCATCTATGTCACCGACAAATCCATCCTCCGCGACTATTTCCGATTGCGCGGTCGGTTCATGGGCGATCATAACCCGCCGGCCACGCTTCTGGTCGTCAACGAGTTTCCCCGTTCGGGCGTCTTGGTCGAGATCGAGGCCATTGCGGCAAGGGTAGACTAGATCGGCGCATTGAGCGCGCGCATCGACGTCCGCTGCAGTTCAGCGTGCTCGACCGCAGGCGCGTGGCTCATTTCCAGTTCGCCGAGCCGCACGGAATTCTCCACCACCATGCGGCAACGTTCGAAACGCCGCCGCGTGAACCCGTCGAGCGCTTCCGCATGAGTGCAGTCCGAGCAAAGCAGTTCCACGAGCACCAGCGCATCCTCCACCGCAAGCCCCGCGCCCGACGCCAAGTGTGGCGTGGTCGCGTGCGCGGCGTCGCCAATCAGCAGCACACGTCCGCGATGCCATGGGGGTGACAACAGCAGCCATTCCAGCGGGCGGTAGTTGACGTTCGAGGCGGAGCCGAGGCTGTCGCGGACGGCGCCGAGCGGACCCTTGAAGCCCTGCAATTGCGCCGAGAGCAATTCCGGCCAACGCTCCTTCGGCATGCGCGGATTGTCCGGCACGTGCTGGAGCAGGAACAGGTACATTTCCTCGCGTGACACCGGTGTAACCCCGGCTTTCACTGGCCCACCGACATACACGCGCCCACCATCCACCATGGAAGGCCGCGGCGCCACCGCGCGCCAGCAGCCCTGCCCCGTAAATCGCGGCGGCGGCGCGCCGGGAAAGACCAGTTCGCGCAGGCGGGAATGGATGCCGTCGGCGCCGACCACCAGGTCGTAACGCCCGGCGCTGCCGTCCGTGAAGGCGATCTCGGCCTGCCCGTCCCGTTCCTCGACCGCCGCAACGCCAACACCGAGACGCACCGCGGCGCCGCTTGTGCGCACGGCCTCCGACAGGATGCGGTGCAGGACCGGACGCAGGATGCCGCAGCCGTTCGGGACGGTCGGGCCAAGTGGCCGGCCCGCCACGCGCGAGGCGACGATCACGTTGCCGCCGGCGTCGCAGATGCTGGTGGCGTCATAGCAGAATCCGAGTTCCTCGATGCGCCCCAGCACGCCGAGCCGCTCGAACGCGCGCAGCGACGGCCCGGTGATGGTAATACCCGCACCGTACACACGCCAATGCGGGTCGATCTCGACGATCTCCGCCACGATGCCGACGCGTTGCAGTCCGATCGCCAGCGACATCCCGGCGATTCCGCCGCCCACGATCAGCACACGGTTGACGACTGGCATGTCTGCAGGGACGCGCGGGCGCTAGAGCGGTTCACCGTTTTTCTGAATCGATAGGGATTCCGTTGGGCTACGGATTGTGATTCAAGCTGCTGGCTGGGTTGGAGGCCAGCAGCTCATGACCCGACCTCTTTCCACCGATTTGCGCGAGC